>Ga0160440_100007_pt1 | contig 490758 bp, 456 predicted proteins | sample HID1971I_E1MG_FD_108277 | JGI IMG/M metagenome (GOLD analysis project Ga0160440, IMG submission 108277) | Enriched millipede-associated microbial communities from UW Madison campus, WI, USA - HID1971I_E1 MG | ecosystem: Host-associated > Arthropoda: Insects > Digestive system > Unclassified ... | reverse complement strand
CTTGGGAGAACCGCGTAGCGGACGGTTTGGAATCACAGTTACTTGCAATGCTGCGCATGAGCAATAAGTTGAGTTAGAAATGCGGTCAGATGCCATTATTACCACTGGCCGTATTTTATGCGCCTAAGGCTGAATACTGACTTTGGCCCATCGAACGAAGGAACGGATGTGTTCATGTCTAGGACGCAAGCGTGCCTATTTCTACTAGAGTAGAGCGTTGCTGCACCAACATCATGCAACGGTTATGTATCAATTAATAATTTATGTTACGATATTTAAAAGCCAAAACATAAATTATTTAAACCACATGAAACTCAGAATAGGCCAAAAATGGCGCACCAGAGACGGCAGTGTTTTGACAATTGTCGATATTTATAACGACTTACGGCCGTCCCCAGTCATTGGCATGTTTGAATATGGCAATGAATTCTACGACTATTCACTATCAGGAAAATATGGCTTTGGCGATGTGGATTCCGAGGGTGATTTGGTCGAGTTGATACACGACCCAGTTTCGTATTCCAGTAAGTCACAACATACAATTCAAGATGTTTTAAATTACCTTGAGCGTAAATTTCTGGTAGACGGGAAAATTGAGTTTCCTGAGGACGTTATGCAAAACACAGCAAATCTATTTCAGGCGGTGATCTATACACTTGACCAAGAGAACGTTGGCGAGCATTACGATGACGACGAGTATTGAGTTATTAAAGTGGTGAAAAAAGCGGAAGTATCAATAAGATCGCTGTCTGTAATCTACCACTATGCAACCACAGAGTCCGCTTTACCTTCAAGGGTTAGCTCGCCATGCCAATGCGCATGACTCGGTAACCATTGACGCCGAAAATCAACATTCCATTAAAGCCTCAAGTCAAAATAATCGAATTATAAGCTGCATCCAGCGGCGGTTTCGGTTCCACGCGTTTAGCGAGATTTCCCGGTAGTGATGGACGAGTTCCGGGCAACGCCCATGTCAATCAAGCGTCAGACACTGGAGCGTAATCGGAATTACAGGGCTTGGTGCGGCCGATAGATTGTCTAAAAATCCCAATCTCAATGACAATTTACTATCATATTTCATAAATAGTTGTTTTATTTAAGAATTATTTCACTGCTCGAAGGGAGCAAACATAAATATCCGTTGATTTTCAAACCATATATGCTAATAATCGGTCTGTTAAATATTTCAATTATTTACAAACGGTAAGGGTGAATATGCAGGCTCACCCATCCAAGACAAAAATTAATCATTAACGGGATAGGTGAAAATATGGCAGATATTCTTATTGATTATGACGTAGAGACTTTGACGGTCGATCAGGCTGACTACGGTGAAGACGGCACACTTAATGTGCAAGTTGTGAACAATAGCGATCTCGGCACATTAATAATCAAAAATTCATCCGACTCCCCTGACTCGCTCAATTTGGCAGTCTTGGGTGAGGAGGGCTCTCGCTATACCACCGGCATACGGTTAGAAGATGGGGCCAACGTCAAACTTGTTGAGTTTACTGCATGGGAAGGTGATACTAGCGCAGCCCGGCCCACCGTTTTTGTTGAAAATGGTTCCACACTTGAATTTACACCGGAGTTTCTATCCAGTGGACAAGTCCCTTTTGATATTCGGGTTTTTGGAAGTGGCAAGCTTATATATGACTCAACAGGAACCAATATTGATCAGTCCGACCCATTGATTCGATTAACGGTCATTAGTCCGGGTTCAGAAATACAGGTTATTGGCGCTGACAGTTATAGTTATGTTGATAGTGTACTTACTTTCAAAAACAGTGAAGGTGAAATCGTTGGCAATTTCAGCGCCCCATGGATTTATGACCCAATGGAATTGGAGGGCGATACACTGGTGTTTACATGCTACTTAAAAGGCACACACATCGCTACACCCGACGGGGAAGTCAAAGTCGAAACCTTAAAAGCAGGCGATAAAGTGCTGACCGCCTCAGGCGGAATTAACATCGTGAAATGGCTTGGTTTTCGCAAACTGAACAGAAACCGTATTCCAGATTCTCATCTTTTACGTGCTTCTCCTATACGTATTTGTAAAGGTGCCTTCGCTGAAAATATCCCCCACCGCGATCTGGCCGTCTCTCCTGGCCACCGCTTCAGTTTCGATGGCGCCCTGGTGCCGGCGCTGTCTTTGGTCAATGGCATCACCATAATCCAGGACTTCAATATTCAGGAGTTTGAGTACTATCACGTCGAATTGGAGAAATTCGATATGCTGCTGGCTGAAGGCGCTGCTGCCGAAAGCTATCTGGAGGTGGGCAGCAATCGCAATTCATTCCAGAACGCCAGAACCGTCACCGCTTATCCTGATTTCGGGCCAGCGCCTGAACGAGTATTTCTGCCAGAGTATGTCCAAAAGATCACGCCCGATATCATCGAGCCGATACGCAGCGATCTATTCAAGCGGGCGGAAATATTGACGGGCGCAGTTCGCACTGCCGATACGGGTTTGCGCATTGAAATCAATGGCCAAATCATCCATTCTCAAACACCTTGCAGGAAAAAAGGTCTTTACCGATTTGAACTGCCCGCGGGTATTCAAGGTGATATCTGCATTCTATCCAACGCCGCGGTTGTGCGTGAAACGTCTCAGATCGACCGCACAGACACACGTACTGTAGGCGTGGGCCTGTCACGCTTAGCGCTCGTAATTGAAGGCCAGCATAGTGAAATCGAGCTGAATGATGTGTCGCTGACTGGATTTAACAAGGCGCAGGAGATGGATGGTATTCCAATGCGCTGGACGAATGGAGAGGCGGTCATTCCTGCAAGTTTGGTTCCTTCCTCAACTGCTCCTGTCGTTCTGGAACTGAATGTGTTGCGCACGAATATGTATTGGATTGGTGTAAAAGAATCCCAAGTGCGTCGAGCCGCATAAGCAGTTCAAACGCCAGATAACTAGAGCATCCGAATGGGTGCTCTTTTTTTTGATCCGTGTCGGCTACACTCGTTTTTACTAGTTAACCTTGGCATCGTCTATATTGATCAAGCCCCGCCAGACTCGGCGTTTGAGTGGTATGAGGTCACGCGAAAGATGGGCAATTGCACTTGTAGAACTGGATGATCGTATCCCTTAATGCCAAGGGCGCGAGGCTTATGCCGCATTTGATTGTATGGAATAAACGATCCAAGTGTCATAAGTTGACATTATTTTTTCGATCCTAGTTGGTTACAAATATTAAAAATAACGTACACCAAAATCCAGCACGATATGAATTAGAACGAAATACTATTGAGACGGAGTAATCTCCAGTTTGAGAGCCAGACACTGCTCTACTGTTTCGCTGTAAATTGAAAATCGTAGCTCAGTATATGCCAGTTTGAAAATTGGGGTCCACCCCGGAATTTTTCCTCTCTAGGATCGACAAATTATTGCGAGTCAATAAAATGATCTCAGTGATCAAGTGGTAACAGTACCGCAGCCCATTCAATAACGATTTTCGCCCAATCCTGCAAGCGCCAATTATAAGATGATAGTCGCTGCTCCAATCATTTGCCGCACAGCCACTCGATCTTCTGATTTTCCCGCACAATCTGCCGAACGACAGGCGTGGTCGTGGTCGTCAATTCTGCATCATCTGTCCAATAGATCGTGCTGGTCGTCTGGCAGTAATCAACTCCCACCTGAACGCGGTTTGCGCACCCAGCGACGGGCACGATCGATAACGCCAGCATCATCAGTCTGGTTAATTTCATTTTCCACCTCGCGCACGGTTTTCCGCGCTTCCGTTTGTTGTCTCGCGACCGACGCATCCCGCTCCTGGCGTTCATCCACCCGCCCCGTATTTCTGCCCCGCAGGTACAAGCCAGCCGCAGCCAAAACAAGCGCCGCGGCGCCGGCCACCCATTCCCATATCTTGCAAGAAATTGCGCTCATCGCTAGACCTCAGTCTAGAAAGGCGGTTGCAAGCCTGCATTCAGCGTTTCCGGCACCTTGGCGGCCGCTTCTTGTATAGTGATCTGACCATTATTGTTTGTGTCCAGTCCTGCATTCTGGGTATAGGCCAGCGTGTCTTCTCTGAACAGGACATAGCCTGGATCTTTACCGACAGCAGCTGGCCAAAGAATGGCCATGTACAGGTCTTCAAGTGTTTTCATCCTGTCTTTATAGGGCTGGAAGTACTTTTCGACCCAGTCCTGCTGCTCAAGCGCTGACATGGCGGCCAGCGCAGAGGTGGTCGAGCCCAAGCCTTTAGCGGTAGATGCCATGAACTGAATCAGCCCGGTCCCGCTGCTACCCGCCATGTTCCGAGCGTTCGGCAGAAACCGCGTTTTCGGCCCGGTCTCGAAGGCCATGCAGGCTATCAGGTGATCCGGACTCACTCCCAGCCGAATCGCTATGTCGATCACCTTCAGGCAGAACTCCCTCGTCACGATGTTGTGTCCCGCCCATGCCAGCCATCGCTTCGGCGCCGTAATCTCGGCTTCGCTCAATGAGCTTGAATTGCCGGATGGTGCGGGCGACCCAGGACGCGGCGATGAGTCCGTATCCAAGGTATTTGGCAAATTCGACTGGGAGAACAGATTTAAGATCGTCTGGAATAGACGTCCAAACAGAGAATGCAACATCCGGGGACCCCTCAAAAAAATGAGCACCGCAGTGCCCAGGACCGAAAGAAGGATACTCGCGACACAGAGGTGCACAGTTCAGACATCAATCGCAGGTCGTTCAATCTGGCGGCCAAGAAATCTGGCATCAAGGATTTTCATTTCCATGATCTGCGGCACACATGGGCAAGTTGGCACATTCAGGCCGGCACTCCATTATTTGTGCTCAAGGAAATGGGAGGCTGGGAAAATCTTGAAATGGTTAAGAAGTATGCACACTTGAATGCGGACCATCTGGCCATCCACGCAAACGTGGTCACCGCAAGTGGTTGAGTTTGTTGCAGACAACAAAAAGGCCGCGTGCGAGGCGGCCTAACTGTATGATATATCTACGGATTAAAACTGTGTAAATGGTGGCTCTTCCCCGATTCGAACGGGGGACCTGCAGATTATGATTCCTGATTGTCTATCACACTGCAAGGCCAACAAATACTGGGGTTTCTGTTTGATCGGTGTCTAAAATATGAGTCGCGGTGGAGGCTCTGTAAGCCGCATAAAATAAGGGCATCCGATCCCATATTAGACAGAAATTTAGGCCTTTTTGCGGGTCCGGTTGGGTTCTACGGTCTCCACCCAGCGCGCTTTTACATAGATCTCTGTGGTCCTGACAGACTCGTGTCCACAGAGCACCTGGATCTGCGATAGAGGCACTCCAGAGCGCCACATATCAGTTGCTCCTTTACCTTTCATGTCATAGAAGCCGAAGGAGGGCACACTGGCCTTTTTGATGTATCTGCGCAACATTGCGGATAGTCCATCATAGGTGTAACCATTATCCATTCTATTGCGCAAAAATGGGGTATACGGACCTAGTAATATAGGGGGTTCTGGCTGTATTTCGGCCAGAACGGCCTCGATCTCTGGCGTGATTAGAATGTCCACGACTTTTCCGCCGTTACCCATTCGTTTGCGCTGGTCGTTGCGAATCACGCGAACGATCCTTCCGTCCGATTCCTGTTTACTGACGATGTTCGTAGGCGCCCATTCGATGATATCCTCTGGCCGCTGCAGGGTGAGATACACCAGATCCAGCAAGGCGCGTACGTTCCGGGTCGCCAATGCCCGTACCTGTTCCAGTTCCGCATTTGTGACATAACGGTCTCGCTTCGATTCGCTGTTTCTGCGGATCCCGACGCAAGGATTGTAGGTAACTCCTGTATCTGACCGGCGCATTAACCACGAGTAGCAGGCTGAAAGAGTCGCTTTTTCCCGGTTTGCGCGTACTCCACGATTATTCTTCAAGCCCAGATCCAGATACTCTGCGACGTGATGTCCCTTTACCTGGTGCGCAAGCATATCGCTAAAATACGATTTAAGAACAACTACAGTCTTCTTATAGTCATCCAGCGTAAGGGCGACAGACCGCCTTTTTTCCGATCGATGGCAGTCCGTTCCTGGCAATGGATCAGGAACATTTCCAGCCAATAGCCCACTGTGCCGAAACGGCTCTCCGGATCCGCATAGAGAACACCCCGTTTGCGGGCTTCCGCGAGATCAGTTCCAATACGTTCCCATCGGTTATCCTCATGAACATAGTAGAAAGCACCGTGCTTTGCATACACGCGCGGGGGAAGCCCGAGGCTGTTATCCTTTCGTTTACGTCCCATGTCGTTTTTCTTTTCCAATATGTCGCAAGTAGGCATTGCGGTTCGGTTGGGACGTTGAATCTCCGGATCCGTCGCCAGCCGGCCGCGCTACCATTGCACGCTCAAACTCTGACCTGGCCACCAGGGCCCGTCCGTTTGGCTTTTTGCGGACCAATAATCCCAGCGTCTCCGCCAGATATCGTCGTTGCGCCGCTTTGCTTTTCAACGGGCTGCAGATCTCGTCTATCTCTATGTCGGTAAGGTAGGGCAGGTTCATATGATTGCTCCACGCTCTTGATGTGGTTTCCATGATTTTATCGATTCTGTCATTCATGGCTTCACTCGTTCAAATTCAACCACCCATACCCACGGGTTTTCTTCCCAAGTTCCAGCGCCGTTTACTTTTTGCCAGAGTTTCATGAAGGCGATGCGCGGATCTGTATCCCATTCGGTCCAAGGTAAACCGCCGTCCATGTCGCTTGCCCAACCGTTTCGATCTGATACGCCGTACTTGAATACCGCCCGATTTTCGGTGATCGCGGTCAGACCTTCCTTGATTGCGTCGTCTTCGTTGATATCTTGGAGCTTCTCGACGCGGACTGCCTTTATCAAACAATCGATGCGGCTGGCCCAGCGTGGCATGTGGATGCTGGGTCGCCACGGTCCCATAGATTCCGACGTCGCCTTATATTCAATAGCTCCCCGTATTCATCAATGATTTGCGACGGCGGCACATCGCAAACCTCCCATTCGTCATACTCATAGCTGGTTCTTCTCCAGGCTTGCCAAGTTTCGCGCACCCAGAGGCGGTCGCCGGGCTGGCCGTAGGGGCAGGACACACGCGGCCCGGCACTGTCCAGATCGGAAAGCGCCTCGCCAGTCCGAGCGTGACGCGCTACCACGCCTTTCGCAATCTGGCGCGTCTGGGTCTTGCTGCCGTCCAGAATGGCACGGACCATGGGCGCGCTGAATAGAATTGGGCGTTCTTTCATATTTCCTCCAGTTCTGCCAGCAAGACCTCGTTCAATCTTGCCTGCAGCGATTCAATTTGTGCTCTGATGTTGTCCATGCTGCCGTGAAGGCAAATGTTGATGTCGGCTTCCAAGTGCACGAGCTCATGCAATATGCCATCGTCTTCAATTGCGCGCTGGGTTGCTTCGGGATCATTCAGCAGGCTCAGGCAGAGCATGCAGCCGTGTAGGCATTTCAGCCAGTCACGGCTATCCCAGCATTCAAGGGGTGATTCTGATGCGTTCCACCCTGAGAATGAGAAACTGGCGCCGGCTGATGTAACATACTCGATCATCACTCTGCTTGGTCTGCTTGCATGGCAGCCACCCATTCTGGATTCTTGCGTCGCCAATCACTCCATGACTCATCAGTCAACTTGTGATTGATCCATTCGACAACGTCAGGCTTTGCCGTAAATGGGTTCTTGATTCTTGGTGAGCAGCGGCAGCAAAGCTGAGGCAGTTTTGCATGTAGGTACAAGTGCGCTGAGCAGAAGTACAGACCGCACCCACGGTCGCCGCCGTAAGGTTCACCACCGCAGACAAAGCTAAGCCCCCGGTCGATTTCTTCATTGCAATCCGGATGGTCGCAAACTGCCGGGACGCCATATCCGATATCGCGTTGCCAACTACTATCGAAGCCTAATGACCAACCCATTATGTATTCTCCTTTTTCAATATCAGTCTTGGTGCCGAAAATAAGATTGGGCGCTCTGTCATAGCGGCTTTTCTCCACTGCTTGGTGCATACACCTGGTGTTTGTTGATCTGATCGGCGATTTCCGATGCCGAATCGCGGGCTTCGATCACTTTTCCATCGAAGGTGCGGACATAGCAGGCAATGCCGTGCCAGTTGGGCCCTGCCTCAGTAATGCGGGAAATTGCGAGAGGGGAAACGTAGTGCGCCCGGCCTTCGTAGTCGGTGAGTCTGATCATGGTTGATTCCTATAGTTTTTTGTGAGTTTTGCGTTCACGCAGTGTCCGTGCCGGCGGGCAGTATTAGCCAGCACAGCACGCTGATGGTGACTCTTGCCGGCCTGGCGGAATAAGCCAAAGTAACTATTGATGGTTGTGTGCACATCGGCGGCCGGCAGCGCTTGTGCGCGCGCCAGCGCGTCATTGACTGTCCGCTTGCGGAGCGTGCGGCGCCAGGGCTTGATGACATGTCCTACAAAATCGACGCCGCGCTCAATCGGTTGTAGAATGGTCTTTGTCGGATTCAGGCGTAGGCCCAGTTCGTCGGGTAGATAGGCCGAGATATCGTCGTGCGCTTGATTCAACCATTGAGCGGACTCATGCAAGATGATGAAATCATCGACATAGCGAACATAATGCCGCGCCCGGTGCAGATGCTTTATGCGCTGATCCAGCTCATTGAGCAGGACATTGGCAAAGAACTGACTGCTCAGGTTGCCGATGGGTAGACCAAACGCGGGCAGCTGGCCGCCCAGGCGCTTATGTTCCGGAACCATGGCGATTAGCGCCGGATCGCCTCGCTGAACCACGTTAGGGCGCGGGTCATGCATCAGGATCTGTTCTGTCAATTGCAGCCACCACGGCTCTGCAATCTGCCGGGCCACCAACTTGAGTACGACCCGCTTGTCGATCGACACAAAGAAATTGGCCAGATCTGCTTTCAGGTAATAGGCTGGCTGGGCCCAATTCTGGGTAATGCTCCGGATCTTTGATTCCAGGCGTTTTCCGCCATATAACGTGCCGCGCCCTGGAATGCATGCGCAACTGTCGGCAATGAACCGAGCATGAAAGCGTGGGGCGATCTTGTTGTACATCAGGTGGTGCACGATCCGGTCCCGGAAGTCGGCCGCCCAGACTTCCCTATGCTTGGGCCGGGTGATGACAAAACAGATGCTGGGCCCTGGCCGGTAAGCGCCGGATCTCAATTCATCATCCAGATCCAGTAAGTTGCGCTCAAGACGCGCTTCAAAAGCCAATGCACTGGCGGTATTGCGTTTATGCTTGCGGCAATCGAAATAGGCCTGCGCCAGCTCTTCGAATGTAAAGGTTGCTTCCATGTCACTTCCAATCTGCGGACAACTCGGACTCGGAGCTCATTATCCTTGTCGTTGTTGTTCTGGTTCCCATTAGAAAAATTCTGAATAGCAGCGTTGTTGGCGCTGACCTGCGTCTGTTGTGCTATCTACGTCGCCCAGCCGAATATTCAGCTGGGGAACTGCGCCAGACCTGCCAGCGTCAGCGGGTGGTTTCTGTGGTGCGCCTGGCGGTGGGTTTGTAGTCCAGCGGCACAACCAGATTAAAAATCGCACTGTCACGGTCGCCTTGACGACTGTGAAGCGGGCGCGGACATGAATTTTTTACGCCAGCCGCCGGCTTGTTTACCGATGGATCCGGTTAGTTTTATGGCGCCGGCATACTGACCCACCGATATGTACCTGCGATCCTTAGCCAGCCGACACAGCAGCTCAATAATTTGCAGGCTGCTGATCAGCGCGTCCAGATGCGGGACCTTGTCCTGACTGCTGTTGGCTTTGAAAACCATGTCCAGGACAGAAAGGCTTTCGTCCCGGAGCTTCTCGCCCAGGAGTATTTTCATGTCGCGAGGCAGGTTCTTTGCCAGCTGCATCAGATTGTCCAGAAGGTCGTAAGCTTCCTTATGGATCGGTAGTTCAGTGTGGAGGGCCGTAATAATTAAAGGATTAAATGGTTAATCTGCGGACAACTCGGACTCGGAGCTCACTATCCTTGCCGAATGTAGTACTGGTCCCCATAAGAAAAACTCTGAACAGCAGCGCTGTAGGCGCTGACCTGCGTGGAAGTCCAATGCCAGCCACCTTCGAACTGGTCCGGTAGGTTGGCGTAAAGGAGAGCGGATTCGCGCTTGGAGGGCAGGTAGAAGTCGCGGTGACCGTCTACAAACACATTAATCGCTGCCCCAGCAGCTGCAAAATCCCCCTCGCACTGCATAATGGCGTGGGTATTGGCCTGGCTGTCCCATTCATCGTCGGAGCCCTCGATCTTGGCCCCACGCTCACCCCATTCAAGCTCCTCGAACTTGGCGCTCGGATCCACGGCAAGGATCAGGTGGTAGTCAGGCTTACCGCCGTGCCCACGCATGACGCCGGCATATACGCCGCCCTGGCCGGGCCATGGTTCGCCGATTTTTGGCACATTTGGGGTGGTGGCTTTGATGCTGCCGGCCAGCTGATCCAGCAGCATTTGCAATGGGATATTGACCTTCGCCTTATCAATATCGAGTATGACTATTTGGCTCATTTTTGATATTCCTGTGGATACGTGACGTTGAAAATGGATTAATTACACAATTTTTAATCTGCGGACAACTCGGACTCGGAGCACACTATCCTTGTCGCTGGTGCTCTGGCTCCCATCAGAAAAACTCTGAATAGCAGCGCTGTTGGCGCTGACCTGCGTGGAGGTCCAATACCAGACCGGATCCATAGCCTCGCTCCCATTTTCCTGGAAGGCTTTCACGGCGGTCTGTCCTGGGTTGTCTTCGGTGTATTCAGAAGAAGGCGGTACCGCACTTGGGTTATCGCCATCGCGCCATGAGCACCAGTTCTCTCGGGTTGTTGGTTTCAGGTTGCGATAGATAATTTCAAGTTCGTCGCGGGCTGGAATGTACCAATCTGATTTTTCATTGATTTTCAGATCCTGGGCTTGCATGGCGATGGCGAGCCCAGCAGCTGCCATTACTTCGGTGTTTCTCAGCCCATCAGCTACCCAATTGGCTCCTTTGATCTTTTCTCCATACTCGCCCCAGGTACTATCAAATTCGCCTTGATTTTTGGGGGCCACGATAAGGGCGTAAATATCTCCATTGATATCGACCCGGCCTACAAAGAATCCAACAAGTATCAGTTCAACTGATCGACACATCGATGCAGCTATTGCCTGCCCGGATGGACAGTGACAAGGCTCGCGTCATGCTCTTGGCCATCGGTTTGCAGGAAAGCCGGTTCGAGCATACCCACCAGATCGGCGGGCCCGCGCATGGGTACTGGCAATTTGAATCAGGTGGTGGTGTAAAGGGGGTGATGAACCACGATGCCAGCAAGGGTTACGCACGTGATGTGTGCGCTCGGCTGGGTGTGGAGTGGGAGAGGGGTGCAGTATTTGACGCGATCGAGCGCGATCAGGTGCTGGCCTGTGCGTTCGCCCGGCTGCTGCTGTGGACTGATCCGCGTTCATTGCCGGAGATCGGTGCGCAGACGGCAGCCTGGAAAACGTATATCTGGAACTGGCGGCCCGGTAAGCCACATCAGAGCACATGGCCTGCGAACTATCAGGCAGCCCAGAAATTCATTCAGGGGTAACCCATGCCGGATATGAACGGGTGGCAATTGGTGGTTTCAGGCCTGGGGATTGGCGGCGCCGCTTGGCTGGCAAAGGTCATCTTCCCGGTATTGAAATCCGGATGGGAGTCGTCTACTGCGAACAATCGCGCAGAAAAGGACATGATCGACCGGCTGCAGCTTGATATCTCTGGCTACCGTGAAAGGGAAGCTGGATACATGAAGATGGCGACGGAAATGTCGCTGATCAAATATCAGCTTGAATTGGCGAATCAGAAGATTGCAGAACTGACCTCAGAAATTCAGGCGCTCAAGGGGATCAAATGACCAAGTACTTCTTTACATTCATCGATAAATTCAAGGTCTATTTAGCGATCGCTGCGTTCGTGCTGCTTGGTGGGCTAATTGCGGGCGGCCCGATTTCGGTCTACTACCAACACCAGTTGAAGCAAGCGGACGAAAAAGAAGAGAACCGAGTTTCTGTACTGACCGTAAAGTTCGACAAGCTACTGGATGATAAGGACAAACAGATCAAGGCGGGTACGGACCAGTCAGCCCGCTTGACAGAAATTATCGAAAAGCGACTGCCGTTGATTGTCGCGCAGCAGGATCAGAATACCGACCAATTAGGGCAACTGGCGACCGTCGTTGATGACGTGGCCACAAAGACGCAAAAGGCAGCCAACACGGCGAGCAGGGCAGCTGGACAGGCCAGTAACGCGGTCAAGCGATCCAAGTCTCTGCCAAATCAGGCGCCCAAGGGAAGCATCCGATTACTGCCACAGCCAAGGCCAAAAAACTGCTGGGGTGGGCGGGACATTTTCGGGGACATCTGTAAATGACAGCCATCCTTGCATTTATCAACGGCATCCGTGGCTATCTGATCTTGGCGCTCGTCGCCGTGGCAGTGGGGCTGCTCTATGGCTGGAGCGAGTACAGGCAGGGATACAAAGACCACGAGACGTTAGCCAAACTTCAGACCGCTGTGCTCAACGAGACGGCCAGACAGCGAGAGCAGGCATTGCAGGAGCAAGTCAATGATCTGGACATCAAACACTTTCATGAATACCAAAATGCCCAGAAAACTATTACTCAGCTGCGCGCTGATGTTGCTGATGGCAAGCGCCGGCTGTCAATCCGTGTCAAGCAGCCCGTATGTGCCGCCAAAGACGCCAAAGCCACCGGCGTGGACAATGGAACGACACGAGCCGACATTGACGGACAGACTGCTCAAGATTTTATCGGAATAGTGATTCAGGGGGATCAGGCGATCCGGCAACTGAATGCGATTCAGGACTGGGCGGAGATTGTGACGAGGTAAAACGTGAATTTTCGTCAAGCAGTAGTGAGCCCAGCATAGTTTCACCTTACATAAAACAAAAATATGTATACAATTCAAAATATTAAAAAATATTCGGCGGGGTAGAATGACAAATATTCAGATTCCAAATGGGACAAATTCAGATCATCTGGTTCTTGATCAAGCTGATTATCTTGACGAAAGTTTACACTTTTTGATGCCTGGGAAACAAAGCGCTTGGGTCGATTTAACTAACACCTCGTCGACATCAGAAGTGTTCAATATCTCTGCTAATTTCAATAGTTCCGGAGACTATGGGGAGGTATATCTCACCGCCAGCGAAGGTATGCACATAAGGCTCAATGCGGGTGGTCCAACACCGTCGCACACCGAACCTCCTCGATTTACTGTTCATCTGCATGCTAACTCTACCTTAGAATTTTCGCCAGAATTCATTGCTGAACATAAGGACAACCCGTATGAAATGCAAGCGTGGTACGACCACGGTCGCGAAGGATCAGCGACAGTTATTTTTGATACAACAGGACTTGAGTTTAATTATCCTAACCGCGTAATGTCTGGAGGTAAAGGTCCTGGGCCTGGCGATGTCATCAAAGTAGTCAATGCCACTGATACCTATCTAAACGAATGGAACACCCTTGTTTTTAAAGATGATGCAGGCGACGTTCTAATGAAAGTTTCACTTCATCCCAATTTTAATCACGAACTGATTATTGAGGACGGAGAAGTAACGGTCGCCTGCTTTATCAAAGGGACCCATATTGCCACCACCAAAGGAGAAGTCAAAGTCGAAAGCCTCAAGGCCGGAGATATAGTACATACAGCCTCTGGCGGCATAGGTTCCGTCAAATGGGTCGGTTTTCGCAAGCTGAATCGTAACCAACTACCGCCGGAACAAGCTTTGCGTGCCTCTCCGATCCGCATTTGTAAAGGCGCTTTCTCTGAAAATGTGCCTCACCGAGATTTAACCGTTTCACCTGGCCACCACTTCAACTTCGACGGCGCCCTAGTTCCAGCACTGTCCCTGGTCAACGGTCTCACAATTACGCAGGACTTTGAAATTGAGCAGTTCGAGTACTATCATGTCGAGCTGGAAAAGTTCGATATGTTGTTGGCCGAAGGCGCTGCTGCCGAAAGCTATCTGGAGGTTGGTACCAATCGCAATTCTTTCCAGAACGCCAGAACTGTCACTGCCCATCCTGACTTTGGTCCTGCTCCCAAGCACGTGATGCTTGCGGAATACGTCCAGAAGATCACCCCGGAGATCATTGAGCCGATCCGCCGAGAGTTGTTTAAGCGTGCAGAAATATTAACTGGAGCCGTCCGCACGTCGGATACCGATTTGCGAATCGAGGTCAACGGGCAGATTATCAACCCACAGACGCCATGCAAGAAAAAAGGCCTGTATCGCTTTGAATTGCCCGCTGGCCTATCAGGCGATATCCGCATTCTGTCCAACGCGGCGGTTGTGCGTGAAACGTCGCTGATCGATCGCACTGACACGCGCGTCATTGGCGTGGGGTTAGCTGGCGTTGCGCTCATCACCAACGACCAGCGCTACGAAATCGATCTGAGTGATTCGGAGCTTTATGGTTTGAACGAAGTGCAAGAGATGGATAGTACACCGATGCGCTGGACAGTTGGAGAAGCGATCATACCAGCAAGACTGTTGCCTGAATCAAGTACTTCAGTTGTGCTAGAGCTGAACGTGTTACGAACACATATGTATTGGGTATCAGCCCAACAGGAGCGAGTGCGCAAAGTGGCATAAATACCTTGTACGAAAAAAAAGCCGCAATCTTCGCGGCTTTTTTTACTTAGTCTGTGCTCAATCTGCGTTCTCTATGCTTCCACCCTTACCGGGCAATCTCGCTGAGTGCGTGGAGCCGAAGCAGCCGACCGATGCTGCTTATTATTCGGTGGCTCCGGCGTTTGGGGATGCGATCACTCGGTTTTACGAGTGCAAGGCAAAGCACGATTTTGTAGTAAAGCAGTGGTAGAAGATTCGGGAAAACCTCAATGTTGTATCTTGTATTGTAAGTTACTCTTAGTAATGCTCTATCAGATAAACACAACGAGGACAACGGTGGAAAATATTCTCACTCAAATTGAAAAAGGGCTACATAACGGTCACTACATGTTGGCCTTATATGCCACGTTAGCACTACCTGATATCTGTGCGTCGCTTGAATCGGAAGATGGAAAAACATGTGGTCCGAAATACAAGGCGTGGTTCGATAAATGGGTAGCGCCAAAAATAGGCGGGGGTTTTAGCGGAACGCAATGTTGGGGTTACCGCTGTGGGGTACTTCACCAAGGAATGGCAAGCAATCGAAACTTAGGGTATGAACGTATCGTATTTGTGGAACCGAGAAATTACGGTCGAATCCCCCACATGAACATAGTAAATGGGGCACTCAACGTTGATGTTGGTGTCTTTTGTCAGAATATTGTAGATGGGGTCAGAGAATGGATGAACGAGGCAAAGAACACAGAAAATTTCAAACGTAATATTCCAAATCTGATGACTCGCCATTCGGAGGGGTTACGGCCTTACATTTGGGGTGTGCCCGTGATTGGATGATTACAAGTGAGTGCTCGCGTCCTCGCCCTGATACTTGCTATTTCCCACCTTCCGCGTCACCTCATACCACTCAAACGCCGATTCGGGCCGGGCCACAGACAATAATTCCTTAGCCTGCTCGACTCACTGGTGACCGTTTGTACCAGGGCGGGGCATACCCCTAGAACTGACGCTCAAGGGTAGGGGAGCCATCCAGTTCATGCATAACAATTGGCTTCGTCCCCGGCGGCACGTTGAATCGCAGCCCATCCCCTGGATCGAATATCTTATGCATATTCGTGAAGACAGTCGCAAAATACTCGTCTGGTAACTCAGCCTGTCTTATTCTTCCGCACATTCGGTCCTCCCATTGGGCTTGACAATCGATCTGTAAAATCTTGCGGCGTCGTATTTGGCACATAGTCGGCCATGTCTTTATAGGTGACCGGCTTCAAATAGTATTCCATTTCTGGACGCAAAATGCTGTTGAAGTTATCGAAGGCGACGGTGTGCTTATCCTTGACCTTGTCGTGCCATTCCTGCATGAGAAAACGCTCGGCTTTTGCTAATTCTCGCACTACGCCATGAAGGCGGCTTATTTCACGTAGCAATGCCTGGACGATGGGGTCTTTGATGGTATCCCGTATGTGGATAAGCTCATACCGGCTTAATGGTGGGTGTTTCATATCTGCTCCTGTAGGTGGGCAGACTGGAGGCCTAGGGTTTGGATTTTACCTTGTTTATACAGTACTGGATATTAGACGCCGTCTAATATAATGACAAAATGCTGCCATTTAGAAAACAAAAAGGCCGCGTGCGAGGCGGCCTAACTGTATGATATATCTACGGATTAAAACTGTGTAAATGGTGGCTCTTCCCCGATTCGAACGGGGGACCTGCGGATTATGATTCCGTCGCTCTAACCGACTGAGCTAAAGAGCCATTCTCACAGCTTTTACCTCATCAAAATGAGGTTTCATTCAAACCAGCGCTGTTTCCAAAAAACTTGCATGGTTGCAGTGCAATTGAATGAAGCATGAAACTATATCAGGATTTCTTTTACCGCGCAAGCTTTTATTGCAACGCACGCAGGATTTTCTGCCCGGCGCGTCCGTCCGGCGTCAGCCCAAGTTTGCTTTGCTCTGTCTTAATGGCCTCGCGCGTCTTGCTGCCAATCAGGCCGTCGGGTTCGCCGATATCGTAGCCACGGCTGAGCAACGCTTTTTGCAGCGTTACCCGCTCGGCTCGTGACAGGCCTGGATCATCAGTAGGCCAGGCGGTGACAAAGGGGCCGGCGCCGCGCAGCCGGTCACTCAGATGCGCAATGGCCAGGGCGTAGCTTTCGGCAGCGTTGTAGCCATAAATCACATCGAAATTGCGAAATACCAGGAATGCCGGTCCGGCAGCGCCCGCTGGCGTCAGCAGGCCCGCTTTCTGGTTGGCAGAAACACGCGCATCCAGCGGTTGGCCGTCTATCGTCGTGACACCCCGCGCCGCCCATGTGGAGACGGATTTTTTGTTGCGCCGACCTTCACCGGCTGTGTTCATGCCGGCAGGCAGGCGTACTTCGAATCCCCAGGGCTGCCCGGTCTGCCAGCCGCCCTTGGCAAGAAAGTTGGCGGTGGATGCCAGCGCATCGGCCGAGTTGTCCATCAGGTCGCGGCGCCCGTCACCGTCAAAGTCCACGGCCAGTCGCTCGAACGTGGAGGGCATAAATTGCGTGTGTCCGAAAGCACCGGCCCAGGAACCGACCAGGCGTTGTGGCTGGATATCGCCTGATTGCAGAATCCGTAGCGTGGCAAAAAATTCTTTTTGAAAATAGGCTTGTCGACGCCCATAACAGCTGAGCGTGCCTAGCGCCTGCACCAGCGGATATTTCCCTTGTGTCTGCCCGAAGTTGCTTTCCACGCCCCAGACCGCTACGACGGTTGCGGGGTCTACACCGTACTGTGCCGAGACACGCCGCAATACATCGGCATGGCGGGCCAGGTTGCTTTTGCCTTCACTGACCCGTTGCTCATCGACCAAGCCAGCCAGGTAGTCCCAGATCGGCTGGCGAAATTCAGGCTGGTAATCGAGCTTTTCCAGAATGCTCATATCCGGTGCGACGCCCTGGGTAAACTGGGCAAAGGATTGCGCGGAAATGCCGGCGCGGGCTGCCTGTGGCTGCAGCTTTTGCATACATGCAGCAAAATCGCCGCCGCTTTGTGCGAACGCTGCGCCCGGGATGCCAATTGTCAATAGGATAGTGAGCCGCTGCAATGAGCGAGAATGGGAACGGCGCGAGCGGCTGATAGGCATGAATACGGCTCCTGATGATGATCAAATCGTGTAATGGATTGAAGTCAAATTCTAACGTATGTGCCATTTTGTTTGTGATTTCATGTGTTTGGCGGAAAACATGGGTAAAATTGACCGCAGTTCGTTAGAATCAGTATCCATTATCCTATTCACTCGTTGAGATTGCATTGTATGAAGTTGAAAGTATTGGCAACGGCTCTGGCACTTCTGGCTACCTCGGCCTGTGTATATGCCGACTCAGAAGCGCTGAACCGTATCGAACGGCTTGAGCAGTCGCAATCCACGCAGCATCAGCTGCTGGTTCAAAACAGCAGCCCTTCGGCCGATGCTTCTAAAGCGCCGGTCTCGCAGAAGAAGCCCGAGAAAAAAGCACTGGAACCAACAGTGGATCAGGCCAAGGCTGCCATTATCGTGGCCAATATCCTGACACGCTTTGAATATGACAAGAAGCCGCTGGACGAAAACATGTCGCATGCGGTATTCAAGGAATATCTCAAAATGTTGGATCCGGCAAAACTGTATTTGCTCAAGTCGGACATCGACGAATTCGAACCGGTGCGTCAGAACATTCACACTATGCTGATGACCGGTCGCCTTGCACCGGCGTTTGCCATGTTTGAAAAATATCGCGATCGTGTTGAACAGCGCTTCGATCATGCCCTGGCCTTGCTGGACAAGCCTTTTGATTTTGACATTGAAGAATCTTTCGATCTGGATCGCAAGAAAGCCGAATGGGCAACCTCTGAAGAGCAGATCAACGATTTGTGGCGCAAGCGGATCAAGAACGATTATCTGCGTTTGAAACTGGCCGGTAGTAAAGACAGCGTGATTGTTGAGAAACTCAAAAAGCGCTATATAAACAATCGCAATCAGATCATGCGCATGAATGGCGAAGACGTTGCCGAAATGTTCCTGAACGCATATGGAAACAGCACCGATCCACATACGTCATATTACAGTCCCAGCTCTGCGAAAAATTTCGATGTACAGATCAGTCTGTCGGTTGATGGCATTGGCGCCGTTTTGCAAAAGCGCGATGAATACGGCCAAATCCGTGAAGTGGTGCCGGGCGGCCCGGCGGCCAAATCCGGCAAGCTCAACCCCGGCGATCGCATTGTGGCCGTTGGCCAGGGCGAATCGGGCCCCATGGAAGATGTGGTCGACTGGCGCCTGGATGACATCGTCAAGCTGATTCGCGGCAAGCGCGGGACAACCGTGCGCATCGAGATCATTCCGGCCGAAAGGGGCATGGAAGGTAAGCACACCACTGTTTCCATTGTTCGTCAGAAAGTAACCATGGAAGACCAGGCAGCCCGTTATCGTATCTTTGAGGCGGGTACCGATGGGGATAAGCGCAAGGTCGGTATCATCACGATCCCCAGTTTCTATGAAGATTTTGATGCGAAAGCGCGTGGCGAAGGCAATTACAAAAGCCTGACCCGCGATGTCCGGGTGATTCTTGAAAAGCTTGAAAAGGAAGGCGTGGACGGCGTACTGCTTGATCTGCGCAACAACGGTGGCGGCTCGCTGAGCGAAGCGGCCAACCTGAGTGGTCTGTTCCTGGGTGGTCCAAATCCGATTGTGCAGGTCAGCACTGCAGAGGGAACCACTTCCAATGTCCGCAGTGCGACAGGCAAAATCGTTTGGAACAAACCGGTAGGGGTCATGGTCAATCGCATTTCTGCCTCTGCATCGGAAATTTTTGCCGCCGTGATCCAGGATTATGGCCGTGGTGTCGTTATTGGTGACCCGACGTGGGGTAAAGGTTCGGTACAGACTATTCGTGGTTTGGATGAATTCCTGCGCCGACATGAAGGCGAGGAGCTCGGTTCGCTCAAATGGACCATCCAGAAATTCTTCCGTGTCAACGGCAGTTCCACGCAGGAAAAAGGTGTCGTACCCGATATCGTATTCCCATCGGCCTTTGATCCGACCGAGCTGGGCGAGTCCAGCTACGAGAACGCCATGCCATGGAGCAAGATCGCCCCGACCAAGTACAGCGGATACGATTCGCTTGCAGAAAAAATCGGACCACTCAAAACCATGCACGAGCAGCGTACACAGCAATCGGACAGCTGGAAGCTGTTGCTTGACGAGCTGGCATACGCCCGCAAAACGTCCGACAAGAAAGTTATTTCACTGCGTTATGCCACGCGTTTGGAAGAACGCGAAAAAATGTCCATGGAGCAGTCGCAGTTTGAAGAGCGCCGCAAAAAATTGGGTGAATCCGATGTTAATTCATTCCGCCTTGATGATGGCCTGGCAGCAGGGGAAGGCAACCTGACCCAGGAGCTGGCGGATGAGAAAAAACGCAAGGAAAGCCTGGATATTGCTATCAAGGAAGCAGCCAACATCGTGGCGGATCTGGCAAAACAGAAGTAGTCCTTCGGCGCATTCGGTTACAACGATTCACAACTCGCGCAGACAGACATATCGCATTTACCCGTACGATATGTCTGTTTTTGCAATCGAGCAGGCAGATACCCGTGCTGATCCCGTTTATAAAGCTGATGCAGTGTGCATTCATCGTAGCTATGTTGACTGCCTTTTCCCTGGACGTGGCTGGCGCCCAGGAGCCTTCCGCACGCCCCGCGCTGACCGTGACGGTCCAGACAGTCAATTCCACACAGATCACCCCAGGTTTCGGGGCCACTGGCAACATTCGCGCCTGGCATGATGCCAGCGTCAGCGCCCAGACCAGCGGTCTTCGGCTCAAAGCCCTGTATGCCGACGTGGGCGACAGAGTCAAAGCAGGGCAGATGCTGGCCGAATTTGAAGATACCTCCAGTCGCGGCGATCTGACCCAGGCTCAGGCGCGCTTGCGACAGGCCCAGGCTTCGTTGGATACGGCCAAGCGCAATGCTGACCGTATCCGGAAAATCCGAGGCAGTGGCGCCATCAGTCAATCCGAAGTGGATCAGGCTCTGTCGGGTGAAAAAAATGCCGTGGCCGACGTCACTGCGGCCAGGGCGGCATTGCAAACCCAGACACAACGCAGCTCTTACACGAAATTGCTGGCGCCGTCCGACGGCGTCATCTCGGTGCGCAACGCGGTCATCGGTGCAGTGGTCAATCCTGGTCAGGAAATTTTTCATCTGGTCGTCGATAACCGCCTGGAGTGGCAGGCGCAATTGAGCATGCGCAATCTCATGCTGATTAGCGAAGGGATGCCGGTGCAGGTTGTGTTACCGAATGACAGAAGGGTAGCGGGTCGAGTGAGACAGATCGGGCCCACGCTGGATGAGCAGACGCGCCAGGGCATCGTTTATGTTGATCTGGCATCCGATCCACAATTGCGGGCAGGCATGTTCCTGCGTGGCCGTTTCGAGCTGCCGCCCAAACAAGGCTTGACCGTGCCGCGTCAGGCGCTCGTGCTGCGCGACGGGTTCAATTTTGTCTTTGTGCTTGGGAACGACAACAAGGTCGCACAAACCAAGGTGCAAATCGGTGGCGCTGCCAGCAATACGATAGAGGTGACTGCGGGCCTGCGTGAAGGGGACCGGGTTGTGACGCAAGGTGCGGCGTTTCTGAATGACCAGGATACGGTGCGGGTGGTCGAAGCGGCAGCGCAGCAGCCTGCCGCGGGCGAGATTCGCGAACCAGCGCCGGACAGCGTGCCGGATTCCCAGGCTGCATCCAAAGCCACTCCCGCCGGGAACTGAACATGAACGTTTCTGCATGGTCAATAAAAAACCCGCTGCCCGCATGCATGCTGTTCGTGCTGCTGACGCTGATGGGGCTGTATTCGTTCCATGCCATGCGGATCCAGAATTTTCCCGATATCGATCTGCCCACTGTGGTTGTCACGACCGTACTGGAGGGGGCGACGCCAAGCCAGTTGGAGAATGATGTTGCCCGCAAGATTGAAGATAACCTGGCAACGGTGCAAGGCATAGACCATGTCTTTAGTACCTTGCAGGATGGCGTCGCTACTATTACTGCGCAGTTTGAACTGGAAAAACCGATACAGGAAGCGGTCGATGACGTGCGTTCATCGGTCGCATCGGTGCGCAATGATTTGCCGGCCAATACCGAGGAACCCATCGTAACCAAACTGGACCTGGCGCAGCAGCCGATCCTGGCATTCACCGTCAGCTCCACACGCCGTGATGTGACGGATGTGTCCTGGCTTGTAGACAATACCATTGCCCGCAAACTGCTCACTGTTTCTGGTGTTGGCAAGGTCAGCCGGGTTGGCGGGCGCGATCGGCAGGTTCGCGTAGATATGGACCCGGTACTGTTGCAGGGGTTGGGAGCGACGGTTGCCGATGTTTCCCGGCAGCTTAAATCTGTGCAGCAGGAGCAATCGGGGGGTAAGGCCGAGTTGGGACTTCAGAAGCAGCCCATTCGCACGCTGGGTGCCGTCAAAAGCGCGGCAGAGCTAGATGATTTGCGTATTCCCCTGAGCAACGGCAAAGTCATTACATTGGGCGAAGTTGCCACGGTCCGCGACAGTTTTGCCGACCCGGTCACCGCCGCGTTCCTGGATGGCAAGCCTGTCGTGGCATTCGAAGTGGCACGCAGTCGCGGGGCGGGGGAGGTCGATGTCGGACGAGGTGTGATGCAGGCGCTGGAGCAGATCAAGGCCGAGTATCCTGATCTGACCTTCCAGACGGCATTCGATATGGTGGAGCCGGTTCAGTCTGAATATGACGGGGCCATGCATATGCTGTACGAGGGCGCGTTGCTGGCGGTGCTGGCCGTCTGGCTGTTTTTGCGCGATATCAGGGCGACCTTGGTATCGGCCGTGGCTTTGCCTTTGTCCATCATACCGGCATTTGTCGGCATGTATTTCTTTGGCTTTACGATCAATGGCGTTACGCTGCTGGCCCTGTCGCTGGTGGTTGGTATTCTGGTAGATGACGCCATTGTCGAGGTCGAGAATATCGTGCGGCACCTGCAGTCGGGTAAGTCTCCCTATCGCGCCGCGATGGAGGCGGCCGATGAAATTGGCCTTGCCGTCGTGGCCACCACGTTTACCCTGATTGCCGTGTTTTTGCCAACGGCATTTATGAGTGGTATTGCCGGCAAGTTCTTCAAGCAATTTGGCTGGACGGCCGCTATGGCAGTCTTTGCCTCCTTGGTTGTTGCCCGTATGCTCACGCCCATGATGTGTGCCTACATTTTGAAAGGCAAGAAACAGGCGCCCAAAGATCCGGGATGGATGAGGCTTTATATGAAGTGGGTGGACCGCTCGCTGCGTCATCGATGGGTTACCGTATTTATTGCTGGTCTGTTCTTTGTCGGTTCGATCATTATTATTCCGCTGCTGCCTACGGGCTTCATGCCTGCCGATGATCTGTCCCAGACCCAGGTCTATGTGGAAATGCAGCCGGGCACGCCATTGGCGCAAACCGAGAAGACGGCAGAGCGGGTGCGCCAGCTGGTCATGGAGAATCCGTCGGTGCGGTCGGTATATACCAGTATCGGTGGCGGAGCTGCCGGGGGCGACCCGTTTGCCGGTGGCCAGACTCAGGAAGAGCGCAAGGCCACGCTCACCGTGCTGCTGCAGCCGCGCAACGAGCGCCCGGTAAAGCAGGAGATTGAGGCTGATATTCGCAGGCGCCTGGAAGTCGTTCCGGGCGTGCGCCTTAAAGTGGGGCTGGGTGGTTCCGGCGAGAAATATATGCTGGTGCTCTCAAGCGAGCAGCCTGATGTTCTGATGCAGACTGCGTTACAGGTCGGACGGCAATTGCGGTCCATAGAGGGCCTGGGTAATATATCCTCTTCGGCCAGCCTCATACGCCCGGAAATAGAAGTGCACCCGCGTTTCGATGATGCGGCGCAATTGGGTGTTACCAGTGCCGCGATGGCCGATACCCTGCGTGTTGCCACGGCCGGCGACTTCGAAGTGGCATTGTCCAAACTCAATCTGGATCAGCGACAGATTCCGATTGTCGTTGCGCTGGAAAAATGGGCAATCAAAGACTTGGATTTCATCGAGAATTTACGCGTACCCGGTGCAAACGGGCCGGTGCCGCTAAGCAGCGTGGCCGATGTTCGCCTGGGCGGTGGTCCGGCGGTCATCAATCGCTATGATCGGGCTCGTAATATTACGTTTGAAATTGAACTTTCAGGCATCGCGCTGGGCGATGTGGTCAAGCAGGTCAGGCAATTGCCTGCCATGAAGTCGTTGCCCGCCAGCGTGTCAGTTATCGATATTGGCGATGCAGAGGTCATGGAAGAATTGTTCCAGAGCTTCGGGCTGGCGATTGTCATTGGGATTGTCTGCATTTATATTGTCCTGGTGCTGCTTTTCAAGCAGTTTCTGCAACCTTTGACCATCCTGGCCGCGTTGCCGTTGTCGCTGGGCGGTGCGTTCGTGGGCTTGCTGCTGGCCGACAAGAGCTTTTCCATGCCGTCGCTGATCGGTCTGATCATGCTTATGGGTATCGCGACAAAGAACTCGATTCTGCTGGTCGAATATGCCATTCTGGCGATCAAAGAGAAGGGCATGACGCGCCTGGAAGCACTCCGGGACGCATGCCACAAACGGGCCCGTCCGATCTTAATGACCACCCTTGCCATGGGCGCCGGCATGGTTCCTCTGGCGGTAGGCTGGGGTACCGCGGATCCGGCCTTTCGTTCACCCATGGCCATCGCTGTGCTTGGGGGCCTGATTACATCCACGTTTCTGAGCCTGCTGGTGATTCCGGCAGTGTTCCTGATTGTTGATGATGTGAGTGGTTTTTTTCGACGCCATACTGGTAAATTGTTCAATGATCCGGAGTGAGATGTGGCAGCCGCAGTGCATGTCGCAGTCGCATTGCGATAAAGCGGCCCGGCGGCGGGTCTGCGCGCGTATAACAACGGGTAGAACGGTGCAGGCACCAGCCAGAGCTGGCAAAGGACAACACGATAGGTGCTCGACAATGGTAACCGTACAATGAAAATTGTGCTTCTCGGCAAAACCGGCCAGGTGGGGCGGGCGCTGCGATCTGCGCTGGCGCCGTTGGGACAGGTTATCGCGCCAGGCAGGCCAGAACACGGGGGCGGGCTAAGCGCAGTGCCGGTTGAGGTGCCTAACCTGCATGGATCGTGGCAGGTGGATTTGCTCGACCCGGCGCAATTGTTCGAGCGCACGCTTGCCTTATCTCCTGATGTAATTGTCAATGCCGCCGCCTACACGGCCGTTGATGAGGCCGAGCAAAATCAGGCCACCGCCATGGTGGTCAACGCCGAAGCGCCTGCTGCATTGGCGCGGGCGGCGGCCCAATGCGGCGCTCTGTTGATTCATTATTCCACTGATTACGTTTTTGATGGCACGGGAACGCGGCCCTGGATCGAGGCAGATGTGGCCAGGCCGATCAATATTTATGGACGCAGCAAACTGGCTGCAGACCACGCCATCATGCATAGTGGCTGCAGGCACCTGATCTTTCGCACCAGTTGGGTATATAGCCGCCAGGGCCCGGGCTTTCTGCAGCAGATGATGCAACTGGCCTTGAGGCGTCATCGCTTGCGCGTGGTGAGCGATCAGATTGGCGCGCCGACCAGTGCATGCCTGATCGCTGATATTACTGCAGCAGCAATTGACAAATATCGTAGCCATCCCGCGGCAATTGAAGACGGTTTATATCATTTAGCAGCCAACGGACAGACCAGCTGGTTTGATTATGCCTGCCATATTTTTGCACGCATGCGGGCCAATGGGCTGGATCTGGCCCTTGATCGCGTCGAACCGGTCAGTACTCTGGAATATGGCAGCCCTGCGCGACGGCCTTTGAATAGCAGGCTGGACACCGGCAAGCTGGTCAGTGCTTTTGGCCTGTCGTTGCCCGGCTGGCAGCAGGGCGTCGACGCTACTGTGGACGCCTTATGCGAGGACGCCAAGGATGGTCATTTTCTATTTTGATGCTCAAGCTGCAATAGCTGGTTTCAGATCATAGAAAATCTTGCCCGCGTCAATAAATTTGTACAGCATGCTCTCGACACTGACAGCCTGGCCCTGCTGGTTCTGCGCGTGCATGGACTCGAGCATCTCCTGCAATAAAGCGATAAATGACGGCACCAGCGTCGTATCCATGCTCCAGTAGCTGTTGGAAAACTGCAGCGCCAGCGCACCGGCAGCATTGGCGGCAAGTGTTGCGTTGGGAAACACGTAACGCCCCTGGGCTCTGTCGGCAAAGTGCACGGTATCGGTTAGCGCAGACACCAGTTGTACGCCGGGCGACATTTTGAATACTCTTTTGAACGGCTTGTACAGGTCGTGGTGTTGCCCGACTTGCAGAAACCATAGCAAGCAGGTCAGCTCACTGAAGGCGGCAATCGCCTGATTGCTGCCCAGATTGCGATCAAAACCCTGAATCTGTTCGTTGCCCGCGTAACTCATGAGATAGTCCACCTGCTCAATCAACGCATCATGCTGTGGCTGAGATAAGGGATAGGCAGAATACTCCACAAGTGCGATGCGCGAGCCAGGTGCGTGGGTATTGATGCTGGCGATTGTGGCCAGCAGATTGTCATAGTTTTGCGCTGACTGACCGCCGGCGGCTAGCGCCTGACCGTTACCGTGCGCGGGCTCGCCCGATACGCCGATGCCGGTCGACTGCCCGGCTTGCTGCTGGTCTGTATTGCCCGCATAAGGCGCGTTGGTGGCGCTGGTAATAATGAAAAGCGCGTTTGTGCTAGTATCTGTCATGAGTAGGTGCCCCGGATGCCATTGCCCGGAATAATGCCAAGTAAACCGGCTATTTTAGCAAGTTAAACAACCTTGGGCGGTCTCAAGCGCAGCTGCTGGGTAAATGGGGCGACTATCCCGTCAGCACTATTGTTCGCCGGCCGGCGCTTCTGACGCCCCTCCGGAATTCTTTTTATATGAACGACATCAGCCAGATCGAAAATCGTGTGCGCCGCTGGCTTGAAAAAGCGGTTATCGGCCTCAATCTTTGTCCTTTCGCCAAAAGCGTCTATGTGAAAGACCAGGTGCGGATTGCCATTTGCCAGGCGCAGGACAGACACGCGCTAACGGCGCAGCTATACGAGGAATTACAGTTGCTGGCGAGCACGCCGGCGCAGCAGACAGACACGACACTGCTTGTGGTGCCCTGTTTGTTTGAGCAGTTCAGTGACTTTAACGACTATCTGGATATTGCCGAAGCGGTGCTCGATGAGCTGGAGCTGGTTGGTGAAATACAGCTTGCCAGTTTTCATCCTTTTTACCAGTTCGCCAATACCGAGCCAGACGATCTGAGCAATTATACCAACCGCGCACCGTATCCCATTTTGCATCTATTGCGCGAAGACAGTCTGGATAGGGCGGCGGAGCAGTACCCGGATGCCAGTGTGATTTTTCAGCGCAATGTCGCGGTGGTGCAGGAGCTGGGCGTCGATGGATGGCATCGGCTGTTGCAGGATGATCAGGAGTAACCTGTTGAAATGCAATAGCTTTTCTAGTGGTTGTAGTATTGTGAATTGCCCATAGTTTGTGGTATTATGTAATCTAAGCTGTATATCTGGTTGACTGAATGTTTTCTGGACGCGGGTTCGACTCCCGCCGTCTCCACCAACAGTGTATTTGCTGCTGTATCCGCAAAGCGGGTTCAAGTATGCTGCTGATGGGGACGCCATGGTTTCGACAGGAAAAGATAGGAAGATCGGCAGCCGGTAGGCGATGACCGTAAATCAAGCAAAACCTTTAAATGCAAATGACGAAAGTTACGCATTAGCAGCCTAATACTGGCTAGCTAGGAGCTTTATCCACTTGGCAACAGAACGGATAAAAAAGGGAGCTTCGGCTCCCTTTTTCATTGCATGGCAAACGTGTGATGTCATTACTGGCGGTTGCCTGTCATGGCGAAGCGGTGCATTAGAATCTGCTCCATTATCGGGAGCGCCCCGTTCGTGCCGGATACCTGCTCTCTAGCGGATTTCGTAAAGATAAAGTTCCACCCGCCGGTTTACGGCGCGTCCCTGCGCCGTCGTGTTGCTCATCAGTGGGTCAATTGATCCCCGGCCTTCGAGCTCGATCAGCACACTTTTCACATTGCGTTGAATGAGATAATTGGCCACGGCAGTGGCCCGAGTGATCGACAGTGTCTGATTGGTAACCGAGTCTCCCTGAGAGTCTGAATGGCCGACTACCTTGATGCGTAAGTAGGGCGACTGGGTGAATGCCCCTGCTACCGCGTTGAGCACCGGTTTCATCTTGTTGTTCAGGCGCGCGCTGCCGCCACGAAAAGTCGTTCCTCCGGGTAGAATCACGCGCAAGCTGCCATCGCGCACGCGGTTGACCTGGATTCCCAGATTTTGCGTATCGGAGGCGCGGATCTGCCCGATAAGTTCATTCCAGTTGCTCGGCGTGGTCACACTGCGCTGTGTTACTGGCAGTCCGCTGGTGTCAACGGCAATGCCGCCACCCGGATCCTCCAGACCGCCATTGCTGAAAGAAGCACAGGCAGTTAGCAGCAATCCGGCCGTGGCGATTACCGTGGCCCGTATAAACGCGCTCAGTTTCATGATTTTCCTATACTTGCCTGTTCTTTGATTTTTACGACGGCATCCCATACATCTTCAGGCATGAGTGCAATCTGATCCGCATCCCATGCTTTTACTTCATTGGCATCAACGCAATAGCCATAAGCGGCGGCAACGGTTGGCATGCCAGCTGCCTTGCCTGCGATGATATCACGTTCGTCATCACCTACATAGATACAGGTTTCGGGTGCAACCCCGGCCAGTTTTGCGGCGTGCAGCAGCGGCGCAGGGTGCGGTTTGGAATAGGCAAGCGTGTCACCGCAGACATTGGCTGCGCTGCGATCGGTCAGTTGCAGATAGTCGAACATTGGCAGCGACAGGGCTTCGGCTTTGTTGGTTACGATACCCCAGCGCAGGCCTGAGCCTTCCAGCTTGTCGAACAATTGCTCAATACCCGGAAATAGCGTGGTGTTGCGTGTCATGCAGGCGCGGTAGTCTTCGAGAAATCGCAAGCGCGTCGGTTCGTAGTCTTCGTCGTCCGGGGTAAGCGCCAATGCCACCCGCAACAGCCCGCGCGCACCCTGGGATGCGACACAGCGCAGCATCTCATAGGGGAGTGGCGGCATTCCCCGATACTGGCGCTGCAGATTTGCAGCGTGCGCCAAGTCAGGGGCGCTGTCGGCCAGCGTACCGTCAAAGTCGAAAAGCACAGTGGTGATCATTTGTAGGTCGCCATCAGATAGTTGACCGATGTGTCGTTGCTCAGGGAGTAGATATCGGTAATGGGGTTATATTGCATGCCTTTCATGGACATGGGCTCCAGCCCCGCTGCGCGAGCGCTGGCCGCCAGCTCGCTCGGGCGGATAAAGCTGCTGTGGGTGTGCGTATTGCGTGGAAGCAGATTAAGCACGTACTCGGCGCCGACGATGGCGAACAGAAATGACTTGAAATTGCGATTCAGCGTGGAAAAAAACACCAGCCCGCCCGGTTTGACCAGAGTGGCGCAGGCTCGGACAATGGAACCCGGGTCCGGCACATGTTCAAGCATTTCCATGCAAGTTACTATGTCGTACTGTGCAGGCCGCTCGCCGGCGATCTGCTCTGCGCTGATATTTTGGTATTCCACTTGCACGCCGCTTTCCAGGCCGTGCAGGCGCGCCACGTTCAGGGACTTTTGCGCCAGATCGATACCGGTGACCGATGCACCGCTGGCAGCCATGCTTTCGGCAAGAATGCCGCCGCCGCAGCCGACATCAATGATTGTCTTGCCCTCCAGGCCGCCGGCCAGGGACGAAATCCATTCCAGGCGCAATGGGTTGATGGCGTGCAGGGGCTTGAACTCACTGGTGGGATCCCACCACTTTGCCGCAAGATCGCCAAATTTATCTAGTTCAGCCTGACTGGCATTGACGGGCAGGGAAGAAGGCGTGCTGGTCTGTGACATAGGCAGTGGTGAAAAGTGATTTCGTGTGTATATGATTGTGATAGTTGCATTTTACACCACTGGCGATGGATGGGGCCGCAAGCTGCGGCAGCCGGCCCAGACAGCACACCGGGAATCAAATCGGCCAGACGTAAAAAAGGCTCCTTAAGGGAGCCCTTTTTACTGCTACTAGGAGCTTTTTTGCAGGAGACGCTGGATTAGCGGCGTGTACCTACGATTTCGATCTCTACGCGACGGTTTTTAGCACGGCCTTCGCGAGTTGTGTTTGAGGCAACTGGTTGTGTTTCGCCACGGCCGGAAGCAATGATCTGGTCAGCAGGAACACCACGGGAGATCAGGTAGTTCTTGACTGAAGCAGCACGGCGCTCAGACAGTTTCTGGTTGTAAGCATTGGTACCAACAGAATCGGTATGACCAGTAGCGATCAGAGATTCCAGGTTCAATTGAGTAACTTGCTGGGCAACTTGATCCAGAATGTTACGGCCTTCTGGTTTAAGTGTTGCTTTGTCGAAGTCGAAGAATGTATCAGCGTTGAAGGTTACTTTGTTGGCAACGACTTCAGCTTGAGGAGCGCCACAACCTTGAGCTGCGGTTGCGGGTGTCCAGAAATTGTCGCGCCAGCAGTGTTCATTCGTGCCGTTCATCCAGACCAGACCGTATGGATTAACCCAGTTATCGACGGTTTGCGCTGATGCTACACCTGACGTTGCGGCTGCAACAACGGCGAATGCCAATGCGAATTTAGAGGGTTTGTTCATGTTTCTCCTCGTTGAGCTTGATAGCTAAAAGTTGACTCGCAGCGAAACCCGCCGCAGATTGAAATTCAGGGTCAGTATAGCAACGCTTGGATATGGATTCAAAGGGTTGCACTAGTTTTCCCTTGTTCGTGGTTCAATCTTAAGCGATTTTTGAAGTCTTTGCCGAGACTAAGTCCTACATTTTTAAGGGAACTTTCCAATATTGTCTCTTATGCACCAAATTTGTTGGATTTCAACCACAAACCGTGTTTCAAATTTGCTGCAAATGCCCATTGTACGAAGCAAGCACCTGAAAGAAATGAAAAATTAAAGCCCAATACTTAAAGTAAAGTCTCAAATGTACAAAGTGGTCATAAATGTTCACATTACGCATGTTTCGGTGCGCTGAACGGGCTGTAACAATGATAGAATGACGGATTCGCCCCGCGTGCGAGACCGGAAAACGCCTGCCGGATTTTCTGACGTTGTATCAAATCAAAATAAGTTATGAGTACTATGGATTCTTTTGCCAGGGAAACCCTGCCAATATCGCTAGAAGAGGAAATGCGCCGAAGCTATTTAGATTACGCGATGAGCGTAATTGTCGGCCGGGCGCTTCCCGATGTCAGGGACGGGCTAAAACCTGTGCACCGCCGGGTGTTGTTTGCCATGCACGAGTTGAACAACGACTGGAATCGGGCCTATAAGAAATCCGCTCGTATTGTCGGGGATGTTATCGGTAAGTATCACCCCCACGGCGACCAGGCGGTATATGACACCATCGTACGCATGGCGCAGGACTTTTCCCTGCGCTATATGTTGGTAGACGGGCAGGGTAACTTCGGGTCGGTTGACGGCGACAGTGCTGCCGCCATGCGTTATACCGAAATCCGCCTGGCCAAAATTGCGCACGAGCTGCTGGCCGATATCGATCAGGAAACGGTCGATTTTGGCCCGAACTACGATGGCAGCGAGCAGGAGCCGCTGTTGCTGCCTTCGCGCGTACCGAATCTGCTGATCAACGGCAGTTCGGGTATCGCCGTCGGCATGGCAACCAATATACCTCCGCACAACCTGAGCGAAGTTATCGACGGCTGCCTGTATTGCCTGCGCAACCCGGGCTGCACCCTGGAGGAGCTGATCGAACTGATTCCTGCTCCCGATTTTCCTACCGGCGGCATTATCTACGGCATGACCGGCGTACGCGAGGGCTATCGTACAGGACGCGGGCGTGTCGTGATGCGGGCCAAAACCCATTTCGAAGACATGGAAAAGGGTAATCGTCAGTCCATTATCGTTGACGAGCTGCCATACCAGGTCAATAAGAAGACGCTGCAGGAACGCATTGCAGAGCTGGTCAATGAAAAGAAAATTGAGGGTATCTCCGATATTCGCGATGAGTCTGACAAGGACGGCATGCGTCTGGTCATTGAACTGAAGCGCGGCGAAGTCCCCGAAGTCATTCTGAACAATCTGTTCAAACACACGCAACTGCAGGATACCTTCGGTATCAATATGGTTGCGCTGGTGGAAGGACAACCGCGACTGCTTAACCTGAAGCAGATGGTCGAGTACTTCCTCAGCCACCGCCGGGAAGTGGTCACGCGTCGTACGGTATTTCAATTGCGCAAGGCGCGTGAGCGCGGGCATTTGCTGGAAGGCCTGGCCGTTGCGCTGGCCAATATCGATGAATTCATCGCGATCATCAAGGGCGCACCCACGCCGCCGGTCGCCAGACAGGAACTGATGGCGCGCAACTGGGATTCTTCGCTGGTGCGCGAATTGCTGCTACGGGCAGATGATGGCAGCGTACTGGGTGGCAGCGCCGCCTATCGTCCGGAAACTCTGGCCGATATTTTCGGGCTGCAGAGCGATGGACTGTATCGTTTAAGCGACATCCAGGCGCAGGAAATCCTGAATATGCGTCTGCAACGCCTGACCGGGCTGGAGCAGGACAAGATCGTCAATGAATACCGTGGGATCATGGACACCATTGCCGATTTGCTGGATATCCTGGCCAAACCCGAGCGGATTACCTCGATTATTTCTGACGAGCTGGTTGCCATAAAGGCTGAGTTCTCTACCAACGCCAAAGATGTGCGGCGCTCCGAAATGGTCATGAATGCGACCGAGCTGGATACGGAAGACCTGATAACGCCTGCCGACATGGTGGTCACGCTATCCAATAGCGGTTATATCAAAAGTCAGCCCTTGTCCGAATACCGCGCCCAGAAGCGGGGCGGTCGCGGCAAGCAGGCGACGGCCATGAAAGAAGACGACTGGATTGATCAGTTGTTTATCGCCAACACTCACGATTTTCTGTTGTGTTTCTCCGATCGCGGCCGGGTGTACTGGCTCAAGGTCTGGGAAGTGCCTCAAGGCACACGCGGTTCTCGCGGACGCCCGATCGTCAATATGTTCCCGTTGATAGACGGCGAAAAAATCACGGTTGTCCTGCCTGTGCGTGAGTTTTCCGACACCAGCTTTGTGTTCATGGCAACCTCTCGCGGCACAGTCAAGAAAACCCCGCTGTCCGATTTTTCCAATCCGCGCAAGGCAGGCATTATCGCCGTGGCGCTGGACGAAGGCGATTATCTGATCGGTGCCGACCTGACTGACGGCGAACACGACGTCATGTTGTTCTCCGACGCGGGCAAGGCCGTACGATTTGACGAAAATGACGTGCGTCCAATGGGCCGCACCGCACGTGGCGTACGCGGCATGAATCTGGACGGCGATCAGCAGGTTATTTCGCTGCTGGTGGCCGGTGATGAGTCACAAAGCGTGCTTACCGCAACTGAAAATGGATACGGTAAGCGTACCTCTATTTCGGAATATACGCGCCACGGCCGTGGCACCAAGGGTATGATCGCCATCCAGACCAGCGCCCGCAATGGCAAGGTCGTGGGTGCTGTCCTGGTGAATCCATCAGACGAAATCATGCTTATCACCACCGGTGGTGTCCTGGTTCGTACCCGAGTCTCGGAAGTACGGGAAATGGGTCGTGCGACACAGGGTGTCACGTTGATCAGTGTCGATGACGGCAGCAGCTTGTCCGGCGTACGGCGCGTGGTGGAAAGCGATGCCGATGTTGATGCGGATATAGATGCCGATGATGCAGACGCAGCACAGTTGCCTGCTGCAGGGCAGCCGGATTCGCAAGCCGATGGCAGTAGCAAGCCATCGGGCGATGATTCTGGCTCGGCGACACCGGATACCGATACAGAGGCCTGATTTTTTCAGAGTAAATCACCTTAATTTCAGGGTTAATAATGGGTACGCAATTTTGGAATTTTTCGGCCGGGCCGGCTGTCCTGCCCAAGCCTGTTCTGGAGCAGGCAGCTGCCGAAATGCTCGACTGGCGCGGCAGCGGCATGTCGGTCATGGAAATGAGTCACCGGGGCGCCGAATTTACGCAAATATGCGACGAGGCTGAAGACGACTTGCGCACCCTGTTGGGCATCTCCGACGATTATGCCGTGATTTTCATGCAGGGTGGCGCTACGGCAGAAAACGCCATTGTCCCGATGAACCTGATCGCGCGCAATCCGTCCAATAGTGCCGATTACGTCCTGACCGGCAGTTGGTCAGTCAAGTCGCATAAAGAGGCGCAACGCTATGGCAATGCGCGGGTAGCTGCTGCTGCCGATACAGACCGGCAGATCGATGGTGTAACGTATGGTGCCTGGAGCTGGGTGCCGCCGCTTGATTCCTGGCGCGTACAGCCAGATGCTTCTTATTTGCACTATTGCAGCAATGAGACCATTGGCGGCGTGGAAATTGCACAGATGCCCGACATGCAGGCATTGGGGGTGCCCGATGTGCCGCTGGTGCTTGATGCCTCATCGCATTTCCTGTCCCGCCCACTGGATGTTTCCCGAACCGGCATGGTGTATGCGGGCGCGCAGAAAAATGCGGGTCCTGCTGGCGTCACCATGGTGATTGTGCGCAGAGACATGCTGGGCCATGCACTCGCGTGCACACCGTCAGCCTTCGATTATGTGAACGTGGCAAAAGAGCGCTCCCGCTACAATACGCCACCGAGCTATGGTATTTACATTTGCGGGCTGGTGTTCAAATGGTTGCTCCAACTGGGCGGACTGGCCGAGATCGAAAAGCGCAATCTGGCCAAATCGCAGGCCTTGTATGCCCAGATAGATAGCAGCGACTTTTACGCCAATCCTATACAGCCGGCATTTCGTTCCCGCATGAATGTGCCGTTTACGCTGGCCAGCGAGCAACTGACCAGCCAGTTTCTGAAAGAAGCTGCGCAACATCGCCTGCTGGCGCTCAAAGGTCACAAGTCCGTTGGCGGTGTGCGCGCATCCATCTATAACGCAATGCCTATGGAAGGCATTACAACACTCATAGACTTCATGAAAGAGTTCGAGCGCACGCATGGATAATTCACTACAGGATGCGCTCAAACCGCTGCGCGACAAAATTGATCAGATTGACCGCGATATTCTTGACCTGCTTAATCAGCGGGCGCAAACGGCAATCGACGTAGGTCGGGTCAAGTACGAGCATCAGGCCGACAGCGCCGTGCTCAAACCCGAACGTGAAGCCCAGGTCATCCGGCGCCTGCAGGAGCTCAATCGCTACGGTACCTTTACCGAAACTGGTGTGCGGGCCGTCTGGGCGGAAATCATTTCGGTTTGCCGAGGTCTGGAAAAAGGGCTGACAGTGGCCTATCTTGGCCCGGAAGGCTCATTTTCCGAGCAGGCTGCCATGGAGTTCTACGGCCATTCTGTGCAGGCGCTGCCGTGTCCGTCCTTTGACGAGGTGTTTCGTGCCGTCGAGGCCGGGCAGGCCGATGTCGGCATGGTGCCGGTTGAAAACTCTACCGAAGGGGCTGTCAACAGGACACTGGATCTGTTTCTCAATTCTACCGTCAGGGTGCATGGGGTTCGTTCCATTCCCATCCGTCACTGTCTGATGAGCCAACATGGCACCATGGACGGCGTCAAAAGCATCATGGCGCATCCGCAGGCGCTGGCGCAGTGCCAGAAGTGGCTCTCGCAGCATCATCCGACGCTCGAGATCGTGCCCGCAGCCAGCAATTCCGAGGCGGCCAAGCATGCGGCTCAGGATGAAAGCGTTGCGGCAATCGCCGGTGAAACGGCTGCTGTTTTCTGGAATCTCGGGCTTGTGGCTTCCGGTATCCAGGACGACGCCAATAACAAGACCCGTTTTCTGGCCATTGGCAATATCGAAACGGCACCCAGCGGACGCGATCAGACTAGCCTGATTTTTGCGGTGCCCAATCGCGTAGGTGCGGTATACGAGATGATCAGCCCCTTTGCGCGCAATGGCGTGTCAATGACCCGTTTCGAATCCCGGCCGGCACGCACCGGTCAGTGGGAATATTACTTTTATGTCGATGTGTTAGGCCACTGTTCTGACGAGAACGTGGCACGGGCTCTGGAAGAACTGAAGCAGCAGTCCGCATTTTTCAAAATTCTGGGTTCTTACCCAATGCAATAGAAGGTGATTTGAATGTCCGGTATAGCCAGTGGTTTCGGTATATCCAGTAATGTCGATGCGATGATGCCATACCAGGCAGGAAAGCCTATCGAGGATCTGGCGCGTGAATACGGGCTTGATCCGGCCAGTATTGTCAAACTGGCATCCAATGAAAATCCGCTGGGCATGTCCGATTCGGTACGTCAGGCGATCAGCACATTTCTTGAAAGCGTGCCAGGGCAGGCGCTGGGTCGCTATCCCGATCCTAATGCCTTTTCACTCAAACAGGCGTTGGCGGAGCATTACCAGGTCCCCGCCAATTGGCTCACGGTGGGCAATGGCTCCAACGACTTGCTGGAAATTATTTCACTGGCCATTCTGGACCAGCAGGCTTCCTGCGTTTATGCTGAGCACGCATTTATTGTGTACCGGCTGGCAACGCAGGCGCGCGGCGCCACCCATATTAAAGTGCCGGCGGTTAATTTCGGCCACGATTTGCAGGCCATGTTCGAGGCCATTGGCGACGATACGCGTCTGGTCTTTATTGCCAACCCAAATAATCCGACCGGCACCTTCCATAGCGGCGATGTGATTCGCAGTTTTGTTGAGAAAGTGCATGCGGCCTACGGCAATCGCGTGACAGTGGTGCTGGATGAGGCGTATAACGAGTATCTGGATCCGCAGTTGCGGTTTGACAGTGCCCAATTGGTAAGAGATTTTTCCAATGTCATCGTGGTCCGCACGTTTTCCAAGGCTTATGGCCTGGCAGGAATGCGCATGGGGTTTGCCATTGCGCGTCCGGAAATGACTGATTATTTAAATCGCGTTCGCCAGCCGTTCAATGTGAATCTGCTGGCCCAGGTGGCCGCGATCGCAGCGCTCAAGGACACTGCGTTTCTTGAGAAAACCTACGAATTGAATCGTGACGGCAAGCGCTGGCTGTCGGCGCAGTTTACTGAAATGGGGCTGGAGTTTGTACCCAGCTTCGGCAACTTCATTCTGCTGCGGGTGGGCGATGCAGCTGCAGTAAATATAGCGCTGCTGCAGCGTGGCGTCATCGTGCGCCCCGTTGTCGGCGATGGCCTGCCTGAGCATTTGCGCGTTTCTATCGGATTGCCCGAGGAAAACGCCAAATTCATCAGCGCGCTCAAAGAGGTGCTGGGCAAGTGATGGCAAGCAAGGCCAGCGAACATGCAGTGGCTGCGGTACCGCCGCTTCGGATTCCGGTTTTGGCCGTGGTTGGCGTTGGTCTGATCGGCGGTTCACTGGCATTGTCGCTCAAGCGCAACGGCGTTGTCGGCAAGGTGCTGGGCAGCAGTCACGACCCGGCAAGTATCAACAAGGCGCTGGAACTGGGCATCATCGATACAATCGCATCTTTCGAGCAGATTTCGCAGGCAGATGTAATCGTCATCGCGACACCGGTTTCTGCATTCGAATCGGTATGCAATGCCATCAAGCCATTTTTGACGCCAGGGACGATCATTACCGACGTGTGCAGCACCAAACAACAGGTGGCTGCCATGGCCCGACGCTCGCTGGGCGATCGCGTGGGGCAGTTTGTTCCGGGGCATCCCATTGCCGGCGCAGAAACGTCCGGCCCTGCCGCGGCCAACGCTTTTCTGTTCGAACAGAAACAGGTTATCCTGGCGCCGCTGCAGGAGAATACGCCGGAGCAGATTGATTTGCTGACCCGGTTATGGGAAGCCTGCGGGTCCACCGTCAGTTCGATGGGCGCCGCCGAGCATGATCGCATATTCGCCGCAGTCAGTCATATGCCGCACTTTCTGTCGGCGCTCTACATGTACAGCTTGCTGGACGCTGAACAAATCGATAGCAAGTTTAAGTATGCTGGCAGCGGGTTCCGTGATTTCACGCGGATCGCTGCCGGACCTCCGGTCATGTGGCGCGATATTTTTTCAAGCAATCGCGAGTGCATGCTAGAGGAAATTACCCGTTTTCAAACCTGCCTGGAGCAGGCCCGGCAAATGCTGGAGAGCGGCAACAATGAGGCGTTCGAGGCATGGCTGGCGGCCGCGGCCCAGGCGCGGCGAGATTGGGAGAATCCACCATCATGAGTGAAGCAAGTCAATATCTGGCGCCGGCGGTACGGGTCCGAGGGAAAATGGCGCTGCCTGGCTCGAAAAGCATTTCGAATCGGGTTCTGTTGCTGGCGGCCCTGTCCGAGGGCGGTACACGCATTGACGGGCTGCTCGATTCCGATGATACACGCGTCATGCTTGCCGCGTTGCGCACGCTTGGGCTGCAGATTGATCACACAGGCGACAATCAGGTTGTGGTGCACGGCAAAGGATCGTTTCCACAAGTGCAGGCAGATCTGTTTCTTGGTAATGCCGGTACGGCGTTTCGCCCGCTGACCGCCGCACTGGCCATGGCCGGCGGCCACTACCGTCTGCATGGCGTACCTCGTATGCATGAGCGTCCGGTCGGAGATCTGGTCACGGCACTACAGGCAGTTGGAGCACAGATCCGCTACGACGGGCAGAACGGTTACCCGCCGCTGCAAATTTCGCCGGGCCAACTGCATGTTGACGGTCCGATCCCGATTCAGGGCAATGTGTCCAGCCAGTTTCTTACTGCCTTTCTGATGATGGCTCCCATCCTGGCGGCGCGTGCCGGACACGATGTCACCTTGCAGGTTCAGGGAGAGCTGATCTCCAAGCCATATATCGCCATTACGCTGCAATTGATGGCGCGCTTTGGCGTCACCGTTGTGCAGGATGGCTGGCAGCGCTTTACCATCGCTGCAGACAGCCGATACACCAGTCCCCATACGGTGGTTGTGGAGGGAGATGCCTCCAGTGCGTCTTACTTTCTGGCGTTGGGGCTGCTTGGCCAGGGTCCGGTGCAGATTAGCGGCATTGGCAGGGACAGCATTCAGGGCGATATCGCGTTTGCGCAATTTATTGAACGGCTGGGCGGAAAAATCACCTATCAGGATCAGTGTCTGATTTCCGAGAGGGCGCAAAGCATAGCAGATCAGCCTTTGCCGGCCTTCGACGAAGATTTCAACCTGATTCCCGATGCGGCCATGACGGCGGCCGTGCTGGCCTTGTATGCCGACGGCCCCTGCATGTTACGCAATATCGGTAGCTGGCGCGTCAAGGAAACGGATCGTATTCATGCCATGCATACGGAACTGAGCAAACTGGGCGCGGTGGTCGAATCCGGTACAGACTGGATACGTATTACGCCGCCCGAGCCCGGCAAATGGCAGACAGCGCAAATTGAGACCTACGACGATCATCGTATGGCCATGTGCTTTTCGCTGGCCGTATTCGGGCCGGTTGGCGTCACAATCCTGGATCCTGCATGCGTGAGCAAGACGTTTCCCGACTATTTTTCGGTTTATGATGCGCTGGTTGCAACGGCGCAGGAAGGGGTGTCATGACTGCTGGGACGCGGGAGGACGATTGCATCCCTGTTATTGCCATTGACGGTCCGACCGCCTCGGGCAAAGGCACGGTCGCTGCCCGGGTAGCCGATGCGCTGGGATGGTCCGTCCTCGATAGCGGCGCGTTGTACCGCTTAAGTGCGCTCGCAGCGCTCAGGCGCGGTATAGCCGATAAGGACGAACAGGCGCTGTCCGATATTGCGAGACAGCTGGATGTGCGGTTTCAGGGCGACAAAGTGTTGCTTGACAACGACGACGTCACCGAGCAATTGCGCCAGGAGCATATCGGCGACATGGCTTCCAGGATAGCGCCGCTGCAGCCATTGCGCGATGCCTTGTTGGAGCGCCAGCGGGCGTTTCGGCAGGCTCCGGGCCTGGTTTGCGATGGTCGGGATATGGGAACGGTCGTATTTCCTGATGCATCTCTTAAGATTTTCCTGATTGCCAACGCCGAGGCACGTGCGCAAAGACGCTATAACCAGTTGATCGAAAAAGGTTTTTCTGCTAATCTTGGCGACTTGTTAAAGGATTTGAAAGCGCGCGACGACCGGGATCAGAACCGTTTGGTGGCGCCACTTAAGCCAGCAGATGATGCCGTGGTGGTTGATTCTTCCAATTTGGGAATTGATCAGACCGTCGAGCGCATCCTGGCGCACTGGCGTAACAGAAAGTAACAATCCGGTAAGTGGGTTTGGGCTGAAAATTTCAGCCAGCGGGTATCAGGGCAGAAGGACAGCCGGGTGTCAATCACGCGGTCAGACCAGCAGCCTGTCTTCGTTGGCTCGCGAGCGGTAGCAGCGCGTCTGCAATGAAGTCGATGTAATGCTATCTGGGTATTGTTATAGGCTGCAGCTTATCGGCCTACAGCCATACACCAACCGGCACCAATGCCAGACCCGCAGGCATTTGTCGTTCGCATTCTTGTCTGATTCTGTCCCTGCTCGTTAATGCAGCCTTGGCAGGGATGCAGTTGCAGTACACAATATTTCCTTGGCGTAGCCTGCATGATGGCTACGCCATCGGTACAGAGCAGTTTTTTCAATGGTCATGGCAGGCGCGAAAGTCACCTGCGTTATCGTTGAATTTCAAGGGCTTTCGTCTGGGTTCAGGCGAAAGGTTTTTTCACTCCGCCGCGGCAGGCTGTTCTGCCAAAGCGTGTTTTTAAGGCCAGGAGACCGTGACGGTCCCGGGATTTTTCTAATGTCATCCATTTCTTTACAAGACGCCACTGGTGGCGAAAGCTTTGCCGATTTATTTGCTCAAAGCGTAAAAAACCAGGATATGAAATCAGGTGAAGTGATTTCAGCCGAAGTGGTCCGTGTCGATCACAACTTTGTCGTAGTTAATGCGGGATTGAAGTCCGAATCTCTCATCCCTCTTGAAGAATTCCTGAATGATCAGGGCGAACTGGAAGTTGCCGAAGGCGACTTCGTTTCTGTTGCCATTGATTCACTCGAAAACGGTTACGGCGACACCATCCTGTCCCGTGATCGTGCAAAACGTCTGTCTGCATGGCTGTCACTCGAGAAAGCGCTCGAGTCCGGCGAAATGGTAACCGGCACCATCACTGGAAAAGTGAAGGGCGGCCTTACCGTCATGACAAACGGCATTCGCGCCTTTTTGCCTGGTTCATTGGTTGATCTGCGTCCTGTTAAGGATACAACACCGTACGAAGGCAAAACGATGGAGTTTAAAGTTATCAAACTCGATCGCAAACGCAATAACGTCGTTCTGTCACGTCGCTCCGTTCTTGAAGTGAACATGGGCGAAGAGCGCCAGAAACTGCTGGAAAACCTGAAAGAAGGCGCAGTGGTTACCGGTGTAGTCAAAAACATTACAGATTACGGTGCGTTCGTTGACCTGGGCGGTATCGACGGTCTGTTGCACATTACCGATATGGCATGGCGCCGTGTTCGTCACCCATCAGAAGTGCTGTCCGTTGGTCAGGAAGTTCAGGCCAAGGTTCTCAAGTTCGATCAGGACAAGAGCCGTGTTTCCCTGGGTGTCAAACAGCTGGGCGAAGATCCATGGGTCGGTCTGGCACGTCGCTATCCACAAGGCACACGTCTGTTCGGTAAAGTGACAAACCTCACCGACTACGGTGCGTTCGTTGAAGTAGAGACCGGTATCGAAGGTCTGGTACACGTTTCCGAAATGGACTGGACCAACAAAAACGTTGATCCGCGCAAAGTGGTCAGCCTGGGTGAAGAAGTTGAAGTCATGGTTCTGGAAATCGACGAAGATCGTCGTCGTATTTCACTTGGCATGAAACAGTGCCGTGCAAACCCATGGGAAGATTTTGCCACCAACTTCAAACGTGGTGACAAAGTTCATGGCGCAATCAAGTCCATCACCGACTTTGGCGTATTCATCGGTCTGCCTGGCGGCATCGATGGTCTGGTGCACCTGTCTGACCTGTCATGGGCTGATTCTGGCGAAGAGGCCGTGCGCAACTTCAAGAAAGGCGACGAGATTGATGCCGTGGTTTTGGCGATCGATACCGACAAAGAGCGTATTTCTCTTGGTATCAAACAGCTCGAAGGCGATCCGTTCAACAACTATGTTGCAACGAACGACAAGGGCGCCGTTGTTCCTGGCGTGATCAAGTCTGTTGAAGCCAAGGGTGCGGTTGTAACGTTGTCACTTGAGGTTGAAGGCTATCTGCGCGCTTCTGAAATTTCAGCCGGCCGTGTCGAAGACGCGACCACCGTTCTGAAAGAAGGCCAGAACGTCGAAGCCATGATCCTGAACGTTGATCGCAAGGCGCGTTCAATCCAGTTGTCAATCAAGGCACGTGACAATGCTGAGACCGCAGATGCGCTACAGCGCATGAGCGATACCAGTGCGTCATCCGGTACGACTAACCTGGGGGCTTTGCTCAAGGCGAAGCTCGACCAAGCTAAAGACGATTAAGCTGTGACTAAATCAGAGTTGATTGAAGCACTAGCGGCCAGCTATCCACAGCTGGCTGCCCGTGACACCGACTTCGCTGTCAAGACGATGCTTGATGCCATGACCGTTGCTCTATCCAGAGGTCAGCGTATCGAAATTCGCGGTTTTGGCAGCTTCTCGCTGTCAACGCGTGCTCCACGGGTTGGGCGCAATCCCAAGTCCGGCGAACAGGTGATGGTCCCCGGCAAACGGGTGCCTCACTTCAAGGCGGGCAAGGAATTGCGCGAGCGCGTTGATTCTGTTTTTACCTCTGCTGACGACACCAAGCAGGATGCGTCCGAGAATGGTCATTTTGACGCCCAGGCGGCCAAGGTAGCCAATCTCTGATCAAATCAGGCCGGTGTTCGTTTCTAAAGATGTCCAAAAACCCCGATTGCAAAATCGGGGTTTTTGTTTTTAGACCATCAATTCGCATTACAATGACGAATAATTCAATTTCAGGAGCAGGCCAATGCGTTACATTGTCTGGGCATTGCGAATCATACTTTTTTTGTTGGTCCTATTGTTCGCACTTAAAAACACCGATCCCGTTACTGTGCGGTTTTTTGGTGATTATACGTTTGCCGGTGTGCCGCTTATTGTCGTGTTATTGCTTGCGTTTTTCGTTGGTGCACTATTTGCGTGGCTAGTCAGCATTCCTACCCGCTTGCGTAAAACTCGTGAAGTCGGGCGCCTAAAAGGCGAGGTGGAACGCTTGAATCGTGATGTGGCCGATACCCGTCATTCGCTGGAAGCGCTCAAGGCCGAAGAGTTGCGCCTGCGCAGCAGCGTAGCCTCGACAAGCACCGCCTTGCACACCCCTGTCCGGGAGACCGCAGTTGGACTTTGAGGCATGGTGGCTGATTCTGATCCCCATTTTGTTCGGACTGGGGTGGATTGCAGCCAAGGTGGATGTCCGGCAGATCGTGTCTGAAAGCAGGAATCTGCCCGACTCCTATTTTCGCGGACTCAATTTTCTGCTCAACGAAGATCACGACCAGGCCATTGATGCGTTTGTCGAAGTAGCCAAACTTGATTCCGAAACAACGGAATTGCATTTTGCGCTCGGCAACCTGTTTCGTCGACGTGGAGAGATCGAGCGGGCCATTCGGGTCCATCAAAGCCTGCTTTCCCGTTCAGATTTGCCGCGAGCCGACAGGGAGCATGCTTTGCATGAAATCGCCCAGGATTACTTTAAGGCGGGCATGTTTGATCGCGCTGAAAATGCCTTCAAGGAAGTGCAAAATACCAGCTATGGTGTTTCTGCAACCCGGGCGCTGATTCGCATTTACGAAGCTGAACACGACTGGGAAAAAGCGATCGCCGCTGCGGCGCACCTGCGTGAACTGACCGATGAACCGTTGCCGCAGCGCGTCCATTACCATTGCGAACGGGCGCAGGCCGCATTAAGTGCGAAAGAGCCGGATTTTGACCGTGTTGCCGCAGAGCTGGATGATGCAGAGCGCGAAGCCAGGCACAACATGGAGCAGGGTGGATCCCAGGCTTCTTACGCACGTATCGCCATTTTGCGTGCCTATCTGGCTCGTCGCCTGGGCGATGGCAACACTGAGCGTCAATGGCTGCTTTCAGCGCTGGAACGCTCGCCCGAGTTTGCCGGCCTGGTGGCCAAGCAGATCATGGACAATTTCGCTGCCAGCGGCCAGGATGAACAGGCGGTGAGCCTGCTCATGGACCATTATTTTGCGCATCCGTCGCTGGATGTATTTGAAGTGGTATTTGCTGCATTGCGCAAGCAGGGGTTTGCTCCCGCCTGGCAGTTTGCCCAGGATTCCCTGCGCCAGCATCCGTCGTTGCTAGGCTTTGATAAAGTACTGCAAAGCGAACTGGCGCAAGAGCAGAGTTCGGGTGGGCACGGTGAGCTGCAACAACATATGCCCGATTTTGACCTGTCATTATTGCGAACCATGATTGACAAGCACACCCGGCGTATGGATAAATATGCCTGCCGGGTCTGCGGATTCCAGGCACAGACCTATTACTGGCAATGCCCTGGCTGCAACTCATGGGAAACTTATTCGCCACGCCGCCCAGAGGAATAGTCGTATGCGTGCATTTCCGATAGAAAAAATCAGACAGATCCGTGTCCTGGTCGTAGGCGATGTGATGCTTGACCGTTACTGGTTTGGTGAAGTCGAGCGTATTTCGCCAGAGGCGCCGGTACCGGTGGTGCGAGTGGCTAAACGGGAAGACCGGCTGGGCGGCGGTGCCAACGTGGCCCGCAACATTGTTGCACTTGGCGGTGGGGTCACCTTGCTGGGCATCGTGGGCGATGATGAGGCCGGTGAGCAGATCGCCAGGCTGGCGCGCGAAGCTGGTATCGACACCCAATTATTAATTGACGCATCCATGCATACAACCCTGAAAATGCGTGTGCTGGGGCGCCAGCAGCAATTGTTGCGGATTGATTTTGACTATCTGCCTGATGCGCAGACCCTGCAGCAACTGGAACAGCAGTACCGCCGCCTGCTAAACGATCATGACATTGTGGTTCTTTCTGATTATGCCAAAGGTGTGCTCACTCACTGCTCCGTGTTGATTGCACTGGCGCGCGAACGCGGGATACCGGTGTTGGTCGACCCCAAAGGGGACGAATATGACCGCTACGCAGGTGCAGACCTGATTTCTCCGAATCGTGGAGAAATGCAGCAGGCGGTTGGCAAATGGAAAACCGAAGAGGAGCTGACGCTGTCTGCCCAGAGCCTGCGTCAACGGCTCGCGCTTGAAGCGCTGCTGATTACGCGCTCGGAACAAGGAATGACTTTATATACTGAAGCGGGGCGGTTCCATGTGGATGCTGCCGCGCACGAGGTCTTTGATGTCTCTGGAGCCGGCGATACGGTTCTGGCGACCATGGCCGTAACCCGCGCCGCAGGTGCGGACTGGCATGAGGCTGTCGAGTGGGCGAACCAGGCCGGTGGTATAGTAGTAGGTAAACTTGGAACATCTATAGTAAGTGCAGAGGAACTGACATGATTATCGTAACCGGAGCCGCGGGTTTCATTGGCAGCAATCTCGTGCGTGGGCTGAACAACAGGGGCATTACCAATATCCTGGCTGTAGACGATCTGACCGATGGCGATAAGTTCGTCAATCTGCGTTCAGGAATTATTGCCGATTATATGGATAAGGACGAATTTCGTACCCGGGTCAACAGCGGCCAGTTCGGCCCGGTTACCGCCATTTTTCATCAGGGCGCCTGTTCAGATACGACTGAAAGAAACGGTCGGTACATGATGGATAACAACTATCGGGTTACGCTGGAGCTATTCAATTTCTGCCAGGCTCGCAGCATCCCGTTTATTTATGCGTCTTCCGCTGCCGTGTATGGCGCGGGCCCGGATTATATCGAGGCGCTTGAAAATGAAAAGCCACTGAATGTATACGGATATTCAAAGTTCCTGTTTGACCAGGTGGTGCGTGAGCGTTTCGAACACCGTACGGCACAGGTTGTGGGTCTTCGATACTTCAATGTGTATGGGCCGAATGAACAGCACAAGGGCCGCATGGCCTCCGTTGCCTTTCATAATATGAACCAGTTTCTGTCGGAGGGCCATGTGCGGCTTTTTGGCGGCTGGGATGGGTACGAAGATGGCGGTCAGCGGCGCGATTTTATCTCTGTGGATGACGTGGTCGCGGTCAATCTGTTTTTCCTGGATCACCCGGATCAGTCCGGCATTTTCAATTGCGGTACTGGTCGGGCGCAGCCCTTTAATGACATCGCCTGCGCGGTCGTCAATACCCTGCGGGAAGAGAGAAACGAAACGCGCTTGTCGCTGGATGCGCTGGTTCGCGAGGGGCTGATCCGCTATATTCCATTCCCCGATGATCTCAAAGGGCGCTACCAGAGCTTTACCCAGGCTGACACCACCCGGCTGCGTGCAGCCGGTTTCAAGGCAGAGATGAACGATGTGGAGCAGGGCGTATCCAGCTATATTCGTCGATTGCGTTCGGATAACGCATAGCGCGTCGTCTGCAGGAGTCATCCAGGCCGACGTCGGGCCATTGCAGGCATCTCAGATTGATCAGATTTACCAGACGCATCAGGTTTATCGCGTTCATTGAACTTACCCGGGCACATCAGGTGCGCCCGGGTTTTTTATGCTCGTTCAGGGTGCTCACACATGCCTCGCCCTGTTCATGCTTTCACCGCTTCCGAACGCACTGGATCGTTCGCGCCGGTTTTTACCAGTGGACACTGCTATCTGCGTGTGCGGGACGCAAAAGCGCCGCTATGGCACACTACAAGACATCATTTTGCACCGTTCGTCGTTTTGTCTTGCATATGCCATATGTCCGCTGCTGTCACTCCCGATCCTGGCTGTTTTGTTTCTTTCTTGTGTTGGGGTTTTCTTCTGCTAATGCGCTGGACCTGAATCAGGCCACGCGAGCTCAACTGCGTGCGATCAAGGGCGTTGGTGACAAATTGGCTGGCCGCATTCTGGCGGCCCGGGAACACGGCGGCTTTGTTTCCATGGATGATCTGGCGGCCCGGGTTGCGGGAGTGGGACCGAAAAAACTGCAGAAATTGCGCGAGCAAGGCGTCCTGACGGGTCCACTTGCCGGGCGCTCTGTGCACCAGCCGGCCAGTGCTCAATCACTCAACAACAAGCCTGCGCGTGCTGATCCTGACCAGTCCACGTCGGTCAGGCGCAATGTGACTGCCAGCAATGGGACAGTAACCGATCTGAGGCCTGCCGGCGACGGCCTGGCACGCCGGCCCATCCCGGCCATGCCCATGTTGATTCAGCCACGCCCGCGGGTAAGCAGCGAACCGCAAGATCCGGGCAAGGGGGCTGCCAGCGCCGCAGCGCAGGGCAAAACCCATTGATCGGTCAGGGAATAAGCCATGCAAGGGCGATGATGAATGCTATGATTACCTTCACCAAGCGCCTGTTGAGCCCACTGCGGGACGTCAGGGTTCGTTCGCAACTTACGATGCCCACATGGATTTTCGGGGTATCCCACATTCCATTCTGACCTATCATGACAAAATCGTATCCCACAATTGAAGATACCATCGGCAATACCCCCTTGGTTCGCCTGCAGCGCATTCCCGCACATTTGGGTGAGGAACGCGGCAATGTGATTCTGGCCAAGCTTGAAGGCAACAATCCGGCCGGTTCAGTCAAGGACAGGCCGGCACTGTCGATGATTCGGCATGCGCAGGCGCGCGGCGACATCCGGCCCGGCGATACGCTGATCGAAGCCACCAGCGGCAATACCGGTATTGCGCTGGCCATGGCGGCCGCCATCAGCGGCTATAAAATGATTCTGATCATGCCCGATAACCTGTCGGTGGAACGCCGTGCTTCGATGAATGCATACGGCGCCCAACTGATCCTGACGCCTGCAGACAAGGGCGGCATGGAGTATGCACGGGATCTGGCTCAGTCGATGCAGGCCGAAGGCAAGGGGAAGGTGCTCGACCAGTTTGCAAATCCCGATAACCCACGTGCCCATATCGAAGGCACCGGCCCGGAAATCTGGACGCAGACAGACGGACAGGTTACGCATTTCGTGAGCGCGATGGGAACCACCGGAACGATCATGGGGGTGGGCTCTTACCTGAAATCGCGCAACGCCGATATCCAGATCATCGGCGCACAACCGGCTCCCGGCGCATCGATTCCAGGCATCAGGAAATGGTCCGAAGAATATCAGCCGGCCATCTATAACCAGGCAGGCGTTGACCACTTCGAGTTGATCGGACAACAGGAGGCCGAAGATATGGCTCGTCATCTGGCCGCCAGCGAAGGCATCTTCGGTGGCATTTCGTCCGCGGGTGCGTTGGTGGCTGCCTTGCGCACGGCAGAACGTGTCAACAACGCAACCATCGTCTTCATCGTCTGTGATCGCGGTGACCGGTATTTGTCCCAGGGCGTGTTCAACCCTGTCTGAGCAGGCCACGATGAACCTCGGGCGGCCGCAACGCGCTGCAGGTACCGAATAGTTTGATATAGATCAAGATCGCTTTCTCGGATCGATACTATGATCGGAGGTATGAAACCCGCCTCCATTTTCTCGATCCCCAGCGACCTGGGCGCTCAGGAGCGCCTGCAGCGCAGGCACATGCTTGCCCGGCTCGGGCTGGCCTGGCTGGTCATGATGCAGGTCATGATGTTCGCCTTCCCGGGTTATCTTCGCGCCAGCTACGTTGATGCAGAAACAATCGATACGCTGGACACGGCCATTATCGTCATGAACTGGTGCAGTCTGCTGCTGACCGTGCCGGTGCTGCTTTATTGCGCCTGGCCGATCTGGCGTGGCTTTCTGGGCCGGGACCCGCATGATACCCATCAGCAGTCCATGAACTGGCCAGTTGGCCTGGGCATAGTGGTGGCCTTTATTCCCAGTGCCATCGCGACCTTTCGCCAGTCCGGCGAAGTCTATTTCGAATCCATTGCCATGTTCGTTGCCTTCGTGCTTACGGCGCGCTATCTGGCGCTTGCCGCCAGGCAGGCGGGTGGCGCGACGCTTGATCAGCACTTCGATCAGGAGTCCAGGCTGCTGACCAGGACGGCTGACCGAGTCGCGCTGTACTTCGTAAGCATACAAATTGCGCTCTCGATTGTGTCTGCGCTTATCTGGTACTTGTACATTGATTCGGACCACGCCCTGTCGGTACTGGTTGCGCTGTTTGTCATGAGTTGTCCTTGCGCCATGGCCATGGCGGTGCCCTCTGCACAGGCAGCGGCGCGCGCCATCGTTGTTGGCAGCCCGCCACTGAGCCAGAACGAACTTATTGCCTTGCGCGCGCAGACTGTCCGCGTTGCCCGCCGTGCGCTTTACGGCTCGTTGTTGTGGCACCTGCTTATGATTCCATTTGCCATGATTGGTCTGGTGCAGCCATGGCTTGCCGCCATAACCATGCTGGTTTCGTCGTTGGCCGTCGCGTTCTATGCCTGGCATTTCTATAAAAACCACTCCATCGGCGAGCCTGTCGGCTCTGGCACGATCGTGATCAACTCTTCATCGGCTTAGCGCTGCCATGGACGTATTCTTTCTTTTGGTGTTCCTGGCTTTTTTGTTCGTCATGAGCATTGGCGGCGTGCTGTACTGGGCCGTGATGTCGGGTCAATTCGAAGACAGTGACGAAAACGCAAGCGTGATACTGCAGGACGAAGACGCTGCCAGTGTGCCATCCGATGGCAAGCGGGGCAGTTCAGCGCCTGGCGTGCCTTCTGCCAAATCGTAGCGGCTAAATCCGTCGTTGCCAACGCATCTGCGTTGTGAGAGCCACTTGACAAAACTGTTGTTTTCCTCGTAACAGCCCGGCTGACTACGTATGGTTTTGCGCCTGTTTCGCTTATGTCTTGGAGCAACTTGATATTTATCAAATCGCTGCGTTGGGATCTATTTAAGATTGAACAATAGGGTTTTTTTAGGGGAGTTTTTATGCGTGCCCAGAATGCGCGCTCCGCAGACGCGGAGGTCTTCAATTACACAGTTGTGCGCCAATTCACCATCATGACCGTTGTGTGGGGAATTGTCGGCATGTTTGTGGGTGTCTACATTGCAGCACAACTGGTCTGGCCGGAACTGAACGTCGTAGACTGGCTCAGTTACGGTCGTCTACGCCCGTTGCATACCAATGCGGTTATTTTTGCCTTTGGCGGTAGTGCGCTGTTTGCTACCTCCTATTATGTCGTTCAACGTACCTGTCAGACGCGCCTGTTCTGTGGACCACTGGCTTCGTTCACTTTCTGGGGCTGGCAACTGGTCATTGTGGCCGCTGCGATCACGCTGCCGGCAGGCTATACAACCAGCAAAGAATATGCCGAGCTTGAATGGCCTATCGACATTCTGATTACGCTGGTCTGGGTCGCCTATGCGATCGTCTTTTTCGGGACAGTGGTCAAGCGCAAGATGAAACACATTTATGTGGCCAACTGGTTCTACGGGTCATTCATCCTGACGATCGCCATCCTGCATATCTTCAACAACATCGAGTTGCCCTATAGCTGGTTCAACTCTTATTCCGCTTACGCCGGTGCGCAAGATGCCATGGTGCAATGGTGGTACGGCCACAACGCGGTGGGCTTTTTCCTTACCACCAGTTTTCTGGGCATGATGTACTACTTCGTGCCGAAACAGGCCAATCGTCCGATCTATTCCTATCGTCTGTCTATTGTTCACTTCTGGGCGCTGGCCTTTACCTATATGTGGGCAGGTCCGCACCATCTGCTGTACACCTCTTTGCCTGACTGGACACAAAGCCTGGGTATGGCATTCTCCCTGATCCTGCTGGCACCCTCATGGGGCGGTATGATCAACGGCATCATGACCATGTCCGGAGCCTGGCACAAGCTGCGCACCGACCCGATCCTGAAGTTCCTGGTCGTCGCCCTGTCTTTCTACGGCATGGCAACCTTCGAAGGTTCCATGATGTCCATTCGTACCGTCAATGCGCTGTCACACTACACCGAGTGGACGATTGCACACGTTCACTCCGGCGCGCTTGGCTGGGTCGCCATGATTACTTTCGGCAGTCTGTATTACATGATTCCCCGCCTGTATGGTCGTCAAAGCATGTACAGCAAATCCCTGATCGAAGCGCACTTCTGGATGGCCACCATCGGCGTTGTGCTTTACATCGCATCCATGTGGATTGCCGGCGTGATGGAAGGCCTCATGTGGCGTTCTACAGAGGTTGACGGCACGCTTACCTACGCGTTTGTGCAGGCCCTGGCGTCCAAGCACTTCCTGTATATCATCCGTGTCCTGGGTGGAGCCTGCTTCCTGGGCGGCGTCCTGGTCATGTTCTACAACATGTTGATGACCATCAAGGGGCTCAAGGGTGTGAATCCGCAAATCCCTGCGTTTGCCGGACACGATGCGCGCACTTGTGCTCAACCTGCTACTGCTGTTTAAGAGAATTATCATGACGAATCAAAAAAAGAGTGTCTTCACACATGAAACGCTGGAAAAAAACGTCGGGCTTCTGATCCTTTTCTCGATTCTCGTCGTTACGTTCGCCGGCCTGGTTCAAATCGTCCCGCTGTTTTTCCAGCACTCTACAACCAAAGCGGCACCCGGCGTGCAGCCGCTGCAGGCGTTGCAGATCATCGGCCGCGACGTGTATATCAAGGAAGGCTGTGTCGGCTGTCACTCGCAGCAAATCCGTACATTGCAATCTGAAGTCTCCCGTTACGGTCCTTACTCGGTGGCCGGTGAGTTTGTCTATGACCATCCCTTCTTGTGGGGGTCCAAGCGAACCGGCCCGGATCTTGCCCGTGTGGGCGGACGCTATTCCGACGAGTGGCATCGCATCCACCTGCGTAACCCTCGCGATGTCGTCAAAGAGTCCAATATGCCAGGTTATTACTGGCTTCAGAAAAAGGATATTTCCAATGAAAATATCCAGGCGCGCATGAGAGCATTGCGTACGCTGGGTGTGCCCTATACAGACAAACAGATCGCCGAGGCACCAGCAGCCCTGAAGGGTAAAACAGAAGAGGATGCCATCATCGCCTATCTGCAGAACCTGGGTGTGGGCTACACGGCTGCGCTGCGCGAGCAGCAAGACGTGGCGGCATCCAACTAGAAAAGATCAGGGACAGGTGAAATGATTATGGACATCCTTATCGGGATCATGACGGTTGTATCCATCGTGACGTTTCTTGGCATTATTGCCTGGGCGTGGTCCAGGCATCGCGCAAAGGACAACGAAGAGGCTGCACTGCTCCCGTTTGCCGTCCCTGACGAAGAAATGACAACTCGTGGTAAAGGGTAAAAAAAAATGAGTGATTTTTTCAGTAATTCGTGGAGTTATTACATTGCGACCATAGCGCTGGTCGGCGTGGCATGGTGTATATGGCTGTTGTTTACCCAGCGTCGATGGCTCAAGAGCGAAACGCCGCAAGTGGAAGATACCGGTCATGTCTGGGACGTAGATTTGCGCGAGCTGAACAACCCCGTTCCCCGTTGGTGGACGATTATGTATCTTGGGCTGTGTGCGATTGCCCTGGGCATCATGGTGCTGTATCCGGCCCTGGGTTCTTACCCCGGCCTTCTCGGTTTTACTGCAGCAAAACAGGTAGTTGCCGAACGCGAGGAGCAGGCCGCCCGGATCAAACCGCTATTTGAGAAGTTCTCGGCGATTCCTGTGCAGGAGCTGGCTAAAAACCCCGAGGCGCATGCCATCGGTAAACGCCTGTTCCTGAACAACTGTGCTCAGTGCCACGGCTCTGACGCCAAAGGTTCGCCCAACTTTCCCAACCTGACCGACAGCGACTGGCTTTATGGTGGGACACCCGAGATCATTGTAAAAACTATCACGGATGGCCGTCACGGGGTGATGGCGCCGCTGGGAGCAATCGTATCTGCCGCCCAGGCCAATGAAATTGCCAACTATGTGCGCTCACTATCTGGCCTGGCCAGCGATCCCACGCTATTGCGCGCGGGCGAGGCGGGCTTCAAGAAAGTATGTTTCGCCTGTCATGGCATGGACGCAAAAGGCAATCAGGCATTGGGTGCACCCAATCTGACCGATAACGTTTGGCTCGGCAGCAGTTCCAAGGACACGATTATCAATACGATTTTGCACGGCCGCCAAGGTGTGATGCCTGCGCAGAAACATAATCTGTCCGAAGATCAGATACGCATGCTGGCAGCATATGTATGGGGATTATCCAACAAGTAGTTTTGCCTGGGACGATGGTCAATTATGTCTGATACGCAATCAGGGCAGTCTGCCGGTCAGGAAGCGGTTCCTGCCTGGCAACCACCAAGACTGAAACCACCACGGCCTGTCTCTGCTGATGACAGCAGCATGCAGGTCGAAGAGATTCGCGCGAAAATATATCCACGCTCCGTAACCGGCGTGTTTGCCAAATGGCGGGTGATTCTGGTGCTTGCCACGCAGGCTGTTTTCTATGGCTTGCCCTGGCTGCAATGGAATGGGCGTCAGGCGGTGTTGTTCGATTTGACAGAACGCAAGTTCTACATCTTTGGCATTGTGCTCTGGCCGCAGGATGTGTTTTATCTGGCCGTCATCCTGATCATTTCGGCCTATGGGCTCTTTCTGTTTACTGCGCTTGCCGGTCGGCTGTTTTGTGGGTATGCCTGTCCGCAAACCGTGTATACCGAAATTTTCATGTGGATAGAGCGCAAGATCGAAGGTGATCGTGTTGCCCGTATCCGGCTCGATGAATCTCCAATGAGCTTGCGCAAATTCAGGATAAAGGCGACCAAGCATTTTTTATGGATTGCGTTTGCCTGGTGGACGGGCTCGACATTCATTGGCTATTTCTCGCCCATTCGGGAGTTGGGCGTCGAACTCCTGCATTTCGAACTGAGCTTCTGGCAGTGGTTCTGGATGGCCTTTTATTCCTTTGCAACCTGGGGGAATGCGGGTTTTCTACGGGAGTCCGTCTGTAAATACATGTGCCCCTATGCCCGCTTTCAAAGCGTGATGGTCGACAAGGATACGTTTGTCGTGACCTATGACCGCATTCGCGGTGAGCCGCGGGGTCGTCGCTCCAAGAAAATCATTCCCAGCCAGGCTGGTCTGGGCGATTGCGTTGACTGTACCATCTGCGTGCAGGTCTGTCCGACCGGAATCGACATCAGGGACGGCCTGCAGTATATGTGCATAGGCTGCGGCGCCTGTATTGACGCCTGTGATCAGGTGATGGAAAAAATGAATTATCCGCGCGGGCTGATCCGCTATACCTCCGAAAGCGGCATGCTTGATGGGCTCGACAGCAAACAGGCGCGCAAGCGTTTGTTCAAGCCTCGCATTTATGTTTACATCGCGTTGCTGAGCATCTTCATTATCGGCTTGCTGGTTTCGCTCTCGCTGCGTTCACCATTAAGGGTTGATATCGTGCGGGATCGTGGCGTGCTCGGACGGGAGATACCGGGTGGAATGATCGAGAATATCTATCGTATTCAGGTCATCAATATGTCAGAAAAAGACCAGAGGTTTGTCCTTAAAGCGACTTCCGAAGATATCCCGCAAGTAATGGTCTTGGTCGGAGAAGAGAATGGGCAACAAATCGACGTGCCGGCTTTTTCCAATCAATGGGTTCCCATGGTCATTCGCGTACCGGTGCAGGACTCGGCCAAGGGCTTGCATCCGTTGACCCTGCATATCGAAAACACGGATAAGACCGAAGGCACATTATCGGCCCAACAGGATACAACTTTTTTTGTCCCAAATTGACAAGGAGCACAAGGATGCAACTACAGGAACGAGATAGCGGGCCGTGGTACAGGGAGCCCTGGCCGTGGCTGCTCATGGCTGGTCCCTTTGTGGCCATTATCGGTTGCGTGATTACCATTGTTCTGGCGTTTCAGAATAATCCTGACCACGATGTGCGACTGGGTGCCCGCAAGCATGGGCTGGTGGTGATCCGCGAAGGCGCCGGACCGTTGGTTCCGGCAGCGCCGGCAGCCCCTACTCATGTTAAGCGGGAGTGATCATGCGTACCTTCATGTGGATACTCTGGCCGTCGTTTCTTGCTGCCGGCTTTGCCAGCGGGGTGGTATTTGCGCTGCTTGATCCTCGGGATATTCCCTTGTTCGGGCACATCCGCATATCGAGTGAGCTGGCCTATGCAGCCGGTTTTTTTCTATTCTGGCTGACAGCTGCTTTCTCCAGTACGCTAAGCTTTTTCATGGCTAACAGCGGCAATCGACTAGCGCTGTTTTCCAGGCAAACCGAACAGGACAATTAACTACCAGTGACGGTGCGATCCCGTTATCGTGGCGCGGCCATGGCCGGCAATTGCGACTGCGGTTTGGATTTGGTCTGCTTTGTTGGTGCAGGTCTGGATTTGCTCAGACAGCCTGCCAGTTTCGGAGAGCGGCTGGACTTGGCTGGTTGTCAAACCCGAATGGTGACTTCCCAGTACCTGAACGGCAGTTTCCCTGGGTTCGATCGCCTGCCTGCATCTGAATTCTGAGCTGGTGAAAATGCCGCTCGTCATGATTGGCTTGACGAGCGCGGAGTCATTTCGTTCAGGCAAGCGCCTTGCGCAAATCCAGACGCTGCATATTCTCGTTTTGAATCAACGATTGCAGACCGTTGAAGTCCAGAATTCGTACTTCACGCTGATGAATACGGATTAAACCTTCCTTGGCAAATCGTGACAGCAGGCGGCTGACTGTTTCAAGCGTCAGCCCCAGATAATTGCCAATTTCCTCGCGGCTCATGCGAAGCACATACTCACTGCCCGAATAACCCAGACAGGTGAAGCGTTGCGATAAATTGATCAGAAACGCAGCAAGCCTTTGTTCGGAACGCATGGCGCCCAGCGACAGCACCACGTTGTGCGAGCGCGAAATTTCCTGGCTCATCAGACGCGTGACACGATAGGCCAGTGCCGGAATTTCCTTGGACAGGTAACTTAGGTCGCTCATGCGGATGACACAAACCTCTGTATCTTCCATGGCGATGGCGTTGGAAACGTGCACGTTCTCTGCGAGTGCATCAAGACCGATGATTTCACCGGCAAAGACAAAACCGGTAATCTGCATGTGTCCGGATTCGTTTTCCAGTTGCAGTTTCATGGAACCGGAGCGGATAGCGTACAGGGCAGTGAGCCTATCGCCTGCCTTGAAAAAGAGGGTGCCTTTTGGGATGCGGATGCGTTCCTTGACCAACTCGTTCAGTCGTGTCGCATCTTGCGCAGTGAGCCCCTGCGGTACGCAAATATGCCCCAGCACACAAGTATTGCAGTAAACAGAATCCTTGTTCAGAAGCTGATGTTTGATCATGGTATGCGCGTGACCTTGATAGCAATCAAAAATGCCGTAGCGGCGGTTAATTGTAGTTTTTACGATCGGGTAACGCAGCCGGATTGGTGGCTTGCAGTGACACGACACTACACGAACAGCGAGTAACCATCACAACATGCAATGCAAGAGGGATTAGTCATGTAACCCCCGAATTTTATTTATTTTTCTTACATATTATAACATAATCGGCTATCGCTTGCGGGCCAGGCACGCGCCCCGCATTGCCCGACGGGCGTCGTTGGGGGTGCACAGATAACGCGGGTTCGGTGTTGTTGCCTGGTGGCGGCTCTTATATCAGACCGCCAGAAATTGTGCTTTGGCCTGCGGATCATGAGCAAGTGTGTCCATGGTGTCCTCGTATTTGATCTGGCCTTTTTCCAGGATGTAAACCCGGTCGCAGACCTGCCGGGCAAAATCCATGTTCTGTTCTGACAATAGAATGCTTACACCTTGCTCCTTTAAGGCAAGCACCATTTTTATCATCTGTTCGACCACAATGGGGGCCACGCCTTCGGAGGGTTCGTCCAACAGTAGCAGGTAGGGGTTGCCCATCAGCGTGCGGGCTACGGCAAGCATTTGCTGTTCGCCGCCACTCATTTGTCCTCCGCGACGTGTCCGCATGTCGGCCAGATTCGGAAACAGCGCAAAAATCGAGTCGACCGACCAGTGAGCCACGCTCTGGCCATCTGGCCAGACGCGGGGTGCCTGTCTGCCGGTATCGAGATTTTCCATGACGCTCAGATCGGCAAAAATCCGCCGTTCTTCAGGGACGAAACCAATGCCGGCCCGGGCAATCTGATGCGGCTTCCAGGCAGCAATTTGCTGTCCCATAAACTCAATGGTGCCCTGGTGGGTCACCAGACCCATGATGCTTTCAATGGTCGTAGATTTGCCGGCGCCGTTGCGGCCCATCAACGCCACCACTTCGCCTTTTCTGACAGTCAGGTTGATGTCAAACAGGATATGGGCTGCGCCATACCATGCGTTCAGATTGTGCACCTGCAATAGCGCTGGCGGCTGACCCGGCTGAGCAGTGGGCGTTAAACGGGTCATGGGCGCACTCCGTCTGCGGTATCGGTCTCTGCCCCAGCGCCCGAAAGGGAGGGCCGGGTGGCGTCCTGCTGCAGATTCAGGCCCGTGCCGAAATAGACCTGCCGCACGTTTGGATCATCGCGGATCTCGCGTGGGGTACCTTGTGCAATCAGCTGGCCACGGGCCAGCACGAGTATTCTATCGGCAAATCCAAACACTACATCCATGCTGTGCTCAGTAAACAATACAGCGGTATTGCGCGCCCGGGCGATGTCACGCGTTAATGTCATCAAGTCCTGGCGCTCGCGAGGAGCCATGCCTGCGGTGGGCTCATCCATCAGCAGGAGCCTGGGTTCACTGGCCAGCGCCATGGCAAGTTCGACACGTTTGATATCGCCATAGGCCAGTTCCGAGCATGGGCGATCTGCCTGCGCCAGCATGCCCACCTGCTCAAGCAATGCACTGGCCTGCTGCCGGTACAATTTGTCGGCAGACTGCCATATGTGATAGGTGCGGCGTCGATAGGAGAGCAGGGCATTTTGAATGTTCTGCAGCACGGTGAACGAACTGAAGGTCGCGGCAATCTGAAAGGTGCGGCCCACGCCTTTTTTCCAGATCTGTCTGGCCGGCAAATTAGCGATGGATTCGCCGGCAAGCAGGATACTGCCGCGCGTGACCGGCAACTGGCCGCCGATCATATTGAATGTAGTTGTTTTACCAGCACCGTTGGGACCGATCAGCGCCAGTAGTTCACCGGCCTGCAAACTAAAACTGATGTCGTCCACGGCAATAAAGTCACCATAGCGTCGGCTCAGATGATTGACCTCAAGCAAATTCATGGTTGGCTTCCTGCAGGTCGTGCCCGACCCTCTTTGTGAAACCACTGTCCGATCCGATTGCCAAGGCCGCCCAGGCCTTGCGGAAACAGCAGCACCAATAACAGGATAATCAAACCAAACAGCCCTTTCCAGTACTCGGTAATGCCTGTGATGTAGTCATGGAGTAAAACATAAAATGCTGCGCCACTTAAGGGGCCGGTGATCGATTGAATACCACCCAGCAGGACCATGACAAGGCCGTCAATTGATTTGCTCACATACAGCTCTTCAGGCGATATGCTACCTTTGGAAAATACGAAGAGGGCGCCGGCCAGCCCGGCAAAAAAACCTGCTATGACAAATGCAATCCACTGCACACGCATGCTGTCGATGCCGATGGCGCCACTTCGTTGCATTGAGTCGCGGCTGGCCCTGAGCGCATAGCCCAGCGGCGAAAACAATAACCAGCGCAGCGCCAGTACCGAGAGCAGCACGATGGCAAGCACAAAGTAATAAAAGTGGACCGGGTCTTCCAGCCAGGCGGCAGGCCAGATGCCGATCAGGCCGTTGGAGCCGCCCGTGACGTCATTCCATTGATATGCCACGGACCATGTAATCTGGGCAAATGCCAGCGTGAGCATGGCCAGATAAATGCCCGACAGCCGCACGCAGAACCAGCCGTAGATCAGCGCAGCGATGGCCGCGACAAAGGGCGCCAGCGCAATAGCAGAGGACATGGGAAGGGCATAACGCTGCAGCAGCAATGCCGCAGCATAGGCGCCCACGCCATAATAGGCAGCATGGCCAAAAGAGTGCATGCCGCCAGCACCCATGATGAAATGCAGGCTTGCGGCAAAGAGCATGGCAATGAGGATATCCTGTATCAATACCGGTAAATAGGGCAAGGTCTCGATTGCCAGGGGCACGCAGATGAGCATCGCGATTATGCACACGCCGATGATTTTGAGCAGCGCGCTTGCCGGACGGTATGGCGCTTCGGGGGTGCCGGCACTGCGCGGTGTACCGGTGCGGGCACCAAACAATCCCCAGGGTTTGAAGATAAGCACGACGGCCATAATCAGAAATTCGACCACAAGGGTCAGTTGGGGAAGGGCAATCTCAATGCCGGCCAGATGCACGGTCCCCAGCCCGATACACAACGCCTTGACCTGCGCAATAATAAACGCGGCAACGAATGCGCCGGGAATGGAGCCCATGCCGCCAATTACCACCACGGCAAACGCATCGCCAATTGTCAACAAATCCAGGGTCAGGCTGGCCGGTTCAATGGGAAGTTGCAGCGCACCACCCAGCCCGGCAAGAAATGCACCCAGTGCAAACACACCGGTGAACAGCCAGCTCTGATTAACGCCCAGCGCTTCAAGCATTTGCCTGTCCTGCGTCGCCGCGCGGATGAGCGTGCCCCAGCGAGTGCGATTGAGCAGCAGCCAAAGCAAAAGCAGCACGAGCGGGCCGATCAGAATCAGCAGCAGGTTATAGGTCGGAAATTGCCGACCGAAAATGGGAACAGAACTGGCCAGGCCGGGCGCCTGCGGACCCAGTAGATCTTCGGGGCCCCACAACCACAGCGCCAGATCGCTAAGAACCAGGACCAGGGCGAAAGTGGCAAGCAATTGGAATAGCTCAGGTGCCTGATAGATACGTCTGAGCACCAGCAGTTCGATAATGGCGCCGAGCACACCGACCAGCAGCGCGGCAAGCAGCAAGGCAAGCCAAAACCCGCCGGGGCCTGCCGGTAAATAATACGTGGTCAGACTGTAGGCAAAATACAGGCCGAACATATACAACGATCCATGGGCAAAGTTGACAATACGGCTGACGCCAAAAATCAGCGAAAGCCCGCAAGCGACCATGAATAGTGATGAGGTGCCAGCCAGGCCATTGAGAAACAGAACTGCAAATCCGCTCAGATCCATGGGCGGTCCTGTGCACAGGGGGCACCGCCAGCCAGGCGCCCGTGCATTGCCGAGTTGTCCGGGCCATATGCGGCACCGCGGGGTGTGGCGACGGCTTTAGCGCAGTGTCCACCTTTGAGATGGCGTGGCAGCAGGTTCATGTGGTGGCCCCGGGTACCGTCTCTTTCTGGAGCAGTCATTGCGTGCCGCACCGCTACTTGGCAGGGCGCATTTTGGCAATTTGCGCATCATCGGGCTGGACAGTGGCGCCATCGATATAGCGGATGTCTGTCATGATGCCGCGACCATCTTTGATGTCCAGCTTGCCGATATATGCGCCCAGGGTCGATTGATGATCCTGCGGACGATAGGAGATCGGGCCGAACGGCGAGACGACCTCAAGACCGGAGAATGCCTTGCGGATTGCCTCTGTATCTGTCGCATCTGCCTTGCGGAATCCTTCTGCGAGTGACTTGATGGCCATATAGCCGACGATGGAACCGAGTCGAGGATAGTCGTTGAATCGTTTCTGATAGGCATCAAGAAAGGCCTTGTGCTCGGGCGTGTCGATAAATTGCCATGGATAACCGGTAACAATCCAGCCCTTTGGTGTATCGGCTCCCAGGGTGTCCAGATATTCGGGTTCTCCGGTCAGCAGGCTGACGACCGGCATGTTTTCAAAGAACTTGCGGGTGGTGCCGGCGCGGACAAACTTGGTGACATCAGGGCCGAACAGTACATTGAAAATGGCATCGGGCTTGGCTTCGCCCAGCGCCTGGATAACATTGCCTGCATCGACCTTATTGAGTGGGGTGGCCTGCTCTGCGACAAATTGCACATCTGGCTGCACCTGCTTCAACAGGGTTTTGAAGGTCTCGGCAGCCGACTGACCATACTCGTAATTGGGGTAGACGATCGCCCAGCGCTTTTTATTGAGCTTGGCCGCTTCAGGCACCAGCATGGCTACCTGCATATAGGTAGAGGCACGAAGACGGTAGGTATAGTCATTGCCGTCAGCCCAGACCAGTTTGTCGGTCAGCGGCTCGCTGGCCAGATAAAACACCTTTCGGTGTGCCGCAAAATCGGCCAGCGCCAGCCCGATGTTGGACAAAAAGCCACCGGTCAGCGCATGCACCTTGTCCCGGCTGACGAGCGCCTGGGCTTCCTTGATGGCATTACCCTGATTGCCGGCATCATCGCGGATAATGATTTTCAGCTTGCGGCCATTGATGCCACCGTCCTGATTGGCCTGTTCCGCCGCCAATACCATGCCGTTTTTATAGGGTTCAAGAAAAGCAGGAAAAATCTTGTAGCTATTGATTTCGCCGATACGTATTTCATCGGCCGCTTGCGCATGGACGGCGGGCGTCATAGCCAGACACGTCATTACGCTCGTGATGATAGCCAGCAAACCTTTTGGCGCGCCTTTTTGCATGATATCTCCTGATAATGCCTGATTTTTTGATGTATCCCTAAGTGTAATTTAGTTACCTTAATTTTGATAAATAATATGATCTAGATTGTGGATTTTTTTACTGGCGTGTTTGCGTCTCTTTGTATTCGCAGACCAGCCATCTGCAAGTAGAAGATGATCACCTGCGCAGTGCCGGAGCGGCGAGGATAAAAAACCGCTCTGCAGCAGGCAACGTGTGCCGACGGGATCGCGCCCGTGGCGGGCAGAAAACGGCATCATGGCAGTCAGAATATGGCATGTTTCGGAGAATTGGTTAGAAGCACCGCGTTGCTGACGATCTGAGGCGCGCCAAATAAGCCCGGAATAAAATAGACAGATTGATTTATAATATTGTCTCTGGTCGAAGCTGGCCGTTCATGGCCGCCTGTTGCTGCATCTATGTTATTGACCTGGGTCGCAGCCGTTGCCCGGGCCTTTGCCGCCTTTGTGGGCTCGCGGCCAGTCTTGTAACGTTTTCGTTTTTTCAAATTTTCAGTTGCTGTCATTGCAGCACCCGCTGGCCAAGAGCCGACGAGGCTGCCTGCCGGCGACCGTCTGTATGTTTCGCCTTTTTGAAGGATTATTATTATGTCATGGCAAATGTGGTCAGCGTTTTTCCTGGCATGCTGGATTATCAGCATTTCGCCCGGCGCGGGCGCGATTGCTTCCATGTCTACCGGTGTCAATCATGGCGTGCGCCTTGGGCTTTGGAATATTCTGGGCCTGCAACTGGCACTGGCCGCGCAAATCTCGATTGTTGCCGCCGGCGTGGGCGTATTGCTTACAACCACCAGTTGGGCCTTTGCGCTAATCAAGTGGTTCGGGGTTTTTTATTTGCTCTATCTGGCCTGGCAACAGTGGCGAGCACCAGTGCGCGTGATACAGCTGGATGCCCGGGTACCAAATGTGCCCGCGCATCGATTGGTATTGCGCGGCTTTCTGGTCAATATGAGTAATCCCAAGGCAATGGTGTTCCTGCTTGCCGTATTGCCGCAGTTTATTGACCCGCGCGCACCGCTTGCACAGCAATACCTAGTGATGGGTATGACGATGACGGTGGTGGACGTCATCGTCATGAGCGCCTACACCTGGCTGGCGGCCAAAATCTTGCGATTGATGCATTCGGCAAAACAGCAGAAAATCCTCAATCGTGGGTTTGCCGGCTTGTTTGCCCTGGCGGCCGGTCTGCTGTCCCTTGTTCACCAGGCGGGCAAGTAACCCAGCACAACGCGGCACAATTTACTCGCGCCGGCTCTAACTGTGCCATCGGTACTTCTGGCGCGGCACGTGAATCAGGCCGACCGGCAAATCGGACACGTTTTGCCGGTCAATATATGGCGGTTATTTCACCTGCTTATATCCGTCAGTTAACATTCGTCAGTTTATATTCGTTGGCTAATACATAACGATCATTTCGCCGCTAACCCGGCCTGTTGGATGATCGCTCGATTATTACGCGACTCTTCATCAATAACCCGCTGAAAGACTTCAGCGTTGCCGCCACTGGGGATATTGCCCGATTGCCGCAGGCTGTCTGCTATATCACGATCTTGCAATGCCGAGTCAAATGCTTTGTTCAGCTTCTCGATCACCGCGGTTGGTGTGCCGGCCGGCGCGACGATACCAAAATTGGATTTCAGATTTGCCTTGGGCTGCCCCAGTTCGGTAAATGTGGGCGTCTGGGGCAGGCCCTCGATGCGTTGCTCGGCGCCAATCGCCAGCGCATGCAGTTTGCCTGCCTTGATGTTTTCTATCAAGGTAGCGGAGACATTGGTGGAGAATACCTCGAATTGTCCCCCCAGCGCATCGTTCATCTGCTGGCTGCCGCCTTTATAGGGAATCAGGGCCATGTCCAGCCCTGCGTCGTGAGAGATCTGGCCGAACATGATATGCCCGATTGTGCCCATCCCTGACGTAGCCCAGCGCAGCTTGCCTGGCGCCTGTTTTGCTGCCGTGATGAAGCCGTTGAAATCGCTGGCCTGTAGCGTTTGTGTCCCCAATAGAACGACTGGAGAATACATGATGCCGATTACCGGTGTGACGGCTTTCTCAGGCGCGTAATTGACTTTGGAGAAGTACGGCGTCAATGTCAGCGGGCTGGTGGCCGAAAAGGCCAATGTATAGCCGTCAGGCTTGGCTCGGGACACTTCGGCGATATTGATCGTGCCGCCGGCGCCAGGGCGGTTCTCCACTATGACCGGCACCTTGAGCGTATCGGCAACTTTCTCAGCCAGTTTGCGCGCAACGACATCACTCAGGCCACCGGCAGGGTAACCTACCGACAGCCGGATGGCCTTTTCAGGAAACTCAGCAGCGGCAGCCAGGGGGATGATTGTGGTACTGATGGCAGCTGCAATGAACCGCTGCAGGAACCGAGAAGCGTTTGAAAGGGTTGTCATGTTGGCAAGAGAAAAAAGTTGAACAGTGAAAAAGGGAAGAGCAGGGCGCGCGCTGTCAGCGGACTCTGCGTGTCATCATTGATTATATGACATATGCTATTGCTTCCCGGACCATGCGCGTGCTCTGTGCCAGCATGAGAAAGCGACGGTTGCTACGAGCTCGGGTAGCCAGACGGGTGCATGGGATTTGTGCCGTTCCAAGGAGTATCCTGGCAAGCGCTGCATCTGGTCTGAAGTTTTTTTACAACAATCCGGTCTTTTTCGTAAGTTTTTTCAATAAAGCGAGGGCGCCCACTGGCGTTTTTTTTGGGGAGTCTATATAATCCTTGTCTTAGCTCTTCAACAGTAAACGACAGTTTTCTGTTTTGCCCAGGTGGCGGAATTGGTAGACGCGCATGGTTCAGGTCCATGTGCCTTCGGGTGTGGGGGTTCGAGTCCCCCCTTGGGCACCACTGCTTTTTTACGATTGTTATGAAAACAGTCGTTTTTATAAGCAGTAATTTCCAGTAGTTTTCCAGGTATTACTTCTCTATATTCTTCAGCGCCAACATTAGCCGCTTTATCAAAAAATCAACTATTCCAAGATAAGCAGCACAAGCTCGTAGCGAGCCGGCTATGTATACGATTCTGTAAAAATACAGTTCAAAAAATCAATTACGCCATTGCCCGCAGCATCAAAAAACAATACCAAGCAACACACAGCGTAGTGCAGCTGCTGCATCTATGCGTGCTCCAGATGCGCGTATCGTATGGAGCAACCTGCAAAAATGTCAGGAAACGGCCAGTGAGTGTATTTTCATCGGGCTAAGTCTTAGATTCAGGTTGATCACCAGTCTAACGCTAAATCCCGGCGGTAATCTGTCGCCAGGTAGATTTTGCGCATGGCGTGAAATCATTGCCCATGCCATCATCGTCATCGTCATCGTCATCGTCATCGTCATCGTCATCGTCATCGTCATCGTCATCGTGTTAGCGACGTTGGTCGCTCCCATCCATATTCGAAGCGCGTATATGCCGATTGCATCGTTGCGGTTGGCAAAGTGCCTGGCACCGTACAGGTAGTCAAGAGAAGATAGACTATGCTAGAATTTTCCTGCCGCCTGATGCCGCCTGACAGCTGAGCCATCTGCCACTTGCGGATGCGATTCGTAGGGTTATATAAGTTGTACAAAAGGAACATGAAAGATGAAACTGGCCGAAGCCCTGGCACTACGCGCTGATAGCCAGACGCGTCTGGCGCAACTAAAGGCACGTCTGCTGCGTAATGCTGCTGTTCAGGAAGGAGAGTTGCCTGCTGAAGCACCCCAAACGTTGCTGGCGCAGTACGATGCGCTTTGCGCCGAGCTGGTGCAACTGATCCGACGTATCAATCAAACCAATTCGGTGACAAATGTCGCGGGCAAAACCATGACAGAAGCACTGGCTGAGCGTGATATTCTTAAACAGCGCCACGCGACCTATATTGAGCTGGCGCAAGCGGGCACGATCTCACGATCGGTTGTCACTCGTTCAGAGGTGCGGTTCAAAAGCACTATAGATGTGGCAAGCATACAGAAACAGGCTGACTTGCTGGCCAGGTCGTTACGCGAGCTTGATGCGCGAATTCAGGAGGCAAACTGGCAGGTGAGTTTGCAGGATTGACAGAACGCCGGTAACCGGTGGCGATGCGAACGCAACCCTTTCCAGCGGGGTAAGCTGGAGCATAGTGGTGCAAGGGGCTGCACCGTGGGCTCAAGCCCGATCATTTACAAGGCACGCCCAGCATTCTTACATCAGTACGCAGCACATTTCACAACATACAACCATGCGTTGGTCGCTCAATCGGCGAGGGTGGGTCAGGGGAATCAATGCAGCCGTAGCGCATTGGGTGTTCTGTCAGGTACCGTACTGCCAAGCCAAGCCAAGCCAAGCCAAGCCAAGCCAATAGCGCAGGAAAAAAACGTTCCAGCGCCATTGGTCTTGAAGGTTGGTAAACGGATATTCGGAAGAAGGACTTCGGCGGTGAATATTCGTTAATGAATATTCGTTAATGAGGATGCGCCAATAGAGATTTAGCAATAGAGATTTGGCAATGAGATCGGTGCCTGATTCAGCCAATTTTGCGGCCTATATTTTACGACTTTACCGAAAAACGGGGCGTTGCACCCCGTTTCGTGACGTTGCGGCTCAGGTGGCCGCTCTTTCCTTCAGCATGTTGTAGAGCTGATCCTTGAGCTGCAGTTTTTCTTTTTTCTTCTTCTCGATTTCAGTATGTTTTTCACTGAAATCCTGCGTCTCAAGGTTCTGTAATTCCTGGTCCAGATCATTATGTTTTTTGAAAAGGCGCTTGAAATTGGCGTCTTCTTCTTTGAGCCGGGATATTAAATCACGATATTCAGGGAACATACCGACGACCTCCGTCTGTTGTGAGTTGGAAAATCCATTATACAGACAAAGAATGCCGCAACCAAAATTTCAGGTGCGGCATTAATTTACTAATAAAAACAGTATGTTAAGAAACGATTCCAGCTATTTGGCAGGGGGCGGCGGGCGGCGGTGGGTGACCGGTACCGCCTTGTTTTTATCGTTCAGATTGACTGCTGCAGGGAACAGATCCCAGATGGCAATGAACATGGCGGCAATCAGCGGGCCGATTACAAAGCCAGTCAGGCCAAACAGGGAAAGGCCTCCTAGCGTAGAAATCAGAACCAGATAATCCGGCATTTTCGTGTCTTTGCCCACCAGCAACGGGCGAAGAATATTGTCCGACAGGCCGATGACCAAAAAGCCGAACAGAACCAGGATAATGCCATTCCACAGATGACCTGTAATCAAAAAGTACACTGCAACTGGCAGCCATACAATGGCGGCGCCCACAGCAGGCAGCAGAGACAGGAAGCCCATGATCACGCCCCACAGCAAGGCGCCCTGAATTCCCAGGATCCAGAAAATCATGCCGCCGAGCACACCCTGCACCGCAGCGATGACCACATTGCCCTTGACTGTTGCCCGCACCACCGTATTGAATTTCTGGAACAGGAACTGTTTGTGATCGTCGGTCAATGGGATCAGGTTTTTGATGCGTTGTGTGAGTGCCGGTCCATCCTTGAGCAGGAAAAACAGCAAATACAGCATAATGCAGAATTCAACCAGGAACGCAAAGAAGTTCTGGCCAATATCGAGGGCCTGCGTGGCCAGATACTTACTGCCCTGCATCATGCCAGATGAAATTTTGGCATAAAGTGACGACAGGTTATAAATTTCGAACCTGGCCAGAAAGTCGCGGACCGATGTGGGCAGTGCATCTGATACCTGCCGGATGTACTCGGCGATGTTGAATTGGCCTGATTCTATACGCTGATAGAACAACAGCGATTCGTTGATCAGCGAGATGGAAATCAGAATCAGCGGAATGATGGCAATCAGCAGGCAGATAATAAGCGTGATGATCGATACAGTGGTGTTTCTGCCGGGCATGCGTTCCAGTATCCACAGTTGCAGTGGACGAAACAGTACCGCCAGGACAATTGCCCAGAAGATTGCGCCGTAAAAGGGTACGAGCATTCTCAGGAATGCGAGCGAGACCGCAATCAGAATGATGATAAAGGTATTGAAGTAAATACCGGAGCGGTTCAGATAAGCCATAATAGTGCATAACCCTAAATTAGGATGATGCCCATTCTAGATGATTTTTTTCCGATTCAAGAACATATTCTTTACAATATTTGCAAATAGGCGATTAAGGTAATTAACCCATGCTGCAATTGAAAACAATATTTACAATCGGCATGCTGGCCGGTGCTGTAACACTGGCTGGTTGCTCTACAGCACCGCCCAAAAATGCGGAAGATCTGTGCGCGATATTTCAGGAAAAACCGCAGTGGCACACTGCGGCGCTGGCCATGCAGAACAAATGGGGCGTACCGATTCCGGTGCCCTTTGCCATGATGTATCAGGAATCGTCGTATCGGCACGATGCCAAGCCTCCCAAAAACTATTTGCTGTGGTTTATTCCCTGGGGGCGGGTCAGTTCAGCCTATGGATATGCCCAGGCCAAAGACGAGGTTTGGGGCGATTACGAGCGCGAAACCGGCCAGAGCGCCAGTCGCGACAGCTTGGAAGACGCACTGGATTTCATGGGTTGGTATATGTCCAAAGCACAGGTGCTTAACGGCACATCCAAATGGGACGCCTACGGACAGTACCTGAATTATCATGAGGGTTGGAGTGGCTATCGCAACCAAAGCTATCAGGCTAAGGCCTGGCTCATGCGTACGGCCGAAATTGTCAGGGAGCGGGCGGCGCGTTACACGGCCCAGTATAATCAGTGCCGTGCCCAATTGATGTAAAGAGATAGCGGCCAGTACCCAGAAGGCAGCCAATATCCGGGTGATAAGCTGGTCGCATTATGCCGCTGCTTTGCGCGGTTTACGCCGCCACACCAGAATGGCATACGCTGCCACGCCGGCAATCAGGCCCCAGAATGCGGACCCGACGCCAAAGAACGAGACGCCGGATGCTGTCATCAGAAACGTGATGACGCCGGCCTCGCGTTCTGATTCCTCGGCCATGGCGCCGGCCAGTCCCGACGAGAGGGCGCCCAGCAAAGCCAGGCCGGCCAGAGAGGCAACAAATGTTTCCGGTATGGCAATAAATAGCGTGGTCACCACGGTCGCAAACAAACCGAAAAATATATAGAATGCGCCGCACACAATGCCTGCCACATAACGTCGTTGCGGGTCGGGATGGCATTCCGGGCCGGTACATATTGCAGCAGTGATCGCGGCCAGCGTAGTGCCGTGCAGGCCAAAAGGGGCAAACAGAATGGTCGAGATGCCAGTGGTGGTAATAAGCGGGGAGATCGGCGTATGGTGATATCCACTGGACTGCAGGACGGCAACGCCCGGTGCGTATTGCGAGGCCAGTGCAACAAAGGCCAGCGGAATGCCGACCCCTACAAGCGCCGGGATTGACAGGCCCGGGATCGTAAACTCAGGGACCACCAGGCTGAAGCTGAGCACCTGCGTATTGAGCTGACCCAGCGCGACGCATACCGCGATACCGGTAAGCAGTGCCGCCAGTACCGCATAGCGTGGAATGGCACGCTTGATGACCAGGTACGCCAGAATGATCGGCAACACCAGCGCGGGCGCCTGTTGCAGTGATACAAACAGGTGAGCGCCGAATGCAAATAGGATGCCGGCCAGCATGCCCGAGACGATGCTGCGGGGCACATGCTGCATCAGGCGGGAAAACAGGCCGCTGATGCCCAGCAACACAACCAGCAGCGCGGCAAATATATACGCGCCAATAATATCGTTGTAGGAATATTGGGGAAGGGCATCGATAAGCAGCGCTGCGCCGCCGGTGGAAAAAGCGCAGACGATGGGCGTGCGATAGCGGATACTGAGCCAGAGGCCGCATACGCCGCTGGTGATGGACATGGCCCAGATCCAGCTTGTGAGTTGCATCTGGCTGAGTCCGCCAGCCTTTGCCGCCTGAATAATAATGGCTACTGGCCCGGTCAGGGAAACCAGGACGGTAATCAGCCCTGCAATGGACGCCGACGTTGAAAAGTCTTTTTTGAAGTACTGCCAGGCATTCATAACTGCACCGAAAGGGAATCAGTGCAGATTATGCGGCCTGATGAGGCCGACTGCAATCCCTTCGATGGCAAAATCATTTTCATCTGAGACGACAATGGGGGAGAAATCGTCGTTTTCCGGCAGCAGTTCGATAATACGACCCCGGCGGTTAAAGCGCTTGACCGTTACTTCATCATCGATGCGGGCAACGACGATTTGGCCGTTGCGTGCGTCCGGCGAGCGTTTTACGGCCAGCAGATCGCCATCCATGATGCCGATGTTTTGCATACTCTGCCCCTTGACGGTGAGCAGATAATCCGGCTGCTGTTCGAAGAGAGACGGGTCTACCGAGAGTTCGCGATGGATATGTTCGGTGGCCAGGATAGGGCTACCGGCGGCCACCTTGCCAACCACAGGCAATATCAGCTGACGCAGACTGTCTGCCAGAGAAACGCCGGCACTGGCTGGCACACTGCCGGACGGCGAGCCTGCTGCTGCCGATTCGGCATCTTCGACAAGACGGATACCGCGCGAGGCGCCCGCTGTAAGCGTAATAGCCCCTTTGCGAGCAAGCGCCCGCAAATGATCTTCCGCAGCATTGGGCGATTTGAATCCCAGCGCCGCGGCAATCTCTGCACGGGTTGGCGGAAAGCCGGTACGGTCCACGGCGACTTTGATCAGATTCAAAATTTCCTGCTGACGCGCGGTAAGTTTCAGGCTCATGATTCCCCGTAATGAAAGAGACAGATAAAAAAACGGACTGTATGTATATACAGTCCGTATTCTGACGCATTCACCAGCGGTTGGCAAGCGTTTTCAGTGACAAATTGCCTGCAGGCCGCGGATTTGCGTCGCCACTGATTACAGTACGGCGGCGATCGCCTTTACCACGCTGTCAATATTGCGGCTATTGAGCGCAGCAACGCAGATCCGACCGCTGTTGACCGCATAAATGCCGTGCTCGTTGCGCAGGCGCTCTACCTGCTCTTTGGTCAGGCCTGAATAGGAGAACATGCCGCGCTGGGACATAACGAAACTGAAGTCCTGTTTGACACCAGCGGCATTCAGTTTGTCTGTGAGCTGCTTGCGCATATCGCGAATGCGTTCGCGCATCTGCGCCAGTTCGCTTTCCCACTGGGCGAACAATTCCGGCGTATTCAGGATCTGCGCCACCACCATTCCGCCATGGGTAGGCGGGTTGGAATAGTTGGTGCGGATAACCCGCTTGATCTGACTCAGGACACGCGTGGCCTCATCCTTGCTGGTCGTCACAACTGTGAGCGCGCCCACACGTTCGCCATACAGAGAGAAGGATTTGGAGAACGAGGAGCTGATGAACATGGACATGCCAAGATCGGCGAACAGGCGCACCACAGCGGCGTCTTCCTGCAGGCCTTCGCCAAAACCCTGATAAGCGATGTCAAGGAACGGCACCAGGTTGCGCTCCTTGACCAGGGTGGCGATCTGCTGCCACTGTTCCAGGGTCGGGTCGACGCCGGTCGGGTTGTGGCAGCACGCATGCAGCACGATGATGGACCCTTGCGGCATGGCTTTGACCGCGGCCGCGAATCCGTCAAAATTCAGACCGTGAGTAGCCGCATCATAATAACTATAGGTTTGCACGTCGAAACCGGCGCGTTCGAACAGCGCGCGGTGGTTTTCCCAACTCGGGTCGCTGATATAAACGGTTGCATCCGGTTGCAGCTGTTTCAGGAAGTCGGCGCCAATTTTGAGTGCGCCTGTACCGCCCAGGGCCTGGAAGGTGAGGGCGCGGCCTTCAGTAATGACGGCTGACTCCTTGCCGAAGAGCAGTTCCTGCGCTCCCTTGTTGTAATTGCCGATGCCTTCAATGGGCAGGTAGCCGCGTGCTGCGTGTGCCTGGACGCGCTGTTTTTCGGCTTCCTGAACTGCCTTGAGCAGTGGAATCTTGCCGTTGTCATCGTAATACACGCCCACACCCAGATTTACCTTGGTATCACGGGTATCAGCATTGTACTGTTCATTCAAACCCAGAATGGGATCACGGGGGGCGAGCTCGACGGCATTGAAAAGAGTGGTCATCGTTATATACAGAAGTAAGGTTGCAGGGAAGGTCAAATAAAGTGGATAATGGACGATTGTACGCCTAAATCAGTGCCAAATTAACCCCTGGATGCACAATCTATGAGCGAAGCCGGATTTATCGAATTTGCCGACAGCCCGTTTCAGCTATACCAGCCATATCCGCCTGCGGGCGACCAGCCCGCTGCAATCGACGCCCTGACCCAAGGGATCGAAGACGGCCTGATGTACCAGACACTGCTTGGCGTCACCGGATCGGGCAAAACCTTCACCATGGCCAATGTTATCGCCCGTCTGGGCCGTCCGGCGCTGGTGCTGGCCCCGAATAAGACACTGGCCGCCCAGTTGTATTCAGAGTTTCGGGAATTTTTCCCGCGCAATGCGGTGGAATATTTTGTGTCTTACTACGATTACTATCAGCCCGAGGCCTATGTGCCCACGCGCGATCTGTTCATTGAAAAAGACTCGTCCATCAACGAGCATATAGAACAGATGCGTCTGTCGGCAACCAAAAGCCTGCTGGAGCGGCGCGACACCATTATTGTCGGCACGGTCTCCTGCATTTACGGTATTGGTAATCCGGGAGATTATCACGCCATGGTGCTGGTGCTTCGCACCGGCGATCGCACGCCACGTCAGGAAATCCTTGCGCGCCTGGTCTCCATGCAGTACGAGCGCAATGACATTGATTTCACGCGGGGCACGTTCCGTGTGCGCGGCGAAGTGATTGACATTTTCCCGGCAGAGAGCGCCGAACTGGCAGTCAGGCTGAGCCTGTTTGATGACGAGCTCGAGAGTATTGACCTGTTTGACCCGCTGACCGGCAAAATCCGCCAGCGCGTTCCCCGGTTTACCGTCTATCCGAGTTCACATTATGTGACCCCGCGCGATACGGTGTTGCGGGCCATTGAAACCATCAAGGAAGAACTGCGCGATCGCACCAAATTTTTTGTGGACAATAACCAGCTGGTTGAAGCCCAGCGCATCGAACAGCGCACCCGCTTCGACATCGAAATGCTGCAGGAGCTGGGTTTTTGCAAGGGGATCGAAAACTACTCCCGCCATCTGTCTGGCGCGGCGCCCGGCGATCCACCGCCGACGCTGATCGATTATCTGCCACAGGATGCGCTCATGTTCTTCGACGAGAGCCACTGGATGATGGGGCAGTTGCGCGCCATGTATCGCGGCGACCGGTCGCGCAAGGAGACCCTGGTGCAGTTTGGTTTTCGTCTGCCGTCGGCGATGGACAACCGGCCGTTGAAGATGGAAGAGTTCGAGCAGCGTGTCCGGCAAAGCGTATTTGTCTCGGCCACGCCTGCAGACTATGAAAATGAGCATTCCGACAATATAGTGCGACAGGTGGTGCGACCCACCGGCCTGGTCGATCCCATGGTCGAGGTGCGGCCGGCGCTTACCCAGGTAGATGACCTGCTGGGTGAAGCCAAACTGCGTATCGCAGTTGGCGATCGGGTGCTGGTAACCACACTGACCAAGCGAATGGCAGAGGATCTGACCGACTACCTGACCGAAAGCGGCATGAAAGTGCGCTATCTGCATTCGGATATCGATACGGTCGAGCGGGTTGAGATTATTCGCGATCTGCGCCTGGGCCATTTCGATATTCTGGTGGGTATCAACCTGCTGCGTGAAGGACTGGATATTCCCGAGGTCTCGCTGGTGGCCATTCTGGACGCCGATAAGGAAGGCTTTCTGCGTTCCGAACGCAGTCTGATCCAGACCATTGGTCGTGCGGCACGCAATTTAAATGGCCGGGCTATCCTGTATGCCGATCGCATTACCGATTCCATGCGCCGCGCCATGGATGAGACAGAAAAGCGTCGCAATCTGCAGATTGAGTTCAACACTGAGCACGGTATTGTGCCGCAAGGGGTGCGCAAGTCGGTACGCGAAATGATCGACGGCGTGATCCAGGATGCCCCCGACGCACTCAGTGCCGAGGATATTCGTCTTGAGTCGTTGCTGGTGGATGAAAAGGCGCTGGCCAAAGAGATCCGTCGGCTGGAAAAACAGATGCAGGATCATGCTCGCAATCTGGAATTCGAACAGGCGGCGGCGGCCCGGGATCAATTGACCCGTCTCAAGGAAATGGTATTGCTGCGCTGACAGCCGCTAGCGCAGCAATATCATTATGAGCAACCATAATCAATATTTCATTCGGGCCACGGCGGCGGTTTAAGCTGCCTATAAATCAGGTTATGATACAGTCCGTTTTTCAACAAGTTCGATCTGACAAAAAATGCGTGTGAACTCTTTCAGTAAACAATTCATTGCGCTCATTGCCCTGGTGACGGTTCTGAGTGTCATTATTGTCGGATATATCGAGCAGCAGGTCGTCGAGACTGTTGCGCAGCCGGTTCCCGCAAAGCAGGAGGCTGAGCAAAAGCATAACGAAGCGCTCATCAATTCGCTTACCAATATGACGCAGAGCGTTCGCTTTCCGCTCAACGAACACGCCATTATGTACACCGGATATATTCTGGGTGCAGGGTATTCCTCCTATCAGTTCCGCGCTTTCAAGGATCAGAAACTTAAAGTCAATTTGAAGGGAGATGCTTCCATTGACCTGGCGCTGTTTGGTCAGGAAGCTTATTCGTTGCAGCGCGATACCGAATATATTATTCCGTCAGAAGGGTTGTACGAACTGCGGGTTCTGTTCAAGACCGACATGGAATCACGTCAGGAACAGGCCGCCATTGCCCACAAGGCTACGCCGGTACCTTATACCATTACGATCAATCTGCAGTAAGCAGCCGATAGCGTGTTTGCTCAGTTGGCGATCGGGATAGGACAGTTGGCCAGCAGAACGGGAATGACAGGCCGCGACTTGCCGATGCTACGGGTTACCAAATATTCAGGCTGTCAAATAGCTGAACTGCAGACATTTCAATCGGGAAATTAGCAAGCTAAAAGTGGCTGTCAAAAAAAGGGGCTTTGGGCCCCTTTTGTCAAACTGCTGCGTTGATCAAACTGTGGTGTTTATTTGGCAGTCTGTTTTTCGCCACCCAATGCTTCGACCAGCGCGCCCAACAGCCCTGCCAGTTCGGCGGTCATGAGCGTCATATCTGCATCGAAGCGTTCTTCTTCATCCATGGCAGACATATCCTGATTTTCCTTGAGGATGTCCAGTGGTGCAATACGTTTGATGATCAGATTGTCGCTCAATACAAATGAAATACGATCCGACCAGGTTAGCGCCAGCTTGGTGCATTGCTTGCCCGACTGGATATGCTTTTGCACATCTTCCTTTTCGGGGCTCTGGCGAACGTAACGAATAGTCGCCTTGTTCTCTGAAGATGATTGCAATTCTGTATCCTGGTCGACCGAGAACATTGCAGGTGCTTCGTCGGCAAGCAACCATTCGGTCATGGCGGCAGCCGGCGACTGTTCGGTGTACAGGCTTTTGAGCGGCAGCGGGTCAATGACTTTGGCCAGCGCGCCAATCACTTCGTCGGCCTTGGTTGCCGAGGCGGCGTCGATGACAAGCCAATGATTCTGGGTGTCGATCCATACGCGGGTATCGCGGAATATGCTGAATGCCTTGGGCAGCAGGGTGTCGGTCACCTGTTCCTTGATTTCACGCATTTGCTTGCGGCCGGGTTTGTATCCTTGCTGCTCTTCGATTTCCTGTGCGCGGACACGAGTAAACTGATTAATGACGGTAGCAGGCAGCAGTTTCTTTTCAATGCGTAGCGACAGCAGATACTGGCCGCTAAGGGCATGAGCGAGCATACCGTTTTCCCGAGCGGGAACCCATCCCATGCTGTTCATATCCGATTTATTGCCAGGAACGAAAGCAGCTTTTGCCAGCTTGTCTTCAAGCTCTTCCTGCGTGGGTTTCCAGTCGGCAGCCAGCCGGTAAACGCTCAGATTCTTAAACCACATACTTTTACGCCAAAAGCATTTATTGTACCGGCTATCGTTGTCGCACATGCGCCGGGCGCCTGCCTTGTCGCCGAAAACTTTATGCCGTTCTATAGAATAGGCGATGGGCTGCGCATAGGATGCCCGGCTATCGGCGCGAGCGCCGCCGGTTTTTTCTGCATGCCAGTTGCGTCTGGCGACAGATTGTTTGCCAATGTGTTGGAACAGGCCAAAAAAAACCTGCCCGGAGGCAGGTTAATACGGGTTTCAGCGCTACGTAAAACTTACGGGGTGTAGCACTGACAATGCTGACGAAACTTCAAAAGGGGATTGAAACTTGTCATTTCGTCACCATCAGGGACGAAATATAATGCGTATGCTCTGACAATGTCCTGAATCGGATTGGTAAAGAACTAACAACTCATCAAAAAATGTAGATAATATGATTATACTGGCTAAATATACAGTATAATTTAATGCGATAATATCCGATTATCACAATATGTACGAATCCTGTAATGGATGATCTGCAGTAGAAGATCTCTAATGAATAATTTGTAAGGATTATTTGTAATGGATCGCTGTTATACGGTACATGTACGACGCAGGCGAGTGTTAAAACAAGACGTTATCGTACCTGTGCAGTGCATTGCCATGATCAGCAGCAGGGGCGGTTCACGGGTTGGCATAGAGGTTTATAGCCAGGTCAGCCTGTGTAAAAATGCTGTACTTACGGCATTCACGTCTTTATTCATAAGCAGTTTGTCTATATATTGCGATATCAGGTTTCTCTATTTAGTCACAAGGACCCTCCATGGACGACAAGCAATCCAAAGCCGCACGCGCCGACCGCGCCAAGGCACTCAGCGCAGCACTCTCTCAAATCGAAAAGCAGTTCGGCAAAGGCTCTGTTATGCGCTACGGCGATAACGAAGTTTCGCACGACATCCAGGTCGTCTCCACTGGTTCTCTCGGGCTCGACATTGCGCTGGGCGTAGGTGGGTTGCCGCGTGGCCGTGTTGTAGAAATCTACGGACCGGAATCATCTGGTAAAACCACGTTGACGCTTCAGGTCATTGCTGAAATGCAGAAAATCGGTGGCACCTGCGCGTTTATCGACGCTGAGCATGCGCTGGACGTACAGTATGCCTCCAAACTGGGCGTCAATCTGGCAGATCTGCTTATTTCTCAACCAGATACAGGTGAACAGGCATTGGAAATTACCGATGCGCTGGTGCGCTCGGGATCCGTCGACCTGATTGTTATTGACTCGGTTGCCGCACTGGTGCCTCGCGCAGAAATCGAAGGGGATATGGGCGACAGCCTGCCCGGTTTGCAGGCGCGTCTCATGAGCCAGGCGTTGCGTAAGCTGACCGCATCCATCAAGCGTACCAATTGCATGGTTATCTTTATTAACCAAATTCGAATGAAAATTGGCGTCATGTTCGGTAGCCCTGAAACAACAACGGGCGGTAACGCGCTTAAATTTTATGCATCGGTTCGCCTGGATATCCGCCGTATTGGTTCCATCAAGAAGGGCGATGAGGTTGTCGGCAATGAAACGCGTGTCAAAGTAGTCAAGAACAAGGTTGCGCCGCCGTTCAAACAGGCGGAGTTCGATATTATGTACGGCGCCGGCATTTCACGCGAGGGCGAGATGATTGATCTGGGCGTGCAGGCAGGTGTCGTAGACAAGGCAGGTGCCTGGTATAGCTACAGCGGCACTCGCATTGGTCAGGGCAAAGACAATGTCCGCGATTACTTGAAAGAGCATCAGGAAATGGCTGTGGAAATTGAAAACCGGGTACGCGAAAATATGGGTGTTATCGCGCGTGCCCAGGAATTTAAGGCCGATCCCGAAGATGTTGCTCAAGCAGCGGAAGCTGATGAGTGATTTTTCCCAAGGGCAGGGCAGGCGCGGCTCCGGTCGCAGCCTGCTTGCCCGTGGTATTTCGTATCTTTCCAGGCGCGAGCATTCGGAATACGAGCTTAGAAAAAAACTCGCCCCCCACGCCGAAAGCCCGGAAGAGCTTGATGCGGTAATGCTGCGCCTGAAGAAAGAAAACTGGCAATCCGACAGTCGTTTTCTACAGGCGACGGCGAATGTTACGTCGCAAAAATGGGGGGCAATGCGTATTGCCGCGAAATTACGGCAACATCACCTTTCTGAAGATGATGTCAATGCGGCGCTTCACAATTTACAGAGCTCCGAGTACGAGCGCGCCAAAGCGGTCTGGGAAAAAAAATTCAAGGGAGAGGCATATGCCACTCCTCAGGAATATGCCAAACAAATGCGCTTTCTGCTTAGCCGCGGCTTCTCCGCAGATATTGTGAGAAAGATCATCCGTGCGCCGTCAGACGATTAACTGGCATGCCCAATGGGGTCAGATCGCAATAGTTAAATAGCTCCAGTAAATAGCCGCAATCAAATAGCCACGGTCAAATATCCACGGTCAATAGTGTGGCCAAACAGCTGTAATCAGATAGTTGTAATTCAATAACCACAATCAGACAAGTTCACCAGCCGCAGTTACACAAAGACTACAGCAGCATCCTCCAGCTCTTGTGTCAATCACGCACCCTGGACTTTGTCACAAGGCGGTTGGTGCTGCTTCTAGAGCTTGGGCCGGCGATAACCACCAGGCACACCGTTGGGCGACAGGACAAACTGCCAAAGCTGGTTGTCGCGCGCCCGAAATGAGCCGGCACAAATGAGTAAGTAGTATCTCCACATGCGATAGAAGCGTTCGGAATATTGCGAAGCGTGCTTGTCCCAATGTTTTTCGAAATTGGCATGCCACGCCATGAGCGTTTTGTCGTAATCCGCGCCAAAATTGTGCAGGTCTTCAATCAGAAACAGCCCTTCTGTATGGTCTGCAACCTGGCCAATCACGGGAATTTCCCCATTTGGGAAAATATATTTGTGAATCCATGGATCTGGATCGTGATCGCGAATCTTCCCGCCGATGGAGTGCATGAGAAATAGGCCATCGTCTTTCAAATTTTTGCGTGCTGCTTCAAAGTAGGTACGGTAATTCTTGCGCCCCACGTGCTCGAACATGCCAAGGCTGACAATGCGATCATATTGCCCCCGCAGATCACGATAGTCCTGCAAAATGAACTCCACCGGCAAGCCTTCGCACATTTTCTTTCCATATTCGGCCTGCTCTTTGGAAATAGTGATGCCAGTGCAGTGCACGCCGTAACGTTCGGCGGCAAAACGCATAAAGCTGCCCCAGCCACATCCGATATCCAGTACCGTCATCCCTGGCTTGAGTCCCAGTTTCTGGCATACCAGATCAAGCTTGGCTTCCTGCGCTTCATCCAGTGTGCTGGCATTATCCCAGTAACCGCATGTGTAGGTCATGCGCGCATCGAGCATATCGCGGAAAAATTCGTTGCCCAGGTCATAGTGCTTTTCGCCCACTTCCCAGGCTTTGGAGCGGGTCTGGTTGTTCACAAAACGGGCACGCAGAACATGCCAGAAGGTAGCCGCCGTCCTGACTTTGTCATCGATGCGGTGCCTAAGCAGGCGGGTGATCATTTCATCAATCTGGTCGCATTCCCATTGACCGTCCATATAACTTTCACCCAGGCCCATGCTCCCCTGGGCAAGAATGCGATCTGCTGCTCTGCTATCTGTGAGACGAAGGTCCCACGGTGCGTCTCCGTTGATTGTTACACCTGCCGTTGCAGCAAGTTTGCTCAGATGATCCACGGATGCTGAATGTTGACTGCCCACGGCCATTTCCCTCTGCTCCTGCCTTTCAAAGAATTAAACAGAAAGTATTGCGAAACGCTGCAACATAGAAAAAATTGATGTTTTTGCGCATAGCAATATTTTTTCCCTAAAGGAAATATATATCCATGGCGCTAGGGTTTGCAACCCACAAATTCATTTGCGTATGCATTTAACAACTATGGCGCAGTCCGAATCGTCAGGAAGCCATTCGAATGCCAGCCAGATGCTTGAACGAGATTTCCCTGGCCAGCTCCACAAACGCCCGAACATAGGGGGTCTGGCTGTCTTCCGTGCGGATGGCTGCATACAACGTGCGCCAGATGCCGGGCGCTTCTCCCAAATGGACGATTTTGAGCCAGTCCTGAGCCTGATACTCGGTGAGCGCCCAGTTTGGCAAAGCCGCTACACCACGATTGTTGTTGACCAGTTGGATAATCATCGGCGTCAGTTCCGACTTGCGTATGGAGGCAGGCGCCACGCCTGCAGGGTCCAGGAACGCGGTGAAAATATCCAGGCGTTCTTCTTCCACGGGATAGGTAATCAATACCTGATTACTCAGATCTGCCGGCTTGATAAAGCGCTTGCGGGCCAGGGGATTGTCTGCGGCCACTGCTAGTACCAGCTCGTACTTGAATAGCGCCACATACTCTACCGATTCATTTGGCACGGGATCCGAGGTGATGACCAGATCCAGATCACCGCGCAGCAATGCGGGAATGGGTGCGAAGGAAAAAGCAGCGGACAGATCCAGTGAAATGTCCTGCCACTGTAACCGAAACGCATCCAGCGTGGGCATCAGCCATTGGAAGCAGGAATGGCAGTCAATGGCCAGATACAGGCGACCCGTGCTGCCCGATGCCAGCTTCTGCATTTCGCGCTCGGCGCTGCGTATACGAGGCAGGACGTCGTCGGCCAGCGTTAACAGGCGCAATGCGGCAGTGGTAAAGCGGGCGGGGCGCGTGCGGCGATTCAGCAGACTCAGATTGAGCCGGCTTTCCAGTTCACGGATCTGGTGCGAGAGCGCCGATTGCGTCACCGACAGGCGTTCGGCGGCATCCTGCAGGTTGCCTGCTTCACGGATAGCCGTCAGCGTTTCAAGATGTTTAATTTCAATCATGGTAATTATTGCTTGCGTGAGAATTTTTCATTTATACCTGAATGGTATCAAGAAAGCATCGATACAGCGCCTTTCGCCGTGTCTTCATTGCTTATAAGCATATCAACCTGCGAAATAACGTTAAAAATCAACCAGCTATCTATAAGTATGAATTTTTCTAATATTACATTAATGAATTTGAACTGTCTTCATTTTCCAGGCGCGGCACAATCTGCCTACTGACTTAATCAGCGCTCATGCGAGGCCGCTTCATTCCGGAACTGGAATTGGAAGTGGCTGTTAAATATTATTGAAAATAGAGATTACATATGGCATTGACACACAACCTGGGTTTTCCGCGCATCGGCGTAAAACGGGAATTGAAAAAAGCGTTGGAGGCGTATTGGGCGGGGCAGTCGACCGAAGAGGAATTGATCGAGACGGGCAAGCAGTTGCGCGAGCGTCACTGGGCAATCCAGCAAGCTGCGGGCAATGCGTTCGTGACGGTTGGCGATTTCGCCTGGTATGACCATATTCTTGAATGGTCAACCACGCTGGGCGTCGTGCCGCCGCGCTTTAACCATCCGAAGAATGCACCGGTCGATCTGGATACGCTGTTCAGGATGGCGCGTGGCCGTGCCCCCAGCGGTGAACCGGCAGCCGCATGTGAAATGACCAAATGGTTCGATACCAATTACCACTACATTGTTCCGGAGCTGGCTGCCGACCAGGCATTTTACCTGGCGCGCTCGAGCCTGTTTGACCAAGTTGCCCAGGCTCAGGCATCGGGCTACAAGGCCAAGCCCGTCATTCCCGGCCTGCTGACTTATCTGTGGCTGAGCAAGGGCGAGTCGTTCTCGAGTGCAGAAGATGAGCGCAAACTGGCGCTGGTTCCGCAGCTTCTTCAGGTATATAAGCAGGTGCTGACACGTTTGGCGGAACTGGGCGTGCAGTGGGTGCAGGTTGACGAGTCGGCGCTGGTGCTGGATCTGCCGCCGGCCTGGCAAGATGCTTACCGGCAGGTATATGCAGCGCTGGCCACAACGCCGGTGAACATTTTGCTGGCAACCTATTTTGGTGATGTTGCGGACAATACGGAACTGGTATCCTCGCTCGCTGTGGCAGGCGTGCACTTTGATCTGGTTCGCGGTCCGCAGCAACTGGCCCGCGTGCTGCCTGCCTGGCCGGCCGATCGCGTGCTATCAGCGGGTGTCATCAGTGGCCGGGATGTATGGCGCACCGATCTGGATCAGGCCGCCGCTTTGGTCGGTCCGGCTCTGGCGCAACTGGGCGAACGGCTGTGGCTGGCACCGGCGTCATCGCTGCTGCATGTGCCGGTAGACCTGGCCGAGGAAACCAAACTGGACGATGAAATAAAAAGCTGGTTGTCTTTTGCTGTGCAAAAGCTTGACGAAGTGAGCCTGCTGGCTGCGTTAGTGAACGGCACGGTTACCGAAGCGCAGGATGCTGCGCTTGCCCGGCAGCGTGCTGCGCTGGCTGACCGCAAAGTGTCGCGCAGGATTCATAACCCGGCTGTTACCGAACGTGTGGCTGGTGCTGCGTCGGTTGCGCGCGAGCGTGCCCCCTTTGCCGAGCGCATCAGAGGGCAGCGTGAGGCGCTTGGCCTGCCAGATTTTCCCACAACCACCATTGGTTCCTTTCCGCAAACGCCGGAAATCCGCAAAGTTCGCCGCGACTGGAAGGCTGGCGCCCTGAGCGATACCAAATATGAAGAGGCCATTCGCCAGGAAATTCGCGAAGTGGTCAGATTCCAGGAAGAAGCCGGCCTGGATGTCCTGGTTCACGGGGAACCCGAGCGCAACGACATGGTGGAGTATTTCGGAGAGCTGCTGGCCGGTTTCGCATTCACGCAGAATGGCTGGGTGCAGAGCTACGGTTCCCGTTGCGTTAAGCCACCCATCATATACGGGGATGTTGCTCGCCTGATTCCAATGACGGTAGAGTGGACCGCCTTTGCCCAGTCGCTGACCGACAAACCCATGAAAGGGATGCTGACCGGACCGGTCACGGTGCTGCAATGGTCCTTTGTGCGTGACGACCAGCCACGCCAGGCAACGTGCCTGCAATTGGCGCTGGCACTGCGCGACGAGGTCCAGGATCTGGAAAAAGCCGGTATCCGGGTCATTCAGATTGACGAACCGGCTTTTCGCGAAGGACTGCCGCTGCGCAAGGCGGACTGGCAAGCCTATCTGGACTGGGCGGTCGATTGCTTCAAGGTCAGCACCTCGGGTGTGCAGGACACAACGCAGATCCACACGCATATGTGTTACTCGGAGTTTAACGACATTATCGAGTCCATTGCCGCAATGGATGCCGATGTGATTACGATTGAAACCTCCCGTTCGAACATGGAGCTGCTCGAAGCGTTTGAACGCTTCAACTATCCAAACGATATCGGGCCCGGCGTTTATGATATTCACTCGCCCAATGTCCCGGATCGGCAGTGGATGATCCAGCTAATGAACAAGGCGGCCAGTCGTCTGGATCGCAAGCGGCTGTGGGTCAATCCCGATTGCGGGCTGAAAACCCGCCAGTGGCCCGAGACGCGCAGTGCACTGATTGAGATGGTCAACGCCGCTCAGGCACTGCGCGCCGCGGTTTAAAAGCATACCGCGTTGTGATTTGAACGCGCGCTGTTTACCAACCTTTTCCACGGAGATTGTGGCTCGCCACTACTCCGTGGTTTTTTTTGCTTGTCGCTTGTGCCTGTCCAAGTGGGTTGTGGCGCACTTTATTCTATTTTTGCTTTGCAGCAAAATTTCGCATATATGGCCTTTTTGTGGGCGAGCGCGCTAGGGAGTACGCTATACTTTATCGGTTTACTGACCAATTACTCCTCAATCGTTCGAACATGTCTCTGGGTTCTTCGGCACGCAAGCCAATTCACACCCGTCGTATCACCATGGATGCCTATCTCCGGGAGGATTCCCTCTGGGAGCTTGAAGCGCATCTGGTCGATGTCAAAGCGTATGACTTTCCTACCAAAGTCGGTGCAATGCACCTGGCAGGCGACCCGGTGCACGATATGACAATCGTTCTGCTGGTTACGCCAGACGGGGTGATTTCCGATGTTCGGGCCAAATATCAGGCTGCACCTTACGATTCGGCCTGTATGGCCATTGAACAAGCCTACCGTGGCCTGGTCGGGTTGCATCTGCTGCGTCAGTTTCGGGCGGCGGTACGTGACCGCTTCGGTCGTGTCGATGGCTGTACACATATGTCCGAGCTGGTTGTGCTGTTGCCTACGGTCTTTGTGCAGAGCTTGTCGGCACAGCGCCGCGAGCATGCAGAGAAAACCGGGAAAAGGCCGTTCCAGCTGGAAGGGTGCCATGCGCTGGCGCTCACTTCTCCGGTGGTCCGGGAATTTTATCCGGAGTGGTATGTCAACCCGCAAGATGGTAGTAAACGCCGGGTCCGGCAGTCATGATCGTTGTACAGGCTTCAAATAGTCTCATTTCGTGTGCTCGCGCAACGCTGAGCATTTGTTTTTTTATCCTACGCTAATAGGTAATACATGAAGATCCATGAGTATCAAGGCAAAGAGCTGCTGAAAAAATTCGGCGTGACGGTGCCTCGCGGCATCCCCGCATTTTCCGTAGATGAAGCGGTTGCTGCCGCAGAGAAGCTCGGTGGCCCGGTTTGGGTTGTCAAGGCGCAGATTCATGCAGGCGGCCGCGGCAAGGGCGGTGGCGTGAAACTGGCAAAGTCTATTGACGAAGTGCGCCAGCTGGCTTCTGAAATCCTGGGTATGCAACTGGTTACCCATCAGACCGGCGCTGCGGGTCAGAAAGTGAACCGTCTGCTGGTCGAAGAAGGCGCGGATATCAAGAAAGAATATTACGTCGGCATTGTGACCGATCGCAATAGCCAGCGCGTATGTGTCATGGCATCCAGCGAAGGCGGCATGGACGTTGAGGAAGTGGCGGAAAAAACACCGGAGAAAATCCTGAAAGTGTTTGTTGATCCAGCCCAGGGCTTTACCGATGACGAAGCGCAGGAGTTGGCGCGTGGTATTGGCGTACCCGAAGCGTCGGTCCAGAAGGCTGCCGTCGAATTCCAGAAACTGTACAAGGCATACTGGGATACCGACTCTTCCCTGGCAGAAATCAACCCGTTGATCCTGACCGGCTCAGGCGATATCGTCGCACTTGATGCCAAATTCAACTTTGACTCGAATGCATTATTCCGCCACCCCGAGATCGTTGAATATCGCGATCTGGACGAAGAAGATCCTGCTGAAATCGAAGCCAGCAAGTTTGACCTGGCCTACATTCAACTGGATGGCAACATCGGTTGCCTGGTAAATGGTGCCGGCCTGGCCATGGCCACCATGGATACCATCAAGCTGTTTGGTGGAGAGCCCGCCAACTTCCTGGATGTGGGTGGTGGTGCGACCGCTGAAAAGGTCACCGAAGCATTCAAGATCATGCTCAAAAACAAGGAAGTCAAAGCGATTCTTGTGAACATTTTTGGCGGCATCATGCGCTGCGATGTCATCGCCGAAGGCGTCATCGCTGCCTGCAAGGCCGTTAACCTCTCGGTCCCTCTGGTTGTACGCATGAAGGGAACCAATGAAGAGATGGGCAAAAAAATGCTCGCCGAGTCCGGACTGCCAATCATCAGCGCCGATACCATGGCTGAAGCCGCGACCAAAGTCGTAGCCGCCGTTAAGTAAGCAAGGAATTTTTCATGTCAATTCTGATCAATAAAGACTCCAAAGTCATCACTCAGGGTATTACCGGCAAAACCGGTCAGTTCCACACACGTATGTGCCGCGATTACGCCAATGGTAAAGAAGCCTTTGTGGCTGGCGTCAATCCCAAGCGCGCCGGCGAAGATTTCGAAGGCGTGCCTATTTACGCTTCGGTCAAGGATGCAAAGGCGCAAACCGGCGCCAACGTTTCAGTTATCTATGTTCCACCGGCAGGGGCTGCCGATGCGATCTGGGAAGCGGTAGAGGCAGACCTGGATCTGGTTATCTGCATTACCGAAGGTATTCCTGTTCGCGATATGCTGGCCGTTCGCAACCGTATGCGCCAGGAAAACAAGAAAACGCTGTTGCTGGGCCCAAACTGCCCTGGTCTGATCACGCCTGATGAGCTCAAGATTGGCATTATGCCAGCGCACATCTGCAAAAAAGGCCGCATCGGCGTAGTCAGCCGCTCGGGCACGCTCACATACGAAGCCGTTGCACAGTTGACAGAGCTTGGTCTGGGTCAATCGAGTGCCGTTGGTATTGGTGGCGACCCGATCAACGGACTCAAGCACATTGATATCCTCAAAATGTTCAATGATGATCCTGAAACAGACGCGGTGGTCATGATTGGCGAGATTGGCGGACCTGACGAAGTCAATGCCGCTGAATGGGCCAAAGATAATATGACAAAGCCGATTGTTGGCTTTATCGCTGGTGTTACTGCACCTCCTGGAAAACGCATGGGTCATGCCGGTGCGCTGATCTCCGGCGGCGCCGATACGGCAGATGCCAAGCTGGAAATCATGGAAGCTTGCGGTATCCGCACCACGCGTAATCCATCTGAAATGGGCAAATTGCTCAAATCAGTACTGTAAGCATCCCCGGTGGTTTATCGCTCAATCCGGGCGATAACTGCTGAACCGCCCCTGAAAATCACAACTGTATTTATGTGGTTTCAGGGGCGTTTTCTTTTGTGGCATGTTCTGAAGTCAGGAAGCTGTAAGCAAAGATTCATAGAATGATGGCACGAATAAAAACGTACCCGAAACAGGATCGCGGGTGATAACACAGACAACATTTTCTCATTTTAAAGTCTCTTTGGAAGGTTCACTATGGATATAGGTTCTTCGGCGTTCTGGCTCGCCCTGCTTGAAATCGTTTGGGTAAATATTTTGCTGTCGGGTGACAACGCGGTGGTAATTGCACTGGCGGCCCGCACGTTGCCGGAAAGCCAGCAGAAAAAGGCAATTGTGATCGGCTCAGGCGCGGCCATCGTGATGAGGATTATTCTCACACTGGTCGCAGCCAAACTGCTGATGCTTCCTTATCTGAAAATCATCGGCGCAGTGCTGTTGGTCTATATCGGGGTTTCTCTGGTCAATTCAGATGACGAGCAGGGCGGGCATGAAAAGTCCCACGCCACATTGATGAGCGCGATTCGCACCATCCTGGTTGCCGATCTGGTTATGAGCCTGGATAACGTGGTTGCGGTTGCAGCTGCAGCCCATGGCGATACCACGCTGCTGGTCATCGGGCTTGCACTGAGTATTCCGCTGGTAATTTTCGGCAGTACCTTGCTGCTGAGCGTGATTGAAAAATTTCCGCTTATCGTATGGCTGGGCGCGGCGCTGCTCGGTTATATTGCTGGTGAAATGTTTGTCGGCGACCCTGTGATTGAGCCTCGTACCGAGAGCTGGGCTTCACTGGCGCACATGACTCATCACCAATTTGGAATTACCATGGGTATTGTGGGTGCGCTTCTGGTTATTGTGCTGGGCAAAATTTTTGTGGCTCGTACAAAAAACTGACGTAATACTGAACACTCTGTTTTATAATTGCTCGCAGTCTGGAGCAGGAAAGGGCGCGCAAGTGCCCTTTTTTTATACCTTCTTGCCAATCACACCGAACCGTAGCGGCTCGGATGGTCGAGCAGGTTGTGTCCGTTGTGTTGCCACGTGTCCAATGCGCGGCGCGATACGATGCAGGTGCCGGCACATCAGAGGGCATTCTACGAATGCCAGGCCCACTTGCATATCATACAAATCTAACAGAGGTGATCTTTCATTATGCTTGAGTTTTTTCAGACCCTGAGCTGGACCGCAATATTCCAGATTATTCTCATTGACATACTTTTAGGTGGCGATAACGCAGTCATCATTGCCTTGGCATGCCGCAATCTGGAAAAAGCGCAACGCATGAAAGGCATTCTTTGGGGCACTTTCGGCGCCATCATCATGCGGGTGATCCTGATCGCTTTCGCACTGAAGCTGCTGGAAATCCCTTACCTGAAAATCGTTGGCGGCGCGCTGCTGATCTGGATCGGCATCAAGCTGCTAATTCCCGAAGAAGACGAGCATGGCAATGTTTCCGGTGGCACTTCGGTGTGGACGGCGGTCAAAACCATCCTGATTGCCGACTTTGTCATGAGCCTGGATAACGTCATTGCCATCGCTGCCGCTGCGCAGAAAACCACGCCCGGACATGAAGTGGCCTATGTGGCATTCGGTCTGATCGTCAGTGTGCCAATTATTATCTGGGGCAGCACCCTGGTGCTAAAACTGATCGACAAGTATCCGCTGGTGATTACGCTGGGTGCAGGTCTGCTGGGCTGGCTGGCTGGCGGCATGTTGATTTCCGATGTATTTACCGAGAGAACATTCTTCAATGGCGAACATGCACCGCAAACTGTTAAGATTGCAGTAGAAGTCATTGGCATAATCGTGGTTGTTGGTTTGGGTAAATGGCTGGCGTCCCGCAAGGGCAAGTCGCAGGTAACTGAAACGCACTAACCCGAACTCCCCGATAGTCCGAGATAACCCGGATGCTGTCCTGATCCGGTTGCATCGGTAGGCAACCCCGCCAGGCTTTGTGCCCCGGCGGGGTTTGTTGTTTTGCATGTTCGCAGACGCCAGGTCTGCCACTCGTATGAAGGTCTGACACCATGGAAGAAAAACCCAAGCGCAGCATCTTGCAAGGTCTGCTTATTCTGGCAGTGATCGGTATAGTCGTTACCGTAGCCATTAACTATTTGCGATAGTAAAGGGTCAAGGCCAACGGTTTGACATCCATGCACCAGGCCTTCATTGCCCGCTTTTTCCCCTGATTCGTGATTTTAAATATATTTAGCAGGAACCCCGCGTGACCGAACTTAAAAAACTGACCATCGCAACCCGTGCCAGTCGTCTTGCCCTTTGGCAGGCGCATCACGTTCGTGAACTGCTCCTGGCTCATTACCCGCAGTTGCAGGTCGAACTTCTGGAGCTGACCACAAAAGGTGATCAGATCCTGGATCGTACGTTGTCAAAGATAGGTGGCAAGGGGCTGTTTATCAAGGAGTTGGAAGCGGCGCTGGTAGACGGCAGGGCAGACCTGGCCGTACATTCGCTCAAAGATGTGCCGGTTGATCTGCAGTCTCCGTTTATGCTGGCTGCGGTCCTTGAACGGGCTGACCCGACTGATGCCTTTGTATCGCCAACCTATCATCAACTGAGCCAATTGCCTGCCGGCGCCGTGGTGGGAACATCCAGTCTGCGCCGTGAATCGCAGATTCGGGCAGCCTATCCGCATCTGGTGGTCAAACCCCTGCGCGGCAATCTGGACACCCGCTTGTCCAAATTGGATAACGGTGACTACGATGCCATCGTACTGGCCACTGCAGGCTTGCAGCGTCTGGGACTGGGTGACCGCATAGCATCGCGGCTGGAGGTCTCCGAGAGTCTGCCTGCTGCAGGACAGGGAGCGCTGGGTGTTGAGGTGCTGGAAGGACGTCCGGAGCTGCTGGAAATGCTGACTGGTCTGGCCAACCCGGCAACCACCGCCTGTGTCACCGCGGAACGCGCAGTATCCAGGACGCTGGGCGGATCCTGTCAAGTGCCGATTGCTGCCTACGCTACGCTGACAGACAATGCGGTCACGCTTAATGCGCTGGTGGCAACGCCCGACGGTTCGCGCGTATTGCGCAGCACCCGGACATCCAGTGCCGAAGGCGCCGATCAGTTGGGCGTTGAGGTGGCGCAAGCACTTCGGGAGCAGGGGGCTGACGAGATACTGGCGGCACTGCACGAAGCCTCACAGAACGACGCCGACAAGGTGTGAGCCCAGGTCGTGCATTATCCGCGCGCAACGGTCATTCTTACGCGACCACAGGGAAAAAATCAGGCACTGCAACTGCGCTTTGAACAGGCAGGGTTGCGCGTTGCCGCACTGCCGGCTCTGACGTTGCAGCGCATCGCCGTTACAGGCCCGGTTCCTGATCCAGCCACATTCAATCTGGTGTTTTTTGTCAGTGGTTTTGCCGTTGATTGCTTTTTTGATCTGCTGATTGAACAGGGCATGCAATGGCCGCAAGGGCACCGTGCCGGCTGTGTGGGCCCGGGGACCGTACAGGCGCTGCTGCGCCGCGGTATTGCACACCAGCAGATCCTGTGTCCCGTCGATAATCAGCCCTACGATTCCAGTGGTTTTCTGGCCCGTTTGAAGGCCAGCGCCGTTTTTGCTTCCCTGCAGTCCGTATTGATTGTATGCGGAACCACCGGCAACCCGGGGCTTGGCCGGCAATTGCAGGACCTGTCGCTTGCGGTCACGCGCCTGCCCCTGTACAGACGGGATGCCAGGCAGTGGGATGCGCAGCAACAGTGCCAAATGAGGAGCCTGCTTGCCGATCCTGCAGAAAAAAAATATGTGGTGCTGACCAGCCCCCAGGGGATAGAGGCGTTTGTCGATAATTTGGCCACGGCTCAGATAGACCCGGATCCGCTAGCCGGAACCACGACCTTTGTGGTCACCCACGCAGGGCAAGTCGATAGTCTTAAGCATGCCTGGCAGTACAAATTTCCAGCAGGCAACGCCAGCACACTGCACATCGTACAGGCATTGCCGCAGGACGATGCAATTTTCCACACCGTTACAATCTCGGATTAAAAGCCTGCGGTAATCCACTACAATGTACAAATCTTTCACGAACGTATCGCCAAGCGGTGTATTGGTTTTCTGGATAGTAAGGAATTGAAAAACATGGAAAAAAAACAGGACGACGCGCGAAATACGGAAAATGAAAAAAAACCGGAAGCTACTGGCCGGCATGCGCAGCCAGGGAGCGCAGTGCCGGATACAGTGACCGATGTGGAACTGGCAAACGAGAAAAGCACGGCTGAGAAAACGACAGCGCGTGCTGGTTATGCCGATACGGCGACCGTAGGCAAGTCCGGTTCTGGCGCTGCAGGCGGCGCCATTCCTCCTATTGATAAAGGCAAGGACGACCGCAATGCCGGCAAAGGTACGAAAGGCCCATTGATCGCGGCGCTTGTTGTCGTGGCAGCCATTGCTGCTGGCGGTTATTACTATGCCCAGAACAATCAGTCAGAGTCCGAAAGCAGCGGTCAGACTGCCAGCGAGCCTGTTTCTTCCGCGCCTGCAGAGGCACCGGCGTCCGCCACCGGGCAACCTGGCCAGACGCCTGCAGCAGATGCAACTGCTGATTCAACGGATTCATCAAGTTCTTCACAATCGGCCGCAGCGGGCAATGCCGAGTCGGCCCAGAGTTCCGACTCAACGCCCGCCACGACAAATGGTGATACCCAGGCCGGTGCCAACGGTGCAGGCGCGGGCGCATCGGCTGCCGACACAGCATCGACCAATCAGGATGAGACCAGTGGCAGCACCAGCAGTACGCCCGTAGGCCCGGCAGCAAGCAATAGCGAGTCAACCCAGGCGGGAGCCGAGGCTACCGGCAACGCAACGGCGCAATCGACAGGGACCACGAGCAGTGACAATACATCCGGTGATGCCTCAGTCGGTGCTTCTGTACAAGACACTGCGGCCACGCCCACATCTGCTACAGGTACACCGGCAACTGCCGTAGATACACCGCAGGCGTCCGGTACCCCGTCAACCGCGGGTTCGGGCACGGGTGGTTTTACCGGTTCCTTGCCGGCGGACATTCGTGATCAGCTTGATCGCCAGTCGGCGCAGATCATTGCGTTGCGCGATCAACTGGAGTCTTCACAGAAGCAACTTCAGCAGTTGCAAACGACCCGTTTGCAGGCCTCGCGTGACGAGACAACCCTGTTTGTGGTTAATGATGTGAGTCGCCTGGTTACCATGGCGCAGAATGAACTTGCCATTGCCGGTAACCTTGAAAATGCCGTGGCTTCACTGGAAACGGCAATCAAGGCCATAGATCAGGCCGATGCACCGGTGCTGGCAGGGTTACGCGGCGCTTTGGCAGCGGATATCGTTACTCTGAAATCGGCGCCGACCATTGGCGTGGACGCGCAATTTGCCCAAGTGGCGGCATTGTCTGGAAAAATTGATGCGCTGCCGATGCTGGCCCCTGATCAGGCGGGCGCCAAGCCCATGGCCGGACAGTCTTCGGATGTGACTTCCCCTGTGGGAGGTGCGAACGATACGAACTCAGTTGCATCTTCAGATGTCTGGTATGAGCGCGCCTGGAACGAGGTGAAAACCTGGCCGCTTGCTGCCTGGGAAGGCTTGCGCTCTGACCTTGGCGGGATTGTGAGAGTGGAAAAACTGGCCGATCCAAATCAGGTGTTGCTCACGGTTGATCAGGCCGCCCAGTTGCGGGCAAATCTGAAACAGCATTTGCATTTTGCCCAACAGGCATTGCTCAATGGACAGCAGGGTATTTGGACTTCATCGCTTGAAACCGTCGTCAAGGGCATCAGACAAAGTTTCAATCAGGACTCGGTTGAGACGCAACAGGTGCTGACCCAGCTTCAGCAACTGCTCCAGGCTGGTGTCAGGCAGCAGTTGCCGCCAATCACGCAGAGCGTGACGGCTGTACAGGAAACCCGCAAGCAGCTTAAATCCATGAATCCCGGACAGGAGTAATGCATGCGAACCAGTTTGAAAGTACTTGTCCTATTTGCTGTCGCTGTTGCTGCCGCGCTCTTGCTGCGCGATTCCAGCGGCTATTTCATGGTTGTGACCGGCGATGAGCGCCGCACGGTGTCGCTGGCTGCCGGCCTGGTCTTCCTTGTCATTGCTTTTTTCATTTTTTACCTGATCTTTCGATTTATCGGTGTTCTGATGGACGCGCCAACGCGATGGCGCAACTGGAATCAGCGCCGGCACACCCGCAAGGACTATGATTTGCTGGAACGGGGCTGGGTCGAATTGCTGGAAGGGCGAAGCAGCCCGGCAGAGAAGGACTTGACCCGTCTGCTCAATCGCAGTCGTGACAGTGGCAGGCAGGCACTTGCCAGTCTGGCGGCGGCCAAGGCGGCGCACAACCAGTCGCGTTATGCTGAAAGGGATGCGTTGCTTCTGACTGCGCAGTCCAAAGCGCAGGGCAACCCCAGGATGCAGGATGCCACCACCACAATTCGCGCGGAAATGCTGCTGGAGCAGGGTGAATCCAAACAGGCGCTGGCATTGCTCGAGCCATTGGCAAAGGCCGGAGGCGCTAATCAGGATCATATCCAGAAACTGCTGCTGCGCGGTTACAAGCAAATTGGTAACCAGGATAAATTGCTGCAGGTAGCGCGTGTGTTGAACAGGAAAGGGACCATCGATAGCTTTGAGGGCCAGCGTCTTATTGAACATGCCGGTGCGGCAGTCATGCAAGCGACCACCCGGGACAGTTGGGCCAATACCTGGAAGTCATTTAGCTCGGCTGAAAAGGCCATGCCGTTAATCGCACTGGCTGCGGCCGAGAAAGCGCAGGCCGCTGGCCATCCGGATACTGCCGGGCAGATACTGGAAGCGTCATTGCGGGAACATATTGACCCCCGCCTGCTCAACGCCTATGTCCAGTGTCCGGCCGAACAGGTTAGTGCTCGCCTGACCAAAGCGCAGCAATGGCTCGAGAAAGATGAAAACAATCCTGATCTGCTCAATGCGCTCGGTTTCTTATGCCTGGCCGCGCAGTTATGGGGGCAGGCCGAACGTTATCTGACACGCAGCCTCAAGCTGCGAGAAGATCCGCGCACGCACACCTTGCTTGGTGCACTCTACGACCGTCTGGGCAAGCCTGCCGAAGCAGTCAAGCACTGGCGTTTTGCCTCGGCTTCGATCTCCATGCTACCCACTGTGGCAGGAGAAAAATACCTCCCGGCAGCCGACACGCGAATGGATCCGGACGGCCCGCCTGACCGCAAGCGTGCCGACCAGCAAATCGAGCAGGAACTCGCAGATGAGACAACCGAAAAAACGATCTATGCCAAACGGCCGGAAGCCGATGATGAGTACTTCGACAGTGCACCCATCCCCGGTATCAGGACGGATGAATTGAATGAAAAATCGTAATCACGACCAATCGTAACTACAGTAACCAGAAGAGTTGACTATGAGCTTGAAAAATGTCCCGGCCGGTTCCAAGACGCCGGAAGAATTCAATGTTGTAATTGAAATTCCGATGAATGCCGATCCGGTTAAATACGAAGTGGATAAAGACACCGGCGCGGTGTTTGTAGATCGCTTCATGATGACGGCCATGCACTACCCGTGCAACTATGGCTATATTCCAGACACACTGTCTGATGATGGCGATCCGGTCGATGTGCTGGTCATGACGCCGTTTCCCGTTGCTGTCGGATCGGTTATCAAATGCCGCGCCCTGGGCGTGTTGCAAATGGATGACGAAGCCGGTGGTGACGCCAAATTGCTGGCCCGGCCGGTCGACAAGCTGTACCCTCCCTATAGCAACCTGAATGCCCATACTGATTTGCCTGAGCAGGATCTGCAGCGCATCCAGCACTTTTTTGAGCATTACAAAGATCTTGAAAAAGGCAAGTGGGTCAAGGTCAAAGGCTGGGAAGGGATCGATGCGGCGCATGCAGAGATCACCAGCAGTATCGAGCGATTCCAGAAAGGTAAATAATCCGCTGGTTTCCAACCACTTTTAAAAAGGGCACGGCAGTACACAACCGGGCCCTTTTTTGATGGCGCGCACAAAGGCATCCACGCCAACCTGCCGCAACGTTTTATTGATCAACGATAACCAAGACTATTTAAGAGACTGCTATGACATATGTATTTGCCGCCCCCGAGATTGTTTCCCTTCCCATTGCCGGTAGCGATGCCCGCTTTCCGGTGCGTCGTGTTTACTGCGTAGGACGCAATTACGCCGAGCATGCAAAGGAAATGGGCTTTACTGGTCGTGAAGATCCTTTCTTTTTCTGCAAACCAGCTGATGCGTTACTGCCTATCGCCGACGGGCAGACAGGGCAAATGCCGTATCCATCCAAAACCGCCAACCTGCACTATGAAATGGAGTTGGTCGTCGCTATTGGCAAAGGGGGCAAGGACGTGTCGGTAGAGGAGGCGGCGCAAATGGTTTTCGGTTATGCGCTGGGTCTGGACATGACCCGTCGCGATTTGCAGGGCGAGGCCAAGAAGCAGGGCAGACCCTGGGAAGTGGGCAAGGCATTCGATCTGTCTGGCCCGATCGGCCCCGTACATCCGGCCGCAACGGTCAAGGGCATTGACTCGGCCGCAATCTCGCTGGATGTCAATGGCCAGACCCGTCAAAGCAGCACAATTGCATCGCTGATCTGGTCCATTCCGGAATCCATTGCCTATTTGTCGGGGTTGTTTGAACTGCAGCCTGGCGATCTGATTTTCTCCGGCACGCCCGAAGGCGTTGGCGCGGTCACGGTTGGCGATGAGTTGGTCGGCAAAGTGGACGGGCTGGGCCAGTTGAACGTACGCATCGTTTGATCGTAGTACCATTCATTCCTGCCGCAAAACCGTGCGGCAAGGGATGAAAAAACGTCTTTTTCAGAAATGCAGGTGCGTGCTCAAAGCCATTTTCAGTCGCATCTGCACACAATCAGGCCGCCCGTTGCCGGTGCAAAACGTTAAATATTAAGACACCAGCAAAGTGCAGCATTCAGCCTTTTGCAAGCTAAATCAAGCAGATAGCCAAATTGATCGCTGCCCAAAAAAATTGCATTTGTTACAAATACAAGCACTTTATAGTCGTTCTGTAATGACCTTTGGCGTGAAAGTGCGAATAATGGTTTGTACTGATTTCGCAATTCAAATAAAGAGGTTAAGTCATGAAACTCAATACGACACGATCAATGGTTTTGACGGCTGTATTCGCTGGCTTGTTAGGTCTGGCCGGATGCGACAACGGTGGCGATTCGACAGAACCCAAAGCACCGGGTACAACGTCTGAAGCGCCGGCAGCACCGGCTCCTGCGGCTGAACCAGCAACACCCGCGGCTGAACCGGCAGCACCTGCCGATTCCGGCGCCACACCAGCGCCTTCAGGCGAAGCCCCTGCTTCTGGCAGCCAGCCACAATAAGACGGGAGATATCATGAAACTTCATACAATACGCACGGTAGCCTTGGCGGCAACGCTGGCAGGCTTGTTGGGATTGGCCGGATGTGACAAGGGTGCAGATTCGTCTGCGCCGGAGACGCCACCGGCCTCATCCGAAGCACCAGCCACGCCGGCGCCTGCTGCTGAACCTGCAGCACCCGCTGATTCTGGCACAACACCTGCGCCTTCAGGCGAAGCGCCTGCTTCTGGTGGCAGCCAGCCACAATAACTGAAAGGGAACGCATGAATCTGAATACGACACGTTCTGCGATTCTGGCCGCTTTGGTGGCAGGATTGTTCGGTCTGGCCGGTTGCGACAAGGGCGCCGATTCCACGGCACCCGAAACGCCGGCGGCGACCTCCGAAGCGCCTGCCACTTCTGCACCGGCTCCTGAGCCGGCTGCTCCGGCAGAATCCTCAACCGCACCTGCCAATTCGAGTGCGGCACCGGGTGCCGAGTCTTCATCCAGTACGGGTGAGACACCGGCTCCGGCAGCCGATTCGGCTGCCAGTGCTGACAGCAGCCTGCCGCAAACTTGCCAGGACTACTTCAAAAAAGCCGAGGACATGGTTGTGAAGGCAGGCGGATCTGCTGACCAGATGAAGCAGATGATTGATGAGCAGCGCTCGCAAATGGCTGCCATCAAGGATCAGGCTCAACTGGAGTCCAGCTGCAAACAAGCGCTGGACATGCTCGACCAGCAACAGCAAAAAATGCCACAATAAATTCTGCACGCATCCTTGCGGGCTTGCAACGCTAAAATATACGGTGGAGTTTTTGCAAAGTCTCTCCATCATGATTACTCTCTCTGGGCGACTCGACAATAGCATTGTTGGTCGCTTTTTTTTGCGCCGATGCTTGTTGCAACTACAGTACCCACTGTGCATCTATATAAAAGGCTTGGGGACAGGCTTGGATGCTATGCGAGCGAAAATCGGACCGTAACTCGTAAAACTTGCGGTTGCCAGAACAGGTGTCGAGAGACGATACGCGTGCGCTCGAAGAAGGCGAAAAAAAATTGACCGAAGTCAAAACAGCAGGCCAGCGAATTTGCTAGAATGGCCGCGTTATCGGGGGAGTGCCTACTCACATTCTTTTGATGTTTACGCTAACAGCGTTGGTGTGGCAGCCATGGCGTAAATGACAGTATGTTTGGCAAGGTCTGTGATTATCTTCTGTCTACGCAGGCAGGCAAAGGATATGATCTCTCGTCTGTTCCGACCGTGGTATCGTGTATGCAAACCTTATTGATCTCCACCGGTATTGTCGCGCTGGCCGAAATCGGCGACAAGACCCAGCTTCTGGCGTTCATTCTCGCAACGCGCTTCAAAAAGCCCCTCCCCATCATTCTGGGCATATCCTGTGCCACCGTGGTGAATCACGCGCTTGCGGGTGCGGTTGGGGCATGGATCACGGCAATCATCAGCCCTGAGGCGCTACGCTGGATTTTGGGCTTGTCTTTCATTGCGATGGCCATCTGGACCATGATCCCCGACAAGATTGAAGAGGGCGAGTCTGAATGGGGTAAAAAACTGGGTGTTTTTGGTGTAACCCTGATCACATTCTTTCTTGCAGAGATGGGCGATAAAACCCAGTTGGCGACGGTCGCGCTTGCCGTCAAATCAGGGCTTCCCGTACAGGTGGTGATCGGCACGACACTGGGAATGCTGATCGCAGATGTTCCCGCTGTGCTTCTGGGCAAACAGCTTGGCCAGCGAATATCCATGAAGCTGGTGCATTCTATTGCTGCGCTGATTTTCTTGCTGCTTGGCCTGGCTACGCTGTTTGATCTGGGGTCAGGGCTGGGCTTCTGAATAGGCTGGGCTTCTGAATAATTGGGCGCGGCCGAACAAAAAAGGCAGCAGATCTTTTGACCGCTGCCGTTCTGCTCGAACGAGTCCGATAGTGATTCAGGATTTTTTCAGGCAACTGCTCATAAATGTTTTGCGCGCATCGCCGGCAAGCGATTTTGCCTTGGCATCCTTGTTGCAGTCTGCCATGCGTTGCTGTGAGCTGGTCAGGGGTTTGCCGTCTTTGGTTGTGCTGTCACCGCTCAAGCAGGTCTTCATGAAGGTTTTGCGCGCGTCACCTTGCAGGCTTTTTGTCTTGGCATCTGCATTGCAGGTAGTCATACGATTTTGCTGGCTGTTTTCTTTTTTTGCAGGGGTCGCCGTCTGTGCCATGGCTGCAGTGCAGAAAAGCGTTGTGGCAACGACTGCAAAAAATGCTGATTTGCTGATTGTTTTCATTTTTCATTCCTTTTCAACGAAAAAAAGCAGGCATGATCGAGCGCTCATGCTGCGCATAGCATACGCTTAAATCATAAAATCTGGCGAGCAAAATTTCTCAAATTCAGACTCAGGAAGTTAATAAGGGCTGGGGATAATGCCAGGAGTGTCGTTTCTGCGCGAATGGCCAAAAAAAAATACCTTCGCAGCGGAAGGTATTTTTTTCAATCTGAAATGCGACTGTTTATTTCTTCATCATATCGAAGAACTGGTCATTGTTTTTCGTGGATTTGATCTTATCCAGAATGAATTCCATTGACTCGACTTCGTCCATATCATGAATAAATTTACGCAGTACCCAGACGCGTTGCAGCTTCTCGGGTTTCATCAGCAGTTCTTCACGGCGGGTGCCTGATTTATTCAGATTGATGGCAGGATAAATCCGTTTTTCTGCCAGGCGGCGTTCAAGATGAACTTCGCAGTTACCGGTACCCTTGAATTCCTCATAGATGACTTCATCCATGCGGCTACCGGTTTCAATCAGGGCGGTGCCGATAATCGTCAGCGAGCCGCCTTCTTCGATGTTCCGGGCTGCGCCGAAGAACCGTTTGGGCCGCTGCAGCGCATTGGCGTCGACACCGCCGGTCAGGACCTTGCCTGAGGAGGGCACGACGGTATTGTAAGCGCGGGCCAGGCGGGTAATGGAGTCCAGCACAATGACCACGTCTTTTTTCAATTCGACCAGGCGTTTGGCCTTTTCGATAACCATTTCTGCAACCTGTACGTGGCGGGTAGCGGGCTCATCGAAGGTAGAGGCGACCACTTCACCGCGCACGGTGCGGGTCATCTCGGTCACTTCTTCGGGACGCTCGTCAACCAGCAGGACGATCAGCGTGGCATCCGGGTAGTTGGTGGTAATGGAATGCGCGATATGCTGCATCATGACCGTTTTACCCGATTTCGGGCTGGCGACGATCAGGGCGCGCTGGCCTTTGCCGATGGGTGAGAAAATGTCCAGGATACGGCCGGTGTTGTTTTCTTCGCTTTTGATATCGCGTTCAAGAATCAGGGGATCGTCCGGGTGCAGGGGCGTCAGATTCTCGAACATGATGCGATGTTTCATCAGTTCCGGAGAGACGCCATTGACGTTTTCCACTTTGACCAGGGCGAAATAGCGTTCGCCGTCCTTGGGCACACGTACTTCACCTTCGATCGAATCACCCGTGTGAAGATTGAAGCGGCGGATTTGCGAAGGGGAAATGTAGATGTCGTCGGTGCTGGCAAGGTAGGAAGTTTCGGGGGAGCGAAGAAAGCCAAAGCCATCGGGCAGTACTTCCAGCACGCCATCGCCGAAGATTTGTTCCCCCATTTTTGCGCGACGCTTCATGATGGCGAACATCAATTCCTGCTTGCGGAAGCGGTTGGCGTTTTCGATTTCCAGGCCAGCAGCCATTTCGAGCAGCTGCGACACATGCAGTGCCTTTAATTCATTAAGGTGCATTATTTATTAGTAAGGATAGATAAGGATTGAAATAAGAGTCATGGCGGCGGGCTGACGAATGAGCCCGCGCGAAAAAAATAACTTAAATGGATTCGTCAATGAACCCGGTAAGCTGGGTTTTGTTGACTGCACCGACTTTGGTTGCGACAGCTTCGCCGTTTTTGAAGAGCATCAGCGTCGGGATACCGCGAATGCCGAACTTGGCAGCCACTTCCGGGTGGTCCTGTACGTCGACCTTGACTACCTGGATACGGCCTTCGTAGTCGCGAGATGCCTCTTCCAGTAGCGGAGCAATCGCCTTGCACGGGCCACACCAGGGGGCCCAATAGTCTACCAGCACCGGCAGCTCCGACTTGAGCACTTCGGCTTCAAATGTTTTCTCGGTTGCGTGTTTGATCAGATCGCTCATAATGTTTCAGGTGACAATGGTCAAGGATAATCGGAAATGGAATATAACGTATTTGGGATGCCTCGATTTGAGGTCGATCAAAGCGGATAGGTTTGATGTGAGCTGCAACGGAATGGATTTTTCAGTTTGAATTCCGAAGCCGGCGTATGAAGCCGGGCCAGTCAAGGAAAGGATACTCCTGAAAGGCAAACAGCAGCCAAATGCGTCTGTAGTTAAATGTAAGAATACCATTTATCGATAAAGATTGTCGAAAAGCGTGATTATTAGGCGACAAAAAACGCTTTGAGCACGTAAAATGTCTGTTTTTTTGAACAGTATTGAGAAACACGTGGCCGCCAAGCAAAGCTATGACGAAGCATCAATCCGGGTCCTCAAGGGCCTGGAGCCCGTGCGCGAACGCCCGGGCATGTACACCCGCACGGAAAATCCGTTGCATATTATTCAGGAAGTTATCGACAACGCTGCCGATGAATCCCTGGCGGGTTTTGGCAGACAAATCACCGTTACGGTCAATGCCGACAGCAGTGTAACGGTCGAAGATGACGGACGAGGCATTCCCGTCGGTCTGCATCCCGAGGAGAAAGCGCCGGTCGTTGAAATTGTCTTTACCCGGCTGCATGCCGGCGGCAAGTTCGACAAGAAAGCCGGTGGCGCTTACGCATTCTCGGGCGGCCTGCATGGTGTAGGCGTGTCCGTGACCAATGCCCTGTCAACCCGAATGGAAGTGACCGTCTGGCGCGACAGTAGTGAATACCAATTGGTATTTGCCAATGGCGGGATGGTAGAGGCCCCGCTGGTCCGGCTGGGTGATGCCGTACCGCGCAAGAAAACCGGTACACGCGTGCGCATCTGGCCTGACCCCAAATATTTTGACACCGCCCAGATTCCAATGAACGAGCTGCTGCGGTTGTTGCGCAGCAAGGCCGTACTCATGCCCGGTGTCACCGTTATCCTGAATAATGAAAAAAACGGCGAACAGAAAAAATGGCTTTACGAACGCGGACTCACCGGCTATCTGACCGAATCGCTGGCGGGGGAAGAGTTGTTGGTGCCGGTGTTTGCCGATAGCCAGTATGCAGATAAGTCGCACGAGTATTTTGCCGATGGCGAGGGCGCCGAATGGGCCGTGGCCTGGACTGCCGAAGGGCAGGTGGTGCGCGAATCCTATGTCAACCTGATTCCCACCTCGGCTGGCGGCACGCACGAAGCCGGCTTGCGCGAAGGGCTGTACACGGCGCTCAAGAGTTTCATCGAGATGCACAATCTGCTGCCCAAAGGCATCAAGCTGCTGCCCGAAGACGTATTTTCCCGGGCCAGTTTCGTGCTCTCGGCCAAGGTGCTGGATCCGCAGTTCCAGGGGCAGATCAAAGAGCGGCTGAACAACCGTGACGCCGTCAGGCTGGTTGGCGGTTTTGCCAAAACCTCGTTTGAATTGCGCCTGAACAGTAACGTGGAGGCCGGCAGAAAACTGGCCGAGCTGGCGATTCGCCAGGCACAGGTACGCACGCGTTCCGCGCAGAAAGTTGAAAAACGCAAGAGCTCCGGTGTTGCAGTTCTGCCGGGCAAGCTGACCGATTGTGAATCGTCTGACAGTACCCGTACTGAAGTGTTCCTGGTCGAGGGCGACTCTGCGGGCGGCTCTGCGAAGATGGGCCGCAACAAGGAATTTCAGGCGGTCCTGCCGCTGCGAGGCAAGGTGCTCAATGCATGGGAAGTGGAAAAAGATCGTCTGTTTGCCAACAACGAGATTCATGACATTGCCGTTGCCATCGGCGTAGACCCGCACGGGGCCAATGACAATCCCGATCTTTCCGGGCTGCGCTATCGGCGGATTTGCATTCTGTCCGATGCCGACGTTGACGGCTCGCATATTCAGGTGCTGCTGCTCACGCTGTTCTATCGCCATTTCCCCAGACTGGTGGAAAACGGCTTTGTGTTTATTGCCAAACCGCCATTGTTCAGGGTAGACGTTCCGGCCCAGGGCAAGCGCCCGGCGCGCAAGCTGTATTGCCTGGATGAATCCGAACTTGAGGCCGTCCAGGACAAGTTGGTGCAGAAGGATGGCGTTAAACCTGCCAGCCTGAGTATCAGCCGCTTCAAAGGGCTGGGCGAGATGAGTGCCGAACAGCTGTGGGAAACGACAATGAATCCGGACACCCGGCGTTTGCTGCCTGTGGGGTATGGCGAACTGACGTCTGAAGAGACGAAAAAAATGTTCAATATGCTGATGGGTAAAGGTGAGTCTGCGCAGCGACGCAGTTGGCTCGAAGACAAAGGTAATTTAGCGGAAGTGGATGTGTAATGAGTGATCAAGACCAGACGGACCTGTTTGAAGCAGCGCCTCCCGAAGACGAAACCATCACCCTGGGTTTGTATGCCGAGCAGGCGTATCTGGACTATGCGGTATCTGTCGTGCGCGGACGTGCCTTGCCCGACGTGGGCGACGGACAAAAGCCGGTGCAGCGACGCATTTTGTATTCCATGAGCGAAATGGGCCTGCGCGCCGGTGCCAAGCCGGTCAAGTCGGCCAGGGTTGTTGGCGATGTGCTGGGCAAGTTTCACCCGCACGGCGACCAGGCTGCATATGATGCATTGGTGCGAATGGCCCAGGATTTCACCTTGCGCTATCCGCTGATCGACGGCCAGGGCAACTTTGGCTCGCGTGACGGCGATGGCGCTGCAGCCATGCGATATACCGAAGCGCGTCTGACGCCCATTGCCGATGTGCTGCTGGGTGAAATAGACGAGGGCACGGTGGATTTCGTTGCCAATTACGATGGCAGTCAGCAGGAGCCGCAGATGCTGCCTGCGCGCCTGCCTGTCATGTTGCTCAATGGTGCCTCGGGTATTGCTGTGGGAATGGCAACTGAAATCCCTTCGCACAATCTGCAGGAAGTGGCGAGCGCAGTCCTGGGTCTGCTGCGTCATCCGCGCATGAGCGATGAAGAGCTGTATACGCTGATCCCCGGCCCGGATTTTCCCGGCGGTGCCCAGATCATTACGCCGGCCAGCGATATTGCCGCCATCTATTCGACAGGTCGTGGCTCGCTCAAGGCGCGCGCGCGCTGGGAATTTGAAGAAATGGCGCGGGGCCAGTGGCAACTGGTTATCACGGAACTGCCGCCCAATACCTCGGGCCAGAAAGTGCTGGAAGAAATTGAGGAGATCACCAATCCCAAGGTGCGAACCGGTAAGAAAGCGCTGACGCCCGATCAACAGGCAAACAAGTCTGCCATGCTGGGCATGCTTGATGCCGTGCGCGATGAGTCCGGACGGGAAGCCGCGGTGCGATTGGTTTTCGAGCCAAAGTCCTCGCGCATTGACCGCAACGAATTTGTCAATTTGCTGCTGGCTCAGACCAGCATGGAAGGCACAGTATCGGTCAATCTGGTCTGCATCGGCATTGACGGTCGTCCACGGCAACGCAATTTGCGTACCGTGCTTGAAGAGTGGCTGCAGTTCCGCACCCAGACTGTCACGCGCCGTACGCAACATCGTCTGGATAAGGTCATCGATCGCATTCATGTGCTGGAAGGCCGCATGTTGGTGTATCTGAACGTGGATGAAGTGATCCAGACCATACGCGAGTCCGACGAGCCGCGCGCGGCTCTGATGGAACGCTTCTCGCTGACGGAAAGGCAGGCCGAAGACATTCTTGAAATGCGGCTGCGCCAGTTGGCAAAACTCGAAGGGTTCAAGATTGAACAGGAACTCAATGACAAGCGTGATGAAGAGAAGAAACTGCAGGAGCTGCTGGACAATCCGTCTGCGCTCAAGCGGATGATCGGCAAGGAAATTGAAGCCGATGCGAAAAAGTATGGCGACCCGCGCCGCACAATCATTCAGGAGGCCGAAAGGGCTGTACTGGAAACCCGTATCGTGCAGGAACCGGTTACGGTCATCGTGTCGGAAAAAGGCTGGTTGCGTTCGCGCCAGGGCCATGGCCATGACCACACGCAGTTTGGTTTCAAGACCGGCGATCGCATGTACGCGGCCTATGAATGTCAGAGTACCGATACCTTGATCGCGCTTGGCAGCAACGGCCGCGTCTATTCCGTGGCGGTGTCTACGCTTCCGTCGGCGCGGGGTGATGGTCAGCCCATCACCAGCATGGTCGATCTGGAGCGTGGTACTCAGGTAACCCAGTTTATCGCGGGCGCTGCCGACAGTCGCTGGTTACTCATGCAGAGTAACGGACTGGGCTTTACCGCAAAACTGTCGGATATGATCAGCCGTCAGAAAGCAGGTAAGCAGTTCGTCACTGTCGAGGCCGAGCAGCATTTGCTGCGCCCCATACCGCTGTTCAATAATAGTACCCACTTGGCGATGTATACCACCAAGGGGAAAATTCTGATCGTTGACCTGGGCGATGTGAAATCGCTTGCCGGCGGTGGCCGGGGAACCCAATTGATGACGCTTGATGCCAACGATAGTCTGGCTCAGATCATTCCCGTGGGCGAGGGCGGCATCTTGGTGTCGGGCATCTATCGCAACAAACAGACAGAGGACACGCTGTCGCTGCAGGCACTGGCCGAGTACATTGGCAAACGTGCCCGCAAGGGGCGCCTGTTCGTGGTGCGTATGAAAAACATTACACTGTTGCCTGTCATGGCAGCAAACAAGGAGTAGAGTCGTGGGATATAAAGTGACGGTGCATCCCAGCAACCACCAATTTGAAACAGCAGAAGGGCAGACTATTCTGGATGCCGCGCTCGGCGCGGGCTACGTGCTGCCCTATAGTTGTCGCAGTGGCTCCTGCTCCACTTGCAAAGGTAAAGTGATCAGCGGTACATTTGAAGCCGGCCCGGCGCCTGCGCAGATTCTGTCGGCCGAAGATATCAGCGCCGGCTATACGCTGTTCTGCCAGGCGCACGCGACCAGCGATATGGATATTGAGGTGCGCGAAGTACGGATGGCCAGTGACATTCAAATTCGCAAGATGCCTGCCCGGGTCATGGCGCTGGACAAAAAAGCTGATGATGTGATGATCATGAGTTTGCAGTTGCCTGCCACTGAGCCGTTTCGATACTATGCCGGGCAATATATTGAGTTCATTCTAAAGGACGGCAAGCGGCGCAGCTTTTCCATGGCAACAGCGCCTAATGGCACGGAACCTGTAGAGCTGCATATCCGTCATCTGCCCGGAGGTGTGTTCACAGACCATGTTTTTGGTGCCGGCGCAACGCAAATGAAGGTGCGTGAAATTTTGCGAGTTGAAGGCCCGCTGGGCTCGTTCTTTTTGCGTGACGACAGCGATAAGCCGATTATTTTCCTGGCCAGTGGCACCGGGTTTGCGCCCATCAAGGCGATGATGGAGCATATTATTGCCAAAGGCATTAGCCGGCCGGTCACGCTCTACTGGGGCGGGCGCCGCCCGCAGGATCTGTACATGAATGATCTGGCCCAGCAGTGGGTGCAAGATCTGCCTTTTTTCACGTACGTTCCGGTCATTTCTGAGGCCACGGAGCAAGATGCGTGGACGGGCAGAATCGGCTTTGTGCATAAGGCAGTGATTCAGGATTATCCTGATCTGTCCAGGCACCAGGTGTATGCCTGCGGCGCGCCCATCGTGGTCAACAGTGCCCGCACCGAGTACACCGGCCTTTGCGGCTTGCCCGAGGACGAGTTTTTTGCTGATTCGTTTACATCGGAAGCGGACGCCATTCATAACTGACGCAGCACGTGATAGTGTTCTGAAGCCGGTGTGTCGCAGCGACGCGCCGGCTTTTGTCCATTTGCCCAGTTATATTCAGTTGCTGCATCCAGTCGAGGTCAGGAAGCGACACATTACTTTGACATTTGCAGTGTAGACACGCGCAATCGTCGAAAGTCATCTTATAATAACGGGTTACCAAATTTTTCTTCCATTTCTTACAATGAAAGTCGCTGACATCCGCCAGAAATTCCTGCACTTTTTTGAATCGAAGGGCCACACCATTGTGCCGTCTTCTTCATTGGTGCCGGGAAACGACCCCACTTTGCTGTTCACTAACTCCGGTATGGTGCAGTTCAAGGATGTATTCACCGGCAAGGAGACGCGGCCCTATTCGCGTGCCACTACCTCGCAGCGTTGCCTGCGTGCCGGCGGCAAGCACAATGACCTGGAAAATGTCGGCTATACCGCCAGGCACCATACGTTTTTCGAAATGCTGGGCAACTTCAGCTTTGGCGACTATTTCAAGCAAGATGCCATCGGCTACGCCTGGCAATTGCTAACCACCGTCTATGGCCTGCCGGCCGAGAAACTGTGGGTAACGGTCTATCAGGAAGACGACGAAGCGTATGATATCTGGCTCAAGGAAATCGGCGTTCCGGCAGAGCGCATAATCCGTATCGGCGACAACAAGGGCGCACGCTACGCCTCCGACAATTTCTGGCAAATGGCAGATACCGGCCCTTGCGGTCCGTGTTCGGAGATTTTCTATGATCACGGGCCTGGCGTCTGGGGCGGCCCGCCGGGATCAGCTGAAGAGGACGGCGACCGTTATATCGAGGTCTGGAACCTGGTGTTCATGCAGTTCGAGCGCGACCAGCAGGGCAGTATGACGCCGCTGCCGCGCCCCTGTGTTGATACCGGCATGGGGCTGGAGCGCATCGCTGCGGTTATGCAGCACGTTCATTCCAATTACGAAATCGATCTTTTCCAAAGCCTGATCAAGGCCGCAGCACGCGAGACCGGCACCAGCGATCTGTCCAACAATTCGCTCAAGGTCATTGCCGACCATATTCGTGCCTGCAGTTTTATGATTGTTGATGGCGTCATTCCCGGTAATGTTGGCCGCGGCTATGTGTTGCGCCGTATTATTCGCCGCGCCCTGCGCCACGGTCATCAATTGGGCAAGACAACACCATTTTTCCATCAACTGGTGACTGATCTTGTCGAGCAGATGGGCCAGGCTTACCCTGAATTGGCCAAATCGGCTGAGCGCGTGGCTTCCGTGATCCGTCAGGAAGAAGTGCGCTTCCAGGAAACCCTGGTCAACGGAATGCGCATCCTGAACGACGAGCTGGCTGCGCTGGGCAAGGATGGCGTGCTTGATGGCCAGACCGCCTTCCGCTTGTACGACACATTCGGTTTCCCATTCGATCTGACCGCCGACGTGTGTCGTGAGCGCGGTTTCGGCGTTGATCAGGCGGGTTACGATGAAGCCATGGCGCGCCAGAAGGCCCAGGCCAAAGCCAGCGGCAAGTTCAAGATGGCGGCGAACCTGCAATACGAGGGCGCGCAAACCCGCTTCGAAGGCTATGAGCATTTGCAAACCACCGCAACCGTACAGGCGCTCTATGTAGACGGCACGATGGTCGATGCAGTTCAGGAAGGTCAGGATGCCATTGTTGTGCTGGACAATACGCCGTTTTATGCCGAATCCGGCGGTCAGGTCGGCGACAGCGGGGTTCTTACCGGTTTCGGCTCGGCTTTTGATGTTGTAGATACACAAAAAATCCAGGCCAATGTATTTGGCCATCACGGTACGGTCAGCCTGGGCAGTCTCAAGGTTGGCGATCAGGTTCAGGCTCAGGTGGACGCCGACAGGCGTGCTGCCACTGTGCGCAACCACTCGGCCACGCACTTGTTGCACAAGGCGCTCAAGCAGGTCCTGGGCGAGCATGTGCAACAGCGAGGTTCGCTGGTTGATCCCGATAAGACCCGCTTTGACTTTTCCCATGGCTCGCCGGTTACTGCCGCGCAGATCCGGGATGTGGAGGCGATAGTGAATAACGAGGTGTTGGCCAATAATGACGTGGCTGCGCGCGTCATGTCCTTTGACGAGGCAGTGGCGGACGGGGCTATGGCGCTGTTCGGCGAAAAATATGGCGACAGCGTAAGAGTTCTGGATATCGGTTTTTCGCGCGAACTGTGCGGCGGCACGCATGTAGCGCGCACCGGAGATATTGGCCTGTTCAAAATCGTATCCGAGAGTGGTGTGGGTGAGGGAGTGCGGCGTGTGGAGGCTATCACTGGTCACAACGCCTTTGGCTGGGTGCAAAACCTTAATGCTTCGGTCCAGCAGGCCGCTGCCATCCTCAAGAGCAATCCTGCCGATCTGGTTGAAAGAACCCGGCTGCAGCAGGAGCAGCTGCGCGCGGTGGAAAAAGAAATGGATCGCCTCAAGGCCAAGCTGGCGGCAGCGTCCAGTGCCGATTTGTCGTCCCAGGCCGTGCAGGTCAAGGGAGTGCAGCTATTGGCCCAGGTCATTCCAAATGCCGACCCGAAGTCGCTGCGCGGTCTCATTGATAACCTGAAGAACACCCTCAAGAGCGCCATTGTGCTGCTGGCCACTGAAAGCGATGGTAAAGTCAGCGTAGCTGCCGGTGTCACGCAGGATCTGACCGGTAAAGTGAAGGCAGGGGATCTGGTATCCCATGTGTCTGCACAGATCGGCGGCAAAGGTGGTGGTCGGCCCGATATGGCCATGGGCGGTGGCACCGATGCTGCGGCTTTGCCCAGTGCTGTGGCTGGCGTTCAAGAATGGGTGGAATCGCGGCTGTAAACGGCCGCAGAGGATCCGGCGGCGCCTGCGCCCTGTAATCATTTGCAGGGCGGGAGCTGGCTAATCTTAGGAAAATAGCTATGTCAGAAGATGTTGCATTTGTTCAGGTGGTTGATGCGTCGGGATTGACTTGCCCGCTGCCTATCTTGCGTGCAAAAAAGGCGCTGGCGACCATACAAAGCGGCGAGGTGCTGAAAATCATTACGACAGATCGCAATGCGATTCGTGATTTCCAGGCGTTTTCCAAGCAGACGCACAACCCGCTTTTGTCTCAGGAAGAGACAGAGACGGGCGCCGTCCATTACCTGCAGAGACGCTAAGTCTGTTGTTTTAATTCGGTTTTTCAGATCAATTTGCGGAATTTTCTTGGCAGGTGGTGGCAATTGGTGCTATCATCTTCTGTTTTAAGAATTCCTGAACTCATTCACAAAGGTCTACCTATGGTGGTTATTCGTCTTGCCCGCGGTGGCTCAAAAAAACGTCCGTTCTATAATCTGGTTGCTGCCGATTCGCGCAACCGTCGTGACGGTCGTTTCATTGAGCGCGTCGGCTTTTACAATCCTGTAGCCAAAGAAGGCACAGAAGCCCTGCGCATCGCATCTGACCGCGTTACATACTGGGTTGATAACGGCGCTCAGCTGTCTCCTGCTGTTGCCCGTCTGGTTAAAGAATACTCGGCAAAAGTAGCCAACGCTTAAATTCAAAGCGTTCAAAGCAGCTTTATTCAAAAGCGGATTTTGCTTAAGGTTTGCTTCTGAATCAAGCGTCGGCGTTGCTTGCGCCTGTATCAAACGGGTAAAAGTACTGGCTCTGGCCCTGGCTTCATGCCGGGGCTTTGCCATTTGCGTCGTCGCTACGCCGTCGCTATTGGACAAATCGGTTTAAAGTAAAATAAACCACCCAACAGACCGTCCGACAGGCCGTTCAATCGGGTTGTCAATGGGATCGTGGATTTAGATCGTCCAGAGGGGCGTCCAATAGACCGTCAAATGGCCGCGTTTGTGACTGAAGTCAGCTTGCGGGCGCCTATGGTCTGGCGTCCTTTTTTGTGGCACCCCTTTTTTTGTTTTATCATCATTTGAATTTTCAATGCCTGGAGCTGGAATGAGCACGCTACCCGAGGATCTGGTCGAGCTTGGCCGTATTGTGTCTGCCTACGGCGTCAAGGGTATGGTAAAAATCCAGCCCTATTCGGACGACCGCAGCGCGCTGCTGGATATTGAGCAGTGGTGGCTGGCGCGTGTGTCGCCGCGTAATGGCGCGCTGTTGTCTGCCCATACGCCTATTGACGTGCAACGGGTGCGGGAGCAGGGCTCCGATCTGGTGGCGGCCTTGGTGGGTGTTACCGATCGCGATCAGGCCGAGGCCATGAAAGGCACATCGATTTTTGCGTCTCGCAGCCTGTTTCCTTCGGCGCCAGACGATGAATATTACTGGGTCGATCTGATTGGCAGCCGGGTTTATCTTGAAGATGACGGCCAGCTTGCAGGTATTGTCCTGGAGGTGATGGATAATGGCGCGCACGGCGTGCTACGGGTAGCCCGGCATCAGGCTGACGCGCAGGGCGAGCCGGCACCGCTTCTTGACGCCAAAGGGCGTGTCCAGGAATGGCTGGTGCCGTTTGTCAGCGAACACGTGCCGCAGGTGGATGTAGCCGCTCGCCGCATCGTTACCCGCTTTCCACTGGATTTCTGATGCGGTTTGATGTAATTACCCTGTTTCCTGAATTGTTCACGGCAGTGAGCGATTCGGGGGTTACGGGCAGGGCTCATCGGCAGGGCATCTGGTCGGTCAATACCTGGAACCCCAGAAACTACACCACAGACGTACATCATACGGTCGATGATCGCCCCTATGGCGGCGGGCCGGGTATGGTTATGCTCAGCCAGCCGCTCGAGCATGCATTGATGGCAGCACGCTCGCATCAGCTGGAACAGGGAGTACCGCCTTTGCCTGTCATTCTGATGAGCCCTGTAGGGCGTCGTTTTGACCAGGGGGTAGCCCAGTCGCTTGCGGCCACGCCGGGTGCGATTCTGCTTTGTGGTCGCTACGAAGGCATTGACCAGCGCTTTATCGACCAGTATGTAGACGACGAGCTGTCTTTGGGTGATTTTGTGCTCTCGGGTGGAGAAATTGCCGCCATGGCAATCATGGATGCCGTTGTCAGGTTGCTGCCCGACGTGCTGCATACGGCTGATTCGGCAATCCAGGACTCTTTTCAGCCGTCATTGTCCGGTCTGCTGGACAGTCCTCACTACACACGCCCGGAGCTATTTAATGGTGTACCGGTACCGTCGGTGCTGTCCTCGGGTCATCACAAAAATATTGCGCGCTTCAGGCGAGAGGCCTCGCTTGCACTCACTGCAGGTCGCCGCCCGGATCTGATCGAGGCGGCCCGACAAAAGGGGTGGCTGACGAGCGAAGATGAGGCATTTTTGCGAACACTGCCATCGGCCATGTAGCGGACAGTCATGCTAAGGACAGGGTTTTTGTCGTCTCCGGTCCTTGCCTGTATTACTATTGCTTAGTCAACTATTTTTCCGTGCAGATCGGTGCGGCTAACTGCGTGCTGTTTATTTGCGTCGCCTGCCGGGCGCGCTGCGTGCTGAACCTCTGCTTTTATACCTTCAGGCCCGTTAAAAGTGCCTGCTGTCAGAATTTTGCGAGGCCGTTGTGATTCCATTTTCCGTATTAGATTTATCTCCCGTCAATGAAGGCGAAACTACCCGCGAAGCATTGCATCATTCCCTGAGGCTGGCGCAGACCGCTGAAAAACTGGGCTATCGCCGCTTCTGGATGGCCGAGCACCATAATATGCCGGGGATTGCCAGCGCGGCGACCTCGGTTGCGCTCGGGTTTATTGCGGGCGGCACGCAATCGATTCGGGTTGGGTCGGGTGGTGTCATGCTGCCGAATCATTCGCCGCTGGTGATTGCCGAGCAATTTGGCACGCTGGCCTCGCTCTATCCTGATCGTATTGATCTGGGGCTTGGGCGTGCGCCCGGTACGGATATGACAACGGCCCGGGCATTGCGGCGCGACATCCATGCTGCCGCAGAGCGATTTCCTGAAGATGTTCAGGAGTTGCAGGCCTATTTTGAAGACGCGCGGCCAGGACAGGCTGTGCGGGCGGTGCCGGGCACCGGTTTGCGTGTTCCCTTATGGCTGCTGGGCTCCAGTTTGTATAGTGCCCAGTTGGCGGCCCACCTTGGTCTGCCCTTTGCATTTGCATCGCATTTTGCACCTACCGATCTGATGCCCGCGCTGTCAGTCTACCGGACCATGTTTCAGCCGTCAGCCTATCTGGAAAAGCCATATGCGGTGGCCTGTATCAACGTCATTGCTGCCGATACGGATGAAGAGGCCCGGTTTCACTATACTTCCATGCAACTGGCGTCGGTACAGCTGTTCCGGGGCAAGCCAGGCAAAATGCCGCCGCCGGTAGACAATATCGATGCGCTGGTCACGCCCATGGAAAAGGCCGGTGTCGAGCAGAAATTGGCTTATTCCATGGTTGGATCGCCCACCACTGTACAACATGGCATAGAGCGCTTTATTGAGGCTACTGGTGTCAATGAGCTGATGATTACGTCGCGCATTTATGATGTGCAGGCCAGACTTACGTCTCTGGCATTGACGGCGCCCATATTCAATCAGAATCTCAACGCAAACGCCTGAATTTAAGGCACCCGGCGTCGCCGTGCACAGGCGACGGCGGCAATTTGTGTGCGTTGCAACAACGTTTTTCGTTCATGCTCTTTTTTGGTGCATGGATTGCATGAAAGTTGTGCTGTGCACTAAATATTTGGCTTTTGGCTATTTTCACTTGAATTTAAAGCGTGTATGATTTAAGTATCGTCATGCGGTTCGATTCGTGGGTCTTAGCATCTTGATTTTTAAGAAAAAATCTTTATATAACTCATATTGAAACGTAAATAACTCTTGCCTTTCTTAGGGTTTTCCATCACACTATATGGCTATGGTCACTAAAGTTCTTTTTGTATGCATGGGCAATATTTGTCGCTCTCCCGCTGCGGAGGGGGTCTTTCGTCGCCTTGTCGAAGAGGCAGGCTTACAAGACTCCATTACGACAGATTCGGCCGGAACTCAGGACTACCATATTGGTGATCCTCCGGACGGTCGCGCCCAATTGGTGTCGAGAAAGCGAGGCTACGATATTTCCCAATGCCGCGCCCGGCAGGTCACTCCCAATGATTTCAAGGAGTTCGATCTGATTCTTGCAATGGATTGGGACAATCTGTCGTATCTGCAGCAAATTTGTCCGAAGCCGCAACAGCACAAGCTGATGCTGCTTATGCGATTTGCTAACGACTACGAAGAGGCAACGGTGCCGGATCCCTATTACGGCGGTCTGGACAGCTTCACGCGTATGCTCGACTACCTGGAAGATGCCTGTCAGGGCGTGTTCGAGATCATCAGCAAACGCGTCAAGCAATATCAGGCGGCCTAAGGCGGCAACAGCGCTAATATGCGGCGCCATAACGCCGCATATTAAAGCAGCCTGAAGCACAAACTAAGCACAAATGCTGCGCGATCAAGAGCTGGCATGTGCATGGCGCTTGGCGCCGGACCGGGTAGGGCAACCTGCCATCGGTCCAGGGGATAGGCAGGCAATCTGTCATCCCCTGTTTTATGCCCGGTTACTCATCGACGGGATAAACAGTTTCAACCTGTTGTCCTTCTGTCTATTGACTCCCAGCCGGCATTCCCTCTCTTGTAAGGGCATTTCGCAACACCTTTTTATTGCATCGCATTAATCCCTAGTAATTTAGTAGGGATTTTGCTATACTTGACTAAATTACTAGGTTTATCGGCAAAGGATTCGCTATGCGTCTTACTACAAAAGGTCGTTTCGCTGTTACCGCCATGATTGATCTCGCCCTGCGCCAGAATGGCGGGCCTATTACCCTTGCGGCAATCAGCCAGCGGCAGAACATTTCCCTGTCCTATCTGGAACAGTTGTTCGGCAAGCTGCGTCGTCACGAACTGGTCGACAGTGTGCGCGGACCCGGCGGGGGTTACACCCTGGCCAAGTTCGCTCGTGAAATCACCATTGCAGACATTATTTTCGCGGTTGACGAGCCCATTGACGCCACCAGCTGTGGCAGCAAGACAGACTGTTCTACCGGTAAGAACGGGTCACTTAGCGGCAAATGTATGACGCACGACCTGTGGACCCGGCTAAACCGTACTGTTGTGGATTATCTGGACTCGGTTTCCTTGCAGGATCTGGTCGATCAGCAGCGCATGCGCCAGCTTGAGCACCAGACCGATTCCCCGGTTGTACAAATGAAAAAGACACCTGATGCCCTGGCATCTGTTATCGCTTAATCAGTGGAGTATAGAATGCTTAAATTACCCGTTTATCTGGACTATTCAGCGACCACCCCGGTAGATCCTGAGGTAGTTGAGAAAATGGTGCCATGGCTTTATGAAGAGTTTGGCAACCCTGCCTCGCGCAGTCACTCTTTTGGCTGGACAGCCGAAGAGGCCGTTGAAACCGCCAGAAAGCAGGTGGCTGATCTGGTCAACGCCGATCCACGTGAAATCGTATGGACCTCCGGCGCAACCGAATCAAATAACCTTGCAATCAAGGGCGCTGCCAATTTCTACAAAGAACGCGGCAAGCATCTGATTACGGTGAAAACCGAGCACAAGGCCGTGCTCGATACCATGCGGGAACTGGAGCGCCAGGGATTTGAAGTGACCTACCTGAACGTTCAGGACAACGGTCTGATCGATATGGACGTTCTGAAGGCGGCCATTCGCCCCGATACCATATTGATTTCAGTCATGTTCGTGAATAACGAAATCGGCGTCATCCAGGATATTCCTGCCATTGGCGAGCTGTGTCGTGAAAAAGGCATCATTTTCCACGTGGATGCAGCCCAGGCCACCGGCAAGGTAGATATTGATCTGGCCACGCTGAAAGTGGACCTGATGTCCTTTTCAGCGCACAAAACAAACGGCCCCAAAGGTATCGGCGCCCTGTACATTCGCCGCAAACCGCGCATTCGTATTGAAGCGCAAATTCATGGTGGCGGTCATGAACGAGGGTTCCGTTCCGGCACGCTCGCGACCCACCAGATCGTGGGCATGGGTGAAGCGTTCCGCCTGGCCAAGGAAAAAGGCCACACCGAAAACGAACGCATCCGCGCGCTACGAGATCGCTTGTGGAACGGGTTGTCTACGATCGAAGAAGTATATCTGAACGGCGATATGGAAAAACGCGTGCCGCATAATCTGAACGTCAGCTTCAATTACGTGGAAGGTGAGTCGCTCATCATGGCAATCAAGGAACTGGCCGTATCCAGTGGTTCTGCCTGTACCTCTGCCAGCCTTGAGCCATCTTATGTATTGCGTGCGCTGGGCCGCAACGACGAACTGGCGCATAGTTCCATCCGGTTTACCATCGGCCGCTTCACAACCGAAGAAGAAGTCGATTATGCTGTCGAACTCATCAAATCCCGGGTCGACAAACTGCGCGATATGTCTCCCTTGTGGGAAATGGCCAAGGACGGCATCGATCTGAACAGTGTTCAGTGGGCAGCGCATTAACAGTTTCAGGAGAAATTATCATGGCATACAGCAACAAAGTTCTTGATCACTATGAAAATCCTCGTAACGTAGGCTCGTTCGAGAAAGGCGACGAGTCTATCGGTACCGGCATGGTTGGCGCTCCGGCCTGTGGCGATGTAATGAAGCTGCAGATCAAAGTCAACAAGGAGGGTGTGATTGAAGACGCACGCTTCAAAACCTACGGCTGCGGCTCTGCCATTGCCTCCAGCTCGCTGGTTACCGAATGGGTAAAAGGCAAGACGCTGGATCAGGCGCTGGATATTCGCAATAAGCAAATTGCCGAAGAACTGGCCCTGCCACCGGTGAAAATTCACTGCTCTATTCTGGCTGAAGACGCCATCAAGGCAGCAGTTCAGGATTACAAAGACAAACATACAGGTTAAGCACAATGGCAATTACCTTATCTCCGAAAGCGGCGCAGCACATAGAACGCTACCTCCAAAAGCGTGGTAAGGGGATTGGTCTGCGCCTGGGTGTGCGCACTACCGGCTGTTCCGGTATGGCGTACAAACTTGAATATGTTGACGAACCGGATACGGCTGACGAAGTATTTGAAAGCCACGGCGTGAAGGTCTTCGTAGATGCGAAAAGCCTGCCCTACATCGACGGCACCGAGCTTGATTATGCCCGTGAGGGATTGAATGAAGGATTTAAATTCACCAATCCCAATGAAAAAGCAGCCTGCGGCTGCGGCGAATCATTTACGGTGTAAACGTGACAGAGCAGGCAGCATCGCATTTCTCGTTATTCGGTTTACCTGAGCAGTTCGCCGTGTCATTGCCTGATCTGGAACAGACATGGAAAACCGTGTCTGCCAGAGTGCATCCCGACCGTTACTCTACAGCATCGGCTGCCGAGAAACGGGTCGCGATGCAATGGTCATCACGCATCAATGAAGCCTATCAGGTCCTCAAAAATCCGCTGGCGCGGGCACGCTATTTGTGTGAACGGGCAGGGGCTGACATTGGCGCCGAAAACAATACGGCCATGGCCCCGCAATTTCTGATGGCACAAATGGAGTGGCACGAAGCGCTGGACGAATTGCGCGACCAGCCTGATGCACAGCGCGTGCGCGAGTTTTTACACACGCTGGAGCAGGCCGAGACCGACTTGTATGCACAGTTGCACACGCTGATTGATGTTCAGAAGGACATTGCTGCGGCAACCGCAAAAGTGCGCGAAGGCATGTTCATTTCGAAAATCCATCAGGACGCCAAAGCGTTGCTGCGTCAACCTAAATAGAATTTTCAAAGCATGGCACTCTTACTGATTTCCGAACCCGGAGACTCTCCGGTCCCCCATCAACGTCGTTTCGCTGTTGGTATTGATCTGGGCACGACCCACTCGCTGGTTGCCGCAGTGCGCAACAGCATTCCCGAAGTCCTGGCCGACGAGAACGGCAAGGAACTGTTGCCTTCTGTTGTGCGTTACCTGGATGGCCAGGGTGTGGAAATCGGCCACCCGGCCGTTCGCAAGCAAAACACCGATCCGTTGAACACGCTCGTCTCTGTCAAACGGCTTATGGGCCGCTCCTATGACGAAGCGATCAGTATGAAATTGCCTTATGAGTTTTCACCAGGCGAGGGTACAGTGCGGATTCGTACCCGCCAGGGTGACAAAACACCGGTAGATGTGTCGGCGCAGATCCTGGCCAAGTTGCGTCAGCGTGCTGAAGATGTGCTGGGCGACGATCTGGTGGGTGCTGTCATCACCGTGCCGGCCTATTTTGATGATACCCAGCGTCAGGCAACCCGAGATGCGGCGCGTGTGGCTGGCCTGAACGTGCTGCGCCTGCTGAACGAACCGACAGCGGCAGCGATTGCCTATGGTCTGGATAATGCCTCTGAAGGGGTATTCGCCGTGTACGATCTGGGCGGCGGCACGTTCGATATCTCTATTTTGCGCCTGAGCAAAGGCGTGTTTGAAGTGGTTGCGACTGGCGGCGATACGCAACTGGGTGGCGACGATTTTGACGAAGTCATTGTGGCCGATATCATGAAGCACCACAGTCAGGAGCAACTGACTGTGGCGGATCGCCGGCTTTTGCTCAGCCGTGCGCGTCAGATGCGGGAAAAACTCTCTGGCGCCAGCAAGGCTGCCTTTGAGGTGTCCTTGTCCAACGGCCTGAATATCGACCAGATGTTTCCGCAAAACCATTTCGAAAACATCAGCCGTCACCTGATTACACGAACGCTGACGCTGGTTGACGACGTGCTGCATAGCGCGGGTCTAACCCTGCAACAGATCGATGGCGTGGTGCTGGTTGGCGGTGCGACCCGTATGCCGGTTGTACGCAACCGCGTGCGCGAGTATTTTGACCAGCAACCGTTGACCGATCTTGATCCGGATAAAGTCGTGGCGCTGGGCGCAGCGCGCCAGGCACATTTGCTGGCCGGCAATCGCGCCCCTGGCGAAGACTGGCTGCTGCTGGACGTGACGCCGCTGTCGCTGGGCCTGGAAACCATGGGTGGTCTGGTCGAGAAAATCATTCCACGCAACAGCACCATTCCGGTAGCCCGGGCTCAGGAATTTACGACCTACAAAGACGGCCAGACTGCCATGAGCATCCATGTGCTGCAGGGCGAACGCGACCTGGTCACCGATTGTCGCTCACTGGCGCGTTTTGAACTGCGTGACATCCCGCCGATGGTGGCCGGTGCAGCGCGCATCCGCGTGACTTTCCAGGTGGATGCAGATGGACTGCTCAGTGTCACCGCCGCCGAACAAAGTACCGGCAAAGAAGCGCAGATTACCGTCAAACCTTCTTATGGTTTGACCGACGAACAGATTACCGCCATGTTGCAGGAAAGCATGCAGAACGCCGGCGAAGATTCAGCGCAGCGCATGCTGCGCGAACAGCAGGTAGATGCACGCCAGTTGGTCGATTCAGTCAAGGCCGCCATGGAAAAAGACCGTGATCTGTTGAGCGAAGAGGAAATTCGCGACATTACCGAGCAGATTGAATCGCTATCGGGTCTGTCCGATACCGACGATATTGTCGACTGGCGTGACGCCACTGACCGGCTGGCCAAGGCCACCGAAGATTTTGCTGCTCGTCGCATGGACAGAAGCATTCGCGATGCGCTCGCTGGCAAATCGCTTAACGATATCGCTTAACGACCTCATAACGGACCCAAGTTTATGCCCAAGATTACCGTATTGCCGCATCCCGATGTCTGCCCGGAAGGCGCCGTCATTAACGATGCACCAGAAGGCACATCCATTTGCAGGATTCTGCTGGACAATCATATTGAGATTGAACACGCTTGCGAACTGTCCTGTGCCTGCACCACCTGCCACGTCGTGATCAAGGAAGGTTTCAATTCAATGGAAGAAGCCAGTGATGACGAGGAAGACTTGCTCGATAAGGCCTGGGGGCTGACCCCGGTATCGCGATTGTCATGCCAGGCCATGGTGGCCGATAAGGATTTGGTTGTGGAAATTCCTAAGTACACCATCAATCATGCCAAGGAAAACCATTGACAGGTAGCTGCTAGCTGCCGCGCCGGCTGACCAGGAACGCCCCTGAATCCATTTGTGATTTGTCAGGGGCGTTTTTTATTCTGGACGCGCTTTTCAGTGCCTTGGCATGAGTTGTTTGCCTATGCTCTTGTTCAAGGTCACTGAAGGTCAATCAAGGCCGTTAACAGTGCATCAACTAATGCTTGCGGTAATCTCATGACCTGACTAGCGAGGTCAGTTGTGTGGCTGACTATTGCTGATTACCCCAAAAGCCGCATGCTTTAAAAAATCCGGGGTAGATGACACCAAGCAAGCCCGTGACCATTGTAGGGGGAACTGCCTGTGGATGCGGGCGGACTGGCGCCGTAGCGTTGACCAGGGTCCGGCAAATGATCAGCAGCAGCAATACAAACATGGCCCAGGTCTTAAAACCCATGGGGTGCCTCTGACCCGGGTTTAGTCATTATCCTGTTGGGTTGGTTCGGAATCATATAATCGTCTTTTTCTCTCGAAGTAGCTGTAAAGGAAGTGCCGGTCTTGTGGGGACAGGGCCATATGCAGTGTTTGATTAAAAATCCAGAAACAGGCTGCTGCCCGCGTTGGCGACATCATTGTGGCGCCGCAGGTGCAAGCCGAAACGAATACGCAGCAAGGTCACAAGTATGACGCAGGTGATCCGAAATCAAATTGATATGGATCAAGAAAAAGACGACAGCCGGTAAAAATTCATATACAGTCAGCCCCGTTGCAGGACGCAGAAAGCAGCCAACGGGTGCCGGTGCTGCCAAACGCTGGATAGCACCCATATGGCACTGCCCTGGACGACGGACAGGATTGCTTCGGGCCAACCCGTATCGGTCACTAGAGAGAAAACCGGCTTGCAATTGAACGCTTATGTAGGGACGTTACACCGTGCCTCGAAGTTCGGAAGCCCGACTCAGTACCCCCCGGTTACGCAATCCGATTGCGGATAACGACGCCATCCAGTGCCAGCACCCCTTGCCCTTCAGGTAAGGCAAGAATCGGATTGATATCGATTGACTCTATTTGGTCACGCTGCTCATAGGCCAGTCGGGAAAGGGCTACCAGTGTGTCGGCAAGTGCAGGAATATCTGCCCGGCCCTGGCCTCTGGCGCCAGAAAGCAACGCTGCGGCCCGAATTTCGTGAATCATTAAAAAGGCCTGCTCACGGTCGAACGGAGCAAGACGAAAACTGACATCTTTCAGTATTTCCACAAAAATTCCTCCCAGTCCAAACATCACGACGGGGCCAAAAACGGGGTCGCGATGCACACCCATAATGCATTCGATGCCCCCATTGCGCATGGGTGCTACCAGTACACCGTCAATTTTCGCCTGCGGCATTTGAGATTGCACAGACGACAATATTTCATCGTAAGCGTGCGAGATTGCCTGTTCGCCGCTGATGCCAAGCTTGACGCCGCCTATATCACTTTTGTGCACGATGTCGGCTGATACAATTTTCATCACAGCCGGACTATTCCACCGGCGGGCAATGGTTTGTGCTTCAGACGCTGAGTTTGCAACGGCAAATGGGATGACCGGGACCCCTGCGTTTTTCAACACTGCCAGTGAGTCTGCTTCGTTCAGCGCACCGACACCTTCGGGCAAACTCACAGAAGACTGTCCATCAGTCACTGCCGGGATCACTGTCGGTCGGTGATGCATGATTCTGGAAAGGGTACGGATTGCTACGCTTGGATCTGCAAACACCAGTGCGCCGTGTTTCTGCAGTGCGTTTTTTCGTTCAGCGGGCAGCAGCGCACTGATTGTCAGTGGTATATGGGGGTGTTCGGTATGAAGGACATGGACCAGCTCCTGTAAATACGGCCACAGTGTTTCCGACGATCCGGCTGCCGCCAGAAAAATGGCAAGGGCGTCATAGTTGCCGGTGCCAAGCAGATCGCGGCTGGTATCCAGAAGGATAGACAGGTCGGTGAGGGCATGGCCCGTTACATCAACAGGATTATTCGCACCTGCAAACGGAATGCGGGCCAGTAGCCTGGCTTTCACCTCCTCAGGTGGCGCAGGCAAGCTCAGTCTATGTTCATCTGCTTCATCGGCCATCAACGCGCCGACACCGCCAGATATGGAAATAATGGCCAGGTTCTGATTGGCCGTGCGGCCAGGCCATTTGCTTAGCGCTTGACCGACATTGAAAAATTCGTCAATTGTGTAGGCCCGGATTACGCTGTATTGTTTGAACAGTGCGTCATAAACGACATCGTCACCGGCCAGGGCAGCGGTATGCGAGGCGGCTGCCCGCGCTCCCGAGTTTGTCCTGCCGATTTTTGTCACGACCACGGGTTTGCCGGCAAGATTTGCTGCAGCTAGGGCACGCTTTAGCTTGTCGCCATCTTTGCAGCCTTCGATATAGGCCATGATAACGTTGGTATCGGGATCGTCGACCAGCCATTGGATGCAGTCTGCGACATCAAGATCACTTTCGTTTCCGGTACTGATCCAGAATGACAGGCCGAGGTGACGTTCGCGCGCCAGGCAATAGGCGTACGCGCCGAAAGCACCACTTTGCGTGACCATGCCCACGTCGCCCGCAGGCAGCCGGCCGTTGAACGGAGCAGGGGAGAACGTTGCATAGGTGCTTTGACGGACATTGATAAAGCCAAGACAGTTGGGGCCCAGCAACCGTATGTGCCTCTCGCGTGCAAAGGCCTGAAGTTGTTGCTGCAATTGCAGGCCGCTATCTCCCACCTCGGCAAATCCGGAAGTAAAGATGACGGCGTTGCTGATCTGCCCTGGTCGGGATTTTTCAAGGGCAGCAAGTACATGGCTGGCGGGAACGGCAATAATAACAAGGTCAATTGCGTCTTCGATATCGCCCAGGCTCGCGTGGCAAGGTAGGCCGTAAACTATGTTTTGCCGGGGGTTAACCGGATAGATTTTTCCGGCATATCCGGCCTCAAGTAGAAGCGCAATGGGCACGGCCCCCGATTTGCCCGCGGTATTGGATGCGCCCAGGATTGCAATGCTCTTGGGCGAAAACAGCGTGTTCAGTGTTTGGCTCGTATTCATATTAAGTATATCGATTAGGGGTTTCACAGCGCCATGTCAATGACGTTGCGGCCGGTGCTTTTGCGTTCCAGCATTTGTTTTGTGACTTGTGGCAGGCTGTCCAGTGATATCACCTGGCAGATATCATCCAGGTGATCGGGCCGATAATCCGTAGCAAGCTTGTCCCAGATTTTCCTGCGTAGCGCCATCGGGCCGCCCGCGTTGATACCCAGCAGCTTGACTCCTCGCAGAATGAAAGGAAATACGCTGGTATCCAGGCTGGCACCACCGGCGTTGCCGAAGGCGGTGATAATGCCTTCCGGTTTTGTCGTTCGAAGCAGCCAGGCCAGAACCGGGCCGCCCACCGAGTCAATCGCACCAGCCCATTGGCCGGAGGCAAGTGGTCCTTTCGGTGCAAGATCGGGAACCTCTATTACTCTGGCAGCGCCAAGCTTTTTGAGATAGTCATGTGCAGCCTGCTTGCCGGTGATGGCGACCGCCTGGTAGCCACAATGATTCAATATGTCAATTGCAATGCTGGCGACGCCGCCTGTCGCACCAGTGACAGCCACTTCTCCTTGCTCGGGGCTCAGGCCGCACAGTTCCATCCAGTGTAGCGCCAGCGCGGCGGTGTATCCGGCAGCACCCAGGGTTGCAGCCTCGCGCAGGCTGAGTCCGGCAGGCAAGGGCATGACCCAGTCGGATGACACGCGTGCATACTGGGCATGCCCGCCATCGTGCTCGACACCCAGGCCAAAGCCATGGACAACGACGGGATCTCCTTCTTTCAGTTGTCCGTTCGCAGACGAGACAATGTGCCCGCTCAAATCAATGCCGCTGATGCGCGGATAATCCCGGATAATTTTTCCCTGACCGTTTGCGGCGAGTGCATCTTTATAGTTCACCCCGGCAAAAGCTACTTTGACGAGCGTGTCGCCAGTCGACAGATCATCAATGTGCAATTGCCGGATATGGCTTTCTGGCGGTTTGCCTGCGCTTGGAATTTCCACGCGAAAAGCTGAAAATGAAGTCATGCTGATTTCCTTATCGAGTGATGGACTATCGTAAAATACGCTTAGCCAGAAAGGCCCTGTGCAGCTCATTGGCACCATCGTAAATGCGAAACGGTCGTGCCTCGCGCCAGATGCACGAGACAACGGTGTCATCCGATACACCTAGGGCACCCATCATTTGCACGCATCTGTCGGCAACCCGCCCGACGGCTTCCGATACGAATATTTTTGTCATTGCAGATTCATTTTTTACCGATACCGCCTGATCCATTAGCGTGGCGCACTCCCTGACCATCAGTCGGCTTGCATGCAAGTCAATATGAGAGTCGGCAATCATGGCCTGGATTTGCTGCAGGTCCGATAACCGGCTACCGAAAGCATCTCTCGTTTGCACATAGTCTTGCGCGATTTCCAGGGCGCGCCTGGCCCGGCCGATGAATCGCATGCAATGCGAAAGACGAGCCGGTTCCAGGCGAAGTTGAATATGCTTCATCCCCATGCCAATCTGGCCCAACACGGCACTGTCAGGGACATGGCAGTTTTCAAGCAGGATTTCTGCATGCCCGCCAATCTGGTAGCCGGTTACGGTCGCGATATCCCGGGTGACACGATAGCCGGGCGTGCTGGTGGGAACGATAAACAGCGTCACGCCTTCATCCGTTCTGGCGGGCAAAATAGCAAAATCGGCCGCGACGCCACCGCTGATAAATTTCTTATGCCCATTAATGCGCCAACCGTTTTTATCGCGTGTTGCCTGGGTTTGCAACATATTCGGATCGGAGCCTGCGCCGGGCGCCGGCTCGGTCATGGCAAAACACGCACGCTTTTCACCGCGGGTCAGCGGTCCGAGATAGGCCTGCTTTTGTTCTTCGGTGCCAAGATGCAGCAGGGTAAGCATATTCGGCTGGTCTGGTGGTGCGCAATTGAGCGCAAGCGGACCGAGCATGCCACGGCCTGCCTCTTCAAAAATGACGGCGCATTCTCTCCAGTTCAGTCCGAGCCCGCCCCATTCGCGGGGTAATTGCGGGCCGTAGATGTCAGCGGCCTTAGCTTGTGCACGCAGTTGCCCGCAAGCGACGTCCAGTGCCGCAACGTCTTTTTCCAGTGCTGGCTGCTCAAGAGGTATAGCCACCGTGTCGATAAAATGCCTGACTTTATCCTTAAGGGTTTCTGTTTTTTCATTCAACATAAGTCAACATGTCCTGGTTTAATTTTCTAGATGCAGGTCGGCATCACGAACAATGCCATGCCATTTTTCGGATTCTTCGTGGATGTACTGCGTAAATTGTTCCGCTGTCCCGCCAACGGTGTGAATCCCCTGTTCGAGCAGAAAGCTTTGTACCGCTTTATCTTTCAGTACGTCATTAAGCTGAGTATTTAGCTTGCGTATCACCGCTGGTGGCGTGCCGGCCGGTGCAAGCACACCCCACCATGAAGCGGCCACTACCGGGATCCCCAGTTCGGTGAGCGTGGGTACGTTCGGCAGAGCAGGACTGCGCTTATCGGCGGCAATGGCTAACGGCACCAGGCGCCCGGCTTTTACCTGCCCATAAGCGGGAGCCAGATTGTCAAAACTCAACGGGACCTGATTGCCGGAGGTGGCCACCACCGCCTCGGCGCTGCCTTTGTATGGAACGTGCTGTAAATGCAGGCCTGTTTTTCGGTTGACAATTTCAGCTGCCATATGAGGAATGCTGCCAACGCCCGCAGTGGCATAGGACAACGCTTCGCCTTGTCGACTTTGGGTCAGAATGTCCTGAACCTTTTTAACGCCGCTGTTGGGGCTGGTAAAAATGTAAACGGGTACATCGGTTGCCAGCACGACCGGTGCCAGATCTGTTTTTACGTTATAGGGTAGTGTTTTATAAAATGCGGGATTGGTAGCCAGGTTGGCAGTGCCCATTAACAGGGTATAGCCATCGGGCTTGGCACGCACCACATAGCTGGTGCCGATCTGTGTCGCACCGCCTGCTTTGTTCTCGACAACAACCGGCTGCTTGAGTTGCTGAGCAAGTGTTTTGGCAATAATACGTGCTGCCGTATCCGTGCCGCCGCCGGCGGCGTAAGGAACAACAAGTGTGATAGGCCTGTCCGGGTACTCACTTGCCAGCGTCGGTGCAGCAAGCCCGACCGCTGCAGCCAGGGCGATGACGGCGATTATATTTTTCATATCATTGCTCCGTCGGCCTGTTAATTGACACTGACATTTGTCTGTTTGATCATGTCGGCCCACCAGCTTGTCTCTTCGCCGATCTGCTTGGCAAAGGCTTGCGGTGTATTTCCTTCGGGTTCGGCACCTAGTTCGGTCAGGCGCTTGCGGATGTCGGGGCGTTTCAACACTTGTACTGCCGCATCATGCAGTTGCCGGATAATGGCTTCGGGGGTTCCTTTGGGTACCATAAGGCCCTTCCAGGCCATGATGACATAGCCATTGAGTCCCTGTTCTTCAAATGTCGGAACATTGGGCAGGGCTTCGGCTCTTTTTGAGCTGGGCACACCCAGCGCGCGAAGTTTTCCACTCACGACATGCGGCAACAGCGGAGGCATGTTGTCAATCATTACATTGATGTGGTTGGCCAGCAGATCGCTGATGGCCGGGCCCGACCCTTTGTAGGGCACATGCTGCATTTTCAGGCCCGCCATTTTGTTCAGAAGTTCACCAGCCAGATGTGCAGGACTTCCAGTGCCGGGAGAGCCAAAGGAGATGGTCTGCGGATGGCTCTTTGCATAGCTAATGAACTCCTTGAGATTTTTGGCGGGGATCTCCGGGTTGACGACCATCACGTTATGTTCGCGGGTCAGCGCAGTCACCGGCAGCAGGTCTTTGCTGGGGCTGTAGTTCATGTTTTTGTACAGGCTGGGATTGATGACCGTCGGGCCTGCGGCTGCCAGAAGGATGGTATAGCCATCCGGTTTTGCCGTGGCGACAAAGTGGCCTCCTATATTGCCGCCTGCTCCGGGTTTGTTCTCGACCACGATTACCTGGCCCAGAATAGGGCGCATGGCCTCGGCAAGCAGTCGCCCCAGGATATCGGTTGATCCGCCTGGTGCAAATGGAATAATCAGCCTGATCGGCTGGTCGGGATAGGCCGCACTGGCCAGGCCCGGTGCGATGCCGATTATTGCAGTTGCAATAATCGTGATTATGGATCTTTTGAACATAATGGTCTCCGTTGTTATTGAGCCTTCTGACGAGGCATTGCGGTATTGCGAATGAAATGTAATGGGGGCTTTAACGATTAATGGGCGCCCTAACGACCGGGCTCGAAGCCTGCGTTTTTCAACGTCAGGCGCGCAATGTTGAGCTGGTGGATCTGGCTGGTACCTTCGTACAGGCGGAACAGGCGTACATCGCGGTAGAAGCGTTCAATGCCAAAGTCCGAGATATAGCCATAGCCGCCCAACATCTGTACGCAGCGGTCTGCGACCCGTCCGCACATTTCAGAGCAAAAATATTTGCAAATGGATGCATTCATCGTGACGTCCTTGCCTTCATCGCGTTCTCGTGCCGTTTGCAGCACGAGCGCTTTGGCTGTTTCAATGTCCGTTTTGCAATCGGCGATCATCGCCTGAATCAATTGAAAATTCATCAGAGGCTGACCAAATTGAGAGCGATTGCCTACAAACTTGATGGCTTCGTCCAGCATCCGGATTGCCGGACCAATGCATAGCGCAGCCAGGTGAATACGCTGCTTGTTCAGGACTTTCATTGCGGTCTTGAAACCCATGCCTTCTGTACCACCGATCAGGTTGGACGCGGGCACGCGGCAGTTGTCAAAATGCACTTCTGACACGGGTGAGCCGGCTTGTCCCATTTTCACGTAGGGTTGCCCGGTAGTCAGGCCTGGCGTGGTGCGCTCTACCAGAAATGCCGAAATGCCGCTGGCCTTGGGATTGTCCGGATCGGTGCGTGCCATGACGGTGAAGAGGTCAGCTATCGGCGCGTTGGTAATAAAGCATTTTGTACCGTTCAACACATATTGATCGCCTTCGCGTCTTGCCGTAGTCTGTAATGCTGTGGCATCTGAACCGGCTTCGGGTTCTGTCAAGGCAAATGAACCTGTCATCCGTCCGCTGGCCAGCTCCGGCAGATAGCGCTGCTTTTGTTCGGGTGTACCATCGGCCACCAGCCCTTCGGATCCGATACCGGTGTTGGTACCCACACGTGCCCGAAATGCGACCGAGCATTGCGACAACTGCATGGCGGCAAGAACCAGTTCTTCGGTCGTCATGCCCAGGCCACCGTATTGCTCGGGAATCGAGTAGCCGAACATATTTTGTTGCGCCATCTCCCTGACGACATCGTCAGGGACCACGTCCGATTGTGCAACGTGCTTCTCTTGTGGTATCAAGCGTTCCTTAACAAAACGACGCAGTGACTCCAAAAATAGGGTGAATGACTCTGGATCCCGCAGCATACTGATTCTCCTTCTCTGCTTTTGTTGGTGGTGTGATGGCGTTAGTGTGATCGTTGGAAAAGCATAGCAATTTATATTTAATACCGATATTATTGTTTTGATATATTGAATTTCGGATTAATATATTTCAATTGTGAACAGTCATTTTTTATGGGCAATCTGCATGAAAGGCACAGACACACACAGCGATCCTCGGTTCGCGACAACCGTGGCACATGGTATGGCGGTTTTGCAGTGTTTCCGGATGGCAGAGCCCGCGCTGAGCAACAAAGAGCTGGCTGAGCGTACCGGCCTGTCCAAAGCCACCATTTCACGGCTGACCTATACGCTGGCGCTCAAGGGGCTATTGTTGTACGACGTGCAGTTGCGACGCTACCGGCTGGGGGCCGGTATTCTGTCGCTGGCGCATCCCATGCTTAGCGGTATTCGCTTGCGTCAAATGGCAAGGCCCTTCATGCGAGCGCTGGCAGATCGTTGTGAAGGATCTGTGTCGCTTGGCCTGAATGACAAGCTGCATATGGTGTATATCGAAACCAGTCGAGGTCATGAGGCAGTGGGCTTTCGGCCGGATATCGGCGCTCGCCTGCCATTGCTGGCCTCGGCAATGGGGCGCGCATGGCTGGCCAATGCATCTTCGGCAGTACGAGAAAGCGTGCTAGCACAGATTCGTAGCGAAGGCGGCTGGCAGTTGCAGACGCATGGTGCTGCCTGGGAGCGGGCTTTACATGACTGGAATACAAAAGGCTATTGCCTCTCTTTTGGCGACTGGCAGGCAGATGTTCACGCGGTTGCGGTTGCCATGCGCGATCCGATAGACGGCGATTACCTGGTCTTCAATTGCGGGGTGCCGGTATCAAGACTCAAAGGCAGAACCATTGAGGCGGTCGCTGCCGGCCCGCTGCTTGCCATGGTTGATGAAATAAATAAATACCGGCTTCTGGAAGCAAAGAATGACTGAGTCTGACAGCAAAACTTCGGATCCGCAATTTGCCTCGACGCTGGCGCAGGCAATTGATGTGCTTGCCTGCTTCAGATCGGGAGAGCCGACACTGGGAAATAAGCAGATTTCGCTGCGTACCGGCCTGTCCCCGAGCACGGTTGCCAGGCTGACCCATACGCTTGTGCAACTGGGGTATTTACGGCGTGCGCCGCAGGGTAGGCGCTATCTGCTTGGAGCGGCGCTGCTGACATTAAGCTATCCACTTCTTGCAAGCCTGCAGTTAAGACAGATTGCCCGTCCCCTGATGCTGCGGCTGGCGCTGGAGGTGAACGGGGCTGTCTCACTGGTTATCCGGGATTGTTGTAATATGGTTTATGTGGAAACGGCGCGTGCCAACGAAGCCCTGCAAGCTCATCCTGATATTGGTGCCGCGTTGCCCATGATGTCGACCGCCGCGGGCAAGGCTTGGCTCTGTCGCGCGTCAGCAGAAGAGCGCAACGCCGTCCTGAATCGCATTCGCGTGGAGCAACCCGACTACTACAAGGCACATCAACCCAGTCTGGCAGAGAGTTATCGAGAATTCGAGCGCTATGGTTATTGCTCGAACAACCAGCATTGGGTGCCGCATTCGTTTGGCTTTGCGGTTCCCTTTGCCAAGCCGATAGATGCCAATATTTTCGTTCTCAATTGCGGGGTTCCTGTGACCGACGGGTCATTTGCCGAGCGCAACAAGGAGATTTCCAAACGGCTGCAGGTACTGGTAAACAGTGTGCAAAATACGCTTGGCCTGTGAATTTTTTATCTGAGACCGCATTTATTTTTTGAGATTGCTTTTTATATGATGAATATAAAAATCGATATCAGCTTCAGAATATCCTAAGATTTGACCAATTTCGCGTTCAACAGATTCGACATAGCCGTGTTGTCTTCCATACCGGACAAGCTCTGCCAATCTAGCGGCTTTTTCTTTCGCACCTGGAGTCCATACGATTAGTCCGTTATCAGCCTCCATTTGAAATGATTCAAACTTACCGTTTTCAATGTATTTTTTTATGTCGTGTAAGTACTCGTCCGGATAGTCAGAATAAAAGAACGCCACTTCCTTCTTTCCCGCCAGCATTAATTGTGCTTCTTTGAACTCATGAGGCCCTAAACGGCCATTGTGATCCTTATCAAAAGTCATTATAAAATCCTAGTTGCGCCATGCCACATGGTTACCAGCCATGCGTTCTATCTGGCTCACATGTACTTTGAGCTCTTCTAAATTGCATTGATGGAAATCAAGAAATGGATATATCTAGCATACGGCCGGTTTTTTGCAGTATATGGGATTGGTTGCGTGAATCGCCCAACAAATCTTCTGAAACTCCATTGTTCGAAATTCGGTTGTGACTAAGATTGCGATTTATAAAAAAACGTCGCCCCACCCAGAAAAAAGGCGAGGCGACGATTTCAAGCGTGTTCAGGCAGACGGTATTGTTTACGTCCTGACGGCTTTTTCCTTGCCGGTCAGATAACCCACGGCAGCGCTGAAGCGATCATGAAATTTTTCATCGATCAGGGGAGCGACCTTGTCCTTGACCACGTCATGCAGGCCAGGTTTGCCGCCTTTGCCTTTTTCCCAGTCACCGGGGTGCTGGAAGTTACTCATGATATAAGTCCAGCCGTTGAGCTCGTCTACCGACTGCAGGCCGGTGGATTCAGCACCGGCAGGGCAGGACAGCAGACGTGCCAGTTGCTTGGTATCCACGTTGTAAGCCCACAGGAAATTGTTGACGTGCGTGCCGCTATCTTCACCAATGAACAGCGTGCGCAGTTTTTCGGAAAACTTGATATTGTCCGGATTGGCAATTTTATCGGCGTTGGCCGTATTGCCCAGTGCATCGGGGGTTTTCAGATCTTCGCCGATCAGTTCCGCTGGTGGTTTCATGTCGACGGGAACCCATTCGCTGTTGATTGGTTTGCCAGTATTGTCTTTCTGTCCGGCTTTCAGATTCAGTGCATAGACGGCGCCGGCATACGGGCCTTGAACCTTGATGTCGCCCGAGCCATCCAGCATGGCATCGCGCACATAAGACATGGCTGAGTAGGCAATTTTATCTTTGGCGTTAACCGTTGTGCCTTCCATTTTAGAAAAGCCCATGCTACCGCCGGCCACGGCGGCGTGACGGTGGGTTTCCAGGAACGTGGCAGCTTTTTCCATGCCGGGTTTGAGCTTGACCCAGTTGACCTTCTTGTCAAAGACGATTTTCTTGAAGGAATCATCGTTGGGGTCTTCCGCTTTCACTTGCATGATATCTTCGGGCGCCAGTTTGTCAGCCAGCGCTTCAATTTCATCGCTGGTCGCATGACCCAGATGAATCCAGGTCAGATCGGCCGAGCCTGGGCCTTCGCCGCTGGTCTGGTGCCATTTTGCGACATACAGGTTACCGGCAGACAGGTCTTTTTCTTTATCTGCAACAAACATGAACAAGCCGCCGTGGTTGGCATCGTCGCCCATCAATGCGGTACGGTTGTCCGGCATCACCTGGATCAATTCATGTGAAATACGGCCCAGATTGTAATGTTTCTTGATGGTAGCAGTGCCGTCGGGGTTGACCGTGACTTCGGGCATATGACCGTAGTGATACGGGTTGGCTTTTTTCTCGTCGCCGAAGAGGGCCTTGCTGAAGCCTTTGAATTCGTCGTTCTTGGCCACTTTGAACGCATCTGGTTCATACTCTTCACTGGACAAATGCGTGTTCCATGGCGAGAGTGAGGCGCCACAGGTGATCCACAGGCCATGTACACCAGAGGTATCGACATTGTGATATTTCACCAACGACAGATGGCCTGTATCGGGATCCTGGTCCAGGGTGAGCACTGCAATGGGAGAGGGCAATTTGCCGTACATATCGTCGCCATTCAGATTGCGGGTGGTGTATTCGAACTGTACCACCGCAAATACCGTATTGCCTTTGACGCCGTCGACCTTGGCGCTGTCCAGCTTGAGCAGCGAGGTGCCATCGGGGCTGTCTGAGAAAATCTGGCGCTCTTTGCCCGCAACCGAGGTGTCCATGATGGGCTTGTTATTGATGTCGAAGTAGCTGCCAGCGATGATCTGGCCGCCTTTGCCATCAGGCACTTTATCGCCGGTCAGAAAAAATGGTTTATAAGCCAGTTCAAACGTAGTGTCGGTCTTGTCGGCCCAGTTTATTTTCAGGGAAGATCCCACTGTGGTGTCAGCCAGCGCGGCAGGATTATCAAGGGTAGGTGCGGACATGCCAATAAACTCGGCAGAGGCAAACGCCTTTTGGACCGCCTCGGCTGTCTGGGCGGTGGCAAAGCCGGCGAAGCTGCCCAGAACGCCGGTAGTAAGCGGGAGCATGGGCGCACTGGCCAAGGCCATCAGGCTGCGACGACGGGACGGGGAAAATTGAGCGGATTTCATATTACGTGATCCTGTTGACAATAATGCGCAGATGTTACAGGTTTAATATGACAGGAATTCGTACGCTGGCTGACAATAAATTGAGGCTTTCAGGCAAGGGTGTTGGTTGTTATCCTGACCTGATGGTGCATGTTAGGGTTCGTCAGATAGATCGAAAATTGCATTGAATCAAGGTAAAACGCATAGGATAAATGTATATTTTTGAAGATTTTCAGAAGTTTTTTTTGTTGTTTTGGCAGACACAATGCCGCTTCCGTGTTGCATTGTGCTCGAGTAATGTCAGAAACTGAAAACCTATAAGCCCAATGTACAAGACATCATGAAATTCCATCGCCAAACCCGCAAGCGTTATTACGAGGATAGTTATGCCAGCCACTGTCAGGCCAGCGTCATCAAAATTGAAGCCGATGCGATCGAGCTTGATGCCACGGTGGCTTTTCCCGAAGGCGGCGGGCAGGAAGCAGACCATGGCACCATTACACTGAACAATGGCAACGTTCTGAGGTTTATCGACGCAAGAAAAATGTACGGGCATTCGCCCGAAATTGACGGTTTTCCTGATGTTCATGTGGGTGGCGTCATCTGGCACAAAGTGCATCAGGATGATGTGCCACTTTTAAGCGACTTGCATATTGGCGGCAGCGTTACGGTGCGTATCGATACCAATCGAAGAGCGCGCTTGATGCTTAGCCATACCGCGTCTCATATCCTTTACGTGGCCGTTGGTATCATCCGGCCAGATGCCGTGCAGGCCACGCTGGGCTGCCATATCCGCACCGATGGGGCGCGGTTTGATTTTGGTGTCCATGCGCGCTTTACACCGGAACAGATCAGTCAGATCCAAGCCTGTGCCAATGACCTGGTTTTGCGTAATGCGGTCATCACGATGAGTGCACATCCGCAGGAACCGGATTTGCGCAGTTGGCATTGTGAGCAATATCAGATCGCATGCGGCGGCACGCATTTGGACCGTACCGGGCCCGTCGGCAGGCTGGTAGTGAAACGCAAAAGCCTGGGATCGGGCAAAGAGCGTTTGAGCTGCAGTTTTCCTGATGCCGTATTTGATACGGCGTGCTTTCATTGAATATCTGCGTTCTACAGTCTGCACCCAACTATTTAACTTGCTCGGCCTTAAACTGCTTTGCCTGAGAGGGGGATCAATCGCGCCCTTTGTGCACAATGAAAACTGTTGGAGCAGACTTGCCAGCCAAACGCATTAATCGCGGTGATGACGTCGGTGGTGTGACCGATGGCCGCGATAGTCCCGACCGCCGCGATAGTCCCGACCGCCGCGATAGTCTCTGTGGCCGCGATACTCTCTGTGCCCACGATATTCTCTGTGGTGGGCCCGAGGGCGATAGTATCGGTGACGACTGTAATGGTTGTATTTTCTTTCGTACTTAGGCCCGCTGTAGCGGTAACCGTCACGATACCCATAATTGCGATCATGCACTACACAACCGGTCAGAAAAATGGCCAGAAAGCCAATAATTACAAGCAGTTTTTTCATTGAAGTTCTCCCTGTTTATTTTGCCGATATAGTAAACAGGATCAACTTCGATATGTGTTGCTCAGTTGTAAGCCAAATTTCAGTCAAGTACAGAGAAAGCGGGCAAAATAAACCCCGCCGCAGCGGGTCACTAACTACTTGCTTGGATCCCTATTGGGATAGAGAGTGCCGTTAATTTATTCAAGGGCGTTCGCAACTCTATCTATCTTGATGTCTGTTTGTTCTAGCTTAGAAGCAATTGGGTGCAATTGATTGTTAACCTCTTCACTGATCGCAGTTCTTGAACGTTGACCCAATTCAAACGCCCCCATTATATTGGAAAATAATGTTGCATTGAAGGCTGCAGTGCCCAAAACAATTGCTACTACGGAAGTGACGGCTGTAATAATGATCGTACGGCGTGTGTGTTTGTTTTCTTCCTGAAAATCAGAAATTGCCTGCTTAGTATTGCTTATACTATTTTCAACTAATACCTCAAGGCGAGCAACCCTGGCCTCCGTTCTCGCTTCGGCAGCTTGCAGCTTGGCATCAAGAAGTTCAATGGAAACGTCAGTCATAATTTTATTATGAGGCTTTTTTTCGCTATGTTCAATTCGTACTGAGTGATTTTGCTACTTATGCTGTTGTGGCCACGTGTGATCAGTTCAATGTCAATAATGGCGTGCCAGGGTTAGCGGAAATGTCAGTCGACACGCGCTCGGTTCATTGACCAGCAAGTAGGAATTCATGTTCAGGAAATTTGAGAAAATAGCCGCTTGGGACGTGGCGATGGATGTTGTCCCACTGTTGTGTTGCGAGAAAGTGACCAATACCAGCCCCTTGTCTGCGCACTGCAACTGATTGCGCATATTCGTGATGCCAGCGAAAGCCTTGGTTTGCCGTACAAAGTCATGCCCAGTGGTACTGGCCACGACGCTGCATTTTTAAACCGTATCAGTCCTTCAGCAATGATTTTCGTGCCTAGTAAAGAGGGTAAAAGTCATTGCGCGCAGGAGTGGACGTCGGCAGAAGAATTGGCCCCGGGGGTCAGCATGCTGATCGAGGCGATCGAGCGATTCGATGGCACAAGCAAATAAAAAAGGTGGCATGATCGCTACCTTTTCCGTGCAACATCGCGTCGCTTATTATTACCCGATCAGTCTTCCTTGCGCAGATGCGGAAAGAGCAGTACGTCACGAATAGTCGGGCTGTCAGTCAGCAGCATAATGTATCGGTCAATGCCGATGCCGCAGCCGCCGGCAGGCGGCATGCCGTATTCGAGTGCACGAATATAATCGGCGTCGTAATACATGGCTTCTTCGTCGCCGGCATCCTTGGCAACAACCTGTGCCTGAAAGCGTGCTGCCTGGTCTTCGGGATCATTCAGCTCAGAGAACCCATTGGCAATTTCGCGACCGGTAATGAACAGTTCAAAGCGCTCGGTGATTTCCGGGTTATTGTCCGAGGCGCGTGCCAGCGGAGAGACTTCTACCGGATAGTCAATGATAAAGGTCGGGTTCCACAATTGTGATTCGGCGGTTTCTTCGAACAGTGCCAGTTGCAATGCGCCAATACCCGCGCGCGCCAATACAGGACCGTCTACTTCTGCGCCCAGCCTGCGTAATTCTGTACGCAGGAACTCAACGTCATTGAGTTGTGTTTCTGTATAACCTTCGGCGTACTTCATGATAGCCTGTGTGATCGTCAGGCGGTCAAACGGCTGGCTCAGGTCCAGTGGTTTGCCCTGATGCGTCAGAACGGCAGTGCCTGTGGCCTGCACCGCGACATCGCGCAGCAATATCTCGGTAAAGTTCATGAGCCACTGATAGTCGGTGTAGGCCGCATAGAACTCCATCATCGTAAATTCAGGATTGTGCCGCGGACTGACGCCTTCGTTGCGAAAGTTGCGGTTGATCTCGAAGACCCGTTCAAAGCCACCTACTACAAGCCGTTTCAGATACAGTTCGGGTGCGATACGCAGGAACATCTGCATATCCAGCGCGTTGTGATGCGTCACAAATGGCTTGGCCGCGGCACCACCGGGAATCGGGTGTAGCATGGGAGTTTCCACTTCCAGAAAGCCTGAGTCGTTCATAACTGAGCGCATTGCGGCAATGGCCTTGCTGCGCACCTTGAAAGTGTTGCGTGACTCTTCTGTCATGATCAGATCGACATAACGCTGGCGATAGCGCAGTTCCTGGTCGGCAATGCCGTGGAATTTGTCGGGCAGGGGCCGCAGGGACTTGGAAATAAGATTAATTGATTCCGCGTGAATCGAGAGCTCGCCCTTATTGGTCTTGAAAACCCGGCCACTGACGCCGATGATGTCACCAATATCCCAGGTCTTGAATTGCTCGTAAACCTCTTCGCCAACGCCGTTTTTGTCCAGATAAATCTGAATGCGCCCGCTGGCATCCTGGATGGTGGCAAAACTGGCTTTGCCCATAACGCGTTTGAGCATCATGCGACCGGCGACACAGGCAGGATTGGCCTGAGGGTCCAGGGTTTCTTTGTCGAACTGGCCAAACTGCTCGTGCAGCGCTTGTGCCTTGTGTTGGGGTTTGAAGCTGTTGGGATAAGCCACGCCTGCCGAGCGCAGGCGCGACAGTTTTCCTCGTCTTTCGGCGATGAGTTTATTTTCGTCCACTTCGGTAACGGGCGCGTCTTTTTGGTTGTCGTTCATAGGGTTTGCTGATGTTTAGCTTGGCATGTCAGACACATGTGCCATGCCAGGGTGAATGGGTTACAACATTGCGGCACGCCGCCCAAGCAGGGCAACGACGCTGCTATTGCCTGATTACTGGCTGTACTGGCGTATATCATCGAGCTCTTTGCTGGCAAAGTTCTCGCTATTGATATACTGGATAATATTCTCTGCCACGGCCTGGGGGCTGCGCAGCACACCCGTTTCGTTCATTGTGTTAAAGCGCGCCAGGTCGGGAAAATCGTCTGTATTGCCGGACCGGATGGTAGCCTGCATGCTGGTGTCGATGACGCCGGGGGCAAGCGAAACCAGCCTGGCGTGCGGCGCTTCAAGACGAGCGACACGTGTATACATGTCCAACGCAGCCTTGGTAGCGCAATAGACGCCCCAGCCGGCTGTGGGTGAGCGTCCGGCGCCCGAAGATATGTTAACGACTCGTACATCTGCGCCAAGCGTGTGGGTAGCGCGTAGCAGGGCGGTGGTCAGCAGCATGGCACTGGTCACATTCAGATTGAATGTGCTGGATATGGCATGGGCGTCTTTGAGCGTATCGTACTGGGCAACAGGGCCCAGCGAACCGGCGTTGTTGATCAGCAGATACTGGTCTGCGGTCTGATCCAACTGGGCAAAAATGCCCAATGCAGCCGCTTCGATATGCTGCACATCTGACAGGTCATGACCATAATGAGTATGCTGGCACCCAGATGCCTCGGCCAGTTGCTGCGTTTGCTGGTCGCTGTTGCGCGATACGGTAATGAGCTGGCGCGCGCTGCCCGCCAGGCTGCGGGCCAGTTCTGCACCCAGGCCACGCGAGGCACCGGTAACGATAGCGATGGTTCCACTCATATCAGACTCCCTGCTTTAAGCTGGCTTCGATAAACGGGTCAAGATCGCCGTCCAGTACTTTTTGGGTATTGGATATTTCGACGTTGGTCCGCAGATCCTTGATACGGCTATTGTCCAGCACATAGGAACGGATCTGATGACCCCAGCCCACTTCGGTCTTGGCGTCTTCCAGTTTCTGTTGCTCGGCCAGGCGGTTGCGCATTTCCAGCTCGTACAGCTTGGAGCGCAGCATGGACATGGCTTCGGCCCGGTTGCGATGTTGCGAACGGTCATTCTGGCACTGTACAACAATTCCGGTCGGTGTATGGGTAAGCCGCACGGCCGAATCGGTTTTGTTGATGTGCTGCCCCCCCGCACCACTGGCACGGTAGGTATCGACTCGCAAATCTGCAGGGTTGATTTCAATCTCGATGGAATCATCGATTTCGGGGTAGACGTAAACACTGGCAAAGGATGTGTGACGCCCATTAGATGAATCGAACGGGCTTTTGCGCACCAGTCGGTGTACACCGCTTTCCGTGCGCAGATAGCCGAATGCGTATTCGCCTTCGACCTTGATGGTGGCCGATTTGATGCCGGCTACGTCGCCATCTGACTCTTCCAGTATTTCGGTTTTGAAGTCCTTGCGTTCGCAATATCTGAGATATTGGCGCAACAGCATGGAGGCCCAGTCCTGGGCTTCGGTGCCGCCGGCGCCAGCCTGGATGTCGACAAAGCAATTGAGGGGGTCGGCCGGGTTGGAGAACATGCGGCGAAATTCGAAGCCCTCGATGATCTTACCAAAACCGTTAGTATCTTCTTCGATGGCAAGCAGGGTCGCATCGTCATCGTCGGCACTGGCCAGTTCAAATAGTTCGTGTGTGTCGCGGATGTTTTGCCGGAGTTCATCCAGGACAAGAACGACATTTTCCAGTGTCTTTTTCTCACGACCCAATTCCTGGGCTTTCTCGGGATTATTCCAGACGTCTGGATTTTCCAGCTCCAGATTGACTACTTGCAGTCGTTCCGATTTGGATTCGACGTCAAAGATACCTCCGAAGCGCGTCCTCGCGCTCTGCATAGTCTTCGAGACGGGCGGCGAGTTGGTTTTGACGTTCTGCTTCCATGCGTGTTATTCCCTTGCTGAGTAATTTTGCTTAACCCTTTATTTTAGCGCACCCGCGCGCCATGGCTGGCCCAATGCCGATATTCTGCTGCAAAACTTGCTCAGTATTCCTGCGGGGAGCGTTCCGGGACTCTAACGTGCAGGTTGCTGACCGGACACATTGCCGAAGGCGCCCCCGACCGTACCAACTACACCGTCGATATGCTGTCCGGGTGTGCCAGTTGTCGTACAGGCGCTCAAAGCCAGAAGGGTAAACAGAAGGGCGCTGGTAAATTTCATAAGTGTTTTTTTGGGAAATAAAAAGGCAGCCTACCAAATTGCCGTCGGCTTGCCTTGTCGGGACGGTAAACGTTGTAACAAGAATACCCTAAAACCGCCCGTTTGATAGCGATCGTAATAAATGGCACGCCGCCACGCTACACCTGGAAGGCAGCGGGCTCGGCGTGACGCACCATCAGTTGCACATTTACAACGCCATTCCAGGCATTGGGTGCAATTTCGTAGATAAGATCAGTGTATTCCGGCAATGTCTCGGCATGATTGAACCAGATCGCATCGTAGTGCTGGTTCATGCGTTCCAGGCGCAATTTAAGGTGTTTTTCCTTGAGCAGGCGCTGATTGAGCACCCTGAACGTGTCCCGAAAGAGCGGGGGAGGAAAACCTGCACCCCAAACATGCTCGTGCAACATACCGGCCACTTCTGCTGTCGTAAAAAGGGGGTCCAATGACCCGTCGGTCTCGATCAGCGGCTCAAAGCTGTCTTTGCCGCTGATGCGGCGCACTGCCAGGTCAAAGGCCTCTTCGAATTCGGCAAAAGCCTCTTGCCGCAGCGTCAGGCCGGCGGCCATGGCATGGCCCCCGAATTTGAGGATCATGCCCGAATGGGTTTTGGAGACCAGATCCAGTACATCGCGCAAATGCACATCCGGTACTGATCGGCCCGAACCGCGCAGTTCGCCGGGATCTCCCGGGGCAAAGGCCAGGGTTGGTTTCCAGAATTTTTCCTTCAGCCGTGAGGCAACAATGCCCACCACACCCTGATGCCAGTCCGGATGAAAAACGCAGACAGTGGCATTGCGGGCCTTTTCAGGCGCCTCCAGGCTGGTCAGGGCCTGTTCGCTCATATCCTGTTCGATGGTGCGACGCCGGTGGTTTATCGTATCCAGTTCGCGGGCCAGCGTCAGTGCTTCAGCCTCGTCGTCCGTCGTTAGGCAGCGGATGCCGATGCTCATGTCGGCCAGACGGCCGGCGGCATTGATTCGGGGGCCGATGCGAAAACCCAGGTCCAGTGCTGTTGCGTCACGGTGGTCGCAACTGGCGACCAGGAACAGGGCCTTGAGACCAGGCTGCAACTGATTATTCCGGATTTTTTTCAATCCCTGTGAAACCAGCAGGCGATTGTTCGGGTCCAGCCGCACAACATCGGCCACGGTTCCCAGCGCGACCAGATCGGCCAGCGCGTCAAGCCTGGGGCCCGCTTTGGCGTCGACCCAGCCACGACGGCGGAACTCCGCGCGCAGTGCCAACAAGACATAAAAGATCACGCCCACGCCCGCCAGGTTCTTGGAAGGAAATTGGCACTCGGGATGATTGGGATTCACAATGGCGATGGCATCGGGCAGTGCATCGCCCGGCAGGTGATGGTCAGTGACCAGTACCTGCATGCCAAGGTCGTTAGCAGCCTGTACGCCTTCGATGCTGGCGATGCCATTGTCTACCGTAATCAGCATGTCCGGCTTACCGGCATGGTGCCGGCTGGCCAGCTCTACTACTGCGGGCGATAGGCCATAGCCGGTTTCAAATCGGTTTGGCACCAGAAAATCCACATCGGCGCCAAAGGCGCGCAAGCCACGCAAGGCGACGGCGCACGCGGTGGCGCCATCACAGTCGTAATCGGCAATAATCAGCAGTTTTTTTCTGGCGGCGATAGCATCGGCAAGAATGGCCGCAGCCTTGTCGGCCTGATTGAGTTCAGACGGGTTGATAAGATCGGCCCAGGACAGGCGCGTTTGCTCGGACGAGGCCACGCCGCGCGCGGCCCACAGACGGGCCAGCAGCGTGTGAATGCCGCTTTCCTGCAATTGTTTTTCATAGTCCGGATTCACCAGACGGGCTGTGATTTTTACTGAGACCACCATTGCTTCCATTGCTTGCGTTGACCGGGCAGCCACTTGAGCAACGCCGGTGTAGGTTCCAGGGTAAGCGTGATCCATCGGTCGTTGCCGGTCAGGATCAGGCTGACTGGCATGGTAACAGGGTTGCCCCCAGATTGGGTTTTGAGGGCTGCCGCCAGTTCAAGTGTAAGTGTCTGCTCCACTGCCGGCAACAGCGCCAGCCAGTGGCCCCATTGGCGCTGGCGGTGGGCCGCTTCCAGGTCGCGTATCACGACCGGCATTGCCTTAGGGGCGGTCAGTTGCGCCGCAGCGGCGCCGCCAAACAGCCAGCCGCCATTAATCAGCGGCATTTGCCTGTCGCGTCGCGCCTCATTCACGGGGTGATGATGCCACGCAATCTGTAGTTCACTGAGCAGGCGACGCAAGGGTTTGAAAGCATCCTCCTGAGGCCAGACCTGTGCCAGATCGGCGCTGGCAATCAGCGTCGGACTGCGTGACGGTAAACTGAAACCGTCCGGTACGGCCACTGTCCAGCCTTGCCGGGTGTGGCCCGTCAGGGTAAACGGAGTATCGGTAAATATATCAATCGCGCTTTCATAAAGCGCCACACTTTCCTGCTCTGTCACTGCAATGTCGCCCGCGGTCAGCATGTGTGCGCCGCTGTTGCTCAGGCCAAAGTGTGCCAGCTGAAACAGCCAGACGGGTTCAGTGTTTTGAGCTTCTGGCACCAGAATTGGCGCCAGCGCGGCGCAGGGCGCCTGACCAGGCGTGGGCGCAAATTGATAATGCTGCACCAGCCAGGCTTCGTAAGGTGTACAGCCGGTCTGGTCCGGGTCGGCCAGGTGAATATGCGGGGTAGCATATTCGAACAGGCGCCGCAGCAGCGTTGCTGTTTTTTCCAAATGGACGGCGGTTTCGCCTGCCACAGAATGCGGGGGAAGTGCCCCGGAAATGATCAGTTCCATGCTGGACATGCGCACATAATGAAAATCCTGATTCTATGCAGTGCCAGGAATTCTGGCTTTTTGAAAAATGTTGAAAATGAAAGGGATTGGGGCATGGGTTTGCATGAGGCGCCATTCATTGCCAGTGCATCACGCCCCGGTTCGGGGTTTGTTTGCAGTGCTCAGATGGCTTCAATTTAAGTGACCAATCAGGGGATTATAACGGCTAAGTCACGGCAGTAAGCATATCTGGGTCAGGGCGGGGATGGGCCTGTTACTGGATACAGGTTAAAACCGGTGTTGCGTTTCGCTTGTAAACAACAGCTGGTCTACGGGCAACGCGGGCAAGTGCTGCCATAACAATGCGGTCAGGCTCTGGAGAAAAAGAGGACTTAACAGTAAAGGGCAGTCTGGCGGGTAAGATAAGGCAGGGCCACCAGGGGCAGTCTGGCTTGCATGGTCATTTTCCGGGTCGCATCAACTCATTCTGTGCTTGCTTGATATCCTGAATGATGCTCTCTTCGATCAACTCAGCGTCTGAAGTGATGTTAACGCTGTATCCGTCGCCAACTGTCACCCATTTGCTACGCTTACCACCTGGTCCCGCCATTTTGCAGGATACCTTGAAATTGTACTGGCTTTGCGCCGGAAGGCGGCTCTTGCTCGCACCCACTTCGTAGTAGCTGGTGACCGATATCCTGAGGTCTTTCTGGTCGACCTGAGCGTCGCGACAGATACGTTCCCGGGAAATCAGTTTCCAGATCTGTTCTTCAGTGTTGTGTTTCGGGCGGAAAAAATAATGAAAAATGAGGAATGCAGCTATACCTGCAATAATTAATACGCTATCAATGCTCATTGGTTGTCCTCATTTAGGTAAGGATAGGATCTTACCTATCATTTGCCCACTTAGGTAAGGTATTGGCCTTTTATGAAGAACCGTTTTTGCTTTTACAGGGTTTATGGCATTGATCCGGCCTCATAGGGGCATAATGGTTAGTCCAATCATCATAATGGATTCGACATGAACAGAAAAGCCATACAAATCTCAACATCACCGTTAAATGCAGGTGGCGTCGTGTTAGTCACTGTGGCCAATGACGGTTCCATCTGGCAAACGAACAGGCAAAACACTTCTTCATTAAGTGATAAATGGTCCGAATGGACAAAGCTGCCGGATCTGCCTCAAGGGGACTTTGACGAAGCACTCAAAGAAGGATGACAACAGGCAAGCCATGCTATCTGTTCGGTCCCGGTTTTATCGACCTGGACAAGGCGAGCTGAACGACCTGTGTTTTTGCATCATAGATGGTGGGCAGTGAAATATTACTATTGCAGCCTTTTGCGGTACGCTCATGTCGCCGGGAAATTTAAGCGGACATCATAAGCGGTCACCTGTTCTTTATGTCCAGTGCCATTTGTGCTGGGGCTATAAAAATAGCGGATAGGAGCGCCGATCGGGCACGCAATGGATAATGGTATTTTTTATACCGTCAGTCCACAATAAACAGTTTGACACCCGTACGCGTGAACGAGCGATGGGCTGCATCGCCAAAATCAGAGACCTGATAGCTCATGCCCGCTGTGAGTATGAATGTGCGTCCATCTTTCAATTGTGATTGCAGTTCGCCTTCCAGCACATACAGAATATGCCCGCGATCGCACCAATGGTCTGCCAGATAACCGCGTGTATATTCGACCATACGCACGCGAATGTCGCCAATATTGAGCGTGCGCCATAATGCCTTGCCTTGCTCGCCCGGATGCTCGGTAGCCGGTATTTTTTCCCAATCGGTAACGGTAAAGGCCAGGGTAGGTATTTTCAAAGTAAACCTTTGCGCAAAATAGCGCTGTCTGTTTGCAATTATAGCCCGGTCGTTGCATTTTTTATCAAACAAATGTGACCTGGATGGTCTGCCTGCGAACAATCATTGGCGCCATCTTTTTGCTGCGTTCGGGCAGCAGCCGGCTCTTCAGAGTCATACCCGGCAGGACAAAGTTGCTAAATGGATTAGGCCCCACGGGTCTGCTCAAAATCGCCGTACTCATATAATTAATCACAAACGAAATAGGCATCGAGATCAAGGTGTACACGCTTGCTTGATCCGCCAGAGTGGGTTGTATAAAAATGTAATAATTGTCACCCTGTGGCCATATCAGTATATGGAAATAGTCGGATCAATATAATCTGCATATTGGTAGTGGCAACGTCTTGCTGCTTACCTTTCATGCTGGAAATTGCCCAATATCCTGACCCACCAGATTGACCAACGAGGACTAAAATCAGATGAAACTTCGCACTACCGTCACTACGCTGTCGTTGCTTATGGCAGCCGCGTTTCCTTTATCTTCTTTTTCACAGACTGCGACGCCGGACGCCAAGCAAAGTTCTCTGGCTAGCGGTCTGGTGGCCGATGGCGGTGTATCGGCAGAGCTGACTTCGGTCGTAAAAACGGGTAATCGCGTGACGGTCAAAGTGCGTTTCATGGAAACGGACCCGGAAGCAAACAATATCAGTGTTCTGTATTCGCGTTTGGATAAATCAGCGTACGAAAACGATTTTTACCTTCTGGCTGGAGATAAAAAATATCTCTTGTTGAAAGATTCAGCGGGTAAGCCATTGGCTCCCGAAAAACTGGTATTGTCAGGAAAGGGGAAATTGCGCGGCATCTGGTACGGCACTTTTCCCGCACCGCCAGCAGGAGAAAGCCTGATGTTATTCCTGCCGAAGATCGAACCGCTTGGCCCGTTCTCAATCACGGGTGAATGAACCAATGCAGCACGGTTATCTTATCCGTATGGCGCGGTTATCCTGGCTGCTGCTGGCCTTGGGGCTGCCTGGCCTGGCGATCGCGCAAACTGCTTTCGATCCTGACCAATACGTCCTGGACTTGGTGCCTCAGGTACTCGATTTGCAGGCCACTTCCTCTGATTTACAGGTAGCTGCATCCGATTTGAACGCGGCAACCAGCGACTTGTCCGAGAACGCGAAAAAGCTTATTGAAGCAAATGGCCGCATCACCGTGCGTAAGGCCAATGGCGGCACCATTCTGTCTGTTGCCAGTGATATTCTGTTTGCATTCGATAGTGCAAATTTGTCACCAAAGGCCCAGGCAACATTGAAGGATATTAGCACCATCATCAACGATAGCCAGGTGAAGGTGGTCAAAGTGATTGGCCACACGGATGCCAGGGGGACAGATACCTACAATCAGAAACTGTCCAGGGCCCGAGCTCAATCGGTAGCAGCGTTTCTTGTCCGTGAAGGGGTGGAGCAATCGCGCATCAGGTCGCAGGGACGTGGCGAAGCTGAACCCGTGGCCGAAAATGAAATCAACGGCAAGGATAATCCGCCAGGACGTGCGAAAAACCGGCGGGTTGAATTCGTTCTGCCCAAGTAGGCGTATTCCGTCCTGGGGCGGGGCGCCTGTTATATCTCTTGTTTTTTGGCGATCAACCCCAGGATATTCCTTTGTTTTTTATACGAATCACGCTAAGCATCCAGCGGGTGTTTCGACCAAATAACACACCACGTACACCATTTGCGCCGCTGCGTCGACATGACAGCGATCAGAGAGTGCGGATTTTTCTGCACAATATTTCAATAGTCATTGCCCCGGGAGCCGAGAGGGTGGCGCATTTTTTTCCGAATGTTGCAGCCGTCGAACAAAGGGCTGCTCGCGGACAAAACGCGGCTCGGCCAGCATGTTGGCGCTCACCGATATCCGACCTTACCTGACATGCAGACGTGCTGTAGCAGCGCTAAATAGTGGTCTTGAGTACGGCGGCAGAGCTGTGACTGACGCTGCAGGGTGCTAAGTCTGTATTGCAGGGTAATGGGTATCGGTACGAGGATCGCAAATTGAACGGAACAAAATACACTGAAATACAATCTTATGGAGGAGTCTGGGCTTGCCTGTCAGCCATAGGGGTTTTCAGATATCATCGGGGGCTTGATCCCTATCTGTTGCGCCCGCCGTTGACGGCCGGATCTGCCGCTTACGCAGTAAGCGCATGATAGATAAACGAAATTTTCTTTTAATTCGGTTGTTCCATACTGGAATGCTAATCTTTGTAAAGAACAATATACGTGAAAATACCTTTTGAATTATGGATTGGTGCCCGGTACGCCGGCCTGACACGCACGCGTGGGCGAGGCAGAAAAGGCGACCGGTTTGTCTCTTTTATCGCAGGCACCTCCATGGTCGGGATTGCATTGGGCGTTGCCGCGCTGATTATCGTGCTGTCGGTCATGAATGGTTTCCAGGTTGATGTGCGCGATCGCATGTTGTCGGTGCTGCCGCATATCCAGCTGGTTGTTCCCAATGAAGATCCGGTTGCGGTCACGGATAACTGGCAGAAGCTGGCCGAGCAGGCCAAGCAGAATCCGCAAGTAGAGGGCGCCTCGGCCTTTGTCGCAGCCGGTGGCATGCTGGCGCGGGGCGATGTACTCAAAGGCGTGGAGATTCGCGGCATCGATCCGAAAAACGAAGGCAACGTTTCGGAATTGCCGCAGCAAATGATCAATGGCTCGCTCGACAGCCTTGAGCCTGGCAGTTTCAAATTGGTGATCGGCAGCAACCTGGCCCAGTATATGGGCGTGACGGTGGGCGATACGCTATTGCTCATGACACCCCAGGGCTCGATTAATCCGTCGGGCTTTTCGCCCCGCATGCGTCAGTTCACCGTATCCGGTATTTTCTCGTCCGGTCATTACGAATATGATTCCAATATGGCCTTTATTGCCGTCAAGGATGCGGCCGTGTTGTTTCGTGATGTCGGATCTGCGGGGGTTCGACTGAAAATCCAAGACATGATCAATGCCCCCGAAGTGGCCACGCAATTGACCAACTCACTGCCGCCAGGCGTCGTGGCGCGTGACTGGACCATGGATAACCGAACCTGGTTTGCTGCGGTCAAAACCGAAAAACGCATGATGTTCCTGATCCTGGTTCTGATTGTTGCGGTCGCTGCATTCAATCTGTTATCGTCGCTGGTGATGGCGGTCAAGGACAAGCAGTCGGACATTGCGATTTTGCGCACGCTGGGCGTCAGCCCTTTTCAGATAGGCAAGATCTTTCTGGTGCAAGGCTCGCTGATCGGTTTTATCGGAACCTTCCTGGGCGTGTTGTGCGGCTGTCTGGTTGCCTACAATATCGATGTCGTAATTCCTTTTATTGAGCGGCTGTTCGGCATCCATTTCCTGGATCCCAGCATTTACTTTGTCAGTACGCTGCCATCGCACCCCGAAGTGGACGACATCGGCCTGATCGGCATCACCTCGCTGGTGCTGTCGTTGCTGGCTACTATTTACCCAAGCTGGCGGGCTTCCCGCCTGCAACCTGCAGAGGTGCTGCGTCATGATTAAGCCGGAAAATGTCCCCATGCAGCAGGGTTCCTATGCCCTGGAATCGCGCGATGTAGTCAAATACTATGAAGATGCCAATGCGCGCCTGGATATTCTGAAGGGTGTATCGCTGCAGGTTTCTGCGGGCGAAATGGTCGCCATTATCGGTGCATCAGGCTCGGGGAAAAGCACCTTGCTGCATATGCTGGGGTTGTTGGACAAGCCCACCTCAGGCCAGATTCTGATCAATGGACAGCAGACCCATGCGCTGCCTGAAAAGGCCATCAGCCGTATTCGCAATGAGAGCCTGGGCTTTGTCTATCAGTTTCATCATCTGCTCAATGAGTTCAATGCGCTGGATAATGTGGCCATGCCATTGATCGTGCGACGAATGGATCGCAAACAGGCTCGGTCCCAGGCTGAGGCTGTACTTGATCGCGTAGGCCTCAAAGAGCGGATCCATCATACGCCAGGACAACTGTCGGGCGGTGAACGTCAGCGGGTGGCATTGGCGCGAGCCCTGGTGACCCGACCGGTGTGTGTGCTGGCCGATGAGCCGACAGGGAACCTGGATCGTGAAACGGCTGCCAGCATGTTTGCCTTGCTCAAGCAGATGAACACCGAATTCAGAACGGCGTTTGTCATTGTGACTCACGATGCCAAACTGGCGTCGCTGGCCGACCGGCAACTATTGATGGAACGGGGCGTATTGCAGGCAGCCTAATCGCGCGCAACGCGCTGCCACGCCCTGCAACGCGAAGGAGAGGTCATGTTCATAGATACACATTGTCATCTCGACGCATCCGAATTTAATGACGATCGCAATGCTGTTATTGCGCGTGCCGAACACGCCGGTGTCAGGCGGATCGTCATCCCCGCCATCGGGCGCAGCAATTTTGCCACGGTTCGGCAACTGGCTCGCTCTTTTGCCGGTGGCTATTATGCGCTTGGCATTCACCCTTTATTCGTTGCGCATGCGGCGAACGAAGATCTGGATATTCTGGCACAGGAAGTAGAGCAGTCCCTGGCAGATCCGCGATTTGTTGCCATCGGTGAAGTCGGCCTGGATTTTTTCGTAAAGGAGATTGCCCAGGGGCCGCCGCGCGAACGCCAGGAGTACTTCTACCAGCAACAGCTCAGGCTGGCCCGCCAGTACGATTTGCCCGTGCTGCTGCATGTGCGTCGTTCTCAGGATATTATTTTGAAGTACCTGCGTCGCTACCCTGGCATCGGCGGTATTGCCCATGCCTTCAATGGTAGTGATCAGCAGGCGGATCATTTTGTTGGCCTGGGGTTTGCCTTGGGCTTTGGTGGCGCAATGACGTTTACCCGCGCGCATCAGATCCGTCGGCTGGCCTGCCGCATTCCGCTGGCCAATATCGTGCTGGAAACCGACGCTCCTGATATTCCCCCTGCCTGGTTACGAGAGGATCGCCCTCGCAATACGCCTGAGCAAATTCCGGCCATCGCCCAGGTGCTGGCTCAATTACGTAACCTGTCAGTCGATGAGATTGCCCAGGCTACCGCTGCAACCTCCTCGCAGGTTCTGCCGCGATTGGCCACGTCCTGAGGTTCGAAAAAAGCGGCCTTGACCAATTTCGGGCCGCAGCCGTACGCCGTCGTATGCCGCAATGGCAAAGACTGAACTGCTTCATGATAGTACGGACGGCACACTACCCATTCTTGTTGGCGCTTGTCGTGTTGCCTGATTGATAAATCGGTCACGGTCATCTTGCAGTGCAGGGCGGACAGTTGAACAATGGCAGTAGCAAGATTGTTGATCCTGACCCGGCCTTATGCATGCGCATCCTACGCTTTCTATTTTTTTTCCTTCACTCCCTGTGTGCGCTACTGAGATTTCGCCTGCGCGCGACACGTTACCGGCGCGCGCTCCGGATCCTGTTGTGGAGCCCTTGCGCTTACCTGCATCGGTATGGATTGGCAGCGTCGCGCTGGGCATTGCCATTGTGCAATGGTGTCCGGAGCTACCTTCGTTACGTGTGTTGATTCCAGTATGGCTGGCCTGCCTGTGTATCGGGTGGCTGTCGACGGCGTTATTGCAGGGATCGTCAAATGGGGTGCGGACACCACAAACCTGGCTATTGAAACGGGTGCGCACAGCGCTCCGGGCAACAGGGGGCAACGTCAGGGATCGCACCGACAGCTACAGCGATAGCAATACAGATACACGGGCTTGTCGGTTCATGTTAATTCTTATCCAGGTCGCATTGCCACTTAGTGTGCTGGGTCTGTGCCTGATCAGCGGGATGCTGTATTCGGTCTGGCGGGCGCAATGGCGCCTGGCAGATAGCCTTGATCTGCGACTGGAAAATCGTCCGCTGTCGGTGCAGGTGCAAGTGACCGAGCTGCCGCGTGATCTGATTAACGGGTGGGCATTCGAGGCGCGTATTGTCGCGGGTGCGCTTGCGCAGCGCGTACCCGAACGGGTGCTGCTACGCTGGTATACGGGCTCGCGCAGCGGACCGTTTATACCACCGCAACGACCAGCGGCAGGTTTGCCCGATCTGCGTCCCGGACAAATATGGCAAATGACGGTAAAGCTCAAACGCAATCATGCACTACGCAATTTTCATGGATTCGATTATGATGCCTTCCTGTTTGCTGCGGGTGTGCGCGCCAGCGGCACGGTCATCGGTTCCGGGCGCCTGCTGCGTGATGAAGTCTGCAGCGCATGGAGACCCTGTATTGAACGGGCTCGGTTCGTTCTGCGCCGCGCATTGAACCACGTGCTGCAAGATAAGCGCTACGGTCCGGTGATTGTCGCACTTGTCATGGGAGACCAGAACGGCATAAGCAACGAAGACTGGCAGGTCTTCAATCTCACTGGCATCACACATCTGGTGTCTATCAGCGGTTCGCACATTACCATGCTCGCTGCCATGGGCAGCCTGGGCGTATTTGGACTGTGGCGACGGTTGCGTCTGCAAGGCAAGCAACTGGCTGAGCGCAAACCGGCCCAGATCGTGGCCGCCAGTGGGGGATTGCTGGTTGCTGCTACCTATTCAGTGCTGGCAGGGTGGGGCGTCCCGGCGCAGCGCACCTTTATGATGCTTGCAATATTCTGGCTGTCGGTCGTCTGGCGCGCCCGCGTCAGAAGTACAACTTTGCTTGCTCTGGCAGCTTTGTGCATACTGTTGCTGGATCCGTGGGCAGTGCTGTCTATCGGATTCAGCCTGTCCTTTGCTGCTATTGCCAGCCTCATGTTGTGGGGATCCCGCAGCAAGCAATACGTGTCGGCAACGCCAGGTCTGGTGAACAGAGGTTTGCAGCGCTTGTGGGACGCCGCAAAAATGCAGCTATTCATGAGCGTTGCCTTGGCGCCGTTGCTCATAGGCCTGTTTCAACAGTATGCTTTTGTGTCGCCGCTGGTCAATGCCTTTGCTATCCCTGTGATCGGTGGGTTGGTTACGCCGCTGGCGCTGCTACTGGCCGTGCTCTGCGCTACCGGCTTGTGGCCATCAGCTGCTGGCTGGGTGGCCGATGGCGCGCATCGGCTGCTTGAGACTGTGTTAGCTGGGGCGCATGTATTAGCTGGCATCGAATGGGCGACGCCCGATTTTCCTGCCGTACCTGGCCACTGGATTGGTCTGGGTATGCTCGGGTTGTTGGTGTTCGTTCTGCCCAAGGGCATTCCTGGGCGCGGCTTCGGTTTGATCTTGCTGATCCCTTTATTATTTTTTCGGCCACTCCGGCCGTTGGCGGGAGACTGGTTCATGACCGTGCTGGATGTCGGGCAGGGCGCTGCGGTGCTGATCAGTACGCAGCAACATCACCTGCTGTTTGATACGGGCCTGCGCAGCAGTGTAGCTAACGATAGCGGCACCCTGGTTATCGTTCCTTATCTGCGGGCCGCGGGCATTAATGCGCTGGACGAGTTGATCGTTTCCCATTCCGATCTTGATCATGCCGGCGGAGCGGGCAGTGTGTTGCAGCAGGTGAATGTGAAGCACGCCTATGCCTCATTTGCACTTAATCATTACCTTGAACGCGAACAGGATGCCCTGCAGCGAAATCTGCTTGTGAAAAACCAACAAGCGACCCTTGATTTTTGCCAGCGCGATGTAAGCTTTGAATACGATGGCGTTCAATTTCGTTTCTATCATCCAGCCGAAATCAAGGGGATGCCCGCCAAGGCGGATAACGATCACAGTTGTGTTTTGCGGATACAGGGCAGGCATCATTCCGCGTTATTGACCGGCGATATCGGTGCTACTGTTGAAGCCAGGTTACTACAGGCGCCAGCGCCCATTCCCGCGACTGATGTGATCATGGCGCCACACCACGGCTCTGCAAGTTCGTCGTCGATGGCGCTGGTTCAAGCCATGCAGCCGACCCTTGCCTTTGCCCAGGCAGGGTATTTGAACCGTTATGGGCATCCGGCCAGCAATGTGGCGGCACGTTGGCGCGCTACCGCGCAGCTGTATCTGGATACCATCGATGCAGGCGCGATTCAGATCCGATCCGGCGCCAATGGTTTATGGGTAAATTGCGCGAGGGCATCGCGGCAACGTTATTGGGATGGCTTTTAGCTTATGATAATCAGGCCTAGGCACGCCTATGCCGGCGACAGATATTTCTTTGGCAATGTGCTTGAGTGTACGCACCCACACCCCAGGATACGCTGTCTTGCATCCCGTTTAACGCTATGCTATTTAAGGAGTTTTTATGCAATCGCCCCGTTTGAATTTCGTCAACTGCATGAGTCCTGCCGGCATTCATCGTATGGCCTATCGGGAATGGGGCGATCCGGCCAACGGACGGGTGCTGTTGTGCGTGCACGGGCTGTCGCGCAATGGCAATGATTTCGATGAAGTAGCCAAGGCCATGTCCGAGGAGTATCGTGTTGTCTGCCCGGATATCGCCGGACGCGGCGCATCCGATTTCCTGGTCAATCCTGCCAGTTACGTTGTGCCTCAGTATGTCTCGGACATTACCACGTTGCTGGCAAGATTGCAGCCGCAATCGCTCGACTGGCTGGGCACGTCTATGGGCGGCCTGATCGCATTGGCTTTTTCCGCTGTGGTTGGCGCCAAGCACGCTGCCATTGCTGCAGCGGGCAATAGTGCATTGCCCAAAACCACCGGCCTGTCCCTGGGAAAGCTGATCCTGAACGATGTCGGGCCGGCGATCGAGCTGGCCTCTATCGAGCGGATCGCCGGTTATGTCGGCATTCCTTTGCAATTTGACTCTTTCGAGGCTGCGGTCAACCATATGAAAACCAACGCTGCTTCTTTCGGTCCGCTAAGCGATGAGCAATGGGTGGCGTTTACCAAGGCGGCCATGGTGCAAAAAGGGCAGGTCTGGACCCAACATTATGACCTGGCGATCGCCCAGGCTTTTGCGGGCCTGAAAGACGAAAAAATGCTCAAAGCCGGTGAAGCCATGCTGTGGCGGGCCTTTGAGGCATTGCAATGCCCAATTCTGCTGATACGAGGCGAGCGTTCCGATTTGTTAAGCAAAACGACTGCGGAACAAATGCAGGCGCGCAATAAACAACTGCAAATGATCGAAATTGCCGAAACCGGCCATGCGCCTTCGTTATTGCCGCAGTCACAGGTGCAGGCCGTGCGCAAGTTCCTGCTGTCCTGAACTGGGTGGGGGCAGCTTCGGGCCATGAAATCGTTCAAAAGCTGTCTTTGCAGAGCAGAGGGCGTAAAATGTCAGCAAGATGACCGCTTTTATACAGACGTTTTTACAGGGCGTCTGTCTTGAACAGTCGTTTGCAGCAATCGGGCTTCTACAGCCCGGTTTATATGGGTTGCCGTACAACATAGAACACCAATCAGCATTACAGGAAGGGCCATGACAGAGTCGCTCGCATTTAAGGCAGATTTACACTGCCACTCTACCGCATCGGACGGCGTATTGGCGCCTGCCGAGGTAGCAGCGCGCGCCCACGCCAATGGCGTGACCCTATGGAGCCTGACTGACCACGATGAAATCAGCGGGATTGCGCAAGCCAGGCAAGCCGCCCGGTCACTGGGCATGCAGTTCGTTGCGGGCATTGAAATTTCGGTGAGCTGGGCCGAACGCACCTTGCATGTGGTAGGACTCAATATTGATATTGAAAACACGCAGCTTAACCAGGGGCTTGAGCAGATTCGGCGAGATCGCCGGACACGTGCTCATCTGATGGCAGACAAGTTTGCTGAGCTGGGTATTGCCGGGACTTATGACGGCGCCCTCAGTTTTGCCGGTAATCCGAACTTGCTGAGCCGAACCCATTTTGCACGTTATCTGGTTGAGCAGGGACACTGCAAAAGCATGCAGGAAGTATTCGATCGCTATCTGGCCGATGGCAAGCCTGCCTATGTGGCAGGGGAATGGGCCGGGCTGGATGAGGCGCTCGACTGGATCCACGCAGCCGGTGGCATTGCGGTCATTGCACACCCCGGTCGTTATAAATATTCACGCCGGGAGTTTACAACGCTGTTTCGCACGTTCAAGCTGATGGGGGGCAAGGGGATAGAAGTGGTCACCGGTTCACACACGCCCGATCAGTACCACCAGTACGCCAATGTGGCACGCCAGTATGGTTTTCTGGCGTCCTGCGGATCAGATTTTCATAGCCCCAAGGAAAGCCGCATGGACCTGGGCAGATTGCCTCCCATGCCAAGCGACCTTGTTCCCGTATGGAAAGCATTCAACTGAAATTATGAATAAAGCATTTGTCAAGGAAAAGGAAGACGACGACGAGGACGATCAGAGTCCCGAGGCCGTCGCCCTGCCGCCAGGCACCCGCAATTATATGACGCGTGATGGCTACACTATGCTGCGCGATGAATTGACGCATCTGATGAATGAAGAGCGGCCCGAAGTGGTCCAGATCGTCTCATGGGCCGCCTCAAACGGGGATCGCTCTGAAAACGGCGATTATCTTTACGGAAAGAAACGATTGCGCGAAATCGATCGCCGGATTCGTTTTCTGACCAAGCGGCTGGAGCTGGCCGAAGTGGTGGATCCCGGCAAGCAGCCTGATCGCGACCGTGTGTTTTTTGGCGCTCAGGTGTTCTATTGCGATGAACTGGGTGAAGAGTTTCGTATCACCATTGTAGGCGTTGACGAAGCCGAACCCCTGCAGGGGAAAATCAGCTGGATTTCGCCGGTCGCCCGGGCGCTACTGAAGGCGCAGGAAGGCGACACGGTCACGTTGCGCACGCCTTCAGGCGTCAAGCAACTGGAAGTGCTGGAAATTATTTATCCTGATGAGTAAGTGAAAACTGCGCCTGGTCGTCCTGGGCCAGCTGTTTTTCCAGTACGGGCATGGATTCGCGCAATGCCGTGACCAGGGTATACGGTGGATTGACAACAAACATGGCGCTGCCATACAGACCATAGCCGTTTTCCGGTGGCCTTTTTACCGCCAGGCGAACGTGCACCCAACTGGCATCGCTGATCTTTTCCAGCTGTTTTTGCATATCGTGTACTTCTTTGCGCCGCACTAGCGGGTACCAGACCGCAAAGCAGCCAGTCGCAAATTTCTTCAGACCTTCTCTGACGGCTGTCAGGGTATGACGGTAGTCATTCTTGTCTTCGTAGGATGGATCAATCAGGATAATGCCGCGTCGAGGGGCGGGTGGCAATTGCGAGAGCAGGCCGGTAAACCCGTCTTTTTCAAAGACGCTGACCTGTCTTGCCACATCCCGCGATTGCATCTGTATATTTTCATCCAGACGCGTGATTTCGGTGGGATGCAGTTCAAACAGGCGCAGCCTGTCCGCAGGGCGCATTAACTGCAATGCGATCCATGGCGAGCCAGGATAGACGCTCAGGCCGCCCTGATCATTGAGCTGTCGTACATGGTCGATGTAATCGGCCAGCAGTGCAGGCAACTGGGGCAGATGCCACAGCCGTTCAATGCCGTCGCGAAACTCGGCGGTTTTCTCCGCCCAGGCATCGGTCAGATCATAGACGCCGGCACCGGCATGCGTGTCAATAACCCAGTAGGGCGAGTCCTTACGATTGTAATAATCGAGAATATGCAACAGGACTGCATGTTTGAGCACGTCGGCATGATTGCCGGCGTGAAAGGCGTGACGATAACTGAACATGTGGTAGTACTTTAATAGGCGCCGAGATCGGCAGGAATGCGGACGAGTTCGTCCGTGAAAATGGCATCGCAGCCCCAGGCAAGTAGCTGTTTGGCCCGACGGTAATCATTGACGGTATAGGCACATACTTTGTAGCCTGCGGCGTGGATCCGCGCGATCGTTGGTTCGTCCAGATATTTCTGGTTCAGATTGATGGCATGGCAGCCCAGTGATTCGAGCGTGCTTTCAAAATCGTCGGGCAGGGTGTCGATCAGGAACGCCCTTGGCACATCGGCAGCATCGCGTGCAAATGCAGCCAGCGCTTCGCGTGAAAAGGACGAAACCAGCGGGGCGACGCCGCCATTTGCCCACAATTGAGTAACGGCCTGAGCCACTGCGGCGCCGGTTTGTGCTTCACGGCCAGGGCACGGTTTGATTTCGATATTGCAAAGCAGGCCGTTTTCCAGAATGAAGCGGGCAAACTGGCTGAAGGCCGGCAGTGGCTCACCGGCGTACCAGGCCGAATGCCAGCTTCCCATATCCAGCTGGCCCAGCACTTTAAATGGCATGCCGGCTGCCGTGCCAGTGCCGTCAGAGGTGCGATCCACTGTGTCATCGTGCAGTACGATCAATACATCGTCGCCGCTGAGCTTGACGTCAAACTCCGACATGATAAAGCCATGGTCGTAGCCGCAGCGCAGGCCGGCAAGCGTGTTTTCGGGGGCAATGCAGCCGCCGCCACGATGTGCGATAACGGCGGGGTACGGCCAGGATACAGGGGATTTCGAAGACATACAGGCACCAGGAGTCGTGAAATAAGGGCAATAGCAGACATTGTCGCACGCCGACTGGCGCAGCGCACGTTGCAGCCTTATGCCAGCCAATTGCCTGAATTGATGCTAAAGTTTTATTTTAATTGAAAAAACGCTTAAAATAAGCGGTTATTCTGAATCGCTTTGCCAACAGGCGGCTTTTCGCTTTCGCATCAGACATTCATTTTGGTCGGGAACACAATGCTAGAATCCTTTCGCACGCATAAACGTTTATTGCTCGTTGTACTGTTCGTTCTGGTCGTGCCTTCTTTCGTCTTTTTAGGTGTTGCCGACTACCAGTCGTTTAGCAATAATGACGTGAAACTGGCTTCGGTCCGGAAAAATGACATTACCCAGGCGCAGTTTGACCAGTCCTGGCGTGAGCGTCTGAACCAGTTGCGCGAGCAAAATGGCAGCAATTTCAACATCAATGCCGTCGATACCCCGGCCAATCGTCAGGCCTGGCTAGACCAACTGGTGGACAATCAGGTGCTGCAGCAGGAAATGCTGGACCAGCATTTCAATGCGACAGACAATATGGTGCGCCAGGCCATTGCCAGCACGCCCGATTTTCAGGACAACGGTAAATATTCTTTTCAGAAATACAGCCAGTTTCTGGCCGAGCGCAATATCCGTGACGTCGATTATGAGCAGTATGTGCGCCAGCAACTGGCATTTGCGCAGTTGCTCGAGCCGGTTGCCGGCACGGTAAGCATTCCCGTGCAAACGGCTGCGCTGCTTCAGACGGCCATGACGCAGGAGCGCACCGTCAGGCTCAAAAGCTTCGAGGCAGCGGCCTATGAGCAATCGGTGCAGGTCAGTGATCAGGAAATTGCCGATTGGTATGAAAAGAACAAGCAATCGCTGCAGGTGCCTGCGTATGTCAATGTGGACTATGTCGTCCTGAATCAGGATGCGGCCCTCAAAACCGTAGGCGAGATTTCCGACGCCGATATTGAAAGCTATTACAAGGCAAATATCGCCAAGTACACCAAGAAAGAGCGACGCCAGATCAATCATATCCAGATCCAGATTCCTGCCGGCGCCGATGAAGCGGCACAGAAAGCAGCCCAGGACAAGGCAATTGAAGTGGCGGAAAAGGCCAAGCAGAATCCAGATTCCTTTGCCGAACTGGCAAAAACCTATTCCGACGATGCCGGTTCAAAAAATCAGGGCGGTAGCCTGGGTACCCTGGCCAAAGGCGATATAGCCCCCCTGGACGATGCCGCTTTTGGCCCGCAGGCTCCCGGTATTACTGATCCGGTCAAAATCGACAACGCCTGGCATGTGCTGCAGATTGCCAATATCGAGCCAGGCCAGGTTGAACCGCTGACGCAACTGAAGGAAAGCTTGAAAAAGGAAATTGCGTTGCAGCAGGCGTCTGAAAAATTTGCCGACCTGTCGACCAAATTGACCCAGTTGTCCAGCACTGAACGCGATTCCCTGCAACCGCTGGCCGATGCCCTGGCGCTGGACATTCGCCATGTCGGCGGTGTCAGCCAGACGGCTTTGCTGCCAAAAGAACAGGTGGGCGACAATGCCGCGATTGGCAGCAAGGATGCCGCCTATTTTGAATCAGGCCGGGTTCGGGAAACGCTGTTTTCCGATGAAGTGCTCAAGCAGAAAAAGAATTCCGGGGTGATCGAGATTTCCCCATCCGAGCTGATGGTTGTGCGTGTGGCCAAGGACGTTCCGGCCGCGGTTCCTGCGCTGGACGACGTTCGCGAGACCGTCCTTAATCGCATTCGCGATGAAAAAGGGAAACAGCAGGCCGCTGAAGACGGTGTAGCGGAACTGGCTATGCTCAAGGAAAAAGGACCGGGTGAGCTGACCGGCTTTGGCAAGGAAACCACCATCAGCCGCTTGACCCAGTCTCAGTTGCCGCCAGCCATGCTCAATGCCATCATGAGCGCACCTGCCGATTATCTGCCCGCCTTTGTAGGCTTTGAGCTGCCCAATGGCTATGCCATTGCCCAGATCGAGAAAGTGACCGAACCCACCGCCGAGGCCCGCAATATGTTTGACCAGTATCTGCGCCAGGCCATGATTGCCGGGACCGGGGCACAAGTTGCTCAGAGCGTGACCCGACTGATTCGCCAGACGCATGACGTCAAAGTGTATCCCGATGCCGAGAAAGTGGTTAACGACGCTGCCGGTAATCAGTAAGCGCTTTTTCCAGAACAGGCCAAACCGTCTGGGCCATCAGCGGCTGGGCCTGTTCGGCGGGGTGAATGCCATCATCCTGGTACATATCCCGTTGCAGGGCAAACGAAGCAAATAGAAAGGGCACCAGATAGGTGTCCTTTTCTTTTGCGAGCGTACCAAACATCTGCTGAAACTGTTGGGCATAATCGGGCCCGAAATTGGGCGGAATCTGCATGCCGATCAGTACCACTTCGGCCTTGGCGGCCTTGGCGCTCTCGATCATGGCTTGCAGATTGTCACGGCTGGCTTCAAGCGAGAGGCCGCGCAGCGCGTCATTCGCGCCCAGTTCCAGTATCATGATGGCAGGCTGATGTTTCTTCAGCAGGGCAGGCAGGCGACTGCGTCCTCCTGCGGTGGTGTCGCCGCTGATACTGGTATTGACCAGCTGGGCATCGCCCAGCGCCTCTTTTTTATTCTCTGCCAGCCACTGCACCCAGCCGGCACCGCGTCTGATACCATATTCGGCAGACAGGCTGTCACCCACGACCAGAATGACCGGTGCGTTGGCCGATACCGGTTTTTCCTGGGCTTTGGCCGCTTGCGGCCAGACGAACACCCACAGGCTTATCAGAATGGACAGAACACGAATCATGGACGCAGATGTTGTCATTGAAGTTTCTCATTTGAAAAAACACGTTGCCGAAGCAACTGGTACGCTGGACATTTTAGATGATATTTCCTTTGGGCTCGAACGCAGTGCGACATTAGCCATTACAGGCAGTTCCGGATCAGGAAAATCGACGTTGCTGGGTATTCTGGCTGGCCTGGATACGCCGTCCTCAGGGCAGGTGCGCTTGATGGGCAAAAATATTTTTGAGATGGATGAAGATGCCCGCGCTGTGCTGCGGGCTCAGAATATCGGTTTTGTATTTCAGTCGTTCCAGCTATTGCCAAACCTGACTGCGCTGGAAAACGTCATGTTGCCGCTGGAATTGCAGGGGCAGCCGGCGCGGGACGCCGCCCAGCAGATGCTAGAGCGGGTCGGGCTAGCCTCACGAATGCATCATTATCCCAAGACATTGTCTGGGGGAGAAAAGCAACGCGTGGCCTTGGCCCGTGCTTTCGTGGTGAGCCCGGCAATCCTGTTCGCTGATGAACCAACGGGCAGCCTTGATACGGAAACCGGTCAGCGTATTGCGGATCTGATGTTTGAGATGAATCGGGAAAAAGCCGCCACATTGGTACTGGTAACACACGACCAGAAACTGGCTGCGCGCTGTGATCAGAAAATTATGCTGATCTCGGGCCGCCTGGCCGCTACAGTACCGGATCCTGATTTGGTCTGACTTTCAGCCGTGCCACTTTCTGCACTTGCGATACGTGACGGACCATGCGAAATACCCGCGCCAGATGCTTGCGATCATGGACCTGGATCGTCAGGTGCACCACGGCCAGATTCTGCGCATCTTCATTCATGGACATCGTCAGGATATTGGAGTCAGCCGCCGAGATCTGCGCGGCAATGCGGCCCAGCACCCCTTTTTCGTTACGGATAACGATTTCCATGCGCACCGGCAGGTGCGAGGCGGTTTCCTCATCCCAATACACCTGCACCCAGCGGTCAGGTTCCCGGGAGCGCAGGCGCATCGCAGTCGGGCAGTCATCGGTATGAACGACGAGCCCATGCCCCGGACGGATCAGTGCGACCAGGCTGTCACCGGGAATAGGGCTGCAGCAGCCCGAGAGCTGGACGGCCTGACCTTCGTTGCCCTGAATGAAGATCATCCCCGCGTGAGCAATGGACACTTCATCAATGACTGCGGCACTGGTGGCGAGCATGGCATTTTCGACTGCGAAGCGGCGTGCGACCACGGCAGCCAGCCTGCGACCCAGACCGATGTCGGCCAGAATCTCTTCGCGTGAGGAGGCGCCCGAACTGCGCGCCAGTTTTTCCCATTCGGCATTATCGGCATCGGGCAGGGGAATGTTCAGTTCCTGCAATGCCTGTTTGAGCATTTTCTCGCCAAAATGAATGGAATCTTCATATTTGACGGTTTTGAGAAAGTGACGGATTTCGGAGCGGGCCTTGCCGGTGCGGACATGGTTGAGCCACTGTACGTTGGGTTCCGAAGCAGGCGAGGTAACAATTTCGATGGTATCGCCGCTTTTGATTTCGGTTTTCAAAGGAACAAATTCGCCATTGATTTTTGCCGCGACCGCCTGATTACCGATATCGGTATGAATGCCGTAGGCAAAATCAATTGGCGTTGCACCGCGTGGCAATGAGACGATTTTTCCTTTCGGTGTCAATACATAGACCGCGTCGGGGAACAGATCGACCTTGACGTGCTCAAGAAATTCACCGGAGTCGCCGGTCTGGCTCTGGATGTCCAGCAACGACTGAAGCCAACGGTGGGTCTGCTTCTGCAGATCGTTCAGCGAGATATCGTCTTCCTTGTACATCCAGTGCGAGGCGACGCCTTTTTCGGCAATGTGATCCATGTCCCGCGTACGAATCTGAAACTCGATGGGCGTGCCATAGGGGCCGACCAGCGTAGTATGCAGGGACTGATAGCCGTTGATTTTGGGGATGGCGATGTAGTCCTTGAACTTGCCTGGCACCGGTCGGTACAGCTGGTGGATGGTGCCCAGCGTCAGATAACATTCCTGCAGGGTATGCACAATGATTCGAAAACCATAGATGTCCAGCACTTCGGAGAAGGATTTTTTCTGCTCGCGCATTTTGTTGTAGATGCTGAACAGCGACTTTTCCCGGCCGCTGATTTCCGCTTCGATGCCATTGGCTGGCATGGCAGAAGTAATATTTTCGGCAATGCGGGTGAGCACTTCGCGACGATTGCCGCGTGCGGCCAGTACGGCCTTTTTCAGTACGTTGTAGCGATTCGGGTTACTGGCTTCAAAGCACAGGTCCTGTAACTCCCGCACCAGGGCATTTAAGCCCAGCCGGTGTGCAATGGGCGCATAGATTTCCAGCGTCTCGTTAGCCACTCGCCGGCGTTTTTCCGCACCGACCGCATCCAGCGTGCGCATATTATGCAGTCGGTCGGCCAGTTTGATCAGAATGACGCGAACGTCCTTGGCCATGGCCAGCAGCATTTTGCGAAAGCTTTCCGCCTGCTGTTCGGCCTTGGTGGCAAAATTGAGTTTTTCCAGCTTGGTCAGGCCGTCGACCAGGTTGGCCACGTCCGGATTGAATTTTTCGGCAAGCTCTGCCTTGGATACGTTCTGGTCTTCGATAACGTCATGCAGCAGCGCAGCCATCAGGGCGTTGGAGTCCAGCTTCCAGCCGGCGCAGATTTCGGTAACCGCAATCGGGTGGGTAATATAGGGTGCGCCAGACGATCGGAATTGTCCCAAATGCGCCTGATCAGCAAAGCGGTAGGCTTCCCGTACCTTATCGATTTCCTTGCTGTCCATATAGGTGGACAGCATTTCGGTCAAATGGGCCAGCGATGCAATGGCCGGTTCGTGGCGCGTGGCACTATTGGGGACGGCTTGCGGGGGAATGCGTTGCTCGTCGTCCTGCAGTATTGATGCGTTTGCAATAGAGGTGGCAGCCTGCGCAGACTGCCGTTGGCTGTTACGATTTCGTCGGCGGAAAGGAGACCCGGCACGCAGCGCGTGCAACAGCGAGGAAGATGCGTCCTTGAGTCCCATATGTCCTGCCTGTGCCTGGCAATCAGGTAGGCACTTTACGCAGCATTTCCGCTCCGGTCAGACCTTTGGCAATTTCACGCAGTGCGATCACGGTCGGTTTGTCCTTGTCCGGATCGACGCGCGGTTCATGGCCCTGAGCCAGTTCACGGGCGCGGTAGGTCGCAGCCAGCGTCAGGTTGAAGCGGTTGGGGATGTGCATCATGCAATCATCGATAGTAATACGAGCCATGGTGTTGTCCTTAGCGGGTAAGCAAAAAAGTTAAAGTCAAATTACCGAACGGAATCGGAAATTCCGAGCTGGGAGAAGAGTTGGGCATGCCGGGCGGCCTGGGACTGGTATCGGAGCCTTGCGGCTGCAACGATTTTCTGTAATTCATTCAGGGCTGTGGCAAAATCTTCATTGATAATAACATATTCGCACTCCGGAGCGTGCGCGATCTCGCTTCCTGCCGCCAGTATCCGGCGGGTGATGACGCTGGCCGAATCCTGACCTCGTTGGGTCAGCCGAGTTTCCAGCACCTCAATGGACGGTGGCAGGATGAAAACACCCGTTACGCCCGGAAAATGCTGCCGGACCTGGCGCGCGCCTTGCCAGTCGATTTCCAGGAGAATGTCCTTGCCCTGAGCAATGGCTTTTTCTATGGGTGGCCGAGGTGTACCGTAAAAATTGCCATGGACTTCAGCCCACTCAAGCAATTGGCCGGTCTCGCGCAATTGCAGAAAGTCTTGCTTGGTGGTGAAATAATATTCGCGGCCTTCCTGCTCGCCGGGGCGCGGATCGCGCGTGGTGCAAGATATGGACAGGGAAATGTTGTCGTCCTGCGCGAGCAGCGCATTGACCAGGCTTGATTTGCCCGCACCGCTGGGTGCGATAATCATGAAGACATTACCGGGAAATTTAAGCATAATGATGACGGTGGCGGCAAAAGAAAATCATAGCAAAAAAACCAGCACTTTTCGGCAATTGCCTGAACCGGTGCGTTTTTTGTCATGTTCTGAAGTGGCCGGATCGGCTGGCGCGCACGTTTCAAATTGAGTGCGGCACGAAACAGCATGAAAAAAACCAGGCACTTGCGTGCCTGTAGGAATTATTTCAAACCTGATAGCATAGCGGTTCCGTTTCCAAAGGAGTAACAAGAATGAATACACCCCCCCTTAAAGTCGCCGTGGTCACAGGAGCAGGATCCGGCATCGGGCGCGCAGTGGCGCTTGAACTGCTGGGAACCGGCTACGCCGTTGTGCTGGCCGGCAGGCGCGCCGATGCCCTGGAAAAGACCCGCACTGCGGCCGGGGTTGATGCAACCCGGGCATTGGTGGTGCCAACCGATGTAACCAGCGAGCAGGAAGTGCGCCGGCTGTTCGATACCGCTCAGCGCGAGTATGGGCGCGTCGATGCGCTTTTTAACAATGCGGGGCGGGGTGGTACGCCGGTTCCTGTTGATGAGTTCTCGGTGCAGGAGTGGCGTGACATTGTTGATGTGAATCTGACCGGTATGTTCCTGTGTGCGCAGGCAGCGTTCCGTGTCATGCGACAGCAGGACCCCCAAGGGGGTCGTATTATTAATAATGGGTCAATTTCGGCCCATGCGCCACGGCCCATGAGCATTGCCTATACCGCCACAAAACACGCCGTGACCGGGCTGACCAAATCGCTGTCCCTTGACGGACGAGCCTACAATATTGCTTGCGGCCAGGTGGACATCGGCAACGCCGGTACCGACATGACGCAGCGTATGCAAAAAGGTATTATCCAGGCAAATGGCGAGACGCGTGTGGAGCCGGTCATGGATGTGGCGCACGTGGCTCAGACTGTGCGGGCCATGTGTGATTTCCCATTGGAAACCAACGTGCAGTTTGTGACCATCATGGCCACCAAAATGCCTTATGTTGGACGTGGCTGATTTGCGCCGGGCGCAAGCGGTAGCGTGGGGCGCTGCAAGATGCCGGAGCAGTGGCTTGCCCCGGCGTACAAAGCAGCAGCCTTATATACAGCGCTGATCTTAACTAGCAGGAGTAGGGTATGACCATTCAGAAAATCAAACCGCGTATCGCCGATGTTGGCGGCATCCCCGTTGCCCGTGCGCTGCCAAATCGTGAACGACGCACTATCGGATCCTGGTGTTTTCTGGACCATGCCGGCCCGGCCCACTTTGAAGAAGGTAATCCGGGCATGCAGGTGGGCGAACATCCGCATATCAATCTGCAAACCTTTACCTGGATGCTTGAAGGGGAAGTGCTGCACAAGGATAGTCTGGGCAACGAGCAATTGATTCGCCGCAAACAGGTCAATCTGATGACGGCCGGCCATGGTATCGCGCATACCGAACAAACGCCGCCAGGCATCAACGTGCTGCATGCGGTGCAGTTGTGGATTGCCTTGCCCCAGTCCGAAACGCCCATTGCCCCGGCCTTTGAGCACTATCCCCAATTGCCGGAGTGGCAGCAGACCAATACACGATTCACTTTGCTGACGGGCGAATTTGCGGGGCAGCGCGCACCTACCCGCCAGTTCACTCCCTTGGTCTGTGTCGACATTGAGGCGCTGGGACCGGACAGCATCGAGCTGACACTGAATCCGGAATTCGAATATGGTCTGTTCCTGATTACCGGTGCCCCGGCCAGTATCAACGATGAGTTGTTTGAATTGAATGAAGTGGCTTTTCTGGGTATGGGCAAAAATACCGTGCGCATCAATACCACCGCCGAGTCACGTCTATTGCTTCTAGGCGGCACACCGATTGATGTTCCGGATTTTCAGATTTGGTGGAATTTCGTCGGCTCGCGTAACGACATTATTCAGGCGCAAAAGGACTGGAACGCCCACGCCCCACGATTTGGGAAGGTGGACACGGATATGAAGCGCTTGACACCGCCCGATTTACCCTGGGTAGATAAGGTGCCGCCAGCACCTTGAGCAGGCGAGCCGCAGTTGTCTGCTTGCCGCAGGCGTTGCTTATTCGATATTCTGTGCCTGTTCGCGCAACTGCTCAATAAGCAGCTTGAGGTCAATAACCGATTGCGTGATCTCCAGCGAGCTTGACTTGGAACCCAGGGTGTTTACTTCCCGGTTCATTTCCTGGAAGAGAAAATCCAGGCGTTTGCCCAGGCTGAGCGACTTGGCCGCAGATTTAGACTCGGATTTTCCTGACGAGAGAATGACGCGAAGTTCGGTCAAATGGGAGTCCAGCCGCGTCAGTTCTTCTGCCACATCAATGCGCAGGGAAAACAGGGACGATTCTGCGGCAATACGGGCGGAAAGCTCTGCGCCGCTGATTTGCTCAAAGCCATTGGGGCAGGCGGCATTCAGGGTGTCGGTCAGTTTACCGGCCAGCTTCTTGCGGTATTCCTCTAGAATCCCGGGCAGTCGCTGCTCAATGGTGCTGATTACTTTTTTCATTTCTTCGGCAGCCTCGAGCATTGCCGCGGCCAGACGCTCACCTTCCCTGGCACGGGCAAGAATCAGCTCCTTCAGGGCGCTGCGTCCCGCCTGCATGCATTGGTTCAGCCACATGGCCGGCGAGTCGTCCTCGTTGTACTCATTAGGGGCGGGCCAGTGCAGCAGATCAGTCATGCCTGGCGCAGCCAGATCGGGAATAATTTTGCGCGCAGCCTGATAGCGTTCGTTAATCAGCGTCAATTGATCGACCTCGAAGGCGCGCTGTTGCAGGCTGCCGGATCGGGTAAAAGAGACCCGTACTTCCAGTTTGCCACGCTTAAGATGGCTACTAAGCAGTTCTCTGAGCGCGGTTTCCGCATGACGCAGTTCATCGGGAATTCTGAAGGCCAGATCAAGATAGCGACTATTGACGCCCTTGAGTTCTACGCTAACGCTGCCAAGCAGAAATTCGGAACGGGCACTACCGAAAGCCGTCATGCTGTGGATCATATGTTGTCCGTTATTATTAAGATTAGGTGTCCAGGGTAACGTGTCTTTCCAGCAGATTCAAAAAAGCGACTGGACGACTGATCCGATTATAAGTGATGCAAATGACCATTTTATGCGCACGGCGCACTACAATGTAACTATTGATAATCGATGAGGATATTATGCCCAGCGCAGATCTCAACCTAAACTTTGCTCGTCCCTCGGGCCGGGAACACGATATGATTCGGCCGCTTTCAGTTACACGGCGTTACACCAACTATGCGGAAGGGTCCGTGCTGATCGAGGCTGGCAATACCCGCGTGTTATGCAATGCCAGTGTGATCGAGAGCGTACCGCCTTTTTTGCGCGGCAAAGGCCAGGGCTGGGTAACGGCAGAATATGGCATGTTGCCGCGTTCAACCCATACCCGCTCCGATCGTGAGGCCGCACGTGGCAAACAGAACGGACGCACGCAGGAGATTCAGCGTTTGATCGGGCGCAGCTTGCGCGCCGTCATGGATATGCAAAAGCTGGGCGAGCGTACCATTCAGATTGACTGCGATGTTATCCAGGCCGATGGCGGGACCCGTTGCGCCAGCATTACCGGCGCCTGGATCGCCATGGCCGACGCGGTCAGTCTGCTGCTTAAAGATGGGCGGCTGACGGCCAATCCGCTCAGAGACAGGGTCGCCGCAATTTCAGTCGGCATGTACAAGGGACATGCCGTCCTGGATCTGGATTACGAAGAAGACTCTGCCTGCGATGCCGATATGAACGTGGTCATGACCGGTTCGGGCCAGTTTGTGGAAGTGCAGGGTACGGCCGAGGGTCAGGTATTCAGCCGCCAGGATCTGGACAGTTTGCTGGCGCTGGCAGAATCGGGGATTGCCCGGTTGTTGCGCGAACAACAGTCGGCGTGGCCGGCGTAGCACTACAACGGGCCGGCGTGGTGCATTGAGCTAATCGAGTTACTGGCAGCGGCGTGGCGCTGCAGAGCCCTATATATATGGCGACTGTGATATCTGTCTGCAACTGGTGAAAATGCCGTTTGTGATGCTTGCGTCGTGATTCGCAACTGCTGGGCAAGGTGCCGATCGGATGGCGCGCATTACGCGATGGCTGTTTGCCGGCGCTGGTCCAGCAGAGGAGGCGGGCCTGACTCGCATTGACGCAGAGCGTCTTCGTAGATTGTTATTATTGAATATAGAGTGTAAATATATGGATGTGGTACTGGCTTCCGGAAATAAGGGAAAGTTGCGCGAGTTCAGTGCGCTGTTTGCGCCGTTGGGTATGCGTCTTATTCCGCAGCAGCAATTGAATGTGTCGGAGGCGCCCGAGCCTTTTCATACTTTTGTCGAAAATGCGCTGGGCAAGGCGCGCCATGCCAGTGGGCAAACCGGTTTGCCGGCGCTGGCCGACGATTCCGGCCTGTCGGTTCAAGCCCTGGGAGGAGCGCCCGGCGTGCTGTCTGCGCGGTATGCGACGCTGTTCGGCGAAGAAAAATCCGATGCAGCCAACAACCGCCGCCTTTTGCTCGAGCTGCAAGATCATGAAGACCGCCGGGCTGCCTATATCGCGGTGTTGGTTTTCGTTCGATCCGAAAACGATCCCTGTCCTGTCATCGCGCAGGGCACCTGGCATGGTGAAATCGCCTTGCAGGCTGCTGGTGACAACGGGTTCGGCTATGATCCCTATTTTTATATTCCCGAGTTGGGAAAAACCGCTGCTCAGCTTGATCCGCAGGCCAAAAACCGTGTGAGTCATCGTGCCATGGCGCTCAAGCGTTTGCTGGCGGACCTGGGTGCCGCGTGATAGAAAATATCGTTCCTCTGCAGCGGCTAAAGCCGGCAATCAACTTCAATATCAGCTTGCCGCCCTTGTCTTTGTATATTCATGTGCCGTGGTGTGTGCGCAAGTGTCCATATTGTGATTTCAACTCCCATGAGAAAAAACAGGACATTCCCGAAGCGCGTTTTCTGGCGGCACTGCGTCGCGACCTGGAAGAGACGCTGCCATTGGTGTGGGGCCGTTCGGTTTATACTGTATTTATCGGCGGCGGCACGCCCAGTCTCTTGTCTGGTGACGCGATCGAACAGATGCTGGCTATGGTGCGATCGTATCTGCCACTGGCGCCATCTGCAGAAATTACCATGGAAGCCAATCCCGGGACGGCCGAGGCAGACCGCTTCGCGCAGTATGCGGCAGCAGGTGTCAATCGCTTTTCCCTGGGTGTGCAAAGTTTTGACGACAGCGCGCTGCAGCAGCTAGGCCGTATACACAATGCGCGCCAGGCGGAAAAAGCCATTGAGCTGGCCATGAACGCAGTGTCCCAGGTCAATATCGATCTGATGTATGCGTTGCCCGGGCAGACGCTCGCCAAAGCCCGCACCGATGTGCAGCGGGCGCTGGCTTTTGGTACCCAGCACCTGTCGCTCTATCATCTGACCATGGAGCCGAACACGGTCTTTGCCAAATTCCCGCCAAAAGACCTGCCTGATGAAGATAGCGCTGCCGACATCCAGGATATGCTTTTTGAGCAGACCCGGGATGCCGGTTTTGAGCATTATGAAATCTCGGCCTACGCTCGTCCGGGTTGCCGTGCACGCCACAATCTCAATTACTGGGAGTTTGGCGACTATATTGGTATCGGGCCCGGCGCACATGGCAAGTTGTCGTTTCAGGACCGCATTATCCGTAGGGCCAATGTCAAGAACCCGCAGACCTGGATGGATCGCGCGCTTGAGGCAGACGGCGCCGGCAGGATCATGCACGAGCAGAACCTGGCGGTGGCAGAGTTGCCCTTTGAGTTCATGCTCAATGCGCTGCGGCTGGTCCAGGGGGTGCCCGCGACGCTGTTTGAAGAGCGAACCAGCCTTTCATTGCTGGCTGTGGCCCCGATCATTCGCAAGGCGGTTGAGCGCGGGCTGCTCGAGTCCGATCCTCTGACCATACGACCCACCGAGCGCGGTCAGGCATTTCTTAACGATCTGCAGGCGATGTTTCTGCCCGAAAAGAAAGCATCCTGAAATCTTGTTTCCTGCACGCGCTGCCAGCCGGTTGTTTCTAGCGCCGCCTGCACATGTGTGGTATTGGTGCGTTTTTGCTACAAAGCACCAATTAAGTGCATGTGAAATAATTTCAAGCACTAAAATAGTGCGAATAAATCACGAATCTGCCATGCATCCGGTCATCAAGAGCTGGCATGATACTTGCTTTTAAGTACGGCATACGGCCGGCTCAGGCCCTGTCATTGGACATTACTCATGGAGATAGTATGACAACCCCTCAAGACGTTCTAAAGCTGATTGGTGATCGCGAAGTGACTTTTGTCGATTTCCGGTTTACGGACACGGTCGGTAAAGAACACCATATGACCATTCCATCCAAACTGCTGGATGAAGACAAGTTCGAGTCCGGTCAGGCTTTTGATGGTTCGTCCATTGCCGGCTGGAAAGGCATTGAGGCTTCCGATATGCTGCTGATTCCCGATGCCAAATCAGCGCGTCTGGATCCGTTCCGTGAAGAACCAACCTTGATCATGACCTGCGACGTGGTTGAACCGTCTGATCTGAAAGGATACGACCGCGATCCGCGTTCTTTGGCCAAGCGTGCCGAAGCCTACCTCAAATCCAGTGGCCTGGGCGACACTGCTTACTTCGGCCCTGAGCCGGAATTCTTTGTTTTTGATGGCATCACCTGGACCGACGATATGTCCGGCTGCTCGTTCAAAATCAAATCTGACGAAGCGCCATGGTCATCAGGTACTGAGTCGGAGTCTGGCAACCTGGGACACCGCCCGCGCGTCAAAGGCGGCTATGTACCTGTTTCACCAGTCGATTCCTTTGCTGACCTGCGTTCAGAAATGAGCCTGATTCTTGAAGAGCAGGGCGTGCCGGTAGAAATCCACCACCATGAAGTGGCCGGCGCCGGTCAGCTGGAAATTGGTACTCAGTTCTCTACGCTGGTCCAGCGTGCAGACTGGAACCAGATCCTGAAATACACTGTACATAATGTAGCGCATATGTACGGCAAAACTGCCACCTTCATGCCCAAGCCGCTGTTTGGCGATAACGGTTCAGGCATGCACGTTCACCAGTCAATCTGGAAAGATGGACAGAACCTGTTCGCCGGCAATGGTTATGCCGGTTTGTCTGAGTTCGCCCTGTTCTATATCGGCGGCATCATCAAGCATGCCCGTGCGCTCAACGCGATTACCAATCCGGGCACCAATTCGTACAAACGTCTGGTGCCGCACTACGAAGCCCCGGTCAAGCTGGCTTATTCTGCCCGCAACCGTTCCGCCTCAATTCGTATTCCTTATGTAGGCAATCCGAAAGGCCGTCGTATCGAGGCGCGCTTCCCGGATCCGCTTGCCAACCCTTACCTGGCCTTCTCTGCGCTGATGATGGCCGGTCTGGACGGTGTGCAGAACAAGATCCATCCTGGCGATCCTGCAGACAAAAACCTGTACGATTTGCCACCCGAAGAAGACAAAAAAATTCCGACCGTTGCCTCGTCGCTGGAAGAAGCACTGGCCGCACTGGATGCGGATCGCGAATTCCTGACGCGCGGGGGTGTCTTCAGCAACGATATGCTGGATGCCTATGTTGATCTGAAAATGCAGGAAGTGACTCGTCTTCGCATGACACCGCATCCTGTCGAATACGATCTGTACTATTCGGTGTAATTGCTGCATAAGGGCCTGTCATACCTGAAAGGGGGATGGCGTTTGCCATCCGGCCCGATTGTATCTTCCATGGCAGACCAGCATCTGTCGCCTTGAGGCTGAATCCGGCATGCATTGCCGCTTCGGGCCGGAAGGATGACGCTTAGTCAATCATCTCGCTTTGTGCAGCGTGGATACTTCAGGACTCCCAATGGCAACGAAACTGACAGACGCTTACGATCTTCTTGCCACATCCGTTTTACTGGTGGATGACGATGGACGTCTTCTACATATCAATAGCGCCGCGCAGGACCTGCTCGAGCGATCGCTCAAATCTTTGGAAAGATCGGCCGCGGTTGATCTGTTTACCGATGCCGAAGCCTTCAACAAGGCGCTCGATTACGTATCGGGCAGAAAGCTTTCAAGCGTGCGACTGACGCTGACCTTGCGTAAGGCCCTGGAAAACGTGCCTGCCAATGTGACGTTGACCCGCCTGGAGGCCATGCCGTGGCGCATCTTAATTGAAATACGTGAGTTCGAACAGCATGCGCTGGCCGAGCGCAATGAGCGGCTGTTTCACGAAATCGAGATATACAAGGACACCTTTCGCAACCTGGCGCATGAAGTCAAGAACCCGCTGGGCGGCTTGCGCGGTGCGGCCCAGTTGCTGGAAATGGAGCTGCAGGATCCGGCGCTCAAGGAATATACCCAGGTCATTATTGATGAAGCCGATCGTCTGCAGGGTCTGGTGGATCGTCTGATCCGCCCGAGTCAGTCCCAGTTGTCCCTGTCTGTGATCAATATCCATGAGGTATGCGAACGGGTACATGCATTGATCAAGGCAGAGTATCAGGATCGCATCACCATAGTGAAAGATTACGATGCGTCGGTGCCAGACATGAAGGCCGATATGGCCAAACTGGTGCAGGCATACCTCAATCTGGCGCGCAACGCCGCGCAGTCGCTGCTTGGCGACACCGCCGCGCGATCGCTGTCCGACAACGGGCACGAGACATCTGAAGGCAATGGCTACATTGAACGCACCGACAATAGCCTGGAGCAGGTTGGGCCGCTGCTGACGCTGCGTACTCGCATACTGAATAAATTTTATCTGCTCAATAAAGTGCACCGCCTGGTGGTGGTGGTCTCTGTTGTGGATAACGGTGCAGGCGTGCCAAAACAATTGAAGGACCGGATTTTCCACCCTCTGGTCACCGGCCGCGCAGAGGGCACTGGCCTGGGGTTGAGTCTGGCCCAGGAGCTGGTGCATCAGCACGGCGGACTTATCGAATTTGATTCAGAACCGGGTCATACCGAGTTCAGAATGTTGTTACCGTTGGAGCAAGTATGAAAACAATCTGGATTGTCGACGACGATCAGGCCATTCGCTGGGTACTGGACAAGGCGCTGCAGCGGGCGGGGATGGCACCGACCTGTTTTGAGCGGGCCAGAGACGTGCTCGATGCATTGCAAACGGAACGACCCGATGTGCTGGTTACGGATATTCGTATGCCAGATATGTCGGGAATTGATCTGCTCAAGGCGATTAAACAGCGGGCAACAGATTTGCCGGTCATTGTGATGACTGCCTATACCGATCTGGATAGTACGGTGACGGCTTTTCATGAAGGTGCGTTTGACTATCTGGTCAAGCCGTTTGATGTGAATGAAGCGGTGGCGCTGATTGAGCGTGCATACGAACATGGCCGTGAAAACGCGGGACATGCCGCAGAACAAACCGTCCTGGCACCGGCGCTGGCCGCCGATTACGACAAGATGATGACTCAATCGTCATCCCGGCAGATGCAGGAGATTTTTCGCGCCATTGGCCGCCTGGCACCGTCCAAGGTCACCGTATTGATTACGGGCGAGTCTGGCACCGGCAAGGAATTGATTGCCCGCGCTGTACACAAGCATGGAACACGGGCGGGGAAACCTTTTGTGGCGCTGAATGCGGCGGCCATTCCCCGTGATCTGCTTGAAGCGGAACTGTTCGGCCATGAGCGCGGTTCGTTTACCGGCGCCAGCGCGCAGCGCCGCGGTCGCTTTGAAGAGGCCAATGGCGGGACGCTGTTTCTTGATGAAATCGGCGACATGCCGCTGGAGTTGCAAACCCGACTTCTGCGGGTGCTGGCCGAAGGCAATTTCTACAGAATTGGTGGTTCACAGCCGGTGAATGTGGACGTACGCATTATTGCGGCGACCCATCAGCCGCTCGAGGTGCGGGTCGAGCAGGGTACCTTCCGTGAAGATCTGTTCCATCGCCTGAATGTCATCCGCTTGCGGGTGCCGCCATTGCGCGAGCGCCGGGAGGATATCGGTCAGCTGGCAGGGCATTTTCTCAAGGTTGCAGCCAGCAGTCTGGGTGTGGCGCCCAAGCAATTGAGCCCGGAGGCGCTGGACATTCTCCAGCAGTTCGATTTTCCAGGTAATGTGCGCCAGCTCGAGAATTTTTGTCATTGGCTTACTGTCATGTCGCCGGCGCAGCGGATCGACAAGAACGATCTGCCGCCTGAGCTCATGGCAAGTCTGAGTTTTTCACCTGGAACGGAGCGGACCTCGGACGGTATGGCACCGACAGCGGGCACAGTCGGGGGCGGCTCGGATACGACGGCGCACTGGTCTTCTGCGCAGACTGCTCCAGTCACAAGCCATTCGCCTCATACGCCGCTACCGGGAACCGACTACAGTCAGCAGAACTGGCTGGACAAACTGGGGCTTGAGGTTCAGCAACGGCTGCAAAGCAATGAGAAGGACATCATGGCGCATTTGACGCAGGAGTTCGAGCGGATTGTGCTGACGACAACGCTGGAGAATTGCCGGGGGCGACGTATTGACGCAGCTGCCCGGCTGGGCATTGGTCGCAACACGGTGACGCGCAAGCTCAAGGAACTGGGAATAGAGAACCTCTGATCATCGGCCTGGCTACAGTCGGGTCGCTTCAACTGCCGATATACTACAGTTTTGCTATTGAGTTGACGTCTTATCCATCCGACGCCAGGCCTGCAGCTTGCCATCTTTCATCGTGCCGATATGATCGGCAATGGCTTCGGCTTCTTCCATATTGTGCGTCACCAGAATGGCGCTGATGCCGCTGTGCTTGAGAATACTGCGCACTTCTACAACCAGTTGCCGGCGAATTTCCGTATCCAGATTGGAAAAAGCTTCATCTAGCAACAGCAGTTTGGGCGAGGGCGCCAGTGAGCGCACCAGTGCAATGCGCTGTTGCTGGCCACCGGACAGTTCGTGCGGGTAGCGGTCACGCAGATCAGACAGGCGTACCAGTTCCAGTAATTCATCTACACGTTGTCCGCGTACTTGTCGGGGTTGCCTGCGCAGGCCGAACGCGACATTCTGTTCAATTGTCAGATGGGGAAACAGGGCATAATCCTGGAACATCATGCCAATGCGGCGGTGTTCTGGTTCGACCATGCGACCAGGCTCGGCGATGATCTGACCGTCCAGCAGAATCTGTCCGGCGTACACGGGCTCGAAGCCGGCAATGGCGCGCAGGATAGTGGTTTTGCCGCAGCCGGACGGGCCCAGCAGGCAAACGATCTCACCCGCAGGCACCTGCATGGTGTAGCCGTCGACCACTACCTTCATCTGGCGGTCCTGTTTATAGCCCAGCCGGATATTGTTGATTTGCAAAATGGGCGTTGCGTGCATCAGTAGTTTGCCTTCAATTGGGTACGGGCCAGCAAGATCACCGGGATCAGCCCGGCAAATACAATAATCAGAGCGGCAATTGCCCCCTCGTCATAGGTGCCACGCGCCGCCTCGGCATAAAGCCAAGTCGAGAGCGTTTCAAAATTGAGCGGGCGCAGCAGCAAGGTGGCTGACAATTCTTTCATTGCATCCACAAAAATCAGCAGCGCTGCTGCGCCTAGCGCCGGACGCAGCAACGGAAAGTGAACGCGCAGGAAACTGTGAAAGGCGGTGTGCCCCAGACTGCGCGAGGCCTGTTCCAGCGAAGGAGGAATCCGCGCCAGGCCCGATTCAATACTGCCAACCGAAATGGCCATAAAGCGCAGGGTATAGGCGCAGACAATGCCGGCTGCCGAGCCCATGATATACAACTGCGGCGGGATGCCTGCCAGCGCGTTCATGGTGCTTGAAATGAGCTGGTCAACCCACGAATACGGAATCAACAAGCCCGTTGCCAGGACGGTGCCGGGAATGGCATACCCAAGGCTACTGCAACGAGCAAGCAAGCGTGCGGTGCCGCTGCGTGCATGACGCGCAGACCAGGCAATAATCAATCCGCAGCAGATGGTGACGACAGTAGCTGCCAGCGATACGGATATCGTGTTGTATGTGGCCCTGAGCAGCTCCATCGATACTGCTTGCAGCGACGACAGGCGCTTGACTGATTCGTTCACCAGAAACCAGAAGGGGATAATAAAGCCGGTAATGATGGGAAACCAGCCCAGCAGCATGGCCACAAGGGCGGCAATGCCGCGCAGTTGTACCGGTTGTATTGGGTGCATGCGCTGAGTGATGGCGTAGCGTTGGCGGCGCCGGGCATGGCGCTCCATGTAAATCAGCAGCGTGACCACGGCCAGCATGACAATCGCAATCTGCGCTGCGCCTTGCAGATTGGAGCGGGTGATCCAGGTGGTATAAATAGAGATGGTCATGGTCTGGATGCCGAGAAATTCCGATGCACCTACATCGTTCAGGGTTTCCAGCAGCACCAGGCTCAAGCCGACCGCCATGGCCGGACGAGCCAGCGGAACCACTACGCGCCAGAAGGCTTCGCGACGCGAGCATCCCAGTGTCCTGGCCGCTTCCAGCAGGCTGGCGGCCTGCGTCATGAACATGACCCGGACACTTAAATAGACATACGGATACAGCACCAGCCCCAGCAAAACGATGGCGCCAGCCATGGAGCGCAAATCGGGCAGGCGGAATTGGCGTGGCGAGTCATAGCCCAGCAGCTCGCGGATCAGGGTTTGTATCGGTCCCAGTGGGTGCAGCACATCCAGATAAGCAAACGCCATGATGTACGTGGGTACGGCCAGCGGCAATAGCAGGCCCCAGGTTACCAGTCGGCGGGTGGGAAACAGATAGGCGGTGGTCAGCCAGGCGCTGCCGCCGCCGATCAGTGCGCTCAGGATACCCACGCCCAACAACAAGAGCACGGTGTTCGACAACGAAACCGGAAGCACATTGTGCAACAGGTTCAGCCAATGACCGGTCTCGCCGGACAGGGCCAGCGCAGTCAATACCAGTACTGGCGCAAGCACGCATATTGCCAGAGCGGCAGCTATCCACTGGCTGGGCGGCCAGCGACGGGTAGCGGTCAAGGCTGCAGAAGAGGGTGTGACCATACCGAATTTACCAAATGCATCCGGCGGGCTTGGTGCCCGCCAGACAGGAAAATACAAAAAAGAGAACGGCTGATCGACCTTGATCAGTGCCTGACAGGACTGTCAGGTTTGCCGTTCTCAGAGAGCAACAAGCGACAATTATTGATCGAACCCGACCTGGTCGACAAGTTCGCTGGCTTGCTTACGGTGCTTGGCAATGTCCGCCAATGGCAGAGTGTCGGCTTTCAATGTGCCGAAGCTGGCTACCGTCGGATCCAGTTGTACGCCCTGGCGTACCGGGTATTCGTAATTGGCGCTAGCATACAGACTCTGCGCTTTTTCCGACGCCAGGTATTCCAGCAGTTTGACTGCGTTGTCCTTGTTGGCTGAGTATTTGGCGATGGCTGCGCCGCTCACGTTGACATGGGTGCCGCCATCTTTACTGCTTGCAAAGGTTGGTAGAATAACTTTGATCGCATTGCCCCATTTATATTGGTCCGAATCGGGTTTTGCATTGCGCATCTGGCCGACGTAGTAAGAATTGGCAATGCCGATATCGCATATTCCGCCAAGAATATCTTTGGCCACGTCACGGTCGCCGCCGGCTGCCTTGCGGCCCAGGTTGGCCTTGACGCCCTTGAGCCATGCCTGCGCTTTTTCGGCGCCATCATGGGCAATGACCGCAGCAAAAAGGCTGGTGTTGTATGGATGCTGACCCGAGCGGATGCATACTTTGCCCTTCCATTTGGGGTCGGCCAGTTCTTCATAAGTAAATTTGTCCAGGTTCAGGTCCTTTGCGGCATACAGCACCCGGGCCCGTGTCGACAGTGCAAACCACTGGTTGCCCGGGTCGCGCAAACTGGCCGGAATAGCCTGGGCCAGCGCATCAGATTGCACCGGTTGGGTAACGCCGGCGTTCACCAGATCAATCAGGTTGCCATAATCGACCATCATGAGCAGGTCGGCGGGTGAACGTTCACCTTCACTCTTTACGCGTTCGGCCAGGCCGTCTTTCATGAAAACCGTATTGGTCTTGATGCCGGTTTCCTTGGTGAAATCGTCCAGAATGGGCTGGATCAGCTTGGGTTCGCGTGTCGTATAAATGTTAACTTCACCCGCGGCATAGGCCTGAGCGCCACAAAGAACACCTGCGCATGTGAGCGCCTGCGTAAGAAGAGAGATATATTTCATGACTGCCTTTATTTATGTGAGAATAAATCCAACCGGCTCATTCGTTGGGGTTAATCTGATACCGGAAAATCGAATGTTGCTGACAATAAGAATGATTTTCACTATATTACTTCAGCAGAATTTCAGCTACGAAATAAATCAATTTTTTTCTAAAATTTTGTCGAAAAAAGAAAAAAATGCGACAGATGCTGCCTTGTCCGTCCGGTTTTGACTGTTACGTTAACTGTGATATAGACGCCAGGGTGCTGACATACATCGCCCGCCGCGGGGTCCCGCAACCTGAAATTGGGTGGACTGTGCCTGCCAGCGCACGATTTTTTTTTGGCCGAAAGTGTATATACTATTGTTATTGCCTATAGTAAACGCCTCGTTCATTGGAGAATCTCATGACCAAACAAGTCATTCAGACAGACAAAGCCCCCAACGCCATCGGCCCGTATTCCCAGGCAGTGGTTGCACCCGCGGGCAGCACCGTCTATCTTTCCGGCCAAATCGGCCTGGATCCGGCCACGGGTGACCTGGTTTCCGAACAGGTCGAAGAACAGGTTCGGCAGGCATTCAGCAACATGAGCGCAGTCATTCATGCGGCCGGCGGCTCATTGCACAGCGTTGTGAAACTTACCTTGTTCCTGACCGATCTGGCCAATTTTGGCATCGCGAACACGGTGATGTCGGAACTGATCCCCGAGCCGTTTCCCGCCCGTTCGACGGTTGAGGTCAGCGCCTTGCCCAAGGGCGCTCTGTTTGAGGTAGAGGCAATCATCGTCGTCTGACCATCTGGTTGCCATGCCTGCTGCTTCCGCGAGAACCGATAGTCCCACAGCCATCAGCAAAAAATTTGCAAGCCTCGGACTGGTCCAGGATTTTGATTTTGTTTTGCATTTGCCGCTGCGTTACGAAGACGAAACGGCGCTGCATCGCATTGACTCCCTGTATCCAGGTCAAATGGCGCAGGTCGAAGGGATCGTGCGCAAAGCCGAGGTACTTATCCGCGGCCGGCGACAGCTGACTGCCACGATCGACGACGGATCCGGCCAGTTGTCGTTGCGCTGGCTGCATTTTTATCCAAGCCAGATTAAAGCGGTTGAGGAAGGAAGACTTATTCGCGTGCGCGGCGAAGTGCGTGGCGGGTCGTTCTGGGGATTTGAAATGGTGCACCCCAAAGTCAGCCGCGCCGGTGCGCCACTCTCGGATCGCCTGACGCCGGTGTATCCGGCGACAGAGGGCCTGAATCAGCCGCTAATTCGCAAGGCGGTCAATGCGGCGTTGTCTCGGGTGCGGCTGGACGACACGCTACCCGCAGCGGTTCAGCGCAAATATCAGCTTGCTCCCTTCGCCGAGTCCATACAACTGCTGCACAACCCGCCCAAGCAAGCCGATACGCTGGCGCTGATCGAAAAAACGCATCCGGCATGGGAGCGGATCAAATTTGATGAGCTGCTGGCCCAGCAATTGGCGATGTCGCTGGCGCGCGCCACGCGACAGAGCAAGAAGGCCTATGCCATGCAGGGCAAGGGTTCCGGGTTGGCGCAACGCCTGCTTGCGCAGGTAGGCTTTACCTTGACTGCGGCACAGGAACGCGTCTGCAAGGAGATTCTGGCCGATATGCAACGCACCTTTCCCATGCAGAGATTGCTGCAGGGAGATGTGGGTAGCGGTAAAACCGTGGTGGCCGCTATTGCGGCGGCACACGCGATCGATCAGGGGTTTCAGGTTGCCATTATGGCGCCTACCGAAATCCTGGCCGAACAGCATTTCAGAAAAATGTCCGCCTGGTTTGAGCCGCTGGGCATCAGCACCGGCTGGCTGGCCGGCAGTCTGACGCCGAAAAAAAAGCAGCACGCAGCGGCGCTGGTGGCCGACGGCACCACGCAACTGGTGGTCGGCACCCAGGCGCTGATTCAGCAGCATGTGACGTTCGCCAGGCTGGGTTTGATGGTTGTGGACGAGCAGCATCGTTTCGGTGTTGGACAGCGCCTGAGCCTGGCTCGCAAAGGCGAGCAGGAGGCCGTCGCGCCCCATCAACTGAGTATGAGCGCCACACCGATTCCACGTACACTGGCCATGACTTTTTTTGCCGATCTGGATGTCTCGGTGATCGACACCTTGCCGCCAGGTCGCACACCGGTGATCACCAAATTGTTCGCCGATTCCCGACGCGATGAATTGCTGGCGCATGTGCATGAGGTGATTCGCCAGGGTAGGCAGGTATACTGGGTCTGTCCTCTGGTTGAAGAAAGTGAGGCATTGCAGTTGCAGACGGCGACCGATACGTTCAACCGGCTGCAGCAGGACCTGCCTCAATTGCGTATCGGCCTGCTTCATGGACGCTTGCCGACACAGGAAAAAACAGCGATCATGTCTGCGTTTCACGGGCATGAGCTGGATTTGCTGGTTGCCACAACCGTTATCGAGGTTGGCGTGGACGTGCCCAATGCGTCGCTGATGATTATTGAACATGCCGAGCGGTTCGGGCTGGCGCAATTGCATCAGTTGCGGGGTCGGGTGGGTCGCGGAAAAAATGAATCGGTGTGTGTGCTGCTATACCAGGCACCCCTGTCGTCTGTGGCAACGGCCAGACTCAAAGCCATGTATGAAACGCAGGACGGCTTTGAAATCGCCCGACGCGATCTGGAACAGCGCGGTCCGGGTGAGTTTCTTGGCTTGCGGCAATCGGGCATGGCGCTGCTGCGTTTTGCCGATATCGATCTGGATGCGCCCATTGCCGAGCAGGCGCGTGACACGGCGCAGTGGCTGCAGTCAACGCATCCCGAGGCGGCAGCGGCGCATTTGCAACGCTGGGCGCGACAGCGGGCAGATCTACTCAGAATATGAAGTGCTTCATCTGAAGTGCTTCATCCGGATGTATCCGTTCTGGCTCCTCATGCGAGGCTCAGAATGTGCGTTTGAACAGGACTATCCCGTCCAAGGCTGCCCATAGCGGCCAACTTGACCCTTACTTTATGCGGAGCCTGGCGTGACGCTTACCGAACTCAAATACATCATTGCAGTAGCCCGGGAACGACATTTCGGTCGTGCCGCCGAGGCGTGCTTTGTCAGCCAGCCGACCTTGTCTGTTGCCATCAAAAAGCTTGAAGATGAACTGGGCGTGGTTATTTTCGAACGTGGCGGCAATGAGGTTGGCGTGACGCCGACAGGGCTGCGGATTGTCACACAGGCCCAGAAGATTCTTGAAGAAAGTGCCAACCTGAAAGAAATCGCCAGGCAGGGCAACGATCCGCTCACCGGCGCCTTGCGCGTCGGCGTAATTCATACAATCGGGCCGTATTTGCTGCCCAAGTTGATTCCGCTGCAATTGCGCATCACCCCGCAGATGCCGCTTATCCTTCAGGAAAGTTTTACCGTGCGCCTGCTGGAGTTACTGCGCCAGGGCGAGATTGACTGCGCCATCGTGGCATTGCCGCTACCCGAAGCCGGGCTGGAGGTGCGCCCGCTTTATGAAGAAAATTTTATTGCTGCGGTTCCTCGCAATCATCGCTGGGCGGGCCTGCCGCAAATCGACACCGAAATGCTGAAGCAGGAAACCATGCTCTTGTTGGGCGCCGGTCACTGCTTTCGCGATCAGGTATTGGAAGTCTGCCCGGAGATGTCACGCTTCTCGGCAGCCGCAGATGGCATTCAGCGTTCCTTTGAGGGCTCGTCACTGGAAACCATCCGCCACATGGTGGCAGCCGGGCTGGGCATCACGCTGTTGCCGATGACTGCCTTGCCCGAAAAGCCGCCGTCTGCTGACGATCTGGTGCATTATGTGCCGTTAAAGGAACCGGTGCCCAACAGGGAAGTCGTGCTGATCTGGCGTCGCAGTTTTCCCCGACTGCAGGCGATTGATGCCCTGGCCGATTGTATTTATCGATGCGATCTGACAGGCGTCAGAATGCTCAATGGCAAGGTCCGCAGCCTGTAGTGCATCTATCGTGCAAACCCGGATCAGGGTTTACCTTGAAATTTCGGACAAAATTGAATCATTGCAAAAAAAAGTGCGAGAATAGCAGCGTTAAACGTTATTACGTATTCTTACATTACCGGAGTATTTACAAATGAACTATCTGAAAGCATCTGCACTGTCCATGGCCATTTCTGCCGGCCTGATGCTGTCGACCCAGGCACTGGCTGCAGATACCATTAAAATCGCGGCAGTCGGACCGGTGACCGGCCCTGTAACGCAATATGGCGATATGGTGCGCGAAGGCATCCGTACAGCCATCGAATCAATCAACGCCGCAGGCGGATACGATGGCAAACAGTTCGAAATGGTTGAAGTAGATGATGCCTGCGAACCTAAACAGGGACCCATTGCTGCCAACAACGTCGTCAACAAGGAAATCGGTTTTGTAGTCGGTCCGGTATGCTCGGGCGCGACGGTGGGCGGCGCCTCTGTCTACAACCAGGAAGGGGTGGTCATGATTACGCCTTCGGCGACGGCGCCCAACGTGACCGATGACAAGAACTTCGATTTTGTTTTTCGCACCATCGGACGTGATGACCAGCAAGGTCCTGCAGCGGCAAAATATATCATCGACAGCGTCAAGCCCAGCAAGGTTGCCATCCTGCATGACAAGCAGTCTTATGGACAAGGCATTGCTTCATCGGTACGGGACAATTTGAAGAAGGCAGACGTAGCAGTCGCGCTGTTTGAAGGCATTAATGCCGGTGAGACCGATTACTCATCGGTGATCACCAAAATGAAATCGGCCGGCGTTGATTTTGTTTACTACGGTGGCTACCATCCTGAAATGGGCCTGCTTATGCGCCAGGCAGCCGAGCAGGGCCTGAAAGTCAAGTTCATGGGCCCCGAAGGCGCCGGCAATCCTGAAATCAATGCGATCGCCGGTGATGCGGTAGAAGGCATGCTGTTGACGCTGCCTGCAGATTACTCTGCGCTGCCGGAAAACAAAGCCGTGGTCGAAGCATTCAAGGCTAAAAAACGCAATGCGTCCGGCGCTTTCCAGCTGACCTCCTACGCTGCGACACAGGCTATCTTCGAAGGAATCAAGGCCACCAAAAGTACCGATCCTGAAAAAGTGGCCGAGTGGCTGCATGGCAATACGGTGAAGTCGGTGATTGGCGATCTGTCATGGAACAAGCAGGGCGACCTGAACGAGTTCAAGTTTGACATCTACACCTGGCATAAAGACGGCAGCAAAACAGCTGTGAAGTAAAAGGTTTCACTACAGTGGCGCTCATAATCGGCCGCCTGTAGTGAACTGGATTGGCCGGCCAGGTCATAAAAAGACCGAACCCATCTATTGGGTCCGGTCTTTTTTTGCGAGGCTGTTTCAGCCAGGCTGGCACAGACCTTACCACGCACCGTTATAGCCCACCAGATTCAGCCAGTGTCAGGCGCTGATATGCGATGCAAAAAATATGCACGAATGCCTTTTTCTGCTGGTCAATCAATACGACGTGTTGTGATCGGGTCGAACCAGTGCAGATGATGTCGGGCATCCGCACCGGCATTGATCGTGTCGCCGATCTTATAATTGGCAGAGGCCGTTTCATGGACATCGCAACGGATAACGACCAGGGTATCACCGACTCTTCCGTGTATGAGTTTTTCAGATCCCAGGATTTCGATCATTTCAATAGTCATCGGGATGCCCGGCTGATCCAGCTGTACGTGTTCCGGACGAAAGCCCAGGATAATCTCTTTGCCACGGGCACGCTCCGGCACTTGTGCTGCGGGGATGGCCATTTTCTGGCCGTCCCTGGTCATTATGTCACCGCTGGCGGTCACTGACACCGGGATCAGGTTCATGGGCGGCGAGCCGATGAAGGCGGCGACAAACGTCGTGGCTGGTTTCTCGAATACTTCAATCGGGCTGCCGATCTGTTCAGCAACGCCTTTGTTCATTACGATCATGCGGTCGGCCAGCGTCATCGCCTCGACCTGGTCATGGGTGACATACAGGCTGGTGGTGCGCAGGCGTCTATGTAGTTTCTGAATTTCCAGGCGCATCTGTACCCGCAGTTTGGCATCCAGGTTGGACAGCGGCTCATCGAACAGAAACACCTTTGGTTCCCGCACGATGGCGCGGCCCATGGCTACACGCTGACGCTGTCCGCCGGATAACTGCTTGGGCCGTCGATCAAGCAGGCTACCCAGCTCCAGGATGCCCGCCGCCTGTTGCACCCGCTCATCAATCTGTTCTTTGGTCAGCTTGCGAATTTTCAGGCCATAAGCCATGTTTTCATAGACCGACATGTGGGGGTAAAGCGCATAGTTCTGAAAGACCATGGCAATATCACGCTCAGCCGGTTCCAGCCCATTGACGACGTTGCCGTCGATCAGGATCTGACCTTCTGTCACCGATTCCAGGCCGGCGACCATGCGCATCAGCGTAGACTTGCCGCAACCGGAGGGACCGACGATGACAATGAATTCACCGTCCTGTACGTCCAGGTTCACGCCGTGGATCACGGCAACATTGCCGGGATAGGTTTTTCTGATGTCGTTAAATTGTAGTGTTGCCATTTTAATAATCCTTTATTTCTCGGTATCCACGAGACCCCTGACAAACCACTTCTGCATCAGCACCACGACCAGTCCGGGCGGAATCATGGCAAGCAGAGCGGTTGCCATCACAATATTCCAGTCGGTCACGCTGTCGCCGCCGCCGATCATGGTACGGATGCCGACCACAATGGGGGTCATATCGTCTGTCGTCTTCATGACCAGCGGCCACAGGTATTGGTTCCAGCCGTAAGTGAACTGAATCACGAACAGGGCGGCGATGCTGGTTTTTGACAAGGGCAGTAAAATATCGCGGAAAAAACGCAAGGGACCGGCGCCGTCAATTCGCGCGGCCTCGATCAGTTCGTCGGGCACAGTCAGAAAGAACTGCCGGAACAGGAAGGTAGCCGTGGCCGAGGCAATAAGCGGCAAGGTAAGACCGGCATAGGTATTGGTCAGGCCAAGCCCGGCAACCACTTCAAAAGTAGGAGAAATACGCACCTCCACCGGCAGCATCAATGTGATGAAAATCATCCAAAAACACAGCATGCGGAAAGGGAAGCGGAAATACACCACGGCAAACGCCGAGAGCATGGAAATGGTGATTTTTCCTATGGCGATTGTCATGGCGGTAACGAAGCTGACCCAGAGCATGTGGGCGACGCTGCTTGGCGCAGAACTGGAGCCGCCAAGCAGGGCATTGGTATAGTTTTCTATGAAATGGCTGCCCGGCCAGAGGGACATGGGGGCATTGGCCACTTCCTGGGCAGTCTGGGTGGAGGCCACGATGGCAATATAAAGTGGAAAGGCCACCACGACCAGTCCAATGATCAGGATCAGGTGGGCCAGCAAGTCCAGTATGGGGCGTCGTTCAATCATTGCGGTATTTCCTTAGTACTGGACTTTACGGTCGACGTAGCGGAACTGGATGACCGTGAGCCCAATTACAATCATCATCAAAATGACCGATTGTGCACCGGACGAGCCGTAATCGAATGACTTGAATGCAGTCTTGTACACGTTGTAGACCAGTATGTTGGTAGAGGTGCCGGGGCCGCCCTGGGTGGTCGTATCGATAATCGCGAATGTTTCGAAAAAGGCATAGACGATATTGATGACCAGCAGAAAGAACGTGGTGGGCGACAGCAACGGGAACACAATGGTGCGAAAGCGCCGGAACGGGCTGGCGCCATCGATGGCTGCCGCTTCCAGTAACGAGATGGGAATGGACTGCAGGCCAGCAAGGAAAAACAGAAAATTGTAGGAAATCTGTTTCCACACTGCGGCGATGACAACCAGGGTCATGGCGTCGGTCGAATTTAAACGTGGGTTCCAGCTGATGCCAAGATTAGCCATATATACAGCCAGCGTGCCCACGGCGGGCGAAAACAGAAATGCCCACAGTACACCCACAACGGCTGGTGCAACAGCATAGGGCCAGATCAGCAGGGTTTTGTAGGCACCGGCTGCGCGCACCACGCGATTGGCCATGACCGCCAGCAATAGCGAGACCGCCAGGCCGATGACGGCAACTAGTCCGGAAAACAGCAGTGTGACCCAGAACGAGGAATAATACGTGCTGTTGCTAAACAGGCTGGTGTAATTGTCCAGACCAACAAACTGTTGATCGCCGCCGAAGGCCGATTCGATAAAAAACGATTGCCAGATTGCCTGGCCGGCAGGCAGGAAGAAAAAAATGACTGTAATGAGCAACTGCGGCGCCAGCAGCAGATAAGGCAGCAGTTTATGGTTGAAAACAACGCGTTTTTCCATGAGATAATTCCGGTGCAATATCCGGGAAAAACGACGCAACCCGGGTATATGGCGATAGACAAACAGCAGTGACGTTAATAGTCGGCATAGCAGGTCTGTTCAGACTGAAGACAATAGAGCACTTGCCGTTGCGCCGGCAAAACCGGCAGCGTTTCAAGGCGAAAAATGATGACTGCAATAAAATAAAAACAGCGAGGGCAATGACGTTATGCCCTCGCTGCCGGATCGTTCACAATACCTTATTTATTGCCGTTTTCAAAACGAACCAGCAATTCATTCGCCCGTTTTTCCATGTCGGCAGCGCCGTCCTTGATGGACACCTTGCCGCCGAACATAGATTCCATGACGCCTTCCTCAATGTCACGAATCTGTGGCAGAAAGCCCAGACGAACACCGCGCGATTGAGCCGTGGTTTCCACATTCAGTTGCTGGAACGGGACATCGGTGCCGGGGTTCTTGTCATAGTAACCGGAAGCTTTGGTGGCTTCGTAGGCGGCTTTGACCACAGGCACATAGCCTGTATCCTGGTGCCATTTGGCAGCGACATCCGGTTTGGTCAGGTAATGGAAGAATGCGGTCACGCCTTTGTATACTTCCGGGGATTTTTTGGAGAATACCCACAGCGAGGCGCCGCCGATTACGCTGTTTTGCGGGGCGCCCTTGACGTTGTCGTAATAGGGCAGTTTGGCAACACCGAATTTGAACTTGCCATTTTTCAGGATATTGGCCCGCGTGCCACTGGAACCGGTAAACATGCCGCATTTGCCGGAGATGAAGAGAGCGTTGGCAGCATCGCCGCGACCGCCGTAGGTGAAGGTGCCTTCCTTGGACATTTTGCTCAGAAATTCAAAGTGCTTCAGAAATGCATCCGATTGCAGTTCGACCCGGGCGTCCAGACCGCCAAAGCCATTGTCTTTGGAAGCGTAAGGAACATTATGCAGGGCAGCAAAGTTTTCGATCAGCACCCATGCCGGCCACGACGTGGTGTAACCGCATTCGACCCCGGCTGCCTTGAGTTTTTTCGCAAAGGCTTCGATATCTGCGTATGTTTTGGGGCCCTGTTCCGGGTCCAGACCGGCTTTTTTAAACAGGTCTTTGTTATAGAACATCACGGGTGTCGAGCTGTTAAAAGGCATGGAAACCAGTTTGCCGCTAGTATCGGAATAGTAGCCGGCAATGCCAGGTACGAAAGCTTTCGGATCCAGCGGATTACCGGCTTTCTGTGCCATTTCCTGGACGGGCTCGATGGCGCCTTTGGAATACATCATGGTGGCCGTGCCCACTTCAAACACCTGGATGATATCCGGTGACTGTCCTGCACGGTATGCGGCGATCCCCGCGTTCATGGATTCCCCGTAATTGCCTTTATACGTTGCCTTGACGACATAGTCTTTCTGAGAAGCGTTGAAGTCTTTTACAATATCGCTGACCCGCTCGCCCAGCGGTCCTTCCATTGAATGCCAGAAGGTAACGTCGGTAGCCGCAAGGGCGCTAAAGCTGGCAAAGGACATGGCGCAGGCCAGGGACAAAGTACGGATCGTATAGCGCATGGTTGTATTCTCCGGGGGTAGGGATGTCCCGATACATAACGGGGACGTGATAATCGGCATTATAGTATGACTTGTTTGTTGCAGAATAGTGACTATCCCTAACTCGTCCCAGCTGCACGCGTTTGTCGTGAAAGTCCAGTAAAATCACCCGTTTGCTTGTCTTTTTGTCTGGTTCAGCGTATTTTGTGATGTGCTGTCGGGCATTAGCAGAGTACAATCGCTGACCATGAAAAACTCACTCACTATCGCTTTTATCGGTGGCGGAAATATGGCAGGCGCCATGTTGGGCGGCCTGCTTGGCAATCTGTGCCAGCCACAGGACATCCTTGTTGTGGATCCCAGCCAGGCAACGCGTTCGGCATGGGAAAACAAGGGGGTGGCCACCGCGGCCACAGCCTCGGAGGCGCTCAGTCAATATAAAGTCTGGATCTACGCCGTCAAGCCACAAGTCATGCAGCAGGCCATTGATGCGTCGCACCGGTTTTTGCAGAATGACACGCTGGTGATCAGTATAGCCGCCGGTCTCACAACGGCATCGCTTTCCGGCTGGCTTGACCAGGCCGAGCCAGCGCGCGGCACCCGGCTCATTCGCTGCATGCCCAATACCCCGGCACTGATCCGCCAGGGCATCACCGGGCTGTACGCCATACCTGCCGTACCCGCATCGGACCGCGAACTGGCTCAGAAAGTGCTCAGTTCTGTCGGCGAAGTGGTCTGGGTAGACAATGAAGCCCAACTGGACGCGGTCACTGCGCTCTCTGGCAGCGGCCCTGCCTATGTTTTCCTGTTTATTGAATCGCTGATCGCTGGCGGCATCAGCCTGGGCCTGAGCCAGGAACAGGCTAAGCGTCTTGCACTGGCCACGCTCAAGGGAGCGAGCCTGCTTGCCGCCGGTTCAGAGGATCCGCCGGCACGATTGCGGGAAAACGTCACATCGCCGGGCGGTACAACTGCCGCGGCGCTGAATCGGTTTGCACAGGGCGATTTTGCCGGACTGGTACAGGCTGCCATGCAGGCGGCCAATGACCGGGCAGCCCAGATGGCGCAGGAGTCGGCTGCAGTTGGCCAGCCCGTTCAAGATTCAGGAAACAAATAGCATGAATATTACAAGATTTGAAAAAATGACGATAAACCAGACACTGTTGGCCGTTGCCATCATGGGTCTGATCATCGTGTCGTCCAATATCCTGGTGCAGCCGCAATTTCATATCAACGCCTGGCTGACCTGGGGCGCCATCACGTATCCCGTCTGCTTTCTGGTAACCGACCTGCTGAATCGGCGTTTTGGCCCCTCACGGGCCCGTCGCGTGGTGTGCATCGGTTTCATCTTTGCGGTGCTGGCGTCCTATGTCGTGGCGGACTCGCGCATCGCGATCGCCTCGGGGGTGGCATTCCTTACGGCACAGTTGCTCGATATCCTGGTGTTTGACAAGCTTCGCTACAAATCCTGGTGGAAAGCGCCTTTCATCGCAGGCTGGCTGGCCGCCATCATCGACACATTTCTGTTTTTCGGCGTCGCCTTTGCCGGCACCGATGTACCATGGGTGACGCTGGCCACGGGTGACGTGGGCATTAAACTGGTCATCAATGCGATGCTGCTGGCGCCGTTCCGCGTCCTGATGTGGAATCTTGGCCGTCCGCGCAGTGCGCAGGCGTAAAGCAGAAATAATTGCAGCATAAGGGAGCCAGGCGAGGGTGATGGTTAACCGTCAGGCTTGCTCCTTCAGAAACGACGTAATCCAATAAGAGCAACGGGATCGCCATTCATTCCATACCGGTTTCCAGGCGGAGTGAGGACGGCACGGGGAGCGCATTATGCAGGAATTTCTACCTCAATTCATTCAACAACTGATCAACGGCATGTCGCTGGGCGCGATCTATGCCCTGATCGCCATCGGTTACACCATGGTGTATGGCATTATCGGTATGATCAACTTTGCCCATGGCGAAATCTATATGATTGGCGCCTATGTGGGGCTGGTGACGCTATCGGCGCTGGGTATCAATCATGGCATTCCAATACCGTTGGTGATTATCGCCATGCTGTTGATCTCGGCTGTTGTTACCGGCTTTTACGGCTATGCAGTCGAAAAAATTGCCTACAGGCCACTGCGCGGCAGCCCGCGGCTGGTCGCTTTGATTTCCGCTATCGGTATGTCTATTTTCCTGCAGAACTGGGTTGCGATCGGGCAGGGCTCGCGCGATATGGCCGTGCCCAATCTGCTGGCCGGATCATTCCAGTTCAGCCTGGGTGGTGATTTTGCCATTACGCTGACCTATTCCAGGCTGATGATCATGGGCGTGGTGTTTGTGCTGATGGTCGCACTGACGCTTTTCATCCGCCACTCCCGCATGGGCCGTGCGTCCCGTGCCTGCTCCCAGGATATGCGCATGGCCAGCCTGCTGGGCATCGACACCAATCGGGTCATTTCATTCACATTTATTCTGGGTGCGGTGCTTGCCGCAGTCGGTGGCGTGTTGATTGCGCTGACCATAGGCAAGTTGAATCCATTCATTGGTTTCATTGCCGGTATCAAGGCATTTACCGCCGCTGTGCTCGGCGGCATTGGCAGTGTTCCGGGCGCCATTCTGGGCGGCCTGTTGCTGGGCGTGGCCGAAACCATGGCCGCCGCCTATATTGGTTCGGAATATAAGGATATTGTGGCTTTTGGCTTGCTGGTGCTGATCCTGTTGTTCAGACCGACTGGATTGCTGGGTAAACCGGAGGTAGAAAAAGTATGACGCAGAATCTGAAAAACGCCATTATTGCTACGCTGGTGGCCGGCATTCTTCTGACGCCCATTTTCGGGCTGGGACTGGTTCGTCAGGGTGTCAGTATGGCGATTGTTCCCGACTGGAGCATCGTTCTGATAGGCATGGCAATCGTGTTTGTCGTGCAACTGGTCAAGCCGCTGATCTTCAAAGGCAACAAGACATCGCCGGCCAAAAAACTGCGTTCGGACAAGCATGCCGTCCTTGGCCAGAAGACCATGTTCGGCCTGTTTGCCCTGATGCTGGTTATTGCCGTTGTCTGGCCCTTTTTTGGCGACCGCGGCCAGATTGATATTGCCACGTTGGTATTGATTTATGTAATGCTGGGCCTGGGACTGAATATCGTGGTCGGTTTCGCCGGGCTGCTGGATCTGGGGTTTGTCGGGTTCTACGCGGTTGGCGCCTATACCTACGCATTGTTATACCACTGGGCCGGCTGGGGTTTCTGGGAGGCGCTGCCCCTGTCCGGGTTGTTTGCCGCGCTCTTTGGTTTTGTCCTGGGGTTTCCGGTATTGCGTCTGCGCGGAGACTATCTGGCCATCGTGACCCTTGGGTTTGGTGAAATTATCCGCCTGTTGCTGACCAATCTGACTAGTCTTACCGGCGGTCCGGATGGAATTTCGGGGATTCCCAAGCCTTCGGTCTTCGGCTATGAGATGGTCCGTCGTGCGCCCGAAGGAGAACAGACCTTTCACGACTTAATGGGCTGGAAATTTGAAACCGTAGACGTGGTGATCTATCTTTATCTGATGGCGCTGGTGCTCGCGGTCATTACATTTGTTATATCCGCCAGGCTGATCCGCATGCCCGTCGGTCGCGCCTGGGAAGCGCTACGTGAAGACGAGATCGCCTGCCGCTCCCTGGGGATGAATCCCACGAAAATCAAATTATCGGCCTTTACCCTGGGCGCCATGTTTGCCGGTTTTGGCGGGGCGTTCTTTGCGGCGCGGCAAGGCCTGGTCAATCCCGAGTCGTTTACGTTTATTGAGTCAGCGCTGATTCTGTCCATTGTCGTATTGGGCGGCATGGGGTCACAGATTGGCGTGATCCTGGCTGCCATCGCATTGACTGTATTGCCTGAGCTGGCGCGTCAGTTTGCTGAGTACCGGATGCTGATATTTGGTCTGGTGATGGTGCTGATGATGATCTGGCGCCCGCAAGGGCTGCTGCCGGTCAAGCGTCCTCACGTGGAGATTGGAAAATGAGTGATGTAGTCCTGCGTGTCGAATCCCTTAAAATGCGCTTCGGCGGTCTACTGGCTGTCGATTCGGTCAGCCTGCAAGTGCAAAAGAATGAGGTCTTTGCCATTATCGGTCCTAACGGCGCAGGCAAGACCACGGTCTTTAACTGCATCAGTGGTTTTTACAAGCCCACAGAAGGTCGTATCGATCTGCACGGCAAGGCGCTTACCGGTTTACCCAGTCATAAGGTCGCCCAGCGCGGGGTGGTGCGCACCTTTCAAAACGTACGCCTGTTCAAGACCCTGACGGCCCTGGAAAACCTTCTGGTGGCCCAGCATACACAGCACGAGTCCAATTTTCTGGCTGGTCTGCTCAATTTGCCGTCATACCGCCGGGCTGAGCGCAAAACGCTGGACGCCGCGCTGTTCTGGCTTGATTTCATGGGTATTCGCGAGTATGCGAATCGCGAAGCCGGTACCCTGGCATATGGCCATCAGCGCCGGCTGGAAATCGCCCGTTGCATGATTACCAAGCCGACATTGCTGTTGCTTGATGAGCCCGCGGCAGGGCTCAATCCACAAGAGAAAAAGGACCTGTCCGGCCTGATCAATCGCCTGCGGCACGAATTTGACCTGTCTGTCTTGCTGATTGAGCATGACATGAGCCTGATTATGGGTATATCTGACAGGATCCTGGTCATGGAACATGGTAAGCCTATCGTGACCGGAGCGCCCGAAATCGTACGCGCTGATCCACGGGTCATCAAAGCGTACCTGGGAGAAGAATAAGATGCTGAAACTGGACAATGTAAGTACACACTACGGCGCCATCCAGGCGCTCAATTCGGTGTCTATTGAGGTCAATGAAGGGGAGATCGTTACGCTGATCGGCGCCAACGGGGCCGGCAAGACGACTTTGCTGATGACCGTCTGCGGCAATCCCAGGGCTTCGGCCGGGACGATCCGGTTTCTGGACCAGGATATTACCGCTGAACCTACATCGTTGATTATGCGCCGGGGTATCGCAGTCTCACCGGAAGGACGCCGCGTCTTTCCTGACCTGACCGTCCTGGATAATCTGAAAATGGGCGGATTTTTCCTGCCGCGCGAACTGATAGAGCAGGGTATTGATCATGTATTCGGATTGTTTCCCCGCCTGAAAGAGCGAGCTTCGCAACGGTCAGGCACCATGTCAGGTGGTGAGCAACAGATGCTGGCCATTGGCCGTGCACTGATGAGCAAACCTCGCCTGCTGCTGCTGGACGAACCCACGCTTGGCCTTGCACCGTTGATTATTGCGCAGATTTTTGAAATTATTCAGACCATCCGCGAGCAGGGCGTCACGGTCTTTCTGGTGGAACAGAACGCGAACAAGGCGTTGAAGGTGGCAGATCGCGGATACGTGCTTGAAACGGGCAGCGTTGTACTGGCCGACACGGGCGCCAATCTGCTGGTCAACGATGACGTGCGCAAAGCTTACCTGGGGCACTGATTCTGCATGGTGATTGACGAGTGCTCATTGACCATGCGTTGTATCGCGAATAAAAACCTTATCCTGCGCCTTGGATAAAGCCGGCTCGCTATGGTTCGGCACGTGCAGGATAATCTAAGTGGGATAGCTAATCAGGATGGACGGGGACCGGGCCAAGCTTGGGCGCGTCTTCGGTCCGTTTCTGTTTTCATTCAGCCGCATCGATTGGCCACGGCCGCGGAGCGACCCTGATTTCGTATGAGGGCCGCTACAATCGAGTCATTTGTTCAGACCCACTTGCTGCGGAAGACCAATTCTATCGGGTTGCGTCGGTGGGTGCCGATGCGTTCGCCGCATCAACTGACGGTTCTACCTTGGGTTCCTGGGATTCATTTTTTCCGGGCAGGGACAGCGTGAGCAGGCCCGCCTTTTCTTTTGCGCGCTGATAGGCTGGCCGCAAGCGAATGGCTTCCAGAAAAGCCTTGATGTTCAGCAGGTTGTCACCGACGAGGCCACGACCATGCAGTACCTGTAGCGCAAATCCCATCTGGATGTCGGCGGCGCTAAAGTGACTGCCACAGAACCAGCCGTTATTGCCCAGTTCGGTGTCCACGAAATCGAGCTTGACGTTCAAATCGGGCATGACAAAGCCCTCGAGTGTGCCGTTGACTGTTTTTTTCACAATGGAGCGTGCAAAAAAGGGCACCCGGGCATTGGCCATTTTATTGAGCACCAGCGTGAGCAAGGCGGGCGGCATCAACGAACCTTCGGCGAAATGCATCCATTGCGAATAACGCAGGTAGTCTTCGGAGCTGATGGGCGGACGCAATCCACGAGTGTCATAACGGTTAAGCAGATACTCGATAATGGCGCCGGATTCGATCAGGGTGAAGCCATTGTCGAGCAGCACGGGCGCTTTACCCAGGGGGTGTACGGTCTTTAAGGAGCTTTGCGCTCGCATGGTTTCCGGATGACGCTCGTGACGCTCAATCTGGTAACTCAGCTCAAGTTCTTCCAGCAGCCAGATGATGCGGAACGAACGTGAGGCTTCCAGATGGTGTAATGTGATCATAGCTTTCCCAGGTCAATTTTGATTACAGTTAACCACCAGTTTACCAAAATGCGTGAATTGTTGCCGGGTATCACTCGTTGCAGTGCCTGCGCGTTCATGCTTGCTGTATGAATTGGGGCGATGTTGCGGTTAATCAGCGCGATAATGAAAGATGGCGGCGTTGCATATCACAAGGTCTGCCAGGCAGGTGCAGCGGTTGCAATTGCGATGTCGGCTAATCGAGTACGCAACCACGAGTTTTGTGTGTCCGGTCATGCGGTAGCAGCGGCATGACCGCAGCCGTATCGCATTTACACTTAAAATAGATTGACCGAAAAAGCCACGTCGTAGTCACAACGGCGGCAAAACATGAGCGGTACGCAGGCAGTATAGTCTGCTACATCGGGCTCAGAGCAATGTGCGAATTTTTTCCGTCACCTGCTCCGGTGTCTCGCTGTCGGAGGCCAGATAACGGGCGTGGCCGTCTTTATCAAAAATATAAATGCCGCGACCATGCATCACTTCGTATGCTTCTGGATTGCTGGCATCCTTAGGCTTACTGATCTGGTAGGCAACACGGTAGCGGCGCGCGACAGAGGCGATCTGCTGCTCGCTGCCGGTCAGTCCGATCGCGCCATTATTGAATGCATCGACATACGCCTGCAGCACTTCAGGCGTGTCACGGTGCGGATCAACACTAATGAAGAGAATCTGTGCCTCTTTGGCCTTGGGCCCCAGTTGTTGCATGACTTCTGACAGCTGCGCCATGGTTGTGGGACAGATGTCCGGGCAACTGGCGTAGCCGAAAAACAGCATCACGACCTTACCTTTTACCGCTTGTTCGGTCAGGGTTTTACCTGCGCTTGCATTAAGCGAGAAGGACAGATCAGGCAGGTGATTGGCTATCGGATAGATGGTGGTCGGGCGCTGGCTTTGCGTCGCTCCGGGGACATCGGGGATGCCCTGGGCGAGCGCCGCATGAAATACTAAAGGTGCGGCCAGGGCCAGGATCAGTGAAAGGCGAACGCGCATGATACTTCCATTAAAAAATCAGGTAGTGGCGTCGGCCACAAGCCCGCTGTGACGCAGCAGGGCTTCGGGTGAAGGGCCGCGGCCGCGAAATGCCTCAAATGACTCTGCAGCGGGGCGCGAACCGCCCACGGCCAGAATCTGCTCCTTGAACGATTGACCGATTTGTGGATTCAAAGTTCCCCGATCGCTGTCGGCATGCTCTTCAAACAGACTATAGGCATCAGCAGACAATACCTCGGCCCACTTGTAGCTGTAATAGCCCGCGCCGTAGCCGCCGGCAAACAGATGGGAAAAATTATGCGCAAACCGGTTCCAGGAAGGCGGCATAATGACAGCCACTTCCTGACGTACCTGATCCAGGATCTGCATCACGGCGTCAATTGTGGTTGGCTCAACGCGTGTGTGAATTAGCATATCGAATAACGAGAATTCGATCTGACGCACCATTTGCATGCCGCTTTGGAAGTTGCGAGCCGATAGCAGTCGCTCAAACAAATCGCGATCCATTTGTTTGCCGGTTTCCCAATGCACGGCCATGCTGCGCATGACTGGCCACTCCCAGACGAAATTTTCCATGAACTGGGAGGGCAGTTCGATTGCGTCCCATTCGACACTGGCAAAAGGCGAGGCTGCAGGTTCGTCTACTTTTGACAGTAGCGCATGCAAGGCATGTCCTGTTTCATGAAACAGGGTAATGACATCGTCATGGGTCAACAGGGCGGGTTTGGTCCCCTGGGGACGCGAGAAGTTGCAGTTAAGGTAAACAACCGGCATGATGCTGAGGGTACTGGTGACATGCCTGCTTCGTTCGCTGTCAACCCACGCGCCGCTTTGTTTTCCTTTGCGGGCGTACAGGTCGGTATACAGGTAGCCGATGACGCGCCCCTGTTCCTGCACTTCAAAAACACGTACGTCGCTATGCCATACAGGCGCTTCGAAGGGTACCAGATCGATACCGAATAGTGTTTTGATCACGCCAAACAGTCCGTTCATGACGTTTGCTTCGCTCAGATATTGTCGGACTTCTTCATCTGAGTATGCGTATCTGGCCTGACGCAATTGTTCTGAAACGTAGGTGTAGTCCCAAGGCTCCAGGGTGGCCATGCCCAGTTCCGAGGCTGCGAAATCGCGCAAGGTTGCGACGTCCTGTTGGGCAAACGGACGGGCCTTTGCTGCCAGATCACGCAGGAATGCAATGACCTGGTCTGCCGATTGGGCCATACGGGTTTGCAGGCGCATCTGTGCAAAGTTGGCAAAGCCCAGCAGGTGCGCATCTTCCAGCCGCAAGTCGAGCAGTTTCTCAATGACAGGCGAGTTGTCGTATTGTGGCTCTCCCAGCTCCGAAGCCAGTGTGGCGTAGCCGCGATAAAGCGCTTCACGCAAGGTGGCGCTTTTCGCATATTGCATGACTGGCAGATACGATGGCATTTTCAGGTTAAAGCGCCATCCGGGTTGCGTGGGCTGGGCGACGCCGTCAGCATTATCGGTTCCTTCGGCGCTATCAGCTTGGGCCGATTGCGCGGCGGCTTCACTTGCCGCCTGGGCCGCTGCGTCAATGACATCCTGCGGCAAGCCTTCTAGCATGGTGGCATCGTGGATCTGGTAATGCCAGTTGTCCATAGCATCGAGCGCATTCTCGGAAAATTTCTGCGAAGTCAGTGCAATGTCTTCATTCAATTGCGCGTAACGCTGTCTTTTTTCGCCTTCCAGTTCGACGCCGCTTAAGCGGAAATCGCGCAGCGCCAGTTCAATGATGCGCTTGCGGGTTGGGGTATAGCTTGCAAATTCGACACTTCTGGAGACCGCAAGATAGCGCGAGAACAGATCCCGGTTCAGGCCGATCCAGGTGGAAAACTCAGTGATGACCGGCAGCATGTCGTTGTAGGCTTCACGCAGCGCTGCGGTATTGATGACGGCATTCAGGTGTCCTGCGACCGACCAGGCACGCCACAGACGGCTGGATAACGCCTCCATGGGTTCAATGAAATTATCCCAACCAGGCTGTGTGTTATCGCTGACCAGGTCTTCTATCCCCTGGCGCGTTTCAGCCAGAAGCAGTTCGATGGCAGGTGCGATATGTTCCGGCTTGATCGAGGCGTAGTCGATCAGGTCAGAAATGGGAGCGAGCAGTGGATTGCCGGTTGTGGCAGCGGTTTGGACAACCTGAGTTTGCGTCATAGTTAAGCTTTCTGTTTCAGATTTTGTTGTTCGGCTGCGTGCACGGTATTGAGCAGCAACATGACAATGGTCATGGGGCCAACGCCGCCGGGCACGGGAGTGATGGCAGCGGCCACTTGCCGGGCGCTTTCAAATTGCACATCACCCTTGAGCTTGCCGTCCTGGCCACGATTGATACCTACATCGATGACCACTGCACCGGGTTTGATCATATCGCCGGTGATCATTTCAGGTTTGCCGGTAGCGACCACCAGAATATCGGCACGTCGCGTCTGGGCGCCCAGATCGCGGGTTTTCGAATTGCATATGGTGACGGTCGCGCCGGCTTTCTGCAGCAGCAAAGCCATGGGCTTGCCAACGATGTTGCTGGCGCCCACCACGACCGCCTCGGCGCCGCGAATGGTTACCTGTTCGTCTTCCAGCATTTTCATGATCCCGTATGGGGTGCACGGAATGAAGGTGGGTTTGCCGATCATCAACGCCCCGGCGTTGCTGACGTGAAAACCATCCACATCTTTGGCCGGCGAGATCGCTTCGATAACGGTATCGGCATTGAAATGCGGCGGCAGAGGCAACTGAACCAGAATGCCATTGACTGAGGTATCGTTATTGAGCGTGTTGATGCGCGCCAGCAGTTCGGCTTCGGTCATCTGGGCCGGATAGGTTTCAACCGAAGAGGTCAGCCCAAGCTTATTGAACGTGTTGGCTTTGTGATTGACATATACCTGCGAGGCAGGGTCGTCACCGACCAGAATAACCGTAAGGGAAGGAACGATACCCTGTTCTTTGAGCCGGGCCAGATGCGGCGCCATTTGCAGCTTGAGTTTTTCGGCCAGCTGTTTGCCATCAATAATACGTGCTGTCATGTTGTTTGTGCAGTCCTACTTTACCAAAGCCACTTTCATTAAATCGGCCACCGTGGTCACTTCCAGTTTTTCCATAATGTTGGCGCGATGCGCTTCAACTGTTTTGATGCTGATGTTCAAATCGTCGGCAATTTGTTTGTTCAGCCGTCCGGCCACAATGCGCTCAAGGACCTGTTGTTCGCGGGCTGTCAGGCGACCGATGAGTTCTTCATGGTTTTTGCGGGCCTGTTGCTCGGAGGCATTGCTGACAGCCTGCTCCAGCATGCGTGCGATGATTTCGCGCAGATCCGCTTCGTTAAACGGTTTTTCCAGAAAGTCGACGGCACCTTTTTTCATCGTGGATACTGCCATGGGCACATCGCCGTGGCCCGTAATGAACACCACAGGAATGGTCGCCTTGCGTGCCACCAGTGTCTCCTGCAATTCCAGACCAGACATGCCCGGCATACGCACGTCGGCAATCAGCACGCTGATGACGTTCGGATTGTAGCCTTCGAGGAATTTTTCCGCGCTATCGAAGGCCACAACCTGATAGCCGTTAGCCTCAAGGAGCCAGCGCAGCGAATCACGCACCGCTTCGTCATCATCTACGATATATACAATGCTGCTTGGGTTATTCATACGGTTAATTCCTCTTTGATAGGTGTGTCGTTGGGCTCTTGTGGAGCACAGGGCAGGGTGAAATGAAACAGGGTGCCTCCGTCCGGATTGGCCTGAGCCCAGAGTCTGCCATGGTGTGATTCGATAATGGTGCGACATATATTCAGGCCCATTCCCAGACCTTCGGATTTGGTACTGAAAAAAGGCTCGAACAGTCGTTCGGGCTCTTGTATACCGTGACCACGATCGGTCACGATAAATTCGACCAACTGGCTCTGCTGTTTGATTTCCACGGTCAGCAGGTCATGCTCGGAGTGGTTCATCGCTTCCAGGCCGTTTTTGACCAGATTCAGCAGTACCTGTTCGATCAGAATCGGGTCTGCCAGCACATGGGGGATATGATCGGGGATAATGGCTTCGATACGAATCTGCCGCTTGCGGGCGTCGATCTCGGCAAAGTCCAGCGCATGTTCGACAATTTCTTCAACCGGTACGCGCTGGCGGCGCGGCTCACTGCGTTTGACGAATTCGCGGATGCGGCTGACAATTTTGCCGGCACGCTCGGCCTGGTTTGCCGCCTTTTCCAACGCAGAAAGCAACGATTCGTTGGTAGCCCGTCCGGATTTGAGCATCGCCACTGCGGCCATATTGTAATTGGCAATGGCGGTCAGCGGCTGGTTCAGTTCGTGCGCAAGTGAGGAGGCCATTTCCCCCATGGTGGTCAGGCGGCTGGTGAGCTGGATTTTTTCCTGCTGATTACGAGACTCTTCTTCGTGCTTGCGTCTTTCGGTAATGTCGCGCGCCACCTGCAGGCGAACGCGCCGCCCGTCGGTCCAGACCAGCATGCGATGCTGCACTTCAAACCAGCTGTTGACACTGGGCGCATACTGTTCGATGGAGTCTTCGGTAAAACGGCCGCGCCGGCCAGCCAGCAGTTCTGCATGGCCCTGGGGCTGTGAGCCAAAAAGACGGCGATAGGTACGATTGGCAAACAGCAACTCGCGTCCGTTCACGGTATCTGCTACTACGGAGATCGCGTCATCCAGCCCTTCTAGAACCGTCATGAAGCGCTCGTGGGCCGCGGCCAGGGCTTCTCGCACTCGCTTGGGTTCGGTAATGTCGGTCATGGAGGTCATCCAGCCGATCTGCTCGCCATTAGGATCGCGCAGGGCAGAGACGTACATGCGCGACGTAAAGCGCGAGCCGTCGCGCCGCTGTGCTTCCACTTCCAGACCGGTGCTGGGTGTTTTGCCGGACATCAGGATATCGAGGGTGCGCTGGTGTTCGTCATAGCGGCCAGGTACCCAATAGGGAAAGGGTGTGCTTTTGCCCAGCAGGTCTGCCTCGTTCCATCCCATCATGCGGCAAAAGGCAGGGTTGACGTAGGCGATACGGCCCTGCATGTCCAGCACGCGCATGCCGGTTGACATGGAGTTTTCCATGGCGCGGCGAAAACTGGTTTCAGCCTGCAGGGCAGCTTCGGCATGTGAGCGAAAACGCGTATAGCGCCATAACGCAAGCAGGCTGATAATGATGATCAGGGACAGGGCGATGACGAAAAACAGCAGCCGCTGCTGACGGGTTTCTTCGTCCATGGTAATGAACATGACGCTTTGGCTGTGCAAACGCTGCAGCCAGAAAAAACCGGCCATAACCAGCAGGTACAGTACCAGAACAAAAACGGGGGTGATCCAGTACAGGCCGCGTTTTCTGAATTTTGCGCTATCGTAAAAAGACGAGGTAAGCAAAGATTTGCTTGGTAATTCGGGCATGCTCATGATCACAATTCGTAACCTGGACATTTTAAAGGAGTTAGATGCAAATTCACAGCAACTGCGCAAATTTTGTCATTTAGTCATGTTGCGCTGCAATGTAAATTTCACATTATAAAATTCAATATCATTATATAAAATATTCCTTGTCAGAGGCGGCCTGCTCTTTTAGAATGGGCAGCAGTCAGGTGTACAAATCCGCAAACCGGGTTTCCCTGCGCACCGAAAATGGTATGGTTACATAAACACGATAGTGCAGTGGCCAGCATAAAAAATCGATATGGAGAACTGAATGTCTACATCAGATAAACCTCAGACAGGCAAGTCCACAGATGTGGATAGCGTAGAAACCCAGGAATGGCTCGATTCACTGGAAGCAGTACTGGACAGAGAGGGCCCTGAACGCGCGCACTTTCTGCTTGAGCAACTGACCGATCTGGCACGCAGGTCCGGCTCCAATATTCCATATTCCCCCCATACAGCCTATGTGAATACCATACCACCCGGACTTGAGCCGCGACATCCCGGCAATATGGCCATGGAAGAGCGGATCCGCTCTTATGTGCGCTGGAATGCCATGGCGATGGTGGTCAGGGCCAATAAACACAATCCTGAGGATGGTGGCGATCTGGGTGGTCATATCGCCTCTTTTGCTTCGCTGGCAACCATGATCGGTTGCGGCCAGAACCATTTCTGGCACGCGGCGACCGAAGACCATGGCGGCGATCTGGTGTATTTCCAGGGCCACTCCTCGCCTGGCGTGTACGGACGCGCCTATCTTGAAGGACGTCTGAGCGAAGATCAGCTGGACAACTTCCGTCAGGAAGTGGGTGGCAAGGGTCTGCCTTCCTATCCGCACCCCAAACTCATGCCGGAATTCTGGCAGTTCCCAACCGTCTCAATGGGCCTGGGCCCATTGATGGCTATTTATCAGGCCCGTTTCCTGAAGTACCTGCATGCCCGCGGTATCGCCGACACCAGCAAACGCAAAGTCTGGGTGTTCTGCGGTGATGGCGAAATGGATGAACCGGAATCCCTGGGCGCCATCAGCCTGGCTGCACGCGAAAAGCTGGATAACCTGATTTTCGTGATCAACTGCAACCTGCAGCGTCTTGACGGACCGGTACGCGGCAATGGCAAAATTATCCAGGAACTGGAAGGGGAATTTCGCGGCAGCGGCTGGAATGTGATCAAGCTCATCTGGGGCGGTTACTGGGATCCGCTGTTGGCGCGCGACAAGGAAGGCATTCTGCGCAAAGTCATGCAGGAGACCGTTGACGGCGAATATCAGGCCTGCAAAGCCAATGATGGCGCCTATGTTCGCGAACACTTTTTCGGCAAGGACCCGCGCCTGCTGGAAATGGTCAGCCGCATGAGCGACGAGGAAATCTGGCGTCTGAATCGTGGCGGCCATGATCCTTACAAGGTATATGCTGCATTTGACGCAGCCCAGAACTCGGTCGGTCAGCCTACCGTCATTCTGGCCAAAACTATCAAGGGGTATGGTCTGGGCGCAATCGCGCAGGGTCAGAACCCGGCTCACCAGCAAAAGAAACTGGATATCAATTCACTCAAGGGCTTCCGTGACCGTTTCAATATCCCGGTAGCCGACGAACAGCTCGAGAACCTGCCATACTACAAACCGGCTGAAGATTCGCCGGAAATGAAGTATCTGCGTGAGCATCGCGAGAAACTGGGCGGCTACTACCCGAGCCGTCGTCCGCAAGCCGACGAAAAACTCAAAGTGCCTGCACTGGACGTTTTCAAGGCAGTGCTGGAACCGACCAGCGAAGGCCGTGAAATTTCCACGACTCAGGCCTTTGTCCGCTTCCTTAACCAACTGCTGCGCGACAAGCAACTGGGTGAGCGCGTGGTCCCGATTCTGGCCGATGAGTCCCGTACCTTCGGTATGGAAGGGCTGTTCCGCCAAATCGGTATTTACGCACCCGAAGGGCAGAAGTACACGCCAGTAGATAAAAACCAGGTGATGTATTACAAGGAGTCGGCTGACGGCCAACTGTTGCAGGAAGGGATCAACGAGGCGGGGGCATTTGCTTCATGGATTGCCGCGGCCACGTCCTATTCGACCAACAACCGCATCATGATTCCGTTCTTCATTTATTACTCAATGTTCGGATTCCAGCGTATTGGTGATCTGGCATGGGCAGCGGGCGATATGCAGAGTCGCGGCTTCCTGCTGGGCGGGACTGCCGGTCGCACCACGCTCAACGGCGAAGGCTTGCAGCACGAAGATGGCCACAGTCATATTCTTTCTTCAACCATTCCAAATTGCGTCAGCTACGATCCGACCTTCGCGCACGAAGTGGCCGTGATCATGCAGCACGGCTTGAAACGGATGGTGGAAAAGCAGGAAAACGTGTATTACTACATCACCCTGATGAACGAAAACTATCCGCAGCCCGGCCTGAAAGAGGGCGATGCAGATGGCATTATCAAAGGGATGTACAAGCTGCAATCTACAACGGGTGGCAAGCATCATGTGCAGCTCATGGGTTCGGGTACGATTTTGCGCGAAGTCATGAAAGCGCAGGAACTGCTCAAGCAGGATTGGGATATTTCCTCAGATGTATGGAGCGTTACCAGTTTTACCGAGTTGCGCCGCGAGGGTCTGGACGTGGATCGTCACAACCTGCTCAATCCCGATGGCAAACCGCAAGTGCCTTACGTTACCAAGCAACTGGAAACATCAGAAGGTCCGATCATTGCGTCGACCGACTATATGAAACTGTTTGCAGACCAGGTGCGGGACTTTATGCCCAAAGGGCGTACGTACCGGGTGCTGGGCACTGACGGATTCGGCCGTTCCGACTTCCGTTACAAACTGCGTGAGCACTTTGAAGTGGATCGTCATTTCGTTGTTCTGGCTGCGCTGAAGGCGCTGGCCGACGACGGGGTGATCGACAAATCAAAAGTGAGCGAAGCCATTCAGAAATATGGCATTGACACCAACAAAGCCAATCCTCACCACGCATAAGGCAGATCATTATGAGCAATGTAATCGAAATCAAGGTTCCGGACATTGGTGATTTCAGTGAGGTGGAAGTCATTGAGTTGCTGGTGGCGCCGGGCGATACCGTTAAGGAAGAACAAAGCCTTATTACTGTGGAGTCGGATAAGGCATCCATGGAAATTCCTTCTTCCGCTTCGGGCGTTGTCAAAGAGATCAGCGTCAAGGTTGGCGACAAAGTGGCCCAAGGCAAAGTTATCCTGACCCTCGAAGCCGAGCAGGCCGCGGCTGCGGACAACAGCAAGGCTGCCGCCGGGAATGCGGCGGACGATGCTGCGAAGCCGGCGGATAAGGAGGCGCCTGCTGAGCAGCAAGAGGCAGCACAACCGGCTGGCGCCGATAGTGGCAGCGCCACGCTGGAGGTGACGGTACCGGATATCGGCGACTTCAGCGAGGTAGAAGTGATTGAAGTGCTGGTTGCGCCGGGCGATAAAGTCAAGCAGGAGCAAAGCCTGATTACCGTGGAGTCGGATAAGGCATCGATGGAAATTCCTTCGTCTGACGACGGGGAAGTTGAAGCAGTGCTGGTCAAGGTGGGTGACAAAGTGGCCAAAGGTACGGCCATTGTCAAGCTCAAGTCTGGCGGTGGTTCTGCCAAAGCGGCTGCGGCGCCTGCCGAGACAAAAAGCAAGCCGGCCGATGGCAATGCTGATAAGGCCCAGGGTGAGCCGGCTGCTGCTGCCAAGGCGCCTGCGCCTCAGGCAAGCGGCGCTGCTCAGCAACGCGTTTCTCCCACCGCTGCTTTCGGTTCTGCCGTATCTGCCCGCAGTTTGCCGCATGCTTCGCCATCGGTTCGGAAATTTGCCCGAGAATTGGGCGTGGACCTGACCCAGATCACCGGCTCCGGAGAAAAGCAGCGTATTACGCAGGACGATGTTCGCAAATTCGTCAAGGCCGCGCTTTCGGTCGCTACCAGTACGTCTTCTACGACAACCAGTTCGCAAGTGGGCGGTGGCGGCTTAAGCGTTCTGGACTGGCCGAATATCGATTTTTCCAAATTCGGACCGATAGAAAGCAAGCCTTTGTCGCGCATCAAGAAAATTTCCGGCGCCAACCTGCATCGCAATTGGGTCATGATTCCGCATGTGACAAATAACGAGCAGGCCGATATTACCGAACTGGAAGCCTTCCGGGTTGCCATGAACAAGGAATATGAAAAGGCCGGCGTCAAGTTCACCATGCTGGCGTTCCTGATCAAGGCCGTGGTATCTGCATTGCAGAAGTTTCCTGAATTTAACGCTTCGCTCAGCTGCGATAATCTGGTGCTCAAGCAGTACTATCATGTCGGATTTGCCGCCGATACACCAAACGGCCTGGTCGTGCCGGTGATTCGCGATGCCGACAAAAAAGCGGTCAGTCAGATTGCCAAGGAAATGACCGAACTGGCCAAACTGGCACGGGATGGCAAACTGTCGCCAGCGCAGATGCAGGGCGGGTGTTTTTCCATCAGTTCGCTCGGTGGTATTGGCGGCACAAGCTTTACGCCTATTATCAATGCGCCCGAAGTGGCCATTCTGGGCGTCTCCAAATCTGCCATGCAGCCGGTATGGAACGGTAAGGAATTTGCCCCGCGCCTGATGTTGCCGCTGTCGCTTTCCTATGATCATCGTGTGATCGACGGTGCCGCTGCAGCGCGCTTTAATGCGTATCTGGCTGCAGTTCTGGCGGATTTCCGCCGTGTCCTGATCTGACGGAGATACTGATGAGTCAAGTAGAAATCAAGGTGCCCAATATCGGCGACTTCGATGCGGTAGAGGTAATCGAAGTGCTGGTCGCCGAAGGCGATACGGTCAAGGAAGAACAGAGCCTGATTACCGTTGAGTCGGACAAGGCATCCATGGAAATTCCGTCTTCGGCTGCAGGCAAAATTGTGTCCCTGTCGGTCAAAGTAGGTGACAAAGTTGCCGAGGGCGACGTTATTCTGATGCTTGAAGCTGCCGCGGCAGGTGCACAGGCTGCGGCCGGCGACAAGCCGGCGGCGCAGGACAAGGCGCAGCCTGCTGCAAAAAGCGATGCGGCTGCGGTTCAAAAAGCGACGGATGCCGGCGACGACGGCAAAAGCCGCGATGATGCCGGTGAGTCACCAAACAAGCGGCCACCACAGGACACGAATGACAATAAGTCTGCGGACGTTGCAGCTGGCAGTGAGGTGAAGTACTCGCCTCCGGCATCGGCTCCTGCGGACGGTTGCGACGTGCTCGTACTGGGCGCCGGACCTGGCGGTTATTCAGCTGCGTTCCGTGCCGCCGACCTGGGACTAGACGTGGTGCTGGTCGAGCGCTACGCCACACTGGGCGGCGTATGTCTGAACGTTGGATGCATCCCCTCCAAAGCGTTGTTGCACAGCGTAGCGGTACTGGAAGAGGCAAAACACTTGTCCCAGAATGGCATCACCTTTGGTGAGCCGACCATCGATCTGGACAGGCTGCGTGCCAGCAAAGACAAGGTGGTTTCCACACTAACTGGTGGTCTGACCGGCATGGCCAAGGCGCGCAAGGTCAAGGTGATTCAGGGATTGGGCGAGTTTGCCGACGAACATCATTTGACTGTGAAGAAAGATGATGGATCAAGTGAAACAGTGGCTTTCAAGCACGCCATTATTGCGGCCGGCAGTCAGTCGGTCAAACTGCCGTTTCTGCCGGAGGACGAAAGGATCGTCGATTCCACCGGTGCCTTGAACCTGAAAAGCATTCCGGAAAAAATGCTGATTATAGGCGGCGGCATTATCGGCCTGGAAATGGGCACGGTCTATTCCGCGCTTGGCGCACGCCTGGATGTCGTTGAAATGCTCGATGGCCTGATGCAGGGCGCAGATCGCGATCTGGTCAAGGTATGGCAAAAGAAAAACGAAGGCCGATTCGATCAGATCATGGTCAAAACCAAAACGGTTGCGGCCCAGGCCAAGCCCGATGGTATCTGGGTCACGTTCGAAGGTGAAGCGGCGCCGGCCGAGCCACAAAGATATGATCTGGTTTTGCAGGCGGTGGGGCGTTCACCCAACGGCGCAAAAATCGGGGCAGACAAGGCTGGGGTCCAGGTGTCGGAACGCGGGTTCATTGACGTGGATGAACAGATGCGAACCAATGTGCCACATATTTTTGCCATTGGGGATATCGTGGGGCAACCCATGCTGGCGCACAAAGCCGTTCATGAAGCGCATGTGGCTGCCGAGGTTATCGCAGGGCACAGGAGTTATTTTGATGTGCGCGTGATACCTTCTGTTGCCTATACCGATCCGGAAGTGGCCTGGGCAGGTTTGACAGAGGAAGAAGCCAAGAAGCAGGGCATCAAATACGAAAAGGGTGTGTTCCCCTGGGCGGCGTCGGGTCGGGCCATTGCCAATGGTCGCTCCGAAGGCTTTACCAAGTTGCTGTTTGATGCCGAGACTCATCGGATCATTGGCGGCAGCATCGTGGGTACCCATGCCGGCGATCTGATTTCCGAAGTGGCGCTGGCCGTGGAGATGGGCGCCGATTCGGTTGATATTGGCAAGACCATTCATCCTCATCCAACGCTTGGCGAATCGGTTGGCATGGCAGCAGAGGTCGCGCATGGTACATGTACCGATCTGCCTCCGGTCAAACGCAAGTAGACCGGTTGTCCTGCGCTGACGGCAGCGACATTTAGTGTGTGTCGTTGTTGTCGCAGCACGATGCTGTGGTGCTATGTGGTTTTCTGCGCGCTGCGCAGGCCGCAGGCAAGTAAAGAACACTCTTATTTCCGGTTAACGCCGAAAATGGGAGTGTTTTTCATTTTGATGACTTAAAATTCTGCTTTCGGGTATTTCATTTTTATTATGTCTGCCGTTCCTACTAGTAAGCACTCGCTGGCCGATTGGCTGGCCTATCTTGAATCCCTGCACCCCAAGGCGATCGAGCTCGGTCTGGACCGGGTCAGAACGGTAGCCCAGCGCCTGCAGGCCTGCGAGGGCGGCGGCGTCAAAATCATTGTAGGTGGAACCAACGGCAAAGGCTCCACCTGCGCCATGCTGGAGGCCATTTATCTGGCCGCCGGATACAAAACCGGCCTGTATACATCTCCTCATCTGATCGATTTCAATGAACGGATCCGTCTTCGTGGCGAACTGGCCACAGACGAGCAAATTGTTCGGCAACTGGCGCAAATCGAGACAGCGCGCGGTGAAATATCGCTCACATACTTTGAATACACCACACTGGCTGCGCTGTTGCTGTTCAAGGAACATCAAACCGATGTAGCTATTCTGGAAGTTGGCCTGGGCGGACGGCTGGATGCAGTCAATATTGTGGATGCAGATTGTTCCATCGTTACCAGTGTCGATGTTGATCATGTCGAATGGCTCGGGGATACCCGGGAGAAAATCGGCTGGGAAAAGGCACATATTTTCCGCAAGGCAAAGCCGGCCATTTGCAGCGACCCGCAGCCACCGCAGTCGGTGCTTGACTATGCGCGCGAGATAGAAGCGGATCTGTGGTTGTTCGGGCAAGATTTTAACTATTCGGCAGACAAACAGCAGTGGGCTTTTGCTGGTCGCAATCAGCGGCGCAATGCACTGGCGTATCCCGCCTTGCGTGGCGCCAACCAGTTGCTCAACGCGTCGGCTGCGCTGGCCGCCATCGAGTCATTGCGGGAGCGGCTTGCCGTTCCGCAACAGTCGGTGCGCCAGGGCTTGATCCAGGCCGTGCTGCCCGGACGCTTTCAGATTATTCCCGGGCAGCCTACCGTGGTGCTGGACGTGGCGCACAATCCGCACGCAGCGGCGGTGCTTGCTCACAATCTGGATAGCATGGCCTATTTTCCCTATACCCACGCGGTGGTCGGCATGGTCAATGACAAGGATTGCGACGAGGTCATTAAAAAGTTCGGCCGCAAGGTGGATCATTGGTATTGCGCCAGCCTTGACGGCGAGCGTAGTCGCAGCGGCCAGGATATTGCCGAAAGAGTGCGCAAGCAGTTACCGGCCGATGCCGAAGGGTTACCAACCGTAACGGTTTTCGACTCTCCGGCTGCTGCCTATGATTCTGCGCGTTCAAAGGCCGCTGACAATGATAGAATAGTCGTGTTTGGCTCGTTTTTAACCGTGGCCGCAGTTTTACAGCATTTGGGGCGTCCAGCCGTCTGAAGCTTATCTTTATAAATAGTCGGGAATAAGTTATGGGTTTATTCAATTCACAAGATAATAATCGGCCGGGACAACGCCGTACCCAGTCTGAACAGAACCAGGCTAATGACCTGCGCGTCAAGGCCAGAAACCGGCTGATTGGCGCGATTATTCTTGTTCTTGCCGCGATCATTATCGTGCCTATGGTGCTCGACACCGGAGGCACTGACAGTACGCCGACGCCGGCCCAGAAACCGCCCTTGGTATCGGGCGGGGGCAGTGACAGCAATTCCTTGTCCGTAACCACAACGCCAGGCGTTGAATCCAGCGGTCCAAGCTCTACATCGCAGCAGGCCACCGTTGATGGCAGTGTATCGCAGACCCCGCCAGTGACAGGATCTGTCGCTGCTGGAACCGCTGAGCAGCCGCAGAGTCCAGGAACCGCGCCGGAAGGCCAGGAACCAGGATTGACAGGACTGACAGAGGCCATTGATCCGAACCGATCCATCGCTTCGGGTACGGCAAACCAGCCGGTAACACCCGAGGATCAGGCTGAGCAGGAAGCCGCTGCCCAGGCTAAAGCCCAGGCAGATGCCAAAAAGGCAGCTGAACGCAAAAAGGCCGCAGCCAACAAAGCTGCAGAGCAGCCTAAAAAGCCTGGCGTGATCAGGGATAATAATCGTACCGATGATGGTTCCCGTGCGCTGGCCATTCTGGAAGGCCGTGAGCCGACACAAGCGGAGAAAAGCAAACCCAAGGTCACCTCGGGAGATTATTCCCTGCAGATCGCTTCCTACGGTTCTTCGGACGACGCGCAAAGCCGCCGCAGCAAATTGGCTGCCGAGGGCGTGTCCAATGTGTATGTTCAGAATTCTGTCGTAAACGGCAAGCAGATTTATCGTTTGCGCGTAGGCCCGTTCAAATCACGTGAGGCTGCACAGGCAGCGCAAACCCGCCTTCGTTCACTGGGTTATGACAACGGCTTTATTTCGGCAAATTGATATCCATGCACCGAAGTGACCGAATTTGATTACACCTGCCTTGGGATTATCGCTATCTCGGGGCTCCTTGGATTAATGAGAGGGTTTCTCAAAGAAGCCTTCTCATTAATCGCTTATGCCGCCGCATTTATCGGCGCGATCTGGTGGGGCCCGGTGGTTTATCCCTGGGTGATGCAATACGTCAACAACGCGCTGATCAGCATGGGTATCGGCTATGCGGTTGTATTTATCGCCATTTTACTGGTTGTCGGTCTGGTCAACGTGACGCTGGCAACCCTGATTGAAGCCACCGGCCTGGGACCAGCCGACCAGGGGCTCGGCATTTTGTTCGGCATAGCCCGCGGTGTCATGATTATCCTGATACTGGTGGTGCTTGCCGGCTATACGCCATTTCCCAAGGAACCCTGGTGGGTCAATGCCAGGTTTTCGCCGATGGCGATGATGGCGGTGCATGAAATCAAGTTGCGCCTGCCGGACAGCATCGGCTCGTATTTACCTTATTAGTTTTTTCCCTTAGTTTTTCTCTCTCGTATTTTTCAGGATAGGCTTTTTATGTGCGGAATTATCGGTATCGTCGGGCGCGGTCCAGTGAATCAACTGGTGTACGACAGTCTGCTGTTACTGCAACATCGTGGACAGGACGCAGCCGGCATTGCGACCGCCTACGGTAACCACTTCAACATGTACAAGGCCCATGGCCTGGTGCGCGACGTATTTCGCACTCGCAATATGCGCGATCTGCCCGGCCATTCTGGTATAGGGCAGGTGCGTTATCCAACTGCCGGCTCCAGCGATTCGCTGGAAGAGGCCCAGCCATTTTATGTTAACGCCCCTTTTGGCATTACTTTTGCGCACAATGGCAATCTGACCAACTGGCGTGAACTGCGCGAGTCGCTATTCAAGGTGGATCAGCGCCATATCAATACCAATTCCGATTCTGAAGTCTTGCTCAATGTATTGGCGCACGAACTGCAGTCGGCGGCAAAGGGCAGTAGCCTGGATCCGGCCGCCATGTTCAACGCAGTTGCGGCATTGCATCGACGGGTCAAGGGTGCATACTCGGTGGTTGCGCAAATTGCCGGATATGGACTGCTGGCTTTTCGGGATCCGTTCGGCATCCGACCGCTGTGCCTGGGCAAGTTTGAATCGGAACTGGGCGCAGAATGGATGGTGGCGTCTGAATCGGTCGCCCTTGAAGGCAGCGGGTTTGATTTCGTTCGTGATATTGGCGCCGGCGAAGCCGTGTTCATTGACCTGGACGGTAATGTGCACGAGCAGCAATGCGCCGACAATCCGGTGCTCACGCCCTGCATTTTCGAATATGTCTATTTTGCCCGTCCCGATTCCACCATTAATGGCGTGAATGTGTACAACGCGCGTCTGAAGATGGGCGAGTATCTCGCCGATAAAGTAGCCAGGCAACTGCGCTTGCGGGAAATTGATGTTGTGATGCCTATTCCCGATTCTTCCCGGCCGGCCGCCATGCAGCTGGCTTCAAAGCTCAAGCTTGAGTATCGTGAAGGGTTCATCAAGAACCGTTATGTAGGTCGTACCTTTATTATGCCCGGGCAGGCAGTGCGCAAAAAATCAGTCCGCCAGAAATTGAACGCCATGAGTGTTGAGTTCAAGGACAAAAATGTGCTACTGGTAGATGACTCCATTGTGCGTGGGACGACCAGCCGCGAGATTGTGGAGATGGCAAGAGCAGCAGGGGCCCGGAAAGTATTTTTCGCATCCGCCGCGCCTCCTGTCTGTTTCCCCAATGTCTACGGTATTGATATGCCAACCCAGGACGATCTGATCGCCAGCGGCAGAACGGCTGAAGAGGTCGCTGCCGAGATCGGGGCAGACGGCCTGGTGTATCAGGACCTGGCAGATCTGAAAGCGGCCATTTCGGATTTGAATCCGGCGCTCACTCAGTTTGAGGCCTCTTGCTTTGACGGGCACTATATTACTGGCGATGTTGACAGCGCCTATCTGGAAAGACTGCGCCTGACCCGGCATCAGGTCAAGGAAGGTCAAGCAGTTGGCGGCCTGCAATTTAACATGGGATACGCAGCCAACGTTTAAGCGTTGCATGTGTCTTGGTCCCTGCTCGTGCAAAGCGGCAGGGACGTCATTTGTATTGTAGAGCCCGGCTTCAGCCGGGTGCTATGACGCTAACCAAATAAGCGCCATTTCTGCCGCAAAAAAAAGGCGTCATTCCGACAAACGTTGGCAGACTACAGAATTATTCCAAAGCATGATCCCATTTGCTCCGGCAACGCTCGTTCATTGCCGTCCAGCGTATTTCGGAATATAATTGATATGTCATCTATTGGTAAATCATTTATGTCTCGCTCAAATACAACTGCAAAGCCGGATTTCGGACGGGTGCTTCTCTCTCTTTCGGGGCAAATCAATCGTCAGTGGCGCCGGGCACTGGACCGCCGCCTGCAGCCTTTGGGGCTGACCGAGGCGACCTGGTTGCCGTTGCTGTACATTGCGAGGGCGACGCAGCCATTGCGTCAAAAGGATCTGGCTGCACTAATGGGGCTCGATAGCTCATCGGTGGTGCGCTTGCTCGATGGTCTGCAAACGGCAGGTTATATCCAGCGTCTGGAAGGCACGGACCGGCGTGAAAAAATCATCCATCTGACAGATACCGGTAGGCAAACAGTATCCAGCGTCGAGCAGGTAGTACTTGAAGGCCGGCGCCGCTTGTTCCTGGATATTGATGACGCAGACCTGGAAACAACCCGATTGGTATTGCAACAGCTTCTGGGCACGCTTGAATCGCTGGACGGCGCGCTCTGGTCCGATACAGATGGCGCCGATTCTCATGCCTGAAAAAATTATCCTGCGCGCGCCATTGTGGCTGTTGGTGCTGGTAACCTTGAGTGGCACACTGGCTATGCATATGTTCGTGCCGGCCATGCCGGATGCTGCAGCCGATCTTGGCGCGAGCATGGGCGCCATGCAAATGACGATCAGCCTGTATATTCTAGGCCTGGCTTTCGGTCAGTTGATCTATGGTCCGCTATCTGACGGGTTCGGCCGGCGGCCATTGCTCCTTGCCGGCCTGTCTATCTATGTGCTGGCCGGCGTAGCAGCCGCTTTGTCGCAAAGCGAGTCTACGCTGGTGCTGGCACGGCTGTTTCAGGCGTTGGGCGGATGTGCCGGCCTGGCGCTGGGACGGGCCATTGTGCGCGATACGGCGGCAGGCGATAGCGCCGTCAAGGACCAGGCGTTACTCAATCTGATCATGATGGCCGGGCCAGGCCTGGCTCCGTTGCTCGGGTCGTTTCTCACCCTGCATTTCGGTTGGCGAGCTGTTTTCTATGCGCTCGTATTGCTGGGTGTGATTACCTTGCTTTCGACCTGGCGAATGCTGCCGGAAACCGGTACGCCAACCGGCAAAGTGCGGCCGGCCGCTTTGGCCTCGGATTACAAATCGCTGCTGCGTTCACCTTCGTTTTTGGCCTATGCATTTGGTGGTGGCTGCGCCACAACGGCCATTTATTCCTTTATTGCCGCTGCGCCTTTCATCATTACCATGGATCTGCATCGATCTGTACAAGAGGTAGGAATATATCTGGCCCTGTTGATCGTTGGTTTGTCGGTCGGGAATGCAGCGACGCGGCAATTGATCGGTCGCTATTCGCTGGAGCGGCTGTTGATTGGCGGCAATGCGCTTAGTGTCGTTGCGGCCTTGTTGCTCCTGGCTTTAACGTTGGCCGATTTGCTCAATATCGTAAGCGTGACCGTGCTGATGTTCGTATTTGCTATCGGCGCCGGCATAGCAAGCCCGGCGGCCCTGACCAAAGGACTGAGTGTCGATCGCCACCTGATAGGCTCAGCAGCAGGCCTGTATGGTTTTACACAAATGTTGGTGGGGGCCATCTGTACGTCGCTTGTCGGGCTTGGAAACAATCCCGCGCTTACCGCATTTACGGTGCTCGCATGCACCGCTATCCTGGGTCAGGCCGGATTATGGTTTGGCATGAAACAGGACCGGCGCATGGCCCATAACGTGCTGGCCTCGGATGCGTCGGCGGGTCATCACTGAAGCAGTATCCGGCAAGCGCGGGCACTGTTATGCAAAGCGGGAAGTGCGCTGCGTTTTCCCGAACAACGCGTAACCACTCAACACCAGTAATACGACAAACAACACTAAAGCCCACAGGACATATTCAACCCCAAGTACGCTTACTTTGGCGTCCATGCAAGTGGCATAAATGCCGAATAGCCAGGGTGCCAGGCCATCAAGTCCGGTCGTTCTGGACATGAAAATATCGGCAAATGTGCGATCGCACGACACCATTTCTGATGCTACCGTATGCTGATACCACGCCGCTACGATGCCGGCGATGGACAGCGCGAAAGATAACAGCGCCATCATGCGCTTGGCTGCCCCAGGAACCAGGTTGCCCAGCAGGCAGACGCCGGCGATGACCAATAGAATGAGTCGCTGTAACACACACCACGCGCAAGGCGGCATATTGAAAACATGCTGGCTGACAAGTGCAACAGCCAATGCAAGCAGACAGAGCAGGGCAATAAGATTCAGACGAGACTGGGTCATAGAGAGGTTCTGGAGTAGGTTGAATAAATATCGGCAAACAGGCGCATGATCAGCTCATGCGCGCCATCCCACATAATCTGGACACCGATACACAGCAGAATGAAAGCGGACAGTCGCATGAATACGGCGGTCCCTGAAGCGCCCAGGCGGGCAAGAAAGCGTGCGGCAAACCGCAGGCAGAAAAACAGGATGGCGCTGACGCTGATCACGGCCAGGATCATGGCGCTCACGCTCATGACGCCGGCGCCTGCGCTGATAAAATCAAAAGAAGCCCCAACGGTAATGGCTGCAGATATACTGCCTGGTCCGCAGGCGATAGGGAAGGTGAGCGGGTAAAAGGCGCTGGATTTTACTTTTTCCTGCGAATAATTTTCCACCAGTTTTTCATGGGCATCGGTATCCGGATCTTTGGCATTGACCAGTTGCCAGGCACTGGCCACGACCAGCAGGCCGCCACCGATACGGACAATGGGTAGCGATAGGCCGAAAAAACTCAATACCATATTGCCAAACAGTGCGGCAAGCGTGAGCATCACAAAAACGTTGATTGAAATGCGCTTGGCCAGTTGCTTTCGGGTTGAGGCGCTGGCCCCTTCGGTCATGGTCAGGAAGATGGGGGCCACTGCGGGTGGGTTTACGATAGGCAGCAGCGTGGCAAGGACAAACAGAAAACTGCGGCTGAAAATCAGGATATATTCATTGATGCTCATTGTTGTCTATTTCTGCGCGGTCAGGTTGTTGATTACGGTGAGCAAGTCACGTTTGAACTGCATTTGAGTGCGAGGATTATCCAGCGCGCTGCCGCCAAGAATGAAAATATCCTCGACACGGTCGCCCAGCGTCATGACCTTGGCCATTTGCAGGTTAATCTGGTGCCGTTTGAAGGTGTTGGCAAGAGCATAAAGAATACCAGGGCTGTCCATCGCTGTTATTGACAATCGCCAATACTGACTGTTTTCATCGGGCAAAAGTTCAATCAGGGGCACCAGAGGAAACGTGCGCGAACGGCGAACATTGGCGCCCACAACGTAGCGGTTACTCTTTAAGGTCAAGGGTTCGTTCTGAGCAGGCAGCGGTTCGTTCAGCCGGTTGCGCAAGCCGTGTTCGATCAGCGGCACATTGGAGCGGATGTCCGCGTCGATGGCTGCACTGTCCACCACGAAACTGTCCAGCGCATAGCCCTGGCGCGTCGTGTGGATGCGGGCGTCCAGAATATCAATGCGTTGTTCGTAGAAGTAGGAGCAGATTTGCTCAAATAGATCGGGGCGATCGGGCGTGTACACCATCACCTGAATGCCTTCGTTATTTTCAGTAGGGCGGGCGCGCACCTGGGCGCCCACTTGCGGCAGCATGCGATATAGAAGGCGGGTATGCCACGCGATATCTCTGGCTTCGTGGCGTAAAAAATAGGCCACATCCAGGGTATTCCAGAACCGGTCCCGGTCCTGGTCGCTGATGCCCGAAAAACGTACAAGCGCAATCGCGTCGTTCTTGCGTTGCGTCAGTACCGATTGCCGGTCGAACACGTTACTTCCCAGGGCTGTCAGCGTGTAATGATACAGGTCTTCAAGCAATTTGCCTTTCCACGCGTTCCAGACTTTGGGGCTGGTGCCGCGAATGTCGGCGACCGTGAGCAAGTAAAGGGCAGTCAGGCGACGCTCCGTTCCTACGATATCGGCAAACTCCTGAATAACCGAGGGCTCGGACAGATCTCGCTTCTGGGCAAACGCAGACATGGTCAGGTGGTGCTCAACCAGAAATTCGACCAGCGCGCGATCTTGTGGATCCAGATTATGGTCGCGGGCAAACTTGCGTACTTCCAATGCGCCTAGTGTTGAGTGATTGCCGCCACGTCCTTTGGCGATGTCATGGAACAGGGCGGCCACGTACAGCAGCCAGTGCTGGTCCATGTCGGCAATCAGCCGGCTGGCCAGCGGATATTCCTGGGCATGCTCAGGCATGGTGAAGCGACGGATATTGCGGATCACCATCAGCGTGTGCTGGTCAACGGTATATACGTGAAACAGGTCGTGCTGCATTTGTCCCACGATTTTCCGAAACACCGGAATATACTGGGGCAAAATGCTGAGCATGGTCATTCGTCTGAAGCTGTGCACAATGCCGGTGGGCTGTTGCAGTATCTGCAGAAACAGCCATTTGTTTACCGGATTGCGGCGAAACTGTGCGTCGATCCGGTGGCGTGAGCTCCAGATCTGTCGTTGCAGCTTGGCAGACATGTCATTGACTTCCGGGTGCTGCTGCAATACCAGAAACGCTTTCAAAAGCAGTTGTGGTTTGCGCTCGAATGCGTCCTCTGCGACAAGATCAAGCTGCTGGCCGACGCGGCAGAAATCTTCATCGATCATGACACTGCAATCTTTGACCGGGAAAAAGTACTCCCGGAAACTTTGCATCATGATGTGGTTCATCAGATAGACGATTCTGGCAGCCCAGTAGTAGCGCTGCATGAGAATTTCGCCCGGGCGTCGAGTGTCGGTGGCCTTGATACGGTAGACCTCGGCCAGCAGCGGCTGGTTATGGAACATCAAGCGATCATCACGTTTTCCCGCAAGAAGATGCAGGTCTATGCGCAAGCGCTTGAAAGCCTGTTCGGCCTTGGCGCATTTGGCGGCTTCGTCGCGCGTCATCATATCGTGCGCGACCAGATCGCGCCAGCTGCCGGACAGTCCGGCGGCAAGACTGATCCACCGGATCATCTGCAGGTCGCGCAGAGCCCCCGGGGACTCCTTGCAATTGGGTTCAAGCGAGTAGGGTGTGTCACTGTAACGTGCATATCGCTGCTGCAGCTCGAGCTGCTTGGCCAGAAAGAAATCCTGGGGATTCAATTGTTCGCGAAACCGCGTCTCTAGCGTGGATACAAGCTTGCGATTACCCAGAATGAAACGCAATTCAAGCAAGCCGGTTTCAATTGTGATGTCGGCGGCGCTCTCGCTCAGGCATTCGTCGATGGTCCGCACGCTATGGCCGATATCCAGGCCCAGGTCCCATAAAGAGGATACAAATTGCTCCAGAAGTACTTTGTCGCCATCCTCGGGCGCTCGCTGCAAAAGAATAAGCAGGTCAATATCGGAATAGGGAAACAGTTCGCCCCGGCCATATCCGCCGATTGCGCACAGGCTGGCGCCGGCCGGCAAGGGAAAGCTGGCTGCCATCTCCTTCATGGCCTGGTCAGTGTGTTTTCTGAGTGCTGCCAGCAATGAGTCCGGACGCGACCGGTGCTGGCGGTAATTGTCCAGGGCCTGTGTTTTCTGCGCCTGCAGACGGTTGCGGATCGCGATAGCCGGGCTCACAGTGTTCATGAATGTCCTTCAGGCCTCATGGCGTGCAAACTGGCGGTCAGGGCAGGTTCGTGACAAAAGCGGGCGGGGCCGGCATGCCTGGCGAGCGCGTCAACACATCGTAACCATTCTCGGTCACGATCAGCGTGTGCTCCCACTGCGCAGACAGACTGTGGTCGCGGGTGACTACCGTCCATTGGTCCGCCAATACCCTTGTTTCGCGGCGACCGGCGTTGATCATGGGCTCAATGGTAAATACCATGCCCTGTTTCAGGGTGAGGCCCTCGCCAGGTTTGCCGTAATGAAGCACTTGCGGGTCTTCATGGAAGCGCTGGCCGATACCATGTCCGCAATATTCCCGAACGACGGAAAAGCCGTTGCCTTCGGCGTGTTTTTGAATCGCGTGGCCGATATCGCCAAGCGTTGCGCCGGGCCGCACTTGTTCGATCCCGAGCCACATGCATTCATAGGTAATGTCGGTCAGGCGCCGGGCCAGAATGGACGGTGCGCCCACGTAGAACATGCGGCTGGTATCGCCGAACCAGCCATCCTTGATGATGGTGACGTCAATATTGAGCACGTCGCCCGATTTGAGCTTTTTGTCTCCTGGAATGCCATGGCAGATGACATGGTTGACCGAAGTGCACACCGCGCCGGTAAAGGGCGGGTATCCTGGGGGCTGATAGCCGATGGTGGCCGATTCGACGCCCAGTTCTATCATGAAATCGTGACAGATTTTGTTGATTTCGCCGGTGGTCATACCCGGTTTGATCTGCGGGGCAACATGGTCAAGGACCCGGGCTGCGTCTTCGCAGGCTGCCCGCATGGCATCAATATCCTGCTGATTTGTGAGTGTGGCCATAACTGCTTGAGTAAATGAGTGAAATAATAGTAGAATTATAGGCTTTCCCGGATTTGTTTGGCGAATCTTTGATAAAAACGGCCGGTTATCTGGCCGGTTATCAGGTTTTCCGGGGGTTGTCCCACAGTGTACAGGGCAATGGCCCTGGCTTGCAAAACCGTGGGTTAGCTCCCGTAATGCCGCGCTGGTAGCCATGCTGATGCCGCTTGATACCACCTACCAAGGTCATTAATGCCAATTGTTAATACCAAAATAGCAGGTATTGAGGGTAACACCACGTCAAGGCGTGTCTGCTTATGGTAGACAAGGCGGGTGGCCGGAAAAATGCCGAAAAATGTCAGTAAAGTTTGTTTTTTTATATTAATAGCGCGCCGTTTTTCCTAGGGTGTTGATTATATACAACAAAATCAATATCAAGACGGTGCTGGAACTTAACCCTTTGGAGTTATAAATCATGTCATTAATGCGTGAAATGCTTGAAGCTGGTGTGCACTTTGGCCACCAAACCCGTTACTGGAATCCTAAAATGTCTCAGTACATTTTCGGTCACCGTAACAAAATCCATATTATCAATCTGGAAAAAACCGTTGCCAGCTTTCTGGAAGCCCAGAAATTTGCACGCCAAATTGCCTCACGTGGTGGCAACATCCTGCTCGTGGGAACAAAACGCGCTGCCCGTGAAATTATTGCCGAAGAAGCGGCGCGTTGCGGTATGCCCTTTGTAGACAGCCGCTGGCTGGGTGGCATGATGACCAACTTCAAAACGGTCAAAACATCCATCAAACGCCTCAAGGACATGGAAGCGGCCGTTGCCGACGGCAGCAAAGAGCGCATGAGCAAGAAAGAAGGCCTCATGTTTGATCGCGAAATGGACAAGCTGAACAAATCCATTGGCGGCATCAAGGATATGAACACCTTGCCTGACGCGCTGTTCATCATCGACGTCGGCTATCACAAAATCGCTATCCAGGAAGCCCGCACACTGGGTATTCCCGTTATCGCAGTTGTTGATACCAACCACTCTCCGGACGGTGTTGAGTACGTTATCCCAGGTAACGACGACTCTGCCAAAGCGATCGCGCTGTACGCAAAAGGAATTGCAGACGCAGTTCTGGAAGGCCGCGAACAAAACCTGAACGGTGTGGTTGAAACCATCGTCGAAGGTGAAGAAGAGTTCGTCGAAGAAGTACCGGAAAGTAACTAAGCTTTACTGCAGCACAATGCGCCCGTCGCTCACGGGCGCATTCGTCAAATCCGTCAATACTTGCAGCGCGGTTTGCCGTTATCATGTCATCCGCGCCTGCTATTGTCACCATTTCGAGTGGCGCGGGCCTGTTCCGGGTCGCTTCTCTTTCCTGCCATAGCAGGATCGTTTAATAAATTTAACTGGAGTTATCATGGCTGTGATTACCGCCTCAATGGTCAAAGAGTTACGGGAAAAAACCGACGCCCCCATGATGGAATGCAAAAAAGCCCTCTCCGAAGCAGAGGGCGATATGGAGCGTGCAGAAGAAATTCTGCGTGTCAAACTGGGTAGCAAAGCCAGCAAAGCCGCTACGCGCGTGACCGCTGAAGGCCTGATCGGCCTGTATATTGCTCCTGAAGCAAAAATTGGCGCCGTTGTTGAAGTCAATTGCGAAACAGACTTTGTTGCCAAAAACGAAGATTTCATCAATTTTGTCAACAATGTTGCCCAACTGGTTGCTGAAAAAAATCCTGCCGATGTTGCGGCCCTGGCCGACTTGCCGATGGGCGAGGGCACGGTTGAAACGACGCGCGCCGCGCTGGTCGGCAAGGTTGGTGAAAATATGGCCATTCGCCGTTTCGCCCGTTTCGAGACCGAAGACCAACTGGCCAGTTATGTTCATGGCGGCCGTATCGGTGTTCTGGTTGACTACAAGGGTGATGCCGAAGTGGGTAAAGACCTGGCCATGCACGTTGCCGCTACCAAGCCTAAAGCGCTGGATGCCTCAGGTGTTGCCCAGGCCGATATCGATGCCGAGCGCTCTGTTGCCGAACAGAAAGCGGCCGAGTCAGGCAAGCCTGCCGAGATCGTTGCCAAAATGGTTGAAGGTTCTGTTGCCAAATTCCTCAAGGAAGTGACATTGATGAACCAGCCTTTCGTCAAAAACGATAAGCAAAGCGTTGAACAAATGCTTAAAGAGAAAAAAAGCGGCATCAATCGCTTCTCTCTGTTTGTTGTTGGTGAAGGCATTGAGAAGAAAACGACCGACTTTGCTGCAGAAGTGGCTGCCGCAGCTGCCGGTAACTAACTTCTCGTTATTGCGGTCATATTTTGCAGTAGTGTATGCGAATGTGACCGGCAATAATGCAGTCGTCAAATACAGGCCACCTGATCACATACGGGTTGTCAGTTCAAAGAATCCCCTTTTAAGGGGATTCTTTTTGAATTCCGTAAATGTCATAGCCAGAGTGGTTACAATAGCGTGTCAATTTTCAAAGGTAGTTCGGCCATGAGCAGCAAATACAAACGTGTGCTTCTAAAACTCTCGGGTGAAGCGTTAATGGGCGACGACGCCTACGGTATCAACCGCAGCACTATCAATCGCATGACCGGTGAAATCGCTGAAGTCTCGCGCATGGGCGTGGAGCTGGCCATTGTGATCGGTGGCGGCAACATTTTCCGGGGCGTAGCGCCCGGCGCCCAGGGCATGGATCGCGCAACCGCCGACTACATGGGCATGATGGCCACCGTAATGAATGCGCTGGCGCTGCAGGATGCGCTCAAGGCGCATGGCGTGATCACCCGGGTGCAGTCAGCCCTGAATATTGACCAGGTCATCGAACCCTACATCCGTCCCAAGGCGCTGCGCTACCTGGAAGAGAAAAAAGTCGTCATTTTCGCGGCCGGGACCGGTAATCCGTTTTTCACGACTGACACCGCTGCCGCCTTGCGCGGCGCAGAAATAGGCGCAGAGATCGTCCTGAAAGCGACCAAGGTCGATGGTGTCTATTCAGCTGATCCAAACAAGGATCCTACCGCAACGCGCTATGCCCGCATCAGTTTCGACGAGGTGATTACGCGTCGCCTGGAAATCATGGATGCCACAGCGTTTGCGCTTTGTCGCGACCAGAAACTGCCTATCAAGGTGTTCAATATCAACAAACCCGGCGCGCTTGCCCGCGCAATTTGCGGTGAAGATGAAGGCACGCTTGTACACGTATAAAGGAAAGAAATGAGTATCTCCGAATTGCAGAAGTCGGCCGAGAGCCGCATGAACAAATCACTGGACACCCTGAAAACAAACCTGTCCAAAATCCGTACGGGCCGCGCGCACGCCGGCATTCTGGATCAGGTCAATGTGGACTATTACGGCTCTCCGGTGCCGGTCAGCCAGGTCGCCGCAGTCAATGTTGTTGATGCACGTACACTGAGTGTCCAGCCTTGGGAAAAACAGATGGCCGGCCCGATTGAAAAGGCGATTCGCGAGTCCGATCTGGGTCTGAATCCGGTATCCATGGGCGAGACGATCCGCGTTCCCATGCCGGCCCTGACCGAAGAGCGTCGCCGTGATCTGGCCAAAGTGGTCAAGAGCGAAGGCGAAGATGCCAAGATTGCGGTGCGCAACCTGCGCCGCGATGCAAATGATAGCTTCAAGAAATTGCTCAAGGACAAGGAAATTTCTGAAGATGACGATCGTCGCGCCCAGGATGTCATCCAGAAAATGACGGACCGCTTTGTTGCCGAAATCGACAAGGTCGTGACACAGAAAGAAGCCGAAATCATGACGGTTTGATCGTGCCGGCACCTTTCCGACGGCATTGTTTTTAACTGAATAGATCAACTCATGAATCCAAGTTCCACACTCTGCGTTCCAGAGACTGGCAACATTCCCAGGCATATTGCAATCATCATGGACGGAAACGGGCGCTGGGCGACACGCCGGTTCATGCCTCGGACAGCGGGTCATGCCAAGGGCGTGCAGGCGGTGCGACGGGTTGTGGAATATTGCGGCGCCAATGGTATTGACTACCTGACCTTGTTTGCCTTCAGTTCCGAAAACTGGCGCAGGCCGCAAGAAGAGGTGTCGCTGCTGATGAAGCTTTTTGTGCAGGCGCTGGAAAAGGAAGTCTCCCGCTTAAACAGCAATAATGTCCGACTAAGGGTGGTAGGCGATCTGTCGCCGTTCGAGCCCTATCTGCAGAAACTGATCAGGGATGCCGAAGCCACTACCAGTGGCAACAGCGGACTGACGCTGACCATCGCCGCCAACTACGGCGGACGCTGGGATATCCTGCAGGCATTTCGCAAAATGTTGCTGGCACACCCTGAATTGGCCCAGGATACAGCGCAGGTGTCCGAGCAGATGCTCAGCGAGTATCTTTGCATGAACTGGGCTCCCGAGCCCGATTTGTTCATTCGCACAGGTGGCGAGAGCCGCATTTCAAATTTTCTTGTCTGGCAACTTGCCTATACCGAATTATATTTTACCGACTGTTACTGGCCTGATTTCGGCGCCAAGGACATGGATCGGGCCATCGAGTGGTATCGTGGGCGTGAACGCCGATTCGGCCGAACCAGCGCGCAAATTTCGGATGATTCCCCGTCCGCCTGAAGGAGAGCGCATGTTATTGCAGCGCATCATTACCGCGGTCGTTCTGTTGATCGTTCTGCTGTTGGTCAGTGTTTTTTTTGCGCCAGTCTGCTTTCGCGTTTTTATCGCCATAGCAAGTGCCATTGCGTTGTGGGAATGGCTGCGTCTGACTGCCTCGGCAAATGCGGCACGGGTTATTGCAGTTGTTTATCTGGTTGCTGCGGGGTGGGCCGCAGTTGCGGGCTTTGATGATACCGCAGTGACCACCGCGGGCGCCGCATTTACCAATACGCCGTGGGCCGACTGGATCAGGCCAATTGCCGCTGTCGTTGCCACGTTGGGGGTAGTGTTCTGGACAGTGGCTGTGCCGCTAATCCTCAATCGCGCCGATACGCAGCGTGCGCCGGTCAGCGTGCTCAGCAGTCTGGCTGGCATTATTGTTGTTAGCGGCAGTGCGCTTGCCCTGGCGATGCTGCATCAGCAACACGGGGTTTGGTTCATTTTTTCGTTCCTGGGCGTGATCTGGTGTGCCGATACCTTTGCCTATTTTGGCGGCAAACATTTTGGCGGTGCCAAGCTGGCGCCGGCCATCAGTCCGGGCAAAACCCGTTCGGGCGCGATCTGCGGTCTGATTGCCGCGGTTATCTGGATGTTCGCCACGATGTATATCGGTGGCAGCTTTGCCGGCTATGTGCACCAGTATTTTCCCGTGCCTCTTGTGCTATTGCTTGGGGCCGTGCTGGCAACGTATTCCATGATCGGAGATTTGTATGAATCCCTGATCAAGCGTCGCGCAGGCATCAAGGATTCAAGCAATCTTTTGCCGGGACATGGCGGCGTCTGGGACCGGTTCGATTCGATTCTCTCGGTCACCCCGCTGGTCCTTGCCCTATGGATGCTGATCCGGCATTTTCATTAACGGCGCTTGCGCCCAAACACTTTTCCGGAAAACAAAGTCCATGCAGAATATTACGATTTTCGGAGCAACCGGCTCGATTGGCGACAGTACTCTCGATATTGTGCGCCGGCATCCAGACCGATTCAGTGTGTATGCGCTCAGTGCCCAGCGACGCATGCAGAAACTGGCGCAGCTTGCGTTGGAGTTTTCGGCCAAAGTGGTCATTGTTCCCGATGTTGATGCCGTGGATGCGTTTCGCGAGCACTGGCCTGCCCAGCATGAGCTGCCAGAGATCAGGATGGGCGAGCGCGGATTGTGCGAAACGGCCAGGGATCCCGAGACAGATTGCGTAGTGGCGGCGATTGTCGGCATTGCCGGCCTGGCATCGGCGTTCGAAGCGGCGCAGGCGGGCAAGCGTATTTTGCTGGCCAACAAAGAAGCGCTGGTTGCTGCCGGCTCGTTATTTATGCACACAGTGCAAACCCACAACGCGCAATTGTTGCCCGTCGATAGCGAACACAATGCCATTTTTCAGTGCCTGCAAAATGGCAGGGAAAAGCAGCAGATACAGCGACTGATCCTCACTGCCTCCGGCGGCCCGTTTCGTGATACAGCCATCAATGAGCTGGATCATGTAACGCCTGAACAAGCTTGCCGCCATCCAAACTGGAGCATGGGGCAGAAGATTTCCGTGGATTCGGCAACGATGCTCAATAAAGGCCTGGAAGTGATCGAGGCGCACTTTCTATTCGGTCTGGCGCCTGACAAGATCGACGTGGTCATTCATCCCGAGAGTACGGTGCATTCCATGGTCGAGTTTATCGACGGCTCGTTGCTGGCCCAGTTGGGCAACACGGATATGCGTATTCCGATTTCCTATGTCATGGGGTACCCTGAACGCATCGAAAGCAATACGCCAGCCTTTGATCTGCGCAAGTTACAGCAATTGAATTTTTCACTCCCTGATTTTGCGCGCTTCCCCTGTCTGAAGCTGGCCTTTGATGCTTTGCACGCAGGTCAGGCCGAGTGCATTGCCCTGAACGCCGCCAACGAGGTCGCCGTGGCCCATTTCCTGCAGGGCGGTTTGCGCTTTACCCAAATTGCCCAGGTGATCGACCGGGCGCTGGACTGGCAAAGCGGCCAGACCAGCCCTATCGGCCACATTGATGATGTTTTCCAGCTCGACCTCCTGATACGCGAACGCGCCAGGACGTTTTTACCTGCTTTGGCCTGACTATTATGCTTTCCAGTATTATTTTTTTCATTGTCACGATCAGTATCGTGGTGGTTTTTCATGAGCTGGGGCACTATCTGGCTGCACGCCTTTGTGGTGTTCATGTCGAGCGCTTTTCCCTTGGCTTTGGCAAAGTGCTTCTTAGCCGGCGCGACGCCCGGGGCACAGAATGGGTCATTTCGGCATTGCCGCTAGGTGGCTACGTCAAGCCCCTGGCCGAGCCCGAGGCCGGCGCCATGGCAAGGCCGGGCAGGGGAGCCATGAGCGAAAAATCGCCCTGGCAACGCATGCTGATTTTTGCTGCGGGTCCGGCGTTCAGCCTGCTGCTGGGCATTCTCATTTATTCGGTCATGTATATGGCGGGCAGCAATGTGCCGCAGGCGATCCTGGGTGCGCCGGCTGCCGGAACGCCTGCCCAAATTGCCGGCGTCAAGAAAGGCGATCGGGTGATCGGTCTCAATGGCAGCAACGTTCATTCCTGGACTCAGCTGCAACAACAACTGCTGGAACCCATGATACTTGGGCAGTCGGTCACCTTGCAATTGCGGGATCCGAGCAATACCGATCGCGGCATTACGATTGCCTTGTTGCCAGCCCCTAAGGACCTTGAAGGGGTCAATCTGTCCAGACTGAACGGGCTGGATATTGATGCACCGCCTCCCAGTGCTGCGCAGGTTATTGCCGGCGGCGCCGGAGAAGCCGCCGGGATAAAGCAGGGTGATGTTATTGTGCAGGCTGGCACCCGTACAGACTTGAATGCGCGTGCATTTATCGAGGAAATCGAGAAAAATGCCGGCCAGGATGTACCCCTGGTGGTGTTGCGCGATGGCCAGCGCGTCACGCTCAATGTAACGCCGCGCCCGACCAAAGGCCCCGATGGCGTCTCGCAGGGTAAAATCGGCGTGGCGCTGCAGTCCGGCTATCCAATGACATTCGTGCGTTACGGTTTGTTTGAAAGCGTGGCCCTGGCCACCACGAGAACGTTCGATACCGCCTGGTTTTCGGTAAAAATGCTGGGGAAAATGGTTACTGGGCAAGTGTCCTGGAAAAATATCAGCGGGCCAGTCACCATTGCCGACTACGCCGGCAAATCAGCCAGCCTGGGGTTTGAGCGATTCATTGAGTTCATTGCGCTGATCACCATCAGTATCGGTGTGCTCAACCTGATCCCGATTCCCGGCCTGGATGGTGGGCAAATGTTATTTGCCTTTTTTGAAATTGTACGGGGTCGTCCTTTACCGGCATTTGTGCAGGAAAAAGGCCTGGCATTGGGCTATATGCTGTTGCTTGCGCTGATGGTGGTGGCATTTCTCAATGATGTCATGAGAATTGCCGGATAACGCCGGTGATGCCGCTAACGTATTAACATACAAGGAAAATTGCTGACAAGACGCTGTGTTCTGGCATACAATTTAGCGCTTATGCATATCCGAATCCACAAGGAAAGTCCGAATGTCTTTGAGACAGCTTAGTTCAATGAAAAAGAAAGCGATCCCGGCTCTGATCGCGATGCTCATTCTTCCGCAGGCATCTTTTGCATTTGCGCCATTCGTGGTGCAGGATATTCAGGTAAAAGGATTGCGCAGTACCGATCCGGCTACCCTGTTCAATTACGTTCCAGCCCGTGTTGGCAAACAATTTACAGAAGAGCAGGCTACAGACTCGGTCAAGCGGCTTTATGCCACGGGCCTGTTCAATGATGTCAATATTTCCACACGTAACCGTGTTGTGTATGTGGATGTGGTGGAACGTCCGGTTATTTCATCGGTTACGTTCGACGGAATGAAGGCTTTCGATAGCAAAACCATTACAGAAACGCTGTCTGGCGTTGGCTTTGGGGCAGGCCGGGCTTATGATGAAGCCTTGCTCGAGCGCGCCAAAAATGAAATCCGGTCGCAATATGTTTCAAAAGGCCACTACGGCACTGAAGTGAATTCGGCCATTACACCGTTGCCCAATAACCGGGTCGGCATCAGCTTCAACGTGCAGGAAAGCAGTATCTCCCGTATCCGGGATATCCATTTTGTAGGCAATGAAGCCTTCTCCGAAGGCACACTGCGCGATCAGATGGATATGACTACACCTGGTTATATGACCTGGTATACCGGCTCTGACAAATACTCGCGTGAAAAACTGGATAAAGACACTGACTCCATCCGTAAATATTACCTGGATCGTGGCTACCTGGATTTCGCTATGGATTCGCCACAGGTCAATATCACACCCGATCGTGAAGATATTTCGATCAATCTGACTGTCAACGAAGGCAAGCCGTACAAACTGCGCAAGGTGCAACTGGCGGGGAACCTGATGGGACTGAACAACGAGCTGCAGGCGCTGATTGAGCCCAAGCCCGGTGAGATCTACAGTGAAGAACGGGCGCAGAAAACCACGGATGCCATCAAGAGTTATCTGGGTGGCCTCGGTTATGCGTTCGCCAACGTCAATGCCAATCCGGTAGCAGACAAGGAAACCCAGGAAGCCGATCTGACCTTTTTTGTGGATCCCGGTCGCCGCGCATATGTAAACCGTATCAATATTGGCGGCAACGTACGTACACGTGATGAGGTTATCCGGCGTGAAATGCGCCAGCAAGAAGCTGGGTGGTACGATGAAAATCGTCTTTCCCAGTCCAAGGACCGGGTCAATCGTCTGGGTTATTTCAACAGTGTCGACGTGACCCAGATGCCGGTTGCCGGCACCGATGACCAGGTTGACGTGAATGTAGACGTCAAGGAAAAGCCTACGGGCCTGATCAATCTTGGAGTGGGCTACGGCACGACCGATAAGCTGTCGTTTACCGCCGGTATCAGCCAGGAAAACGTTTTTGGTTCGGGCACCGATCTTGGTCTGCAGCTCAATACCAGCAAACGCCAACGTAATATCAGCCTGACCCACACAGATCCATACTGGACAACCAGTGGCATCAGTCGCACGACCTCATTGTATTACCGTACTGAAACACCACTTAACTATAACGTTGAGCAGGACGAAGATTCTTACCGCACCCGTACGATCGGCCTGGGCATGAACTTTGGCATACCCATTTCCGAAAATGATCGGATTATCATGGGTGCCACTTTCGAGAACAGCCAAATCAAGCTGCCCAGCGACAATTCAGGCTATCTGATTCCCAAGGCTTATCGCGATTTTGTAGACGATTATGGTGATTCGACTAACGTGCTGATGCTCAATCTGGGCTGGAGAAAGGATACCCGTGATAATGCGCTGGCGCCAACACGCGGCTATCTGAGCTCGATACAGGGCACACTGGGTGTGGGTGACCTGAAATATTATATGTTAAGCGCTCAACAGCAGTATTATATGCCACTGGGCAAGGACTATACGCTGGCGTTTAATGTGAGTGCCGACTACGGTCGTTCGCTGTCCAACGACAAGCCATTTCCGGTCATCAAGAACATTTATGCAGGCGGTATCGGTTCGGTGCGTGGTTATGAAGGCGCTTCGTTGGGTGCGCGTGATCCGGTATCCGGAGACTATCTGGGTGGCTCAACGCGGGTTGTCGGCAATGTGCAGTTGTATCTTCCATTCCCCGGTACCCATAATGACCGCACGCTGCGCTGGTTTGTCTTTGCCGATGCTGGTAAGGTGGGTACGACAGGCAAGGCAAGTTGCACCACCGGTAACGTCGATGAAGGCGGGCTTGTCGAGGATCCTTGCGGCTGGCGTTATTCAACCGGTATAGGTCTGTCTTGGCAGTCACCACTGGGGCCGCTGGAAATTTCCTACGCCCATCCGATTAGTCCCAAACCTGGTGATAACAAGCAGAAATTCCAATTCCAGATTGGTACGTCATTTTGATTCTTTTGCCGTAAGTAGTCTGTTGTAACACGTCTGCAGTCGCCCCAAACGGGCGGCAGACGTCATCGCCTGCTTTTTAACGCTATAATCAATTTTTTCTCTGAAGGTTAATGTATATGAGTTTTAGCTTGGCACATACGAAGTTCAACAAACGCACAATTAACCAGTTGCTTGTGGCTACTGTGCTCGGCGTTTCTGCATCTTCTGTTGCATTTGCACAAACTGCCGGCAAAGCTGCAGACAAAAAACCGGCGAATGCATCTTCAGCATCAGCCGCTACTGAAGGTGCTCCGGTTTCCAATATCAAAATCGGTTTCGTCAATACGGAAAAAATCCTGCGCGATTCAGCGCCCGCGAAAGACGCCCAGACTAAAATCGAAGGTGAGTTCAAAAAACGCGACACTGAACTTCAGAAGCTGGCTGCCACGCTGCGCACCAAATACGAAAGTTTCGACAAGAATGCGCCCGTCATGTCCGATTCAGATCGGACCAAGGCCCAGCGCGAATTGTCTGATCTTGATACAGACCTGCAGCGCAAGCGTCGCGAGTTCCAGGAAGACTTCAATCGTCGCCGTAACGAAGCATTTTCCGGCATTGTCGAGAAAGCAAATGCAGCGATCAAAAACATCGCTGAAAAACAGAATTACGATCTGATTGTGCAAGATGCGGTAACTGTCAGTCCACGTATTGATATTACCGATACTGTTATCAAAGCTCTCGACAACGGTAAATAAACATGGCGCAGGATCCTGAGACTGTTCATGCGGTAACGCTGGACCGCCTGCTTAGCGCAGCCGATACACAGGGTCTGGAGTGGGAAATAAAAAATCCACAGGGCAGGGCGATGCCGGTCATCACTGGCATCGCATCCCTGACGCATGCGACTGCGCAATCCATCAGCTTTCTTTCCAATCCCAAGTTTTTCGAACAACTGGGCACCACAAAGGCCGCGGCTGTCATGCTGCCTGCCCGGGCGCTTGAGCACCTTCCCGCGCAAACGCCGTTCCTGGTGGTATGTTGCGAAGACCCGTACCTGCTGTATTCACGGCTGAGTCAATGGTTTGAGAGGCAGCGTCTGGCAAGGCTGTCGCGCACTGTGCACCCTACGGCCGTCATCCATGAAAGCGCCCGCATTGGCAATAACGTTGCCATTGGTCCGCATGTGGTCATTGAGGAAAACGTGCAGATCGGCAATGGCGTTACCATTGGCCCCGGCTGCGTCATTGGCCGTCAGTGCCACATCGGTGCAGATAGCCTGCTGCACGCCCGTGTGACGTTTTATGCCGATGTCCGTCTGGGCGAGCGCTGCATTATCCACAGCGGAGCTGTATTGGGCGCCGATGGTTTCGGTTTTGCGCCGGACGCAACCGGCGAGCCGGGCGGCTGGTCCAAAATTGTCCAGTTCGGCGGCGTCGTTCTTGGCAATGACGTTGAGATTGGCGCCAATACCACGATCGACCGCGGCGCCCTGGACGATACTGTCATCGGCAACGACGTGAAGCTGGATAATCTGATTATGATCGGGCACAACGTGCAGATCGGCGATCATACAGCAATGGCCGGCTGCGTGGGCATTGCTGGTTCCACGACCATTGGCAAACGTTGCACCATTGCCGGTGCGGCCATGCTCTCGGGGCACATTACACTAGGTGATGACGTGCACATTTCCGGCGCGACCGGTGTCATGTCCGACATCCGCAAGCCCGGGCGCTACACCGGCGTATTTCCGCTGGCCGAGCATACTGTATGGCAGAAAAATGCTGCCGTCCTGCTGCAGCTTGCCCAGTTGCGCCGTCGCCTGCGCGACCTGGAAAAGGCATAATATCCCGCTCGTTGTCGAAGGTTCGCTATTTTCCGGCGAAATTGTCTAAAATACCCTCATCCCTATAACCATAGATTTCAATTACAGGATTATTCATGCAAGTAGATATTCAAAGCATTATGGCGCGGCTTCCACATCGCTATCCGATGCTGCTTGTAGACAGAGTCCTGGAAATGGTACCTGGCAAAAGCATTATTGCCATCAAGAATGTGACCATCAATGAGCCGTTTTTCAACGGACACTTTCCCGGTCGGCCTGTCATGCCGGGTGTGCTGATCATTGAGGCGCTGGCTCAGGCCGCGGCGATATTTTCTTTCGCCGAAGAAGATGGTTCCTGCAAACAGGATATCTCGCGCAAGGCCTACTATCTGGTAGGTGTAGACGGTGCGCGCTTTCGCAAGCCGGTAATTCCGGGAGACCAGCTTCAGCTGGAAGTTACTGCTGACCGAGTCAGCAAAGTCATCTGTAAATACAGTGCACGTGCCACCGTAGACGGGGCGGTTGTAGCTGAAGCTGCGATCATGTGCGCGATTCGTGATCTGGATGAATAATGACCAAACTTATTGATTCCACCGCCATTGTTCATGATGGCGCAAAGCTGCATCCCTCTGTAAAGGTGGGCGCCTATTCTGTCATCCACGGCAATGTCACGATCGGTGAAGGCAGCGTTGTTGGCGAACATTGCGTCATCGATGGTCTGACGACAATCGGCAAAAACAACGTGTTTTACCGGTTTTGTTCGATCGGCGGCAACCCGCAGGACAAAAAATACTCCGGCGAACAAACGTCGCTGGAAATCGGCGACTGCAACACCATCCGCGAGTTTGTGACCATCAACACCGGCACCACACAGGATGTGGGAACCACGCGCCTGGGTGATGACAACTGGATCATGGCGTACGTGCATATCGCCCATGATTGCCAGATCGGCAGCCATACCATTCTGGCCAATTCCGTACAGTTGGCCGGCCACATTCATATTGACGACTGGGCCATTGTTGGCGGCAGCTCTGCCGCACATCAATACATTCATATCGGCGCCCATTCCATGACAGGCGGCATGAGCGCCATTCGTCAGGATATTCCCCCGTATATTCTGGGCGCCGGTCAACCCTATCGGCCAGCCGGCATCAATTCCGAAGGGCTCAAGCGTCGCGGCTTCACGCCAGAACAGATTCACGCCATCAAAGACGCCTATAAAATCATTTACATGCGCAAGCTGAGCACTGCTGATGCCGCCGAGGAAATCGTTCGCTATCAGAAGGATCATCCTGATACCGCCAGCGTGCTTGATCCGTTTGTGAGCTTCTTCGAAACAGCCTCGCGTGGCGTTAGCCGGGGATGAGCCTGGTCTTGTCGATGGTGGCGGGCGAACCCTCTGGTGATCTGCTCGCCTCCAGGATCATCCAAGGGGTACGCGCGCGCGATCCGGGTTTGCGGGTCTCCGGAATCGGTGGCCCCGAGATGCAGCAGCAGGGAATGCAACTGCTGTATCCAATGGACGATCTGTCCGTTTTTGGGTACGTGGACGCGCTTAAAAATCTTCCCCGACTTATTCATACGCACTTGCGCTTTCGTTCCTCTGTACTGAAGTTGCGGCCTGACGTCTTTGTTGGCGTTGACGCACCTGATTTCAATCTTCGTCTGGAGCACCATCTGCGCCAGCGTGGCATTCCTACCGTTCATTTTGTAGGCCCGTCCATCTGGGCCTGGCGTTACGAACGCATCCACAAGATCCGTGCTGCTGTGTCCCACATGCTGGTGCTGTTTCCCTTTGAGGAAGAAATCTATCGCAAAGAAGGCGTGCCTGTAACCTATGTCGGTCACCCGTTGGCTGCGCAGATTCCAGCGCAGCCCGATAAGCAGCGGGCGCGTCTGCGGTTGGGCATGGACCCGGATGGTGCAGTACTGGCCATTTTGCCCGGTAGCCGGGCCTCGGAAATTGCCGAACTGGCACCGCGTTTTCTGCAAGCGGCGAGCCTGCTGCAAAAAGACGACCCGTCTTTGCGGTTTATTGTACCGCTGGTCAACGAAGCCCGTCAGACGCAGTTCAATACGATTGCCCAGCGCCATCCAGTGAAGAATCTGCAGTGTTTTCACAGCCGAGTGGCAGATCATCCTATTGCCTGGGATGTAATGGAGGCCTGTGATGCAGCGCTGGTTGCCAGCGGCACGGCGACACTGGAAACGGCGCTGTTTCAGCGGCCCATGGTTATTTCCTATGTGCTCACGCCGCTGATGCGCCGGCTGATGGAATGGAAAGCCGGGCAGGATGGTCCGTCGCTGCCGTGGGTCGGCCTGCCCAATGTATTGCTGCGTGAATTCGCGGTGCCCGAGTTGCTGCAGGAGGCGGCCACGCCCGCCAATCTGGCAACCGCATGCATGCGTGCGCTGACCGACAAGACGTATATTGAACAAACCGAAGCGAAATTTCGCCAGTTGCATCGCGAGCTCAATCGCGATACAGCAAAACTGGCAGCGGAGGCGATCCTTGCGACTGCGAACGACTGACCTTTCCCTGTTTGGCAATCTGCCTTTGCCACGCATGACTGCGGGTATCGATGAGGCGGGCAGGGGGCCGCTGGCCGGAGATGTCTTTGCCGCCGCGGTTATTCTTGATCCCAACCGTCGCATCAACGGGCTGGCCGATTCCAAAACACTGACCGCCGCCAAGCGTGAAAGCCTTGCGCTGCGTATTCGTGACAAAGCCCTTGCCTGGTCCATCGCCAGCGCCAGCGTTGCGGAAATAGACCAATTCAATATTCTGGGTGCAACCATGCTGGCAATGAAACGCGCATTCGAAGGGCTGGCAGTATCTTACGAGCAACAGCGGGCAGAGCTGGTATTGATTGACGGGAACCAGATCCCCAAGGGGCTGGGTGTGCCATGCCATGCAGTGATCAAGGGCGATGCACTGCACGCCTGCATTTCTGCCGCATCCATATTGGCAAAAACAGCCAGGGATGCCCAACTGCTGCAATTGCACGCGCAGTATCCACAATATGCATTTGATCAGCACAAAGGCTATGGCACTGCGCTGCATCTGGCCCGTCTGAAAGCCCATGGTCCGTGCCCGGTGCACCGCAGTACATTTGCGCCAATCCGTACCCTCATATCGTTACAGACAAACGAGGGCTTTTTGGCGTAAAATCAAGGTTATTCTCTCAACATACATGCGTGTAATTTGTTTGATTGAGCCTTTAATGTCTGTAAACTGGCTTCAGAATGCACCGAAAATCGGTTTTTTCTCCTGAAACGTGTACTAAATAAAACATTGTATTAAATTGACACGTAGCTGAAGTCTATTACAAGTACAATATGCACTGCCTATTTGCGGGGACACCCGACATGAAAATCACATAATGGAAACGAAATTTACCCCTATTGCGCCCGATGCAGAATTGCCGCACCGGAAAATCATACGCAGCTGGCTGATTCCCATCTCCCAGCAGAATACGTTTCGCGCGTTTCTGCTGCTGTTTGTTGATTACACTTTGCTTCTGGCCCTGCTGGCGGGCACCGTCTTTTTGTCGGCCTGGTGGCTCAAGCTGATTTGCGCACTGGTGGCCGGTTTTGTAATTGGTCGTCTGTTTATTATCGGACATGATGCCTGCCATCAAAGTCTGACACCTCATCGCAAGCTCAATAAGTGGATCGGTCGTATCGCCTTTTTGCCTGCGGTGTCTCCCTATAGTCTTTGGGACGTGGGACACAATGTGGTACACCACGGTTTTACCAATCTGAAGGGAATGGATTTTGTCTGGTGTCCGAAGACAAAAGAAGAGTATGACGCCTTATCGCCCATGGGGCGCTTCATGGAGCGCGTCTATCGCGGCCCGCTTGGCGCTGGCATCTACTACATCATTGAGATCTGGTGGAACCGCATGATGTTCCCTGGCAAAGGGTATATGGGAACCCAGCGCAAGGTGTTCTTCTGGGACGGCTTGCTGGTAAGCATTTTCGGGCTGGCCTGGCTCGGTGGCGTGATCTACGCTGCCCACGCAACCGGACAGTCGGTTCTCATGCTGGTGGCTTTTGCCTGGCTGATCCCGTTGCTGTTCTGGTTTTACATGATCGGCTTTGTGGTCTATATTCAGCACACACATACCCGCGTGGTGTGGCACGATAACCGTGCGGTTTGGGCCAAAGCGCAGCCGTTTGTATCAACCACTGTCCACATGATGTTCCGATTCAAGTTCGGCGCGCTCATGCACCATATCATGGAGCACACTGCGCATCATGTTGACATGAGTATCCCGTTGTACAAGCTAAAAAAAGCACAGAAAACGCTGGAAGATATGTTGCCCAGCCGCATTGTTATTCAGATGTTCAGTTGGTCGTGGTACTTTCGCACCATTAAGGCGTGCAAACTGTATAACTACCAGGAAAGATACTGGACCGATTTTGACGGCAATAAATCGCCCGACGTCGTTTAAATGAAAGCGCAGGCCGGCATGTTCGGTCTGCAACAGAAATACGTTAATATCCCTGCTGAGGCAGGGATATTTTTTTATGAAACAGATTCAGTCAAAAGACAATTTAGTAGTCCGACAGGGCATGAAAGTGGCGGCAGGGCGGGATAAGACCCGCATCCTGCTTGAAGGCGTGCACCTGTGTGAAGAATGGCTGGAGCGCTACGGTCCGCCTGAATCGGTATTGGTGCAGGCCTCTGCAGTCGATCATCCTGATATTGTCCGCCTGCTTGCCGCAAACGACGCTGCGCGCCAATATCTGCTTGCTGACGCGCTATTTAACGCTATTGCCACGGTGCAGACGCCGCAAGGCATCATGTTTGTCGCGACGCGTCCCATCCCTGCTGCTATAACGCGCCTTGCGACCACAGCCTTGTGGCTTGACCGCCTGCAGGACCCTGGTAATCTGGGCACTATTTTGCGAACAGCGGCGGCCGCTGGCGTCAAGGACGTATTGCTTTCGGCCGGGTGCGTTGGCGCCTGGTCTCCCAAGGTGCTGCGCAGTGCGCAGGGCGCCCATTTCGCGCTGGAAATTCATGAGCATCAGTACTTTCCCGATATCAGGGCGCGACTGGATATGCCGGTTCTGGCGTCCTCGCTGGCGCCTGGCGCGCGCAGCCTCTATGCGGGCGCTTTACCCGCAGCCTGCCTATGGGTCGTTGGCAATGAAGGGCAGGGCGTTCACCCTGACATTCTGGCCGATGCCGATCAGTGCGTTTTTATCCCGCAGAGCGATGCCGTGGAGTCGCTGAACGCCGCAGTTGCTGCCGCCATCCTGTTATTCGAGCAACGGCGTCAGCATATGCAGGTCTGATCAATCCTGGCCGGCGATTGCCCCGCAATCAGGCATCAATAGGTCGCCGAGGAGTTGGACTTAAGCCCCAGGATCTGGATTACCGTGGTGGAGATTTCCTCAATGGATTTGGTCGTCGTCGATAGCCATTCAATGCTTTCGCGTCTCATCAGACGTTCGGCTTCGGCGACCTCATACAGACATTGTTTGATCGATGCATATTGACTGTCCGGGCGGCGCTCGTGACGTACTTCGGCAAGACGATCGGGCTGGATCGACAGGCCAAACAGCTTGTTGCGATACGGTAGAAGCGTTTTGGGCAGCGCGCCGCGCTCAAAATCCTCGGGAATCAAGGGAAAATTGGCTGCCTTGATGGCGTATTGCATGGCAAGGTAGAGGCTGGTGGGGGTCTTGCCGCAACGTGACACACCAACCAGAATGACGTCGGCTTCCTTCAGGCCGTGCACGAACTGGCCGTCGTCATGGGCAAGCGTAAAGTTAATGGCTTCGATGCGGTTGCGATATTGTTTGGAGCTGGCGCTCAGGTGCGACAAGCCGATGGTCGGGCGCGATTTGGTTTCCAGTGCAGTTTCAAGCTGGTTGACGCAGGCGCCGAAGATATCCAGAAAAATACAGTTCGATTGCTGCACCACAGCCAGAATTTCGGGTTTGACCAATGTACTGAACAGCAGGGGCGGCGTATTGTCAGCCAGGGCAGCTGCGTTGATTTTGTCGGCAACCTTGGCTGCTTTTTCCTCGGAAGTAATAAAAGGCTCGCGTAACAGCGTGAAATCAAAATCAGCGCTAAATTGCGACAAAACTGAGTGACTGAAGGTCTCTGCCGTAATGCCCGTGCCGTCCGATACGATGAAGACCGTCCGTTTTTTTTGTGATTCTGACATGTTCCAATTTGATCCTGTGAGTATAGAAAAAGACGGTACAATCATGGTACTTTGTACCTGGCCGATAGTTCAGGCTTATTTGATTAGAAAAGCGTGCATTTTCTAATCAAATAAGCTTTCATTTTAATCTAAGGGTGACTTAAATGTCGTATGTTGTTCCATTCGAGAAACTCCGCATGTCGGATGTTGACTCTGTCGGCGGGAAAAATGCCTCGCTCGGCGAAATGATCAGTCAGTTGGCCAACGCCGGGGTTCGTGTGCCCGGTGGTTTTGCTACCACTGCCGATGCCTTCCGCGATTTTCTCAAGACCTCCGGACTGGACAAGCGCATCGCAGATCGTCTTACCTCGCTCAACCCTGAGGATGTTCGCGAACTGGCCCAGGCCGGTGCAGAAATCCGCGGATGGATTACCGAAGCGCCATTTTCTGACGAATTCGAAAAACAGATCCGCCAATCCTACGCCGAGCTCGATGCCGATGGCAAGGGTTCATTTGCCGTGCGCTCATCTGCTACGGCGGAAGACTTGCCCGATGCCTCCTTTGCCGGCCAGCAGGAAACCTTCCTGAACGTTGCCGGTATTGACGATGTGCTGGATAAAATCCGCCACGTATTCGCGTCACTTTATAACGATCGTGCTATTTCCTACCGTGTCCACAAAGGCTACGCGCACGCAGAGGTGGCATTGTCTGCCGGTATCCAGCGCATGGTACGTTCCGACAAGGGCAGTGCCGGCGTGATGTTTACACTGGACACCGAATCCGGTTTCAACGATGTTGTGTTTATCACGTCTTCCTACGGCCTGGGTGAAACGGTGGTGCAGGGTGCCGTCAATCCGGATGAATTCTATGTTTTCAAAACCACGCTGGCGTCGGGGAAATATCCGATTGTCGGACGTCGCATCGGCTCAAAACTGATCAAAATGGAGTTCAACGGCGAGCGCAAGCCCGGAGAGAATGCGGTCAGCACCGTCGAAGTACCGGTTTCCGAACGTAATCGCTATTCACTGACCGACGATGAAGTGATCGAACTGGCCCGTTATGCTGTCATCATTGAGAAGCACTACCAGCGCCCCATGGATATCGAATGGGGTCGCGATGGCATCGATGGCAAGCTCTATATTCTGCAGGCTCGCCCTGAAACGGTGAAATCTCAGCAGACTGGCAACGATGTCCAGTTGCGCTACAAATTGAAAGCAACCGGCAAGGTCCTTATTACCGGTCGCGCCATTGGCCAGAAAATCGGCTCAGGCAAGGTTCGTGTCGTTTCTGATATCAACGATATGGATCAGGTGCAGGCTGGCGATGTGCTGGTAACCGACATGACAGACCCGAACTGGGAGCCGGTCATGAAACGCGCTGCAGCCATCGTAACCAACCGTGGCGGGCGCACTTGCCATGCGGCAATCATTGCCCGTGAATTGGGTATCCCTGCTGTTGTTGGCTGCGCAACGGCCACAGAGGACCTCAAGGAAGGTGCCGAAGTCACAGTCTCATGCGCCGAAGGCGACGAGGGTCGGATTTACGACGGATTTCTTGAAACCGAAGTGGAAGAAGTGCGCCGGGGCGAAATGCCCGAGATCCCGGTCAAGATCATGATGAATGTGGGTAACCCGCAACTGGCTTTTGATTTTTCCCAAATCCCCAACGGCGGTGTGGGTCTGGCTCGTCTCGAATTCATCATCAACAACAACATCAATGTGCACCCCAAGGCGGTGCTGGATTATCCGAATATTGATGCCGAACTCAAGAAAGCGGTGGAGTCGGCTGCCCGTGGCTATGCCAGCCCGCGTGCCTTCTTTGTGGAAAAACTGGCCGAAGGTATTGCGACCATCGCTGCGGCATTCTATCCCAAACCGGTTATTGTGCGTCTGTCCGACTTCAAGTCCAATGAGTATCGCAAGCTGGTGGGCGGTTCTCGCTATGAGCCAGAAGAAGAAAATCCGATGCTGGGCTTTCGCGGCGCCTCGCGCTACATTTCCGAGGATTTTGCCGAATGCTTCCGCATGGAATGCGAAGCGCTGCGCTTCGTTCGCGACGACATGGGATTGACCAACGTTGAAATCATGGTGCCATTTGTGCGCACGCTGAATCAGGCGGAAAAAGTTATCGGTCTGCTGGCAGATAACGGCCTGAAACGCGCAGAGAACGGCTTGCGTGTCATCATGATGTGCGAAGTGCCATCCAATGCCATCCTGGCCGATCAGTTCCTCGAATATTTCGATGGATTCTCAATCGGTTCCAATGACATGACCCAGCTTACACTGGGGCTGGATCGTGATTCGGGCATGGAGCTGCTGGCTGCCGATTTCGACGAACGTGATCCTGCGGTGCAATTCATGCTGCAACGGGCTATCCAGGCGTGCCTCAAAGCCAATAAATACGTCGGTATTTGTGGCCAGGGCCCCAGTGACCATCCTGATCTGGCCGTATGGCTCAAAGACCAGGGTATTCTGACGATGTCGCTGAATCCCGATACGGTTGTCGATACCTGGCAGAAACTGGCCAAATAAACACTGGCCAGCGCCAAAACCGTTGCCCAAGGGCAGCGGCCGAGGCTTTTACGGGCACCTTTTACTGATCGTGGATCAGGGCAAGGTGCCCGTTTTGTTGTGCAGGGCAATCCCCGCCCTGATCGTGTCTTTTTGTCGAATGCGGCAACGACTTACGGTACACTTGAGTTTTACCTCGTATTCAGGAAGATACACGTGAGCGAACTTATTATTGAAGATGTCACCGAAGGAAGTGGGGAACAGGCAACAAGCGGTCAGCAAGTGTCAGTGCATTACACTGGCTGGCTCAAGGACAATGGCCAGAAATTCGATTCCAGCAAGGACCGTGGACAGCCATTCTCATTCCCACTGGGCGCTGGTCACGTGATCAAAGGCTGGGATCAGGGTGTGCAGGGCATGAAAGTGGGCGGCACTCGCAAGTTGACCATCCCGGCTGAGCTGGGCTATGGTGCGCGCGGCGCAGGCGGCGTCATTCCGCCCAATGCGACGCTGGTCTTTGAAGTGGAATTGCTCGGTATCAATTGATAGTGATCGGGAGCGTAGTAGTCGCTGGTGGCTGCTATGCTCCTGTATGCGGGCCATTGTGGCACGCATCTATTGCAGGAAAACGATCATGTGGATTTGGTTTGTTGTTGCGGCCATCGCGCTTATTCTCGAGCTGCTCACAGGCACTTTTTTCCTGTTGCTGGTTGCGGTTGCCGCTGCCGGCGCCGGGGTGGTGAACTGGCTGGGAGGAGAGCTTGCGTGGCAATTGCTTGCCTTCAGTGTGCTGGGCATCGCCGGTTTTTTTATTCTCAAATCCAGCGGCTTTGTCAAACGGCGCTCTGGCCATGATGCGAGCCGGAATACCGATGTCAACCTGGACATTGGCCAGACCGTTCACGTTACCGACTGGTCTCCCATGAAAACGGCTGCAGTCCAATACCGTGGAGCAAAGTGGCAGGTTCGGCTGGATCCCGCCGTCAGCGGCACGCCTGCTCCCGGCAGCTATCGCATTACCGATATTGACGGCATCGTATTTGTCGTGACACCTGTATCGGGACCTCTTACCCCAAGCAGCTCGTAGTTCAGGAGTCAAATTATGGATACGTCGATTATCTTTCTCGCCATACTGGTTGTTCTGGTTTTGGTATTCCTGGTCAAGTCCATTGCCATCGTGCCGCAGCAGAATGCATGGATTATTGAGCGGCTGGGCCGGTATGACCGCACTTTATCGCCGGGTGCCCGTTTTATTATTCCCTTTGTCGACCGGGTTGCCTACAAGCATTCTCTCAAGGAAATACCACTGGATGTTCCCAGCCAGATCTGCATTACCAGGGACAATACCCAGTTACAGGTCGATGGCGTTATTTATTTTCAGGTGACCGATCCCATGCTTGCCTCCTATGGATCGTCAAACTATATCTCGGCCATTACGCAACTGGCGCAAACCACCTTGCGCTCGGTCATCGGACGGATGGAACTGGACAAGACCTTCGAAGAGCGGGATGCGATCAACAGCACCATCGTAGCCTCGCTTGATGAAGCGGCGACCAATTGGGGGGTCAAGGTGTTGCGTTATGAAATCAAGGATTTGACGCCACCCAATGAAATCTTGCGCGCCATGCAGGCCCAGATTACCGCAGAACGCGAAAAACGCGCCCTGATCGCGGCCTCGGAGGGGCGCAGGCAGGAACAGATCAATATTGCAACCGGTGAGCGGGAAGCGGCTATCGCCCGTTCTGAAGGGGAGAAGCAGGCTCAGATCAACCAGGCTCAGGGGGAAGCGGCAGCGGTTATCGCCATTGCAGCGGCCACAGCCCAGGCTATCGAACAGGTGGCGCACGCCATTGAACAGCCCGGCGGCATGGCAGCCGTCAATCTGCGCGTAGCGGAAAATTATGTTGATGCGTTTGCGAATGTGGCCAAAGAAGGCAATACCCTGATCTTGCCGGCCAATTTGGCTGATATGGGCGGCCTAATCGCTTCTGCCATGACGGTGGTCAAGAGCACAGGGCATGGTAATCAGGGCGGTGCCGGCCTGAGCACCCCTGGGCAGACCCGATAGATAGCACCTTGCCGGCCGGGAAGGGCGCTATCTTCCCGCGCCTGGCTGGCCTACCGTTCTGATCCTGGCGGTCGGAGGCGCCAATATTGGCCATTTAATGTAAAAAGGGGGCTATGCCGTTGCGCAGGCAGGAATCAGGAATCGCGTTTGCGCGTATCGTGTTTCATAATACGCTCCTTCTCACGCAGCCAGTCTTTGTCGCGGGCACTGTCCCGTTTGTCGTGCAGCTTTTTGCCTTTGCCCAGGCCAAACTCCAGCTTGATTTTGCCGTTGCGAAAGTGCAGATTCAATGGGACCAGCGTATAGCCGCGGATTTCCACCTTGCCAATGAGTTTGTCGATCTCATTCTTGTGCAGCAGCAACTTGCGGGTGCGGGTGGCATTGGGATGGATATGCGTTGAGGCGGTAGCCAGCGGGCTGACGTGCATGTTCAGCAACTGTAATTCGCCGTCGCGCACAATGACATAACTCTCGCCCAATTGTACGCGGCCGGCCCGGATGGACTTGACTTCCCAGCCTTCCAGCACGATGCCTGCCTCGAAGCGCTCTTCAATGAAATAGTCGTGGGTTGCCTTGCGATTGTCGGTAATGCTCATGTTTGATTTTATAAATGGATTTGACCCGTTAAAATAGGGGTCTGTTTAATCGCGCAAAATGCAATGATTTCACGCAATTGTAATTGAATCAACCCGCTTGTGCTGCTTGTTGATTACACTGCAAGCGTATTTTGCCTTGTCACTTATCCAACGTTGTCAATTAATTCATGTCCACTACTGTTCATCGTTCCGTTTTGCTCCCATACTCTGCTGCCGATATGTTCGCGCTGGTCGCAGATGTAGAAAAATATCCAGAGTTCATGCCATGGTGTGGCGGGGCGCAGGTTTTGGAAACGGACGATGCCGGCATGACCGCCTCGATCATGATCAGTTTTGCCGGACTTAAGCAAACGTTCACCACCCGCAATACGCATCACTTTCCCGATAAAATTCACCTGCACCTGGTTGACGGGCCGTTCTCTGCCCTCAATGGTACCTGGGAATTTATCGCGTTGGCGCCCGATGCGTGCAAAGTTCAGTTCGCGCTCGATTATGCATTCAACAGCCGTTCACTGGAAATGCTGGTGGGGCCGGTATTTAACCGCATTGCCAACAGCTTTATCGACTCCTTTACCAAGCGGGCCGAACAGATTTATGTCTGATGAAGATATAACCATTACGGTCTGCTACGCACAGTCGGCAGGCCAGGTGTGGCTGTCTGCGGTCACGCTGCCTGGCGGCAGCACTATTGAGCAGGCCATCGCGGCATCGGGTGTTTATCAGGCATGCAATCTTACTACAGCAGATATCGCGGACACAGGCGTGTTCGGCTTGCGCAAACCGCGCGACCATGTGCTTGGCCAGGGCGATCGAGTGGAGCTGTATCGCCAATTATCTTTTGATCCCATGGAGTCGCGGCGTCGTCGCGCGGCCCATCGTAAAACCGGTATCCTCAAGCGCAAACATTTGAAAAAAAGCAAAGTGGCGTGGCAGGAGTACATGGAAAGCTCGCCCGCAGACCCCAAGAAGGGATCTGATTGACCCGCCTTACCTGTGAAGTGAGCGGTGCAGTAATGCCGCCAGCAGCACCCCACCGAAGCCCCTGCGGGCGGCCCAATGTTGCGCCTCAAGCTTTAGAGGAATCTCCAGCATTCATGCCGGGGAGGACATCAATGGTGGCTACATATATAATGATTGCCATTTGTGGCAAGGCTGGATTTGCCTTTGACCTGCCTGGCTTCATGCAAATGGAAACATCAGCCGGATGATGCCAATCCGGTACCAGGTATAACAGGAGATATTATGACCGCCCCCGTTTTATTTCAGGAAAAGCCGTTGACCAACCAGGGTCGCTACGGCGTTGCCACGTTGAACCAGCCAGCCAAGCTCAATAGTTTGTCACTCGAAATGTGCCAGTTGCTGACTGAGCAATTGACGCTCTGGGAACAAGATCCTGCGATTGCATTTGTTATATTTGACGGGGCGGGGGAAAAGGCATTCTGCGCCGGCGGAGATCTGCACCAGCTATATACGAGTATGCAGCAGAACGCCGGTAAACCGGCAGCCGATAACGTCTATGCGGCTCAGTTCTTTGATGTCGAATACCGTCTGGACTATCAGATCCATACTTATAGCAAGCCCATTATCTGCTGGGGCCATGGCGTGGTCATGGGCGGCGGTATCGGGTTGATGGCGGGCACTTCCCATCGTGTGGTCAGTGAATCATCACGGCTGGCCATGCCCGAAGTCACCATCGGCCTGTTTCCCGATGTGGGCGGCAGTTGGGATCTGAATCATCTGGCAGGTCGTATCGGTCGTTTTCTTGCCGCAACCGGCGCCATTTTGAATGCTGCCGATTCACTGTTTACCGGTATGGCCGATTATTGCGTTCGTTATGCAGACTGGTCTGCCGTCATTGCCGATCTGGAGCGCATAGACGGCGCGAAAATTATCGACAGGCAGCAGCTTGACCAGCGCATTCATGACGTGCTGACACAGCACAGCGCGGCGGCAACGCTGGCCCCAGGTCCGCTGCAAACGCACTATGGCTTGCTTAGCTCGCTCTGCGCCAATCGAGATATTGTCAGCTTGTATCGCGCGTTTGCAGCACTGGCCGATCATGCTGATCCCTGGCTGGCCCGCGCCGGGCAGACCATGCTCAAGGGTGCGCCGTTATCGGTCGCGCTAGGCCTGACATTGCAGGAACGGGCATTGCATCTGTCGCTGGCTCAGGTATTTCAACTGGAATACAAGGTCGCGCTCAATTGTTGCGCCCATGGGCAACTACAGGAAGGTATCCGGGCGCTGCTAATTGACAAGGATAAAAACCCGCAATGGCAGCCAGCAACAATCGAACAGATCACGCTGGCCGATGTCGACGCGTTGCTAACTTCTCCGTGGCAGAACGCGTCGGACAATCCACTGGCCAGCTTAGGCCAGGGCGGGCTTGTCCAGTGAGTACGGAATAGTCAGCAGTGTAATCGGCGGACCATTTTCGTCTCCCAGCACCAGGCGATTATGCTCCGCGGCTTCAAGCCGCACTTCAAACAGCATGTAGAGGGTGTCTGCCAGCGTTGCGGCATTGACGATCTGGCCACTGGGTTCCCGCGTGTTCGTGCTATCTGTAATGTCTGTGCCCGGCGCCACTGTCGCAGCTGGCGGGTTATCACATACGCCATTGAGCATCCGCCGCTTCAGTTTGCCCCGGTAATGGCTGCGGGCGACAATTTCCTGGCCGGGATAGCAGCCTTTGGTAAAGCTGACTGCGCCAATGGCGTCCAGGTTCAGATCCTGAGGAATGAACATTTCCTGGTTGGCTTTTTCCACCCACGGCAGGCCAGCCAGAATATCCAGGACCGCCCACTGCCGGGGCTGACCTACCTGAGCCTGGCTGGTGTCAATAACAGTGTTCGAAATCAGAATGCCGCGCTGTATGCCGGCTGTGCCCGGCAATCCTAATTGCATCATTGATTCCGTTGCAATAATCTGCCACGGCTCGGGGCGTGCCAGTGCAGTGCCCACAATCGTATTATCGCCAGCCCAGTATGCGTGGGGGGTGATGTCTGCGTCTTCTACCGTAACCTTGGCGCGCAACACGAACATCCGTAAGCGCTTGGCAAAGCTCTCGGCAATATCGCTGCGCACCATCACTTGATAGACATTTTCCTGCGGGGTCTGCGGCTGCGCTTGCTGCCAGAAAATAAAACTGGCCAGCATGCGACCCTTGGCGGTGCAATAAGCGGACAGTCGGGCCGAACTGGTGGTGGCGACCATGACGTCCTGGGTGAACTGTCCCTGCAGAAATGTCTGGGCATCGGCGCCGCGGATCGTCAGGATGCGATAGTCGGGCAGCGGCGTGATATGCAGCGGGGTATCCGGTGTGAATCCGGTAGGGGCTGTGGACATAAAATCATTCCTTTTCTTTACTGCAGAACCCAGGCAACATGCTCTCGGATTCCGTTCAGATTCTCATGTCTGATATCGTAACGTATTGAATAGGGTTTTTGCTGCTAAACAATGAAGGGATCAGGGATTCCCGGGCGTCAGGCGCCGCCGGCAACCGCCAGTGCCTGATACAATAGGCGCTCTGTAGATATCGGGCCCGGCGGATCATTATTTCATCCATGAAACTGTTCAAATATATTATTTTTTCGTTTTTTATTTGTGTCCTGCTACTGGCAGCCGGTCTTGCCGGAAAGGTATGGCACTGGACGAAAACTCCTGCACCCATGAACGCTGATGTCATCGATTACAGCGTGCCGCGCGGCAGCACGATTGCGTCTGTCGCCCAGAACATGGTTGCCGCGGGCATCCGGATCGAACCATATCTGTTTGTCATGTATGCGCGCTATACCGGGCAGGATCGCCAGCTCAAGGCGGGCGCCTATGAGGCCAAACGGGGCGATACGCCTGTGGATTTGCTGACCCGCATGGCTTCAGGGCAGACCAGCAAAAGCCAGTTCCAGATTATCGAAGGCTGGTCCTATCGCCAGATTCGCACGACATTGAAGAACAATCCGAATATTACACACACGCTGGACAATTTGAGCGATGCCCAACTGCTGGAAAAGCTTGGCGCGCCCTATGACAGCCCCGAAGGCCTGTTTTTTCCGGACACCTATGTCTTTGTGCCGGGCGACACCGATATGGATATTCTGCGGCGCGCCTATACCGAAGGCCAGAAACGCCTTGCTGCGGTGTGGGACGCGCGTGACAGCGAACTGCCATTGAAAACGCCCTATGAGGCACTGATTCTGGCGTCCATTATCGAAAAGGAAACCGGACACGAGATGGATCGCCGGCGGGTCGCGGGCGTGTTCATCAATCGCCTGGAAAAAAGGATGTTGCTGCAAACGGATCCGACCGTCATTTATGGGATGAAAGAAGCCTATCGGGGTGTCATTACCAGAAATGACTTGACAACCGATACCCCCTGGAACACGTATACGCGCGGCGGGCTGCCACCCACGCCCATTGCCAGCCCGGGCTTGCTGTCACTGCAGGCGGCGGTCCATCCCGAACGGCATAAGTATCTGTATTTTGTGTCGCGGGGCGATGGCACCAGCGAGTTTTCCGAAGACCTGCGCGGGCATAACCGTAACGTCAATACTTATATCCTGAAGAAGGGCATACAATGAAGGGGTTTTTTCTCACACTCGAAGGCGTGGACGGCGCAGGTAAAAGTTCGCATATCGGTCATTTGCGCGAGCTGTGCGAGTCACTGGGACACGAGGTCGTGATGACCCGGGAGCCGGGTGGCACGCCCATCAGCGAGGCGCTGCGCGCCATGCTGCTCAAAGAGTCAATGCACATGGAAACGGAAACGCTGCTCATGTTTGCCGCCAGGCAGGAACATATTTTGTCTGTGATTGGCCCGGCCCTGGCCTCAGGAAAGATCGTGATCAGCGATCGGTTCACCGATGCGACTTATGCTTACCAGGGCGGCGGACGTCATTTCCCGGCGCAGCGGATTCAAATCCTCGAAGACTGGGTCCAGCAGCAGTTGCAGCCGGACCTGACCGTCCTGTTTGACGTTCCACTGGAAGTGGCGCGCGAGCGACTTGAAAAAAGCCGCGAGCAGGACCGGTTCGAACGTGAGGATAGCGGTTTTTTTGAGCGCGTTCGGGCAGCGTACCATGCGCGAGTCAAGGCCGATCCAGCCCGGTTTTACATTGTTGACTCCAGCCGCCCCAAGGCCGACATTACGCAGCAACTGCAGGACATGTTAAAGACAAGGCTGGCGCAGCATGCCGCGCAAGGGTAATTATTCATGACGGCAATCACCTCCTTTTTCCCCTGGCAAACGGCAAGCGCTGGCAACTGGCTGGGTGACCGCGAACGGTTTGCGCATGCCTGGCTGATTTACGGACCACCCGGCATCGGCAAGCTTACGTTTGCTCGTGCAGCAGCAACCAGTCTGCTATGCGAACGGCCAAGCGGCGCACTGGCTTGTGGAACGTGTCAGTCCTGCTCCTGGATTGCCAGCGACGCCCATCCTGATTTGCGTCTGGTGCTGCCCGACAGGCTGGCCCAGCACTATGGTTTGCAGGAGGTGGCCACGGCCTCGGATGCACAGGAAGGGGTTGCGACAAAAAAAGCCTCGGGCGAAATCCGCATTGATCAGGTTCGGCAACTGGACTCGCTGCTGAGCGTCACTACCCATCGCAGCGGGATGCGCGTTATTATTCTTTTTCCTGCTGAGGCACTGAACACGGCCTCTGCCAATTATCTGCTCAAATCTGTGGAAGAACCCGCGCCGGGGACGGTATTTCTGCTGGTCTCGCACGCGCCGGACAAAGTATTGCCGACGCTCTTGTCAAGATGCCGCCGGCTGTGTCTGCCCATGCCCACCAAGGACGAGGGCCTGACCTGGCTGCAGGGGCAGGGGCTGCCCGAAGCGGAAGCCGAAACCTGGTTGCATGCCAGTGGCGGTGCGCCGGTGGGTGCACTGGCGCTGAGTCGCTCCAGCACTGAACCAGTCAGCTACTGGCTTGGCTCGTTCGCGCAGACGCTGGCTGACCGAACCATGCCAGATATGGCAGATTACCTGCCTAAACTGGAAAAACTACAGGCCGAAGAGTGGCTGGGGTCTCTGCAGCGCCTGTTCACAGACTTGATGTTGCAGAGTAATGGTCTGCCGTTGCGTTATTTTCCGCGCCTTGCCCCGTTCATCAAGGCCATGGCGGCAGAACTGAGCCCAACCAGGATCAGCCAGACCTCAGTATGGCTTGCCAGACAGCAGCGTATTGCAGACCACCCATTGAATGCCAGATTGTTCATTCAGTCCGTGCTGCAACGTGTGTGCGTTACGTGCCTGTCAAAAAACGGATAAATGGAACTGCTTATGTATGTAGACTCTCATTGCCATCTTGATTTTCCGCAATTGCAGGAAGATCTGCCGGCAATTCTGGATAATATGGAACGCAATCAGGTCAGTCACGCGCTTTGTGTCAGCGTGAACTTGCCCGATTGGCCACGGATTGTCAGCCTGATTGAAGCCCACGAGAACCTTTGGGGTTCTGTAGGGGTGCATCCTGATTATGAGGACACGCCGGAGCCCGATGTTGATACCCTGAGCCGCCATGCCCAGCACAGGAAAATAGTAGCGATTGGTGAGACTGGTCTGGACTATTACCGTCTGTCAGAACCGCTGGACTGGCAGCGCAACCGCTTTCGTGTGCATATCCGTGCGGCCAATGAAACCGGGCTGCCACTGATCATCCATACTCGTTCTTCTGCGCAGGATACACTGCGGCTAATGCGCGAAGAGAATGCCGCGGGTTGTGGCGGCGTCATGCATTGTTTTACCGAAAGCTGGGAAGTTGCGCAACAGGCCATGGAGCAGAATTTTTACATCTCGCTCTCCGGCATCGTGACCTTCAAAAATGCGGTTCAGTTGCAGGAGGTGGCGCGGCTCATGCCACTGGAGCGCCTTCTGATAGAAACCGACTCTCCCTATCTGGCTCCCGTGCCGTACCGTGGCAAACGCAACGACCCGTCCAAAGTCATATATGTTGCCGAAAAAATAGCCGAACTGAGACAAATCTCCGTAAGCGAAGTTGCCGAAGCGACAACGAATAATTTTTTCAATTTATTCAAAAAGATACAATGATTATTTGCTATATTGGTTTAAGTTTGTAGTGTTCAACTGAAATTCTCCAATATTTAAATTATCTTAATTAATTCATGGAATTAGGAGATATATATAATGTATTACATGAGTAATGGATTAATCCTGAAAAAAGCCATGCTGGCAACCGTGCTCGCTGTCGCAGTAAGCGCATGTGCGGCAAACGCCGGCAGCAGCAGTGGTTTGTGGAATGATATAAAAAACAATCGCGCCAGTGAAGTAACACAGGCGTTGTCCAAGGGAGCAGATCCCAATGCAGTTAACGAGAATGGTGAACCCGCGTTGATTCAGGCAATCCGTGACCAGTCGATGGGTGTATTTGATGCGCTGGCCGCCAATCCCAAGACTGATGTCAATGCGGTAAACCGCACGGGAGAAACGCCCCTGATGTATCTGGCGATTATCGGCGATCTGCCGCGCGCCAAGAAACTTGTCGCCCGGGGCGCAAAGGTAAACCGCCTGGGCTGGACCCCGTTACATTACGCTGCCTCCAAAGGACATGCGGACGTGGTCAAATTCCTGCTGAGCAAGGGTGCCTACCCGAATGCGCCGGCGCCCGATGGCAGTTCGCCCCTGTTAATGGCGGTGACGTCGAAAAACCCTGATGCGGTGCGGGCATTGGTGGCGGCGGGCGCCGATCCGCGGGCAATAAACCAGAAGAACGTGAGCGCACTTGATATGGCGCGCAAACTCGGCAACGCCGAGGTGCTAAGCGCATTGGGTACAAAATAAGGATATACGACCATGACCAGGTATTTGAAATCTCGTTTGGCCAGTAAGCAATCCCTTTTTGCGATCGTGGGCCTGGCATGTGCGTTGGCTGGCGGCACAGCTCACGCAGAACAGAGCTATTGCGACAGCCCATGGCTGGTGCCCAATACGCGTCTGTCCGGCTCGGTCGACGGGGCTACCGCCAGATTTTCAGTACTGGTCAATCAGGTAAATCGGGTCAGTGCGAATCAATGTACGGCCCAACTGACGGTTGATGCCGATGCACCCATTGCCGGGCAGCGAGTGCAGGGCACCGGGCCCTTCACTCTCACGGTAGAGCAGGGCAGATCAACGCTTAACGGCTCCTTTGATGCTTCAGGGCTGATGAATACGCTAATGAAAACATCGGTTGAAAGCGCACTAACTGGTTACTTCCTCAAACCTGCAGACACAGTCAACCCAGGCGAGACGCTTTCACCGATTTCCGGCCATTCCAATGTCAATCTGTCCGTAACCTTGCAAAATGGCATCCCGCTGAACCAGATCAACGTCAGCAACGCGTCCATTTCAACCGGTCCCAGAAAGGTCGGGAAGCTGCAAAGCCATGCCACGTCTGTCGGAACCTTGCAATGTATGCCAGTGACCTATACGGCGACCACATCCAGTGGTAATCTTAGCGGAGCACCGGCAGGAAATGGCAACGCAGCCAAATCCGGTACTGCACAGGTCACTGATTGGTATTGTCCCGAAAAAGGGTTGACCATGGAATCGGTTATCACTCGTGGAAGCAAGAAAACGCGTGTTGTGATCAATTCCATCCAGTAATTCGGTCTTGCGCCGGCAGCGGTAAAACCATCATCGGCAAAGCCGCAAGACACAGTTTGCTATTGTTTGAAACATACATTCATTCTGTCCCTATTTAAATTTTCTCGAGTAAAAATGGGGACGCATTAAGTTGGCGTTACACTTGTGCTTTGTCTGATCATGTCAAGGAGACGATTTTGAGCAAGGATACATCCAGCAACACTCAGCATGCCTTACCTTCCTATCTGAATTCGGAAGATCTGGGGGCATGGGGCATTTACCTGCAACAAGTGGATCGGGTCACGCCGTATCTGGGGTCACTGCAACGCTGGGTTGAAACACTCAAACGTCCCAAGCGGTCATTGATTGTCGATATTCCCGTGGAGCTGGACAATGGGACCATCGCTCATTTTGAAGGTTACCGGGTGCAGCACAATACCTCGCGCGGTCCGGGCAAGGGCGGGGTGCGTTTTCACCAGGATGTCTGCCTTTCTGAAGTAATGGCGCTGGCTGCCTGGATGTCAATCAAGAATGCGGCGGTCAATCTGCCCTTTGGCGGCGCCAAGGGCGGCGTGCGCATTGATCCCCGCAATTATTCCAAAGCCGAACTGGAAAAAGTGACGCGCCGCTACACCAGTGAAATTGGTGTCATTATCGGCCCATCCAAGGATATTCCGGCGCCAGACGTCAATACCAATCCACAAACCATGGCCTGGATGATGGATACCTATTCGATGAACGTCGGCGCCACGGCGACCGGTGTAGTCACCGGCAAACCCATCTCCCTGGGCGGTAGCCTGGGACGCGTAGAAGCAACCGGACGTGGTGTATTTGTCGTCGGGTGTGAAGCTGCCAGGGACGTGAACCTGTCCATCGAAGGCGCCCGAGTTGCTGTACAGGGTTTCGGTAATGTGGGCGGCACGGCGGCACGACTGTTTTTCGAAGCTGGCGCTAAGGTCGTTGCAGTGCAGGATCACACCGGCGCGATCAAAAACACCAGCGGGATTCAGGTACATGAACTGCTGGCGCATGTGGAAAAACATGCCGGCGTCAAAGGCTTCGCAGGCGCAGAGGAAGTCGCTATTGATGACTTCTGGTCAGTGCAGACAGACTTTCTTATTCCTGCCGCGCTGGAAAACCAGATTGATGCCCGGGTAGCCAATCTGGTTAACGCGAAAATCGTGGTTGAAGGCGCCAACGGCCCGACCACCCCCGAGGCCGACGACATTCTGAATGAAAAAGGCGTATACGTCGTACCCGATGTGCTTGCCAATGCGGGCGGGGTGACCGTCAGTTATTTTGAATGGGTTCAGGACTTCTCCAGCTTTTTCTGGACTGAAGACGAAATCAACCACAGACTGGAACGCCTGATGCGTGAAGCCTATCGCGCGGTGTCCGAGGTGGCTAAGTACAACTCGGTTACATTGCGCACGGCAGCCTTCATTGTGGCGTGCTCCCGGATTCTGGAGTCGCGCGAGGTGCGTGGCCTGTATCCCTGATTAACGGCAAACCGGTCGTGGCATTGCCATCGTTTCGCGGCCAATTGTCCCTGCAACGTTGACATAAGCGTAGCAAACGCGCGCTCTTGTCTGGTGCGCGGGCAACATGCTACTATTTGAGCCATGCGGAGATGGCTATCCTCCCGGCATTGACCGAACTGCTGTCCCTCGGACAGATAATGATACCTGCGCAACCTTCTGCCTGCTGCTTGCACCCAGGCGCTGGAAACCGCAGGTATTTTTATGCCTGCACATTATTCAACTACCACGGAGTTACTCCATGCTGCAATCTCTGGTCATGATAAGCGCCGGCGCATCTTGCGGGGCAGTATTGCGATGGGCCCTTGGTCTGGCGTTGAATAATGCCCTGCATCCTATCGCAATGGGTACACTGGTCGCCAACTTGACTGGTGGTTACCTGATCGGCCTGGCATTAGGTGTGTTTGCCGTCTTTCCCTCATTTCCTGCGGAATGGCGATTGCTTATTGTGACCGGCTTTCTGGGTGGGCTCACAACATTCTCGTCGTTTTCGGCTGAAGTTACGATCCTGCTGCATCAGGGAAAAATCCAATGGGCCTTGCTGGAAATTGGTTTGCATGTGCTTGGTTCACTGCTGATGACGGCCCTGGGCCTGTATACCGTTACCGCGATCCGTCGCTTGTATGAGTAACGATACCGGACAATTTTGCTTGGCCACCGCTGGGGATCCGTGCCATTGTACGAGCAATGGCTGCAAAGTGGTGTGTAAGCCGGTGTCTGTATGGTCGGGGGCTGTGCAATTGCGCTTGTAATTGTGGGTAGATGGCCCTGTACTGGCCCGAGTTATGCAAAGAGCGCTGTGCCTGATCAGAGATGGCATAGCGGGCAACATATTTCTTGTTGACCCGCGTTTCGATCCTTATTCTTCAATCTACGCGAAGTAAAGGCGGCCTTACTTCTTGTCGTCGTCAATGCCGAACAAAATCTTCTTGGCTTCATCACTGTTCGGCGGCTGTCCGGGATTGACCCGATCTATCACCGCATAAGCACGCTTGGTCGCCGGGCGTGCGGCAATCGCTTCAAACCAGCGCTTCAAATTTGGGAAGTCGTCCAGATTCTGCATTTGGCGCTCATGCGGTACCACCCAAGGGTAACAGGCCATGTCGGCGATGGAGTAGTCGCCAACAATAAACTCGCGATCCTGAAGACGGCGATCCAGCACGCCGTATAATCTGCCCGTTTCCTTGACATAGCGGGCAATGGCGTAGTCGATTTTTTCCGGTGCGTACTGGCCAAAGTGATGGTTTTGGCCAGCCATGGGTCCTAGCCCGCCCATTTGCCAGTTCAGCCACTCCAGCGTCTGGGTTCTGGCGCGCAGGTCAGCAGGCATGAATTTGCCGGTTTTTTCGGCCAGGTATTGCAATATGGCGCCCGATTCAAAGACCGGGATCGCGTCGCCGTGATCGTTGGGGTTATTGTCCACAATGGCGGGAATACGATTGTTTGGCGCAATCTTCAGAAATTCGGGCGCAAATTGATCGCCTTTGCCGATATTGATGGGATGGATGGTGTATTCAAGTCCGGCTTCTTCAAGAAACAGGGTGATTTTGTGTCCGTTGGGCGTAGTCCAGTAATAGAGATCAATCATTTCAATGCGTCCTTGATGTCCTGTTCAATGTCCTGCGGTTTTACCGTTGGTGCGTAACGATGTAGAACCTGGCCATCGCGGCCGACCAGAAATTTTGTGAAGTTCCACTTGATCGATTGTATACCCAGCAGCCCCGGTTTTTCTTTCTTGAGCCAGACAAAAACCGGATGGGTCTGCGGCCCATTGACCTCGGTCTTGCGGGCAAGCGCAAATGTCACGCCGAAGTTGAGCTCACAAAAATCCTGAATTTGCTGGTCGGTTCCGGGTTCCTGGCTACCAAACTGGTTGCAGGGAAAACCCAGCACCACCAGCCCTTGGTCGTGGTACTGCTCATGCAAACGTTGCAGGCCGGTGTACTGCGACGTAAAGCCGCAACGGGAAGCGACATTCACCACCAGCACGACTTTGTCTTGCAAGGATGACAACGGCAATTGACTGCCATCCTGCAACGTGACGTTCATTGAATAGAAATCGCTCATTGCTTTTCCCTCTCGATATCGATCACCGGTGGTGCGGGTGAGGTGGTGGCGCAGCCGATAGAGGCGGCGACGATGAAAGCGATCGCCAGCCACTGGGCCAGCGTAAGCTGTTCATGCAGTATAACCAGTCCGGCCAGCGCACCCATGGCCGGCTCCAGACTAAGCAAAATACTCATGGTCTTGCGCGGAAGTGAGCGCAGTGAAATCATTTCAAGTGAATAGGGCACGGCACTGGACAAAATGGCAACCAGCAGGCCTGAAATCATGAAGGCAGGCGTAAGCAGCGTGGTGCCACTATGGGCTATCCCAAATGGCAAAACGAACACGGCCGCCACGGTAATCCCCAGCGAGGTTGCCTGGCCGGGATGAATATTGCGCGTGCGCTGGCCGAAAACAATATATAACGCCCAGAATACGCCGGCGCCGATGGCAAACATCAGGCCTACCGGATCAATGGCAGATACGTCCTGCTGCGATTGCGGAATCAGTAAATACAGCCCCAGGGCTACAAAACCGATCCACAGGAAATCAATTTTCCGGCGCGAGGAAAAAATGGCCAGCGATAGCGGCCCCAGAAATTCAATGGCAATACACAGACCCAGCGGCACCGTACGGATGGCCATGTAAAACAGAAAATTGATCAGTCCCAGGCACAGGCCGTAACTGGCGATGGCCAGTGCATTTTTACGCGAAAGGGGAAAACGCCAGGGCCGCCATACGCACCAAAGCAGCAGCGCGGAAAACCCCAGGCGGTAGGCGGTGGTGCCCTGAGCGCCCACGGCATCAAACAACGATTTGGCAAACGAAGTGCCAATGCACAGCGACGCCATGGAGCCAACCAGTGCGACGATCCCCATGGTCTGTGTATATGTTCGTATTGAATTGCTTGCTGCCATGCCCTTTCATCCTTTGCATCATTCTACCTGAAATCGGTCTTTGGTTAAGGGTTTATACCAAGGTGATTTGTGCAAGTACAAAGCCGTGCAATCGGACCGATGCACGGCTTGGAAAAACGCCTGGATGTCGCGTTATTGTGGCTCCTGGTGGTCAACTTAAGGCGGCCACCACACACAATGCTGCGCAGTATCAAGATGCGACAGGGTGGGTATCATGCAGTCAATCCACCCGAGATCGCGCTAATCAGTTGCGCTTCATTTGCAGATTGCCTTTTTTCACGATGGCTTTGGCAATGTCGTACTGTTTTTTGATCTCTTCGGCAAAATGCTCTGGTGAGCCCGGATCGGGAATGGCGCCTTGTTTCTGCAAAGCGGCAACCACGTTGGGAGCGGCAAGCGCTTCGGTCGCTGTCTTGTTCAGTTTGTCGATAATATCTTTGGGTGTGCCTGCCGGGGCCAGCAAACCGTAGAACACGCCATTGTTCAAGTCGGGGTATCCCTCCTGGGCGTACGTAGGCAGGTCCGGCAGCTCCTTGATGCGCTCGGGCCAGGCCAGCACGATGGGCTTGAGCTTGCCGCTCTGAATATTCGGCATGGACGAGGGCAGGTTATCAAACATCACCTTGACCTGGCCACCAACCACATCGGTCAGTGCGGGACCGGCACCCTTATAGGGCACGTGGCTGATTTCCACGCCCAATTGCTGTTTGAAGGCTTCCCCCATCAAGTGGGCGATACTGCACACGCCCGGCGTGGCATAGGAATACTCCTTGGGATTTTTTTTCAGCTCGGCGACAAATTCCTTGAAATTGCTGGCTGGAAAGGAAGGGTGAACCTCCACCACATTGGGCGTATTGACGAAATTGGATACGGGAGCGAAATCCTTTACCGGGTCGTATGTCAGATCATCGGGACGACAGGCAGGATTGACCGCCATGGTAGACACCGTGGCAATGCTCAGCGTGTAGCCATCAGGTTTTGCCCGGGCAGCTTCGGCTGCACCGATGGCGCCGCCTGCACCCGCCTTGTTTTCAATGACCATTGATTTGCCGATGATTTTCGACATTTCCTGAACTACGATACGTGCCACAATATCTGTGGAGCCACCAGGAGCAAAAGGCACGATGACCCGGATCGGTTGGGTTGGATAAGCGTCGGCGGCAAACGCGGACGAAGCCACAAGGCCGCTTATGGCGGCAGACAGGGCAATACGGGACCAGAGTTGCATACTCACTCCTGAGGTATATAAAATTGAACAGAGCAGCAGGTTATTAGAAAACAGATATGAAATATATGAGTGAATACCATTAGCGCACGCTGAGCTTGGCACCCTGGCTGTCAATGAGTAGGCTTGGTCTGAGCCGATCTGACATGCGCGGATGCCCTGGTGCTGGCCAGCAATACGCCGGTAATGGCAACTGCCATACCGATCCAGCCAGCGGGCGCCATGGTTTCGCCCAGCATGAACATGGCAACAACAGACGCACAGGCCGGCACCAGAAAGAAGAGGGCTGAAACTCTGGCCGCCTGCTGGCGCCTGACCATGGCCAGCAACAGAGAGATGGTGATAATCGAATTGCACAACACCAAATAGGCCAGGGCGCCGCCGAACTGCCAGGTCAGCTGGACATGATTGGTTTCCAAGAGCAGGGCCAGCGGCAGGCAGAACACCAGGCCAATAGCACATTGAATAATATTGGCGGTGACCGGATGCGGCCCGGCAACGGCAGTACTGCTGGCGCGCTCATAGAGTACGCCTGCAGTCAGGGCGAACAAAGAGATGACGACCAGCACCAGGCCGAACCACGAGCCGGCCTGCAAAGACGATCCTGACGCAATGACGATGACGGCGCCGATCAGACCAAGGCCCAGTCCGAGCCACTGCAGACGGCTTTGGCGCTCCCCGGTCAGTTGCGGAGCACAAATGCCAACCAGAATGGGTTGCAGCGAGACGATCAAGGCCACGGTTCCGGCGCTGACGCCTTGTTTCATGCCGACATAGCTGAAACTGAAGTACATGAACTGGATCAATAGGCCGACGATGCAAATATTGGTCCATTCCCGACGTGTCGCCGGCCAGGACAGGCCCAGCAACTGTTGTATCGGTAGCAGAGCAATCACCACGCAGGCATAACGCAGGGACAGCAACGTCAAGGGCTCTGCATACTGCAGTCCGATTTTCCCGAAACTGAAGCCTGATGACCACAGCAGAATGAATACAATGGGCGCGCCCCAGGACCACCATAGGGTAGGGCTGGGAGAGGGTGCAGATGTCATATTAATTGAACAGGTTCCGGGCGTACATGGCAATGGATTTGCTGATAGTAACGCGTGGGCTCTGATTTGACCATATCATGCCGATCTTGCGGATCTGTGTACGGCCTGGCAGAGGTACTTTCTGAATACTCTTTCCCAGGCTTTCCAGCGAAAATGAATCGGGAACCAATGCGACGCCAACGCCACGGGCAACCAGCGAGGCAATGGTGAGCAAACTGTCTATTTCCAGGCGCTGATTTGGCACAATGCGGTGATCCTTAAGATAGCGATCAACCAGTTGGCCGCTGTAAGAGCTTCGGGCATAACGGATAAACGGACTAGCGCGCAAGATGTCATGGGCATTTTCCGTTGACTTTGTCGTTGCGTATTTTGGCGGCACAATCAGCGTCAGCGGCTCATCCTGAATCTTCAGCCAGGAACAGTTTTTGTAGATAGCAAACTGTGGCTCAATAGCAAGTGCAATATCCAGTGTGCCCGAATGCACCTGGTGGCAAAGTTCTACCGACGGAGCGTACGACACAAAAATACTTACGTCCGGATGATGCTCATAGGTTTTTTCCAGAAGCCGTGGTAGATGGGTGGTAAGCCCCGAAAAAAAGGAACCAAGCCGCAGTTCCCCCAGCACATTGCCGTTTTTGACCATGGCGGTCATATCCCGGGAGTCTTGAATCATTTGCCGAGCCTTATCACAGATCAGCAGACCATGCTCGGTGGGTCTCACGGTATGGCCCGATCGCCTGATCAAAGGCTGGCCAAGCTCCTCCTCAAGCGCACGGATGCGCGCCGAAACCGCGCCAGGGGTGATGCCCAGATAGCGCGCTGCGTCAGAGATGGAGGCGCAATCCAGGGTTTTGACAAAGGTTTCCAGATAGTTAGTTTCCATGGCGTATCCAGCATCAGGCAATTTGGGAGATAGAATCTGTAATATTTTTGAATTGAAAAAGCAAAAATATTTGGTATTGTTTTGGATTCTACGCCATAAAATCGTCTCAACTTATTCAAGGAGACAAACAATGGTAGAAATCAAAATACGCCAGCGGACCCGCGCCGTCAGCGCAGCGCTGGTCAAATCCTTTGCCGCCATTCCGGTGGCCAATATCAGTGACGTGATGCAGCGCCTGACGGCCGGTGGCCCCTCGCTGCGGCCGATGCATGCGGGCTGCGTGCTGGCCGGGCCAGCCTTCACAGTGAAATCGCGGCCGGGCGACAACCTGTTCGTGCACAAGGCCATTGACATGGCTGCGCCAGGCGATGTGATCGTTGTGGATGCCGGCGGTGATACAACAAATGCAATTATCGGCGAGCTGATGGTTCGCACCGCGAGTCGCAAGGGCATCGCCGGAATCGTGATCAATGGCGCCATTCGGGACCTGGATACCATCAGTCAGGGCGCATTTCCCGTATACGCTGCGGGTGTGACACATCGCGGCCCCTATAAAAACGGCCCGGGTCAAATCAATACGGCCATAAGCCTGGACGGCATGGTCATTGAGCCAGGTGATCTTATTGTGGGCGATGCAGACGGGCTGCTATGCGTGCCTTATGCAGAGGCTGAAGATATTCTCAAATGGGCGAGCGACAAGAATGCCCTGGAGGCCGATATCATTCGTGATATTGACAATGACCGCCTGGATATCAGCTGGATTGACGTCGAGCTGGCAAAGCTCGGTTTCGTATCAAACGATGCTGGCTGAACAGAGAATGTCATGAGCGAAAAAGTCTGTGTAGTACGTACCAATTTGTGGATTGATCCGGTTTTTGACCAGTTGCTTACCGGCAACGACAAGGTTGAGCTGCAAATTATAGATGTGAATGCCTCTGAGCAGCAATGGTACGAAACGTTAAAACACGCCCATTATTATCATGTCTCGGCGGCCAAGGATGAACTGCCGGCCGGGTTATTCGTCACAGAAGCACTACTGGCGCACTGTCCCAGGCTCAAGGGCGTTTCTTCGTCCGGAGCGGGTTATGACACTATTGACGTTGCCGCATGCAACTTGCGCAATATTACCGTGGTCAATCAGGCTGGCGGGAACGCCAACTCGGTAGCGGAAATGGCGCTAGGCCTGTTACTGGCGGTATCGCGGAAAATCGTCGAGTCTGATCGCACATTGGTTGCGCAACAGGCAAGCAGCCGCGAAGCATTGATGGGGCATGAGGTCGCAGGTAAAACGCTGGGCCTGGTCGGCATTGGTCACATAGGAAGTCGCTTTGCACAGATGGCAACCGGTTTGGGCATGAATGTGCTGGCGTACGACCCGCATCTGACGCCCCAGGACATTGGTTTGCGACAGGCCCAGCCTGTGTCCTTTGAAGCGCTGCTGGCGCAGTCTGATATTGTGTCGCTGCATTGCCCTCTGAATAATGACACTCGCGATATGTTCAATGCCAAGGCGTTTAGTGCAATGAAACGGGGGGCTATTTTTATTTCAACGGCACGTGGCGGCATTCATAACGAAGAGGACCTGCATGCCTCTTTGCACTGTGGGCACCTGGGCGGCGCCGGTCTGGATGTCTGGCGTCAGGAGCCGCCGGAAGCGGGCAATCCATTACTAGGCCACCCTCGTGTGGTAGCGACGTTTCACACTGCAGGAGTATCCCATGAAGGCAGACACAACGTCGCCCGCATGGCCGCCGGGCAACTATTGCTCATGATGGACGGAAAAACACCTCCGCACATCGTCACATCCTAGCTGTATCACCAGTGGGCTGCCCGACTGACTACAAGCTGGCGGGCCGCTCGCTGATGCTTTCGCATTCTAATAACGGAGACAACACATGAAATACACACTCACACGCGTCCTTGCCGCGACCGCGCTGATCTTTGGCGCTGCACAGGCCCATGCCCAGTACCCCGAGCATGCCATCAGCATGGTGGTATCGTATGCACCGGGCGGCGGCACTGATCTGGTGGCACGGGCCATCGCACCCTATATACAGAAATATCTGGGCGAAGGCGCCAACATTGTGGTGCTCAATCGCCCCGGTGCGGGTGGCGCCATCGGTTTTTCGGAAATCAAGCGCGCCAAACCAGATGGCTACACCATTGGCTTTGTAAACACGCCAAACATGCTGACAATCCCGATTGAACGTAAAGCCAATTATCATTGGAGCGATTTCGACCTGATCGGCAACCTGATCGATGATCCGGACGGCTTTGCAGTCAGCGGGAAAGGCGATATCAAAACGCTCAAGGATCTTGAAAAATACGCTAAGGAAAATCCGGGCAAGGTCACGGTAGGCACTACGGGTGTGGGTTCGGACGACCATCTGGCCATGATGAAATTCGAAAAGCTGACTGGCACGACCTTGAATCACGTACCTTTTAAGGGTGCCGGCGAAGTACGTAACGCAATACAGAGCGGGCAGATTATGCTGGCTGCCATGAACGTGGGCGAAGTACTGGCTTATCAAAAGGGTGGCACGGATATTCGTTTGCTGGGCTCGATGAGTCAGCAACGCAGTACGCTTGCGCCTGACGTTCCTACCTTCAAAGAGCAAGGGTATGATGTCATCATGGCTTCTTTAAGAGGTATTGCTGCGCCCAAGGGTTTGTCGGAAGATATAGCGACAAAACTCAGGGTTGCAGTGCAGAAGGCATCAACTGACCCGGAGTTCATTGCGAAAGCGAAAACCATGTTTGTCCCGCTACGCTATATGGACAACAAGACCTACCACGAAGAACTTGATCAGGCCGAAACAGAATTCAAGGCTTTGTGGCAGGCGAGTCCCTGGTCCGAGAAAACCCAATAATCAGCGAGGGCAGTAATGGCACGAACAGATCGGGCACTTTGTCTGGATGACTTTGAAGCGATGGCACAACGGTACTTGCCCAGACCCATTTTTGAATATATACGGGGCGGTGTCGAGACCAATGCTTCGGTTCAGGACAATCGCCGCGCGTTTCAAGAATATGCATTCATTCCCAGGTCCCTGGTGGATGTATCGGCAATCGACATCACAGTCTCGCTGTTCGGACAGCAATACCGATCGCCGCTGGGCATCGCGCCTATGGGGCTGAGTGCATTGTCTTCGTATCGGGGCGACCTGGTGCTTGCCCAGGCCACAACGCTTGCCGGTATTCCAATGATCATGAGCGGGTCATCCCTGATTCGTCTGGAAGAAGTGGCGTCCATCGCGCCACAGACCTGGTTCCAGGCCTATCTGCCGGGGGATGGGCAGGAGATTGCCAAGCTTGTCGATCGTGTCGCAAAGGCCGGATTTTCCACACTTGTCATTACTGTTGATACGCCTGTTGCGGCAAATCGGGAAAACAATATCCGCGCGGGGTTCTCTACGCCGCTACGGCCGTCTTTGCGCCTGTTGCTCGACGGCCTGACGCATCCACGCTGGGTCTGCAATACGTTTTTGAGAACCTGCATCAAGCACGGCATGCCTCATTTTGAAAATAATTATGCAACCCGAGGCGCACCCATACTGTCGAAAAATGTATTGCGTGATTACTCGGATCGCGGACATATCAGTTGGGACCATTTGCGCACGATCAGGAAACAATGGAAAGGAGCGCTGATCATCAAGGGTATCCTGAGCAAACCGGATGCTGCTACAGCGATTGAAATTGGGGTTGACGGCATCATCGTTTCCAATCACGGCGGTCGCCAGCTCGATGGCAGTATTTCCCCCTTGCGTGTATTGCCGGAAATTGCCGATATCGCCGGACCTATTCCGGTCATGCTCGATAGCGGAGTGCGTCGCGGCACAGATGTCCTTAAAGCGCTGGCGCTGGGCGCACGCTGTGTTTTTGTTGGCCGTCCTTTTGCGTATGCCACAGCAGTGGACGGTCAAATTGGCACCGACAGAGCCATTCAGCTAATAACAAGCGAAATAACACGAGATCTGGGACTTCTTGGTGTTACTCGCTTGCAGGACTTGTCTGCCGACCATCTGCACAAAATCCCTGGCGCCTGGGGCTGATCTGCTATTGCGCTTGACATCGTCCGGATGCGGGAATAGAGTGCAATTTTTGGAGGAGACAAATCGTGATATCACAAATGAAATTATCCCGCATCAGCCGGCTCTGTATTGGCGTTAGCGCTGCGCTCGCAATGAGTGCAGCCGTCGCCCAGCCACAGGATGTCAAAGCCACCTTGACTTCGCTTAACGAGTCCAAGCAAGTTAAGGCGCTCATGACCGCCCTGGAAAAAGATCATGGCCGCACCATTGAAGACCTTCGCAGCATTACCGAAGTTGAGGCGCCGCCGTTCAAGGAAAAGACGCGTGCTGAATATGTATTGAAGCGCTTCAAAGCGGTTGGGCTGACAGACGCGGCCCTCGATTCAGCAGGTAATGTGGTTGGTATTCGCAAGGGTAGCGGTAAGGGGCCCACATTGCTTGTGTCCGCACACCTTGACACCGTATTTCCTGAGGGCACCGACGTCAAAGTCAAAGAGGAGAAGGGCAGATTGCTGGCACCGGGTATCGGCGATGATACGCGTGGCCTGGCAGTCATCATCTCGTGGATCAAGGCGTTGAATGAAAACAAAGTGGCTACCGTAGGCGATATTATGTTCGTGGCTAACGTGGGCGAAGAGGGACTGGGTAATCTGCGCGGCATGAAAGCGCTATTTAAGGAGCATAAGAATATTGATGGCATGGTGGGGCTGGAACCCGGGGAGGGCAATAAAGTGCTGACCCAGGGAACCGGCAGTCATCGTTATGAGGTGTCATTTAAAGGGCCGGGCGGACACAGCTTTGGCGCCTTTGGCAAAGTGCCCAGCGCCATCCATGCGATGGGGCGCGCCATTGCCCATATTGGCGATGTCCAGGTACCCACCGATCCCAAGACGACTTTCACGGTAGGCACCGTGGGCGGCGGAACGTCAGTCAATACGATTGCCGGTGATGCAAAAATGGCAGTTGACATTCGTTCGAATGCAACGCCATCGCTTCTGGAAGCTGAAAAGAGCATCATGGCAGCGATCGAAAAGGGCGTAAAGCAAGAGAATGAGCGCTGGAAATCCGACGCTAAAATCACATTCGATGCAAAATTGATTGGCGATCGTCCTGCAGGGACGACACCGGCAGACAGTGTGATTGTCACTGCGGCGCTGGAGTCGATTGCACTGGCTGGCGGTAAGGGAGAAACCAGAGCCGGCAGCACCGATGCAAACGTGCCAATGAGTCTGAATATTCCTGCGGTCATTCTGGGTAGCGGTGGAAAATCTGGTGGTTCTCACTCCCTGAAAGAATGGTTTGATCCGACCGACGCCTGGAAGGGTTCACAGATCAGCTTTACCACCGTGTTGTCTCTAGTCGGTGTTGAAGGGATCAGCGAACCGTTACTGAAAAGTGCTGCGAAATAATTGAAGCATATGGCGTGATTTGAACAAAGTGTAGCGGCGGGGCAAGCCAGTATTGCGGAGAACTCCAATACTCCCTGGCTTGACCTGTCTGCTATGCTGCGTGGATCATACACGCCAGCACTTATCGCATACGTTTGACGCGAGAGGCGGGAACTGCTCTCTTATCCCGCAAATCGATGTTCAGGCAAACCACGTATCCCCAAGCCGGTGATGGCAAATACACTGCCGCCCAGGACACTGTCTGTCGGGAAGCGGGAAAGAGGTGGTTTTGACATGCAGGTCACATATAAAATATCCAGGTCGGGTCCGCCAAACATGACGCTTGTCACATTTTTAACCGGCATGGGAATGGTCCGATCAATGGCGCCGTCGGGGCGATAGCGCACCAGATTTCCTTCATAGACCTGGGCATTCCATAAGCAGCCTTCTTCATCGACCGTCGACCCGTCGGATGACTTGAAGTGTTGCCCCTGCAGGGTTGTAAATACCCGCTTATTGGATATGGCGCCAGTGCGCTGGTCATAGTCATAGGCCCAAATGTCGCCACACCACGTATCAGAAAAATAGAAAGTATTGCCATCAGGACTCCAACATGGGCCATTGGACACAATGATATTGTCTTCCAGTTTATGCACGGTCATATCAGGATCAAGCCGGTACAGCGCTCCATTGGGGCCTTCTTCCAATGTGTCCATACTGCCGAAAAGAAACCGGCCCTGCGCGTCAACCTTGCCGTCGTTAAGACGATTATTAACCAGTTTTGGCTCGGGATCCGTAATCAATTGAACCTCACCGGTTTCAAAATCCAGCGTATGAATCCCTCGCGCCAGCGAGACAATGGCCCCGCCATTTTTGCGCAGTGCCATTGATCCTATTTTTTGCGGCACCTGCCAGGCACGGATTTCATCTCCCTTAGCCGTTGCACGAAAGACCCGACCGTCTGCACTGTCGATCCAGTACAGGCGTTGCTCCTGGACGTCCCACAACGGACCTTCGCCCAGTGTCGTTTTGACATCTACCAGCACTTCGATTTTCATACCACTCTCCTTGGATAAATATGTTCTTCTATCGATTTCCCGTTGTCGATCGGGACGGTTTGGCATCAAGCCGTGAGCTATCTTGCCCGTTCACGCAGCATTGCGACAGCGCCCAATAAGACGATGCCAAATAATATAGGGCGCACAGCATAGGGAAGGCCACTACCTGCCAGCAGAATTTGCAGGGTCGTCAGGAGCAGTACGCCGGCCAGAATGCCCAGATAGTGTCCACGGCCGCCTGTAATCAAGCCACCGCCGACCACGATGACTGCAATAGAAGGAAGCAGATAATCGTCACCCATTCCCAAGCTGGCCTGCCCGGAAAAACCAGTCAGCAGGATGCCGGTAACAGCAGCACACACCGACGACAAGACATAAACCAGAATAAGCACGCGGCGCGTGGGCACGCCGGAAAGATAGGCTGCGTTCAGATTACTGCCGGTTGCGTACACATGACGACCGAAGCGCGTTTTGTTTAACAGGAAGACTGCGCAGATCACAAATATAAGCAGCAGTACAATCACAGGTGTGATACCGGCAACGCGCGCCGTCATGAGCCAGCTGATCGACGGTGACGGGAATGCGCTGGGTGTGCCGCCAGAGTAGAGCAGGGCAATGCCTTGAAGAATGCCGTTGCTCGCCAGTGTGGCAACGATTGGTGAAATGCCGAGAACGGCGACCATCACACCGTTGCTCAGCCCTATCAGTACGCCAATAAACAAAATCACCGGCAGTGCATAGAGCAACGCTTCATTGGATCCCTGCGTTAACCCGGTAAACAGGATACCTGACAGTGCAATGGTCCAGGGAATGGACAGATCCAGTCCCCCAGTGAACACCACCACGCCCTGGCCCAGTGCCAGGATGATCAGGAAGGTTGACAAGACCAGCATCGAGTTCCAGTACGACCATTCGTATACATTACGCCCCAGCAAAACCTGGGTGGCGACGAGCAGAATCGCCAGACCGGCGAGCGCGGGTAATGAAATACGCAAGTCCTTGCGGTGCTTTTTGAAAAAGCTGATGCGACTGTCCGGCAAGTCCGGGCTATTGCCACTCACATCAATATATTTGGGCTGCGGAGCAAGCTGCGATGCAAGCCGCCCCTGACGCATTGCCCGCCACCGATGTCCGAGCAGTCGGAGAAATTTTCTTAGTTCAGAGTCTTTGCCCAGTCCACCTATCATGACAGCGACGATCAGCACAACCCCCTGGGCGATGGTTGAATAGTAAGCAGAGATATTAAACAGCAGCAAAATATTGACAATCAGCATGAGCACAAACGCGCCAAGAACCGATCCAACCGGTCCGCCTTTGCCACCTCCCAGACGGGTGCCGCCAATAACAATTGCGGCAAACACGGAAAGCAGCAGCGAATTGCCGACCAGGGGATCGCCGGCTCCGGTCTGAGCGCTGAGAAAAAATCCTGCCAGACCATAAAATGCGCCCGCCAGTGTGTAGGTCAGCAAGTAGCTGCGCGCCAGCGGAACCCCAACGGCCCGTGCTGCCTCGGGATTGCCGCCGATGGCATACAGGTGCAGGCCAAATGGCGTTCTTTTTATCCATGCCCATACCAGAAGGGAAAGAACAATGAGAAATAGCGAGGCCGGGAACAGCTCGGGCAACACGTCTCCCATCAGATAGGTGCCAAGCGAAGTGGGAACTGTCCCACCGGGTGAGTTCATGATCAGTAACGTGATTCCCTGAATGATGAACATGGTCGACAGCGTGACAACAATTGGCTGAATCCGCGCATAGGCAACCAGCGCGCCGTTAACAAATCCGCAGGCTGCGCCGATCAGTAGAGCCAGTGCAAAGGAAGCGGTAAAAGCTGCCGGGGTGCTGTCATCAATATAGCCGGCGGCCAGAACGACATTCACAAGTGAAATAATAGCGCCAACGGAAAGATCAAAGCCGCCACTTAGTATCACCAAGGTGCCGCCAAGGGCAGCCAATGCAAGCGTCGTACCGCCACTGGCAAGCAATGAAACATCAAAATAACTGAAGCCGGCGCTTGTGGCGATGATGATGACGAGCAATATCAGCAGCACCACAAAGGCCGTGATCAGATTTCCATACTTATGCAACAAGGTGTATTGCTGATTCATTTTCAATGTGCTCCGGTCTGCCGCAAGTTCCCCATGGCAATATCCATGACGCGCGTCTCGCCAATGTCGTTGCCTACTAGCGTTTCCCTGATTTCACCTTTGTACATGACATGGACCCGGTGGCTCAGATTGACCACTTCCGGGATCTCCGTAGAATAAAACAGTACAGAGCCGCCCATTGCCGCGAAGTCGGCGATCAATTCGTACAGTTCATGTTTGGTGCCGACATCGATGCCACGAGTGGGATCAAACAGCAGGAGTATGCGGCTGCGCGCCAGTAGCCATTTTGCAATGACAATTTTCTGCTGATTCCCTCCTGAGAAAGAGGCTGCATCCATCCAGAGTGCCCGACGATCAAGCTCGATCCTCGTAAATACCTTAGCTGCCGATTGCGCTTCATTTTTTTCGTTGAGTGCACCGTAGACGGTGAAGCGCGAGAGTACCGGCAGGGACGTATTCTTCAGGCCACTTTGATTCAAAAGCAGTCCTTCTGTTTTTCTGTCTTCCGGCACAAAGCCGATGCCGACATTCGGTCTGATGGCATCTACCGGCGACAGTAATGTGAGCGGTTGGCCATCAAGCAGCAATGTCCCGGAATCTGGCTGTTCAATGCCAAAACATATTTGAAAGAGGTCAAGCTGCCCCATGCCCTGCAATGCAGCAACACCAAGAATTTCGCCTTTTTTCAGATCAATATTGATATTGTTCAATCTTGATGTGTGGACATTTTTCAGTGTCAGCACAGATTCGGCTGTTAGCGGCAATCGCTTCTTCGGATACACCTGAGAGATCGAACGGCCAACGATGGACTCGACCACTTCAGTGTCCGAAAAGGCATCTGCCGGGCGTGTGGCAACATGATGACCATTACGCAGAATCGACAGATCATCGCAGAACTCGCGTACCTCTTTCATACGATGAGAAATAAATATGATCGTCACGCCCCCGGCCTTGAGTTTACCGATAATGTCCCCCAGCCAGTTGACGTCAGAAGCAGTCAGGGTGGATGTGGGCTCATCCAGCAGCAGGATCTGTGGCTGGCGAAACAACGCGCGGGCGATTTCCAGTTTCTGTTGCAGAGCAAGATTGAAGCGGTTGACAGGCAGATCCAGGGAGATTGGAAAACCCAGTTCGTCAAAATGTTGTTCCAATTGCTGGCGCAACGCGCCGCGCCTGAGCATACCGGTCCGATTGGTTGCCGAGTAGGGCAGCATCATATTGTCGAAGACCGACAAATCGGGCAATAGCGTCATTTCCTGAAAGGCGGTTTGTATTCCGACAGCTTGCGCGATACGTGGAGAGGTAAGCCGCGTCTGTTGATCAAAGATCTCGATCGTGCCCTTTGTAGGTGCAATCAATCCAGACAGCAGTTTGACGGTGGTTGACTTGCCCGCGCCATTTTCTCCCAACAGCGCGTGGACGCGGCCGCGCTTGACAGCAAGGGACACCTCACTCAGCGCTTTAATGGGTCCGTAGTTCTTTGAGACATCCGACAGACGTAATGCAATGGCGGACTCATTCATAGTGAGCAATTCCAGTAGGTGTGCGAAGGAGGCGCACGCGTAGCATGCACCTCATACAAGCATTGAATTATTGTGCGTCTGGCTCTGATTTGAGTGCTGCGTTAATACCCAGCCCTTCTGTTTGCTCAGAATAGATCGAGGCGAACCAGCCTGGTTTGCTCACCAGTTTAGGAGAAAAAACGTTGCAGCCGTCTTTGAGGTCTTTCCAGGTACCGTCTTTACACAATTTGATTGTTTCGTTGGTCACTTGCGGCAGGGGCAGTGTGATTTTTTGCGGAAACGTCTTGCCCTCTATGGCCTGGACTGCCAGCTTCAGGGCCAATGCACCTGAATAGGGCGGAGAGGCGTAAGAAATTCTGGGTGCGCTAAGAGGACGATAGCTACCAGTAGCGCCATCCAGTTGTGTATCTGCGGGCAGCATCTGCACACGACCGCCGTTGGAGCCTTCGCCTGCGCATGGCAACAGATCCTTGGCGTCTTTGCCGGCCTCCAATTGCATGGAGTTAGCCGTGTAGCAGCCCACCTGAAGCCACAGTCCATCGATCTGGTCCCAGTTTCTGACGGCGACAATTTTTGATAACTCGGTTCGGGCAACGGCCTGATTCCACATGCCGGGCGTCTCAGCCACAATTTTCATTTCAGGATGTTTGGCAAAAACTTGCTTGGCCGCTTCGGTTCGGTATCTGTCCACCGATGTGCCGGGCACACCCGTGAGCATCACGACGTTGCCTTTGTAGTTCATTTTCTTTGCCAGCCATTCCGCGGTCACTCGTCCGGCCTCGTGCTGGTCGATGGCCACATTATGCGCGCACGGCTCTGTGACTTCGCCGTCGTAGGCAAAGATTTTTACCCCTTTATTGCACGCATTCTTTATTACACGGTTCAACGCGGTGGGAGAGATCGGAAATACCACGATGGCTTCGGCGCCAGCCTGAACCATGGCGTTGATCTGCTGAATTTGCTTTTGCGCATTCTCCCCGGAAACCTGGACCTGAAGGTCTACCTTATCCGCCAGTTCGGGTGTCTTGGCCATAGCTTTGACCATATTGGCCGCTTCGGCCTGCCAGTCGTTTCCGATGAAACTCATGCTCAGATAAATCTTGTGCTTTTTTGCCGGCTGAGCGTGCGTCACCGCACTCAGGGGGGCTAAAGTGAATGCCAGCAATGTTGCCAGTAGTACAGATTTGGTTTGCATCTTATGTCTCCGGTAAGATCCAACTTCAAATTGAACGAATGTTGTTTTTTCTTTGATTTGCCCATTAATATCAGGCTATTGTATGATCTGTGATCACACTGTGATTGGACGTTAGCATGAGATTTGCGATACTGTCAACATTTGCGGGGGAAGTATTTCGATGATGGAAATGAGCAATAAGTTAAAAAAAGTGGATCGCAGCAAGCTCTCGGATCGGGTGCATACGGAGCTCAGTTCGCTGCTGATTTCAGGACAACTTTCCCCGGGGGATATGTTCAGTTTACGTGGCCTGGCGGACACGCTTGGAACGAGCGCCATGCCGGTGCGAGAGGCTGTAGGCAGGCTGGTCGCAGAAAGGGCACTTGAGATTCTGCCGAATCGGGCCATCCGAGTCCCACTGATGACGGTCAGTCGATTTCTTGAGTTGCGAACGATCCGTATAGAGCTGGAGGGGCTAGCAACGGCGCGCGCAGCCATCAACCGCAGCCAGAAGCAACTGAACAGGATGCAGGATATTCAAATGCAATTTGAGGTAGCCAGAAAATCCGGGGAGCCAAATGGAAAGGCAGCAGTCAGGCTGAACAAGAATTTGCATTTTTGTGTATATGGCGCGGCCGGCATGCCTATTTTGTTCGACATGATCGAAGTGCTCTGGCTGCAGATCGGCCCGGTTCTCAACTACGATCTGGCGGTCAATTCTGAAAGACTGATCAATCGGCAGGCGCACATCCACCATAAAAATATGGTGGAAGGGATAAAAATGAAGCAGTCAGAGCCGGCCCGTGCTGCCCTGGTGGCAGACTTGATGAGCGCGAGTGAATTGATCCTGCAGAAAAATGTACTCTCGCCCGGATAGCTGGCATACTCGCACCCGGTGGGCTGTCGATTGCTATGGTGTCGGCTGGCCATTACAATTGAGCGAGGCTAACTGGAGCACACCATGCCGATATTCCAATACGGAGACACCGAAATTGAATGGCTGAGCAAGCGTGACAAACGCCTGGCCCAGGCCATTGAACGCATCGGATCGATCGAGCGCAATACGATCCCCGATCTGTTTGCCGCATTGATTCAATGTATTATCGACCAGCAGATTTCAACTGCTGCGGCGCGCACCGTCAACGCACGAATTCTGCAGGTATGTGGCGGGCGCATGAGTGCCGAAGCTTTGCTGGCAGCGGGAGCAGAGAACCTGCAGCGTTGCGGCACGAGCATGAGAAAGGTGCAATACATGCTTGGCGTGGCCGAGGCGGTCCAAGCGGGAAAGCTGGATTTGTCTGCGATCGCGGCAATGGATGACGCGCAGGTGATCCAGACCCTTACAGACTTAAAGGGCATCGGTATCTGGACGGCTGAAATGCTGATGATATTTTCGCTTGGCCGCCCAGATGTGTTGAGCTGGGGTGATCTGGCAATTCAACGAGGCATGATGCGTCTTTACAATCATAAAGAATTGCCGCGCGAGCGCTTCGAACGCTACCGGCGGCGTTATTCACCCTACGGCAGCACCGCATCGCTTTACTTGTGGGCGCTGTCCAAATAATTATTCTGCATTATCCAAGGGATGTACAGCCGAGCCTGCAGGCTACCGGCGACATCCGTACGGGTGCCCATCTTTTCCAATGAATCTTCCATTTTGCGTCTCCGGGAAAGTCCCTATATTGACGAACATAAAATAAACAATCTAATATGGTTAAACGTTTAATCAATATATATTCAACGGACGCAAGATGTAGCAATATGCCCATTGCAATTGTTATTTCGCGTAACCATTCACGGGAAGAGGCAGACAATGAAAAAGAGCCAGTTTGATTTTGAAAATCTGAAAAAGAAGTTATATACCGCTGTTTTATCGGATGTGCTGGACAGTATGGGCTATCGAAATCAGGCGATGCTCCCGTTTATTCGGCCGTTGTCCGAAGAATGCATTATTTTCGGCAGTGCCCGGACGGGCTACTTCATGAATACCTTTTCAGTTGCCCCCAACGAAAATCCGTATGAGCACGAAATCGCGCTGATCGATGACTTGAAACAGGATGATGTGGTGGTATTGGGTTGTGACGGCCCCACGACCCGTATCGCCCCTTGGGGTGAACTGCTGAGTACCGCTTCCCAGCATCGAGGGGCAGTAGGGTGCGTTACCGATGGCCTGGTCAGAGACATCCGATATATCCGTAAGCTGGATTTCCCCGTGTTTCATGGCGGTATTGGGCCGCTGGACTCACAGGGCAGGGGAAAGATGATGAATTACGATATGCCGATTCAATGCGCAGGCGTCACGGTGCGTCGCAATGATCTGGTGTTTGGCGATGCCGATGGCGTGATTGTGATCCCAATTGAAATAGCGGCACAAGTCATAGAAAAATCACTGGAAAAAGTAGAAAGCGAAAATCACACACGCGAAGAACTGGCCAATGGTCTTTTGCTGCAGGATGTATATGAGAAATATGGAGTGTTGTAATTTCCTTTAACCGGTTTTGGTTTTTATATCAGGACACACAAATGACGACTCAATTGTCTCGCCGCAATTTTTTGACCAGGATGGGCGCCGGCGCCATCATTACCACAAGTGGGCTGGTCACAGGCATCAACAGTGCTCAGGCACAGGCAGCAGCAGACGTACTTGCGGATATCAAGAAAAGAGGATTCATGCGGGTTGGCGCGTTCAGCGTACCACCGGAGTCGTGGGTGGATGTAGGCTCCGGAGAATGGAAAGGGGTTGATGCCGACTTCACGCTATCGATCGCAAAACAGATTGGTGTTGAAGTAGATCCTATTATTCTGACCCATTCAGCCTTTGCGCCGTCGCTGGATTCGCAGCGTGTGGACGTGATTGCCATGTTGTACCGGACACCCGAGCGTGAAAAGGTGGTGGCCTATAACAAAAGGCCTACATGGTACGGTATTGATGTTCTGGTGGCACGAAAAAACGACTCAGTCAAAAAGACAGCAGACCTCAAAGGCAAGGTCATTGGTACAGTGAGGGGGTCTGCACAGGAACTGGAGGCGCTGGCGATCCAGAAAAAATTTGGTACAGGCGACATTCGCAAATACGATACTGCCGATCCGATGCTGATGGATCTGAAAGCAGGGCGGATCGATGGCGCTATCTGGTGGGGCTATACGTTCGACTACGCCCAGCGTCAGAATCCGGACTACGATTTTGCTGTACTGGAGCCGTTGGCGCCCTCATATCTTGGCAGCGACACGCTCCCTGCCAATTACTATGTGTTTTCCAAAAACGGCACGGAAAATCTGATCAAGGCATTCGACGATGGTATTGAAAAGATCGTTGCCAGTGGTGAAAATAAGACCATCCTGGCCAAGTATGGCATGACTAATTCTTCGTATCTTACCGGGAAGTTCGGTTAATGGTGCTCCTCTGATCATTCCGGGCAATGCCTATGTATTTTCAGGAAAATCATGACGGACTATATTGCACTGATTGACACGTATTTTTTATACATTCTGCGGGGGGCAATCATTACTGTCGAGTTGACCGTTCTGGCGCTCCTGTTGAGCGTTGTGATCGGACTGACCGTGACTTTCACGTATATGTCACGTGTGATTTGGCTCAAAACAATAGCGACGGTTTACATTGAACTGGTTCGGGCTACCCCTGCATTGCTTCAGCTGTTTATCGTCTATTACGGTCTGACCAACATCGGTATACGTTTTGACGCGTTTACTGCGGCAGTACTCACGCTGGGTTTTATTGGGGGGGCCTATTCGGCTGAAATATTCCGGGCCGGCATAGAGGCCATCGATTTCGGTCAGATTGAGGCCTCGCGATCCCTTGGCATGACGGCCATTCAGGCAATGAAGCGAATTGTATTGCCGCAGGCTTTCGTCATTACCCTACCTCCTCTGACTAACTTTGTGATTGCGATGATCAAGGATACATCGCTGGCCCTGACTATTTCTGTGCCGGAAATCATGTACCGGTCCTACGACGCTGCTACCCAGTCCTATCGAAGTCTCGCTGTTTACATGATGGCCGGTGTAATCTATCTGGCAATATGCATTCCACTGTCGCGTCTGGCAAAAAGGCTTGAGCGAAAAGGGGACGCGTCATGAGCAGAGAAATAGTCAGGCTTGAAGACGTGCACTTGTCGTTCAAGGAAAATGAAGTGCTCAAAGGAATCAGCTTGTCGGTTCAGGAGGGGCAAAGCGTTACTCTGATCGGCCCTAGCGGTTCTGGCAAAAGCACATTGCTCAGATGCATTAATCGTTTGGCGACTATTTCTTCTGGAAAACTATATTTTGATGGACAGCAGGTGACAAAGGCCACGGATATCAACCAGTTGCGTACCCGGATAGGCATGGTATTTCAACACTTCAATCTGTTTCCGCATATGACCGTGCTGGGCAATGTTACCGAGGCCCCCGTGCAAGTGCTCAAGCTTTCTGCAGAAAAGGCACGTGAGCAGGCCATGGAATTATTGCGGCGTGTCGGTCTGGCCGATAAAGCAAATGCATTTCCAGCCCAGTTATCCGGAGGACAAAAGCAACGGGTGGCAATAGCGCGATGTCTGGCGATGAGACCGCGCGTTTTGCTTTTGGACGAAATCACCTCTGCGCTGGATCCCGAACTGGTGGGTGAAGTGCTGGCCGTTATTCGTGAGTTGGCCCATCAGGGTATGACAATGATTCTGGTCACTCATGAAATGCAGTTTGCAAAAGAAGTATCGGACACCGTGATTTTTATGGATGGTGGCCTTATTGTCGAACAAGGTACTCCGGATGAAATATTTGTGAATCCGCAAAATGAACGATTACGCAAATTTTTGCGTGCGGTCATCGATCAGGTTGCCGAATAGACCATGCAAACGTGCAGGAGCGCCTGTAATACCGGGTAGTGGTGCACAAACAGCTCATAGCGCCTGGCGTTGCGGTTACGTGAGGTCTTGCTAGTTTAATGTCGTGCCGTGAACCGGCGAGACTGGCAGAATCAATGAGCTGGACTCAAAACTGCCGTTTTCCAGCCGGGCGAGCAGGGCCTTACCACCTGCTTCTCCCAGGGCGTAGGCGGGCGATTGTACGGATTCCAGCACCGGGCTTAGAGCGCCATTTGTATCGAATGCATTGAACCCGGTAATACCGATATCTTCAGGTATCCGATGCCCCGCGTCGATAAGATGACGATAGGCAACATAGGCCAGCCTATCGTTGGTGCCGATAATGACATCTGGAATGCCATGAGCAGCCAGGGCAACATCCAGCGCATCCAGAATGGACTGTCGCTGATTCTCGTCGCTGGAAATAACATGGTAACTACATTTGTGCTTATCAAGTACCTTGCACAGCCCCTTGACACGGGCTTCAATAGCGTGCCATTGCAGTTCAGGCACCAGTATGAAAGCACACTGAGGGTTGCGCGAAACGATTTTCAGCGCCAGGCTTTCTGCTCCACCCTGGTCGTCCTGATTGACAAAACAGCAGTCTGTAAGCGTTTTCTTGGGCTTTTCCTGGAATACGACCATCGGATGTCCACTGGCATGGACCAAATCAAGAAAGCGGCGACGATTCTCAGTCGGCCCGGACAGCATCAGACACAGCGCAACGACGACTGACTCTTTCAATAGAAATGATTGTTCGAAATTTTCCGGTGCAATGCCGTGCAGGAGCAGGCCATAATTGTGCGTACCCAGAAAATTGGATAAGCCCGCTACAAGCTGCGTGATATAGGGGTCGGTAAGAAAAGTGGGCGAATCATCAACGATAGCCATGCCGACAATATAATTGCGCTGTGTGCGCAACTGACGACCCGTGCGGTTCGGCCGGTAGTTCAATTGCTGGATGATACGCTGGACGCGCTCAACCGTTTCCGGGGAAATGCCTTTGTTTATGCCATTGACCACTTTTGAAACCGTGGCAATGGAAACCTTGGCCTGCTCTGCAACGGTTCTTAGTGTAATAGGCTTCATGATCTGCTCGATATCAGAATGAAAAATTATAGCCTACCGTACGGATATGGGGTAGGGATGTTGCTGTGACCGTAGGCCAACCACCAGATGATAGTCAACGATTATTTTTAATTTGAATTTAATTCAGGTTAAATTCACATCCACATTAAATTTAAAAGGTCATAAATCCATACTATTGCATTTTAAGGCTGTTTGGATTATTCTCATTCTATAAAAGGAGACATCAAAATGATCCAGCTACCACGGGGGCTGCGCGGCATCCTGCTTATCGCCACTATGGGGGTATCCCATGTTCATGCACAAACCTATCCGGAAAAGCCGGTAGTGCTTATTAATCCTTACGCAGCAGGCGGACCGGCCGATGTGCTTGCCCGCAAACTTGCCTCGGAACTGCGCACCGAACTGGGCCAGCCGGTGATTGTCGAAAACAAGCCCGGGGCGGCAGCGGCCGTAGGCACGGCCTTTGTGTCCAATGCCAAACCGGATGGCTACACATTGCTTATGGGCACTTCTGCAGGGCATGTCGTGACGCCATTGCTGCAAAAGGTAGCCTATGATGGTATTGCCGACTTCAGCTTTATTGGGATTGTGACCCGGCAATCGAATATGCTGGTTGTGAATCCTGCTTTGAAAGTGGATAACATCAAAGAACTGATCGCGTATGCCCGTGCCCATCCCAAGCAATTGAATTTCGGCTCAGCCGGTGCGGGTGGTGCGACGCATTTGAGCGGCGAACAGTTCATGCGCAAAACCGGCGTCGAACTGGTTCATGTACCCTATAGCGGGGCAGCGCCGGCCCTGACCGACCTGATGGGAGGCCAGGTGCAACTGGCGTTTCTGAATCTGTCGGCATCGCTCCAGTATGTGAAAGATGGGCGACTGAAAGCACTGGCTTATGGTGCAGACAAGCGCTCGCCCTTGTTGCCGGATGTGCCGACGATGCAGGAGGCAGGGGTACCTGATGCACAGGTGGCAACCTGGTACAGTCTTGCTGCGCCACAAGGCACGCCCCAAGCTGTCATAGACCGGCTGAACAAGGCGCTGCTGACAATCAATCGCAAGCCCGACTATCAGGCATTCCTGCGCAACGTCGATGGCGAGATATTATCGCTGACACCAGCGCAGGCCACCGATTTCGTCCATCACGATCAGGGTGCTATGGCCGTGCTGCTGCAAGCTATTGGCAATGCCAAATGACATACACCATAAGGGATGACCATGTCGGGTAAAGATGCTGGATTCACCTATATTGCGAAAGAAAACCTGGACACCGAATCAAGTTATCGTCTTCTGGTCGGTTGCGTGGTTCCTCGGCCGATCGCCTGGATCACGACATTGAATGAAGACGGATCGGTTAACGCTGCACCTTTCAGTTCCTATAACTATGTCTGCACCAGCCCGCCTATGTTGGCCATCAATATCGCGACCAGAGAAGGAAATGAAAAAGATACTGCTGTTAATATCACGGCGCGTGGCGAGTTCGTGGTGAATGTGGTCAATGCCGCGTTGATGGATGAAATGCATCGCTCGGCAGCCAACTACCCGGCTGGCGTCAGTGAAACGGCAGCGCTTGGTATCCGTTTACTGCCAAGCGTTCTTGTGCAACCACCCCGTGTCGCAGATTCGCCCGTACAGATGGAATGCCGCCTGGACCAAAAAGTGGTGCTGGGTCGCGGCATCAATACGCTGTATATAGGAGAAGTAGTCGGATTTCATCTGTCCAATGAGGTCTATGACGGACACCGCGTGGATAGTCGACGCATTGATCCGATATCGCGCTTGGGCGGGCCATTTTACGGGACGTTGGGTGAAGTGATCCATAAGCCCATGCTGCAGCGTCCGCCGGGTGGGGAAGGGTGGGTCGGCGCAGATTGATGCGGTTTCCCTGCCGGCATCAGCCCAATTGCAACCGCAATACCAGCGCAGCAAGGGTGACTAGCAATACCGGCAGCGTCAGAACAATGCCCACACGGAAATAATAGCCCCAGGTAATTCTGACCCCTTTTCGCGCAAGCACGTGCAGCCACAGCAGGGTTGCCAGGCTGCCTACCGGTGTAATTTTCGGACCCAGGTCGCTGCCGATAACATTGGCATAAATCATTGCTTCACGGACCAGGCCGGTGGCCTGACTGCTTTCAATCGACAGGGCGCCGATCAGCACCGTGGGCAGATTATTCATGACAGAGGAAAGAAGGGCAGTGAGCACACCGGTTCCCATGGTTGCAGCCCAAACGCCATTATCCGCCAGTAGGTCAAGAATCTGCGTGATATACCCTGTCAGTCCTGCGTTGCGCAGGCCATAGACAACCAGATACATGCCCAGGGAGAAAAAGACAATGGACCACGGCGCTTCACGCAGGACCTTGCGGGTACGGATGACGTGTCCCTGGCCCGCAACAATCCACAGGATGAGCGCGCCTGCCGAAGCAATAACACTGACAGGAATGCCGCTGTCTTCCAGCAGAAAGAAACCCAGAAGCAGCATGATTAGTACCAGCCAGCCCGTAAAAAACGTTCGTTGATCGACAATCGCCGAAGCCGGCATCTTCAGGGCAGCTTTGTTATATGCGATAGGAATGTCGGTGCGAAAGTAGCTGGCCAGCACCAAGAGGGTAGCGGCAACCGATACAAGGTTTACCGGTACCATGACTTGTGCATACCGCGCAAAGCTGATATCGAAAAAATCCGCCGATACAATATTGACCAGATTCGATACGATCAACGGCAAGCTTGCGGTATCTGCAATGAAGCCGGCTGCCATCACAAATGCAAGTGTCGCGGCCGGGCCGAAGCCCAATGCAGTCAGCATGGCCATCACAATAGGCGTCAGGATGAGTGCTGCGCCATCATTGGCGAACAAGGCAGATACCGCAGCGCCAAGCAGTATCACGAGACAGAAGAGCACGCGTCCCCGTTCCTTGCCCCAACGCGCCACGTGCAGCGCAGCCCATTCAAAAAAGCCCGCTTCATCCAGCAACAGGCTGATAATGATAATTGCAATGAACGTGGCGGTTGCGTTCCAGATAATTGCCCACACCACCGGAATATCGGAAAAGTGTATGGTGCCGGTCATCAATGCCAGCGTTGCGCCCAGCATCGCGCTCCAGCCCACGCCCAGACCGCGTGGCTGCCAGATGACCAGAATCATGGTGAAGACGAAGATAACGAGGGCAATCAGCATACGAATAGCTCATAAACAGATCCGGCAATAATATGCGGATCAAGAAAAGTGGGCAGCGACAAATCCCCGGGTTATTGCCCGGTTTGTTCACCGACGGGCGCAGTCATTTTTTTTGCTTCGTATTCCCGTTTCTTCTGAAGCAAAAGGCAATGCAGCATTTCAGATGACAGGCCGTGCAGCACCAGTCGATGTCCGGCACGCAAAGTGGACAAGGGCACCAGTGGGTGATGATTGTTAACCAGCATCAGGTGCTCCGGGGCCTGCAGGATCTGGGCCGCATAGATTCCGATAGTCTCATCAAGCTGCAGTGAGTTGGCGGCTCGCCAGAAATCATTATCGGTCAACAGCAATTGATACAGTGGAGTAAACAGTTCAATGGCGCTTTGCAGATCCAGTACATTGCTACGTGTCCTGGGCATGTCCTGCAGGCGGACGGTCGGTTCGTGCAACATTGAAAAATCCGGATCCTGCACCGGGCCCAGGCGCTTGCCCGCATCAAGCAAGGCCTGGTTCAAACGGATGACGAAGTTGTAGAGATTGATGTCATGCTTGACGAATACGTGATCTCTCAGGTCATCTATTGTGTCCGGTTCCAATGGGCTTGTCGAAACAGGGGCCGGTGAGTTGGCCGCAATGAAAGCCAGGATCTGGGACCCAAGATGAAAATGCCGCAGGATCAGCCAATTGGCTTGCGGTGATACGAAACGCTTAAGCCCCCACACCAGGATGCGGTGCAGCAGAGCAGACTGGGCCCAGCGCTTTGGCAGAAACGTCTTGACTACCTGGATCAGGATAATGAACAAGCGAGCCAGCGGCCGCAAAAAGGGCAGCAGATATTGGCGCGAACTTGAGCTGGAATCTTCCAGCCAGGCCTGCTTGACCTCATCGGGAAGCGGGGTGCTTTGATCGAGGTAGGATGCCAGCCATGGGCTTGGGTCCTCAGGATTATGTTCTTTCTTGAGAAATTCAGGTTGGTCACTGATCACGATTCGTACTCTTTTGCGTGATGAAATTGCATGAGATAAAGTGCTGCGGTGCGCCGGGCAGTATCCACGATCTGGCGCTCGGCACGGCCACGATTGTCGCAATCGAGCGCAAGTGATACCGCAACCAGCCAGCGCTGCAAATGATGCTGGTCATTATGGCCATGATATTCCAGAAACCGGAAAGCGTCGGCCGACAGCGGCAGGCTTGCCCTGAGCAATGGCAGCAGGGCAGGGACAATTCGCTGTCCCGTTCCTTCAATAATGTAGATGGCGCCCAGCAGCCCGATGGGGTTGGCAGTATCGGCCAGGCCATGCAAATAGGCATTTAGCGCTTGGCCGCCGGGGTTACGGTGTAATGCCTCAATATCGGCTACCGGCCCGCCCGCCTTGCGGTAATCTTCGAAAAGAATCTGAAAATCATTTTGTTCTTCACCCGCATGCAGGTTGATCAGGTCTGCCAGCGGTGCGTACTGGCCCGACAGCGAACCGGTTGCCTTGCGCATCCATTTGGTGCCTTCGCGCACTTGCGGAATCCAGTGAGCCGTCCAGTTGATATAGTCCTGCGTGTCAAAGCGACGTTCCCGTAATGCGCTGACAAGGGGCGTGCGCCATACGCGGGAGCGGTAATCGTGCCAAATTGTGGCCAATTCTGTCAGCAAAGGGGCCAGGCCTTGCGGCGCCTGGGCCGGGTCGTGAGGCGGTCCGATCGCTTCGGCGTCCAGCGTGTTGGAAAGCTCCTGCGAGCGGGCCTGGGCAGGCGCGCCGGTCGGGCACGCGACAACTGACCCATCAGACGCATATGCGTTGGCCGGTTGTGAGCGCAACTGCGTGTTTTGCCCTGGCGAATCGTTTGCTGCCTCTACTTCGAACAGCATGTACGCAGTCATGAACCGGCCTGATTCCGGTACATAGCACAGGATCTGATCACCGGCAGCCAGCGTTTTGGTTTGCAGAAATTCAGCCATCATGATCAGTATTGATGCCGCGCCGGTGTTGCCGCGCCAGGCCAGGTTACTGAACCAGTGTTCACGGGGGATAGACAGACCAGCCTGATCCAGAAGGTCCTGCACCACCGGAATGAATTTCTCAGACGAGTAGTGGCACAAAAAGTGGCGAATACGGGCGGGGTCGACCCACTTGTCGCGTACCAGTTTGACGTACTCGTGAATACCAATATCGAACAGGTGCGGCAACAGCCTGATGTCCTGGCGCAACGCAAGGGCGCCATCGGCTTCGGCATCCGCCCAGGACGGGTAGTCAAGATGGCCACGTTGGCGATCGGCCGACAAGCCCAATTGCATGCAGACTGGATAGTCGCCAGAGAAAGAGCGCTGGTGTATCCATTTGAGCCTGATGCGCAAGCCCGGCAGAATCGATTTACCCGCTTGCTCGACGCCTGACAACAGGACAGCGCCGGCGCCATCGGATAACATCCAGCGCAGGAAATGCGCGTCAAAATCGGCATCATAGCCACGAGAGGCGAACCGGGAACGTTTGAACAGACGCGACGGCATTTCGCTTGCCACGGCGATACCATGCGTGTGAGCGCCGGCCTGTATACCCTGGGCGACCGCCTGAATGGCCGCAACCCCGGCGGCACAGATACCGTGGATGGATACCGTTTCCATGGGCGGGGCGGACAGCTGGCCCTGGATCATGTTGGCAAAACCCGGCATGAGCGTGTCGCCGCCGGAAGAGCCGCTGGCAAGCAGCGAAATATCTGACGGCGTGAGTTGTCCGCGTTGCAGGCAATCTGTCACCGCCGCAGAGGCAAGCATGGCATTGGTATGCGTTGTATTGCCATCTGAATCGATTGCGTAATAACGCTGCTTGATACCATTTTCTGCAAGAATGCGCTGCTTGATCCGGCCGGAGATGCGGTTAAGCGGGGCAATGTACTCGTCCATACGTTCATTGTCTACCGGGTCTCCGGGTAGACAATAACTGGCTTGCTGTAAAAATACTTGGTCAAATTGGATAGGCATAGTCAGGCCATCAGGAAGTGGGCGGGGACAGGTGATCGGTATGGGTACACATCAGCGATTGGCTGCGAAAGCGGGGGCTGAAGGTTCCCTTGATAAAGGTGCGCATCATATAACGTATCAACCCGCGTTCAAGCAATGCTGGATGAATTTGACTGCGATACTGGTTCTTATGCAACTGCGTCAGTAGCGACCAGTGGGCGCGTGAGTGTTCGTGGTGCGCGGTGTGCAGACCGATATTAAATAAAAGGGGGTTGACCCAGCCTTCGAAATTGCGGGCATAGGCAATTGGCGACTGCGTTTTGCGAGCTTGGGCAGAGCCATCGGCGTGGGCGTGCTGCAGATAATTGGTGGCCAGTAACCAGTGCAGCCCATGCAACTGCGGGATAATGACAAGCAAAATGGTTTTTCCCGGGTTGATCGCCAGGAGCACTACCCAAAGCAGGATCCAGAATGCGTACTGGCACATACAATAGCGCCAGACGCCCGGCTTATGCCGACGCAATCTGCCAAGCCAAAGATAAATGGCCGGATACAGCACACCGATTGCTTGAAATGGATGCAGCACATAGCCGGACAGGGTATTGGTGTCGCCTGCGGCAAACCGATAGGTGCGCGCGATATCCTGTTCACTATGCTTATGCCGATGATGATTAGCCACATGCGTCGGGAAAAAGACGCAACTTGGATGTCCTTGCAGCAGCGTAATGAGCAAATCAGTGCAGCGGTTGGCTCGTTTGCCGTGCCACATGCGCAAATGGGTATGGTTGTGATGGATAACGCCAATGCCCAGCGTCAGAAACAGCAGGATCGGATATAGCACCACAGAGAAGCCGTAGATCCATTGCCAAATCACAAGCGCCGGTAAGGCCAGCATATACATCAGGCTTTGCCAATCTCTGGCATATTTCAATCGAGGAAGACCGGATTGCCGTTGGCGGGCGGCGCTCCGTTTCGAGTCTGATTGATTGAGCAGCTGCCTCATGTTGGGCCTGCATCCATCGAGTTTGGCCGCTTGCGATTTGCCAGTCGGTCAATGACAACTCTTGCCGCATCGGCTTTAAGACGTGTGCCGAACAGGCGGTCCATGAACGTGAACTGAAAACCGTAATTGCCGTTATAGCAGGCATGATGCAGATGATGACGGCGGCTCGCAGCAAACCAGTGAGCATAGGACACACCTGGAAAAAAGTCATAATTGGCGTGACCAACACAATTGAAGAACAGGCTAAACAGCGGAACTGAAAACAGCGCCCAGAAACTGAAATCGTGTAAAAGCATGGGCAACAGAATCACATTGCCCAGCATGAGGGCTTCAATGGGATGGAAACTGTAGGTTGCAAATGGCGTTGTAACCACTGAACGATGGTGTGGCAAATGAAATCGGCGCAGCCAGCGAGTGTGCAGCAGCCTGTGGTTAAGCCAGAAATGGACGTCGTTCCAGATCGCAAGCACGAGAATTTCAAGGAAAATCTGCCACCGGGAAGGATTCGGGTCCAAAGAGGCCCATCCCATTTGCAGCAGCCCCCAGGGGAAGACCATGCCGATGCCGAAAATGAGGACGGATAGCCCAGACCAGGTGAACTCATGACGCAATTGGGCAGTAGTGACCGGTCGCGGGTCCAGAATACGTCCAATGCCCAGCGCGGGTAACAGATGGCGGGTCAAGGTCCATGTAATACTACCGAAAACCAGGTAAATGCCGCCGAAAAAAAGCAGGCCCCAAAGGATAACCTGCCATGCGGAAAGCGATTGAAAGACTTGATCCATATTATTATGAAAGTTATGTTAACCGCGTAATAGTTATGTTAACCGCGTAATGATAGCTATTGTTATTATATTTTGGTCATATCTCGTTAGAAAGTATCGGAATATCATATACGGCAATTTAATTTAATCAAGGGGATAACCACCGTGATCCAGGCCGAGGCTCGCGATGCGATTTGACTCGCTCACCTGCGATGTCCTTCTATGAAATACACATGACACTGCCAGACAACCAGTACGAATAAACCGGCAGTAGAGCGCTTTGGTTGCAAGAGCGGGGGAGCGGCCAGGCAGCCTTCTTAGGGCTCCCCTTTAGCGGAATTGCCCGAATTGATTACTTGGAATCTCTAAAGTGATACGATGACTTATAAATATAATTGTCGCTTCAGGAGAACTTCATGGTAGCACCGGTTAAGCTCGTCCAACGTAAAAGGGCGCTGTCGGCTAAGGTAGCAGATGAATTACGTGCTCGTATAGTGAGTGGTCAATACGCACCAGGTGACAAACTGCCCACTGAGCCTGTACTGGTGCAAAAATTCGGTTTAAGTCGAACCGTCATTCGGGAGGCTATTGCAGCCCTTCGGGGTGATGGCTTGATCGAATCTCGCCAAGGGGTAGGGGTGTTTGTGCTTGATACGCTTGAGCCGCCTGAGCTGCTGATGTTGTTTACACATGCGACAGACAAAATATCAGATATTATCGAGGAACTGGAATTGCGGATCGGTATCGAGGTGGAAGCCGCCGGTCTTGCTGCCGCGCGCAGTTCGCCCGCCCAGGAGGCCGAGATACTGGCTCAACTGGACCGATTTGTCCAATTGGCCAATGACGGCAAACCAACAGACGATGCCGATTTTTGTTTTCATATGGCCATCGCCACCGCCACGAATAATGCGCGATTCAAGGTTTTCCTTGAGCATATTGGTCGGCGCATGATTCCCCGTGTCAAGTTTCGCTCTGTGATGGGGGGCATGGATCTACTGCCCAACCGAGACAGCACCATTCTTGCCGAGCATACCGCAATTGCCGATGCGATCTTTGCACGCGATCCAGAGCGCGCCCGCGATGCGATGCGCACGCATCTGATGATTGGAATACAACGCTATCGCGCGCTCACCCGCAGCAAGTTAATTCAAGAAACCAAACAGATTGCGTCATCAAGTACCCATGACCTGACGTGAGATTAATGTTAGGGATGATTGACATTTTCCTTAAAGTCATAATATGATTGCTTAAATAGTCATATTATCAATATTGAATTAAAGGGAAGTCTGCCGATCGCCCTGTTCTCAAGGCGCCGCACTGTGAAACAACACTGCAATAACCGGTGGCCTGGAACGACTCATTCTTTTCCTTTAATCCAATACGAGATAAAGACCGGGACAGGGCAGATCAAGGCTCAAGGCTGATGCCAATTGATTGCGAGCACTTTGGCGTTTGCCACTGGCGATAGACCAGTGTTGTCGGTGAAAAAGAAGAGTGCACAACCGGCTCATCGATAGCGCCAATTTCTGGCCGCTAACGGGCAGGGTCGCGCCAATATAAATACATTAAAGGAGGATTTATATGAGACAAACTAATATTGCATCATTAGTGGCAGCCACTTTCCTGGCCATGGCGGCAACCACGGTTGGCGCTCAGCAAGCCAACCACGATATACGTATTGTGCTGCCCGAGCAGCCAGGGAATCTGGAGTCTTGCGGCACCATCATCACGACCGTTGGACAGGTGTTGAGCCAGAATGTGACCGAATCGCTCACTGTTATCAATACTGAGACGGGGCAGCCAGAACCCAAGCTTGCCACCAAATGGGAGCAATTGAACCCAACTACGTGGCGGCTGACCCTGCGCGAGGGCGTCAAGTTTCAGGACGGCGCTGATTTCAACGCAAAAGCAGTTGCCTTTTCGATTGATCGCATGACAGGTGGAAAGCTCACCTGCAACAATATGGCCAAGTTTGGGAATGCCAAGCTCACTGTCACGCCAGTCGATGACTACACGGTAGAAATTCAATCGGATCGCCCTCAGCCCATTCTGCCCACGCTACTGAGCGTAGTGATGATTGTCTCTCCCAACACGCCGGCGGACAAAGCTGTGAATGATCCGGTTGGCACTGGCCCGTTCAAGCTCGCAAGCTTTACGCAGCAGAATGTTGTGCTCGAGCCGTTCAGCGGCTACTGGGGCAGCAAACCGGCTGTTTCCAAGGCCACTTATATTTGGCGCCAGGAGTCGTCTATCCGCGCCGCCATGGTAGAGACGGGCGAGGCAGATCTGACGCCTGCCATTGCCATCCAGGATGCAACCAATGCTCAGACGGACTTCGCTTATCTGAACTCCGAGACCTCGGCAATCCGCATTGATGCGGAGCAGCCTCCGCTCGATGATGTCCGTATTCGCAAGGCGTTGAATCTGGCTATCGATTGGGACGGGCTGAGCCAGTTGTTTGGCGAAGATGCGCAACGTGCATCCCAAATGGTGGTGCAGGGCATCATAGGCTATGATAAAAATCTTAAGCCCTGGCCCTACGATCTGAAGCAGGCACAGTCGTTGATTGCTTCGGCCAAGGCCGATGGCGTGAAGGTCGATACCGAAATCAGGCTTATCGGCCGAAATGGGATCTATCCCAACGGCGGGGAAGCAATGGAGGCCATGATGACAATGTGGCAGGAAGCAGGCCTGAACGTCAAGCTGGTCATGCTCGATGTCGCCGACTGGTTGCGTTATCTGCAAAAGCCTTATCCTGAGGATCGCGGGCCGACCTTGCTGCAGTCCATGCATGACAATAATAAAGGCGATGCCGCATTCACCATCCCAATTTTCTATCGCTCCACTGGTCAGTACTCTGTAATGAACAGTCCTGAGATGGACAAGGAAATTGATGCCGCCATGGCTGCCACCGGCGCTGATCGTGAGCAGGGTTTTCAGACGATTTTCGACAAGGCCCGCAAGGACTATGTGACGGACATACCCATGTACCACATGATAGGCTACACGCGTGTGGGCAAGCGGCTTGAGTGGAAGCCGGACATCAGCACCAACAGCGAAATTCCCCTGGCCAATATTCGTTTCAAGAAATAGCGCTTCCTTCTGCGCGGGTGTCGTTTGTCATGGACAGCCGCGCAGTTCCTGCATACAAGGCAATTGAAGGATCCGAATATGTTTAGTTATCTTGGACGGCGAGCGTCCTATAGTGTCATCTCCATATTGGGTTTATTGACACTCGTTTTTTTCCTGACGCGTCTCACCGGCGACCCTTCCGCACTTTATCTTCCCCTGGATTCCACGCCAGAGGCGCGTGCGGCATTCGCTCATTTGAATGGCCTGGATCAGCCCACATATATTCAATTCTGGCATTTTCTGACCGACTTGTTGAGGCTGGATTTCGGGGAGTCCATGCGACAGCACCGATCAGCCATGGGCGTGGCGCTAGAGGCCTTTCCGCAAACGCTCAAGCTTGCCGCGGTGGCCATACTGCTTTCGACAACACTGGCAATCATTATCGGATCGGTCGCCGCCGCTAAACCCCGCGGTATATTTGATCGATTGGCCAGCCTCGTATCGCTGGCTGGCGCCAGTGCCCCTGATTTTTGGGTGGCGATTGTCGCCATCCTCGTATTTGCGGTGGGGCTGGATATTCTTCCTACGTCGGGCACCGGCGGATGGCAGTACTGGATCATGCCTGTTTTTGTGTTGATGCTGCGCCCGTTCGGCTTGCTGGTGCAAGTGGTGCGCGGCGCGATGCTGTCGTCGCTGGCCTCGCCGTATATCAAGACCGCTCGCGCCAAGGGGCTAAGCAGGCAATCCATTGTGTTTGGCCATGCTTTGCGCAATTGCTTGCTTCCTGTCATCACAGTTGCCGGCGATCTGGCTACAGGCCTGATCAACGGCGCGGTTATAGTCGAGTCAGTGTTTGGCTGGCCGGGCATAGGCAAGCTTATGATCGATTCGATCATCCAGCGTGATTTTGCAGTCGTGCAATCGACCATTCTGGTCACGGCTATCGCTATTTTCATTTTGAATATTGTGATCGATTTGCTGTACGCGGTGCTCGATCCACGAGTCCGGTACTGATCATGCAAACCACTTCAAGCACGCTATCGACCGCATCCTCCCCCCAGTATTCGAGCCTGTTGTTACGCTATCTGCTGCGGGATAAGCCGGCTATGGCCGCAGCCCTGCTGCTGGCAATACTTGTGGTAGCGGCACTATTGGCACCCTGGCTTCTGAACGATGCAGCGACCAGGCTTGGCCTGCGATATCGCAATCTGGCTCCGTTCAGCGCAGAGCACGGCTGGCTATTTGTCCTGGGTGCGGATACGCTCGGGCGACCTATACTCGCACGCTTGCTGGTCGGGGCCAGTAATACGTTGGGCATCGCCGCCGCCGCAGTTGCACTGTCGTTGACGATTGGCGGTTTGCTCGGGTTGATCGCCGGCTATTCCGAACGCTGGTACAGCCACGTTATTCTGCGGATGGCAGACATCATCATGAGTTTTCCTTCGCTGCTTCTGGCCTTGATTGTTCTGTACACGCTGGGTCCTAGTGTTTCCAATCTGATCATCGTGCTGGCCATCACCCGCATGCCTGTTTATCTGCGTACCGCACGGGCCGAAGTGCTTGAGGTGCGCGAACGCATGTTTGTGAGCGCCGCCAGATCCATGGGAGCCAGTCCTATGCGCATTGTGCTGCGCCATATCGCGCCGCTTGTGGTGCCTACGCTCATCACGATTTCAGCAATCGATTTTGCCACGGTCATTCTGGCCGAATCGGCGCTTAGTTTTCTCGGACTGGGCATACAGCCGCCCGACTTTACCTGGGGCGCCATGGTGGCCAATGGCCGTGGCTATCTGAGCAGTGCATGGTGGATCGCCTTCTGGCCCGGGCTGGCCATCATGCTGACAACTCTGTCACTTAATGTCTTGTCGAGTTGGGCGCGCACCGTCGCAGATCCTCAGCAGCGCTGGCGCTTGCAGAAATTAAAGAGGGCAAAACAATGAATGCCATGACCAATAGACAGGCCATTTTGGAGGTTGCCGATTTGACGGTGGACTTTCTGTCTGATAATGAACCGGTGCGCGCGGTGGATAATGTATCGTTTCATGTGTGTCGTGGCGAGACGCTGGTTATCCTGGGGGAGAGCGGTTCCGGAAAAAGCGTCAGTACCAGCGCGGTCATGGACCTGGTTGACTGTCCACCGGGCGATATCGTTCGCGGCGCCATTCGTTTCGAAGGTAAGGATTTGCGAGGGCTCAGCACCGAAGCGCGCCGGAGCATCAACGGCTGCAAGATTGCCATGATCTTCCAGGATCCGCTTGCCTATCTGAACCCGGTGTATACAGTGGGCCGGCAGATAGCCGAGGTGTTCGAGAGCCACGCGGTGGCACGCGGTAACACGGCACGACGACAGGTCATAGATCTGCTGCGCCGGGTCGGCATACGCGAGCCCGAGCTTCGCGTCGACTTTTATCCGCATCAGTTTTCGGGCGGACAGCGCCAGCGGGTGATGATCGCCATGGCGATTGCCTTAAAGCCCGATATCATCATTGCCGATGAGCCCACAACGGCGCTGGATCTGAGTGTCCAGGCCCAGATCCTGGATTTGCTTGGCGATCTACAGCGTGAGCATGGCATGGCATTGATTATGATCACGCACGATCTGGAGGTCGCCTCTTCGATGGCGGACCGTGTCATTGTGATGAAGGCAGGAAAAATCGTAGAGTCCGGTGTGGCGCAGGAAGTTTTTACTCACCCGCAACACCCCTATACCCGCAGTCTGATTGCGGCTTTACCTCACGCAGATGTGGTTGAGTCCTCTAACCAGCGCGCGACGGCGAACAGCGAGGAGATTCTGCTACGCGTGGAGCATCTGATCAAGGACTACCCTTTGTCTTCCGGGGCCTTCAAAAGCAAGCGCCTGCTGCGCGCCGTCGACGATGTCAGTTTCACCGTGCGCAAAGGCGAAACATTAGGCATCGTGGGCGAATCGGGCTGCGGAAAGTCAAGCGTGGCACGCATGTTGCTGCGATTGTTCGATGCAAGTTCGGGCGCGGCCTACTATCGTGACCAGAATATCTTCGAGATGAACGAGCGTGAGCTGCTCGCGTTCCGGCGTAAGGTGCAGATGGTGTTTCAGGATCCGTTTGGATCGATGAACCCTCGCATGAATGTCCGGGAAATCGTGTCGGAATCCTGGGCTATTCATGGCGACATTCTGCCCAAGGCGCATTGGCGCGACAGAACCATTGAGTTGCTGGAACTGGTGGGCTTAAGACCAGAGCATGCCGAGCGTTATCCTCACCAGTTTTCAGGCGGGCAACGTCAACGCATTGCGATTGCCCGTGCGCTAGCGAGTGAGCCGGAACTGGTGGTTTGCGATGAGGCCGTGTCTGCGCTGGACGTATCCATTCAGGCACAGGTGATCGAGCTGCTTGCCGATCTGCGCAATCGACTTGGTTTATCCTATGTTTTTATTACACACGACTTATCTGTTGTGCGAACGCTTGCGGACAGAATCATGGTCATGGAGCAGGGCAAGGTCGTGGAATTGAACGATACTGCCAGCGTGTTTACCGCGCCCAGTCATGATTACACGCGCCGTCTGCTGGCCGCTGCGCCACGGCCAAAGTGGTTGTCGACCCATTCGGGCGACAGGATTACTCTGCCAGTATAAATACGGAGTTCAGGCTGATCGACATATACATAATGGCGCGTCAACGGAAAAGTATTATCACGACATATAAAGGAGAAGCAAATGGATACAGCAGCGCAAAGTGGTAATCGTTTAGCTCGACGAGCGTTTATAAAAGGAGGCCTGGCTATGTCGGCCGTTTTAGGTTCAGGCAAGGCTGGCGCACAATGGTCTCAATCGTTGCGGTATCCTGATCCGGGCGTGGAGATACTTGATCCGTCCTTTACAAAATACCGTATTTTCAATTCGAGTATTGAACGCTTGGCCACCGGGTTTCGCTGGCTGGAAGGACCGGTTTGGGTTGGTGATGGAAACTATTTGCTCGTTAGCGATATTGCCAATAATCAAATTATCCGCTGGGATGAGTCAACCGGTAAGGCTGCTGTTTTTCGCAAGCCGGCAAATTTTCCCAACGGCAATACACGCGATCGGCAAGGACGGCTACTTACCTGCGAAGGAGCCATAACGCGACGTATCAGCCGTACTGAATATAGTGGGAAAGTCATTACGTTAACCGATAGCTTTGAAGATAAACCATACAATTCGCCCAACGATATCATATGTAAAACAGACGGCTCAGTCTGGTTTACAGATCCTCCGTTCCAGCTGGGAAACGATTATGAGGGGCGGATTTCGAAACAGGAACTGCCAGACGCGGTATACCGCATTGATGCGCAAACCCATAAGGTGCATAGAGTAATTAATGATCTGGCTGGACCGAATGGTCTGTGTTTTTCTCCTGATGAGAAAAAATTGTACGTTGTAGAAGGTCGCGCAAAGCCCAGTCGCATTTTATGGGTGTATACGGTGGGACCCGATAACGAGTTAAGTGAAAAGACCAAATTCCTTGAAGTAGACGGCGCCGGTGCGCTTGATGGAATTAAATGTGACCAGGACGGGAATATCTGGGCAGGCTGGGGTAGCAGCGGGGCCCCAGGTGCCGATTCAGCATCGCTGGATGGGGTTATGATTTTCAATCCTCAAGGGCGGGCCATAGGACATATACATTTGCCAGAGCGTTGCGCAAATCTTTGCTTTGGTGGTGAGCAAAATAATCGACTTTTCATGGCGAGCAGCCATTCTATCTATTCGGTATTCGTCAATACGCGAGGGGCAGTTGCATTCGATTAATCATCCGTTAATGGGTTGATCACGAACACTCTCTGTCTCACAGGAACTTGGTTGGTTTTCTGCTGGCTGCGCTGGTTGATAAACTGGCCATCGCTCCTGGTTTTACCATTAACTGTCCAGAAAAAAATAGCCGGAATAATTCCGAAACGAGAAGCGATGGTCATTGGTGATCGCTGGAAGCTCAATTTTTTCCTTCATGCTCCGAAGTGTCATGAATACATCACAATGGGATTTACCGCTGCCGGGAGAAAAATTCGCTGAACCAGAGCCGCTATCGTAACCGACGCCTTGCCATGAGAATTTGACTAATTAACAATTAGCGGATGTGTCATTGCGCACTATTGAAATCTGACTGTTGTTCAGTGGGGTGCTCGACTGTGAGAAATTTTAGTTGAAGCAAGGTATCTTTGGTGAGTTCAACAATCGCGTCGATGCCAGGGTTATGCGTTGCTGTCATATATGAAATATAAAAGCCTGCAGGTTCGATGGGAGGCGAACAAGGCAAGGTGCGAACCGATCCGGAGGCTAGCATCTCGTGCAATAGCGGCAGCGGTAATATGGCGATTGCATGGCCAGCTGCAACCAATCTGGCAATTAACGCTAGCGAATTACTCGTATTGAGTGATTTTGCTTTCACTCCACCTGAATGCAACCACCCATCTACAACAGCATATAAGGTGGATGGCGCCGAATGTGTGGCGATACTCAGGCCGTGAGCATCATTTGGCTTGAATGGCAAAGGTAGAAGAGGGGCCGAAGAGGACGCGACCCAGGCGAAGGGCATCCATCCAATAAAGCTATCTGTGGCTTCGGAACCGGTGGAGGGGTTGGTCAGGATCGCTATGTCCAACTCCTTGGCATTGAGCTTTTGGTTCAGTATTGATCCCACATCGACGGTAATTTCAAGATCAAGCGATGGAAAGTGCTCTTTGATCTTTGCGATCACAGCGGTAAGTCCTACAGTTGCTGAACATTCATCCGCCCCAAGACGCAGTTTTCCTGAAGGGCTTCGGTCCTTGCGGAAGTGTTCAAGCTGGCGGCTGCTATTGAGCGCCTGATCTGCATGGCGCAATGCTGCAGTACCGATTTCCGTCAGTGTGACACGTTGACGAGTCCGCTCGAATAGTTTGGAATCCAGCGTATCCTCCAACTCCTTTATGCGAGCGGATACGGCCGGTTGCGAAAGATGCAAATGCCGCGCTGCCGCATGAATACTGCCCAAATGAGCAGCCCAGTAAAAGGCTTCCATCTGACTTAGGGTAATCCTCATGATAAGAAATATCTCTCAAGTAAGGGGGGGTTTTGATTATTGTGAGCGCAAGACTGCGTGATATTCTGCTCGTGACTTGATGGCGTTTTCTATGACGCACCGAATTTTTATCCACTTATATTATCACGATTAGCATGTACCTGATTCATCCAATGCCACAACCTATTTCCGCGCAAGACCTAGCACTACTGAAGCGCGCCGAACCAGCTACGGTGGGACATTTTCGTACCGTCGGATTCATGGACTCCGGTATTCGAGCCCACGTACCGGACCGGCGAATCGTCGGCACTGCCGTGACTGTCCGGATGCCAGGAACGGACGGAGGAATTTTGCATCACGCCATGGGTTGCGCACGTCCAGGTGACGTGTTGATCATCGACCGTTGCGGTGAAACGGTCACCGCCGCATTTGGCGGCGCCATGGCCTACGCTGCGAGTCAGGCGGGTGTCGCAGCATTAATCGTCGACGGTTGTGTTACTGACCTGGGAGAACTGAGAGAACATGGCGTGCCTGTATGGTCGCGGGGGCCCTCTATTGTTACCACGCGGGTGCTGGGTCAAGACGGGGAATTTTGCCGCCCCGTCAGTTGCGGTGGTGTGCCGGTGCATCCGGGAGATGCCATATTGGCCGATGAGAACGGCGTGCTAGTGTTGCCGCGCGAGCAGATATGTTCGGCAGCGCAACAGGCTATCGCGTTTCAGGAACAAGAGAAACATACATTGGCACGACTGCGTGCTGGAGAGAAATTTCCCGATATTGTCGGATCACGTGCCGCTATCGAGAAAAACATCCTGGCAGTCGTCGATTGAGATTTCATTTTTTAGCATTTTTCAGAGGAGAGAAACTTATGAGAAAAATAATATTCGCGCTTGTCATGGCTTCGTCTGGCATGTATGCACTTGCCCAGGATCTACCCAAAACCCATTTTAAAGTAGTTGGCGGAGGAAGCCACAACTACACGTTCGGATCAACCGAGAAACCGTTTTGGGAGAAGACACTACCGCAAGCATCGGGTGGCCAGATCACGGCGGATCTAAGTGGTTTGTCTGAAAGCGGGCTTAAGGGGCCCGAAGTCGTAAGACTGATGCGGGTAGGCGCAATCGATATCGGCATGGGCGTGTTCGCTTACGTTAGTAGTGATGATGCGTCGTTCGAGGGTGTGGATTTACCCGGTATGGCATCAGACATCGACAGTGCGCATAAGATCGCCCAGGCTTATCGGCCTGTACTGGACAAGCGGATGCGGGAACGACACGGCATCAAATTGCTTGCGACGGCGTCCTACACGGCACAGGTATTTTTCTGCCGAGAACCCGTAAAGCAGCTGAGCGATCTCAAAGGCAAGAAGGTGCGTACGCGTGGTCGAAATATGGCTGATTATGTGAGCGCTTTGGGGGCTAATCCAGTCACTCTGCCGTTTGCAGAGGTCGTTACCGCTCTGCAGACTGGCGTCATCGATTGCGCCGTAACCGGAATCGGTTCGGGTAACGCAGCAAAATGGTTTGAGGTGGCAAATAACCTCTATAACCTGCCGATAGACTGGTCTGTAGGATTTTATGGAATTGGTCTGAAGCGTTGGCAAAAACTCGATCCTGCGGTCCAGACGTTATTACAGGAACAAGCGCTGGTGCTGGAGGATCGGTTCTGGGCGGAGACCAAGCGGGAGAATGACTTTGCCCTTGCATGCAATACCGGGCAAGGGGAATGCCAGATTCATGAGAAAGCCCATATGACAGCCGCTGCTCCGACCGTACAGGAACAGGAGGGCTTGCGTGAAGTTGCGCAAAAAGTGGCGCAGGCGTGGGGTGAGCGTTGTGGCAAGGAATGCGTACAACAATGGAATGAAACGGCCGGAAAGGCAGCCGGAATCACCATACGTTAAGCGGGCATAACAATATAAAGGGTCTTGAATATGGAACTGCAAACGTTAGCGCCCAAGCGCATGCTGGACAAAGTCGCCGGTGTCGGTGCATGGATAGGGGGAGCCTGCCTATTAATTTCATCGATGCTAATTGTGATCGATCTGGTCATGCGAAAGTGGCTAGGCTGGTCGATCGGCGGGTCCGATGAAATTGCCGGATACGTCCTGGCAATAGTCAGTGCTTGGGCATTTCCGATCACGCTGCTGCGCCGCTCCCACATTCGGGTGGACGTCATTTATACCCATTTGTCACGCCGGGCACGCATCGGGCTCGACCTGTTTGCATTGTTATGCATGGGTGTTTTTGTCGCAGTATTAACTTATCACGCATGGCATGTTTTGGCCGACTCGATTTCCTTCAATGCAGTATCGAATACGCCGCTGCAGGTGCCGCAGTGGATTCCCCAATCGCTGTGGTTCGCTGGGTATGTGTTCTTCTTGGTCACTATTGTGGTCTTGATAGCCTGCGCCATTTATCTGCTTATTAAGCATAGGCCGCGCGAGGTCAGTGCATTGATCGGCATCAACTCGGTAGAAGAAGAAATCAATGAAGAGCTGGTCCTTGAAAAAGGCCTGAGTACAACCAACCAGGCTTTGGCCACCGCGGAGAAATAAGTCATGCTGTCTTTTACCGTTTTTCTTTTATTGGGTCTGCTCGCAATGAGTGTGACCGCGGCCGCTACGGTGGGGGTGTTGGGTTTGGCGCTCTCGGAGTTATTTTCACCACTGCCTTTGACCAATGCTATCGGAGAATTGGCGTGGGGCTCCAGCGCTGAATTTCTGCTGGTCGCCATCCCGCTTTACGTGTTGATGGGCGAGCTGCTCGTCTGTTCGGGTATTGCTGGCCGGATGTACGGCGCAGTGTCAAAATGGGTTTCCTGGCTCCCTGGTGGACTGATGAATGCCAACATCGGCGCGTCCGCGCTTTTTTCTGCCACCAGCGGCTCCAGTGTGGCAACCGCGGCAACAATCTCGACCCTGGCTTTGCCGGAGCAACGCAAAGCAGGGTACAACGCGCCCCTGTTTTTGGGATCGATTGCCGCAGGGGGGACTTTGGGTATTTTGATTCCACCCTCGATTAATATGATTGTGTTTGCGCTGATCGCCAATGTTTCCGTTCCCAAGCTTTACCTGGCCGCGACTGTACCGGCACTAATTCTGACCGCTATGTTCGTATTGCTGATTATCGGCGTCAGTGTCGTGCGTCCAGGCGTAGCAGGCAAGCGTGTCCAGGTGACATGGCAAGAGCGGCTTGAAAGCTTACCTCATTTGTTGCCGCCACTGGCTATCTTTGCGTTGGTAATTGGTGTTATCTACAGTGGTGTTGCCACCGCCAGTGAATCGGCTGCACTGGGTGTAATTGCCGCGCTCGGACTTGCCTGGTCAAAGCGAGCGCTGAGCGTGGCCACACTGCGACATGCGTTTGAGTCAACCATGCGCACAACCGGCATGATCATCCTGATCACACTGTCGGCGTTCTTTCTCAATTTCGTGCTTTCTTCCATCGGCCTGACCACTGAACTAGTCGATTTTGTGGTTGGCTTGCAACTGTCCCCCATGGGCACAATGCTGGCGTTGATCGCATTTTATATTCTTCTGGGTTGCTTTATGGATACGCTGGCGATGATGGTGATGACTGCACCGCTGACTGTGCCGATTGTCGTGGCGATGGGCTTTGATCCAATCTGGTTCGGTGTCATGCTAATCCTGCTGTGTGAAATGGGTCAGTTGACTCCTCCATTCGGCATCAATCTGTTCGTGGTACAGAGTATCCGTGCCGAAGGCAAGTTCATTGATGTGATTATCGGCGCTTTGCCATTTTGCCTGGTGCTGTTGATCTTGCTGGGCATGCTTTTGGTTTTGCCACAGATTGCTCTGTGGCTGCCGTCGCAGTTCTCCGTCTCCTAATTGGCCATGTAGACGGAGCAGCGATGAGCGTCGTGATCGTTATGTCAATTGTGCTATTTGAATGAGGGGAAAAATATAATGAATGCATCTGTTGTGACTACCGTACAACTTCGCTGCGAGATCGCAGACGAGGCCTCTTTTGCGCCTTACGGCATGCTGGTCCGGCGTCCGGATAATGTGGCTGCCAATTTGGCCAGCGGCGCGGTCGAGTCGTGGCTATTGCCTTTTACTTCGGGATCGGAACCGCAAATTATGTTTAACCGATATCATGACAAGGGCCGCGAATTCTCCGTTATGGAAAAGCACTTGCGGGTGAGTCAATGTTTCTTCCCGCTGAGTGGCGTTCCCTATATTATGGTTGTGGGTAAGGGCAGCGCAGAACAGCAGACAATGGGGCCTGAGGATGTCAGGGCTTTCTATGTTGACGGTGACTGCGGTGTTCTCCTGTGGCAGCACGTATGGCATTCGCTTGCTCGTTTTCCTGTGGGTGCGCCGTACATTGACCTGGCTTTTATCACGGATCTGGATACGCAAAATGAAATTGAACGGCATCTGGCAGGTGGCCTGAGCCCTCAACAGACTGAATTTATTGATTTTATGCAAACGCATCAGACACGCTTTCTGGTGCAGGACCCGCAATCCTGAGGTATACCATCGCAAAGCCTTGCCGTGGTGTACGGCAAGCAAAAGGCGGGATCGATTCCCGCCTTTTGCTTGCCTGCGATGACTTGATTACTGTTGCATTTGTTGTTGGTGCAGTTGCAGCACCTGAGCATGCCAGTCGGTATGTGTCTGCCATTGGATGGCGGCATGCAAAATGGTGGCGTCCTGCCCGTAATTTGCGACAAACTGCATGGAAGTAGGGCGCCGGTCCTGCGTGATGCCGTTGGGAACTGCGATGGCGCAACCCTGGATCAGATTGACAAAGCGCGTGTATATGCCCAGCGCTCGCTGGGGATCAAATTGCGTCAGTCTGGCGGCGGGCGTGCTTGTTGTTGGCACGACCAGAACCCGCCCAACGGGCAGCAGGGATTCGATTTGCTCGCGGCATTGAGCCGCGCGATTGAGCAGGCTGAAATAGGTAGACAGGTCTGTTCTGCCCGACTGCATGAGGCTCTCGCGTACTGCATCATCCAGCGGCGCACCCGGATCATCCACCCATTGTCGATTGTTCAGATACCCTTCGGTACCCGAGATGCCCACCCAGGTCTGTGACATCTGTGCGAAGCTGACGGGGATACTGGTGACGCTGGTCGGAAAGCCTAACGCCTGGCAACGCGCCTGGCTGTCGCGATAACTGGCCATCATGTCCGCGTCAGCTTCGGGCAGGCTGGCATCATCTAAAAAGACCAGGGTGGGCAAAGGCTGTTGTGCTGCCAGCGCCAGTCCTTTTTCCAGCGTATGACGCCGTGCTGCTGGCAACATCGCTTGGTACAGCAAACATACATCGGCAGCGGTGCGAGCCATTGGCCCGACTACGTCAAAGCGCTGACTGAGCGCTGCCACGCCTTCAGTGCTGACCCATCCCGGGGAACCCTTGAGTCCCGTAATGCCACACCAGGACGAGGGGATGCGCACGGAGCCGCCGGTATCCGTTCCCAACGCTGCCGGCACTAAGCCGGCAGCGACGGCGCAGGCCGAACCGTTGCTGGATCCACCAGAGAAATAGGTATCAGATGCGTCAATCGGGTTGAGTGGACGGCCCAGGGGGCTGATCCCCCAGCCGCTCATCGCAAATTCGGTGGTATGGCTCTTGCCGGCAATAACGGCTCCTTCACTGATCAGATTGCCAATGACAGAAGCATGTCGCTGCGGTTGCAGATTGACTGCGCGGCACCCAAGACGCGTGGGCATGCCGGCGACATCGATCAGGTCTTTTACTGCGAGCGGCACGCCTCTCAAGAGAGCAGTGGCCGGGCTACGCACAGAGGCGTTCTGAACTGGCTCATCTGCAATATGCACGAAAGCGCGTACGTTTTCATTACGTTCGCGCATGAACTGCATTCTGTCACGTGTTACTGCTGCCTGTTCGGGTTTCATTCGCAGTGCTCTGCAGTTATCGATCGAATCCAGGAATAAAGCCATCAAAAACCTCCTTTGTCTTGGTATGTTCCAGGGGAGTCTGCTCAGGCTTGATGCGCCAGGCAGACTACGATAGTCAATAGCTGAGGATACAGGGAAACATTAAAGTCGAAGAAAAAAAATTTTTATCAAGTAAACGGCTCCGGGTTATCACAGTTGCGTTGAACGGACTGCAGACTTTGTTGCACATTGGCCCGTTAAATGACAAAATCTCCTGTTCAGGCTGTACGATTGCGCCAGGAGATGCCAATGACAAAAGAAACCAATTCCGTTCCCAGAAAAAAAGCATTGTCTGCTCAGGTCGCCGACGAGTTGCGCGCGCGTATTGAGCGCGGTCAATACGCACCTGGCGACAAATTGCCCACTGAACCTGTACTTATCCAGCAGTTCGGTTTCAGCAGGACCGTCATTCGCGAGGCCATCGCAGCCCTGCGAGCTGATCGTTTACTTGAATCGCGTCAGGGTGCAGGGGTGTTTGTGCTGCCCCCACCAGAGCCATCCGAGTTGATGCTGCTTCTGGCTCCCGCCTCGGACAGAATTTCAGACATCATAGAAGAGCTGGAACTACGTATCGGGATAGAAGTGGAGGCAGCGGGATTGGCAGCGGCCCGCAGATCTCCCGCTCAGGAAGCCGAGATCCTGCACCAGATTGAACGGTTTGCACAACTGAGCCACGAGGGCAAGCCGACCGACGAGGCTGATTTCTGCTTTCATATGGCAATCGCGGCTGCGACCAACAATGCGCGCTTTAAAACGTTCCTTGAGCATATCGGCCGTCGCATGATTCCACGAGTGAAATTGCGCAGTATCACGGGAGGAGTGGATCTGCCCAGCCGGGATAATACGATCCTCGCAGAGCACTCGGCGATAGCAGATGCCATCAGTGCTGGCGACACCGAGCTGGCGCGCGAAACGATGCGCACACACTTGCAGATCGGTCTGCAACGCTATCGCTCAATGGCGCGTAAGGTTGGTGTTCTACTTCCTGGCCAGATAGCTGACACAATAAAATCCTGATTGCGCTTTTGATATAACAATTGCGATTGACAGTCCTTCTGAATTCATACTATGATTTACATTAATTCATAATATCAATTTAGAGGATTACGACGCATTATGTCTCCGCAAGAAATAAAAAAACGTATCTCGACGGGTTTGCTTTCCTTTCCGGTAACACATTTCAACGAGGATCTCAGCCTGAATCTGGATAGCTATCAGTCCCATGTCAACTGGTTATCCGGGTTCGACGCCGCCGGGCTATTCGCTGCGGGTGGTACTGGTGAGCTATTTTCGCTGACACCCCAGGAGATTGCAGATACCACAAAAGCCGCTAAGGAAGCGGCAGGTGAAATGCCTATTATCGCTGGCTGCGGCTATGGGACAGCGCTTGCCAAGGATATTGCGCGGTTAGCGGAAGAGGCGGGCGCTGATGGCCTGTTGCTGCTTCCTCATTACCTTATGAATGTGCCCCAGGAAGGAATTTACCAGCATGTAAAGGCCGTCTGCGAGTCTACCGGACTAGGCGTAATAGTGTACAACCGGGCCAATTCAGTCGCTACTGCCGATACGATTGCCCGTCTGGCCGATGCGTGTCCAAACCTGATCGGTTTCAAGGACGGTACAGGGAAAACGGATCTGGTGCGCCATATTACGGCCAGGCTGAGCGAGCGCCTTTGTTATATCGGGGGCATGCCCACCCATGAGCTGTTCGCGCAGGGCTTCAATGGCATTGGCCTGACGACATACTCTTCAGCCGTATTCAATTTTGTACCAGGCATGGCTGTGCGTTTCTATAACGCCTTGCAAGCCAACGATAACGCGGCCATGGACGAAATACTGGAACGATTTTTCTTCCCGTTTGTGCAGATCCGCGACCGTCAACCCGGCTATCCCGTTTCAGCTATCAAAGCAGGGGTGGAACTAATCGGACGCACGCCTGGCCCGGTACGCTGGCCATTGACGAATCTGGACGCGCAAGAAAAAGAAATGCTCAAGGATCTGATCGACAGTGTTAACGACTTGCAATAATCGTTAACCACAACTGCAATACAAAGTTATCCCGGCCGTGGCGTCGGGATATCCCGGAAAACCTGTCATGGAGAACAACATGGTCTTAAATGGCGAGATGCTTATTGGTGCAAGTGCTGTACGTGGAAACGCTGGCAGCCAACTTGCATTCAATCCCACCACCAATACTGATATCCCAGAACCTGTATTTAACCTCGGCGGTCCCCAAGAGGTCGAACGCGCAGCACAGCTGGCTCAGGAGGCGTTCGATCATTATCGCAATTTGCCATTAAGCCGTCGCGCCGCCTTCCTGGAATCGATCGCCGACAACATCATGGCAATCGGCGACATTCTGCTGGAACGGGCACATGCTGAAACTGGCCTGCCTATTGCACGGCTGCAAGGCGAGCGTGGCCGCACAGTCGGCCAACTGCGCCTGTTTGCCCAAGTGGTGCGTGATGGACACTTTTTGTCTGCCACTATTGACACTGCTCAACCGGATCGTCAACCGCTACCGCGTGCTGATTTGCGACTGGCCAAAATCCCTTTAGGGCCGGTTGCCGTCTTCGGCGCCAGTAATTTCCCATTGGCTTTTTCCGTTGCTGGCGGAGATACCGCCTCGGCTCTGGCTGCCGGCGCACCTGTCATCGTCAAAGCCCATAGTGCCCATCTGGGTACGTCAGAACTGGTAGGACGTGCAATACAGAAGGCAGTAAGTGAGCATCAACTGCCCGAAGGCGTCTTCTCGCTGCTTTTCGGGAAGGGGCGTGAAGTGGGTGAACAGCTTGTCGCTCATCCTGTTATCAAAGCTGTGGGATTCACGGGTTCTCGCCAGGGCGGATTGGCATTGATGCATATCGCCCGCAATCGGCCTGAACCCATTCCCGTGTACGCCGAGATGAGCAGTATCAATCCGGTTTTTATTCTGCCGGCAGCACTGAACCTGCGTGGTGCTGAAATTGCGCGTGGTCTGGTCGATTCACTGACAATGGGGGCAGGCCAGTTCTGCACCAATCCTGGATTGGTCTTGGCGATCGACAGCCCAGAGCTTGAGCAGTTCATACACTCAGCCACCGAGGCCGTGCACGGCAAAGAAGCACAAACCATGCTGACTGGCCCGATTCATGAAGCCTTCGACGCAGGCAATGCCAAGGTGCAAATGATAAGCGGGGTGCAAACAGTCGGTATGGGTCAAGAAGCGGGTGGTATACCGAATGCCGCACGTGCTGCGCTGTACGCGACAGATGCTGCCCGGTTCCTGGAGAGTCCGGATCTGCATGACGAAATGTTCGGACCGGCAACCATTATTGTTCGCGCCAGGAATATGGACGAGCTTTTGCAGATTACTGAAGCTTTAGAGGGACAACTGACTGCCACCTTGCAAATCGAGCCCGCCGATTATGCCGCAGCAGCCCGCTTGATGCCGCTACTTGAGCGCAAAGCAGGCCGTATTTTGGTTAACGGCTTTCCTACTGGTGTCGAAGTTTGCCATGCCATGGTTCACGGTGGGCCGTTTCCCGCCAGTTCCAATGCCATGTTCACTTCGGTAGGTGCGACCTCTATTGATCGCTTCCTGCGTCCCGTGTGTTATCAGGATATGCCGGATCAATTGCTTCCTGAGGCATTGAAACAGAACAATTCATCTAATATTTTTAGAATGCTTGACGGGCAATTGCGCAAGGATTGACGCGTTGCTGGACTGCAGAACAGATGAATTTTCTAAATCAGGCTCAGGCCATTGTCAACCGCAAGTTAATACGCCGTGAATAACTGTTGATGGATAGGCAAGGGTAGTGTTGCTACACTGCTATCTCCAATATTTTGAAGGTAGCTTGTGATGATGCGGAGTAATGCTGGTTTAGTGTTTTTCGTGATCCTGCTTTGTGTGTTTTTCGGCCGTAGCGCCGGTGCGCAATCCTCGGCAGAGCCGGCCGTATATCCTGTGCAGCCCATTAACCTGATTGTCGGATGGTCTCCGGGTGGAGCAGTGGATCTGCTAGCACGTCAGTTGGGAACCGTCCTATCGAAAGAGTTGGGAAAATCAATCGTTGTGGAGAACAGGGCAGGCGCCAGCGGCACGATCGCTCATGCTCAGGCTGTTCGTGCACGGCCCGATGGCCATACTGCCATTCTTGCGTCCAATAGTACGTTTGTTATTGGGCCGCATCTTTACAAGAAATTGCCATACCAGCACGAGAAGGACTTGGCACCGGTGTCGTTGGTTGCTGCCAGTCCTCTAGTCTTGGCGGTCAATCCCGCTTTGAAGGTGGCAACGTTGGAGCAATTTCTGGATATTGCGCGTGAACGTCCTGGTCGTCTGAACTTCGCTTCGGGCGGGCAGGGGTCCACTAGTCATCTGGCCGCTGAACTGTTGATGTCCCTGACCGGCATTCAAATGACTCATATTCCTTACCAAGGAGGTGCGCCCGCAGCAAGCGCGGTGATGACTGGTGAAGTAGATATGGCCTTTCTTGATCTGGGCGTATCGCTCCCTTTTCTGAGTTCGAACCGATTCTTGGCATTAGCTGTATCCAGCGATAAAAGATCGACACTTCTGCCTGAGGTGCCAACCGTTGTGGAATCCGGAGTGAAAGGCTTTGAAGTTACGACCACCTTCGGTTTGTTTGTCCCTGCACAAACGCCGGCAGCTGTAGTTCATCGACTTAATGCTGCGACAGTTAAAGCAATTAATGATGAAAAGCTACAACAAAAATTGCAGCAGCAGGGCGTGGTGACGATAGGTTCGACCCCCGACCAGTTACGAGACTATACGGCCAGCGAGAGCGTGCGTTGGGGGAAGATTATCGACGAACGCAATATCACGGTGAAATGACATGAAACAAAGTGCTTGCCGCGTCCTGATTCTGGGTGCCGGGGCTATCGGCTGCGCCACGGCTGCATTTCTGAGTGCACGGCGTATCCCTGTCGCAATGTGGTCTCCGACGGCCAGTCGTTTAAAGCTGGAGGCAGGTAAGGCGCAGTTCGAGTGCGTAGGGGCCGTCAGTGCGTCGATCGCGGTCGATCGCCTGAGCAGTCTCGATTCACTGTCTGATTACTCTCATATCTTCGTTTGTTTACCCGCATCCCTCTACCAGCAAGTACTGACGTCTGCGGGGCCACATTGGCAGGATGGCCAAACCATCATTGTCAGCGGTGCACTCTCGCTGGTGCCGCTGTGGATCAAGAACATGGCAGCAGCAAATAATATTCGTGTAACGACAGTCGGTTGGGGCACTACGCTCACAACAGCCCATTTTCTGCCTGATGGACGCTTGCATATCAATGCATTGCGTGACCGGATCGATATGGCCTGGCTCCCGGCTCGCAGTGTGGTTGCAACCGAAGCAGGCGATGAACTCAGCGCGCAGGATCACGTGATCGGGACTCAAAGCGCTTATGTCGATTGCCAACAATTTTTCGGCGACAGATTTTTGCTCACGGACAATTTGCTGGCCAGCACACTGGCTAACATTAACCCGATCGCGCACGCTGCAGAAGTGATTCCCAACCTAACCCGGATGGATAGGGGAGAGGCCTGGCAACTTTTTGGACACTTTACTGGCGTGGTTGCCAATATGGCAGAGGCACTGGACCGAGAACGCTTGGCGCTGGCGCGCCGATTGGGATTTGCATTGCCTACGCTGGCGCAGCACTATGAACGTTCCTATCACGTGAAAGGTGGCCCACTCAATGAGATGGCACAGGCGATCGAAGAACGAGGTGCTGGCCCACTGGGCCCAAGTCTTCTGGCACATCGCTATGTGCTGGAGGACGTGCCGTTTGGATTGGTCTTTTTGGAGCGTCTGGCCCAGGTCAGTGACGTGCCGTGTCCGACATTATCCGCGTGCATTACGCTACTGGAGGCTGGCTACAAGCAATCTTTCCGGGATCAGAATTTTTTAATGACCTCGCTGTTGCCGGATGCAATGTCAGTTGAAGAACTGCTGGGAGCGTGCAAAAGCGCATGTGCCGCATCATGAAAGCGTTCAATGATATCAGTTTGATGAAATTGAGTCTGATGCACTACAACAATGGGGATTGAATCCGGTAGATCTTTTACGGAAAGGGCTACTAGTGTACCTTTGCTCAGGCTCTCGTTCACAGTGCGCCTCGCAAGCAGACTCAGACCATGCCGCTGTTGAACTAGTTTGAGGTTCGTGATTGCGTTCATAGATTCGATTGCAGGTGCGATAGGGGGCAGGTTTTGGTTCAGTAGTAGTTGCTCCAGCATCAAGCGTGCCTGCGTTGGTCGCGGAGGAAGCACCCAGGATTCACGTCTTAAGTCGTGCCACGTCCAATCATCGGATCGGTGTTGCAGGGCCGCTGGATGATCGGGCGAGCAAACCACAATCCACTGCTCGTGGCAGACAGGGCGAATGATAAGGCCTTCCTGGCACAGGCTGCCTAATTCGGAGGACGTATTCATCGTAATCAACACGTCAATCTCGCCACTTTCCAATTTGCGTTGGGTATCATCCAGGCGTCCTTCGACAATTTGAATCGGCGCAAGTGCGCCGTGTTGTGCCATGACACGTAGAATATCGGGGAGTAATGACCACGCGATGAAGGGCGGTGCGCCAATTCGCAGCACTGGCTCGTGGCCCAGCTTCCGGTCGCGCAGGTCGTCAGCCAGATTGGCCACCTCGGACAGCAACAGGCGGGAGCGATGCACCAGAATATTGCCGTCGTGTGTCAGGCTCACGCCACGGCCATGACGCTCGAATATAGTGACACCCAACAGCGATTCTATTTCGCCGAGCCCCTTGCTAACGGCCGCGGTGCTCACGCAGAGCTTTTCCCCGGCGGCACGCATGCTACCCAAATCGGCCAAAACAGTAAGCAATTCGAACTGCCGCATTCGCAGCGAGGCGATCATTCGATAAGTTGAGTCGTGCATTCCATTACCTTGATGCTCATTTCACAAACAGGGAGCGTGCGTAGCGATCCGCACAACGTTTTGTTTATTTTACGGTGGATAGCGAATTTCTCGCACGGCACACTGAATTACAGGAGTTTACTTTTTAAAAAAGTGCGAGTCCTAAGTACGGGACCGGCATCAGTTCGTTAAACCTGTTAGATATCTGATTTTCGGACATTGTGTAAACACTTCAGAATGGAGCCAACGGTAAAGAGCAGAATCTCAGATATATGACATACGGCTTTTGTCATATCAGCGCTCGGAACTAATTTTGTTTCATTAGAATTATACTTAAATTCATATATTTCAACAGGTTACTAAAAATTGTTGAATTTCAACCTTATTGTTTGAACCGAATTTACTTCCGTCTTTCTTGTAAATAATTGAGCAACGTTTTAAAAAATGAACTATATTCGATTCATTGAGTCGGCTTTATTTACTGATAAGCTACCTTAGCCACCAATTTGTTGTTGCAAAGAACATAATAATTCATTTATTTGCCGCCCATTCCACTTTTAGCTGCCGAAACCGCTTCATAGCAGAGATTTCGTAACAAACCTTGATTTTGATTAATTGAGATGTATTTTCTTCGTTCGTAGGGAAGAAGGAGACGCTCTTGATGAACGGTACTTTAACGCCGCGTAATAATCAACGCCTGCGCCTATTTGAGACTTACAGAGCGCGAGGTAGCAGAAACAACAATCTTTTTGCAGTCTACAGTGTCAAAGTAGACCAAGATTTTGTGTTGCCTGGCGACAGACAATTAATTCACTGGATTTATTATTTAGAAATTGACCATTCTGTAACTAGTTTTGATTTTATCGAGTGTGAAGATGATAAGAGTAATTATCAATGGATGGTTGATGTTAGACAATTAGATGGGCAGATAATAACTCATCAATTTGAAAATCAAAAAGATGAGTCAAGAAAAGGCCAGTCGAAATCAGACCGTATTTCCAACATAGATCTCCTTCAAAATTCCATGAGAATTATCACGGATAATGACATTCGATCCGTGATAAAAATAAGTACGCGTTGGCTAAGGCCTATCGGTTTTGCAACTTGCTTAAGAAACTATGAGTATACGAACCTTAGCATTCAACTTCTTGAATATGCCAATTGCAACAAACAAGGAAGTATTGGTTCAGTGCTGAGTTCCTTTGAATGCTCTCAATATGAACAGGCTGTGCTTCTTGGGTTGGTGGCTCGTCTCGCTATCAAAGGGTATTTCTATCTAGATCTAACCGAGCGCGGATTCGGATATGACACACCTTGGATGCTATATCCTGAAAGGTAACGTTATGTGGACAAGAAAAGAAATTTACAAGAATCAGATACCCATTGAAACATGGCCGACGGTAAATGTCTCTGCGTTAAATCCAGAGCAGGCTAAAATTTTCGTTGCACGCAAAGAAGCTATATATCGCTATATTGCTGGTGAAAATGTAATTGACATCGAAAAATTTACAGGAGTCCGAAGACAGAAGCTTTCCGTACTGGCACGCAAGTGTCTAGAGATAGCTCCTGACGGAAAAATTTTTGGATATCGCGCACTGATACCTTACATAAGAACGGCTTGTTACCAACGTAAAGCTGATTTTAAGAGAAAACGCCAACATCAGCAAGGTGGTCAATCAGGGGCGTTAATTAAGTTGTTGGAGCGTTTCCCGAGTATCGAGCAAGTTTTATTGGAGGAAATTCGAAAAGACTGCAAATTGAAAGGAGTGATGGAGTATAAAATTCGACCCAAAGATTTGCATAGAATTTTTTTAAAATGCGCGCGAGCTAGTGGTATTTCCGATTCTGAGTGGCCTTTCAATACGGAACACAAAGGCAGTCGCTCGATTCGAAAGTATATGGCCTTCATCTTAAAAGAAAATTTTGAAAAATCGGTTTTTTCACGAGAAAATTCTGCAGCTAAAGCCCATTTGAGCGTTGGTACAGGCTATTCACCACTACTAAATTTCGAAGAGCCCTTTGCTGCTGTTGAAATCGATGCGTATAAAATAGATGCCCATTTTTCTGCAGCATTTCAAACTCCGGAAGGTACGGAAGTCGAGGTTCTGCTAGAACGCCTGTGGCTAATTGCGGCCGTGGATCGTGCATCGACTGCAATCATCGCGTATAGAGTCGTCTATCGTAGTGAAGTGACGTCAGATGATGTCGTAAAAGTGATTAGAGATGCTGTTACGAAAAAATGGGAGCCTTTGGCACTTACTATTCCTTTGCAGTATCCACGCGGTGGTGGACTGCCTAGCGGTGTTATTCCTGAGACATTTGGTGCTGTTTGGAATCTACTACTATTTGATGGGGCTCTAGCACATTTATCAAATGTAGTTCACGATCGAATACGTAAACAACTCGGTTTTATTATAAGCTGGGGAGCTCCCGGCCATTTCGAAAGACGCCCAAATGTCGAACGTGCATTTCGCAATATTTCAGAGAATGTGTTCAAGCGGCTTCCGTCTACTACAGGCTCAAATCCTCAAAACGGAAGGGCATCTGACGGTGAGTTTAAGGCCCTGGATCTTAAAATAAGAGCTAATGAAGTGGAAGAGGTATTGGATGTTTATATAGCTCAACATAATGCGACCCCGTGTGAAGGTATTTCATATTTAACGCCCCTAGAATACATTCGGCATTTTATTGAGAAAAAATCATCTGATTTTATACTTAGGCGATTACCCGAAACAATGATAGAGCAAACCCGAGTGTTTTCAGTCACTGAAGAGGTTACTGTGCGAGGAAGCATGGAGGATGGTCGTAGACCCTATATTCAACTCGACCGAGTGCATTATACAAGTCCGGTTCTCGTGGAGCTTGCTAACTTAATTGGCGAAAAATTGTTTGTTGAAATTCAAGAAGATGATATGCGACAAGTGAAGGCCTTTTTGAAAAACGGATCCGAATTAGGATTTCTAATAGCACAAGGAAAGTGGTCAATCACAAAGCACAGTAGACGAGACCGTCGAGCGATAAATAGTTTAATGAGTAGACGTGAACTGATATTATCGGAATTCGACGATCCAGTCATCGCATGGTGTAATCATCTGGGCAAAAAAAATAAAAGCCGAACGTCTAGTCCAATAAGCAAAAAGAATGCAACTAATGTTGTGCGAGTTGCACAAGGAATAAATCGCCCGTTCGAGTTGGTCAATGACACAGGCAACATGCCACAACTTTCAGCTAAAAATAATAGCGTATCGACTTTGAAACGAAAACGATCTTTATTAACTAACGATCCACCTACTTTAAGACTAGTTCGAAATAGAGGATAGGGGAAGTCAATGCGTAAAGACCAACAGAAATCGGAAGGGCCTACCTCTAGACAAGCAGACTTTCTTATAGAGCAGCATCCAATTTTAGAAAAAAACTATCGCATTCCAACGCCTGTGCTATTGCGTACGTACGCGCTGATCCGTGAAAGAGTTTGGATGAAACGAACAGGTATATATTTGTTTGCCAATCCTCGAATGGGAAAAACGACGTGTGCCGAGGAAGTTCACTCTTTACTCCTTACAGAATTTCCCAAAGTTCATGTTATCAAAGTTGATGCTAGGCGAGCACTACGCCCTTCAGATTCACATATGTTTCGACTTTTGCTTGAAGCTGTGGATCATGCTCTAAGCTATCGTGTATCTCCAAACGTTCTATTTCAAAATGTTAAGGCTGATATCCAAGTAAAACTAGCAGCTCGTGGCGGCACACACTTCGTATTAATTATCGACGAAATGGATCGACTTTCAGATGTTGATCTTGAACAACTTTTGGCGATAAATAACGCTTTACGTAGAGAAAAAATCAGTATGACTACGATTGGCTTCGCTCAACCTGAAATAAAAGATAAGGTAACTGGATTGATGACGCGTGGCCAATACCAATTACTAGCTAGATTTTTGGCGGAGCCAATACCGTTTGAAGGTTGTTCTTCAGCACAGGATCTCCATGAAATTTTAAATTGTTATGATGTAGCGTCTGAATATCCTGAAAATTCAGGAATTTCTTACACTAACTTTTTTGTTCCTCAAGCATTCCAGACGGGGTTTAGACTTACTGAATGTTCATCCCGTATATGGAAGGTCCTGTTTAATTCACTTGGTAGCCACACGCATAATGGCGTTCCGATGGAACATGTCTGTTTAACAATCGAACATTTATTACTAGCTTTGAGGCTGGAGGACTGTCCTGAATTGCGAGTTTCTAACGAGAATATCACTGAAGCTGTAGCCGGCTCTAATTTAAGTGTTTTTAGTGGGCTGATGCATCAATAGCAAGTAGATGTAGAACGTTATTCAGCATCTATTTTTTTGGTTTTGAGGAGTCTAAAAATGCCTTATCTAACGTGGGATCCTAGGGAGCCTGCTCCATTTGAATCGGCTTGGTCAATTTTTCTAAAAATTTTGTCGATCAATCAAATAACGATGCAAGAGTTAGCTCGATTAATCAAAAAAGAAAAATTCGAAAACAGCAATAACGATCTACATTTAGATAGCAATTGGATTGATTTTAAAAAATTTTCAAATTTGATCGATGTTTCTGAAACTAAATTAAGAAACGGCTTCCTCGATCAAAACGGATTTACTCCTACACGTATGTCAAGTCCTGTGAAACATAAGATGCGACATTGTACAGAATGTGAGCTTTTGGGCTACCATTCTGTGTTGTTTGATTTGCCTTATCTACAAGAGTGCCCGTGGCATGGACGCAAATTGACACTCCCGTGTAAGCGATGCAGCTCGCTAATTTGTTTTGAGCGAAGCTGGTTATCGAGTCAAATTCAGGTATGCACTGAATGCCAAGCATCTGTAAGTTACTATTTATTGGTACCAAGGAAAAACCTTATTGATCAAAGATTGAGGGATGAAATTTATGGAACTTGTAAAGAATTTATTGAGTGGTGGAGCACAGTACGGAAAAAAACTACTGATTGCCCGCAGTTTACTGATGGCATTGTGAATCAAAATGAAACTCAGTTCGAGGGTCATGATTGCGTACCCTGGCAATTGGGTTTTGCGAAGCAGATTTCTCCTACAAAACATCGATGTAAATTTTCTATAAATGAAAAGCCCGTTATTCTGATTTCCTGGAAATGTGTTATCGAAAGAACAATGGATAAACAACCAAATTCTCAGAGATATTATTTGTGGGATGAGGTTGGCCGTAGTTATAAAAGCATGTGCCGCTATATTTATAAGAAATATTTACGACCGCATTGCTCTTGTATTAAACACATGCAGTCACTTAGTCGACATGAATCGCTGTTTTTTCAAAGTGATGAGGTTTGCCTGCCTGCTTTAGGCTTTCTTATCTGGAGGATGTCAGTCGAGAGAATGTGCAATATTGAAGGTTTAGAATGTCGCAAGAACAGAAAGTTTTCTTTGAGATTAATGCTACCTGACTTATGGCCATATGAACTGTCCAGAAAAGATAAAATTCGATGGACTTTCTTCGGATTTTTTGGGGTTCTTGCTATGTTAGAAGAGCTGCATACATACTACCCTTGCTTGAGAGTCGATATGAGATGGGAAGATGAGTTCGACGGTTTTTTACAATATAGGTCTATTCATGATCCACAACAATCTAAAGAGCCAACACTGCCCAGGCAAACAGAATCAGCTAGAAATATCAAATTGCAAATTCTTGTGCCCAAACCACTATGCTTAAACGACGTCGCTTGCCAGAAATGGAAAAATATGTCTGAAGAATGCGCTTCTAGAAAGTATAGGGACAAATTAGATTGTGTCGAAACGGAATGGACTTGGGCTAATTATGAGCCTGGGTATCACAGAAGCTTGTTTGGTCTGGTGGGGAGGGGCCGCAAGCGCAGGACGTTGTGTAGATACTTGTCTGTTTAACAGTGATTTTTGTGAGTAACGTATATTCTATAGTAAAGAGTCGACATAGCTATCGATGCAGCGATTAAAGCACAACCTTTAAATTTTCGTGTCAGATTAATTGACACGCGTGTTCACCAATTAATTTTGTGATGGATTTCGGTTACACGATGCCGGACATCATCCGAAGTATGCAAATAGGTGTTCGTCGTACTGATAGATACGTGCCCGAGATTGTCACGTATATTGCACAAGTCGATCTGATTATTGGCCATGTGTGAGCCTGCTGTATGTCTTAACCAGTGAGTTGAGGCTTGTTCTATTTGCTTAGCCGTGGTTTCTGATTCTTGCCCTCTCTCTCGAACTCGGTTTGCTGTCTTTCTAAATACACCTTTTATAATTGAGTGCACGGCTGCGCGGCAGAGTGCATGTTTTTGATGTCCGATTGGCAGCACGAGTGGAGTAGTTTCATAGGGGCTGGGGGAGGGAAGCATTCCTTTTTCGCGCCGATAGTTAGCGAGTTCAACCATCAGTTCATGTGTCGCAGGAACTATTCTTCGCTTTTTCCCTTTTCCCATTAGCTCTAACCACCAGTGCTCCATACCATTTTTATCTCGTTGTATAAAAAAACCACCCATATTATTCTGGGTAACTTCCGAGATACGCAGGCCACAGAGGTATAACAAGGAAAAGAGCCAGCGCAGCCGGAAATAATGCTCACGCTCACGTTCAGAGTCACATGGCAAGGCGAGTATGGTCAGTTTCATTTGCTGCCATTGTTCATCATCAAGATAACGTATAATGCGGGATTTGGCCTTCTGGGATGAGCTGCGAGAGAGTGATAGTGGATTACCTGCCAAGTAACCAGCAGCAACGAGCCAGGAAAACATACTATTTAAAATAATGATTGCCTGACGCTGGCTTGTTGGCGCTAGAGGCCCAGCAAAAGGGCGCCAATCGGCATGCGAGCGCGGGAATTTACGCCCCGGAGACATAACCCAACTGTCTGCAGGCTGTGGGTCAATTAAAAAATGTTGATAAACAAGAAAATCCTCGTATGAAAGGGAGGACACCGACTTTTTTGCGACTCCAGTTGCCCATAAGAGTAAGCGCTCCGCTTCTCTACGGTAGTTATTAAAGGTGTTGGGTGAGTCGATAAACCTTGCAAGCCACGCTGTAATCGCTTCAACATCATTTTTAGCTTCAATTTGAGGTTGATTGCCGAAAGCCCGGTTCTTTCCGCCCCGACCGTCCAAATCAGAAGAAATTTGTCCAATTTTAATAAATGAAGGCGGGGCCAGCGGGCTTGATTGCTGGAAATTGGGTGTCATGAGACGCTCCAGGCATTTTGCAGACCTAAGTTTTTATTATAATTTGACACTATAGTCATAATGTCAAAATTATGATAAAAATATCAATGAATACAACGTATTACGTTGTATTATTGGATAAATTTACTGGAGATAGATCATGACTATCCCACATCAAACAGAGGTAGATATTAGCCAAGACGTGGAAGCGCTACGGGAGCGCTTCACCCGGACCCAAGAGCTATATCGCGAAGTCAGTGCATTACTTTTTTTTCGATACGGCATAACGCCAACGGCCAATAAGTTATATCAATTAGTTCGAAAAGGGAGCATGAGTGCGCCCACAGACGCTTTGACCAGATTTTGGGCCGACATTAGAGAAAAGAGTCGAACACGCATTGAGCATCCGGACTTGCCAGACACTCTTAAAACAGCTGCCGGCGAACTTGTTGCGCAATTGTGGAAGAAAGCACAAGGGGCTGCTAACGAATCGCTCAACACGTACCAATCTGAAGCTGACGATCGAGTGCAAAACGCAAATGCATTGGTCGCCGAAGCCGAGACTAAGCTGGAATCGAAGATTCAAGAGCTTCAAAACGCTAATAATCAGCTAGAAGCGGCTAGCAAAACGATTAATACTCTACGTGATGAAATTGCAATGGCGGGTACGACAAGTGATTCATTGAATGCAAATTTAGAACAATCGAAAATGGAGAATGGCGTACTTAAACAAAAAATAGAAGCATTAAGAATTGAATTTTCACTTGAGGTGGAAAAGCTACGCGAAGCATTAGAAATCGCCGAGAAACGCTTTCAAGCTAACGAAAAGCGCATCCTTTTGGATTTAGATCGTGAGCGTATGGCAGTGGTTAAACTGAACAAAGAGCTCGATACTTCAATTTCTAGTGCGTTACGCTCTGGCGAAAAACATAAGGATGAAATTATAGCGCTACATCAGGCGCTTGGAGATTGCCGTCATCAGAATGGACATTTAACTGAGGCCCTACAATCCAAAGTAGCGAGCCTTGAACTTGCGGAGTTTGAAATCAATCGAATGCGTATAGATTTGAAAAAATCTAGTGAAGACGCTGCGCTAGTACGTAAAGAAAGCGGTCGATTGCGAAAAAAGCTGGAAACCATTCAGAAAAACCCGAAAAAATTGACAAAGGGCCATCGCGATGAAATGAATACTGTTATTCGATAAATTTCATTTGGTTTGCACCTCTGTGTTCGCAGATTATGATCTGGCGTGTGGTCATTCTCATTTGTCATTTAGCAGTAGCCTTTGGGCATGCGCCACCTCTATTACATGTAGGCAGGTACTTTCCTCTCGCAAAAATGCGCCGCCATCAATAAACAGATGGGATCTGTGCATCACTAAATTGGGAAGCGGTGTATGGCCGACAAATCGCAGAGCCATCCCCGTTTTCCAAGGTGTAGGGCTCATGGCGAGACTGCCTAACGAGGTATGTCGCTCGTTCCAGAGATCGGAGTGGACCTCGCCGATCAGTCGTCTGCTCCAGGTCAGGGCGGCGGCCATATGCGATAAGCGACTTTCGGATAGGTCCTTGTCAGCCAGTGGTAGTTCAGCATGTGCGACATGAAAGATCTCAGGGCCATTATCAACTGTGATGACATATGGCAAGGTAAGGAGCCGAGGCAGGAGATCCTGGTGCAGTTCTTTGAGTTGATCAGGAGTCAGGCGTGCTATCCATTGTCCTCCGTTATGAATTATATCTCTGGGGCGGTGGTAATCGGAGTCGCGCAATAAAAGGTAGCTCAAGAGCATATCCTCGTGGTTGCCCACGACAGCATGAAACCATGGTTCACTCAAGAGTCTAAGGCAACCTAAAGAGTCAGGCCCGCGATCAATTAAATCGCCTACAGAAAGGAGTCGGTCGCGTTGTTTATCGAACCCTTGACGTTCAAGCTCGGCTTCTAGAAGATCTAGGCAGCCATGTAAATCCCCGAGGACGAAGTCTCGACCGGTCGTATTAGCTGGCAATATTCGATGAAAAGTTGTCATGAAAGCTATCCGATATATGAACTGTTGCTGTTGCTACCGCTGTTTTTCAATGGCAGCGTTGTTAGTGTCGCGTAAAAATTTCCCGGCTTTCGGCAGCACCCAATATGTCAATTACCGCATGACGCATCTGGCGAGGTTGAAGCCCCTTTAACCTTTCCCGTTCTGTGGTCGATAGTATTAATGTCCCTTCGGGTAGCCGCCAGCTACGCTCCATATCTTTAAGCATCCCTCGGATAATAGTGTCGCTGTGTTCAGGACCGGGGGAGGGGAAGTGCAGCAGACGAAGACGTGAGCGCACCGGTTCCGGAATCGATTCCAGCGCGTTTGCAGTCGCGATATAAATGCAGTGAGACAGATCGCATTCGGTCAACAAGTAAAGATCCTGATATCGCCTGGCATTGGTCGGTTCGAGCAAGTCAAGTAGCGCTTCGTGAGGATTTCCTCCATTCGAACTAGCGTTACCTGCTTTATCAATCTCATCAAGAATGAACAGCGAATTTGCGGTGCGGGTTTGCTGTATAAATTCGACAATGCGGGATGGGCGACTACCGCCCCAGCCACGAGTGAACCCCTTGAAGAGCTTGGCATCGCCCATGCCTGCCATATTAATGACCGTATTGGGAGTGCCCAAAAGCTCGCTCAAGCGATGTGAGAATCGGGTTTTGCCGGAGCCGGGCAAACCCGCCAGCGCCATTGCGGACATGCCGAGAGGCAGTACTCCATAGCGGCTGCGCGCGGCCAAGTCGCTGACGACCTGGCTGATGACATCATGAGCCCAAGGAAACTCGCTTCTAAGCACGTGATGTATCTCCTGCAGTCTGGTCTGGTCAGGCATACGTGTCAGCGCAACGGGCTTGCGCAACGATTCAAATTGTTTCAAGTAGTCGTTATCTCCACGGTCACTAGAGGCAGGGATGTCTGCAGTAATCACCCGCACCTGTAGCGGGTCAGTCGGACGCACCGAGTTGGTTCGCTTCTTGGCGGGTTGCTCTTCCTGCGGTGTCGTCTCTGTATCGACGATCAATATTGCTGCCAGAAACTGCTCGCGTCGGCTGAGACGATACGCCTCAGGATCGTGGGAAAGTGGTACCGACAGTCTGACAAGCTCGCTCCAGAGTGGTTCGATCCAGGACAGTGTAGTTGCACTGGTCTCAATGTCAGTTTCAGCTTCAGACAGCGATCGCCACCGTTTTGCAGGTTCTAGTGTTAAATAACACAGTATGCAGGTGAATGCCTCGTCGAACGTTTCCATACTCCAACTATCGAAACCATGTTCTAAGTGGCGTAGCGCCACTCGGACGCCGCGATACCATGCGGCATAGGCTTGCCAATTGGCGGTTTTCTTACCTTCTTTTTTTCCTGTATTGAGGTCGATGAGGGTAGGCAACTGGAAGTGAACACAATCAATCAAGGAGCACAAATTATCGGAGGAGAGGTGCAGCTGTGCGAGACCAAGTGCCGCCGAGATATTGCTCAGCTTAAGCGCCAATTGGTACCATTGAATGGCTCGTTCCATATCTGCCTGAGTTAGTGCCGCGCTAGTCTCGGCTCGCGCCACGACTGTTTCTGCTAAGTACAAGGCGGCTTGAGCTTGTCCTGATTCTGAAACAGATTCATCCGAGACGCGCGCTAAATTCTGTTTAGCTAATTGCAAACGATATGGAACGTCTTCGTCATACAAGTGCAGTAGCGTGAAAAAATCATCCTTAAAGAAATTATTAAGTGGTGCTGCACTCGTAAATTCCACACTAGTTGGCGCTTGACGCCATTGCGGTAATTTCAAGGGATCGTCCACGTCATCCTTTGAGGCGTCTGTCAGATCTTCACTTTTCATATCAAACTCCAATATAGGTCACAATGTGGCGGCACATTTTCGGCATACGGTGGTCAGCCAGCCTTGAAGATTGCCGGTTTCTCCGCGTTTTCCACAACGCTCACAGCACATACTGCTTGCCAGCTCAGCCTGTGCAACGACCTCTCTGATTGCGTAGAGTAAGGAATCGGGTGCTCCTTCAATTTCGTAATAAAAACGCAGCATGCCGAATTTTTCTTTGATTTGTTTCACTTGCATCCGAGCATCAGGTGCCTGCTGCAAGAGCGTGTCGATTCGTCCGCACAGTAGTACGACGAGGTTGATCCATCCAGAGCTTATCTCAAAGCTCCGAGTCAAATGCCCTGTGGGGAAAAGCCTTGGATACCGGTTTGGTAAAGCATCCAAGCGAGCACGCATTTGCATATTGGCGTTGGTAGTCGCAAATAGACAGCTAGTGAATTCATCCCAACCCGGACCATCTTTCGGGTCTCGAGAGTCGTGAGGTAAGCTTTCGACGTTCTGAGGAGAATTTGATTGACCTGCTATGTGATTTGGTTTTTTGTTCATACCGATACTTCCTCTATGAAAAATGGCTCGAAATCGATGTTCGAATATCCGCATGGGGTGGTAGGTTTACTGCGGAGTTCCCCCAAAAACACTAAACCCCGCTCAAGGGCGGGGTTTAGTGTTGCTAGGGTCGGGCGTAATTTCTGGGATCATGATCCTTCAATTAAAGTCTGTTAATTCTAGAGCGGATTAGAAATAATAAGGGGCCGCGTCGGGACGGAATGCGCCGAAAAATGAGTGGGTTTGTTAACCGTTGTGCAAATACATCCTGTGGTGTGTACGAAGCTCAATATCTGTGACGCATGCAAATAGGTTAACTAAAGGTTGGTTTACAGTCAACGTTTCAACGGCGATGAATCAAACTGTTACCTTAGTCCGCAATGAACCTACCACTTCGTTAGAGGGAGCGGGCCAAATTGGAATATGTTGCGTGAGGGCAACTTTTGGTAAAGATTTCTTTTGGAGTTAGCTGTTCATACAGGTATCGGCATTGGGTGTGTTTTTATAAAGAAGAATGAATTACGAATATATTCTGGGATGCGCACAGCATAAATTCGAAAGTGCTTTGATGGTAACTCATGGGACATGCTGTATGTATATACAACAATTACTGTTGCGTTTTTATAGTCATCTCAGCGCGCAGTTCTTCGAACACTTCCTTGGCGGCAACAAGGGCCTCGCGTACCAGGGGTGCGCCAACATAACCCAGAAGATGTAGTAACACTTCGACCAGTTCATCCTCGCTCCAGCCGTGATTACGGGCGAATCGAATATGCACTTTCAATTCCGGCAAACGGCCGGTTGCAGTGTCTGAAACGACGCACACAAGCGTACGGGTTTTCAGATCGATCCCTGGGCGGGACCACAATGTGCCAAATAGAATTTCTTGTGTTAGGGCGCCGAATTTCTCCATAATCGGATCTTCGTAAATTTCTCTGTCAAGTTTTTCTGCATAGGCATCGCCAACGAGTTTGCGACGCATGGCGCGGCCCTTTTTACGAAGTGGACTGTCTGTCATTTAATTTGAACTCCTGGTGCTTTGCCAACAGTCGGATTTACCGCAGTCGGCCTTCAGTTAAAAATCACCTATGAAAGAACTCAACTTTACTGGGCAGAAATTTTGTACTTATTGACGATGGGGCGCCACTTTTCCATTTCTGCCTTCACTAGCGTCTCAAATTCCTCTGGTGTCGAAGGGGCGGCAGTCATGCCAAGCGCCGCAAGTTTTTCTATAACTGCCTGGTCTGACAGAATTTCTCTGACTGTTCGATTCATTTCGGCCACGATATTTTCAGGAATCGCTTTGGGGCCTTCTATCCCAGTCCACGGCTGAGAGGAAAATGGGTATCCCTCTTCAATGGCTGTGGGGATATCGGGTAATTTTTGATCTCGATTTTCGCTGAAAATGACCAGGACCTTTAGTTTTCCTGCTTTGATTTGAGGCATGTAGTTCCCTATCAGTCCCATACCTGCGTCAAGTCGCTCTCCCAACAAATCCTGGAGCACCTGCGGAGGGCCGCGATAGGGAACAATATTGAAGGACACCTTAGCCAGGTCCTGCAATGCTAATTGTGTCATATGCGAATAGGATCCGGTGCCCGGACTACCCATTTGCACTTTGCCAGGGTTGGCTTTTGCGTATTCAATGAAGTCCTTGAAATTCTTAACCGGCAGGCTTGCGCGTACCACTAGCGCAGATGGATCTTTGTTTGTGACAGAAACAAAAGTAAAGTCACTCAATGGGTCGTAAGGTAGGGATTTGAAAGTCAATTTATTGTTCGCCGCTGGTCCTGGGGTCGTGACGACGAAGGTGTATCCATCGGGTTTGGATCTGGCCACATGACTTTGCGCGATATTTCCCGACGCACCACTGCGATTTTCTACCACGACTGTGTTGCTATATTTTTCATGTATTCCTTTGGCGATGATTCGTGCAACGATGTCAAAGCTGGAGCCGGGGGGCCATCCTACCACCAAGGTCATGGGCTTTGCCATCGGCCACTTTTCTTGGGCGGACGCGTCCCATACTGTCATTCCCATAGCCAGTAGTAGCAATACCTTCAGACTGTGATAAAGAGCAGCAGGCTTAGAAAATCTGGACATGTCTTGTCTCCTTTCAGAAATTAGATCAAATTTTCCTAATCAGGGCGAATTTTTCAGAGGCCCGATTCGATTACTTCTACGTGCTTTGGCGTTTCATTCTTCTTTATCGTCTGCGACTCTATCTAATACTCATTTTTAAACCAAGCTCGACGATATTTCGATTCTAAAAACGTCACGCCATGTGGTCCATGCGTCTTTTCCATTGCCGGTGTCCCGATATTGCGCACAATCCTTTTCATAATCTCGTACGAGATTTTTTTTCATAAAAATCAGTTATTTAAAAATTTTATATGACATGTTTTTAGCTTCGCAAGCATGAGATCGTGGTTTACCCGATGTTGACCGTGCCGTTCGCAAGACGCATATTCGAAGCCTCACAGATTCCTTGTTTTCGAGGTGACAGGGCGATAGATTTGTTCCTCATCACGATATGGGTAGTGACTCAGAAATTCTGCAAGTTGGAAAAATGTGCCAGGTGTCCCTTGAACGCTTCCGATGCAAATCAACGGTAAATTGGGGTGCTTGGAGGATTAAATCTCAAGGACGCGCATGAAACTAAAACGTAGAAGCCTCTTGCTCAGTGCTGCCGTACTCCCATTTTCGGGCAGCTATCCTGCAGTCGCGCAAGTATCGAATATCAATGGGACGCGATCACAAGCAGGTGGAGAAAAGCGGGGCAAATCAGGTACGAACTCGACGGCAACCGGCATGATACTGGATGCGATCGAACAGCGACGGTTCGAGCGAGTGCCTGCTGCTATCACAGACGAAAGCAAGCGGGCGCTCATAAACTGGTTCGGCTGCGCGCTGGGAGCCGCTCAGTCTGATCCGGTGACGCGGGCTGCGCAAACGGTAGCCTCGGGGACGGTGCCGATCTACGGTACAACGCAAAACGCATCTGCAAAGGATGCAGCCTTTTTGACCTGCCTGAGTTCCGCGGTCTATGCCTTTGACGATACGCATGTGCCCACGATCACGCATCCAACCGGTCCGGTCGCGTCGGTATTGCTCGCATTGGCGCATAGTGGACACAAAATGTCAGGGCAGCAGTTTTTGTCCGCGCTGCTTGCCGGCATAGAATTGTCCTGCAAGCTGGCTAATGCATTGACACGCTATGTCCCAGAACCTAACTTCGGCCTTTATTTGACCGGGATTACCGGGCCGATAGGCGCCGCAGCGGCGGGCGCCATGGCATTGGGCTCGGATCGCACAACGGCAGGATGGGCTATCGGGCTGGCTGCGACTCAGGCAGCAGGTTTGAGAGCGACACACGGAGCCATGTCCGGAATGGTTGTGCCTGCATTTGCTGCAAGCGCGGGTTTACAATCAACATTGCTTGCTCGAGCAGGCTTTACAAGTACTGCAGAAGTAATAAGTGGGAAACGAGGCCTGATTGCGGCCTATGCACCGGGCGCTGATTGGCACGCCGCCTTTGCAAGCATAGGCAAAGAATTCGAAATAAGCAGTGTCTCGTACAAACCTTATCCTTGCGGCGTGGTAATCCACCCCTTGTTGAATGTTCTTGAACGTGCAGCGCTGTCGGACTTAACGAGTGCACAGATTCAAGGGATTGAAGTGCTGGTGAGCCCCCGAACGAAGGCCTTGGTTGATAATTCAACACCCAAGGATATGTTTGCCGCAATCGTCAGCGCACAACATTGGATCGCGCTCTCCATCCTGGGCCGTCCCCTGGGAGTTACCGGTTTGCAACAGAGTCAGATTGATGACCCAGAAGTCAAAACAATCCGAAAAAAAATTAAATTAGTATCGGATGATGCTCGGGATGTCACCGATTGCATCATCACGCTAAAGACGCAAGGACAGTCCCAGTTGGTTTTGCGTGGAGACAAAGCTGATCAGGCAGATATGACGCTTAGCGATGCGGCGCTTCAAGACAAATATATGAGCCAGGGTCTTGAGGTGATGGACCAAACTCGTCTGGAAAATCTACTGGCTTTACTTCTTGAACTCGAACAATCAAGTGATGTTGGTCGGGATATTGGCGCTATTTTCCAGCCCATTAGCTAAGCAATTAAACCCCCCTCACAAGCCATTGCTGTGTGATTGAAGAATTACGCCGATGAGCTCGTTTTTTGTCCTCAATCCAGTATGGTCTAGTCGCGTAAGTTATAGATATAGCTTGGTATAGGCGTTCTGCTCCATGCGCACAAGAGCGAGGACAGTAGATTGGCTCATGTGCAAACAGTTGGGCGCTTGTGCAAGAAGCTTCTGCTGCGGAACGCAAGCGAATGTGCGCAACTGAGCGAGACCGATCAGCATGCAGTAATGACTCTTTTACTAATTCTAATGATTCTTGAGAGCTTCAATACAGCTCGCGTAGCCAGCGCTTCTTGAACGTAGCCTGCCTGATATACAGGTACTTTTCATGGTTCTGAAAACAAGGACACGGCGTCCTAAAAATCGCCATGGACCACTATGTGAACTTGATTCTACACTAACTTGAAAATAGATCGATTCGGTCTTCGTGTCATCGACAGAACGGGATCATGCCCGGCCGGCGGTTACCGCTTTCGAGACAGCACCGCGAGCCGAACGGTATGCATAGAGGGCAGGATGTATGACTGTCGCCATTTTGTGGCAGCCTGTCGACTTCTGAAAATCGCAGTCATTGGAAATCAATTATGAACGAAAGAGCCGGCATGCTGAAAACACAGAATGGATTACTCCTTGACGGCATTGTCGTCACTGGTTTGTCGCACGTGTACAACGGATCTTATGCCTCCGTTTTGTTGGCGGGTGCGCAAGTTATCAAGGTAGCCAGTAGCAATCAGTTTTTTGGGGCAGGCTTGGGCGTTGAGCACAAGCGCTGGCCAGATTGCGCGCTCAAAGCGTGATTGGAGGTAAGTGATGCCATTGCCTGCTCCTCATCCGCGAGAAATTCTGCATTCGAGAGCCATCCAAATGTTTGGCTATTTGCGTGCGGATGGCCTGGTTGATATCGATGTTCACATGATAGATCGCAAGCCGGATGCGATGATTTTTGCCGACGGTAAATGTCTTGCCGCCGGTGCGCCGCTGCACGACATGGCTATCCGTCTGGTCGTCGATCAGAATCTGTGCGTTGTGGATGCCTTGGCCTGTATCGATGCATCGCCCTATCGGGTGTGCGCAGAAGCGACCGAGGCTGTCAGGGCTGTAATCGGCGTCACCATCGGCCGTGGGTGGTCGGCCATGCTCAAGGAGCGGTTTCAGGGACGCAAGGGGTGCACACATCTGACCGAATTGATGCGACCCGTGGCGACAGTCGCCATCCAGTCGCTGTGGCGAATGCGCAAGGACATGCCGGAGAAAACCGATGAACAGGGAAGGCCGGTAAAGATTGACAGTTGCTATGCATACGCAGCTTCCAGAGCAGTTGTCAAGATGCGCTGGCCCGACCATTTCAGAGCAGATGACACTGCCTGAATCGCTGGCATCGCCGCTGCTGGAACTCCCAAGAGAGGAGTGCTCGCAGGCATTTTTTTGCTGTTGAACCGACATATAAAAATATGCCAATTAATGGCAAACGTGTACCAATAGGAGACAAAAAGCATGAGTACGTTTTTTAAGGCGTTGTTGTTGACAGTCATCAGTGGGTTACCGGCTTTTGCACTGGCTGCCGATTTCCCGCAAAAACCTGTCGAAGTGGTGATCACAAGTACGCCCGGATCCACCTCGGATGTGCTGACTCGCTTTATCGGCAAAGGCTTCGCGCAAGCGACAGGACATCCGCTGGTGGTAGTCAGCAAGGCCAGTGCATCCGGCCTTGTCGGTTCCAGTCAGGTGGCCAGAGCACGTCCCGATGGTTATACCCTGCTTTTGGGGGGTAATACCACCATGGCGGCCAATGTACATTTGTTCAAATCGTTACCCTACGACCCGCTTAAAGATTTGGTGCCGGTCACGCTTGCCACGATCAATCCTCTGTTGCTAGTGGTCCGGTCCGATTTGCCCATCAAATCTGTGCCGGAACTTATTGCTTACGCCAAGGCGCGACCGGGCGAACTCAATTATGGCGCTGGCAATGCGGGCGGCAAGGTATCGGTCGCGTTGCTCAAATCCCTGGCAGGCATCAATGCGACAGAAGTCCCTTACAAGGGCGCGTCCCAGGCTGCACTGGACCTGGTGGCTGGCAGGCTGGAATTTATGATTGTTGATCCTGTCGTGGTCGATTCCTTTATCAAGGATGGGACATTGCGTCCGCTTGCGGTAACCACCAAGGAACGGCTGCACACAATGCCGGATGTGCCAACCATGGAGCAGGCTGGAGTCCAGGGCTATGAATACGCCTCCTGGCTGGGTTACTTTGCACCGCAGGGAACGCCAACGGAGGTGATCGCCAGTCTGCACGATGCGCTGGTCAAGGCAATGAACGCGAAGGAGGCGAGCGAATACTTTGAACGCATGGGAATGATCAAGAAAACGACCACGCCCGCGGATCTGACCCGATTTGTCGAAAACCAGATTGCTACGTGGGGAAAACTGGTCAAGATTGCCGATTTGCAGCCACAGTAGCCGTTCCAGGACGTTCATGGGCGAGTACCGAAGTTGAAGGCCTTGCCTTCTATTAGAGAAAAGGAGACAAAAATGGATCTGATGCTTGAAGGGCGTCGCTGTTTGGTTACCGGTGCCAGTGCTGGCATTGGCGCCGCCATAGCCGAAGGGCTCGCTCGAGAGGGTGCCTCTGTTGTGGCTACGGCCAGGCGGGAAGAGGTGCTGGAACAGTGGGCCGATACGTTGCAAGCTGAGGGCGTTCGTCGGCCTTTGACCGTGGCCGGAGACATCACCGATGCGAAGCAAGTTTGCCGGATCGCTTGCCAGGCAGCTCAGCTCGCAGGCCCCATTGAGGTGCTGGTCAATTGCGCTGGCGGATCGCGGCCTGTCACGCTGGAGGCTGGTGAGGATGCCTGGGAGGAAGCCATGGCCCTGAATTTTACCGCTGGCCGTCGGCTGGCCGAACACGTGTTACCGGGTATGAGACAGGCCCGTTGGGGTCGCATTATCAATATCACCGGGTTGATGGAGCCTCATTTCCTGAATGCAGCGTTGGCGGCAAAGGCAGCCTTGCATTTATGGTCAAAAGGACTATCAAGGGATCTGGCAAAAGAAGGCATCACGATCAACAGTATCGCTCCCGGGCGGATCGAAAGCGAACAGGTACAGCGTATGTATCCCGAATCCGAACGCGCCGCTTTTATCGATCGCTATATTCCTGTCGGCTATTTCGGCACGCCTGCCGATCTGGCCGACCTCGCAGTATTTCTGGCTTCGCCGCTGGCCCGATATATTACCGGAACCCTGATTCCGGTTGACGGCGGCATGAGCCACAAGGGGGCCTGAACAATGAAACAGCCTGAGCAAGACATGAAAGGACCGGGGGCAAGCACGGCCATGAGTGCTCGTTCTGAAGACGAAAGGGTGCTCTCGCGTCTGGACTATACCGAGCACACACAGGGCCTGGCGCCGATTCCTCCGGCGGAACGAACGCTGCCGACGGCCGTTGCCGAGCCGTTTTTCAGGGTCTCGGAGGATCTAGTGGCGCTCGAAGGCCCAGCGTTCGATCGGGATGCAAACTTGATGTTTGTCGACGTCTATGGTGGAAACCTGATGAAGCTGACACCCGATGGGCACCTGTCCACGCTTTATACCGATAAAGCCTTGTGTCCGGCAGGCGTGGCGATTCACCGGGATGGCCGTATTTTTCTGGGGGGCATCGGCAATTTTGCGTCAGGCGCGATCGTTTGTGTAGCGGCTGACGGGTCAAATCCGCAAGTGATCGTGCCACCCAGTGCCGGTTATGTGGTGGACGACCTGGTCTTTGATAGCGAGGGGGGCATTTACTTTACCGATTTCAAAGGTAGCAGCACAGAGCCATGCGGCGGTGTTTATTATGTGACGCCCGATTTTGCCCTGACCATTCCAGTGATTCCAAAAATGGCATCTGCAAATGGCGTAGCGCTCAGCCCGGACGGTGAGGTCCTATGGGCTACCGAATTCTGTAACAGCCGGCTGCACAGAGTAGAGCTTGCCACTGCGGTCTTGCCCAAGCCATTCGGTACGTCTGTGCCATATCGATTCACAGGACGCGCTCCGGACTCAATGCGTACCGATACGAACGGTAACGTATATGTGGCGATGTATCTGCAGGGACGCGTGCTGGTCTTTAATCCATTCGGTATTCCTATCGGCCAGATCGTACTGCCGGGCCGGCAGGACAATCATTTCCTCAAACTGACCAGCATGGCGTTCCGTCCTGGCTCGCGTGAAATGGTCATCGTTGCGCGCGACGAAATTGGTGGAAACGGATCCATGATCTTTCGTGCAGAGGGCCTGGCCGAGGGAACTCGCATGTATTCGCATCAATGATGCCAAGGCATGTTTTTCGGCCGCAGGAAATAGCCGCCTGCAATTGAACACCTGAAAATCATTCTGTATTTGTTGCAACGATAAGGAGAGAAGTGTTATGCGAATGCTCGCTGCCGTCATGTATACCCAAGGCTTGTCCACACCGTATGAGCAAAGCCAGCCGTTTCGGATCGAAGAGGTTGATCTGGAGGGACCGGCCGATGACGAGGTGCTGGTCGAAATCAGGGCTGCAGGCTTGTGCCATTCAGATTTGTCGCAGGTGGCTGGGTTACGCAAGCGTAAAGTGCCGGTCGTCGGCGGTCATGAAGGCGCGGGTATTGTGCGGGAGGTCGGTCGCAGTGTCAAAACCCTGAAGGAAGGCGATCATGTCGTCATGGTGGGGGTGTCCGATTGCGGGCACTGCCAGATGTGCATAGAGAACCGCCCCGTACTTTGCAATAGCGTTGCCTGGTCGCGCTCCCAGGGCTTGCTGCCCAATGGCAATCGCAAGCTCAGCCGGCAGGGCATGCCGTTAAATCACTACAGTGGTGTGTCCTCTTTTGCACAATATGCCGTCACCATGCCGCAGACCCTGATCAAGGTGGATCCAACCGTGCCGCTGGACATCGTCGCCATGTTCGGGTGTGCCGTGGTAACCGGCGCGGGCAGCGTCTTTAATGCCGCCCAGGTTCGGCCCGGTCAGAGTGTGGTGGTTTTCGGGCTGGGCGGTGTCGGATTGAATGCGGTCATGGCGGCTAAATTATCCAGTGCCGACCGGATCATTGGGGTTGATATCCATGAGAGCAAGTTTGCACTGGCCCGGGAGCTCGGATGCACCGATTGCGTGCTTGCGTCCGATCCGGATATCGTGCCGCGTATCGAGGAACTCACCCAGGGTGGCGTGGACTATGCCTTTGAGGTCTCAGGCAGCAAACCGGCCATGGCGACAGCGATTGCCGTGACGCGCAAGGGGGGAGAGATCATTGGTGTCGGGCTTGGCGCATCGGGTGATCTGTATGCCTACGACCACGCCCAATTAGTCACTGAAGAGAAAGTCATTCGAGGTTCTTTTCTTGGCAGCGGCGTGCCGGCGCGCGACTTGCCGCTCTATGTCGACTATTTCCGTGACGGCAGGCTTCCCGTGGATCGTCTCAAAAGCGGCACCATGGGGTTCGAGCAGTTGAATAAAAATTTGGACATGCTGGATAAAGGCGATGTCGTTCGTCAGATCCTGTTGCCGCATGGCCCATAAGGCGGTTTTTTTCCGCGCAAGTGCATCACCTCATAATGATTAAGATGGGCCCTGTCCATCAAGGAGAGAGACATGAAATATTGCAACGTTCTGGGCAATGCGATTATCGGGTTAAGCCTGTGCGCTGTGCCCCTGGCGGCAACTGCGGCAGAGCCACTCAAAATCGGCGTGATTGCCGCCACGACGGGCGGCGGTGCTCCGTGGGGCCTGGCTGCCGTACAGGCGGTGAAGATCAAGGCCAATGAAGTCAATGCAGAAGGTGGACTGGAGGTTAACGGCGAGCGACACAAGGTCGAGATCATCGCTTATGACGATAAATATCGGGCGGCCGATGCCGTTTCCGCCTATAACCGTCTGGTCCGGCAGGATGGGGTCAAGTATGTATACATTATGGGGTCTGCCGGTACACTGGCGGTCAAGAATCAGGTCGAGGACGACCAGGTAATAGGCTTGACGACTTCATTTTCGGCCAAGGCTATTGACGCTGATACGAAATTTATGTACCGGGTCTTCAGCGTATCGGCCAATTATATTCCTGCGTTGATCGACTGGCTCAAGGAAAATCATAAAGAGCGACGTGTTTTTCTGGCCAATCCCAATGACGAAACGGGTTGGGATCAGGATCAACTGACTGCAAGACTGTTTGCAGAAAAAGGATACGAAGTGGTGGGGCGCGATTTGTACGAGCGGAACCAGAAGGATTTTCAGCCGCTCTTTACCAAGATCATGGCCACTAATCCGGAGATCATTGACCTGGGTAGCACCTCGCCGGCAACGGCAGGCATCATGATCCGCCAGGCGCGGGACATCGGCTTTAAGGGGCAGTTCCTGAAAACCGGCGGATCTGGTCCACGTGACATTATCGCAGGGGCCGGTAAAGAAGCCGCAGAGGGCATGATCAGTACGCTTTACGCCGATCCGAATAATGCGGGGTATCGCCATTTGGCAGACGAGTACAAAAAAGTCTACGGGCAAGAGCCTAACGAGATTCTGATCGCCTATTACGACGCAACCAGCATCCTGCTGCGTGCCATCCAGAAAGCAGGGGATATCAATGACACCGCCAAAGTGGCGCAGTCATTTGCCAGTGTCTTGCCCATGGATTCGGCCCAGGGCGGCAGCATTACGCTGGGCGGCAAGCAGATGTGGGGTGTAGATAATCAATTTATTACGCCGATGTACATCGCAGCCATCCGTAACGGCCAAGCCGTTGTGGTGGGCAAAGCCAAATAATCCGTTGACCGTCGGCCCACTTGCGGCCGGCCATAACTGGAATTGACGGGGAACATATGATCGAACAAATCATTGTCAACGGGATCCTGGCCAGCCTGATTTATATACTCATGGCCTTGGGATTTACGCTGATTTTCGGAATTATGCGCATCGTAAATTTCGCTCATGGCGAATTTTATATGATTGGTGCGATGGCTATGCTCATGCTATTCGGTTCCATGGGGCTGCCTTATTTTTTGGCAGTGATGCTTGCTGGTTTGCTTAGCGGGCTACTGGGCGTCGTAGCCGAAAGACTGCTATTTCGGCCGCTGGTGGGAGACGAACTGGCGGGCATGATCATGTCATTGGCGATCGGCATTATTCTGCAGTCTGCCATTTTGCTGGCTTTCGGGCCTGCCGAGCAGTCGGTGACACGACCCTTTTCAGGAACCTGGCGTCTTTTCTCAGCCGCTGTACCCTGGGACCGCACTGTGGTAGCAGCGTGCGCACTATTGATTCTTGGGATATTTTATCTGTTTATGAAATATGCCCGGCTTGGCCTGGCTATGCAGGCAGTCGCGCAGGATCCTGAAACGGCCAGTCTGGTGGGCATTGAATCCGGAACAGTGTATGCCTCGGCTTTCGGGCTGGCCTGTCTGATGGCAGGCCTGGCCGGTGCCCTGATGGCGCCCGTTTATACCGTTGGTCCATACATGGGGGAACTACCTATGCTCAAGGCGTTTGTGGTGGTTATTCTGGGCGGGCTGGGTAGCTTGCCGGGCGCGGTATTGGGGGGATTGTTGATCGGCATCAGTGAATCGGTTGTCACGACGCTGTTCAGTTCGACCTTGGCCTTGATCGTTTCATTCATGCTCGTTCTGATTATCGTCTTGTTGCGACCAACCGGGCTGCTGGGCAGGGGCGTGCGATGAGAAACCGATACATCTATCTGATACTGATGGTCCTGGCCATGGTGCCGTGGCTGCTGGACAACCGATACGTTTTTCATATTGCCACGATGATCACGATCATGATCCCTATGGCGCTGAGCATGAATCTATTGCTCAAGATCGGGCAACTATCGATCGCACAGCCGGCCTTCATGGGCATCGGGGCGTACGGCAGCGCACTTCTTGTGATGCGCCTGGGTATGCCGCCAGCGCTGGCGCTGCTCGCTGGCGGTGTGATCGCGACGGCCATCGCCGTTCTGGTCGGACCGCTGTTTCTGCGTATCAAGGGCGTGTACTTTGTCCTATTGACCTATGCGTTTGGCCAGATTGTCAATCTGGTTTTTCAGGAATGGACCTCGTTGTTTGGCGGAAATAATGGGCTCTATGGCATTCCGAAGTTTTCGATATTTGGCCTGCGTCTTACCCAAAGTCCGCATTATTATGTGCTCGGGCTGCTGTTTCTCGCTCTGTTTTATGCACTCATGCGCAGAATCGAACGATCGGATATTGGCGCCATTTATGAATCGTTGAATGAGAACGAAACGCTCAGCCGTGCCCTGGGAGCCGATGCGCTGGCCTGGCGGATTGGCACCTTCGCGTTGAGCGCCTTCATCGCCGGCATCAGCGGGGGCATATATGCCTTTTATATCGGTTTTCTGTCCCCCGAGACGTTTGGTTTCCTGATGTCGGTCGATCTGATCGTTGTCAACGCGATCGGCGGCGTTGCATCTGCATTGGGGCCTGTTGTCGGCGCCATCCTGATTCTTCCGCTGCCGGAATTGCTCAGGGACGCGCGCGAATATCAGCTTTTAATCTATGGCGTCTGCCTGGTCGTATTCCTGCTGTTTTTCAGGAAGGGTCTGGTGGTTTTCCTGCAGCGCAGAGGGAGAGCATGATGGCGGATGTCTTACTGAGTTTGCGCGACGTGTCGCGACGGTTTGGCGGACTGATTGCCGTTTCCGGGGTCTCGGCCGATATTTGCTCGGGTGAGATATTTGGCATTATCGGCCCCAATGGCGCAGGAAAAACCACGCTTTTCAATGTCGTTGCAGGTTACTTTGCGCCCAGTTCGGGCAAAGTACTGTTCGACGGCGCTGATATTTCCGGCCAGTCCAGTGACAGGGTTGCACGGCTCGGTATTGGGCGTACCTTCCAGGCGGTGACGGTTTTTCAGGAACATACTGCACGGGAAAACCTGCGGCGGGCCGCAATGGTGTCACGCCGCTACAATCCGCTAGTCTACTTGGCCAGCCGTGACGCCAGTGATGAATCCGATGTGCTACAGCAGACGGCGCGATTCACTGGACTTGAACATGTGCTGGACAGCCGTGCAGCAAGCTTGTCCTATGGCCAGCAGAAGATGCTGGGTATAGGTATGGCGCTCATGGGACGACCCCGGTTGCTGCTGATGGACGAACCGGCTGCCGGCTTGCACACATCGGAAAAAAAAGAGGCGGCACAACTGATCCGACGGCTGCGCGACGAGCTCGGTATCACGGTTGTACTAGTCGAGCATGATATGCCGCTTGTGATGGGGGTTTGCGACCGGATACTAGTGATCAATCGGGGTATGCCATTGGCACTGGGAAATCCGGATCAGATCAAGGCCGATCGGGCAGTGATCGATGCCTATCTCGGAGAAGAATATGACTTTGCTTGAAGTAAGAAACCTGTCTGTTTCCTATGGAGGCGTGACGGCCTTGAGTGATGTGTCCGTGTCTGTCCCCGAGAACGGTGTAGTGGCCGTTGTGGGAGCCAACGGGGCCGGTAAATCGACCTTGCTTAAATCCATTGCGGGACTGGTTCATCCCAGCACAGGGCAAATGTTGCTCGATGGCAGAGATATTGTGTCGTTGAAGCCCTACGAGAGACTGGACCGGGGGCTGGCGCTGTGTCCGGAAGGGCGCAGACTATTTCCGGAAATGACTGTCTTTGAAAATATCAGGGTCGGCGCTTATCGCAATCGTAATTCCGGACAATTTCGCCAGCGCCTGGACATGCTGTATGACATTTTTCCACGTATTGCTGAACGCCGACGTCAGGTAGCCAGCAGCCTGTCAGGCGGAGAACAGCAAATGGTGGCCATTGCAAGGGCCCTGATCAGCCAGCCTCGGATTCTAATGCTGGACGAACCCACCTTGGGCCTGGCGCCCAAAATGATTCATGAAGTGGCCAGGCTGGTCCAGACGGTCAGCCAGGAGGGTATTGCGGTTGTGATGGTAGAGCAGAATGCGAAACTGGCGCTCAAAATTTCAGATTATGGCTATGTTCTGGAGACCGGCGAGCTTCGGCTCGAAGGTCCGAGCACCGAACTGCTGAAAAGCGATCATATTGTACGGGCGTATTTGGGTGGATAAACCACAACCTGTCAATTGACAGCCAGACCAGCATCGCTGGACAGGGTACGCCAAAGCTTGATCTGGTCACGAACGAATTGCCCGAAGTGCTGTGGATCGGAGGCGGTCGCAATTACGCCCAACCGGGAAAAATACGATTTTGTGGCGTCGCTGTTGACCGTGTCAGCCAGGACGCTACTGAGTTTTTCGGTGACATCGGCGGGCAGGCCAGCCGGCCCGAACATGCCGCTCCACGATTCATAACGATATCCGGGCATCCCCAGTTCGGCCAACGGAGCAACGTGTGGCATGGCGTCCAGGCGCTGCGGCGACGTCAGTCCCAGGACGCGTATCTGTCCGGATGTCACGAAGGGTTGGATGACCAGAGGATCAACCATCATGAAATCCAGTCGGCCTGCAACCAGGTCCGTGGTGGCCTGCGGCATACCAGGATAATTCACTGCCTGCGCCTGTATGCCGGTTTGCGCCTTGAGAAGTTGTGCGGCCACCAGACTGCCTGAATTGCCGGTTCCGTAATTCAGTTGCCCCGGATGGGCTTTGGCGTAACGGATCAGCTCGTCCAGTGAATTGACTGGCCTGTCGGCATTGACGACAAGCAGCAGGGGATTGGTTGTGATCTGGCCGATAGGACTGAAGTCACCGATTGGATCATAGCCCAGGTTCTTGATGAGGTAGACGTTGGCTGCATGTGAGGAGTTGGTTCCCAGAAACAGGGTATGGCCGTCGGCCGCTGCGTGAATCACGGTACGGGCGGCAATGACGCCCTGGGCACCCGGTTTAGATTCAACGACTACCGGTTGACCCAGTGCGTTGCTGAGTTTGTCTCCGAGATGGCGGGCCAGCATGTCCGAGGTGCTGCCGGCTGGAAATGAAATAACCAGGCGTACCGGTCGCGACGGAAAACGGGTGGTTGCCGCCCATGCACGGGCCAGTGGTAATCCTGCCGCCGCCAGAAGCAGGGTTCTGCGCTGAATGGTCATTTTTGTCTCCTTCAATGTGATGCCAGGCATCAAACCGGTGCTGCAGGCTGCCCTGGCTAGATGACAAGATGCTATTGGGCCACCAGTCCGGCCGCTTTGGTCAGGTTGCCCCAGACCTGGATCTGATCCTTGACGAAGTCGGCAAAAGCCGCTGGCGGCAGGTCGGCAGCAATCATGCCAATATTGTTCAGGTATTGTTGCGCCGCCTGGCTGGCCAATGCCTCCGAGAACGCTGCGTAGAGTTTTTGCGTGATCTCGGCGGGTAATCGGGCGGGGCCGAACAAGCCGATCCAGGAGGCATATTCGTAGTCCGGCAGCCCCTGATCTGCAATCGGCGTCAGGTCGGGAAACAAGGGCAGTTTCTGGCGTGATGTCAGGCCCAGCATCCGGATCTGTCCTGCTTCGACAAACTGCTTGATGATCATGGGGTCGGTCACCATGAAATCGAGTCGCCCTGCAAGAAAGTCATTGATTGCAATGGCATTGCCTGCGTAATTGACTGCCTGCGCTTTGAAGCCGGCCTGCGTGGTAAGCAGGTGTGTGGCGACCAGACCTCCAGTGTTGCCTGCGCCATAGTTCAACTGCCCCGAATGTGCCTTGCCATGTTCAATGAAGGCTTTGAGTGAATCAATCTTGCTGTCTGTTCTGACACACAAGACCAGAGGATTGGTCGTAAATCTCATAATAGGCGTGAAATCTTTGACCGGATCATAACCGGGCTTGCTGAACAGATAAATACTGGCAGCATGCGTGGAATTGGTGCCCAGCAGCAGCGTATATCCATCATTGGCTGCTTTTGTCAGCGACCGGGAAGCGACAACCCCCTGGGCGCCGGGCCGATTTTCTACAACGACAGGCTGGCCCAATTGACGGCTGACCGACTCTCCCAGCCGTCGGGCAATCATATCTGAACTGCCCGGCGCAAAGGGCGCGATGATCCGGATAGGCTGGTTGGGAAATGATGTCTGCCCCCGGGCTTGTTGCGCAACCATAGCAAATGCCGGTGCAGTGACAAGAAATTGTCTGCGAGTCAGGCTCATATATTGTCTCCTTGCTGTGTGCTGGGCTCTCTGTGCATTAGCAGACTAGGTCATGCCGATTCAACGCAACAATTTTTTCGCCCAGATCATGTTTTGTTTGATCAAATATTGCGATCTGACCGATGAAATGTCCATGGCGATTTCCGGGATTCGGTGTCCTGATTTGCAAATCGGTCATCTATGCAAGTTGTGTTTCGGGAATCGGGATACGGTCAGCGGAAATTTGACATGGACGTTGGCGCAATGAATTTCTTAAACTCAGTACAACAGATCAACGACAGGAGGAAGGCAACGTATGTCGACGGAACACCAGAACAGAGCAGCAGGCACTGCTCATACTGCACTTTTCATCAATAATGTAGCGCTGGCAGGACAAGGTGAGTCTATCCGGGTGGTCAACCCGGCCACAGAAGCACTGGTTGCCGATTTTCCCGGCGCCTCTACAGACCAGGTGGATGCAGCGGTCGCCAGCGCCGTCAATGCCTTTGAGCAAGATCGTTGGAAAAATCCACAGTTTCGCAAGGCGGTGCTGCTGCGCCTGGCCGATCTGGTCGAAGAGAACCGGGATGCGCTCATGGACACGCTCATCCAGGAGATTGGCACGCCGGTCAATCTGACGGCCAATCACATTGATACGCCGGTGGCGTTTTTGCGCTGGTTTGCGCAACAGGCGGTGAGTGATCGTACACGGCATCTGGGTTTCAATGCCGCCGGCACAGCAGTCAGCACGGTTGTCTATCGGCCTGTTGGGGTTGTTGCCGCCATTACTGCGTTCAACTATCCGTTGCTGATCGGGCTGACCAAACTCGGCGCAGCATTGGCAGCCGGCTGCACTACGGTATTGTTGTCTTCGCCGCAAGCGCCGCTGGCTGTTCTGCAACTGGGCAAACTTATCAGCCTTGCGGGCTTTCCTGCGGGCGTCATCAATATTCTGGCTGGCGGCGCCAAGGTAGGAGAAAGACTCACTGAACATCCGGGTGTGGCCAAGGTCAGCTTTACCGGTTCGGTCGATGTCGGGCGCAGGGTAATGCAGCAGGCGGCAACAGGCCTGCGCAGCGTGGTGCTTGAACTGGGCGGCAAGTCTGCCGCCATATTGTTGCCTGGCGTGGATTTTACTAAATACGCTTATTCCCTGCACGCACGATATGCACGCAATGCAGGGCAGGGCTGCGGCTCACCTACACGTATTCTGGTGGAAGTATCCAGGTATCAGGAATTCGTGGAGATTAGCCGGCAAGTTTATGGCCGACTGAAAGTAGGCGATCCCTATAGGGAGGATACGCTGCTGGGGCCGGTGATCAACGCCGCACAGCGGGACCGGATTGAAGAGGGAGTACGTGCGGCTGTGCAGCAAGGAGCGCAGGTGCTTGCTGGCGGAGGCCGCCCCGACATCGAAAAAGGCTGGTACGTGAACCCGGTGCTCATTGGTGGACTGGACAATAAAGCAACGCTGGCCAGACAGGAGATATTCGGTCCTGTATCGGTTGTGCTTACCTATCGGGATGTGGATGAAGCCATTGCTATTGCCAATGATTCGCCTTTGGGCCTGAAAGCTTATGTTTTTGGCGACAGGGCGCAGTGTTTGCAGATTGTTCCAAAATTGAACGTTGGCACCGTACAGATCAATGGCGGTAGCCCGTTACGACCGGATGCGCCTATGACTGGCTACAAGCATAGCGGTGTGGGTTCGGAATGGGGCGAGGATGGCTTGCGCGAATTCCTGCGGCCACAACATATTGATTGCGCACTAGGCTGATGTCGCCAACGAGCAAGGCGAACGGCCGATTGCCTCATTGCCTTGAACGGTAGAGCGAAATCATCCGTTTTTTGTGGAGACGGCCACTACAAAACACGCATGGACAGCCGATTGCGAACGTTCCTAGAATGGGACAACCGGTGCCTTATGGGGCATGCCCTATAAGAACCATTTGCAGCAGTTTCTGCCGTTAGTAGCAGGTATCCCGCTACCAGCATCGTTAATTCAGACAGGATGAGACAAAGAGCTATGACGACCGTATTAAAGCACAAAAGCCCGGAATCCCCGGCGGTAGCGGGAAATGATCAACGCGATTTTTCTGCTGTACTGGCAGATTTTATCTGTGGAGTAGATCCCGAAAATCTGCCCGATGAGGTTCGGCTGGCGGCAAGAACCGATATTCTGGATACGCTGGCCTGTGCCGTTGCCGGCTCCAGTGCACAGGGCGTGGGCGAGGTACGCGAACTGGTGACCGGCTGGGGCGGGGCACAGCAAGCTTCAGTCCTTGTGTATGGCGACCGGGTCCCGGCACATCATGCGGCATGGATCAACGGCATGATGGCCCACGCACGTGATTATGACGATACACACGATGCTGCGGTGCTGCACGCCGGAGTATCTGTGATCCCGGCTGCCCTGGCCGCTGCACAGCTGCGTGGCCAGGTTAGTGGTGCACAGCTTATGGCAGGGGTGGCAGTCGGTCTGGAGACGATCAGTCGACTGGGCACGGCGACAACCGTGAGTATTATTGAGAGCGGTTTTATGTATACCCCGCTTTTCGGGCACTTTGCCGCAACAGCGGCCGCCGCGAAAATTCTGGGACTGGATCGCAACCAGATTATCAATGCGCTGGGCATCAGCTATTCCCAAGTGGCAGGCAATCACCAAGTCACCAGGGACGCAGCGCTGACCAAACGCATGCAGCCGGGCTTTGCTGCGATGGCCGGCATCGTCTCGGTGCAGCTCGCGCAAAAAGGAATTCGGGGTGCGCAGGATACGTTCGAAGGCGCTGATGGCTTTTTTCGCGTCTATCTGCAGAATCGATATGATCCTGCAGTGCTGCGCGATGGGTTGGGCGAGCGTTATGCGTTTACGAAATTGAGTTATAAGCCATATCCCTGCTGCCGGTTCAATCATTGCGGCATCGAAGCGGCGCTTGAGTTGCGCGAAGTTCTGCAAGCGCCTCTTGCCGATATTGTTAGGATCCGGGTCGGCTTAAACCGCCAGGCCTATCAGGCCGTATGCACGCCCATTGAAGTGCGCCGCTCGCCGCAGACGGTTGTGCAGGCCCAGTTCAGCATCCCCTACACGGTCGCCACCGCGTTGATCGACGGATACGTGGGACTGGGACATTTCGGTCCTGATTTGCACAGCCGCAAGGACATTATTGCCCTGGCGCAGAAGGTGGATCCCTACGTCGATGATGACATCGAGCGTTCCCATGGACGCAACGTATCACCGGTTGCCATTGGCATCGAGCTTGCTGACGGGCGTACGGTTCGTCGACGAATCGATCTTCCTCTGGGGCATCCGGAACGGCCGATCCCGGCAGCGGCAGTGGCGGCCAAGACTGGCGATTGTTTCAAAGCCTCGGCGCGGCCATTTACAGCACATGCGCCCGAGGCCTTGAGCCAAATGGTTGGTGATCTGGATTCAGTAGTTGACATAGAGGAGATGTTGCGCATTGTGACGCAGACATCCTGAGCATATTAGTGGAAAATGGCCGATTTAATCAGAGCCGTCATATGAAGATATAAAGAACGAAGCTCAGATACAGAAAGAAGATTATATAAAGGAGACAAAGACATGACAAACATTGCCCGCACAGGTGCGCATGGCAGCAGAACGGCTTTCCTGGCCCTGGCTGCAGCAACCATTGTCCTACCCCTGCTGTTTGGCGGGCGCGCGCAAGCCGCCTGGCCTGACAACCCAATCAAAATAGTGGTTCCCTTTGCGCCTGGCGGTAGCAATGACATTATGGCGCGTCTGATTGCAAGCAAATTGGGCCCCAGAATGTCCACTTCGGTGGTGGTAGAGAATAAGGGCGGATCGGGCGGAACAATTGGCACGGAATATGTGGCGCGGTCCAAACCTGACGGCTATACACTGCTGTTTGCTTCTACCTCCATTACCACCAATCTGGCGACCGCCAAGGTCTTGCGTTATGACCTGGAGAAAGACCTGGAGCCTATCGGCACCATTGCAACCAGTCCTTTTGCAGTTGTTGTCTCCAATGAGTTGCCAGCAAAAACGTTCAAGGAATTTGTTGACCTGGCGCGCGCCAAACCGGGTAGCATCAACTATGGCTCGGCCGGTGTAGGCGGGATCAACCATTTGGGCACGGCTCTGCTTGCACACGACGCCGGAATCACCTTGACACATATTCCCTATAAAGGCATTTCGCTGGCGTTTACTGACCTTGCTGGCGGTGAGCTGCAAATGTTGCTGCCGACCGTGGCCTCATCGGTGCAGCAGATTCGGGATGGGCGAATGCGTGGTCTGGCGGTCACAGGCGCCAAGCGATCACCTTTGCTACCCGAACTGCCAACAGTATCGGAAGCCGGATTGCCTGGTTTTGAACTGGAAGCCTGGTTTGGTCTGCTGGGACCTGCGGGGATGCCACCGGCCGTGGTTGAGCGTCTCAATCACGAGCTCAATGCCGTACTGCAGTCGGCAGACGTGCGCAAAATGCTGGAGCATGAAGGTGCCGCGCCCACACCGGGCGGACCGCAAGTGCTTAAAAAGCTCGTGAGTTCCGAAATCGTACGGTGGAAAAACCTGATCAAAGAAGCTGATATCAAAGTTCAGTAAAACTTACATGAAAGACAAACCGGCAGTGTTTGCTCATCGCTGAAATCCCGTCGCGCGTTGCTCGCGCATGGATGCAGGATGTTACTGAACACTGCTCAACCTGGAGAGTGATTTGAGCAAGACCCCTACACCCGATGAAAAAAAACCAACCATCGATGCCAGCGACGCACCGCAGATCATCCCGCTGATCATCGGAAACGAGCGCCGGGAGACGCAGTTGCAGCATGAAGTCCGGGATCCTTATCGGGGGGACATAGTGGCTTACGCACCCGTATCCAGCAAAAGCGACTGCGATGCTGCGCTGGAAGCGGCGTACCGGGCCAAAGTAACCATGGGCGCCATGCCAGGGCATGAGCGGGCCGCGCTGTTGCGCAGGGCCGCGCAGAACGTCGAAGCGATCGCCGAGCAGGCGGCAAGAGCGATGACACGTGAAAGCGGAAAGGCGCTCAAAGACAGTCTGACCGAAGTACGGCGCTCTGCCGATACCTTACGGTTATTTGCCGAAGAGGCGGTGCGGATACAGGGCGAACATATTCCCATGGATGCCACGGCCATCAGCGCCGGGAAGCTGGGCATGCTTTTGCGGTTTCCGGTTGGTGTCGTGGCGGCCATTACACCCTTTAATGCGCCTGTCAATCTGACGGCGCACAAACTGGGGCCAGCACTGGCGGCAGGCAACAGTATTGTGCTCAAGCCCTCGCCGAAAGCGCCGCTCTCATTTCATCTTTTCGTAGAGGCTGTTGCTGCAGCTGGCTTTCCTGCCGGCACGATCAATACGGTGTATGGGGACGAGGCGGCGGCGCAGATCGTCAAGGACCCACGCGTGGATTTTGTCAGTTTTACCGGTTCAGTGGCGGTAGGCAAGCTGATTCGCAATTCGGTCGGCATGAAGCGAGTCACGCTGGAACTGGGTGGCATCGGTCCTACTTTCGTGCATCGCGATGCCGATATGGAAGCGGCAGCACGTGCCTGCGCGCGCAACGCCGTAGCGGTAACGGGCCAGAGTTGTGTGTCGGTCCAGAACGTTTTTGTTCATCAGGATCTTTATGCTGTGTTCACCGACGCGGTATGCCGTGAACTGGATACGATCCGTTTTGGTGATCCCATGGATATGAATACCGATGTGGGTACGTTAATTGACGAAGCGGCCGCCATTCGCGTGCAAACGATGATTGACGATGCCATCAGTCAGGGTGCGGAGCCATTGCGAGGCGGAGCACGCAGGGGGGCGCAACTGCCGGGTACGGTTCTGGTGAATACCAAAGAAAATATGGATGTCATCGGAAAAGAGATCTTCGGGCCTGCCATGTCTATCCAGCCTTATCGGGACATCGAGCCGCATTTTGCGGCGATCAGTGAAAGCCCGTACGGGCTGCAATGCGGCATTTTTACCAATTCGCTTGACCTTGCGCTCTCGGCTGTCAGAAATATCCGGACTGGTGGGGTGATTGTGAATGGGACCTCGCGCTGGCGGTCCGATCAGATGCCTTATGGTGGCGTCAAGGATAGTGGTATGGGCCGCGAAGGGTCCCGATATTCCACGCAGGACATGACCGAAGAGCGTTTCGTCGTTTTCAACTGACAACGAGATGCGGCATTGGCTATTAGTCAATGTAAACAGAATAACCAATGTAAATAGAATCAGGAGAACGCCGAATGAAGATGACTGCTGCAGTGATGTATGAACAGGGATTGCCCACACCTTATGCCGAAAGTGGTCCGTTCAGGATCGAAGAAGTGGACCTGGAAGGCCCAGGCGAGGGGGAAGTGCTGGTTGAGGTGCGTGGGGCTGGACTGTGCCATTCGGATCTGTCGCAAGTTGCAGGCATTCGCAAGCGAACACTGCCCGTGGTGGGCGGACACGAGGGCGCGGGCATCGTACGGGAGATAGGCAAGGGCGTGACACAGTTCAAAGAGGGCGATCATGTTGTCATGACAGTGGTGGCCGGCTGCGGCTGTTGCCGCCCGTGTATAGAGAATCGTCCCGTTCTGTGCAACGGAATCACCGCGTCGCGCTCGCAGGGACTGCTTGCCAACGGCATGAGTCGACTGAGTCGCAACGGCAAGCCGATTTATCATTACAGTGGGGTGTCGTCCTTCGCGCAATACGCGATTACCTTACCGGGGTCTTTGATCAAGGCTGATTGCGCAGTGCCGCTGGATGTGGCCGCCATGTTTGGCTGTGCGGTTGTTACGGGCGCTGGCAGTGTATTTAATGCAGCGCAAGTCAAGCCAGGCCAACATGTTGCCGTTTTCGGACTGGGGGGCGTAGGCCTGAATGCTGTCATGGCAGCCAAGATATCCGGCGCATCGGAGATTATCGGTGTCGATATCAATGAAAGCAAATTTTCGCTGGCCCGTGAGCTCGGTTGCACCCGTACTATTTCAGCGTCGTCCCCCGATCTGGTTACTGAAGTGAAAGACTTGACTGGCGGCGGTGTGGACTTTGCCTTCGAAGTGTCAGGCAGCAAGGCTGCCATGCAGTCTGCCGTTGCGCTGACCCGCAAGGGAGGGCAGGTCGTTTGCGTCGGATTGGGGGCTTTTGGCGATATGTACCAGTATGACCACGCCTTGTTGGTTGCCGAAGAAAAAGTTTTCAGGGGCTCTTTTATGGGAAGCTGTGTGCCAGAACGGGATCTGCCACGCTACTTGAAATTTTTTCAGGACGGAAAAATGCCAGTGGACAAACTAAAGAGTGGCACCATGAGTTTTGATCAGTTGAATCACAATCTGGATTTGCTTGATCGCGGCGAAGTTGTCAGACAGGTACTGCTGCCGCATGGTTAATGGTCCGATGGCAGTAGGGCGCGTTTAACGAGACGATGTTATTGGTAGACACTCGTGAAATACGACCTTATCACGATCATGCTGGTCTTCAAGCAAGATAGCGCGGGTCACCTCGGTTGTTCGCGCCACTTATGCAGATTTCATGCATTGATCCGGAGCTCAATCATGGTTGTAACGTTAGTAAGCAGTTGCGCTACAAAACAGCACTTCCATTACCGGCAGCAGGGTGCATTGACTGATGTCGTTGCAAACTTATTCAAGCTTCAAACCAATATTCTTGGCCACACGTGCCCACTTGGCCATATCCTGCTCCATGTATTTTTCTGCGGCAGCCGCGTCTACAGCGCCGGGACTCTCAATGCCCATTTCTGTCATTTCGTTGGTAAAGCCACGATCACTGACAACAGCTTGCGCAGCATCGTGAAGTTTGTTAAGCACGGGTGCAGGTATTCCGGCAGGAGCAAGCAGGAAAAGCACTGTCTCAGAAATAAGATCCGGATAGCCTGATTCTGCCGTTGTAGGCACCTCTGGCAATACTGATAGGCGTTTATTGCTGAATACGGCAAGGATCTTTTCCTTGCCGTCGCGATAATGCGGAAGATTGGGTACTGCGCTATCGAACAGCGCATGTATCCGGCCGGCCAACAGGTCCTGGATGACTGGAGCGCTGCCCTTATACGGGACATGCAATATCTTCAATCCGCCGGCCTTGTCCTTGAAGAACTCGCCGCAAAGATGCGAGATCCCGCCAATACCGCCCGATCCGTATGTATAGTCGTTAGGATGATTCTTTACGAGCTGGATAAATTCAGCAAGATTATTGGCAGGTACGTCTTTGGCCGTCACCAGGACCATGGGTTGAATCGCCAATATGCCTATCGAATCGAAGTCTTTCCTTGGATTATATTTGAATATGGCATTGGTGGCAGGCCCGGCAGTGACATTGCTCGAGGTGCCGACCATCAGGGTATATCCATCCGGCTTCGCAGATGCCAGCATGCTACCCGCAATACTACCTGCGGCCCCATCCTTGTTTTCTACAACGATCACCTGATTTAAGTGCTTGCCGAACTTTTCGGCAAATTTTCGGCTGAAAACATCGGTCGACCCGCCAGCGGAAAAAGGTACCAAAAGGCGGATGGGCTTTTCCGGAAAGGTTGGTTGAGCACAGGCGAGCGCGCCAGAAAGTAACGAACTTAACAAAATTCCTGCTGCTACAACGGACTTATTAATCATGTCTGCTCCTCGCTTATTTATAGTTAAAAGTAGAATGTCAAACTTATGAGTTGCTGCGCGTCCGGTAAGGTGGGACGATGATGGCTTCGGCAATCGATGGACGTACGGGAAAATTACATAAACTTGTTTAACCGCAGTCCGGTTCTGCCGATTTGCTCACGTAGCGATTGTTCTGGTATCCACTCCTCAAACCAGCGTATGGTGTCCCTGAAGTTGAACGTTCCTTCGTACGATGACCACGGACAATCGCTTCCCCACACCATTCGTTCAGCGCCTGCCTGGGCCAGATAAAATCTGGCTAACGCTTTCATGTCGACGCCCGTGGTGCGATAGGGTGCAGAAAGCTTGACCCAGGTTCGCCCATTCTGAAGCGCCGCCTGTATGGCAAGTCGTCCAGGATCGTTCTGGCCAAAGCGTGGTTCGGGTACACCGAAATGATCAATCACAAGCTTTACACCAGCCTTGTCCAGCAGTGGGACCAGCTGAGCCAGCCTCTCGGTTTCCGCCAGTATATGGACATATAAATCAAGATCGCGGATGCGACGCAAAAGGCGTTGATATTCCGGTTGAGAAAAATCCGGTATGGCGGGATATCGCCTGAGAGAATAGCGGATCCCAACGATGCCATGATCAGCCAGGTGGCGAAGGCCAAGTGCATCGATTGATGGTTCTACAATCGCTGTGCCGCGCAATCTGGGGTGGTTGTGTAAAATTTCAAGCGTGTAATCATTGTATGACCCCAGAAAACTTGGCGCCGTAATTACTCCGAACAAGACCCCTTCGTCGTCCAGAATCCGAAAGTAATCGTCAACTTCAAAGCTATAGCCGGGTTCAAAAGTGGCGCCGGTCACAAGCGGCATGTCCTGAACGTACAAATGGGCATGCGTGTCTATCACAGGAGACCAGGGCGCGGAATCTGCCAGTGCCGATGTAGCGGTCATTGTTTTGTACCCTTATACGACACACCTTCGCTGATTACCTTTTTCAGCTGATCACAACGGGCACGGGCGCTTGTCATCAGGTAAAGCAGATCGTTCCCGGCCGATACGTAGCGGGCGCCCAACCCGATAAAGTCTGCCAGCAGTTCAGGCTCGCCAGAAAGACCGCCTATTCCCACGTGTTTGCCATGCTTTCGGGCAACCGCAATTGTGTGCTCGAATGCTTCACGCACTTTTGGGTGATGAAACTGGCCGTGGATACCCATTTGCGCACAGAGGTCATTTGAGCCAATGAACAGAATGTCTACACCCTCGACTGCTGCTATCTCATTCGCATTTTCGATAGCTTCGGGGCTTTCCAGCATGGTTAGTACAGTAGTGTTGGCATTCATGAGTTCCCTGGCTTGTGCATGAGGCACATTCTGAAATTTAAGGTGCGGCAGGCCAAACGTGACAGACCGATCGCCGTAAGGTGGAAATTTTGCCGACCTGACAATCATCTGCGCCTCCTCTCGGGTATTGACGTGCGGTGCAATAATGCCCATGGCGCCAGCATCCAGATACCGGGATACATATTCCGGGCCGTACGCAGGAACACGCACAAACGGCGTGATGCCAACAGCGATCGCCGCCATGCAGATTTGACTGGTGTCGTGTAGTGAAAACGAAGAGTGTTCTACGTCCACATACATCGTGTCATATCCGCAGGTATGCGCCAGTTGGGCGACTTCGACACTCTGTACCAGGCGGACCTGAAACGAAAGTACCGTTTCATCCCGGGCCAGTTTTTCCGTTACGTTGTTTTGAATTAAATTGTTCAATGGTGCTCCTTTGGGTGCGACCCCTATCGTGTTCACGCTTGTGTGGTTTCTGTTTGTGAAATGATGATGTCCGCTGGCGCGAGCGCCTCGTTATTCAATGTTTTGAGCATGTTTCCGAATGCATGTCTGCTTACGTGTTCTACGTTGTCAAGTACGCCTCCACCAGCGTGTGGGGTCGCCACAACGTTGTCCAGTTGAAGTAACTTGCTATCGGCAGGCAATGGCTCCGACTCGAATGAATCGAGCCCGGCTCCCAGCAATTGGCCGTTGGTCAATGCTTCCAACAGAGCATCTTCATCCACGAGTCCGCCTCTGGCGGTGTTGATAAGAATGGCATTTTTCTTCATTTTTGCCAGCGCATTGGCATCAATAATGTGACGAGTGGACTCTGTAAGGGGGGTATGAATGCTCAGTACATCGCTTTGGCTTAGAAGATCGTCGAATGAAACAGCCTGGGCGTTAAGTTTCGATTCAGTTTTCGAGTCTGCTTTTTTTATGTCGTGGTATATAACCTTGACATCGAATCCCTGAAGGCGTTTTGCGACCATTCTTGCAATGGCGCCAAAACCCAGCAGGCCAACGGTTTTTCCCCCTAATTGATAACAGAACGAACGCATTTGGGGTTTTAGCCATTTGCCATTACGCAGGTTACGATCTGCATAGGGGATGCGGCGGTAGACCGACAGCATCAGACCCACAGCCAACTCCGCCACCGGACTGGCATTGGCCCCGGCAGTGATACTGACTGGAATACCCCTTGCTTTGGCTGCTGCAAGATCTATTTTATCGACACCGATTCCCCACTTTTGTATCAGGCGGGTGCGTGACGCATTGTGAATGATCTTCTGGGTGAGGGGCAAACCTCCCACTAGCAAAAAATCAGCATCCGAAGCCAGGCGAAGATGTTCTTCTTCCTCCAGGCTCTGTGCGAACCGTATTTCAAAATTGTCCGGCAACACACTTTGCATCGCAGCTTGTACGTTTGGCGCGAAGGTATCCAGACAACTGACAATATAAGTAGACATTGAAAAATTCCTTGTTCTGATCAGGAAAAGATCAGGCATAAATGATTGATGGTTCAGGCGGCGGGTGTCAAAGGCGCGCCGGCGAGCATAATTCGGTACAAGTACCGTTTTTCGCCGGGTTCGTAATCTGCTGTGGCCGAATGCATGACACTCCGGTTGTCCCACATCACCAAATCGTCCGGTTGCCAGACATGCCGGTACTCATACTTGCTTTGTGTGGAGTGATCCATTAGTTGCTTGATAAGGTCAAATGCTTCGTCGTCATCCATGTCTATAATCCGCTCAATATGCGCGGTGTTCAGATACGCCGCCTTTCGTCCGTTTTGCGGATGAACCAGAACCAGTGGCTGTATGGCTTGTGGCAGGTGTTTTTTTTCTTCTTCTGTCAGTTCGACTTTTTTGCGCGGACTGCGACTGCTTTTGAAAACATGCAAAGCCCGCAGTCCTTCGATTTTTTTCTTGAAATCATCAGGCAGATCATCGTAACTGGCATGCATATTGACGAATCGTGTATCGCCGCCTTTGCTGGGTAGGGTGACCGCTTTCAGTACAGTCGCGATAGGCGGGGCATAAAAATTCGAATGATCGGTATGGAACTGTTCGCCACGAACCAGACGGGTGCCGCCGGGTTTATCGGTATCCTCGCTAGATATAAAACCGACTAATGGCACCTCCGGCAAAGTGAAGCGTGCAACTTGCTGCGGCAGGATATCGCCGAATTGCCGTCCCGCTGCAAGAAATGCTTGCGGGCTTAGTTTTTGCCCGCGAAAAACCAGGACGGCGCGCTGGGCAAATTCCTCTTTGAGCCTCGCTAGTAGTTCCGGCTCTAGCGGTTCGCGTAAATCGACTCCTACAATTTCCGAACCCGTATCAGGTGATATGTGAGAGATTTCTATCGTCATTGCAATTTCCATTAAGTTTAAAAAAATCCGGGCAGAGCCAGATTGATGACAAATGCGATTCGAATATTCGAGGCGAAACTATGAGGTCATACTAGTTGATCAAACAATAAAAATACATTAAAAATTCATTCACGATATAATTTCACACATATGTAGTTTTAGGTAGAGATTAATGGCAACTGAAAACGTGAAGTCGGCCCACCGGGTGTTCAAGATTCTTGAAGTATTCAGCCGGGAGCAACGCGCCTTGTCTGTCGCGGAAATTGCACTGGAGTGCGACTATCCTCAATCGAGTACGTCTGCACTGATGCGAACGATCGTGGAACTTGGTTACCTGAGCTATGACCGGGTCAACCGAACCTATCGTCCGACCTTGCGTCTTCCATTGCTGGTTAACTGGGTCAGCACCAGTTTATTCAAGGGCGATGAAATCCTGCAGCTGATGCAGGAACTCAGTGAGCGGACCAACGAAACCATTCTCCTGTGTGCAGAAAACGGTCGCTATGCCAGATACATTCATCTCATTGAAGCCACCGGATCTTTACGGTTGCATGCGGTGGCGGGTGATGTCCGACCCTACACGCAGACGGCGACGGGGCTGACGCTGTTGAGTACTTGGGATAGCCGTCGTCTTGCCGGGTTCATTCATCGGGCAAATAGCGAAGAACAGGATCCGGTCCGTCGTGTCGACTTATCGGCGTTGATCAAGAAGTTGGAAACCATACGCCAGGATGGTTATGCGGTTTCTTTGGGGGGATATATCAGGGGAGGGGGCGCCGTTGGAGTGCTTTTGCCGAGACAAAATGATGAACCGCCGATGTCGATCGGTATCGGCGGGCCGCAAGCCAATGTAGTGGAAAATTCTGACTCCTGGGTAAAGCTGATGCGGACATTGATACCGAAGTATTTCTCCAGCCGAGACGCAAATACGTGAATCGGTCTAAGTGTCGTAAATTTTTTAGTTGACGCGTGTGCCAATGCTTGTGTTCACCTATTTACGTCGGTTCAAGAAAAATCGATATGAGCTTTCAGCTAAAACATTAACAGCAGTCTGTATGTTTGGATACAATTCGCAGAAAGAGAAATCATAATGCTTTTTAACAAAAAATTTCTTACTTTGTAGGTATCGTTCCCATACACGATATGCTGCGTCTATCTTTGGACATTTTGAGATAAATCTGTTCAAGAAAGCCCAGTAGCTCAATGCGTCACAGCGTTCGTAGTTGTGCCTCGAATGTCTCATCCTGTGATGTGCCGATGGCGGACCGGGAGTGTCCCACCTAACCCTGAACGAGGTCTTTCTCTTCACAGCACAATACATGCCTATGTTCGGGAAGCAACAAATGTAATCCCAGGATGTCTTCAAACCAGTCGATGATTTGTAGTTCGTACTCGCTTTTGAATGATTCAATCCAGTGCAACTTAAACCCATGTTCAAACCTGACTCGCAAAATCGGTGCGCAGCTTACGCCAGCCCATTTTGGACAAGTTCCGAGTGCTCCGGGATGTAGCTGCCTTGTTTTATCATACGAGGCTCCTTTATGGCATGCGTATTAGACTCGGGTTCACCTTGTAGCCAGGTTGTTCTGTGGCGGCCAAACTAGCTTGCACGTATCGTTCCAGCCCAAGCACAAGCTGCCTACGATGGGCCAGGTGAATACTTGTCGTATTCGTACGCGAAAGCCCTCAGCGTTGCTCTTCTTGCACGATCAGACGCAGGGAAATATGCATATTTCAAAGTTCCCGTATGTCAAGTCATTCAATGACAATAGCCATATGTAAATAGTTCATCCGATTATGAAGCACTATTCCAGTTTTTAAATTAGATACGATACGTAATAAATAAATATACGATTCGTATATTTATATGCTAGCATATAAATAAGTCGATTACCTATAATTCTAATTTTTTAAAATGGAGATTAGTATGTATCAGCGAAAAATGACAGGGGGGCTGTTGCGCCGAACAGAAGTAAGTTCTTACCATTCGTCATGGAGAATGCTTTTGCCAATGATCGTCTTTTTTCTGCTCTGCTATACGGTGAAGCCGGGCGTGGTACATGCTCAGAACTATCCTGATCACATACTAAAACTCATCGTTACAAGCAGCCCTGGTGGTCCGCAAGATGTGCTGATTCGCCCAATCGCTGAAAAAGTTGGCCAGATACTTGGGCAGTCGGTTGTGATTGACAACGTCCCGGGAGCTAATACGTTGATTGCTGCCAGGCGGGCAGCGCAGTCGTCTCCTGATGGATATACACTATTTTTGGCAGGGGCAAGCGCGCTATCGTTAAATCCAGCGTACAGGAAAGATCTCAAATACGATCCTGAGAAAGATTTTTCTCCAGTATTGCTACTCGCATCAAGCTCGTACGTTCTTGCCGCTAGAGCGGGTCTAGGAGTCAATAACGTAGCCGAGCTGATTGAGCTAGCCAAAAAGCGGCCGGGAGAAATTAAGTACGGAATGAGTGTGGGTTCCCCGTCTCATTTTGCAGGATTGATGTTATCGAAAGTGGGAGGAATTGATTTATTGGCAGTACCTTACAAGGATGTTGCGCAGGCTATGAACGACGTGCAAGGCGGCGAGGTGGATTTTGTCTTTACCCCTGTGACGACCGTAGAGCACCTTATCGGGCAGAACAATATTGTCATCTTGGGTGCTGCGGCTGACGAGCGGCTATTACCATTGCCCACTGTTCCGACACTTTCAGAGCAAGGTTACAAAGACGTTTGGGCCAAATCTTGGTATTCGATTGTCGTTAGATCGGGAACACCTGCTTATGCGATCAAGAAGCTAAACGAAGCTTTCAACCATGCGCTCAAAGATCCGGAAATAAAGGAGCGAATGGATCGACTTGGGTTCAATCGCCATGGTGGCACCACCGAGCAATTGGCGACATACATACGGGATCAAGCGCCCGTGTACAAAAAAATTGCACAGGAAGCAAATTTACAGGTCGATTAGATACGCATAGCGACTTTAGTCGCTGATCGCGAGCTGCATCGGCTTTTATTGTGAAAGTTACGGAATTATCTGACTCTCATAATTTTTACTCAACCATGATTATTACTATAGGTATTTTGGATGACTAGATATCCTGCTGTCGTAAATGAAGATATGTCTTGGGAACAGCGACGCGCTGTGAACGCGGTGTCGCAGCGTCGCAAGCCTTCGGTTTCGTCGCAGGGCGGCGTTGCGGGACCATTCGTTCCACTTGTGCACGTTCCTGGAATACTCGACCGGCTTCAGTATCTTGGCGAGTTCTGTCGGTTCAACACATCAATCTCCGCGAAACTCAGGGAGCTAGCGATTATCATCACGGCCCGACATGTTGCTGCACAGCTCGAGTTTCATGTACATGCAATGGAGGCACGCGAGTTTGGTCTGGCTGACGATGTGATCGATGCTATAGCGAATCAGCAAACTCCCGCCAACATGGATGCCGATGAGGCGTTAATCTACGACTTTTGCATCAGCTTGTACGCGGAAGGCCGTATATCTGATGAACTGTTTGATCGTTTCGACCAGCGATTCGGAAGAGCTGCTGCCATCGATCTCATCGTTACCTGCGGCTATTATGCGACGCTGGGCATGGTTCTTAACGTATCGAAAGCTGCAACCCCAGCTTTTCTAGAAGGGTTTGAACCCGCATTCTCTCTTACTAATGATTGAAAGGTCCTATGCGCTATCCTATTTTGACTACTGAAAACATGATCCCTCGCCAGCGCGAGGTCGCAGCCGCAATCGAGCGGCGCAGTCCAGGCGGCATCAATGGACCCTATGCGGCAATGCTGTATTCTCCTGAAATGGCCGATCGGGCTCAGTTACTGGGAGAATTCCTTCGTTGTGGCTTGCGTATTCCTGAACGGCTCCGTATTCTGGCCGTAATCGTGGCTGTAGCGAGACATCGTAGCGATGATGTTTCAGCTTTCGTCTCGTTGCACTCCGTTTTGAACTCTGGCTTGTCTCATGACATAATCCAGGCGCTCGCGAAGGGGCGGCCGATTCAAGCTATGGCGGAGGACGAGAAGGCCGTGTACTCCTTCAGTTCAGAGCTTGTTCGAACCGGACGTGTGAAGGATGAGACTTACGACCTGCTTGTTAGTGAACTGGGGCGCGAGGCTGCACTTGAGCTGGTCGCGGTCTGCGGCTATACCGCATTATTGACCAATGTACTCAACATTACACAGACCTCAATTCTACCAGAAGGGGCTGCGGAAATAATTTAGGTGTTCTTTACCAACGCTCGAAAAATGCCACCAGAAATCACAAAAATCCAAGATGGATGCCAACGCTTGCTTGGCATCCAAAGCCTTTATTATTCAAGGGTATGATGAAATAACCAGGGAGCAGGCAGCCCGAACCGATGACAATCGGGGGTACCTAAAAAGTACCGGGGTGTGCTCTGCCATCGACCTGTTGGCATCGTCGGGACTGAGAGGATGCCTGTGCGCGCTGAGCATGAATGTGCAGACGGCGTCAAATTCGCGAGTTGTTCTGAGTCGACCTAATGGTTGTGTTTGGATGCGTTCGAACAATGCAGGTTCTGGTGTAGTGTCTGGCGCTGTGAGAGCGGCCGTCGAGAAGGGTGGGCATTACGAACATTCGTCTTATCGCGGCCGCAAGTCAATATGCAGGAAATTGCAGAATTCTTAGCAGCGTTGGTGCGCACATTGAAACCCCAATATTTTCTCAATCAAGATGTCAGTACTTGATTTGGGCTGTTGCTGGGGCTCCCGAGTGAGTTGCGTATTGCATTGATTTTGACGACATCATGTCTACCCTCCAGCCTAGAAGAAATCAGTTAGTCACCTTGATAGACATTAGTTAATTTGTATTTTGTTGCGCTCGATTACCGGTTTCCAGCGCTTGATTTCCTCCTTGACAAAGGTTTTATATTGTTCCGGTGTACTGGCAATAACCTCTATCATGTTATTTCCCAGTGCTTTGGTCACTTCAGGGTCGCGAAGCGCTTCGATGACCACTTTACTCATCGTATCGATCAGTGGTTTTGGCGTTTTTGACGGCAGCACAGCGGCTATCCAGCCGGAGCCGACGACGTCTGGGAAACCTTGCTCAGCCAGCGTCGGCACGTCGGGCAGAAACGCGGAACGCTCTGCAGAGGAAATACCCAGCAGATTAACTTTGCCTGCCTTAACCTGAGCAAGTGCAATGAAAGCGGGAAGGCAGGCAATTTGGACGTCTCCGCGTATGACTGCCGTCAGAGCGTCTGCGCCTCCTGGATATGAGACGGGTTCGAGTTTGGTGTCGCTAACCTCTAGTAGTCTAACCATGAGCAGGTGTGAAAGCGACCCGGTTCCGACTAGTGCGTAGTTATACTTCATCGGATGCTTCTTAAATTCAGCAATCACATCTGGCAGACGATTGGGCGTTATGGATTTAGTAGAAACGAGCAACTGAGGTTGACGAACCGCCAGTGTTAAAGGAGCCAGATCGTGTACGGGATCATAAGGCATTGATTTGCGCAAAAACATGTCGTGCGCAAGCGGTCCGGCGACACTCAAGCCAAAACTGTATCCGTCCGGTTTGCTGCGGGCAATTTCGTTTGTTCCGATCAAGCCGCCGGCGCCAGGTTTCGACTGCACGATAAAAGGCTGCCCCAGACGTTCCTGCAGTTTTGTACCAATTAATCTACCGAGAAAATCGGATGTGCTACCCGGCCCGTATGGATCGATGATACGTACCGGTTTCTCGGGCCAGTTTTCCGCATAACTTGGATGACAGCTAATAAGAGAAATCACCAATAATAAGTGGCCTACTGACGGAATTCTCATGTTTGTGCCGGCACGGTTGTATCCAGAAATGGCTTGGTACCTTCAAGCGTCGTCCGGTGCATAAGCCTCTTGGCTGGCAGGTAGTCATTCAATGCCCTGTGAAAAACACAACGGTTGTCCCACATTGTCAATGACCCAGGCTGCCAGCGCACGCGACACTGAAATTCTGCCAGATTCATCTTCTGATAGATAACATTCAAAATGGCGCTGCTTTCGTCGTCATTCAGTTCTAAAATTTTTGTCGTGAAAATGGGGTTTACAAATATGGATTTTCTTCCTGTTTCCGGATGAGTGGTTACAACCGGGTGGACAGCCTTTGGCCCGTCATCGCTCGTAAGGTACGATTTCTTGTAATTTGCGCCAATATGCTCGGCGTGCATCGTTTCGAGCAGACTCTGCAATGGCTTGGAAAGTGATTCGTAAATTGCATATCCACTGACAAACATTGTATCGCCGCCGATGTCCGGCAATATCTTTGCATACAGATGGCTGGCCTTTGGTGGCTTTTCCATGCACGACAGATCAGAGTGCCACCGCTCACCTTCGACGAAATACCCCGTTTTTTCTTCAGGCGTAACTATCAGTACTTCTGGTATGCCAGGTACAAACTTGTGACTCGACGCCGTAGGATGCACGATGGTAACACCGAAGTTTTTTGAGTATTCAACATGCTGCTCCGGTGAGAGTTCGACATCCCGAAGAACCAAAACAGAGTGTTTGAGAAAGGCGCTTCTAAGTTGCTCTATTTGCTCCTGGCTGCGATCTGATCCCTGAAACCCGAACACCTCGGCGCCAACGTAACGTCCCAGCGGCCTGATGATTAGAGATGTTTGCTGAGTATCCATATCATTTCCTTTATCCGTTGATTACGGTCTAGTTGAACTCGCCAGAGCAAGCTCTCAGTGCATTAATAATAAATTTAAACATCGAGTTATACATACATTATGTAATTAAATAATATACATAACGTATATAAAATTGCAAGTGTTATTTAGTGAAAATATTAGAGGAAGCGCGATATCTTGTTTTTTACACATACGTTGATTCGTTTATTGCAATAAAAATTCTCGTTGCTCATTTACTCAAAACACCTATTAAAGTAATGTAATTTAATTACATATTGTATTTACATAGCTACATATCGTATATATAATTGTTTATCGAATTTTGAAAAATGCATACCGTCTGATTCATTGAAAGAGCCGGACAGTTGAGCTATTTGCGGTAAATGTGGAATAACAATTGCGTTGTTTTTTTGATAGGATCACAAAATGGAAATAAATAGCAAGCCACCGATGACTGACCCGTTGCCGATTTTTGATAATGCACAATCGTGGTACGGGCCCGAGATGAGCGCTCGGACTGAGTGGATATACGAGCTTGACGATAGCGAAATTGATGAAATCAGCCAGGCGGTTGACGCTTTTGATAAAGCTCAGATAGATCTTGTCAAAATGCAAAAAGCAGATTTCAAACTGAGAGCCCTTGCAAGCCGCCTGGAAGGCATACGGCAGGAACTGCTTCAGGGGCGCGGATTTGTGCTGTTGCGTAATGTTCCGGTGGAGCATTTGACTTTGCAACAGGCTGCGTCTGCATTTCTCGGAATTGGATTGCATCTCGGTTTACCCGTATCGCAAAATGGGAAAGGCCACATTCTTGGGCACGTGAAGAATGTGGGCGCGGACTTCACTGATCCTGAAACACGCGGATATCAAACAAATGCGCAGCTCGCATTCCACACGGACTATTCCGATCTCGTTGGCCTGCTCTGTCTGAAAACGCCGAAGTCGGGCGGTGAATCAAGTTTGGCGAGTTCTACAACGGTTTGGAACGAAATGGTAAAGCGCGACCCTGAATTGGCTCGTTCCTTAACGGAACCGGTCTGCTATACCAGATGGGGGGAGATCGCGCCAGGCGAACGCAGATACAACGAAGTCCCTGTATTTACACCATGCAATGGCCGGATGATCACCTTCTTCAATGCTCGCCGTACCATTATGAAGGCGCAGGCATTTCCGGAAGTGCCAAGAATTACCGATAAGCAATTGGCGGCCCTCGATTTGCTGGAAAGCATAGTGCACGATCCGCAAATTCACATGGATATGGAGTTACATCTTGGGGATATGCAGTTTCTATGCAATCACTACTTACTGCATACCCGCAAAAGCTATGAAGATTGGCCGGAGATGGATCGACGGAGGCACCTTCTGCGCCTGTGGCTTGCGGCTGAAGAAGGGCCAATGCTTCCTGCGTTTATGACTGACTTTCAAGGCAGCACGGCAAATGGGCGACCTGCTGGGATTCATGTGAATGGCGTATCATTGAATGCGCCTTTGGATGTAATCTGAATGTTTAGCATCAGTGTCTGATGTATTTAACATTTACTTATCACGTGAGCCTTGCCTTATGCCTATTCAGTGAGGCCATAGTAGCTATGGTCATAGGCGGCTCGTCAATACGTTCTTAATACAAGCGAGATTCATCATGCGAAAGTTGCCGTTAATTGTTGTACATTTTGCGCTTGCGCTCGTTCCCGCCTTTTCACAGGCAGCGGATTCGGCTGTTACACAATTGTATCCGGACAAACCAATCAGGTTGATCGTGCCCTTTGGCGCTGGTGCGAGCACCGACACCGTAGCGCGTTTAGTCGCGCAGCATCTTGGAGAGGCGCTAAAGGAATCTGTCATTGTTGAGAATCGGCCAGGCGGGAACGGCACCATCGGTGCTAGAACGGTTCTTAATGCGCCCGCCGATGGATATACCATTCTGGCATCCGGAAGTGCACTACAGGTATTTAATCCCCTGACCTTCGCCGATATCACTTACAAGCCAGACGACCTGATACCCATCACCGTGCTCGCAGAATATCCGCTGGTGATTGCCGTGAACAACAATACGCCCATCAGGACTTTAGCTGACTTTACTAAAGTTGCACATGATAAGCCTGACAAATTCACATACGGATTTACCGGTCCGACATTCCAGGCGCAAGCCGAGTATTTGTTCTCCAAGCTGAAGGTGAAACTATTGCCCGTTCCGTACAATGGCGGAGGGGCCGCGTTACTGAGTGTCATGGCCGGCGATACCGATGTAATCGCGCAGGATCCGACATCGATTGCGCCAATGCATAAAAGTGGAAAACTCAGGGCCATTGCGGTGACTTCCTCAAATCGCAATAGTGCACTTCCAGATGTTCCTACCGTTGCCGAAAGCGGATTGCCGGGTTTTGAAACAAGCGTATTTACCGGCCTTGCGGTTCGTAGGGGAACGCCTCCAGAGATTGTACAAAAATTGAATGCTGAAATTAGTAAAGTGCTTGCGTTGCCAGAAGTGCGAAATAGAATCGAAAGTCTAGGTATGACGACTATAGGATCAACTCCAGAGGCCAGCGCTGAAAAAATCAGACATGAAATAAAATTGTATACACCAATTGTCGAATCATCGGGAATGCGTGTAAAGCAGTGAATAAAATTTTTTTTTAAATATAGCTAGTGGGGTGTTAAAGGTTCGTTGCAACGAAAAGCGCTTTTGAACAAGTTTTCAAAATCGCTTTTTTTGTATTTAACATATAAAATAAGAGGCAGCGTAGGATTTTTAACCAGTTACTTGCCCCGAATTTTCAGGTCTTTAATTATTTTTTCGAAGCGGTAGTAATCCTCAGCGTTCAGTTTATCCAGTGATTCGGACTTCCCGCCTACTGGTATAGCGCCCAATGTGGCCATGGTTTTTATCACATCAGGCATCATCAGAATTTCGTTCAAGTTTTTGTTAAGGCTGCTGACAATTGCAGTGGGAACACCTTTGGGCCCGAATATTCCGTACCAGGTATTTACGTTAACGTTATAGCCGAGTTCGGAAAAACTTGGCACGTCAGGGGCGAACACGGAGCGCTCACGGTCGGAAACTGCCAAAACCCGGACCTTTCCTTCGGGGATATAAGGAAGCGCGGTTTCCAGTGAAAGGTAGGCCAGCGGAATATGCCCGCCAAGCAGGTCACTGATTGCGGGTGCGACTCCCTTGTACGGTACATGCTCTAGTTTTGCGCCAGACTCATTGTTTACGATTTCCCCGATAATATGATGTATAGAGCCCGTGCCCGCTGTTGCGTAGTTGATCGTTTCAGTCTCGGATTTCTTAAGCACCTCCTGTACATTTTTAAATTTGGACCGTGCTCCTGTTACTAGAAAAATAGGAACATTGGCCAAATGTATGATTGGCGTAAAACCCTTTAGCGGATCATAACTCTTGAGGTTCAGAACCTGTTGGGCATAAGGTAGACTGCCAGGCGTAAGTAGCAAGGTGTAGCCGTCTGGTTTGGCTCGCGATACGAAGCTGGCGCTGATAATACCCGTCGCGCCAGGTTTATTTATCACGACAACGGGTTGGCCTATACGAGGTTCCAGTTTTTCGGCCAGAACGCGCGCGAATAAATCTGTGCCACCACCCACCGGATAGCCGACCACGAGCGAAATGGGTTTCTGAGGAAACGGGACTTCGGAAGCAGCGCCAACTGCCGGCTTCAAAATAACGGCAAGCAAAAATAGATTGGCTATTAAACTGCGATGTTGCATGTTGACACTTTCCTATATCGAATCGCGCAATACAAACAAGCTATACTGGCGCAGAATATGTAAAATCTTCATCGACGAAAAAATATTGCGTTCAAAACGCAATAGAGAAATAAGATTGGCCAGTCAAAGGGGCTGCAAATTGCGGCTGGTGTTAGCGGCCAGGCAACAAGCCGGATTCTGTAGAGGATCTTCTGATCAATGATCAGTTGCTTTGCTTAGCCACTGTTCTACCCGATTGGAAATTAATTCTGTGTCCGATTCGACGATGAATAGGTGACCGTGTCCGGGCAGTTTCCAATCTCGACCCAACTGAGTCAGTGGAACACTCATCGCTTTTGCTGTTTCGTTCATGCGAGATAGCGGTACGGTTCGATCGTCTTCGCCAGCCAACATCAGTACGGGAATTGATTTATTCCACAGTATCGTTTTGGTACGATCTACTTTCAGTTCGTCTGTGATGCCAATTGCGGCATTCCGGATTTTCGGACCGTACAATACAAGTGAAGAAAAATACGCTTCGAATGAGTTTTTCGGGAATTTGAGTGCATTTGCAAAGCGCTCGTGTGCCCCTTCGCGGGTAGTTCCGGACAGGCGATCAACAGGAGTGGGAGGCACCACTTTCCCGATACTTTCAACCGACGCTGGAGCCATAAGCGCAAGTGCGCGGATAGATGCGGGCGTTCGCTCAGCAAGTTTTATGGCTAATGCTGCGCCGATGCTATGACCGACCAAGGCGGCCGGTCCAACGCGCTTCAATAGTTCATCAAGGGTGTCGATGATTTGGGTCGGCGTGTCGGATACATTTTTTGGGTATGTTCCCGAACGCCCGACCCCGGGCCAGTCCACCACGTAAACATCCCAGCCTTTTTGTATCCATGATAGTGCCCATCCGGGCCTGCCGTCAGGTGTCGTTGTCCAGCCGACCCCTGTATGCGACCCGCCATGGATCAGAATGACGGGTCCTTTTTTGGTCGCAGCGTCCGTGTTCGCACGCCAGTGTTGAACATACATTGGCGTAGTCGAGCCCGAGACAAAGAATTCTGACATCGGAGGCATTGGCTGTGGATCTTGTGCTTCGTTGGCGATTGTATTTGCCGAGAGAGATGCCAGTCCAGCCAGGAACGTACAGGTTGCTATCGTAGAGCGTATACGTTTTTTATAAATCGAGATTTGCATATCACGTTCCTTTGACTAGAGACTCTCGTTTTCTTGTGGCTGACCGCCGATGCCCATGTATTTCAGTATATTGCTCGGTGTCAACGGCATCGTGTTTATTTTCGGAGAATATGCTGATAGTGCGTCCACTACTGCAAGAATAATGGCGGGTACTACACCCACCGCGCCGCTTTCACCGGCGCCTTTCATGCCGCCAAGCGTGAAAGTGGACGGTGTTTCGATGTGGTCCAAGTCGATCTCGGGAACGTCATGCATGGTAGGAATCGTATAGTCAAGCAGGGTTGTTGATACGGGTTGCCCATCCTCGCTGTAACGTGCTGCCTCCATGAGCACAGCACCAATACCTTGCACAATGGCACCGGCAACCTGGCCGTCCACAATTTGTGGATTGAGAACCCGGCCGCAATCATGGACCATGAAGAAACGCTCCACTGTAACCAGGCCTGTACCAGGATCGACCGCGACCTGAGCGACACATGAAGCCAAGGCATAACTGGAGGAGGGGGGGTCATAGAACTCAAGAATGTCCAGACCAATCGACTCGCCCTCTGGCATTTCACCCATTCCAATCATATAGGCAGTTTTTGCAATATCTTCAATACTGATAAATCGCTCGAGATCATCTTCGACGTAAGCTTTTCCCTGTACAAGTTCAATTTTTTCTGCAGGAACGCCCAATTGGAAGCCTGCAATTCTCTGCATTTTTTCTGCTAGCTTCGTACATGCCCTAATTACGGCGCCCCCACCGGCAACCGCTCCACGGCTTGCTCCGGCGCCGGTGCCAAATGGCATGCCAGCAGTATCGGACGATTCGACCGTAATATCTTCCATTCGCATGCCCAGCATATCTGCAGCCAATTGAGCGAAAACGGTAGCATGCCCTTGTCCTATAGATGTAACACTCACGTGGACGCTTGCCTTGCCATCTGGTTCGATTTTAATACGTGCGCCGTCATACCCGGGCCATCGTGACGCCTGGCCGCGCGCTCTTGTTATTGAGGTGCCTTGGCCGGTGTGGTCGGCCATACATGCCAGACCGATACCTCGAAGCTTGCCATCCGAGCCGAGTCTTCCAGAATGTTGCTCCCGAAAATTCATGTAATCTGAGCGGCTTAGCACTCGCTCCAGACATTCCAAATTGCTGGAGGTATCGTGAACGACCCCCACAGCATTTTTGTAGGGGAGGCTCTGTTTGCTGATAAGGTTTTTCCGTCTGACGTCTACCGCGTCCAGTCCGAGCTTTTCGGCTGCGCGGGTAATAAGGGTCTCCATGGCGAATGTACAGATTGGAGCTGCAACGCCTCGATAAGAAGCAGTTGGAGCAGTATTGGTGACAACCGACTGAGCTTCGAAGGCATAGTGCGGCACCCTATAGGGCCCCATCATATGATGTCCGGCACCCGCGGCGTCAAGCCCCGCAGTTGTTATCCATAAGGGATAGGCCCCGATATTCGCTATTGGACGGAGTCTGACGCCAAGGATAATGCCTTTGTTGTCCAATGCCAGTTCCACATGAAACTGAAAATCGCGCCCATGTAGCAGAGCCAAATCCTCCTGGCGGTCTTGTATCCATTTTACTGGCTTGCCATACTGTCGGGCTAGCGCGGATCCAACAACGACTTCAGGTCGGGTAACTGCTTTCAGACCAAAGCTGCCTCCGATATCCGGTGAAATAATACGCACATCTTTTTCAGGAAGATTTAACGCCGATGCAATCTCCCAGCGTTCTTTATGGGGCAGGTGAGCGCAAGACCATACCGTGAGTTTTTTTTGTCCTTTATCGAAACTGGCAAGAAACCCACAAGTCTCCAGCGCGACACCAGCCAGACGCGAGCTTGAGAACGTATCTGAGACGACAAGGGCTGCGCTCCTGAAGGCTTCGGTTGTTCCGGGGACTTCATATTTTGCCTCGAACACGATATTGCTGGACAGATGTTCGTACAGGCGATGTGATTGTGGGTCGGTTGCATCGTCAATCGAAACAATCGTCGGGAGTGGATCATAATCGACTTCGATCAGCTCTAGCGCGTCTTCCACCACATATGGGTCGGTTGCCAGCACAGCCACGACAGGCTCGCCCACATAACGTACGCGATCAACAGCCAGGTTGTATCGCTGAATTTCTCCCCCATTGGGTAGTGGCGTAACCATAGGGCTGGTCCATTGCGCCAACTCCTTTCCCGTGATGACGGCGACGACACCCTCGACAGAGGTTGCTGCTTCGGTAGAGATCGATACGATACTGGCATGAGGATAAGAGCTGCGATAAAATCCTGCATATAGGACGCCTTCAGGCTCTGGAACATCGTCTATAAATCGACCGAGACCCTGGACGAGTCGTTCATCCTCTTTTCGCGCCACCGGATTTCCGACGTATCCAGGTTTGAATGTAACCTCTTCCTTTAACATATTCATTTGTTGATTACTCCGCAGACTTGATGCGTATGGCGGCTGCCTGTACGGCATTCACGATGTTGTTGTAGCCAGTGCATCGACAAAGGTTGCCCGCCAGCTCCTTGCGGATTTGCTCTTGGCTGGGAGATGGATTTTCATCTAGCAGCTTCTGCGCCGAGATCAGCATACCTGGCGTACAAAAGCCACATTGCAACGCGTGGTGATTGCTGAACTCCTGCTGTAACGGTGATAGACCTTCTTCGGTGGCCAGGCCTTCGACGGTTTTGATTTGCGCCTGATGCGCCTGGATGGCAAACATCAGGCAACTGCGCGCGGGACGCCCGTCAAGCATGATAGTACAGGCTCCACAAGCTCCATGAGCGCAGCCCACATGCGTGCCAGTCAGATGCAGACGATGGCGAATAAAATCCACCAACAGCATACGCGGCTCTGCCTCTGCGCTCATCGGCACTCCATTGACCGTCATCTCAATACGCGTGACGTTGCTTTTCATCAGACTTTCTCCCGCGTTGCACCACTTAAGGCTCTTGTCAGTAATACGCCAATGACCCGCTTGCGATAAACATCGCTAGCGTACAGATCGGACATAGGGTCAATTTCACTCATCGCCAAATGTCCTGCCTCATCAATCAAGGATTGCGATCCGAGGCTGCGTCCTTCAATCAGCGACTCAACCTGAGACAAGCGCACCGGCGTGCCGTCTACGCCCATCGCAGCGAACCCGCTCTTGCGTACGATATTTCCATTCATCTCAATATAAGCCGCCAGACCTGTCACTGCGACGCCTTCTGTTCTTACGCTCACTTCCTGAAACGATGAGTACGCACCAGGCGCACAAATGGGAAAACGTGTCTCGCGCAAAAATTCGCCCGGTTCAATAACTGTTGTCAGGTCTCCCAGAAAAAAATCCTGCGCGGCGACCTCCCTTGATCCTCGGCTTCCATGTATCACCATTATTGCGTCCAGCGCGATAGCAACGGACGGCAGCTCTGCCACCCGGTCTGCGTGTGCCAGAGTGCCGCCTACCGTGGCGCGGGAACGAACAGCTATCGGCCCCGCCCATTCCAGCGCCTGCGACACTAGCGGGCAGTGGTTCTTTACCATCTCAGAATTCATTGCATCTATTTGTCGCACCATGGCGCCGATGGCGACGCAGGTTTCCCTCTTCTCGATGAAGTCAAGCTCCGAGCACTGATTCAAGTCGACCAGTGCTTCGGGGCGCATGATACGCAAATTCATGATGGGCACCAGGCTTTGACCTCCTGCCAGAACCCGTGCTTCCATACCGTATTTATCCAACAGCGATGTCACCTCGTCCACTGTCCGGGGCGCATAGTAATTAAACTGCGGCGGCTTCATCCTATCTCCTTGCTATATTCGTTCCTGGTGCTTGCTGGGTGTGGTAACGAGAACACCTGTATGCAGACAGGGACGCAAACTTTGTATTTAAATTAATTTTTTCCATGCTAACACTAAAACATACAATATGTATAGATTTTTTGTACGAAACGTAGTTAAATAGAAAGGAGTCAAAAGACAGATCAAAATGCTCTGAAACAACCAAAGGAATGAATATATGGACAAAAACTCCCTTGATGAAAACTACGAAAATACGGGTTTCAATCAAAAGCTCGGATTTGGAAGCAAGCCGGCGCTGGTGCTGATCGATCTGGTTCAGGCGTACTTCGTCGAAGGGTCGCCGCTTTACCACCCACTTTTCAAAGAAAGTCTTGAATCGTCACTGCGTCTAAAAAATCTCGCAAAAAAGGCAAATATACCCACTGTCATTACGCGGCTGGATGTTCAAAAAGCAGGCGTGGGGGGCGGTGTCTTTTTCGAGAAAATCCGCCAAAGCCTCGTCTCTTTTGAGCCTGGAAATCCATTGGGAAACCTGGCGACCGGATTGATTGCCGAAGAATCGGACATCATCATTTCAAAGCGTTATGCCAGTGCGTTCTTTGGTACTCCTCTGGTGTCGGCGCTGGCTACACTTGGGGTTGATACGGTGCTTCTGGCAGGTGTTTCGACTAGTGGTTGCGTGCGTGCCAGTTGCGTGGACGCGATTTCTTACGGATTCCGCCCCATGGTCGTGCGCGAAGCGGTAGGAGACCGGCACCCCAATATACAGCAGGCCAATCTGTACGATATGAATGCAAAATATGCTGATGTGATAAGCGAGAGTGAGGCGTCAGATTATCTGAAGCGGTTAATTGCTTCTTGATGTTTCATCGCGTTTTGATTTAATTATGGAGAAATTCTATGCAACAAGACAAGTTGATAGCGCTTTTTCAGGAGCAGTTCAAGCGCTGCAAACTGAAAGCTGAGGAGTCCGTGATTGTGCTTTCGGGTGACAACAGTCCCCCGGAGTATGTGAAGGCATCGCTCCAGGCAGCCCGGAATCTGGGTACGAAACCCTTTCAGTTACATTTGCCTCCTGTCGCCAAGAAAGACAATGCAACAACACTCGACACCGTAGGTACGACACCTGTTACAGGTATTCCAATCGCCATTGAAGCACTCAAGAAAGCCGATTTCATCGTCGACCTTCTCATGTTGCTGCATTCACCAGAGCAAGTGGAAATTCTCAATTCCGGTGCGCGCATGCTATTGATCCTGGAGCCGCCTGAAGTTTTTGAAGCTCGTCCATCTACTGATCAATTGCGCCATGTAATCGAATCGAGCGCTGAAAGACTGAAAAAAGCAACAAAACTTCGGGTCACATCGGGGGCGGGCACGGATTTGGAAATGGATATCGGTGATTATCCGGTTATCACACAATATGGCTTTACCGATACACCGGGGCGTTGGGATCATTGGCCATCTGCGTTTCTTTATACATGGCCCAACGAACAATCGACCAACGGCAGTGTTGTCCTTGACGTGGATGACTTTGTGTGGCCCCTGAACCGCTATCTGGAAAGCAAAATTCTGTTGACTGTTCAGCACGGTTACATCACTGCTATCGAAGGGGGAGCGGATGCGCAAATCCTTCGCGAGCAAATGGCCGGATTCAACGATCCTGAAGCGTACGCCGTCTCCCATATGGGGTGGGGGGTAGATCCGAGAGCAGACTGGTTTGCCATCCGCAAGACGCCGTTTCGTGTAGGAGGCAGTGACCCTCGATCGTTCGCGGGCAACGTTCAATTTTCCACCGGACCAAACACCGAAGCAGGTGGTACACGGAATACGATTGCCCACTTTGATATGCCGATGCGCGGCTGCACCCTTACGTTGGATGATAATCCTGTTGTCCAGAATGGGGAGCTTGTGAAGCTTTAATGCAAAGTAATGAGGTGACAACACCTCATTTACTCACCTTTTCGTTTTCTAGAGATTAATAATATGATTAAACAAAAATCCCTGGCATCAGATGTCAAAGACCGCAGATCACGCCTGGCAAAGCGTTTGCATGAGAAACGTCTCATTGTGGCGCCTGGCGTATTCGAGATGATTTCCGCAAAAATTGCTGATCGCATGCAATTTGATGCTTTGTATATGACTGGTTATGGGACGATTGCTTCCTATCTTGGGTTGCCGGATGCTGGACTGGCAAGCTATACAGACATGATCAACCGGGTCCGGCAATTTACGACGGTGGCAGCAACGCCGATGATTTGCGATGCAGATACCGGGTACGGCGGGCTGCTTAATGTGATGCATACGGTGCAAGGCTATGAGGCGGCAGGCGCATGTGCTATTCAGCTGGAAGATCAGGAATTTCCCAAAAAATGTGGTCATATGCTGGGTCGGCGAGTCATCGCCACAGAGGCGATGGTCGATAAGATTCGTGTTGCTGTAGAAAGCCGCACTGACCCTAACTTTCTTATCATTGCACGAACTGATGCGCGCACGACCTTGGGGCTGGACGAAGCACTCCGCCGTGCAGAGGCATACGCCAGGGCTGGCGCCGATATTCTGTTTGTGGAGAGCCCCGAGTCGCAGGATGAGATGGCAAAGATATGTCGTAGCGTGGATATACCGCAGCTTGCCAATATGGTGGAGGGTGGCCGTACGCCCGTACTGACATATGCTGAGCTTCAGGATTTGGGATATCGGCTGGCCATCTTTCCGGCAACGGGATTTCTTGCGGCAGCTGCAGCGGTGGAAAGCGTATACAACACGATTTACGATAAGCAATCGACCAATGAAATTCAAACGCCGCTATATGAGTTTCAACGCATGTCCTCGCTTATGGGGTTCGACGAGGTTACAGCGTTCGACAAAAGGCACAGTCAGACATAACCGTCAGGTACATCATTTTTATCAGAGATCACAATTGGGCAATGGCAGTTTGCCCTTTTTTCTGGCTGTACGAATGGCCGATAACGCTTTGACGCAAAATGAAAAACACATTGTACCCGTGATACGACGTGAGTAAATTAAGGCTCGATTGGCTGCCAGGCCCATGAGCGTTGCTGTTGGTCTCGTTCCTGCCACGCGCGAATTTGCTGAGTGTATTTAAGCGAGAGCGCAATATTATCCAATCCTTGTAGCAACATATCTCGGCGCATCGTGTCCACGGCGAACTCAATCTGTTCCCTCGCGGGAGAGATGATGAGACAGTGGTCAAGATCTATCGTGAGAAAATCGCCATTCGCGCATTGCTGCGCTAATGAGTCGATGATGTCCATGGGTAACTTGATCGGCAACATCCCATTCTCGAAGCAATTGGCATAGAAGATGTCCCCAAAGCTCGGTGCGATAATGCATCTGACTCCACCCCCTTGCAATGCCCAGACCGCATGCTCTCGTGAAGAGCCGCAGCCGAAATTGGGACCTGCAAGCAATACAGGAGCATCAAGGAAGATATCTTGATTTAAAACAAATTCTGGATCGAGAATGCCATTTTCGAGGTATTTGAGCGCTTCGAACGCATAGCGCCCGAGTTGTTCTTTCGGGCACTGCGTCAGGTGTTCGATACGGATAATAACGTCGGTATCTATATTCGGGCGCAGAAGCGGGGCGGCGGCACCGGTCAGCCGTGTAAAAGGTGCAATAGTCACGTTGTTACCCCTATATTGATATGTCAGCAGTGGAAAGTGCGAGAATTTTTCGCACGTCCACGATTCGTCCAGTGAGTGCAGCGGCGGCAGCCATTTCCGGGCTTGCTAAATGTGTCCGTGCATTTGGTCCTTGCCGCCCGACAAAATTGCGATTAGAGGTCGAAACCGATCGTTTCCCGGGTGGAACCTGGTCTCCATTGGCAGCGACACACATACTGCAGCCCGGCTCACGCCATTGGAAGCCTGCCGATTCGAAAATTTCCCGAAGACCTTCGGCTTCGGCCGCACGCCGCGTAAGTTCTGAACCGGGGACAACCCATGCCGTTACGCTGGGCGAAATGCGCCGACCGCGGATGACAGCAGCGGCTGCGCGTAAATCCGTTAAACGCGAATTTGCGCATGAACCAATGAATACCCAATCGACTTGCGTTCCAGCAATGGGCTGGTTGGGCTCTAAACCCATGTAATTCAGTGCTGTGATATATGAGCTTCGCAAAGTTTCAGAAACACGATCGGGATCGGGAACGGTGCTATCTATGTCAATCGCCTGATCCGGACTCGTTCCCCATGTAATGGTGGGTTTTACAGAACAGGCGTTAATTGTCACTTCGCAATCGAACTCTGCCTGTTCGTCGGAATACAATGCGCGCCAATCGGCGGCAGCAGTTTCAAATGACTCCAGTGCAGGCGCGAATGGTCTATCACGCAGCCAGGAAATGGTTGTCTCGTCAGGTGCGATAATTCCACAGCGCGCGCCCAGTTCAACACTCAAGTTGCATAAGGTCAGCCTGGATTCCACTTCAAGTGCCCTTATCGCTTCTCCTGCATATTCGATCGCGTAACCTACGCCGGCAGAGCTTCCTATTGTCTTCAGAATATGTAGTGCCAGGTCCTTGGCCGTTACCCCTTCACTCAATACGCCTTCGCAAAGGATACGCATTGATTTTGGCTTTTGCTGCCGTATCGTTTGCGTGGCAAGGACATGGGTAACTTCAGTAGACCCGACTCCGAAGGCAAGCGCACCCAATCCACCATTGGTGCAGGTATGACTGTCTCCGCAGATGACGGTCAAGCCAGGAAGGACCACCCCCATCTCAGGGGCCATGACGTGTACGATTCCTTGTCCCGGCTGGCCGATGTCAAAAAATCGGATTTGATGTTCCCCGCTTGATTTGCGTAATCCATCATATAGTTTTCGACCACCCTCATAGGTGTTGCCGGTCCGGCCCGGCTTGCTGGAGACAACATGGTCCGCAGTTGCAAAAGTTAGCTCCGGGCTGAATACCGGGAGATTGCGCTCAGTTAGCTCGGTAAGGGTGGGGACGCCATTGAGGTCGTGAACGAGATGCCTGTCAACGTGCAGCAAAACCCAGCCATCGTCCAGATTGCTGACGACATGTTGATTCCATATTTTTTCGAATAATGTCAGTGCAATCATAATGCCTTCAAATTAAAAATTCACTCGTATTCGTATATCAGGAATGTTGTCAACCAGTGTGCCGAGTGATGGTTACGCACTTGCAATGACGTAGTGCATATTGCGTTCACGAGTTGCTTTGCACCTTGAGGATCGGCTTGCTGCACCAAAAACTATTTTTCAACTGACCGATTTTTATTTATTTGCAAATCGGGGTTTTGAATTAAAGGTAATGCCACATCGCTGTTCTCAGTCACTTTTTGCAAAAATTTTTCTGCTGCCAGTAAAGAGGACTTGGATACATCTACAAAAAAAGCGTCATTAAATTGTTGGCGAATTGGGGCGATGGTATTCATGGCTTCTTCTCCCTTCTTGGTTAGCAAAAGAAGCACACTTCTTCCATCTTTACCATTTGGCTTTTTGACAACAAGGCCTTTACGAACAAGTGCGCCCACTTGAGTTGTGACGTGAGTCGAGGCCATGAGAGCGTAGTGAGCAATCTCCCTGACAGTTGCGCCGCCATTTCCTTGTGTGTGGGAAATACCCAGTAATATTGCGTACTGGTTTCCCGTAAGTCCTATTTCCCGTCCGACCACTTCCAGAAAAAGCGCCAGACGATCAGCAAACAGGCGGGTGAGAAAAAGCACCCTGCGAAATTTCTCATCATTCCCATCAATCAGAAGCGCTTCATGAGAAATCGATAGAGCGGGCTTGAATACATCGTCTCCGTCGCCTAGCGACTTTTTAACTTCGGGATGTGATTTTTTAGTATTGCGATAAGAGGACATAATATAGTTTGGCAGAGTTAACACACTTTCATTATGCCAGAAATACGTACGAAATGTATTGACTTTTGTGGCCGGTAACGAGTAATGTGTGCTTTTTCGACATTCCTGCGTTTATCTGAATTTTTGAGAATACGATGAATGAGCGAGGTCGATATCAATCTTTGAGAGTACACATGACAGCTCCAGTAAGGCAAGGGCGGCATATCATCGCTAACGGGATACGCTTGCACTACATTAAGTTTACTAGTGGACTTCCTCCGCTCGTTTTACTACCGGGAATAACCAGTCCTGCAGCTACCTGGGAATTCGTTGCAGAACGCCTGGCGGTTTTTTTTGATGTCTATGTTTTGGATATCCGCGGGCGTGGTCTATCCCAAGGGGGTGAAAACCTGAGTTATCTACTTGATGACTATGCGGCCGATGTAGAGGGCTTCAATAGGGAAATTGGCTTGGAAAAACCGGTGGTACTTGGTCACTCTATGGGCGCGCGTATTGCAATACGTTTTGCTCGGCGCTATCCTGCGCAAATGGGGGAGCTTATTCTTGTGGATCCTCCCGTATCTGGGCCTGGTCGCCGCTCGTATCCCGTTGCGCTTGAGTTCTACCTGGATTCGCTCGAATTGGTGTCTCGTGGTGAAGGACTTGATGAAATGAGGAAAAAACTGCCCTGGTCGCCAGAAAAACTGGAACAACGCATGCAATGGCTGCCGACATGCGATCGTACTGCCATTATTGAGTCATATAAATCGTTTCATGACGAAGATATCCATTCTGATCTGCCCGAGCTGCCAATGCGAACGTTACTGCTGTACGCAGAATATGGGGACACTGTGACAGACAAAGAAGCTGACGAGCTGGCCATGATGATAAAACATTGCAAAAAGCAGCGTATTGACGGCGCTGGTCATATGATTCCGTGGGACCGCCTGGACGCATTTGTGGCAGCAATAAGTAATTTTTTCGGAAAACCTTTAGCATCGAATTTATCTGCCGGAGTGTAGATGCGGTTATCTGAATGCGATATGACAGTTTACCTTTCGTGCTGCCATGCAAGCGCCTTTCTCAGGCGGGGTGCATGACTTTGGTTTGTATTTAAACGGCCGAGATATTATTATTTGCCGAGAATGACCGGCCCCGACCAAGTTTGTCAAGAACTTGCCAAAGGCTTCGCTTTTTTGATCATAGCCGATAGAGTATCGGCTGCGGTCCGAATTCTCAGGCCAAGTCGCTTGCAGTCTGCCTCGGTAATTTGCCCTGTTCCGAATCCGAGTGAAAAAACACCTGCCAATTCCCCATTGGCGGAAATGGCAGCAGCGGATACCGATCCGACACCCGGTGTGCTCATTTCCCAGCTGACCGCATAGCCTTGATCTCTTACAGTGCGAAGTCGAGTAAGTAATTGAGCAAGTGTACCGGGAGCATTTTTGGTCGTCCGTTTGATTTCAGTATTGGTGAGACGTTCAATGACAGCTGCATCGGCGAAAGTAGATAATGCTGCTTGTCCGGCAGAAGTGGAATGGGCTGGATTAATCGTACCGACCGGTATGCTGTATCGGAGGACGCCCCGGCCTTCCTTGTTAGCGACAATCAACATTGTATCGGCACGCAAAACAGAAAAATATGTCGAAAACCCGGTTTCCTCGGTGACCGTATGAAGAATGGGTTGAACAAGTGCCTGTAATCCGCGATTTCCGAAGATCGAACCCACGCGAAACAGTTCTACACTTGGCCGGAATCGCTTCGTAACAGGGTCCTGCTCAATGTACTCATGCATCAGCATGGATTGCATGAATCTGAGTATGCTTGCCTTTGGCAAGCCCGTTTCCCGGATCATCTCCGCCAGGCTCAGCTCGCTGCGGTTAGCTGAAAATAAGGACAGTACCTCCAGAGCACGGCTCACAGTCAAAGAATACTCGGAATTCTTTTTGGCAGGCACTTGCTGATGTTTCTTCATAATTAGCACTTTATTGTCGAATTTTAGATGCGAAAGCAATCGATCAAGATTAACAGATACCAATTTCTAATGCCATTGGTGGCGGGGCCTGACCATATTTTCAAGCGGTACCATAAAATATCCTGTTTTATAAAATAACTACGAAGTGTAATAATAATATGTACATATCGTATGTTGTTGTGGTAGCATATAAAAAACGATGTGTCGATATGAGGCTATGAAGGCTGGGGTGCATGAACCAAGTCTTGCAGTCATCGGCGAATATATATTGTGAACGGAACCAGGAGACGTAATGATGCAACAAAGAATTGCCGTGGTGGGCGGTGGCATGGGTGGACTGACAGCAGGTTCGCTTTTGCAGCAAGCGGGATTTGATGTCACCGTATATGAACAGGCTAGACAGTTGTCGAGGATCGGGGCCGGTATCAATATATACCCGAATGGCATGCATGTTCTGCGCGCGACGGGAGTTGTTGAGGACTTGCTTACGCTGGGCCAGGTGCCTGATACCTGGTATAGCCGGATGTGGGATACCGGAGAAATTCTGTATTCTCAGCCCCAGCAACAGTGGCACCGCCAGTACGGCGAACCGCACGCGATTTTGCACCGGGGTGACTTACAGGGTGCGCTAGCACAGCGCCTGCGACCCGGCTCCGTGCAGTTTGAGAAGAAATTGATTGGCATTGAAGAAGCTAGTGATGCGTTGACACTTCGATTTGAAGATGGCACTACAGCACAAGTGGATGCGATCATTGGTGCCGATGGCGTCAACTCGCGAGTGCGTGAGTTGCTTCTCGGCCCGCAGCAGCCCAAGTATTCCGGATTTGTAGCTTACCGTTCCGTCTTTCCGACATCGCGACTATCTCGCCCTTTGGACTCCGATGGGGCCAAGTTCTGGTCGGACGACAGGCACTGGGCCAACGAAGACCGCCATATGATTATTTACTACACAACCAAGGCAAAAGACGAGGTGTATTTTGTTACCGGCTCACCGGATCCAGACTGGGAAGGCGCTTCACCTGTGGACGTAACGATTAAAGAGGTGAAGGAGCATTACGCCGGCTTTCACGAACAGGTGCAAGATGTCATTGACGCGTCGATAAGCATAAGCAAGTGGCCATTGTTGACGCGTGATCCACTTCCTCTCTGGAGTTCAGGCCGCGTCGTGTTATTGGGCGACGCCTGCCACCCAATGAAGCCGCATATGGGGCAGGGTGCGGGTATGGCGTTTGAGGATGCCGCTGTACTAACGCGGTGCCTACAGACCCACCCTGACAACTTCCCTGCTGCGTTCAAGCTTTATGAGACGAATCGACACGAGCGTGCTTCAAAAGTGCAGCGCATTTCGAATGCAAACACGTTCCTGAAATATGAAGAGGATCCGACGTGGTGCTTTGGTTATAACGCGATGACTGTTCCATTGCACACCGACGAGCAGGCACTTGGCGAGCCTCGTTCAGAGTTGCGGGAGCAGGGAGCCTCTTAAGTCCTGACCTGGTAATAGGTGTGCGGTTTGATTTGCCGTTATGGCGGCTTAAAGCCGGTCGTTGTGGATCGCAGTTATCGATTGAACGCAGGATAAGCGACGATGCGGGAGATTGATCGGAGATCGATTTGTATGCCTGCGACCCTTATCGCAAGCGGGTTCTGCCAAGCGAGAGAAGAGTTGTCAGACGCTGGCGGGCAAGTTTTGTCGATGCGCCGGTTATTTCAGTATCGTGCCTGTTGTACGGGTAGCGGCGGCCATACGTGTCAAGTTCGCGAGGTAATTGGCAGATGATAAACAGCGGGCAATGCGAATTGTTTTTTATTTTTTCAATAAGGTAATTCAATGAAAATGAGTGATGAGAAAGACTTGCCGGTCTCGCAGGATATTGCATGGCAAGCACTGAATGATATCGAATTGCTTCAGTCTTCGATTCCGGGGTGTGAATCTATTGAGCTGAAAGAGGATGGCAGCTACGGGATTCTTATCACTGCCGCAGTGGGTCCCATTCGTGCGAAATTTAAAGGTGATATGCGTATGTTGGACGTCATCGCTCCTACATCGTATCGGCTTGAGTTCAACGTCCAGGGGGGCGCTGTCGGATACGGTCGTGGCGACGCAACGGTCGCGCTGACGCCATCGAGCCCTGGCTCGACTAGGTTGCAGTATACAACCGAAGCAAAGGTCGGTGGTAAGCTGGCGCAAGTTGGAGCTCGGCTAATTGACATGGCTGCACAGAAGATGGCCGGCGAGTTTTTTGATGCGTTCCAGGCTGAGCTTACTAAACGATATGCTCCCGCTTCAGATGTAAGTCAGGTTGAGGTCGGTTTGCCGCAGAAGGCACGGGGAAATGTAAGTCTGTGGACACGCTTCAATATCTGGTTCGGCAAGTTGTTTGCTTGATGAGTGTTTGTCTTTCCGAAGCGTTAAGGAACCAATGACGTCATACCCTAAAAATACGCAGGTTGCTGATAGTGTGGTGAGTTGAAGGCGGATATGGAATAGTGAACGGCCCCATGCTCCCTGGTCCTGGCGGGGGCGACGAACCGGGAAAAAGTGTATGGAAAGAGATTACAGGCGGCGGGCGCCCGTGGAGTCTGCATGGTAGAAGATCTAGACACCTTCGTGTTGCGTACTGTTGTCAACTGGCATAATAGCAGGCTGGAGGTTTTATTGGTTACGGTTGCCCGCACTTGGGGTTCCGCTCCCAGACAGCCGGGATCGCTGATGGCAATTAACGAACGAGGCGAAATAGCAGGCTCTATTTCTGGTGGATGTCTTGAAGACGATCTCATCCAGAAAGTTCGTGACGCAGGGGTTATAACGCTATGTGTCGGCCCAGCGCCGGCTTTTTTGCGTTATGGCATTTCGGCCGAAGAAGCACATCGGTATGGCTTGCCTTGCGGGGGTACAATAGAACTTGTCGTCGAGCGGATTACATTAAAAAGCCACATAGATGAGCTGTTGCAGGCATGCTTGGAGCGGCGCAGCATTGAACGGATGCTTGATCTGCGTACGGGGCACGCCACCTTGTATCCGAGTGCGCGGCAGGTTATGCCTAGAATAACTGACACACATTTTTCGTGCTGGTTCGGGCCTCAAGCGCGTTTGATTTTGATCGGTGCGGGTGATTTGTCGCGTTATGTATGTCAAATAGCACTGAGTCTTGGCTTTGACGTGGTGGTCTGCGATCCTCGTGAGGAATACTACATGTCGTGGAGTTTGGACACAATACAGGTCAGCCGCGAGATGCCGGACGATCTGATTCAGAAGTTATGTCCGGATTCACGAACGGCGGTCGTTACGCTAACTCATGATCCAAAACTGGATGATCTCGCGTTGATTGATGCCCTGGCGACGCAGGCATTCTATATCGGGGCTATCGGCTCGCGTCGCAACAATGCACAGCGCAGAAGCCGGCTAAGAGCGTATTTTGGGCTGACTGATATACAGTTGCAGGCATTACATGGGCCTGCTGGCCTGTATATTGGAAGTAAAACGCCAGCTGAAATAGCGTTATCGATTATGGCTGAAGTTGTGGCTGCGAAAAATGGAGTGTTAACATCTTCCACCATGTCAGTCGCGCAAGGAAAAGCGGCAACCGAGTCGTGAGCCAATAATCTAACGGCCCCAGTTGACATGACAGATTAATGGTTTGAGCCATCAGGTACTATTTTGTAATTGAAGCCAAAAAAATATTTGATGTAGCAAATGATTGAAAAAATGGATCTATATTGAAATCGTTGTCTGGGTCGGCAACTACGCGCTGTATAAAAGCGCGTAGTTGCCTTGGTCTTTGAGTTATAAGTGCTATTTTGCCGTCATTCCTGTGCTTTTGATTATTTCTGTCCATTGCGCGCGCTCGGTGGCAATTTGTTGCCCCAACTCTTGCGGCGTGCTCAACGCAACTTGCATGCCTACGGTTTGCAATTGTTTTGCTGCCTCAGGCTTCTGAAGTGCCTGTTGCGCCAGAGTATGCAATTTAGTAAGAATATCTTTCGGCGTTTTGGCTGGTGCAAGCAAGGCGTACCAGGCGGAAAGCGTAAATCCTGGAAGTCCAACCTCTTTCATCGTTGGCACGTCGGGCGCATCTGGATGACGTGTAGGTGCGCTTATGGCCAAAGCTTTCATTCTGCCATTTTCAACCCATCGATGAAACTCAATGCCGGTGAAGTAGATATCAAACTGGTCGGTTCCTATCGCAGCATTAATTTGGCCTGCTTCTCGGTATCCAATACGAGTAATGTCTATTTTGGCCAGATTTTTTAGCAATTCTGCACCAAGGTGAGGGATCGTACCCATGCCACCGTCAGCGTAGTTGAGTTTGCCTGGATTTTTCTTTGCAAATTCAATCAACTCCTCAAATGAGTTCACCGGCAAAGTTGCGCGCACATAAAGAAGTGTGGGTGAAGAAGCCAAACGTGTAATTGGGACAAAGTCAGTGAGCGAGTTATAACCAATATCCTTGGCAAGTGCATGATTCGCTACAAGAGGCCCGATATTGCTTGATAAAAGCGTATATCCATCGGGTTTGGCTCTGGCTACGTGTTGTGCACCAATATTTCCCCCGGCACCGGTACGGTTCTCCACGACAATTTTTGCATCTTTCCAGACTCCCCTCAAGCCTTCTGCCAGTACTCGGGCGACATGATCTCCTGGGCCCCCGGCGCCCTGGGGTACCACAATTCGGACTGGTTGCTCTGGATATCCCTGGGCGAAAGCTGTGCCCGAAAGAGACAAGCTGACGCTAGCGAACACTCCTACCACCACTTTTAAAACGACTTTCATATCTTTCTCCGTATTAGATAGTTGAGACCTTGATTCCGAATCGTTTGCGGCCATAGTTCGGGGCCGCGATGGTATCGCAATTGAATGAGGTCCGATTATAGGATCATTGGTCCTATAATTAGAATTGAGTATATACTACGAAATATCATCATGGAATTGTGGTAAACGCGAATGCCATATGAGCAGATGTAAATTCGGTTAGCTATGAAAAAAAGGAGATTGGAATGATTAGATATCCTCTTGTTAAACAAGAAAATATGTATTACGAACAGCGGCGGGCTGTCCAGGTTGTGGCGCAACGCCGCAAACCATCGGTATCGTCAGAAGGCGGCGTGGAAGGGCCGTTTGTCCCGCTTGTACATGTTCCGGGGATACTGGATAGGCTTCAGTATCTCGGAGAATACTGTCGCTTTAATACGTCGATGCCTGCAAAGCTTCGAGAGATGGCAATTATTATCACGGCTCGACACGTAGAGGCTACGCTGGAGTTTCATGTGCACGCAATGGAGGCCAAAGAGTTCGGACTTGCGGATCAGATAATTGATGCGATTGCGAATCGGCGAGAACCCGCAGGCATGGATGCCGATGAGGCATTGGTTTATACATTTTGCAGCAAACTGTATGCCGAGGGCAGTATACCGGATGAATTATTTACGCGATTCGATCAGCGATTCGGAAAGGCTGTTGCTATCGATCTCGTCGTTACCTGCGGTTACTACGCAACCTTAGGTATGGTGATTAACGTATCCAAAGCGGAAACACCAGATTTTCTGAAGGGGTTTGTGCCCGCTTTCTCGGTTACTACGAATTAAACGGATGGTTATTATGCGATATCAAAATTTGAAAACGGAAAATATGACTACTCGTCAGCTCGAAGTTGCCAAAGCAATTGAACAACGCTGGCCTAAGGAACTTCAAGATCCTTATATGGCAATGCTTTGCTCCCCTGAAATGGCGGATCGAACACAACTGCTTGGAGAGCATCTGCGTTTTGGCTTGCGAGTTCCCGAGAGGCTTCGTATCCTGGCAGTGCTGGTTGCTGTTGGACGACATCACTGTTCCGAAGTGAAAACTCTTCTGTCTCAGGATTCGGTGAAAAACGCTACGCTGGCTTTCGACAAGATTCATGCATTGGCCCAAGGAGCGCGCCCGGCGGCGATGACTGAGGATGAGGCAGTGGTGTACGAATTCAGCATGGAACTGGTCAATACTGGCCGAGTAAAAGACGCAAGCTATGATGCATTGGTGGCACATTTAGGCCGAGAGATCGCGCTGGAATTGGTCGCGGTTTGTGGCTATACCATGTTGATAACCAACGTGGCCAGTGTTACGCAAACTTTAATTTCCCAGAATAAAGTGCAAGCTCTGGCGTAAGCTAGCTGAACGGTTCAATGAGTTTGTTGCTCGATTGAACGGTGCTGTGTGTCGTGCCCTGATTCATCTGGTTTGAATCGGAGCGCGAGCAACGCAGATGCGCCGTTATAACCCATAGATCGTCGGGAAAACCGGTTGTCTATGGCGCCAAAGAACGGGCTCTTGTGTTGTATATTCGTTAGCCCCTAATATGAATACTAGGAACCGTCTTTCGAAAAATCAATTGCGCCCGTGCTTCCTACTTTTTCGCGTAACTCGAATTTTTGAATTTTCCCGGTTGCTGTTTTCGGTAACTCTCCAAAATGGACGGTTTTGGGCACTTTGTAGCCGGGCAGAATTTGGCGGCAATGCGCAATAATCTCATCGGTGCTGACTGCCGAGTCTGGTCTCATTTCGATAAACGCGCAAGGGACCTCTCCCCATCGAGCGTCGGGCATTGCAACCACTGCTACTGCGGCGACCCCAGGATAACGATAAATCGCGTCTTCCACCTCGACACTGGATATATTCTCTCCACCAGAAATAATAATATCCTTGCTGCGGTCTTTGATGCGTACGTATCCGTCAGGTGTGAGTACACCTAGATCGCCGGTGTGGAACCAGCCACCACGAAAAGCTTCTTTGGTCGCTTCCTCATTTTTCAAATATCCTTTCATGCAAACATTGCCGCGAAACATGATTTCTCCCACTGTTGTTTCATCAGCAGGCACGGGCTCTAATGTGTCGGGATGGCGTATAGAGAGGCCCGCTTGAAGGTGATAACGGACGCCTTGTCTTGCGGTTAACCGGGCGTTCTGTTCATCAGATAGTTGGTCCCATTTTTCTTGATATGCGCAAACTGCAGCTGGGCCGTATACTTCTGTTAAGCCATAAACATGTGTTAGCTTAAAGCCGATTTGTTTCATTTTCGCTATGATGGTGGGCGCTGGTGCGGCACCTGCGACCATAGTGTGTATCGTATGGCTAATTCCGTGGCGCCATGCTTCGGGAGCGTCGGCCAGTGCGCTTTGCACAATGGGGGCACCGCAATAATGAGTAACTTTCTCAATACGTATCAGGTCAAAGACAATGCGCGCATCGAACTTGCGCAGGCAGACATTAACCCCCGCACGCGCGGCAATTGTCCATGCGAAGCACCAGCCGTTACAATGAAATAGCGGTAGTGTCCATAAATATACCGGATGCTTGCACAGGTCCCATTCAAGAATGTTGCTTATGGCATTCAGATAAGCGCCACGGTGGTGATAGACCACGCCTTTGGGGTTTCCAGTAGTTCCTGATGTGTAGTTCAGCGCGATGGCATCCCATTCATCAGGGGGAGCATGCCAATCAAAGATTGGGCTGCCCGAAGCCAGAAACGCTTCATAGTCAGTGGCTCCGTTTATTTCTGTGGCCGATCCGTCAAGATCGTGGACCGAAATGATTACAATTTCGGGGAAGGTCTCGCGTAAGTGGTTTGCCAGTTCGATATATTCGGTATCTATAATAAGCGCACGCGCTTCACCGTGACGTAACATGAAAGTAATCGTAGCCAGGTCAAGTCGGGTATTTAGGGTGTTTAGCACTGCGCCTAACATTGGCACACTAAAATGAGCCTCTATCATCGCGGGGATATTGGGCAACATGACCGCCACTGTGTCGCCGCGTTGTATCCCTGCGTTTTTCAGTGCGTTGGCCAATTGTTTGCATCGCTCAAAAGTTTGAGCCCAGTTGCGACGGATCTGTCCATGCACGATAGAAAGTCGATCACCATAGACTTCCGCGGTACGTACAATAAAATCCACTGGAGAAAGGGGCTCGCAATTTGCGGAGAATTTTGGCAAATTGGTGTATGTATGAGTCATCTGAATCTCCTTGATTGGGTAAGGGTCAAATTCTTTATGCGCATAATATATTCTCGGTTGCGTTCAGATTGCCGTTAATCTTTTCGACGACAAGAAGCGCATTTCGTGATCTTTGAATTGTTGGAAATGAATGGTTTGCATTCGTTTTCTAAGGTGCATCTGCTGTCACTTGATAGAGCCGTACATGAGTTTCTGTATATTATGGAAGTAAATTCCAACTGTATCGATAACTTTTTTATTATACGTTAAACAGAATATTATTAATACAATATGTATATAAAATAAATACGATAGGTATATAAATAGACGGGTGATTCCGCTTGCTGCATTTGTGGAGAAAACGTCATTGCAGTCGGCTTCTTCTTGCGCGCACTCCTGGGCTTCACCGGTGCGTCAAGGGGGTACTGCCGAGCATATGATTGGTATCGCATCTCTGTGGCAGCTCGTGGACACGGTTCTTTCCGAGGTACCGCAAAGCTGCGGCTTACAGGAGGTAGTGTTTTTTTTCCGTCTATAGCCTGAATTTGCCAGCCACAGCAGAATAATCCTTGCTTGTTGCCGTCCGTAAAGGGCTGCTATTTGAATGCGGCCATGGGTGCGAACGGCGTGTCAAGCGTAGAGCTTACTTCAGGAGAGACGCATTGGATAGAATACGTTGGGCCTGCTTCAAGTGTGGTCGGTCTAGCATTTGCCCGTCCAATTGCAGGGTTCCCATTGCTTCGGCTTGTGCAAAGGCGTCTACAATGCGCTGTGCCCGCTCGATTTCGGCGTTGTCGGGCGCAAACGCCTGGTTTATGACTTCCACTTGATCGGGATGAATGGCAATTTTTCCAGAAAATCCGTGGCGACGAGCACTAGCAGCACTGCGGGCAAGTCCGGTAGTATCGCGGAAGTTGGCCCACAAAGTATCGATGGCAGGCACCATCGCGGCATGCGCGCCAAGCAGGCACAACGAGCGCGCCATGCTATAAGTGAAGTCATACTCGCCATCGTCCTGCCGATTGGTGCTCGCGCCCAGGGCGGCGGCAAGATCTTCTGCTCCCCATGTCAAACCACCCAGGCGAGTGCTGCAACCGCGATATTCCCCCAAGGCGAACAAAGCTTGCGGTGTCTCTGTAGCTACCGGTAAAATGCCGATGGTCCCGGCTTGCAGGCCTTCGCGTGCTTCGAGGATACTCAGGTAATTGTCCAGTAGCAAGATATCGGCTGCGCCTGCAACTTTGGGCACCACGATGCCAGTTGGCGCGGCGCGCACAACAGCGGCTAAGTCTGCCAAGGCCAGGCCAGAGTCGAGCGGGTTGATGCGCACCCACAATTGCGGCCCACCATCGTAGCTGGACATATAATCGCACACCATGGCGCGCGCCAAGGGTAGTCGGGAGCTCTCGACTGAGTCTTCTAAGTCCAGAATCAGCGCGTCAGCGCCTGCTGATTCGGCCTTAGCCTGTTTGCGTTCACTGTCGCCAGGCACGAACAGTAGGGATCTCAATGGCATGATTAATGTCCTGTAATTAGATAATGAAAGAATCCACGTTATTAAAACTCAATCACGCGGGGCATACTCGATCAAATCATGGCAAATTATTTGCAATGACTCCTCCAGCAGTAAGAGCCTTGATTTCTGAATTGGTGTAACCAATATCAATAAGAATTTCCCGGCAATTTTCTCCGTGCATCGGCGCGCCACGATATATAGGGGTCCGATTTTTATCAAATCTAAGGGGCATGGCAATAGTGTGTATCTGCCCAAAGGTTCCATGCTCGTATGACTGAACCATACCGCTTTCGGTAAAGTGTGGATGCGCCGTTACTTCTGCCAGCGTATGAATCGGCGCGCAAGGGATCCCGTTGCGTTCCAATATAGCTATCCATTCGTCTCGCTTGCGATGCGACAGTGCCTCACGAACGATGGCAGACGTCGATGTCCGATTTGCTACCCGATCTGAATTTTTGTGGAAACGTGGATCTGCAGAAATATCGGTCAGCTCAGCCAATTCACAGAATTTCATCCAAAGCCCATCGTTTGCTATACCGAGAATGAGTGGTTTGTCAGCTGTAGGAAATGCATCATATGGACAAAGTGACTCATGCCCGGCGCCTGGCCGCTTCGGTTCCTGACCACTTTCCCAAAAGGACTGAATAGAATAGGCTAAGAAGGCCATGGCAGTGTCGAACAAACTCGCTTCAACGCTTTTGCCTAACCCAGTCCTTTCGCGTGCGTACAATGCGGCGAGGATTCCGGACAGCGCGTGCGAGCCGGTTGCCTGATCAACAGGCGAAAATGGGCTGCGTACTGGCCCGCCTCCGGGCTCACCGGTTATGGAAATCATGCCGCTAAAGGCCTGCAGGATCATGTCATAGCCCTTTGCGCCACTCATGGGTCCCACGGAACCAAAACCGGTTATGGAGCAGTGAATGATCCGGGGATTAATCTTACGCAAGGAATCAGAATCCACCCCGAGTTTGGCGGCGACGCCAGGTCCAAAGCTTTCAATCACGACATCGGCGCGTCGCGCGAGTCGCTGCACGATCTCGAGCCCTTGCGGATCTCGCAGATTAACGGCGATGGAGCGCTTATTTCGGTTTGCACTCAGAAATACCGCTCCTGCTCGTTGCCCGTTTGGCGTTCTTCGGAAAGGCGGCCAGTCGCGTGTATCATCGCCCAGGCCCACTGCTTCTACTTTAATTACGTCCGCACCGAGGTCTCCTAACCACTGCGCACACAGCGGACCGGCCAGTACTTTGGATAGATCCAGCACTCGTATATCTTCAAGAGAATCTGTCATATCTGCTATTGCGCCTTAATGCCTGCGGCTTTAATGACACTTCCCCATTTCTCTGTTTCACGTTTAATGAACGTCGTAGCCTCTTCGGGAGACATTGCATCAAGCTGCTGTAGTTCCAGATTCCTGAAAACCTGTTTCAACTCAGGGCTCTGTATCGTCGATGTCATTTCCTGGTTGAGGTGCTTGACAATTGCAGGATTAGTGCCATGAGGAACCAGTACTGCGTTCCAGCCATAGGCAGAGAATCCATTGAGCCCACCTTCGGCAATGGTAGGCATATCGGGCATTGACTCCAATCGCTTTGGCGTTGTTACGCCCAAGCCTATTAGTTTGCCGCTTTTTACATACGGCACACCTGTCGATGCCTGCACAATCATAAAGGCAACTTGTCCGCCAAGCAGCCCAGTAATCGCTGGTGCCTCTCCCTTATATGGGACGTGCATTGCCGATAGTCCCGCAGTCCTTACGAAGTACTCTGCGGATATATGCAGGGTGCTACCCACGCCGGAGGAAGCGTAGTTGTATTTGCCTGGGTTTTCTTTCAGCAAGGCGATAAACTCACCCAGCGTTCGTGCCGGAATGAGATTTGGATTTATAACGAGCATCAGTGGCGTGCTGTTCAGAATACCAACAGCGGTGAAATCGTTTTGGGAATATGCCAGTTTTGGATAGATCGCAGGCGATACACTATAAGCTGCTGACGCGAAGAGCGCTGTGTAGCCATCCGCAGGTGCATTCGCCACCAATTGAGTTCCTATTGTCGAGCCTGCACCGTCGCGGTTGTCCACGACCACCGGTTGCTTGAGGCTAGTGCCCAGGTTTTTCGCAAATGCACGAGCAACTGCGTCGGTCCCTCCTCCTGCGGAGAAAGGAACAACGAGCTTTATAGACCTCGTTGGCCAGTCGGATTGAGCATGGGCATTTGATACCGCCATCCAGATCAAAATCGAGGCCAGAAGTCCCCGTTTAATACCTGTTCGCATAATGTCTCCAAAATAGTTGTACAGAGTCCCAGTTATCATGTGCGTTTAAAGTTAGGGCTTCGCTTTTCGAGCATGGCGTTCACCGCTTCTTGTCCGTCTGGCATGGACTTCATAACCGAAGTCGCGAAGCACTCGACGTGATAGCCTTCTTGCAGCGGCATATGTTCCGTTACATTCAATGCCTCTTTCATCAGGCTGGTGGCGGCAGGACTGTTCTTGCATATATCAAGAGCGACTTTGGTCGCAGCCTGCATTAATTCTTCTGCGGGCACAAGTGCTTGAATCGCTCCGAGCCGGAAAAAAAAATCAGCACTAATCATTTCGCCAGTAAGCGCCATCCAGCGAACAGTTTGCTCTGGCACTAGGCGTCTCAAATGACGTGTACCTCCCATGATTCCTACTTTAACTTCAGGCAAAGAAAATTTGGCATTTTCTGATGCGACGGTAATATCGCAAGAAGCCATTAATGCTAAGCCACCTCCCAGCGCATAACCATTCACTGCGGCTATCACCGGCACTCGTAGCTCTCTGATGGTGTTAAAAACTCTGCGTATAAGCGATGTACGAAATTGAGCGCTTTCGGCATCAAGTTGCGCATGTTCATTAAGATCACCACCTGCAACGAATGATTTATCGCCCGCACCAGTCAAGATTGCACACTCAACAGTTTGGTCACGATTGATCTCTTCAAGAGCACCAAGTAGTTGCTTGTAGCACTCCAGCGTCATCGCATTGCGAGGTGGGCGATCGATGGTGATAATTTGAATAGCCTGGTTTTCACTGCATCTGGCTGTACGTACGTAATTATTCATTGCGATTGTTTCCTGGTCTGGTCAAATATAGGAGAGTGGCCTCGCGGCAAGGCGCGCCATACTTGGGGAGGGGCGCAAACGGTGCCTCCAAGTTCGGCGGCTGCTCGCCATGGCCATCGCGGCTCATTCAAAAAGCCACGTGCTAAAGCAATGAGGTCCGCAGAGTCGGTTTCAAGAATGTTTTCAGCATGCTGTGGTTCAGTTATAAGGCCAACCGCGATGACAGGAATGGTGACTGCAGCCTTTACCTGGGCTGCAAGAGGAACCTGATAACCAGGTCCTAGCTTTGTTGATACCTTTTGCAGATGGGATACACCGCCCGATGAAATATCAATAAACGCACAACCGATTTTTTCCAGCTCTTTGGCCATTGCCACAGTATCATTAATATCCCAGCCTCCATCTACCCAATCAGTTCCCGAAAGACGAACACCAACGGGTATTTCTGTTCCGGCGGCCTCTAACACAGTTTGAAATACTTCTAACGGAAATCGCATTCTATTCGCTAACGATCCTCCGTATTTGTCAGTCCGTTCGTTCGAGAGCGGCGAGAGAAACTGATGTAATAAGTAGCCATGCGCCATATGGATTTCGATGGCATCTAGGCCAATCTCACGGACGCGGCGCGCTGCGCTGCCGAAAGCGTTCTTGATGTCGACCATGTTCTGGAAGCTTAATACATCAGGCACCGGCTCCTGTGGAACGCGCTGGATGGGAGAGGGCCCGCGCGGTCGCCATCCCCCGTCTTCGGGGGCTATGTACGCACCTCCTTCCCAGGGAGGGTGCATTGATGCTTTGCGGCCTGAGTGTGAGAGCTGAATTGCCAAGGGAATATTTGAGACCGAACGTAAGGCAGACACGAGCTTTTGGAGCGCAACTCGGTTGTCATCGCTGTAAAGTCCCAAACAGCCCGGCGTAATACGCCCTTGTCGTTGAACAGCCGTCGCTTCAATGCAAAATAATCCCGCACCAGAAATGGCAAGTGATCCAGCATGGATGGTATGCCAGTCGATGGCGTTCCCATCGACTGCACTGTATTGGCACATCGGCGCGACCACAATCCGATTAGGAAGTTCAAGAGCGCCTATTTTGCAAGGGGTAAATAGACGCGGTTTTTTTGCGCGTTTTTCTAGTTCCGCAATTGTCATCTAAAGCCCCAATTCTTTTGCGATGATGCTTTTTTGAATTTCGTTAGCCCCACCGCCTACCATGCCATGCTTGGCTTCGCGCATGTAGCGTTCCATATCCTGCTCGGGCAACTGCGAGTAGCCTCCCAATGCTTGCATGCCATTGAATGCGGTTTTAAAGAGCGTGTCTACTGCGAAGACTTTTGCCATTGACACTTCTTTCATCGCTCGCTCACCACGGACCATTTTGGATGCTGCGGAATAAGTCAGCAGACGTGCGGCTTCGACGTTCATGGCATCTTCTGCCATTCGATGCTTAAGGACCTGGAAATCAGAAAGCGACTTTCCGAAAGCTTTTCGCTGCTTGGTATATGTAATTGTGTCATCCAGCGCAGTCTGAGCATTACCTACATAGGAAGCGGCTAGACTCAGCCGCTCGTGTTCGAGATGTTCCCCGATATAGTCCCAGGCCTTTCCAGCTTCGCCAAGTAACGCCTCTCTGGGTAGTCGTATATCGTCCAAATATAGTTGCGTCGTACCCAGGCTGCGGCGCACAATGGTATCGAGCTTGGTAATTGTTAATCCCTTTACATCATTGGGAAGGATAAAAAGGCTCAATCCATCGTAGCGCTCTTCTCCTGTGCGGGCAAGAAGCACAATTGTGGCACCAGGTAGATGCGCTCCCGAAATGAAACACTTGCTTCCGTTCAGCACCCATTCGTCACCGTCCAGGACTGCCCGGGTGCGTACGGCGGCAGCATCAGATCCGGATTGCGGCTCTGTCATTCCGATAGAGAAAGTTTTTTCGCCACGCAGAAAAGCCGGCAGATACTTGGATTTTTGCTCCTGTGTGCCATGCATTGAAAAGTTCATTGCAGTAAACATTGAAGTCATCATACAAGCTGCCGTATCCAGGCTGTATTTGGCAATAGCCTCGCAAAATATTGCGAACATGATAGGGTCAGCGCCCACGCCGCCATCCTTTTCCGGAAGCAATAGTCCGAGCCAGCCTTGCTGGCCCATCTTTTGATAGATCTGCCAGGGAAACTCGCGCGAAGCATCGTGCTTGCGTGTATATTCGCGGCCTACTTCTTTCTCCATAAATGTGTGAACAGTATCTCTCCAAATCTGCTGCTCAGTGGTAAATTGAAAATCCATAAATCCTCTCCTTTAGTTGTTGAATGCTTGATTATCCAAACTTGATGTTTGCTTCATTTACCAATTTCGTCCACATATTCACTTCGTCCTGCACCCATTTTTTGAATTCGGTAGTCGTCAGAGGGCCCGTCTCGGCGCCCATTTCTTCGAAGCGAGTTTTTATCTGTGGTTTCTGAAGAATGGTTGTAATCTCCCTGTTTAGCTTGTCAACTATTTCTTTTGGCGTGCCTGCCGGTGCGAACAAAGCGTTCCAGCCTGACAAGTCAAAATCTTTAATGCCGCTTTCCATTACAGTTGGAAGCTCTGGCATGAGGGCACTGCGATTCTTGGAGGTCACGGCAATTGCTTTTAAAGTTCCGGCTTTTATCTGAGTCTGAGCTGCTGCGATGTCACTGAACATCATATTTATTCGACCCGCCATGACTTCCGCCATCGCGGGGGGGTTACTTCGAAAAGTCACTCGCAACAGATTTTTCCAGCCAGCAGCACGTGCGAGTGTTTCTCCCTGTACAGTGCCTGTGGCATTCCCGACAGCGAGTGTTACTTCGTTTTTACGGCCGAAGTCGATCAATTCTTTCATCGTATTGACGGGTAATTTAGGATTAATGGCAACGATGCTGGTAAACACGACGATTCGGTTAACGGGTTCAAAGTCCTTCACTGGGTCATAACGTATATTTTTGAACAAGGCGGGGTTTGCCCCGTGGGTCGAATTGGTGCCCATGATGAGCGTGTAGCCGTCAGGTCTTGCGTTCAGAACATGTTCTGCAGCGATGGAGCCATTAGCGCCGGGTTTGTTGTCAACGATGACTGTTGTTTTCATGGCTTCGCCCAATTGTTGAGCTATCAGGCGTGTAGCGATGTCGGTGCCACTGCCTGGACCGAACGGCACAACGATTGTAATCGGCTTGTTGGGGTATGAATTTTGTGCACTGGCATTTACGCATGTTGCCAGCGCAGCAATTCCGATTAGCATTGAAAAGAGAAATTTGTTCATTACTTGTCTCCGGTAAATATATTTAGTTATAAGGTCTGTCAAAAAATTTCTGATCAAATGACTCCGTCTGCCTTTAGCGATGCCATGGTATCTTTTGAAAGGCCGAGCCAGTCTTCGTAGACTGCTTCGTTATCTTCACCCAACCGACGACTGGGAACGATCCTTGAGGGATCCGTTCCTTCATATCGCATTGGCGAGTTTTGAAGTGGGACTCTCCCAAGATCTGGATGATCGATCCATTCTATGAAACGTCGTGAGAGCAGGTGAGGGTCGTTAATCACTTCATTGAGATCGCGAACCGGCGAACAAGGTACACGGTGGCGCATTAGATGTTGGAACAATTCTTCTTTTGTGAATTGAGACGTAAACTCTCCTACAACAGCATCCACTTCGTCCATGTGGTCTACGCGTGCGGCAAGGTTGGAGAAGCGGGTGTCGTCCGCCAATTCCGGGCGTTTCATTGCGGTAATGAGCGATCGCCAATGCGTTTCTCCAACACAGATGATAGCTATGTAGCCGTCCTCTGTGGGATAGACATTGTATGGCGACTCAGCTAGCCCTCCGTGACGATTTCCCGTACGCACATTCATTGATTTATCCTCGCCCATATACAGCCCGAGATTGGAACTCAGCGATGCGTATACAGCCTCTTGCATGGACACATCTACGCGTCTCCCCTTGTTCGTAAGACTACGTTCAAAAAGGGCTGTCATAATAGCTCCGTACAAATGTACGCCTCCAAAAAAATCGCACAGGGCGGGGCCGGCTTTAACGGGCGGGCGGTCGGCGAAGCCAGTAACACTCATGACGCCAGTCATCGCCTGAATAGTTAAATCCATCGCTGGGTAGTTGCTGTATTGGCCGGTTAATCCGAATCCTGAACCCGATCCGTATACCAAACGTGGATTCTCTTCCTTGAGTGCATTCCAGCCTATGCCAAGACGATCCATGGTTCCTGGCGCGAAGTTCTCGAGCAAAACATCACAGCGTTTCATCATGGAGCGCAACAATTCCCGACCACGCTCTGTTTTTAAGTTGAGGGTTATGGATTGCTTATTGGAGTTGAGCATTGCAAAAGGGAGCGCAGCCCCGCCTACGCTAGCCCGCCTGCGCAAATGCTCGCCTGTAAGCGGCTCCACCTTGATGACTCTGGCTCCTGCCATTGCCATAAGAAAGGTCGCGTAGGACCCGTTATAGATCTGGCCCAGGTCCAGTACAGTGATGGACCGCAAAGGTGGAAGTGCTGGTGGTGAATTCTGCATAGTAATTATGAAACTCGATGGGTTTTATGGATTTAATGAGCTTAAAGTTAATAATATTAATGATCAGACAATTAAAATATGGGATAATAATAATACGAAATGAATTTAACGTAAAGACCAAATATGACTGACCTCAAACTTTCCCACATTGAAGTCCTTAGATCGCCTGCAATATTAGCCAGGGAGCTTAGGAGGAAAATTTTAAGTAATGACTTGCCCGTGGGCTCACCTTTGCCAAGCGAGAAAGATCTCATGGCTCAAACCGGCCTAAGTCGCTCTTCCGTTCGGGAAGCGCTACGTATTCTGGAAACAGAAAACCTGGTGACAACACGTCCAGGCCGGTATGGGGGAGCTGTTGCCAATCGACCTAACGATGAATATCTTGGGCGATCTATTTCCCTTTTTGCGCAGGGTCAAAAAGTCAATGTGAATTCACTGCTGCAAGCGCGGGTTGAACTGGAGCCTTCATTGGCGGCGTTGGCAGCACAGAACCGGACTGCAGATGACCTCCTAAATATAGAAGAGTGCACCACCCGTGTGGAGGCCGCGTTCGATGACTTGCCTCGCTTTCTTGAAGAAAACGTCAATTGGCACATCGCAGTAGCTACAGCAAGTCACAACGAGCTGCTGCGTGCATTTATGGTTTCAATTTCTACAATTATTTATAAAGCAACAGCAATTGAAAATTTCACTACAAAAGAGGTACGCCAACAAGTCATGCATGCGCACTCGCGAATTGAAGAGGCGATTGAAAAGCAAGACGCGATCGCAGCGCGCAGGAGAATGACCAGGCATCTGGTTGCAGTAACCGCTGCTTGGCAGTCCTTTCCTGAAGCACCATTGGTGATCGATTTTTAATAAGCCGGCTGCCGCGCTCTGCGGTTGAAAATTAAAGTAAAGGAGGAACATTTGTGTCCATCGATTTTTCACTCGAACGGCATGTTGCCACTATCACTATCAACCGTCCTGAGCGCATGAATGCGATGGATGCGGAGCATTACCAAGGCCTTTCTGAAGCTTGGGTTCGTGTTAGAGATGACCCGGATATTCGCGTCGCCATTGTTACTGGCGCGGGAGATAAGTCCTTTTCTGCTGGTGCGGATTTGAAATCCTTTATCAACCAACAACCGCCACTTTCTCAGATTTTTTTGACGCAAAGGGGACAGTTGCTTAATCGTGGGTTAGAGGTTTGGAAGCCAATCGTTGCTGCCGTTAACGGCTATTGCCTTGCAGGGGGGATGACGCTATTGCTTGCGACCGATCTGCGTGTATGCGCAGAGCATGCAACATTTTCTGTTTCCGAAGTAAAGCGCGGTATCTTTCCTGCGAATGGGGGTACTCAACGAATTGCTCAACAGTTGCCACACCCGATAGCCATGGAACTGCTGCTGTTGGGAGACACCTTTGATGCCGGAACAGCCCTGCGCTGGGGCCTGGTCAATCGTGTCGTAAAAGCCGAGGATTTGATGAGTACCGCTCAGGATTATGCTTTGAGACTAGCTGCAAATGCGCCATTGGCAGTTCAGGCGGCCAAAGAGCTTGCGCTTCGCAGTCGCGATATAGATCTTGCTACTGGCCTGAGGCTGGAGCAAATGATGCTGCGACTGCTACAAGAGTCAGACGATGTTGCTGAAGGTGTTAAAGCATTCTCGGAAAAACGCCAAGCTGCGTTTAAAGGGCTGTAGCCAATAACATATAGAATGAGGAATATCCAATGACAGTCAAATTACAGACACTTATGAATAAGGTCGAGATGGATGTTACTTATTCCTACTCGGAGCAGGATTCCATGTTGTACGCGATGGCGATAGGAATGGGGCGTGATCCATTGAACAGCATGGAACTGGATTTTGTCTACGAGCGCCTCGGGCGCCTTCGAGTAGTCCCGACGCAATCGATTACTGTTGCCCGACATAACCTCATCTACGATATCGGATTGGACTTGGATAGGCTTCTGCATTGTGAACAAACAGTAAGGATCCATAATCCTTTGCCCGTGAGGGGAAGTCTTGTGGCCAATCAACGTGTAATGAGCGTAACAGACAAAGGAAAAGAGAGAGGAATTCTGATTGAAACTGAATCAAGCGTGCGCTTGGCCGATAGCAATACACCGTTATTTGATCTGCGTGATCTGTTTTTTGCTAAAGGCGATGGAGGGGTAGGCAGTTTCGGAAAAATCAACAAATCTACCGTAGATATGCCAAATCGCGAACCGGATATCGTGTGTTTTACCGAAAGTGAGCCATGGCAAGCGTTACTGTATAGGACAGCGGTTGGGGATAGAAGCGGTATTCATGCAGAACTTGGCATCGCACAGCGAGCCGGATTTGATCGACCAATATTACACGGATCCTGTACCTTGGCCATTGCCTGTCGTGAGGTACTCATTAATGTGTGTAATTACGATGTAAACCGCTTTGGTTCCTTTGCAGCATGTTATACAGCAGTTGCATATCCTGGCGAGCGGTTCGAGACCCATATTTGGGTAACAGACGACATAGTCCAGTTCCGTTGCAACGTTCCTGCGCGACATAGCACTGTGCTCGACTGCGGCTATGTCCGTCTCGTTCCGTCGAGAATTTAATTTATTTTTTAGGCTAACTATGACGATACATTATGATGTGAGCGATAGCATTGCGGTTATAACTTTGGACCGCCCCGAAAAAATGAACGCTTTGACGGTAGAAATGAGGGAAGCGCTCGGTACATTTTTCGAGAAGGCGGGTCGAGACGCCAACGTACGGGCTGTACTACTAACCGCCGCGGGTAATGCTTTTTGTGCCAGCGGAGATGTTAGTAAAATGGGAGATTATTCTCCTTATACCGCTCGCGAGGCGCTTCGGCTGGCACACCGGATGGTGCGTAACCTTGCAAATATTGAAAAACCGGTAGTGGCCGCGACGCGTGGTGCGGTTGCGGGCATTGGATGGAGCATGGCCCTTGCGTGTGATGCGGTAATCGCCTCGGATACTGCGAAATTTACGCAAGTATTTCGCCATGTTGGTCTGGCGCCCGATGGCGGCGCGATCTATTTTCTGACCCAGCACTTAGGCATAAAGCGAGCGAAGGAGTTGGTGTATTCGGGACGACGTGTCGGCGCTCACGAGGCGTGCGAGCTAGGGCTTGTCAACTGTGTAGTCAGTGATTCGGAGCTCGAAGCAGTAGCCCTTGAACACGCTAAAGAGCTGGCTGCGGGGCCGACTTTCGCGTTCGGAATCGCCAAAAAAATGTTCAAGCTGGCTCACCAGCCAGACTTGGAGAGCTTTCTCGATGCCGAAGCGTGGGCGCAAGGTCTGGCATTACAGACGGAAGACCATAAGGAAGGAGTAAAGGCTTTTTTCGATAAACGCAAACCGATCTTTAACGGCTATTAATCACGAAAGGATAATACTATAGTTTGTGTGATGCAACATTTTTTTAGGCATTTATAGCGCACAGCAAACTCAGGCTGTTAGTAGCCGCCTGCCGAGGGTTATTGGTCACGGTGAGTGTGCTCCATGCGCACAGAGCATTAAAGCACCTCAGTGAAAACTTTGATTGGCGTCTTCACAGCACTGTTCTTTCAAATATTGCAGTTTTCTTAAATTTGAGCAGTTCATTACTTCTTCGTGGCCCGTACAAACTGCATAAGCTTGCCCGCTAGCCAGCTAATAGTTGGATCTTGATTGACATTACGGTGCCAGCGCTGAGATCATTCCATGGTGGACAATTCAAACGGTAGCTCCAACTGCCTGGAGTTCAACTCTGAACTTATAATAAAAAAATCTCTAGGCAATTTATTCGATATCCAAGCCCAATAATTCGATGTGGTCCATAAATTCCTTAAGAAATGCCACGCCTTCCCTCGAAAGCTCGCGAACTTTGGATGTACAGACTTGAATAGGAAGGCGGATTGTCGGGTAAAGCGTCTTTACAAGCATATTGCTGTTGTCGACATGCAGGATCGATAGTTCATCAATTATTGCCACGGCGTTGATTTCAGACGCGATGCGATATGCCGTTATCGAGGAGCCTGGCAATATGATGGGCTCAGGGAGATAAGCACCAACATCTTTAAATGCTTGATAGATTATGTCTCCCACTTTACCAAATCGGCCATCGCAAAAAAAAGTAATTATTCTCTCATTTGAAAGCTGGTGTGCCTGAACAATCGAACAGCTAGATAAGGGATGACCTGACTTCATCGCACACTTAACACCTGTCGTAAAAGAAAACTCAATATTTAGCCCTGGATCATCGATAGGCCCATATACAATTGCGATATCAGCTTGGTTTGAGAGAATTACTTCCCTAGCTGTAAGCGAAGGGATCGAAACCAGCTCGACATTTGCCCAGGGGCACGTCTTGTAATAGCTGCCAATGACGCTTGGCATAACCCCATCTATGACCGTCGGAGCGCAGGCAATGGTGAGCCTAGAGCCATGATCGTTGACCAAGTTCTCCGCCAGTTTGCTGATGAAATCGATTTTTGAGAAAAGGTCCCTGATCTCGGGCATTAACGTCAAGGCTTCTTTGGTAGGAATTAATCGCCCTGACAGACGTTGGAAAAGTTTATATCCCAATCGATTTTCAAGTGTAGATAGTGCTTCGCTGATAGCGGGTTGAGAAACAAAAAGCCGTTTGGCAGCGCCCGTAGTCGTACCGGTCTCAATTACGGCAAAGAATACTTCAAGATGTTTGATGTTTAAACTTGCCATAGCCACAATTAATACATAGTTAAAAGAATTGCTACCTCGGCGCCTGGGCAGATTGGCCACAGTAAAGGCTAACTTCTCCGAGAATCTACATTACAGTACCAGCATAGTATAGGAGGATCCTATACATCAAAAGAAATAAATATTTGTGCTCAAGAAAAGCTAGGTCCAACATAGAGTAACACCTATAAAACACAAACACGAGACAACAACTATGCGTAATAGAACCGTCGTACTGCTTGTAGCGGTCATCCTGGGTCCGTTTTATTATTCTTCGTTTGCGGCCATTACCACCCGAGAGCGGGCTCATTCATATCCGCAACAGCCGGTTCGAATGCTTGTGGGGTTCTCTGCGGGTGGGGCTACAGATGTCCAGGCAAGAATTCTCGCAGATAAATTGACTAAGCGCTGGGGCGTTTCAGTGGTGGTGGAGAACAAACCGGGAGCCACAGGAAGCATCGCCATGGGGAACCTTCTGCAGGCTAAACCCGACGGCTACACCGTAGCTGTAGTAAGTGGTGGTGCGATGACAATTAGTCCACTTTTGCGCAAGGTCGGATATGACCCTCTTACGGATTTTGAACCGGTGACAATGGTCGCGGAAAACGACGTGGCGGTAGTGACCGGAATAAATTCAAAATACACTGACTTTAACTCACTCCTATCGAACGCCAAAGACGGCTCTTCAAAAATATTTTTTGGATCTTCCGGTGCCGGCGGCCTTGGACATTTAGCAGGAGAGAGATTCAACAAGACATTTTCTACGCACTTATCCCACGTGCCTTATCGTGGAGATTCGGCAATGGTCGTTGACGTCATGTCAGGTAACGTGGATATAGGCTTTCCTGTGATTCCTTCAATTGCGGAGCTCGTGAAGTCAGGAAAACTTAAGTTGCTCGCAACCTTGGGAAAAAACCGGGCAGTGGATTTTCCGGATATTCCGTCGGCATCGGAACTCACAGATCAAGATATTGGCGTTACATCATGGATTGGGGTCTTTGTGCCTAAAGGTACGCCGCCCGATGTAGTTGATACATTCTATAAGGCTGCCAAAGAGGTTATGACACAGCCGGATGTCGTACAAGACTTCAAAACTCAAGGCTCTCGAGTCGTAGCCAGTGATCCTAGAAATTTCAGGGACTTCTTAAAAGAGGACTACGATCGAAATATAAAACTTATCCGGGACGTCCAGATAAGTCTGGAGTGACTCGGAGCTTGTAGAGGCAAGTTTGTAGGATGGAACATTAATGAATTGAAAAGGAATACTCGCATGAAAGTGATGGCTGAAGATCTATGGTTTCCCGAAGGTCCTGTATATCTTGAGGATGGTAGCATTATTGTTGTAGAGATCAGGCGAAAGACGCTGACAAGGATTTGGAAAAACGGAAAGAAAACGATCGTCGCAGATTTGGAAGGGGGGCCGAACGGGGCAGCTATCGGGCCAGATGGAAGTTGCTTCGTCGCAAACAACGGTGGTTTTGAATTCAAGCAAAGAAACGACGGAGTGTTCGCAACATCCGGTGCAGCAAAGAATTACAAGACCGGTAGTATTCAAAAAGTAGATTTAAGTACCGGTGAATTCTCGACTGTATACACGACAAATGGACAGTTCATCATACGAGGGCCCAATGATCTGGCCTTTGATTGTCATGGGGGCTTTTACTTTACCGACCCGGGTAAAACCAGGGAGCGGACGTGGGATCGAGGGTGTGTCTGCTATGCAAAAGCTGACGGTACCGAAATTAAAGAGATCATATTTCCTATAACCAAGCCGAACGGTGTTGGGTTGTCGCCTGACCAAACCAAACTATACGTGGCGGAAACTGAGTCAGCACGCCTTTGGGAGTGGGAGATATCAGAACCCGGTGTGCTGGCACCTCAAGAGCAAAATGCACCGACTCCTCATGGCGGGCGGCTTGTCTACGTTTCGCCTAAGTCTTGTCGCTTCGACTCTCTTGCGGTGGACGTTCATGGTAATGTCTGCGTGGGGACGCTGGACATGGGTGGAATAACAATCATCGACGTAAAAACGGGGACGGCAAATTTTGTAAAAGTGCCCGGCGATACCCACATTACCAATCTTTGTTTTGGAGGAAACGAACAAAACAAAGCCTATATTACCCAGTCCTATGCCGGCCGACTAATTGAAATGGATTGGCCGCCAAAAGGTACCGAACTGAACTAACCATTTATTGCCCGAGGAGAACAGTAATGGAGCACCGGATAATGACCCCGATTGGTCTTGGCGTTGAGATCAGCGGTATCGATATCAAGTCCATATCGCCTGAAAAAAAACGGGATATTTACAATCTTTGGATTCGACATGGCGTTATGATTATAAAGGATCAGGTTTTGGATCCTCCCGATTTTCTTGAATTCGCAAAGTTGATCGGCGACCCGGTTGATCAGCAAGTTTCGAAATTCAGCGTGTCGGATTATCCACAAATTGGCACGATTTCAAACACTGATCTGCCCTTGAAAGATGGCAAGTTCCATGTGAGGGGTGAGAATTTTCATACCGACCATTCTAACTTCGTCGCTCCGCCAAAAGCTACGATACTCTATGCGATCAAGGTTCCAAAGGTTGGGGGTGACACCCAGTACGTAGATGTACGTAGCGCGTATGAAGAATTGCCGACAGAGCTCCAGCGTATCATAAATAGAAAAAAATCACTTCATATTTATGAAAGCTCGAATAGTCCACGCAAAATGATCGAGATTTCGGAGGAAGAGCGAAAGAAAATGCCTGAAGCACTACAGCCAATTGTTATTCATCATCCAGAATGCAACAGAAATGCACTGTACTTGAATACCGGGAGAATGGAGGGAGTGGAAGGCAGTAGTTCCGATGAAGCCCGGAAGCTGATCGAACTGCTCTATAACTACTCAACGCAAAAAAAATTTGAATACCGCCATAGATGGTGTGCCGGTGATGTCGTGGTATGGGACAACCGCAGCGTCATGCACCAGGCAAATGCAGATTACGATCCAGCGGAACGAAGGTTTTTGTACCGGATCATGGCCCACGGCGAACCCCTCAAGATTGCGACATTGGACAGCACACAATGAAGTACGAGATTTCATGCATGGATACTTGGCCTGATAAAGTCAAAGAGATACTTATAGACTGCGCACCTGCCGATTTCAATCTGCGATTCGCCGAAAGCTATGACTTCGAACATCAAGTAGATTTGATACGACACGCTGATGCCATTCTGCCTGGTTTCGCCACGGTAACGGAGGACTTGTTGAAAAATGCGGAGAGATTGAAGTTTGTTCAAAAGTGGGGGATAGGCATAGACCGGATCGATGTGAGTGCGCTACGCAGTAGAGGCATCCCGTTGGCTATTACTGGTGGGGCCAATGCGCATCCTGTTTCAGAACTCGCCATTGCCTTGATGCTTGCGGTATATCGAAGAATTTACTACAACAACGCCGTGATGCGGCTCGGAAAATGGCCCAAAGATGAAATGCGTGAAACTTGTTTTCAGCTTTTCGGCAAGAGAATTGGAATAGTTGGTTTTGGAAACATTGGAAGAAAACTGGCCAGGAAGCTACAAGGTTTCGAGGCAGATGTAATTTATTTTGATCCGGTTCAAGCTCCAGTAGCTCTTGAGAAGTCGCTGAATGTGCGATGGTGCGAATTTGATGAGCTCATCCAGTCTACCGATATCGTCAGCTTGCATCTCCCTGTAAATGAGAAAACACAGGGCATGCTTGGGGCAGAGCAGTTCTCTCGCATGAAAAAGGGCGCGGTGCTTATAAACACTGCGCGTGGTGAACTGATTGACGAAAACGCCTTGTATGAAGCCATCCGGGATCGGCATCTTCTCGGCGCCGGATTGGATGCATTTAATCCGGAACCCATTTCGCGCGGCAACCCTCTGCTTTCGTTATCCGAAGTGGTTGTAATGCCGCATGGAGGGGGCGGGGTGCTGGATAACGTCGCTAACGTAGGTCGGCACGCATTCGGCAATATGCTAAAAGTATTTCAGGGACAAGCACTTGCTCCTGCTGATCTAATCGCTTAGGAGTGCTAAATGAAATATGTCATGCCCTCGTTGAAAGCTTGCTTTGGCAAAGCTGCGCCTGTATTGATGATGAATATAAAGCAAGTAGGGCTTCCGGAGATCGGCCTACTTGCTGCTTCGTGTGGATTCGATGTTGTGTATGTAGATCTCGAACACGCACTTATTTCAGAACGAGAGGCAGCGCAAATCTGTCTCGTTGCCGCTCAACAAGGTGTCGTCCCGCTTGTAAGAATCCCGCCAGGAGCACTTACGTCTATTGGCCGCCTTTTGGATGGTGGCGCAATGGGTATTATCGCACCCCACATTGAGAATGCACAAAGACTGGAAGACGTCATTAGACATAGCTACTATTCACCCATGGGGGAGCGCTCATTTCCTGGAGCCTGGCCACAATTTTGTTACGACAAGGTCGACGCGAATACAGCCACGGAAAGCCTGAATACTTCAACTGCGGTTATTGCGATGATTGAGTCGAAGGCGGGCTTGCGCGAGATAGAGGAAATAGCGTCTGTACCCGGTCTGACTGCCCTTCATGTCGGAACCAACGACTTGTGCCAGGATTTGGGTATCACGGGTCAGCTCGATCACCGCATGGTTATAGACATCTATGAAGAAATATTGTCCATTGGCAAGAAATATTCAGTGGCTGTTGGTGCTGGTGGTTTGTCTGGCCGGCCTGAGTTCATGGAGAAACTCATTGCCAAAGGCGTTGAGCTCGTCACAGTGGGAAATGAATGGGGGTTCCTTGCTTCTGCGGCAAAAAACAGAGTGGCGGAGCTAAGAAAATTAGGCGATAGGATTCTCGCTGGAGCACCACACCGATGATGACTGGACTCTAGGCCGATAAGCTTTTTGAAGAATTCATCACTGCCGGAAAATAGCTCCGCTCTGTGAACTGGTAAAAATCAGAGCTTTAGATACTAACCGTTGGAGGCGCAAGCCGGAATCGAATTCACATACTCGGATTTGCAATCCGCTGGCATAACCAACTTTATATTCCTAGCATTAGTAAAGGACGGTCTTGCGTTTGCCGATCCCGATACGTCCCAGCGCATAGTTTAATTTATCGATGTGTTGGCGAACTTGACCGTCGTAGAATCCCCAAGAGTCTATTAAAATATCATGAATTCCACAAATATTAACGCATGCGCCGTATTTTCGTTTCAATAGCGTACCTTCCCGGCCCGTCCGATCTGACCTAGCCCATTCCGCCAGCGGTGGGCAAGCACGACGGCGCGGCCGATAATTTTTTCGAAACTACTGGAAAGCGGATTAGCAAACAGGAATACTGTCGCGAGAGCTGAAAAAATCAGTATCGGAGAGTGATCGCTGCTTGTATCCCAGAACAAGTTGGTGCTTTGCAGTCGATTTTTAATGTCTGCAACGATGCTGACACGCCTCTGTATGTACGCATCAACTTTCTCCAGATTTTGTGCGCTAAGCCAATGATAATATGCATTCCGCATTTGTGAATGTTTCTGCGAAATCCTTCTGCTATAGGTTCTGTCATATATGGCTTTAAAATATCAGTACGCAGAAAAGAGCCGTCTCTAGGACCTGTAATCTGGTTGTAGGCGATCCATCATCCGACGCATTGCTGCCCATTCGATGTCATCGTTAGCGGAAGCATCGGAACTTCCGTCATACCATCTGGCAGCAGTGGCATCTCGAACATTTTCAGAAAGCATATTCAGTTCTCGACCTGTCGCGATGGCGTCTAACATTACCTGGCAAGCTTGCTCGAGATAGTACATTCGCTGAAATGCCCCCGAAATTGAATCACCAATAGTTAATAATCCGTGATTGCGAAGGACAAGTGAATAGTTCCCCTTGAGACTTTGCACTAGTCTTTCTCGTTCATCAAGAACAACGTTAAAACCTTCGTAGTCATGATAGGAAATACGGTTGTGAAATTGTAGGCCAGCCTGAGTCATCGGTTCTAACCCATTTTTCAAGCACGATACAGCGACACCTGCGCGGCTATGAGTGTGAAAAATACAATGGGCATCAGGACGAGCGCTATGAATGGCGCTGTGGATAACGAATCCTGCTCGATTAATGCGATGTGGAGTGTTGCTATATACGTTGCCGTTTAGATCAATTTCGACAAGGTTAGAGGCGGAAATTTCATCGTAATTTAGCCCCAGAGGATTAATCAAAAAACGGTCATTCTTACCTGGTATTTTTGCCGTAATATGGTTGTATATCAGGTCCGTCCAACGGAAATGGTGTGCAAGGCGATATGCGCAGGCCAAATTTTGTCGTAATGACCACTCGTCCGAATTGTCTCCTCTCTGAGCTACAAATCCAGTCGTGGAAACGCTAGTTGTGATATTCATTTCGGCTCCTGCTCCTTTTTGTGTCCTAAAGGGTTGATAAGTGAATTCGTCTTGTATGCACGACTTTGGTTCGTTTGAAAAGAACGTGGCATATTCAAGAATGTGTGTTGGATTAGCGTCTCTATTTTGTTATTGGCAACAAAGAATGACCAAATTGATCATTCACTGCTGCGCGAAAAGTATAGTTTCATACCTCTATGGAGGGCATTCGGATCAGATTGTTTGTGCGTAGCAACAATAGCTACATGCTCAATTGTTTTGGATACAATTGTTTCATAACAAATTTTCTTTTTTTGGTTTGGCGCGAGACAATAATTTGTTGCCTACAAAAGATAGGATCCCACCCGCTTTTAACCAATGCAGTTCCGTTAAGGTGTCAACGCGTAACTTCAGCAAAACCTCTCGAGTAGTATTGTCTTTGTACGTCAAACGACACTGCACCGGCATACCTGGTTGAATTTCACATTGCGAGACGTTGATCTCAACGACCTCCTGACCGGTAAGTCCTATACTTCTGTGTGTGGTACCAGAACTAAACTGTAAGGGCAGAACGCCCATTCCAATAAGATTCGAGCGGTGGATACGCTCGAAACTCTCTGCGATGACTGCACGTATTCCGAGCAGATAAGTACCTTTTGCAGCAGTGTCTCGCGATGACCCCATTCCATAATTTTTCCCCGCCACCACAATGAGGGGAACGTTGTCTGTCAAGTAACGCGACGCCGCGGTAAATACATCCATAATTTCTTCATCTGGATAGTATCTAGTAACTCCGCCCTCATTACCGTCTGCCATCAGGTTGTGTAAGCGAACATTGGAAAACGCCGTGCGCGCCACTACATCTGGATTGCTGCGTCGCGTAAGTAGAAGATTGAAATCTTTCGGCTTAACACCATGGTCGAGTAGATATTTTCCCACTGCACTAGAGGGGGTTGTGGAGCCGACCGGACTAATGTGATCGGTAGTCACATCGTCTCCAAGTAGGAGAAGAATGCGAGCCCCGTGAATTTCAATTTTTTCTCTGGTTTGTGACCCCATAGCGTCGCTGTATGGTGACCGTCTAATGTAGGTGCTTTCGGGATCCCAGCTAAATAATTTCTCGGTATCTGCGTTTAGTGTGTTCCAAAACTGATCGCCGTTGTAGAGTTTCGCATAACCCTCCACAAACAGATCCGGACTTACGACTTGATTTATCACTTCCTGAATTTCAGATTCGTTTGGCCAAATATCTCGCAAGTAAACTGGCTTATCATCGAGGCCGACACCAAGTGCCTGCGTGGTGAGGTCCGTAAGAATGTTTCCCGCTATCGCGTAAGCCACAACAAGTGGAGGTGAAGCCAGATAGTTTGCTCGTATATCTGGATGAATTCGTGCATCAAAGTTTCGATTTCCGGAGATTATCGCAACTAACGCGAGGTTACAGGTTTCCAGAGCTTGGCGTACACTGGGAAGTAACTCGCCCGACCCACCCATACACGTCATGCACCCGTACCCTACGACCTGAAAACCGAGCGCATCAAGATGTGTATCAAGTTTTGCTTCTTTGAGGTATTCCGCGACACGTCGTGACCCAGGTGCGAGTGACGTTTTTACCCACGGCTGCGACCGAAGTCCGGCTTTAACCGCATTTCTCGCCAATAAGCCTGCGGCAATCATCAACGAAGGATTTGATGTGTTTGTGCAACTGGTAATTGCGGCAACGGCTATGTCGCCATCTTTTATAGTCTGGTTGGCAGGTGCTGTACCGCTCAGTTGCTTTTCTTTGAATGTATTTCGGAAATTCCTTGGAGCGTCGCTTAAGTCACAGCGATCTTCCGGTCGGCCAGGGCCCGAAATATTTGCTCCGATTTTTGCCAAATCGAATTCTATTAGCTCGTCATACTGCGGTTCAACATCGCTGCACCAGAGTTGTTGCATCCGGGCGTAGGCTTCCACCTGAGCTACATGCTCAGCAGAGCGTCCAGTCATGCACATATAATTCAATGTGTGCATATCTACGCTGAAGAATCCCATAGTGGCTCCATATTCAGGCGCCATGTTCGAAATAGTTGCTCTGTCGGGTAAAGTAAGCTCCTTTAGGCCCGATCCACAAAACTCAACAAACTTACCAACGACGCCGTGGCGCCGCAGTGCTTCAGTTAATGCCAGAACAACGTCCGTGGCGTTTGTGCCAGCACGTAATCTTCCAACCAAGCGACATCCCACTACAGGCGGTATTAACATGCTGATTGGCTCGCCCAACATTGCTGACCCTGCTTCTATGCCGCCAACGCCCCATCCCATTACACCCATAGCATTGACCATTGTAGTATGGCTATCCATCCCAACTAATGAGTCAGGGAACGCTAAGGTCATGCCATCCCGCTCCTGCGTCGTCATGACCTGCGCGAGATACTCCAAATTTATTTGGTGCACGATTCCATTGCCAGGAGCCACCACCCTTAGTTGATCAAATGCGCCCTGTGCCCATTTTAGAAATCTATATCGCTCCTCATTATTGCTATATTCGAGTTCCATATTCCTTATTACAGCATCACTAGTACCCGAAAATTGAGTGGTGACGGAGTGATCCACTATAATATCGATGGGAATTATGGGATTGATCGTATCGATATTGGCACCCAGGGCCAATGCGCATTCACGCATGGACGCAAGATCCACCAATAGGGGCAGTCCTGACGAGTCCGGCATAAGGACTCTTGCTGGATGGAACTGAATTTCACGATCCGCGCCCCGAGTGCCTTGCGCTAGAGCAAGAATATCCGAACGTGTCACGCTCTCACCGTCTTCATGTCGTAAAAGATTCTCCAAAAGAATACGTTTGCTAAATGGGAGAGACGAAAGACTGAATTTCGCATTAAGCTCGAACGCCGCTAATGAGTAAATAGCGACGGAACGACCATTTAATTGAACTTTTTCCAGTGTTCCAAAGCTATTAAGAAATTTCTTTTTCATGCAACCATCCGTGATTTAGATAGAATCTTTGTCATATACAGAGTTGACTAGGTTGTCCTGAAAATTATGTGACCATTCCAGCGTAGTGCTTACATGTTGAATACTATCAATCCAGTCAACCCAACTGCAATGAGTGCGTGTGAACGTCTATTCAAACAACGGAAGGGCGTGCATTCTCAGGTTTGTACATAATCAATAAATAGCTCTTCGTCGCGAGATATCTTCCGCTGTGCATTATTCAGGGAGAACCTAAAGCATCAATCACGTCCTCCGTTGATCGTATTCTTCCCAAGCGAGGGAATGTACTGCTCAACGAATTCAAATGGGCTTCCTCTGAAGGGCTTCCCATTGCATCTTCAACGAATATTTGGTGATATCCTCGTTCAAAAGCATCTCGTGCAGTAGATTCGACACCGACATTGGTGGAAATTCCCGCTAGCACGAGAGTCTTTATGCCGCGACGTCGTAATTGCAAATCCAGCTCAGTGCCGTAAAATGCGCCCCATTGCCGTTTGGTGATCCGAATATCGGTGTTCTCAGCACCCAGTTCCTCGACGACAGTTTCCCAATTGGCTGGTCTGGCGGTGACTGGGGGAGGACTTGAATCGGTAATAGGTAGAAGTGCGTCAAGACCATCGGGCATATTGGCTACGTTGACTAAAATTACAGGTGCATTCACAGATCGGAATGCTTGGGCGAGACGACTTGCTCTCGATACCACTTCGCCACTGTTGTTTGGAAAAATATTCATACCGACAATGCCGTACTGGAGATCGATAAGTACCAATGCTGTGGTTGAAGGTTCGATACTAACTGGTTTCATAAGTTTCTCGTTTAAAGGTTAAACACAAAAAAAATCGTTCTACAAGTACATTCCAATGGCGCTTCCTTCAGAGGTCGCTGATAGTAAATCTCGAGCCTTTTTGCAATCTCCTATAAAGTGAATATTTAATCCTGCTTCAATCAAGGGCTTTGCCAATGAATTATTAGGATTTCTTGGAGTCGAGTACGAAAAGAAGGCTACGTTATCGATATGGCAGACGGTAGGCCCAAATATACTGACGACTTCTAAACGACCATCTGTTTCAAATGACTCACTCCAGTTTGGCTCGACTAACGGCATGACCTCAATGCCAAGCTCGAAAAATCGACGTAATATTCGCTGGCGTGTCACGAGCACTACCTCATCCGCTATTGCTTGCCTCTGCGTCAAAATTACGACACGGGTGAAGTGTTGTTTCAGTAGTTCAGCGGCTGCATACGTTGCTTCTGTCTGATCCATATCAAAGATTACGGCGCATCCTGCTTCGGGCTGTCGCTCTATTTTAGAATGCGTGGAAGCATGCCCTATTAAGTCAGACATTGCTTCACGTAGATCGGGGATCCAGCCCTCCATCCGCAATTCAGCTGGCAAGCAGACCGGCCAGGTCATGGTGGCACCAGTCGCTAACACCACGTCATCAGGCCGACAGTCAATAATATTTGTTGATGTCGCCATAACACCTAGCTCGAATTTCACACCTGCTTGTTCGGCAGCAATCTGTTGATAGTCATAGACGCTTGAAAGTGACTCACTACAGGGCAGTGCTGCGTGGAGACGTGTTTTTCCGCCAACGTTGCTGGTTTGTCCGAATAGAGTAACTTTGTGTCCTCTCGCTGCTGCTGTCCAGGCTGCTTCAAGTCCTGCAACACCGGCTCCGACGATCACAATACGCTTAATTTTAGCGGTAGCGGATTGCTTGACGTTTAGTTCATCGGGCATTGCAAGGCGTGGGTTATTATCACATTTCAAAGGCGAACCGGCGTTGATAACCTTCCAGCAAGTATTGCAGGACACGCAGTAACGGATATCGCGTGCGCGTCCCAACTTCGCCTTGTTTGGCCATGCCGGGTCTACAATTAATGCTCGCCCAATACCAATGAGATCTGCTTCCTCACGCACTAATATGCCTTCGGCTTCGGCGGGGTCCGTAATGCGGCCCAATGCCATGATGGGTACGCCTGTTGCTGCCTTGCGTAAATTCCTGATTAACCCCATGTAAGTCAGCCGCGGTGTGCTGTCGTCCGGAATATGCATTTCGAGAGTATGGTGGTGAGTCCCTTGAGCAAACGCCAAGTAGTCGCAGTCTATCTGAGAAATGAGGTGCTTCGTGATGTCATACGCGACTGCAGGGGGGATGCTATCCGAAATACCATCATCACCTGGTAATTTCACTCCTAGAATAAAGTCCGAACCACAAGTATCTCGAATAGCGCGACAGACTTCCACTAGAAGTTGACAGCGGCCTGGCAGGTCACCGCCGTAGCGGTCTTCTCGTTGATTCGAGCGAGGGGACAGGAACTGGTGAAAAAGATGACCGTGGCCAGCAGATATTTCCGCACCGGAAAAGCCGCAACGCTTCATTCTTGCTGCAGATTGAGCAACGGATTCGACGAATTCCTCTATTTCCGAGATGGACATAGGCTGCGGCATTGTATAACTCAAATCGTCGGGAAGAGGTGACGGACCAATAGCATTAAACGATCTACCTGGAACGTGTCGGCCACGCCCTGCGTCCTGAATTTGAGTTAGTAGTGCACAATCTTCACGATTGGCTACGTCTGCCAAGCGCTTTAGATCTCCGATCATGCTATCGTTCCATGCCACAATTCGGTCAGACGATTGGCCTTTAATTATGGCTGGTGGGTCGGTGATAACCATACCGGCGCCACCGAGTATGCGGTTGATAAAGTACTGCATATATGACTTGTGCATGCCGTGCTTTGTGTCAAAACGAAGCGCTATAGAAGCATGAACAATTCGATTCTTTATCCTGCGGTTCGCCAATTTGAATGACGAGAATAAATGAGGGTACGCGTCTCTATCAATCATGGCTATATCAATTTTATTTTCCGAGTTCTATGTGGTTGGTTCGAATCAGATCTGACCGCTTGGTCGTTGCGTCTACAATGAACTGCCTGAATTTTGTCGATGGCATAGCCAGAACTGATCCACCAAGAAATGAAATTCGCTTTTTGAAATCGGCATCCTGCACGGCAGCCACGACTGCTTTTTCTAACTGCGCTTTTACGTCTGCAGAAATATTCGACTTTGAAAATACCCCGAACCAACCTTCTGCAGAATATCCGGGTAACCCGCTTTCATTGACCGTTGGCACATCAGGTAGGAGATCGCTTCTCTTTTGGCCTGTAGTTGCAATTGCTTTGATACGGCCTTCTTTCAGGAAAGACATTGCAGTGTTAATATCGCTGGACATAAACTGAACTTCACCAGCGCTTAAATCCGTCAATGCAGGTACAGCACCTTTGTATGGAATGTGTGTAGCTGCTGCTTTGCCCATTGATAGTAATAATTCAGAAGCCAGGTGAGGCGGTGTTCCTATACCTGACGATGCAAAATTAATATTGCTAGAGCCTTTTTTTGCTATCGCCAGTAAGTCCTGTATGTTGCTGGCTGGGAAAGTATTATTGACCACGACAACGTATGGGATTGTTGCAACGGGGGCAATGGCTGCGAGGTCTCGTTGAGGGACATATTGAAGCTTTTCCTGTATTGGATCTACCGCTACGAGGCTGCCCGGCGCCAACACCAACGTTGTATATCCGTCCGCAGTCGAATTTACTACAGACATTACACCGATAATGCCAGAGGCGCCAGGTCGGTTTTCCACAATTACGGATTGTCCCAATTCTCGACCAAGATTGATTCCAAGCTGACGTCCTATTGTGTCAGCGGCCCCTCCAGGGGAGAAAGGAATTACCAGCCTAATTTGCGGAATAGATGTAGTTGCAGTTGCTGATGCCATAAGTACATACAACGATACTAAAACAGGTATGACACTCCGAGGCGTTATTGCCCGCCGACCTTTTTTATTGGCAAACATTGTCTCACTCCTTTGTTTTGTATTGTGTCAGCGCCAAAGGTGTAGTTGGAACCGACTTTCCAGCATAATGTCATTAATATATCAAGATTGTCAACAAAACAATTTAATTGTAGACAATAAAATTGTCGTAGCGTAATATTTTGATATCTTATATTTTTGGGAGTCAAATTATGTCAAATCCATTAAATCGAGTAATGCGCGAAATCCTTTTCCCTGGCGCTGGACTTGTTATGCCTGGGGTGGGAAACGCGCTCGCTGCTCGCGTGGTGGAAAGCACTGGACATAAGGCGCTTATGGTGAGTGGAGCGGCTGTTGCCAATTCATACTTAGGAGTTCCGGATATAGGATTGGTATCGTTGAGCGAGCTGGCAGGTAACGTATCGGCAATAAGGGATGTTGTACAGATCCCCATGTTGGTGGATGGCGATACGGGTTTTGGCAATGCGATTAACACCCGTCATACGATAAGAGTATTGGAAAGAGCGGGAGCTAACGCGGTAATGTTAGAGGATCAGACGTTCCCTAAACGTTGTGGACATTTTGAAAATAAGGAGATAATTTCAAAGGATGAAATGATCAAAAAAATAAAATCTGCTGTTGACGCACGGATTGACCCGGATATGATGATTTTGGCTCGCACGGATGCTCGTGCAATTGAAGGGCTGAATGGCGCATTGGATCGGGCGTTCTCCTATCGTGAAGCCGGGGCTGATTTCCTTTTTATTGAAGCTCCGCTATCCATGGAGGAACTTGCCACAATTCCTAAAGAACTACCTGGCATTCATATGTGTAACATGGTTATTGGTGGCAAAACGCCCTTGTTAAGCCGTGAAGAACTCGCTCGCATGGGCTACGCTGTTATCGTTTATGCAAATGCTGCGTTGCAAGCGTCTTTACAAGCGATGCAAGACGTGATGAGTCACCTGGAGATACACGGATCAGTAAGTGGTATTGAATCAAAGTTAATGATGTTTGGGGAACGTCAAAAAATGCTTGATAGTCAGGGATTTTCTGAGCTTGCAAAGAAATATGGCACTAAGCCCGCATCTACTTAGTATTCGTGACATGAGACGCAATTCGTTACTTTAATTGGCCTAATTTTAGATTCTTGCGAGTTTTATCATCATGTTAAAAAAAACTTCAATTTTGATAACCCGAGCCGTCTATCCAGAAACAGTAGCCCGTCTGTCAAAATACTTTGATGTCGACACTAATGACGGGAATATTGAATGGACTCCTGCCGAGCTTATTGAAAAACTTCAGAATAAGGCTGGAGTTCTCACAACCGCAAATGTGAATATCGACAGCAAGATACTTGAAGCTTGCCCGACCTTGCGAATATGCGCAAATATGGCGGTTGGATATAACAATTTCGACGTAAATGCTATGACCATTCGGAGAGTACAGGCCACGAATACCCCTAACGTGTTGACAGAGACTACTGCAGATTTTGGCTTTGCGCTGTTAATGGCTACAGCTCGCCGGATTACTGAAAGTGAACATTTTTTGCGTAGCGGTAAATGGACACATTGGCGGTATGATATGTTTACAGGAAACGAAATCCATGGCAGCACATTGGGGATTTTAGGCATGGGTCGTATCGGTCAGGGCATAGCCAAGCGTGGTGTACAGGGATTTGGAATGAAAGCAATCTATCACAACCGTACGCATCTTTCTTTTGAGCAGGAAGCTGAGTGCAATGCGCATTATGTGAGTAAGGAAGAGCTATTACAAACAGCTGACCATGTGATATTGACTCTGCCTTACAATGCAGATACCCATCACAGTATTTCTTTTGAAGAGCTTGCATTAATGAAACCGACGGCGACGTTGATCAATATTGCAAGGGGTGGAGTTGTGGACGACGTCGCACTTGCCGCAGCTTTGCGTGAAGGTAGGATAGCGGCAGCTGGCCTGGATGTTTTTGAAAATGAACCAAGATTGCATCTTGATTTACTCGCATGCAATAATATTGTGCTGACCCCTCATATTGCTAGTGCTACGGTAAGTACTCGTCAGGCTATGGCTGAGCTGGCTGCAGATAATCTTATTGCATTTTTGTCCGGAAAATCGCCACTGACGCCAGTAAATTTTCTTAGCAAAGGTTAGCTAATCACTAATTTCAAGAGCAATTAGCATGCTTATTTGTATTGGCTCAGCGTAATCGGCCGAGCCTTCCTTGGCGTTTAACACCGTTTGTAAAAATAAATGGATGAGTCCAGTAGGCTGGTACATTCGTAGTCGCTAAAGGACGGCTAGAACTTCGACGTGGATAAGTAGCGTAGTTAACCCAAACTATATTTTTTTGCAATTTTTACTGACGAAGATGAATTAACAGTCTTTCTCTACTCTGACGAACATGCTCCCGCATTAAAGATTCCGCTCCGTCTGGGTCTCTATGCTGAATGCAATCAATTATTGCGCTATGTTCAATATGAGAACGTGTAGGATTTGATCGCAAGGCTGCTGCCTTGAAGCGCAGTAATTTTAGAAGCGAGTATAAATCGTCGCACAGCAAGTGAGTAATCCATCGATTGCGGCTTCCTAGCGCTATTTTTCTATGGAAATCGCTGTCTGGTCCATTATCGAAAACGCTTGACTGAGCTGAAGATTGGGTGTCAATTTTTTTCATTAAATCAGCGACTTCGCGCAGCTCTTTTATTTCTCCAGATGTCATATTCTCTGCAGCATAACGGGCCGCCATTCCTTCCAGCGCCTCCCGGGTTACTAATAATTGCTCAAAGTCATCAATGGTCGGGGAAATTACGGCGACTCCGGCATTCGGTGTCCTGACTAATAACCGCCGTCCTTCCAATATTCGGATCGCCTCACGCAAAGGGCCACGGCCGACTTTTAATCTCTCTGCCATTATTGCTTCGCGTAATTTTGCGCCTGGTGGTAACTCACCGGAAAAAATCATGCGTTCGATGCGGACGACTATGTCATGCTCTTTGTTAGATAAGCTCATCTTACAATTGTTGTCTTAATGTCGCTAATTCTTAGCGCGATTTTTTGCGAAAATATTGAATATCGAAGCGTAACAGTTTTTTGTGTAAAATTGGGCTGGCGTATTGAATTTGTTTACATCTGCAACATTGGCCTTGTTTGTACAAACGACCGCATTTTTTAGGACATCAGCATTTCTTACCTTGGATATTTCACAGCGCTCTCTTAATTAGCGATGTGGCTTTTTTTGCTACTACTTTTTGACGTACTCCTAATGCAGAATCTCATTGTTGCTCAATTTAAAATTTTTTAGGACTGTGCTAATGTGAGATAGCTAGCTTGATGCCATTTTTATAATTTGGCACCGATTTGGATGCCATGGGTGTCTGGTTTGTCAAATGCCCTATAAAAATATGCGCTGCTAAACACTGTAGACCAGTCCACGCCTCACTTGTCAAAGTTCTTGGCACAGTGAATATGATTTTGCATTTATCGATGACCAAGTGCAGTAGCATGGCGCCACTATAGCCGCGCTTTTGAATATAGTCCAATAGTAATGTTGGGAAAGCTAAAGGTTTTTACGCAAGAATAGGGGGTTATGATTGCCGGTGAACTTAGGTCGAGTGTCGTGGTCTGTTTTATGAAAGTGAATTTTATTGCCATGATCACACTGAACCACGGAACCTTTTTGTCAGACCTCAAGCCAATTAACACTCCCAAGGAGCCAGGTCGGTAACGGTGATTTCACAGTGTGTCGGCGCCTCAGGACATAGTGTTCTGCTTATTTTCCCTCTGCTGCGCAAGTGCGCTGAGCGCTACAACCACTATGGCATATTTGTCGACCTCAAAGAATTCCCGAAGTCTCGTTCGCGTGTCGCTGCGGCCGACGCCATCAGTACCGAGCACGATGTATGGGCAACGTATATACGACGCAATGAGTTGTGGCAGCGCTCGTACATAGTCCGTGGCAGCAACCCCAGGATATCACCGTTGATGCAGTCAGCCACATAGCTCGTCCGTGCGGGCTGGTCTGGATGCAAGCGGGTCCATCGCTCTTCCTGCCTTGCTTCTCGTGGCAATTCCGTAAAGTTGGTAACATCCCATATTTTACTCTCGATACTCCAGTCTTGGGCCAGTAACTGTGCTGCTGCCAGCACTTCAGGAAAAATGGCTCTAGAACCTAGCAGTTTCACTGTTGCACGAGCTTCAGCGACGTTCTGTTCAGAAAACGGATACATGCCGCTTTCCACGTCGTCCGACAGGGTGGGTTGCGCATAGTTTTCATTCATCAGGAACAGGTAATAGAAAACATGTTTTTGCTCAACGAGCATTTCGCACATGCCATGGTCAAGGATGACGGCAACTTCAAATGCGAAGGCCGGATCATACGCCCGGCAATTCGGTATGGTCGATGCGAAATGTGGGCGATACCTCCCGATCCATTCATTAAGATGATCCTTGACGAACTGAATAAATTCAGCGAGATTAGCGGCCGATACGTCTTTGGCGGTCACCAGAATCATGCACATGCTACGTGTAGTTTTCATTTAGTATATGTATCACCTCATTGAAGGCTGGGCCTTCTGTCAATCCCCGTACTGTTCCTTGCTCACTTTCTCCATCCAGTCCACAGATTTGCCATCCAGTGACTCCGAGATCGCGATATGACTCATACCTACAGTGGGGCTGGCCCCATGCCAGTGTTTGACGCCCGGCGGAATCCATACTGTGTCGCCAGGTTGGATCTCCTGCGCAACGTCATTCCATTTCTGCACACGTCCTACCCCTGCGGTGACAATGAGGGTCTGCCCGAGCGGATGCGTATGCCAGGCTGTGTGCGCGCCAGCGGCGAAGGTGACGATGCCTCCGCCCACGCGCGCTGGTGCAGTAGTCTGGAGGCGGGAGTCCACGAATACCGTGCCGGTGAAGTTTTGCTCGGCACCGACGCTGGATGGCTGAGAACCGACCCGAGTGACATTGATCGGCTCCTGTTCGGCTGCGAAGGTGGTTGAGACGCCAAGCGACAGGGCAAAGGCAGCGGCTGCGGGTAATTTCATATTTATCCTTTCTGTAGTAGATTCAGGGGGTTCTCGTGATTCCCGTCTCCCGGATCTGGATGATGGGGGTAATTCTGTTCCTGACGCTGGCGCCTTGGCCTGTTCTTGGCTCAAGACCCACATCTGGATAGTAGCGATGTTCGATTAGTATGTCAGGACACCGTATTGCGGTAATTGGGGACATTCAATCCTATGAAGAACGAAGGCCTTTGCCGATGTTATCGCCCCACGCGTGCCTGTAGCGCGGCCGGATAACGGTCACCCTGGATCTCGGTTGCCGCCAGGGCCAGCCTGATTTTGTCCAGGTCGCTTGACGACAGTTCGATCACGGCGGCATCCAGGTTCTCCTGCAGTCGGTGAAGTTTGGTCGTCCCGGGGATTGGCACAATCCACGGTTTTTGAGCAAGCAGCCATGCAAGAGCGATCTGCGCTGACGTCACGCCTTTGTCTCTGGCAATGTGGCCGAGCAAATCCACAAGCGCCTGGTTTGCCTGGATCGCTTCGGGGGAGAAGCGCGGCACTTGGCTGCGAAAGTCGTCATGACCGAAGGTCGCCCCTGCTTTAATGGCTCCGGTCAGAAATCCCTTGCCCAGCGGACTGAAGGGAACGAAGCCGATGCCCAGTTCTTCAAGCGTTGGTAATACGTCTTGCTCCGGCGCACGCCACCACAATGAGTATTCACTCTGCACGGCGGTGACAGGCTGCACTGCATGTGCGCGGCGGATGGTCTGGACACCCGCTTCGGACAAGCCGAAGTGCTTGACCTTGCCCTCGGCAATGAGTGTTTTGACCGTGCCGGCCACATCTTCGATCGGCACATCGGGATCGACGCGATGCTGGTAAAGCAAGTCGATCACGTCGGTATTCAGGCGCTTGAGTGAGCCTTCGACAGCCCGGCGGATATGGTCGGGTCGGCTGTTGAGAATTTGCTGCTTGTTGTCATCACCAAAGGTGAATCCGAACTTTGTGGCGATCACAACCTTGTCGCGCACCGGGGCCAGCGCTGCGCCGACAACTTCCTCGTTAAGATAAGGGCCATAGACCTCGGCAGTGTCAAACAACGTCACACCCTGATCAACAGCGGCCCGGATCAAAGCGATGGCCTGACTGGTATCCGTAGCAGGTCCGTAGCCATGGCTCAGGCCCATGCAGCCAAGGCCCAGGGCAGAGACTTCCAGATTGCTGTTTCCTAGTTTGCGCATTTGCATAAGTCAAATTCCTTTAAATAGTGAGCGTCGCGTGTTGGCTTTCAACGTAAATCGCACTGCCGACCACAGAACGGAATGCAGGTCATTTGTATGCGCTGCCTCGTCTGTTTTTACGCCGTGGTTTTATATAAACAGGGGTACCTCTGTATCAGAGGTTTGTTCGTCAGATTGTTTTATTAGGTAATATACCGATCACACTTGTGTTCGACTAGATAGTAAAATCAGCAAATACTTGTGAAATAAACTCATATATGACAAAAAACAGCTACAACGACCTTCTGGCGTTCCTTGCGGTTGCACGTGAGCAAAGCTTCACGCGTGCAGCGGCACAACTTGGCGTGTCCCAATCAGCGCTCAGTCATCTGATTCGCGCACTGGAGGCCAAGATGGGGGTTCGGCTGCTCACACGCACGACACGCAGTGTCTCTTTGACAGAAGCGGGCGAGCGGCTGATGCGAAATATCGCCCCGCGTTTTCAGGAGATTGAGGCAGAATTGACGGCCGTGCGAGAGCTGCGAGATAACCCGGCAGGCACCATCCGCATTACCGCATCGCAGAATGCTGCCGAGACGGTTCTTTGGCCGAAACTTGCGGATGTGCTTGCCCGGTACCCGTTGATCAAGGTGGAGGTGACAGCAGAGTCGCGTTTCATCGACCTCGTTGAGGAGCGGTACGACATGGGGGTACGACTGGGAGACGCTCTGGGTCGGGATATGACCACCGTACGGATCAGCCCGGACCTGCGCTTCGCGATTGTCGGCTCTGAGGCCTACCTGGCGCAGCACTCGCCGCCGCTAAAGCCGCAGGATCTGGTGGATCACAATTGCATTAATCTGCGACTGATGAGTCATGGGGAGCTGTACGCCTGGGAGCTCAAGAAGGGAAAGCACGCAGTCAATGTGCGCGTTGAGGGACAACTCGTGTTCAATGGAACCAGGCCAATCCTTCAGGCGGCGCTGGCCGGATTCGGCCTTGGCTATGTTCCGCTGGAGATGGCGCAACCCTTTCTTGCCACAGGACAGCTTCAGGCGGTTTTGCAGGATTGGTGCCCGACATTTCCCGGATATTACCTCTATTATCCCAGTCGGCGTCAACTATCCCGTGCGATGAGCGTGCTGATAGATGCGTTAAGTTACCCCTCGAAGGAGTAATGATTCATGGCCATGGAGACTTTCAACGACGTCCTCGCTTTCGTTCATGTCGTGCGTGAAGGCAGTTTTACCAGGGCCTCGGCGCAACTTGGCGTATCGCCGTCCGCATTGAGTCATGCAGTTCGGGGCCTGGAAACCCGTCTGGGTGTGCAATTACTAACCCGCACGACACGAAGTATTGCGACCACCGAAGCAGGTGAGCGCCTGTTCAGCAGTGTGGCGCCCAGGTTTGATGATATCGATGCCGAGGTGGCAGCAGTCAAAGACCTGCGTGACAAGCCAGTGGGGAGCATTCGCATTACGTCGGCCGAACACGCTGCAACCAGCGTTCTTTGGCCAAAACTGTCCAAAGTCATGAGGGACTATCCCGACATTAATGTCGAAATCACCATTGATTACATGCTGGGAGACATTGTTTCCCAGCGCTTTGACGCAGGTGTCCGCATGGGAGACCAGGTGGCCAAGGATATGATTGCCGTACGCATCAGTCCGGACTTGCGCATGGCCGTTGTTGGCACACCCGGCTATTTTGCCACCCGGACACGACCCCATTCTCCGCTCGAACTGACTGGGCACGATTGCATCCGGCTCAGGCTACCAACGCACGGTAGTTTTCTTGCATGGGATCTTGATAAGGATGGCCAGCAAGCCAAGTGCGCCGTGAGCGGACAATGGGTTTTCAATAACAGCTCCTCCATCGTTCGGGCCGCCCTGGCTGGTCATGGCCTGGCCTATGTACCCGAGGACATGGTGTTGGAGGATATTGCCGCAGGACGGCTGATTCGTGTGCTGGAAGACTGGTGCAGTCCTTACCCGGGATATCATCTTTATTATCCAAGCCGACGTCAATCATCCGGGGCTATGGCCGTCATTGTCGACGCCTTGCGCTATCGGCCGTAAATTGCGCCGCCGCTGCTGGGAAGCTTCAGTCTTCCAGCCAAACGGTTGTGATCTTGGGCTCATGCTCTTATTACGCGCTTGGGTATTTGCTTGCCCTGGACGCGCGACTTGCCCTAGGGTCTCCACGCTCGTCATATTTATGAGTTCAGCTCAGTAGTGAATGCAGATTTAGGGGCTTAATCGAATCGTCGACATCCCGTAAGATTCAGGTATTAGAAAGGAAAGGCAAACGTAAGTCGCTATCTGGCGCACTTTGTTCTTTTCTTCGACACCAGGCCATCGCGCGGCCCCTGGCCGATGCGCGTGTGGCTGAAACAAGCAATGGATGGAGCCCTGCCTGATGAGCCTTAAAAAGACCGCAACGGATCGGAAGATCCGCGCACTGACCACGGTGCTAGCCTTAAGCCTTGGGTTGACGCTTACGCAGAGTCAAGCTGCTACTAACACCGACGCGTCGGTAGGCACGAGCCAAAAAACGAGCGCCAGCACATTATCTGATAAACAACAGACCATTCCTTTAATCGCGGCATTCATGGCTTCAAGTGATATGCCCAAGCTTAACGGGATTCTGAACCAGGCGCTGGACGCTGGGCTGACGATCAGCGAGGCCAAGGAAATTTTGGTGCAACTCTATGCGTACGTCGGTTTTCCGAAAAGCCTCAACGCGCTGGGTGAATTATTGAAAGTCGTTGAAGCCCGTAAGCAACGCGGCATCCAGGACGCACCGGGGCGTGAGCCCAGCCGCGCCATTCCTACCGGAGATAAGCTGGTTGCAGTGGGTACGGCCAACCAGACCAAGATCTCCGGTGCACCAGTCAAGAACGCGGTGACCGATTTCGCGCCAGTCATCAACCAATACCTCCAGGCCCATCTGTTTGGCGCTATCTTTGAGCGCGACAATCTTAACTGGCAAAGCCGTGAACTGGCCACTGTTGGTGCTTTGGCTGCAACGCCGGGTGTAGAGGCGCAGTTGCGTTCGCATATGCGCGCCAGCATGCGCGTGGGTATCAGCGCGGCACAGTTGCGCCAGGTTACCCAAATTCTAGCCGAGCGTGGAGATAAACAGGCTGCCGAACGCGCTAGCGCGGCCCTGATACAAGCGCTCGCCGCTACAGGAGGTTGAACATGAACGTTATCAAAACCCTGCTGGCCATGATGACCCTGACCGCGGTTGCTGCCTGCACTGCCTTTGACTCAGGCTCAGGTGCGTCCAGTGGTCCGTTAGTGATTCAGGAGCAGGGCAGCTTCGCGGTCGGGGGCAAAGTCGTGAGCTCGCCCGGTACTTACAACAATAACAACCCGAGCGCTCAAGGGCAGACATTCCATGGGGATCACCTCTACGCGTTTTATCAAATTCCACGCAATGCCAAGCCGCTGCCCATCGTGATGCTGCATGGCGCCTACCAGTCGGCGCGCAGTTGGGAAACCACGTCGGACGGCCGGGAAGGATTTCAAACGATTTTCCTGCGTCAAGGCTTCCCGGTCTATCTGGTTGACCAGCCGCGTCGCGGTCGTGCGGGCAATAGTACGGTAGCGGCGACGATCGAACCCACGCCATTTGATCAGCTTTTCTTCGACCAGTTTCGCATTGGCAAATGGCCGACCTACTTCGAAAACGTGCAGTTCGACCGCAAGCCCGAGACCCTGGATCAATTCTTCCGTTCGGTCACCCCGAATACCGGCCCATACGATGCTGGCGTGATTTCTGATGCCATGGCGGCACTATTTAACAAGACGGGGCCTGGCATTCTGTTTTCGCATTCCCAGGCTGGCGGACCGGGTTGGTTAACGGCAATCAAGAGCCAGAACGTCAAGGCCATCGTTTCGCTTGAGCCTGGCAGTGGATTTATCTTTCCAGAGGGAGAACTACCAAAGGAAATGCCCAGTGCGGCAGGTACGCTGAAGCCTGAGGCGGTGCCATTGGTAGATTTCAAGAAATTGACTCGCATTCCAATTGTGATCTATTACGGGGATAACTTTCCTGTCACGCCGACCGCCGAACGGGGCCAAGACAACTGGCGGGTGCGTCTGGCCATGGCCAGGCTTTGGGTTGATGCCATCAACAAACATGGGGGTGACGCCAAGCTCGTGCATCTGCCAGAGATCGGCATACGGGGCAACACGCACTTTCTGATGTCTGACCTTAACAACGTGCAGATCGCCAACCTGGTGTCGACATTTCTTGCAGAAAAGCATTTGGATTAGATCAACCTGCGCGATTATTTGCGCACCCATTATTTGTAATGATAGGAGTCCCTATGAAGGGTCAAATAGTAAGTAAAACTCGACGCGAATTTCTCGGTGCGTCCGCGCTCGCCTTTTCAAGTGCAATTATAGGAGTTCCAGCAATGTCTACTACCGCTGTAGCAGCCGACCATAAGAATAATCCATTTACGCTGGTGTACGCTGGCGCCATCACTAAGAATGAGCCGGGCAAAGTCAATATTCACCCGGTCAAATACAAGCTCAATGGCCTGAATATTGTTGCCAACGTCTATACGCCGGCAAACTACGATGCGCAGAAGAAATATCCGACGATTGTCGTAGCGCATCCCAATGGGGGAGTAAAAGAGCAGGTCGCAGGTTTGTATGCCCAGCATCTGGCAGAACTGGGCTATATCACGATCGCCATGGATGCGGCGTATCAAGGTGGCAGCGGTGGCGAACCACGCAGCACAGATAAACCGCAATTTCGCATTGAGGACATCCACGGCGCGGCGGACTTCATCACGGGGTATGCGGGTGTGGATGTCTCACGTCTAGGGCTGCTCGGCATTTGCGGTGGCGGCGGCTATGCGTTGTCCGCTGCGAAAGCCGATAAGCGTTTCAAGTCAATTGCGACGTTGAGCATGTTCAACTCAGGACGGGTTCGTCGCAACGGTTTTGAAGATTCGCAACTGAACTCCATTCAGGAGAGGCTGCAGCAGGCTTCGCAAGCACGCGCCCAGGAAAAGGCCGGCGCAAAGATTCCGTATTCCGGCGATGCCGATATGACGGATGAGCAGATTGCAGCATTGCCGTTTGAGATGTATCGGCAAGGCTATGAGTACTACTGGAGAACGCATGCGCATCCCAGCTCGACTTTTAGATACACCACCAGCAGCTTGCTTGATCTGATGCGCTGGGATGCTACCGAACAGATAGAGCTGATAAGCCAGCCGCTGTTGATGATCGCCGGCAGCAAGGCCGATAGCCTGTATATGACCGAGGATGCCTTTCCCAAGGCAACCGGAACCAAGGACAAGCAACTGTTCAAGATCGAGGGCGCGACTCACATTGAAACTTACTGGGTGCCCAAATACGTAGAGGCGGCACTCGGTCAGTTAAAGCCGTTCTACGCGCGGACTCTGTAACAGCAATGATAACGTTGCTGTAGTTGGAGCAGTGTCGCAGTGATGGGCTTGCTCACTATGTATGGGTAAACAGGCAAGGGTTGACTGCTGCAGGCTTCGCCTTGGCAGAGGTGGCTGGCGTTCGAGCCTGATTTTTACGCTGTTCTGTAATCACTTCCAGGAAAAAAATGAGTTCAATCAATAACATGCCGTTGCGGCGATTGCGCGCGGCAGCACTGGCTGTTGCCATGCTGTCGGGGCTTCTGAGCGTGGGGTCTGCGATCGGGCAGGAACTGCAAGACATTGCCCGCGCTGACAGTCCACTGGTTCTTCAATCCCGCGGTAGCTTCTTTGTCGGTGGCGAGCAGGTCAAAAAGACGGCGAATGAACTCGGCAACCTTGGCCCAGATGACCAGATTACCATCAATCAGATGTATGTTGAGTATATGATTCCAGACGGCGCAACCAAGGTGCCGGTAGTCATGGTACACGGCGCCACGCTTAGCGGAAAGACCTATGATACGACGCCTGATGGTCGCATGGGCTGGTACGAGTATTTCGTTCGCAAGAGCCATCCCGTTTATGTCGTTGACCAGATAGGGCGAGCCCGCTCCGGTTTTGACCAATCGGTCTTCAACAATGTTCGCGCTGGGAAGGTACCTCCTGACACGCAACCGAACCTGCTGCGGCTTGCAGATCGCTTTGGTTCATGGACTAATTTTCGCATCGGGCCAGAACCTGGTGAGCCATTTGCAGATACGCAATTTCCGATAGAGGCAGCCGATAAGCTCTCCAGGCAAAGTGTCCCCGATCTTCTAGGTACCTCGCGCGAGCAAAACCCGAACTGGAAAGGGCTGTCAGACTTGGCACTGCAACTGAACGGGGCAGTATTGCTCAGCCATTCGCAATCTGGCCCGTATCCATTGGACTCGGCGATCATCAATGCGAAAGGCATTCGTGGCATCGTTATGGTGGAACCGGGCACTTGTAAAGCGCAGGTTCATACCGATGACGAGATTACGGTGCTGGCCAAGATGCCCATTTTTATCCTGTTCGGCGATCACCTCTCTGCGCCGACTAAACTGCCGGGGCCGACCTGGGAAGATCGCTTTAACGATTGCAAAGCGTTCAAAAAGCGCATCGATGCCGCTCACGGCAACGTGCGTCTCATGACCACGGCCGAAGCCGGCGTTCGTGGGAACAGCCACATGATGATGATGGACCGGAACAACCTGCAGATTGCCGACATGATCCTTGACTGGATCGATGATATAGCTGACCGCTGATTGCGGTCGCTGCCCAAAGGAATACACACCATGAATCGCTTTACCATCAATTTACTTTTAACTTTTCTGTTTGCTCCGTCTCTGTTGCCGGAAACGGCGATCGCAAGATCGCAGGAACTGGCAGCAACCCAATCGGCCAATAGCAAACAAAATATTGGGAGTGAACCTGAAAAGGAAAATACCATGAGTGCAGAAAAACCCATTGTATTGGTCGTTGGTGCCAGCGGTAGCGTCGGCAGACTGGCCGTTGCAGAAGCGTTTCGGAAGGGGTACGAGACCAAAGCGTTGGTGCGCGACCCGGCTCAGGCCAAATTGTTTCCCGATGGCGTGCAGATTATTGTTGGCGACCTGACTCGTGCCGACACACTGCACGATGCAGTCACGGGCGTCACAGCTATTGTTTTTACCCATGGGATAGGCGGGAATGATCCAAAAGGGGCCGAGCAGGTCAATTATGGTGCGGTCCGTAACGTTCTGAGCGTTCTGAAAGCCCCTGCGCGGATTGCCCTCATGACTACTGTTGGCGTAACCAAACCCACCGTAGGGCACGATTGGAAGCGCCGCGGGGAACGACTTGTGCGTGCCAGCGGCCTGTCTTACACCATCGTGCGCCCGGGATGGTTTGACTACAATGCGGCTGACCAGCACCACCTCGTGCTGCGCCAGGGTGACACGCACTGGGCAGGATCACCCTCCGATGGAGTGATTGCCCGTGCCCAGATCGCTCAGGTCCTGGTCGCCTCGTTGACTTCACCCGCAGCAAACCGTAAGACTTTTGAGCTGGTAGCTCAAAAGGGTAGTGCCCAGTCCGATCTGGAACCGCTTTTCTCGTCGCTATCTACTGACCCGGCCGATGGCTATGATGCCATCCGGGACCGGGACAATCTGCCGCTGGCTAAGGAGCCGTCTACGGTCGTTGGTGATATTGATAATGTCCGTGGGCGATTTAAGAACTGAAACCCGATTGAGCAACGTCAGTAGGAGTGATCTGATGACTGCGACTAGCCACGTCGGCGCGGCCGGTGCTGGCATCATGACTTTCTTGTAATAGGCACGGGCGATCGTGTAATAGACATAGACGGCTGTGCAATAGGCGAAGGCGCTCACACCGCAGCTCGTCGGGCGCCAACAATTATTCCTGCTTTTTACAAAGCGCTCTCCTTGCTCATCAACCGGGGCATTCGGCAGGCCAGTTGCACGCTGATGCAATTTTCTTGCAAAACGTCGGGCTCGTTCAACAGGATATTTTCCGGAGCGTGCCGATACATAATGTGAACATCATCATAATGACAACCTCAATATCAGCTTCAGGATCGGATAAGACATCTGGCCGATTCGGCGAAGGCTTGCGCAGAATCGGCCAGATTTACCCTGGGGAAGGGCGCGCACTGGCCTGGTCATGGCTCTATATATTTTCGCTTTTTCTCGCATACTACGTTTTGCGGCCGATACGCGAAGAATTGGGTGTCGCCGGCGGGGTGGAGAACCTACCCTGGCTTTTTACGGGAACGTTAATCGCCATGACCGTGATCAACCCGCTGTTTGCCTGGGTCGTTCGGCGCTGGCCGCGCGAGCGATTCATTGCTATTGCCTATCGTTTCTTCATGCTCAATCTGGTGGCCTTTATGATTCTGTTGGCCAATGCAACACCGGAACAACATGTATGGATCGGCAGGGCATTCTTTATCTGGGTATCGGTCTTCAATCTCTTTGTCATCTCGGTGTTCTGGTCTTTCATGGTCGACGTGTTCAATGGAGAACAGGCCAAACGGTTGTTCGGATTTCTGGCCACCGGCGCAACACTGGGCGGGATTGTCGGATCCGCGCTCACTTCGGGACTGGTTGAGCGGCTTGGCCAAATCTGGCTTCTTTTGATATCCATCGTGCTGCTCGAAGTGGCCGTGTTTGCGACACGGCGACTATCAGACATCAGCGATGCGTTCAAGCGCCCACTCGAACGAAGGGAAGGGCACCAACCGGTTGGCGGGGGCTTGCTGACCGGAATCAATCACACCTTTCGTTCACCGTACCTGCTTGGTATCGCATTTTTCATCCTGTGCTATGCAGTGACATCTACTGTCCTGTACTTTCAGCAAGCGACGATCGCAGAACAGTATTTTGCCGATCGGGCAGCACGCACTGCCTTTTTCGCCAATATCAGCCTGTGGGTCAACGGCATTACATTAGGCGTTCAGCTTTTTCTGACAGGACGTATCATGCGGTGGCTGGGTGTTGCAGTCACACTGTGCGCGTTGCCTCTATTGAGTATGGTGGGGTTTGCCGGCCTGGCTGCATTTCCGAGTATCGCGGTGTTTGTTGTATTTCAGGTGGCGCGCAATGTGAGCAATTATGCCTTGACCCGGCCCGCGCGTGAAGTGCTTTTTACGGCTGTCTCGCGAGAGGATAGATACAAGACCAAGAATTTTATAGACACCGTGGTTTATCGCGGTGGTGACCAGATAGCCGCATGGAGCTATGCCGGGTTGCTGGCGATTGGCCTGGGCCTGACCGGGATCGCGGCGATTGCAGTACCTATATCAGCCATTTGGCTTGTATTGGGGTTTTGGTTAGGGCGTCGGCAGCAACAATGGGAGCGCAGCGAGCTTGCTTCGTCAAGGGAACAATAATGCGCGAGAGGCGCTCAACTTTCGCATTCGCGGCCTCTTAAAGTATTCACGGCCGCAATGCATTCTCCCACCGAGTGAAAGCAGGCTTTCGCCGGCGAGTGATCGAATGGTCGGTCAGCGGGCAACGCAGGACTGCTATGCAGCCGTTCTCATGTCCACAATAAGGGGCGTATAAATTAGTGGAAAACCTGATTTAATTTATGAGTATATTTCAACAAGCCTTCCGCAATTTGCTACTTAATGGCGAGGTGGTTGATCTGTAAAATGATGTTTATGCAGATTGACTGGGTGAAATTGACTATCCTATCTTGACTTGACTTGACTCGAGCCAGTTGATCAGTACTGAAAATTTACGCTAATAATCGACTTTTAAACGGAGAAAATAATGCAAAATATGCATTTAATACAAGTAGCCCGGACGATTCTATTAGCCTCGTTCAATCAAAGCAATGTGAAGGTCAGGCATCTGATTTATCATTTTTTTCTAGTATTTTTGCTGTTGGCTGGCTTTATCATTTCTGACAATGCAATAGCACAGCAGAACGCCCAAACGAATAAACCAGCTCTGGGATCCGCTAATACTAAAGTATTGATCGTGTACTTGTCTCGAACGAACAATACAAAGGCCATCGCTGAACTCATTCAACAGCAAACAAACGGGCAATTAATTGCGCTTGAAACACAAACACCGTATCCAAAGAATTATCAGGCTATTGTAGATCAGGTAAAACGGGAAAATGAGTCTGGATTTTTACCTAAGTTAAGAACTCAGATAAACAATATAGCGCAGTACGACCTGGTTTTTCTGGGGTTTCCCACCTGGAGCATGCAAATGCCTCCGCCCATGAAAAGCTTTCTGAAACAGTACGATTTAAGCGCCAAGACAGTAATCCCATTTAATACGAATGCAGGGTACGGTGTGGGTAGCGGTTTTGATGAGGTAAAGCAATATTGTAATGGCTGCACTGTTCTGCCTGGCCTGCAGATCAAAGGCGGCATAGAACGTGATGGTATTCTGTTTGTGATGGAAGGGCAAAAAGCCATCGAAGCAAAAGAGCAGGTTAATCAATGGCTAACGAAATTAGGTCAGGATAATGGTTTATTAAGTAACGCGTTGAGTCCAAATCAGAGTCAGACGAAAAACTGACAATTTGATGAATTCGATTACATGAGTTTGCAAGTAGCATTTTTCTCCAGGTTGCCGGTAGCGGCCAGGAATGAGGGCTCTGTCAAATCGGGTAAGCGGCGCAAGCAATTAATCACATAGGAAAAAAAATGAACTCTATTATTCTAAACAATGGTGTCTCGATGCCGGTTCTCGGCTTTGGCGTGTATCAAATAACGAATGCCGGCGAATGCGAACAGTCGGTAGTTCAAGCAATTGAATCAGGTTACAGGCTTATCGATACGGCAGCGTCCTATCTAAATGAGACCGAAGTAGGTAATGCCATAAAGCATACCGGCATTGCTCGCAGTGAGCTGTTTGTTACGAGCAAATTGTGGTTGCAAGACACGAACTATGAGGGAGCAAAAGCACAGTTCGAGCGTTCTCTGAACCGACTGCAAATGGATTATCTGGACTTGTACCTGATTCATCAACCGTTTGGCGATGTCCATGGGGCATGGCGGGCCATGGAAGAGTTGCTGGCTCAGGGAAAAATTCGCGCTATCGGGGTGAGCAATTTTCACCCTGATCGGGTCGCTGATTTGATCGCGTTCAATAAAGTAATACCGACTGTCAATCAAATTGAAGTCAATCCATTTAATCAGCAGTTGCATGCCGTACCGTGGCTGAAAATAAATGGCATTCAGCCTGAAGCCTGGGCACCGTTTGCAGAGGGACGCAATAATCTTTTTACTAATCCGGCATTAACTGAAATTGGAAAAAAACACGGTAAATCCGTGGGGCAGGTGGTATTGCGTTGGCTGACTCAGCGAGGTGTGATCGCATTGGCCAAATCGGTTCGCAAAGAACGTATGCTGGAAAACATCGATATTTTTGATTTCGAGCTTTCTGATGATGATTTGAATAAAATCACAGCGATGGACACGGCAACGAGTGCATTCTTCTCTCATCGGGATCCGGCGATGGTCGAGTGGCTAACGCAACGCAAATTGGATGTCTGACGAAAAAGGCGGTCTGCAATTGTAAAAATTGCCATCATCCAAGCCAGTGGCCGCGGCGTTGCATCGCTTAGTCTTGCCCAGGAGGGTGAGGGAAATGATGCCGCTGTCATATTGCAATGAAACAATCTGCGCGCAGGCCTGTCCAGGCACTTGATAAACGGCATCTGACGCGGTAGCAGTTGCGTCAGCGGCTATCGTCGCGTAGGTGGTCATGCATTCTGCTGCAAGGGCTTGGCGAGGCAATTGTCCGCGTCATCTGCCGGCTCAGAATGCATTTTTTTGTCGCTAAGCGCGCCGAAGGATACAGCGTCGTATACGGGTACTTTCAATGACGCGGCGGCCAGCAGAACAAGCGATTTGGCCATTTTGAAGGTAAATGCATATTGAGCAAGGCGACCTTGATCACCCGCTATGTGGATATCTGCGGCTAAATCGCCTTCTCCCCAGAATAAGCCACATAGGCGATCACTCGTATGCCTTGTATAAGTACCAAGTTTGAATACGCTATTCATTGTGCCGGTAACAGCAGGCAGGATGCGTATAAAACCGTTGCTTAGCCCCATTGCTGTTTCACGCTCTGCGAGTTTGCGGGTCAGTTTGGCAACGTCTTGACCATCTTCACATTTTGGCAGGACAATGCCATATGGGGCGGCTGGTACGATAGCATCCAGATCCGCTTCCGCCAGGCCTGTTGAAAGCGAGTTTATGCGGACATAAATGCGCTTCAGGTGGCGATATTCAGCAATGAGCTGCTGGCAGTTTCTGCGGGCACCGGGTTTTAATTCACATGGCACAGTATCCTCAAGATCCAGGATGAATGCATCCTCGGTACTGTTGATGCATTCATGGCATTTTCGAAGATCGTGTGCAGGAACAAGGGGGAGCGAACGCATATCTTATATATCCCGTTTCAACCACGCTACCACGCGCTTTCCAGTACAGTGAGCAAATCGCTGGCATTGTGGATCTGTCTGGGATTGTCTCGGATAAACCAATCGTCCATGGATATTTCTGCCAACTCTGCGAGCGACGTTCGGGGCACGCCAAAGTCACGCAGTCGATTGGGAACCTGGAGTGTTTCAAAAAGCGCTTCCAATGCTTGAATAACGGATGTTACCGCTGCTTCTCGTGTGCCGTTATGCCCCAGCGCGAAGCAAACTTTCTCCAGGCCGGCATAGGCATGCTCTGCGTTGAACCGAACGACATGCGGCAACATTGCTGCATTGGTCAAGCCATTGTCCACATGGAACTTTGCACTGACCGCATGACCTAACGGAATCGCAATCCCGGCGCCCGTGTAATCAGTGCCGTGGGCGCAAAGAAGGGAAGCCATCATCAGCTCCCCGCGTACAGAAATGGCCTGGCTTTCCGATACCTTGGGTAAATTCATTATCAGCAATCGGATGGCGTGTATAAGTAGGGCGTCGGAAAATGGATCGCCCGATTTGGACATCAACCCTTCGAGCGCCATGGCAAGCGTATTAAGAGAGGCGCTCACTACCAGTGAGCCCGGTGCAGTACTGATCAGATCAGGATGGATGAAGACCGCTTTCGCTCTGGTTTTTGGATCGAATAACGCCAGCCTTTGTCCTGATTCGGGATCAAGAACAGCGCTTCCTGCCTTGAGTGTGGCGGTGGTCGGCGTGGTTGGGATAACAAGCTGCGGAAGTTTCGGACAAAGCAGTTTTGGACTATGCAATGCGCCTGATTCGTCGCGTGAAGTACAGAGTTGTTTCGGGTGCTTTTTTTCCGCCAGTAGTATGCTGGCTGCACGGGCGGTAACAATCGCTGATCCGCCACCCACAGCGATGATCGAGTCTGCGTCTAGCCTGGCGAGCGTCTGCGCCGCTTCCATGACGACGTTGGAAGGGCTGTGCGCCTGTACGCAGGAGAGGGTTCCTGCATGTTTTTCCCCCAGGGCTTCGTGTATCAAACTGAGCGCTTTTTCTTCCTGAACAACAGAATTGCCGCAGAAGATGACCGCACGTCGGCTATTGAGGCGATCAAGTTCCCGTGGCAGCGACTGAAGGCTATCGGGTCCATAAAATAGCCTTAAATCAGGAACAAGGTGTCGGTAGGAGCGCATTCAATATCTCTCGAAAGAGCCTTCGCGTATGCAGTTGTAAAGATGGCAAGTTGAATAATTCAGTACCATGGTTTCGTTGGTGATGACCCGCCTTAAGTATAATGAAGTATAAAGAGACAGCATAAGCAGTGTCTATCGGGATTTTCAGGATATGGTCTTTCAGATTTCTGAACACTGTTAAAGCACGCTCATGGCAACCACTATCTGACACCGATATCGGATTTCAGAAGACGAATAATATTGGAAGGAGACAGGCAATGATGATCGATCTGGTGCAGCTTCGAACCTTTGTGGCTGTGGCAGAGGAACAGCACTTGACCCGCGCGGCAGAGAGGCTGTTTATCAGCCTGTCTGCCGCCAGTGCGCATATAAAATCTGTTGAAACCTCGCTGGATGCACAATTGTTCATACGTAATAATCGAGGCCTGGAGCTGACTCGTACCGGTCAGCTTTTACTGATCAGAGCAAAAGACTTACTGAGTGAGGCAACGCTTTTTTCATCGTTCGCCAGAGAGTTGAACGGACGGATGGAGGGACGACTGATCGTTGCTTCGGGAAGCGATCCGTCATCCGGAAAAGTAGGGCGCATCATCGGCGCGCTGCGGGATTCTCATCCGCTGGTGACAGTAGATTTGCGGGCCCGACCTTCATCGGAGACCAGAGAAGGCCTTATGACGGGTGAGCTGGATGTAGGATTGTTACAGGGCCGGTCAATTGAAAATCAGTTTGACTACTACGAACTCATGAACATCCCCTTATGTCTGGCTGGTCCTGCTGTGTGGAAACACGAGATAGAAGAGGCTGGCTGGTCGCAATTGGCCAGTCTGCCGTGGATCATACCAACGGAAAGCAGCAAGGCTTATACCGCCATTTTAAATGAATTGTTCAGAGACCGGGGAATTGAGTTAAATTGCGTGGTTCGATTTGATAATGCGATGCTGGGCCGCGACATGCTGGAAGCGGGTGTGGGTATGATGCTGGTACGTGAAGATTACGCTAAGCTGGCAGAGCAACGGGGCACACTAGCCATCTCCCCCTTGGCCAAGGTGGATTACACAAGTTATATGGCTCATCTATCAAGTCGTAAACATGATCCGCTCATTTGCGCGTTTATCGAAGCGACAACAAAAGTATGGCCCAAAATCCGAAAGCTGGATCCTGCGTGATAGCCATGGGGTATTGGCGTTTAGGTGCAGTATTTCAATCGCCAAATGCAGCGGCAATCGCGGTATGAACCAAACGGATCGCGATTGCCACTGGATGTCGACAAGATAGCAGAGTGGGCTGATAAAAATCAGCTAATAAACAATCCTGAGCAATTAATCCGCTTTGATTTTTGCAGACTGAATAATTTTTGCATACTTATCTGATTGCAACTGGAGAAATCCCGCAAAATCACTGGTTGACCCGCTTGATGTCAGTTCGATTCCCTGTTCTCGTAAACGGGCGGCCATCTCGTGATTTTGCACAGCTTTACGGATTTCGTTGTTCATTCGTGTCAAGATCTCGGGCGGTACGCCCACAGGGGCGACCAATCCATTGAAAATAGCAGCTTCATAACCCGGCAGCCCGGAATCGTCGACAGTTGGTACGTCGGGAAGTAATACTGAGCGTTTCAGGCTTGTGACCGCCAGCGGTTTTATTGAATTTGACTTTATCAGAGGCAGAGATGTGCTGATTGTGTCAAATATAAGAGACAAGCGGCCGCCCACCAGATCTATTAAGGCAGGCGCATTGCCCTTGTAGGGGACGTGTGTCATGGTGATGCCCGCCTGCGAGTTGAACAGTGCGCCGGCCAGGTGTCCCGTGGTACCAACGCCGGCCGAACCATAATTGAGTTCACCTGGTTTTTGCCTGGCCAAGGCGATCAGTTCTTTCACCGTATGAATGTTCATGGATGATTGAACAACTAATATTTGAGGTACGGTTGCAAATATGCTGACCGGTGCAAAATCTTTCAGAGGTTGAAAATTCGACGCTTTGGATATCAAGGGCGCATACAAGAACGAATCAGCGATGGCCAAATAGGTGTATCCGTCTGGTGGGTTGTTTTTAACCGCATCCACTGCAACCTTATAGCTTCCTCCTGGTTTATTTTCAACCACCACGGGTTTGCCCAGTTGTTCTGATAACTGCTGGGCCAGATTTCGGGTGACAAGATCCAGGTTTCCTCCTGCCGCCGCCGGTACGATAATTCGTAACGGTTTGGCAGGGAAGGTAGCCGCTGTTACCGATGAAATCGTCAATAAGCCGATTAACGTTGCCAATAATATATGCTTCACCATACGCGAGGCGCAATTTAGAAATCCGAAAAAATACTGCATATCTATTTCTCCGTTAGCATGACGCAAACTTGAATAATACGAACAACCATTTCGCATATCCCTCATCGGATGACTCTTTGAATAAGGAATGCCCTGGAGGGAAATCCTGCCTATTTCTGTTCAGGTTCTGGCTGCTTTTTTTCTGAATACGAAAACGGCGCCGGCGAATCCTTTTCAAGAATTGCTTTGATTTGCTCTATCGGAACAGAAAATGGTGCAATGGCGGCACGTTCTTGTTGTAGTTGCGTAAAGGCCATGGCATCGCGACGCTCCCATCCTCGGTTCATCGCTTCCATCAGCTCCTGAGCCACCAGACCGCATAGTCGCAGCGGAACGTCAAACTGCTTTCCTAGCTGAAGCGCTAATTGGATGTCTTTGTGTGCCAGCCTCAATTCGAAGCTTGGTTTATCGTACTTTCCAGGCAAAATGCGTGTTCCCATTTTTTCAAACGTACGCATCCGGCCAATACCACCTTCTTGCACCGCCTGCCATAATGGCAAGGGATCCAGCCCTGCCTTCACGCCCATCGTAAACACTTCGGTTAGCACTGCGCTCACTGCAGTACTGGCTGTATTGTGCACCAGCTTGGCAATGGTGCCTGCGCCAATAGGACCGATATAGCGAGCCTGATCTGCAAACGAATCCAGCACTGGTTTGAAACGGGTGAACACCTTTTCTTCGCCTCCCACCCAGATGGCCAGCTTGCCGCTGGCCGCACCAATGGCACCACCACTGACAGGTGCATCCAGGAAATCGACGCCTAAATCAATCAAGGATTGGTGTATCTCCCGCACGACCGTCACCGAGTTGGTAGTCAAATCAAACCAAGCGTCGCCTTTGCTGAAGCCCTCCCTCAGGCCGTTTTCTCCATTGCATACATCCAAAACGTCTGCCGGCGTTGGTAGCGATGTAAAGACGACGTCGCAGGCCTGGGCCAGCGTTTTTGGCGTCGCTGCCCATGTCGCACCGAGAGAAAGAAAGGGTGTCGCTGCTTCTTTTGATATGTCATGTACCACAACGGTCCGGCCGGCAGAAAGTAAATTATTTGCCATTCCGCATCCCATTGTACCCAGGCCTATGAATCCAATTTTCATTATGTCTCCGCTTATAAAAGTATAGGAATAGTTGATATGAAAAAACGATTGAACGATTGAATCGAAGCTTTGCCCGTGACCGGTGGCTCTGGCTGATGCCAATGACAGGCATAACTGATTGCACTTGCGATTTATCTGAACTTCTCATTGTTCATGCTTATATGCGATTGAGTATAGGAAGCTCGGGTTGGGTGGTCAATGCGGTAATTCAGGAGGCCATATTTCATTTTTGCAAATACGGATTTAGCCGTCTTGATTGCTTAATATGCAACCTTCGTATGGATACATTCAACAGGTCGCTCATAAGTCTGGGTTTGTTGAAAAGCCCGTGGCTATGCGCTGATCGAAATTCCTTGTCTTCTGGATTGCTGAAGGCGAGCTCCAAAAAAAACAAATAGACGCTGTGTAATGTGGTTCCTATACTGAGCTGAATAAAAAAGTAAACAAAAGGAGACCTCTTCATTATGTTGCATCTGAACGCTAGAGACGACACCGTCACTGACACGCTCGACTACACGCCAGACATTGAGGGGCTTGTGCCGATTCCGTTCCATGAGCGAGACCTGCCGACAGCGATCGCGAAACCTTACTTCAAAGTTGCTTCCGGCAACGATGTTGCCTTGGAGGGACCGGTGTTCGATCGCAATGGGAACCTGCTATTTGTTGATATTTACTCTGGTCGGATTCTTCGCCTGACGCCTGATCGCCAACTGACTGTCGTCTCAAGTGACCCGGATTTGCACCCGGGCGGGCTGGCGATTCACAGGGACGGACGCATTTTTGTTGCGGCGCTTGGTGCGCTCAACAGTAAAAGGCGGTTCGATGCCGGTTTGGTTATTGCCATGAATCCAGACGGTAGCGATCGACAGGAGATCGTGTCGCCCAAAACGGGTCATGCCATTGATGATATGGTTTTCGACGCGCAAGGGGGCTTTTACTTCAGCGATTTTCTTGGCAGTTCAACTCAGGCGTCTGGCGGTATCTTCTACGTTCCACCCGATTTTTCAAACATTGTGCCGGTTATCCCGCATATGTGTGCGGCCAACGGTGTCGCCTTAAGTCCTGACGGCAAGGTTTTATGGGCAACGGAGTATGCTTTGAATCGACTGCACCGTGTAGAGCTGGAGGCACCGGGGGTGGTTGGCCGTCATGCTTCCTCCGTTCCCTATCATTTTACCGGCCGTGCGCCGGACTCCATGCGAACGGATTCGGATGGCAATGTGTATGTCGCGCTCAATTGGCAAGGCAGAATCCTGGTGTTGAATAGTTACGGTATTCCGATAGGCCAGATTCTATTGCCCGGACGGGAATCGGGAATGTACCTTAAGTCGACCAGTTTGGCATTGATGCCTGGCTCACGTAATTTATTGATTGTCGCAAGGGATGTTCTGGGCAGTGGTGGGTCCATGATTTTTTCGGCTCGCGGCTTTGCTGAAGGGTTCAACGTTTTCGACATCTGAATTAAACGACCTGTCGGAAGCGGATCATTGAATGACTGAGCCTGGTCTATCCTGCTGCCCTTGAGGCTTGCATGGAAAAAAGTGACATCCGATTGCAATAGCTTCTCACGCTAAGCAGATAACCCTCTGTTATCCGCAATCAATGTTGCACACTGTCCTTTTTTTCTGCAGTCGAGCAAAAAGGATCGCGCACAGTCATTCAAAAAAAAATTTTTAATCATGATTTATTAAGGAGATTCAAATGAGTGAGCGCGAAGTCGGCAGAGAAATAATGAGCGATCTGATGGGCAAGGATTATCTTGAAAAAAAGGATCGTAAAAAGAACACCTTTAACGATGCAATCTTTGAATACTCGGAGGAAGTGTGTTTTGGACGAACCTGGTCAAGGACTGGAATCGATAAGAAAACCAGAAGCATACTTAACCTGGCAATGTTAACTGCCCTGAACAGACCTAATCAGCTGGCCCATCATATCGAAGGGGCCATCAACAATGGCGTGAGCGTCACTGAATTAAAGGAAATTCTATTGCACACGGCAGTGTATTGTGGACTACCCGCAGCAGGAGAGGCTTTCAGGGTCGCCGAAGAGGTTTTGACGAGCAAGGGCCTTATTTCATAACAGTGCATCCGCAAGCCTGGTTCTGACCAGGACCGCAGATGAATCTGCATGAGTCAAACTTGCTTCATGTTTTTTGGACGAGTCGAATAAAAACTCGGGCTTATTGCCCGAGAAACTTTTATTTTTAACAAATGGGTAGCAATTTATGAAAATTGGTTTCGTAGGCCTGGGCGCCATGGGATCTGGTATTGCTTCAAATATTGTCAATGCGGGCTATGACCTTACGGTTTTTGATATGGACCAGAGCAGAGTCGAACCATTGCTTAACCTCGGTGCGCACGGTGCAAGTTCAATAGCGGCCGTGGCCAGAAATGCCGACATTGTGTTTACTTCTTTGCCTACGCCAGCTGTGGTGATGGCTGTGGGGACCGGTCCGGATGGATTTGAAGACAATTTAAAGCCAGGTACAGCGTGGTTTGACCTTTCAACGAACTCGCCCACTGTGGTTCGCGAACTGGCGGAGCGTCTGAAGAGGAAAGATATTGATGTATTGGATGCCCCGGTCAGTGGCCGGCCACAGGGCGCGGCTTCGGGCAAGCTGGCAATTTATATAGGGGGGCCGGTAGATATTTATGAAAAGTATAAAACGTTGCTTGACTCAATTGGGGACAAGATCATCCACGTCGGGGCGGTAGGTGCAGGTAACACCACGAAGCTGGTACACAATCTGATCAGTCTGGTCAGCCGCATGGTGCTGGCCGAAGGGATGTCTCTTGGCGTCAAAGCCGGTATGGACCCGCTAGTGCTGTGGGGAGCGCTAAGACAAGGCGCTATAGGACGGCAGCGCACATTCGATGTTCTTGCAGATCACTATATGCAAGACAGGTATGATCCGGCTGGTTTTGCCTTGACGCTTGCGCATAAGGATTTCACGCTTGCGTTGGACCTGGCACAAGAGCTAGGCATATCTTTGCAACAGGCGTCAGAAGCTTACAAATTTTACAATGAGGCGCTGGCCCGTGATTGGGGCAACAGGGATTCGCGCGCGCCCATGAGTATTCAGAATGAAAGGGCAGGGATTGTGATCAAAGAGGACCCTGAAAAGATTAAGCAAGTACTGATGCAGTAGGCGCAATTGTCCATATCGCCAGGCAGGATAACATTATTCAAAAAATATCCGCTTTGACCAACATTTCCGATGTGAAAAAAGGAGGCATGTGTGAAAACATTATTTGTAAGACCATTTTCGCGAGACCAATTCGACTGTCTTGCTGTGGTGCGACATTTGTTGCTGCCATGGGTGGTCGGCATCGTAATCTGTTTTGTAATGCACCAGGCAAAGGCCGCTGTCTGGCCCGATAGAGCCATCAAGATGGTCGTGCCGTTTTCCCCGGGCGGCAGTACTGATCTTATTGCCAGATTGATTGCCGACAAACTTTCCAGGCAATTGAAGCAACCGGTAGTGGTCGAGAACAAAGTCGGTGCAGGGGGGATTATTGGTTCGACATATGTGTCTAATCAACCCGCGGATGGTTACACATTATTATTGCAGTCCGAGCCGTTTGTCTCTGCGCCCTTGATTGCCGCGGCCAACGGGAATCGCGCATATGATCCGGATAAGGACTTTTCGGCCATTGCGAGCATTGCGACTTCATCACATGTCATCGTTGTTTCTCCGAGTCTCAACGTTAATAACCTTCAGGACCTTTTGAAACTTGCCAGGGAGCGTCCCGGCAGTTTGTCTTACGGTTCAGCCGGCCCCGGAACGATGAATCATTTGGGAATGGCGCTTTTTTCCTCCAGGGCGAAGATTGAAATGATGCATGTGCCGTATTCGGGGTTTTCCAATGCCATTAACGGAATTCTGGGGGATCAGGTACAAATACTGATGGGCACGGTCTCTTCCCTTGAACAGTTCATCAAATCGGGCAAGGTCAAGCCTATTGCCGTCACAGGTTTGCAGCGTTCTTCCATTCTCCCTGATGTGCCAACGGTGGCAGAGGCCGGGGTGAGTGGGTTTGAGCTCAAGTCATGGTGGGGGTTGTTAGGTCCTGCGAACATGCCTGAAAATGTGATTAATCGTCTGAACCAAGAAGTGAATTTGGCCAATGCGAGTGCAGATATGGACGCTTATTTTAAGAAAATTGGTGCACAAGCACAATTTGCGACCCCGGGAGATTTTTCAAAAACGATCAAATCGGATACGCCGCGCTGGTCCAAATTGCTCAAGGACGTTGGCATTATAAAAAAATAACGCCATTGGACGCTGTATATCGTCAATTGCGAGCCGGGATCGCAATTGACGTTCCGCCTCGTGTTGGAGCGACAACAGCGCTGGCGTTGTTGCTTTCTGTTTTTCCCCGCCCCTGTATCTATTAGCCGTTCTGGCATCCAGAGATTCCGAAATGGTGTCTGCTCGGCGCGAGGCCAAGTCTTAATGGGGATGCACAAGCAAGAATGCCGTGCTGCCTGACGCTTCAACAAATGTCGTTCGTCTTCTGATCACGTCCTGTCGCTGTGAAAATTTTCCGATCTCGACGGTCGGATAGAACATGAACGCGGTGAGCCAGCGTGGTCGTGTGCTTTGGTCATTTTGGTGCTCTGGTAACAGAGAGGGAAACGCCGATGCCGGGGTTCATAAATTGAGTATTGACAAAGTGTGTTGGTCTGTATAATATACGCCAATATGAATAGGAGTTCGTAATTATGAACAAAGAGAGTGGGACGTCTATGCAGAAAGAGCAGATTACCAAAGAACTTGCGCGTGGCAAGTTCACAGATCAAATGCTGTCAGATATGACCGCATTGATTGGGACGAAGTTGCGCACTGAAGCTTGCATCAATAACGAGTATGCAACTCGCCTGGCAATTCTGCGCTTTTGCGAGGGTATCGGGGATGACAATCCCCTGTGGACTGACCAGGCCTATGCTGCAGCCGGGCCTTACGGGACGTTGATTGCGCCACCGGGATTTATCTTCGCTTGTCTGGGATCAGTACAGGTCGGCTGGCCAGGTCTGGGCGGGTTTCATGCAGAAACAAAAATGGAGTTTCATCAGCCCATCCATGTCGGCGACAAAATCGATGCGCAAGTGACCTTTGACGGTTTTGATGGCCCGGTCAGCGATAGTAAGTTCGGTGGTCGACGTATTAAGGATTATCTGCGACAAGAGTATCGGAACCAGGACGGAGAGTTGATGACGACGTTCATATGCTCACGTATGCGTTTCGAGCGCACCGAGATGCAGAAGCGCGCATCCTCTCGAGCAATAGAAGTTCCACATCCTTGGAGCGAAGAAGAACTGACGAAAATTGAGGCACAGATACTGGCCGAGAAGCCGCGAGGCTCCGAACCTCGTTACTGGGAAGATGTTCAGGTCGGCGATCAGATTGATGTCATCGCCAAGGGGCCGCTGGGTTTGACTGATTTCATCGCGTTCATTGCTGCGGGTGCGGCACCGATTCCTCGCGTTTCCGCTCATTCTGTTGCACTCAAGCGCTACCATAAACATCCTAAGTGGGCGTTCCGTGACCCACGAACGCACGCGCTGGAACCGGTCTATTCCGTTCATTACAACGATTACGCCGCAAAACTGCAAGGCGCGCAAATCGCTTATGACGTCGGTATTCAGCGAACCTGCTGGCAAATTCATTCACTCACGAACTGGATGGGCGATAGCGGCAAGCTGCTGTCGCTGACAGGGCAGTACCGCGCGCATGTTTATCTGGGTGATGTGGTCTGGTTGGGCGGCACGGTCGATTCAAAAGAGGTGGATGCCGACGGTCGTCATATCGTTAAGTTAACAACATGGGCGAGAAATCAGCGCGATCAGGCTGTCATGCCCGGCTCCGCTGTCATTGAGCTGCCGCTGCGAAAAGGAGCCGCCAAATGAACATGAATACTTCGTCCATAGAGCAAGCGCTTGTGTCTGAGCAAGACAATGCTAACCGCCCGCTTCCCCTGGAAGGCATTCGCGTGCTGGATCTTGGGCACGTGTTTCAAGGGCCCTACGCTACTTTTCTGCTGGCAATGGCCGGAGCTGAAGTCATCAAGATCGAACCACCCCAGGGCGATATGTCGCGTCGGCGTGGGCGAGACGGTGACTATCCTTTCCGTGCCCTGAATGGCTGCAAACGTGGGGTTCGCCTGAATCTGAAAACCGAGCGCGGACGTGAGCTGTTATTGCAAATGGCGCGCTCGGCTGATGTGCTGGTAGAGAACTTTGCCCCATCGGTTATGCCCCGCCTGGGTCTGGATGCGCAAACATTACTTGAAGTCAATCCCCGTCTCATTTACGCATCTGCCTCCGGCTTTGGCCGTAGCGGGCCTTATTCCGACAAGCTGGCTTTGGATCTGACCATCCAGGCCATGAGCGGCATGATGAGTACGACGGGTGAGTTGGGCGGACGCCCGCTTAAAGCCGGGGTACCTGTCGCAGACTTTATGTCTGGCGCGACTTTGTACGGTGCGATTGTGACAGCGCTATATGAACGCGAAAGAACAGGACGTGGTCGATCGCTGGAGGTTTCCATGCTGGAGTCCCTGTACGCGACGCTGCTGCCGTCTGTGGGGCATGTGTATGCCAGCAATGTCGTGCCTCAGCGTACCGGCAACCGCCATGTGGCCGATTCCTATGTGCCGTTTGATACCTTCGAGGCTTCTGATGGGTGGGTGGCCATTGTGGCGGCAACGGATGAACATTGGCGCAACCTGACCGAGGCTATGGGCAGACCGGATTTGCGGGATGATGCCGCGTTACAGGTCTTGTCTGGTCGTATAGCGCGAATAGAAGAGCTAACACGGGAAATCGCCAAATGGGCCGCTGCCCATACGCGAGACGAGCTGACCGATCTGTGCCAGAAGCACCATGTTCCTTCAGCGCCGTTGAAGTATGTCAATGAAGTGCTTGAGGACCCGCATTTGCATGCGCGCGGGTTTTTGTCCACCGTCGATACCCCGAATGGCAAGGTTGCGTTACCCAATAGCCCCATCCGATTTGATGGGTCGAGCCTCAGGCCGCTCACCCCACCTCCCGGACTGGGCGAACATACCGCCGAGATACTGCAAGCGTTATGCGGCCTGGATGCTGATGAGGTCGATTCCCTTCGCCGCGACGGCGTGGTGTAAGGAGAGGCATGATGGGTCCAATACAAGGGGAACGCTGGGGTGACGTTGTCGGGGTTGAATACATCAACGGCAACCCATACCGGATGTATGCGCAAAGGCCACGTCGTCTGGAAGCGCTGCTGCCATATGCCAACGCCTGGGGAGCACTGCCTCATATCATTCAATCCGAAAAGGTGGTGACGTTTGCTGATGCCTTGATAGCGGTCAGCCGCAAGGCATCGCAGCTTCAGGCCGATGGCGTTCGCCCCGGCGACAGGGTTTTCCTGTTAGGCTGGAACAGCAGCGAATGGATCATCAACTTCTGGTCATGCGTGCAGATCGGCGCGGTTCCTGTTTTGGCCAATACGTGGTGGAGCGCCAGGGAAATTGCCGCGGGCCTGGCGGTCATCAAACCCGCTCTTACGCTGGCGGACCCACTCATTGCTTCGAAGTTGCCGGCCGACACCGTGCTCGGCTCATGGGAGAGCGATTTCGATGCCGATGCACAGTGGGCTCCCCCTGTTACAGATGGAAGTGAAGAAGACGTTGCGCTGATCATTTTTACCTCAGGAACGTCGGGCAATCCAAAAGCCGTCGTGCTGTCTCACCGTGCATTGCTGGCCCGTTTGCAAATGACGCTGCATGTTACACGCAAGCTGCCTCATCAGATTCAGGCGGCAGCCAGGGATGCTACATTGATTACCGGCCCCCTGTTCCATGTGGGTGGCATGCAGACGCTGCTGCGCGCCTTCGTGGTTGGTGAGGCACTGGTTTTTCCTCGGGGTCGATTTGATCCGGGCGAGGTAGCCCAATTGATTGAGCGGCACCAGATCAAGCGCTGGAACGCAGTACCGACCATGGTGTCGCGGTTGCTGGACCACCCTGGCGTCAATGAGCGCGATCTGTCGTGCCTGAAAGCCATCAGCATCGGCGGTGCCCCGGTACACGCTCAGCTCATGCGCAGGATGCGGGAAGGCTTGCCGGGAGTCAGTCCCCGCATACCGACCGGATATGGCTTGACGGAAAATGGCGGACAAGCCACTGCATCCGGTGGTTCGGAAGAGGTGGCGCAATTGGGTTCCACCGGACGACCATTGCCGTGCGTCGAAATCAAATTTCTGCCTCATAGTGGCGCGCCCGATGGCGAAGTCCTGCTTCGCTCCCCGACGCAAATGTCGGGTTATTTCGGTCTGGAAGCGTCACCCATAGACAAGGAAGGGTGGCTACATACCGGTGATCTGGGTCGCCTTGATGCTAACGGCAATCTATGGATAACGGGTCGTTGCAAGGACATGATTATCCGTGGCGGCGAGAACATTGCGCCGGTGTCCATCGAGCGCGAGTTAATGGCGTTGGCCGGCGTACGGGAAGCAACGGTGTTCGGCCTGCCGCATCCTGATCTTGGTGAAGAAGTCATGGCGGTGGTCGTCGGTGACACTGATCTGACTCCTGAAATGTTACAGCAAGGGTTAAAAGGCAGAGTGGCCTCGTTCGCCATTCCCAGCCGCTGGAAAATCCAGCAAGAGGCTTTACTCACTAATCAAACCGGCAAAGTAGACAAGCTTGCCATCAGTGCAACAGTGCGTGCAGAACAACAGGCGCTGCGGGCCGAAGACGGAGAATAATCAATATGCACGCTCATCAGCACATTACACCGGCTTTACGCGTGTTTCGTGGCGCAGACTGTCTGGCCTCGCTCGATAGTGAACTAAAGCGCCTGGGTAGCGATCGGACCGTTGTGGTTTGCGGCGACTGGTTCGTTGGCAGCCCGCAGTTTGAACGCATTTGCGCAGCGCTTGGCCCGCGGCTTGCGGGAACCTACGCCGAGGTTCAGGGGCACAGTCCAGTGTCCTCGGTAGAGGACGCGGCGCAGGTATTGCGAAATGTGGCGGCCGATGCGGTATTGGCGGTGGGTGGCGGTTCGGCCATCGTGACAGCCCGGGCAGCCAGCATTCTTGCTGCCGAAGGCAAGCCGGCCACAGCGTTAAGCACAGTCATAGACGAACATGGCAAAGTGCATAGTCCAAGGCTGCGGGAACCCAAGATACCGCAAGTGATCGTACCAACGACGCCCACCACCGCTATTGCCAAGGCCGGAAGCGCGGTCTTCGATGTCGCATCGGGACGCCGCCTGGCCATGTACGATCCCAAAGTCAGGGTCCAGTCAGTGTTCATTGACCCCGCTATGCTGGCACTGACGCCCGCGACGTTGATAGCCAGCGCGAGCATCAATACCTTGTCAATGGCCATAGAGGGCCTGACGTCGCGTTCGGAAGATGAATTTGCACAGGCCGCAATGATGCATGTGTTGCGTCTGATGGAAAAAAATCTGGTGCCGGCGATCATGCAGGACGATTCGTTCGATGCACGGACCAGTCTGGTATCTGCCGCAATACTATGTGGGCAAGGCACCGATCATACTGCCGCGGGCATCACGACCGTCTTGGGTCATGCGATAGGCGCACGGCACGAGGTGGAGAACGGGACGGTCAACGCTATCGTATTGCCGCATGTGTTGCGTTTTAATGCCCCGGACACGCAGGCGAAGATCGAGGATGTGGCGGCCGCCCTGGGTCTGGTCGGTACAGGCCAGCAACAGCGACTGGATGCAGTGATTGAAAAAGTGAGCACACTGCTAGCCTCGCTGGACATGCCGTCACGATTGCGCGATGTCGGTGTGCCATTCGAAGCATTGCCAGAGATCAGTCAGATTGCCATGGGGGACTGGTTTCTTAAAGGAAATCCGCGGCCTGTGCGCAGCCCGGAAGAATTGCAGGACATTTTGGAAAAGGCTTGGTGAAAACATGATAACGCGAGACAAGATTTTTATAAATGGTGCATGGGTGGCTTCTCATGGCACAGAAACACTGACAGTAATTAATCCTGCTACCGAGCAAATCGTTGCAAATGTGCCCAGGGGAACGGCGCAAGACGTCGATAACGCGGTTGACGCCGCCGTCGCAGCCTTTGCCGCCTGGTCTGAAACCAGCGTTTCCGAGCGGGCCGAGATCTTCCGCAAGCTTGCGCGACTGGTGGAAAGTCGGGTCGAGCAAATCAGCCAGCTACTTGTGCAGGAACTGGGGTATCCGATGGCGGCTTTGCGTCAGTCACAGGTCGTTGGCGCTGTAGAAGAGCTCGACATCATCGCCGAGTCGCTGCAACAAATAGAATGGGTCACTACTATCGGAAACACCCGTATCCAGAAAGTGCCCTCTGGCGTATTGGGTGCAATCACAGCCTGGAATGCACCGCTAAGATCTGTGATTTCAAAAGCTGGCGCGGCAATCGCCGCCGGTTGTACGGTTGTGCTCAAGCCATCAGAGGTGGCGCCGTTGACGGCATTCACCTTTGCCGAGCTGTGTCAGGAAGCAGGCTTGCCGCCAGGCGTGTTCAATCTTGTGTGCGGCACGGGCCCGGAAGTCGGTGAAGCAATCGCGGTTCATCCTCTGGTGGACATGGTGTCGCTGACCGGATCGGTGAGATCGGGTCGTCGCGTCATGGAGGTCGCTTCCAGGACAATCAAGCGCATGCATCTGGAGCTTGGCGGAAAGTCTCCTAACATTATTCTGGACGATGCCGACTTCGAGCGCGCCGTGTCGGGTGGCATTGAGGATGCCATGCGCAATACCGGTCAGGTATGTGGCGGCCTGACACGCATGCTGGTGCCCCGCAGCCGATTGCAAGAGGCAGAACGCCTGGCAGTACGGAAAGTCGAAACTTACGTATTGGGCGACCCGCATGATTCGGCGACGACGTTGGGGCCGGTTGTGACCGCAGCGGCACGTGACAGGGTCAGGGCATACATTCGCCAGGCGCAGGAACAGGGTGTCAGGATGCTGGTGGGCGGCGAGGAAGCGCCGGAAGGACTGGAGCGTGGCTGGTATGTGAAACCCACAGTCTTTTCCGGTGATAACCACAGTCGTATCGCACGGGAAGAAATTTTCGGTCCTGTGGTGGTCATTATTCCATTCGATAGCGAGCAGGAGGCTATACAGATCGCCAATGATTCGCCCTATGGTCTGGCCGCGGGAGTATGGAGTGCAGATAACAGCAAGGCCCTGCAGATTGCGTCCAGGCTGCGGGTGGGACGGGTGCGTATTAATGGCGCGCCATTGGATAAACGCGGCACGCACGGTGGATTCAAGCTGTCTGGGGTCGGGCGTGAGTGGGGACGCTTCGGCGTGGAGGAGTTTCTGGAGTACAAGTCGCTAATTTGCTAAGTATGCATATTCTGAGCGTCGGGGCAGGTGTTTGTATTTTGTGCATGCATTTGTTTCGGCAGTCAATTTTCTGAATATTTGATGGGTGGAGATGATAATGAAAAAAATAGTATTGTTTGCTTCGTTGGCCTTTTCGATGTGTGCCAATTTTGCTGTTGCCCAAGGGACTGAGCCGATACGCGTTATCGTCCCTTTGAGTCCGGGTACGCCAAGTGATTCCGTAACACGCATTGTGACTAGCGCAATGGCGCAAGAACTGAAGCGACCGATTATTGTAGACAATAAGCCGGGCGCCAATGGTGTGATTGCCGTTCAGGAGTTGATGAAAGCGAAGCCCGATGGCAATACGCTGATGCTGGGAGGCATGTCTCCTCTGGTCCTGAATCCGGCCATTCTGAAAAACTTGTCTTATGATTCAAGAAAGGACTTTACCCCCATCGGGGGGATGTACAACGCTTTCCAGGCCTATCTTGTCAACACGGCGCTTCCGATCAATTCGTTCGACGAGCTCATTAAAAAAGCCAAGGCCAATCCGGGCAAGCTTACCGCCGGGCACTACTCGGCATTGACCCAACTGCAATTTGCCGCGTTAAGAAAACTGGCAAATATCGACCTGTTGATGGTTCCCTACAAAGTAACAACAGCAGCATATACCGATGCCATGAGCGGAAATATTGATATCGTGCTCGCAGACATTGGTTCCGCGGTGAAAATGGTCGAAGGAGGGAAGGTCAAGGCCTTGGCTATTAATCTGCCGGAAAAACACCCCTTTTCGGGAGACCTGCCGCCAGCGGCCGACACGGTTCCGGGATTATCTGTCCCTGTGTGGTCTGGTCTCGTTGGTCCGGCTGGCATGCCCAAAGCGGTTGTTGACAGGTTGAATGCGGCGCTGAACAGAGCCCTGAGGAAAGAGGACGTCATTGAGCAGATCGCTAAAGGTGGATCGGATGCCTGGGCGACCACACCCGCGCAGTTTGCCACACATATCGATCACGAATTAACGCGATGGAGCAAACTGGCCGTCGACGCCGGTATTGTGCCGCAGTGACGCTATAGATGAAGGGGCGATCAAACATGCGTTGCTGATCGCCTGTTTGCATGCGCAATTTATGTTCAGGGAGAATCAATTGTCATCGTTATCTTCTTTACCCAAATTTTTGGATAGTCCGGTTCAGCGAAATTTCATCGGTGGTGTATGGCGTGCGGCAGCGTCAGGTGAAACGGTCGAAACATTCAACCCTGCTACCGGCAAGGTGCTCGCGCATCTCGCACGTGGCAATACCGAAGATGTGGATCTCGCGGTCAGGGCCGCGCGTGACGCGTTCAATGGTCCGTGGAGCCGGTTTACACCTGCCGAACGCCAGAAGCTGCTGTTGAAAATTCATGACGTGGTGCAGCAGCATTGGGACGAACTTGCCCTGCTGGAAACGCTGGATATGGGGGCACCATTGCAGCGCACCCAGAAGATGAAAGAAAGAATGCTTCAAACAATTCTTTTCTTCTCCAGCCAGACAATGAACTGTGCGGGGCAGGCCATACCGAATTCATTACCCGGCCAGTACACCACCTTGATCTTGAAGGCCCCGGTCGGTGTGGTGGGCGGCATCATTCCCTGGAATGGACCGTTGATTAGCCAATGGTGGATATTGGGAGGAGCGCTGGCAACCGGTTGCACTGTGGTGATGAAGCCTGCAGAAGATGCCTCGCTGACCGTCCTGAGAATGGCACAGTTGTTGACCGAGGCCGGTGTTCCCGAAGGCGTCATCAACGTGGTAACCGGGCTGGGAGCCGAGGCAGGGGCCGCCCTGGCTGCGCATCCCGATGTTGATCGGGTTGCATTCACGGGCTCTACCGCAACGGGTAGAGAGATTATCAAGGCCTCTGCAGTCAACATGAAGCGGCTCGCATTGGAACTTGGCGGCAAATCGCCGGACATTATTTTCGCTGATGCCGATCTTGATGCGGCTGTGCCGGGCGCCGCCATGGGCGTATTCAACAACAGTGGACAAATTTGCTATTCGGGCACCCGGGTCTTTGTCGAACGCAAGATTCATGAAGAATTCACTGCACGCCTGGCCGATTTCAGCAAGACGTTGAAAGTGGGCGATCCACTGGACCCGGAGGTGGCGCTTGGCCCTATTGTTTCCAAAAGGCAGCTTGATCGGGTCATGAGCTATATGCAGATAGGCAGCGATGAGGGGGCACAGCTTTGCAGTGGCGGAAAGCGGCTGCAGGGCGGGCTGGCTAACGGGTATTTCGTGGAGCCTACCGTATTTGGTGGCGTGAGCAATGACATGCGAATCGCCCGGGAGGAGATATTCGGACCCGTTATCTCGGTGATTCCTTTTGATACACCTGATGAGGCGTTAACGCTGGCCAACGATACGGAATATGGTTTGGGCGGTGCGGTGTGGACTTCTAATCTGAAAACAGCAATGAAGTTTGTGCATGGCATCAAGGCCGGCCAGGTCTGGGTCAACTGCTATGGGCTGGTTGATTCCGCAGTGGGTTTTGGTGGATATAAGCATAGCGGATACGGCTGGAAGGGAGGGAGCCAGCATGTTGAGGGCTTCCTGTACCAGAAAGCAGTCACGATTAACGAAAATTGAGCCGGGAAAGATATGCGATCGATTGCAGCCGTGATGTATGAGCAGGGACTTGGTGCACCGTACATAGAAAGTAAGCCCTTGAAAATCGAAGAGATCCACGTTGATGGGCCTAAAGCAGGTGAGGTACTGGTAGAGATCCGCGCTGCCGGACTCTGTCATTCTGACCTGTCGCAGGTTGCCGGGCTGCGCAAGCGTACGGTGCCGGTTGTCATGGGGCACGAGGGTGCAGGCATCGTTCGGGAAGTAGGGCCTGGTGTTAACGGATTGATGGCGGGCGACCATGTCGTCATGACGGTCGGGTCCGGCTGCGGGCATTGCCGGTATTGCGCCGGTCAGCGTCCCGTGCTTTGTGAAGCGGTGAGTGCATCAAGAGCGGCAGGATTCCTTATGAGCGGCCGCAGCGCGCTGAACCGCGGCCAGACGCCGCTATTTCATCACAGTGGCATCTCGTCTTTTTCTCAGTACGCAGTAACGGTACCGGGCTCACTGGTGAAGATCGACCCGGCGGTTCCCCTGGATGTCGCCGCCCTTTTTGGCTGCGCCGTCGTGACCGGTGCTGGTTGTGTATTCAATGCAGCGCGTGTGCAAGCAGGGCATTCGGTTGCCGTGATCGGACTGGGAGGGGTGGGGCTATGCTCGGTGATGGCGGCAAAAGTTGCGGGCGCATCTGAGATCATCGGTATCGACATCAATGAAGAAAAATTTCCCCTGGCACGGGAGCTGGGTTGTACGCACACCATTTCGGCACGCGATTCTGATCTGGTGCAGCAGGTCAAGGATCTGACCGGTGGCGGGGTTGACTTTGCTTTCGAGATCTCTGGCAGCAAGCCGGCGATGGCGGCTGCGATCGCAATCACGTGTAAAGGCGGTGAGGTTGTCGGGGTGGGTATGGGTTCCTCCAGTGAGCTTTATGAATATGCCCATACGTTGCTGGTTTCGGAAGAAAAGGTATTTCGGGGCTCGTTGATGGGAAGTTGTGTGCCTGAGCGGGACATACCCAGATATCTGGCGTACTACCAGCAAGGTGTTATGCCGGTTGACCGTCTGATGACCGGGAGTATCGGTTTTGAGGATTTGAACCTGGCGCTGGACAGATTGAACCAGGGTGCGGTGCTTCGCCAGGTACTTTTGCCCAATGGCTGAGGCGCGAGGTAACTGCGAGGACCAGGGCTCGGTAGTTGTGTCAGACCAGTGCATAAAACGATGATATGAAAGCAGTTTATAGGGAGAAATAGTCTTGATTTCTGTGAAGGCGCGTTGTGTAAGCGGCCCGAATGAGCCTTTTGGCTCCATGCAAGTCCTGCGCCGCGATCCGGGGCCGGGTGATGTGTTAATTGACCTTGCCTATACGGGCATTTGTCACTCTGATATTGAGCACGTGAACAGTGTTCGCGGCCACACTATGTACCCCATTGTTCCAGGCCATGAAATGGTGGGGATTGTGTCGCGCGTGGGTGAGGCGGTGACGCGTTTCAAAGTGGGCGATCGGGTCGGCGTGGGCAATATGGTGCAGTCTTGCCGTAAGTGTGAAAACTGCATGGAGGGGCTGGAACAATACTGCACGGGGGGGCGTGTATTGACATACAACGCCATTGATCAATCGGGCCAGATCACCTACGGGGGATACAGCCAAAAGATTGTTGTCGATGAGCATTTTGTATTGCGCATCCCTGACGGGCTGTCGTTGCGCGAGACGGCCCCTTTGCTGTGCGCGGGTATCACGATGTATTCGTCGCTGATACATTGGCGGGCCGCAAAAGGCACGCGTGTCGCGATTCTGGGCCTTGGCGGGCTGGGTCATGTGGGCGTGCAGATGTCGCGAGCGCTTGGCGCCCATACGACCGTACTTGAGCGCAGCGAAAAAAAACGCGGCGACGCCATGCGCTTGGGCGCAGATGATTTCCATATCAGCGACGACGAAACGGTGAAGACGTTGTCCGATCGCTTTGACCTGATCCTGTCAACGGTACCGATTTCGGTTGATCTGGGACCATATATGGCCATGCTCCGACGGGACGGCACTTATGTGAACCTCGCAGTACCAAATACGCCGCTGAATATTCCGGCGACCACGCTACTGGCCAATCGCCGCTCGCTGTCGGGTAGTCGCAGCGGCGGTCTGGCACAAACGCAGGAAATGCTGGATTTTTGTGCCTTGCACGGCATTGCATCCCAGGTTGAAGTGATTCACGCCGACAACATTGATGACGCCTATCGGCGACTGATGATCGGCGATGTCAGATTTCGCTTCGTTATCGATAACACAACTATTTGATTCCTATGACTAATTTTTTGATCGTTGAACGAAACGGGCCGATTCTCACGCTGACCATGAACCAGCCGGAACAGCGCAATGCCCTGACCGGAAACACCGCTATTGCTGAATTGCTGCAAGCGGTAACGGATGTCGAGAATGATACCAGCATCCGGTGTGTGATTCTGACGGGCAATGGACCTGCATTCAGTGCGGGCGGTGATATCAGGCAAATGAAGCGTCAGGCATCGCCGCAGGTGAGCGAGATGGCGATTCGCCAAGAATACCGCAAAGGGATTCAAAGTCTCACCCTGGCCTTATTTGGCCTAGAGGTGCCGGTGATTGCGGCGATTAACGGGCATGCGATTGGCGCCGGTCTGGATTTGGCGTGCATGTGCGACCTTCGAATTGCCAGTTCCACAGCCAAGTTTGCAGAGAGTTTTGTCAAAGTGGGCATCATACCCGGCGATGGCGGGGCCTGGCTGCTGCCTCGCATCATTGGCTTGCCGCGAACGGCGGAGCTTTCATTCACGGGCGACGCTATTGATGCGCAAACGGCGCTGGAGTGGAATCTGGTTTCCCGGGTCGTTCCACCCGAAGACCTGTTATCCGCAGCAAATGGGCTGGCTGAGCGTATCGTAAAAAATCCATCTCACGCGCTTCGCCTGGCCAAACGTTTGTTGCGAGAGGCTATGCATTCCCGGCTGGACACGGTGCTTGAATTGTCGGCTGCCTATCAGGCCATTTGCCACAAGACGCCAGATCATATGGAGGCCGTGAACGCATTTCTGGAAAAACGGCCTCCCAATTTTAATTGAGATGGATATGACTTCTCAAGCACCCTCATCACGTACAGAACTGCATGTCCGACAGATCGAAATGCGAGCTTTCCAGCGGACCGATGGTTTGTTCGAAGTTGAAGGCCGGGTGACTGATCGCAAGCCTGAAAAGTTTGTGCCTCGAATGGGAGCAAGGGAAGTTCCTGCGGGGGCCGCGCTACACGACATGCGTGTCACGATCGTATTCGATGAGGCGCTCAAGGTGAAAGATATCAAGGCAAAGACGGATGCGTCACCTTACTCGCACTGTTCTGAGGCCGAGCAGACGATGAAGGTGCTGATTGGAGCGCAAATGACCAAGGGGTGGGGCAGGATTGTGCGAGAACGATTGGGCGGTGAAAAAGGCTGTACACACTTGATGGAACTGATGATGCCCATGGCGACGGTTGCCTTTCAGTCCTTGAGCAGTATCAATCGCCACAAGCCGGAGGCTCTAGATCCAACCGGCCGGCCTATCAAAATTAATAGCTGTTTTGCCTACGGGACTGAACAGCCGCTGGTGAGAGCGTACTGGCCGGAGTATTTTCTGGCAAAGAAAAAAATAGCTGTCAATATATTTTAGGAGACTGAAGTGATAAGAAAATTTTTAAATAAAGGTGCCGCTATCGGGTTGATGGCACTTATGTCAACGGTTGTGGTTGCACAGACAACGTATCCGGAGCGACCCATTACGCTGGTTCTGCCTTTTGCTGCCGGTAGCGCCACCGATGGTGCTACGCGCCTGATTGCGGCGGATACACAGAAGACGCTGGGGCAGCCCCTGGTCATGGAAAATCGCGCCGGTGCAGATGGCATCATCGCCACCCAGTACGTGCAGCGGGCCAAACCTGACGGGTATACCCTGCTGGTGAGCACCAACTCGGCGCATGGCAGTAACCCGTCGATCTACAAATCATTGCCCTACGACCCCATCAAAGACTTTATCCCGATTGCCGGATTGATTCGGATTCCTATGGTGATGGTGGTCAAAAGCGATTTTCCAGCAAATAATCTTGCCGATTTTGTCAAGATCGCAAAAGAACGGACGGCATCTGAATCACTGAGCTATGGTGTCGGCAATACATCCAACCTCGTTGCTGGCGAGCTTTTCAAAAGCAAGGTAGGTGTAGACCTGTTGCAGGTTCAATACAAAAGTACACCGCCGGCATTGCAGGATTTGATCGGCGGAAGAGTTGATGTCATGTTTGTCGATCCCTATTCCGCAGCGGCCTTTCTATCGAGTGGGCAGTTGAAGCCGTTCGCCGTCTTCGATAGCCATCGACACGCGCTGTATCCTGATGTTCCCACCATGGCCGAATTAGGATTCGACGGCATGGATGTCGTCAGTTGGGCTGGCGTTTTCGCACCAGCCGGCACACCCGACGATATCGTTGCAAAGCTTTCAACGGCATTTAACGCGTCTTTGAAAAAAGATACGGTCAAGCAATCAATTCAGAATATCGCCATGACGCCTTTGCTTCTTGAACCCGGTCAAATGGCTGATTTTGTCAGTCGAGAGTTATCGTGGTGGGCTGATCTTGTCAAGATTGCCCATATTCCTCTCAAATGAAGATGGAGTAAAAAATATGGAACAGTCCTCTCATGATAACGGCATACCCGCTGGCCGTCTTTCTGGCAGAAAAGTGCTGATCACCGGCGCCGCATCTGGCATAGGCCAAGCAACCGCGGCGCTATTTCTGAGCGAGGGTGCACGGCTGATTGTCCTGGATCGGAACATCGAAGCGCTGGCGTCATTGTATGGACAGGACGAACGGGTATGCCTGTTCCAGGCAGACGTGACCGATGAGGTCGCTGTGCAGCAGGCGGTAGAAGAAGGCGCAGCCAGGCTGGGCGGAATCGATGGTATCGTCAATTCGGCTGGGGTGATGCTCAGGGGGTCTGTCATGGATGTAGATCTGGCCGAATGGAGAAGGGTGATAGAAATCAATATGACGGCACCCTATCTGATCATACGCTGCTGCCTGCCGTGGTTGAAGAAGGCACGCTTGGCGACGATTGTCAATCTGGGTTCGGGGCAATCATTGTTACCCAATTCACCGGATCGCAGCGCGTACTCCGCGTCCAAGGGCGGCGTGCTCAATTTGACCCGAGCCCTGGCTGCAGAGCTTGCACCGGGCATTCGAGCCAACACTGTCTGTCCCGGCCTGGTGAACACGCCCATGGCAAAGGGTGTGGAGGGAAATACCGGGAACTATGCATTAAAGCGTCTTGCCGAGCCTGAAGAAATTGCCCGGGCAATCTTGTTTCTGACGAGCGAAGAATCCTCCTATGTGACCGGCGCCGCCCTGGCGGTCGACGGCGGGCGCTCATTTCATTAATTCGCATCGAGCGAGGTAAAACCGATATGACCATTGAGATGTACAGATTGCGTTCCTCTCCAACATCGCCCTTTGTTCGAAAAGTACTTATGGGTGCGGAGGTACTGGGACTGAGCCCTCGCATTATTCTGGAACCGGTGGAAGCCGGTAATCCCGACGACCCATTATTGTTGCAGAACCCATTGGGTAAGTACCCTTGTCTGTTGCGCGAAGACGGAACGCCCATATACGACAGCAGCGTCATTCTGGAGTTTCTTCAAATGGCGATCGGTAGTGATGTGCTGCTCCCGCAGGCCGGAGAAGAACGTATTTCGATGCTGGTAAGAAGCCGGCTTGCAGACGGAATAATCGATGCCGGCGCACTGGTGATATATGAAGAAAGATATCACCCGATTGAACACCAATCGGCCAGGTGGCTTCAATACCAGCGAGCCAAGATCATCAGGGCGCTATCCGTGTTCGAAGGTGAGCTGCCGTGCGCGACGGTTGCCAATGTCGTGAGCATTGGATTGGCTTGCGCCTTGGGGTTCCTGGATAGAAGAAAACCTGTCGTATGGCGCGATGGCCGGTTTCCGAATCTGGAACATTGGTTGACGACGTTTGCTTCATGCCAGCCGGCTTATGGAAAAACCAGCCCGCCACCATTGCAAACATGATTATTTACCAATAAAAAAGAAAGGAGACAAGATGAATAGAAGACGGTTTGTTCAATCGCTTGGAGCGGGCGCATTGGGGTTTGGCATGGGGGCATCGGGTATGGCACAGGCCGAACAGGCGGGCTTGCCGCAGGATGGTTTCCGGGGTAATCAGCCCAAATCAGCGCAGGCGCTGTCGGCCTGGCACAAGCAGGGCACGGCAGAGACTGCAATCGATGTTGATATGCCGATAGTGGATCCGCATCACCATCTGTATGGCGTGCAAACGGATAAGACGTTCTATCGGCTGGAAGACCTGGCGGCTGATTTAGGCAGCGGCCACAAAGTACTGGGCACGGTATATGTTGAGGCCTATGGTGCTGGGTGGCGCAGCAGCGGGCCGCAGGAGCTGCGGTCGGTGGGCGAGGTGGAACGTATTGTCGCTTTGACCACGGCACCGCTGAACTTGCCGCAGGGACAGTGCGAGGTCGCTGCCGGTATTGTGTCCAATGTAGATCTGACGTTGGGCGCATCGGTTGAGAATGTGCTTGCCGCGCATCGCGAAGCCGGAGGGCGCCGACTTAGCGGTATTCGCCACATGGCGGTCTTTGACGAAGGCCCGATCGGGCGCCTGGTAAAAGTTCAGCCAGCACAGTACCTGTTGAGAGACGACCGTTTCCGCGAGGGATTCGCCAAGCTGGAGCCGGCTGGCCTGGCTTTTGATACATGGTTGTATCACACGCAACTGGACGATCTGGCCTCTCTGGCTGATGCCTTTCCGAACACGCGCATTATCGTCAATCACATGGGTGGCCTGATCGGCGTTGCCAATTATCGTACTGGGCGCAGCGAACAGTTTGCACTGTGGCGTTCACGGATGGCAGACCTTGCCCGCCGTGACAATGTGCATGTCAAGGTAGGGGGGATGGGAATGCCTGTATTTGGTTTCGGCTTTGAGCAAGGCGGGGAACCGGCATTGTCCGAGGCCCTGGCAAAGGCCTGGCGGCCACTGGTGGAGGTATGCCTGGAATCGTTTGGTGCGCAGCGCTGTATGTTTGAAAGCAATTTTCCCGTGGACAAACAGTCTTGCAGTTATGTGTCACTGTGGAATGCCTTCAAGTTGCTGAGCCGGTCCTTGTCTACCGATGAACGTAAAGACCTGTTTTATCGTACAGCCTGCCGTTCATATCAATTGGCGGAACTTGAGGCGCGTTGCGAACGTAGTGTGTAACAGATAAGATGGAAAACGGATAATTTCATGAATTACAAAGCCCCAGTAAAAGATCTTCTCTTCAATATCAGGCATTTGGCGGAAATTGAAAAAATGGCCCATTTGCCAGGTCTGGAGGATGCAGGACCGGATGTCGTGCAAGCGGTACTTGAAGAGTGCGCCCGCTTCAGCGAAGATATCATAGCGCCATTGAACACGATTGGCGACATCGATCCGCCAAGCTGCAAAGATGGTCATGTTGCCATGCCTCCCGGCTTTAAGGATGCGTATCGTCAATATATGGACGCCGGCTGGCAGCGATTGCAGCACGAGTCCGAGTTTGGTGGGCAAGGCCTGCCCAAGGTCGTTGGTGCGGCCTGCCTGGAGATCTTCAATTCGGCCAGCCTGAGTTTTGCTTTATGTCCCCTGCTTACCGATGGCGCTATCGAGGCATTGCTTACTGCGGGCAGCGAGTCGCTCAAGCGTACTTACCTGGCCAAACTGGTCTCTGGTCAATGGACGGGGACGATGAATCTGACCGAACCGCAGGCCGGTTCGGATTTATCGCAACTGCGCAGCCGTGCAGAGGTCCAGGCTGACGGCAGCTATCGGATATTCGGCACCAAAATCTTCATCTCCTATGGTGAGCACGAGATGGCCGAAAACATCATTCACCTGGTACTCGCCCGGGTCCAGGGGGCGCCGGCGGGGGTCAAGGGCATCAGCCTGTTTGTCGTGCCCAAGTTCCTGGTCGATTCGGATGGGGCCCTTGGCGAACGTAATGATGTCAAGTGCGTCAGCATTGAGCACAAGATGGGTATCAAGGGATCGCCAACGGCTGTGCTGTCGTTCGGCGACCATGGCGGCGCTACCGGGTATTTGGTGGGGCAAGAGAATCGCGGGCTGGAATATATGTTCATTATGATGAACGCGGCCCGCTTCGCCGTGGGCGTTCAGGGCATTGCTGTTTCAGAGCGCGCCTACCAGTTGGCGGTGGCTTACGCGCGCGAACGTGTGCAAGGCCGTCCGGTAGATGGTTCCGCATCTGTCGGTGTGCCCATCATTCATCATCCGGATGTGCGTCGCATGCTGATGACAATGCGTGCCCTTGTTGAAGGCACCCGTGCGACCGCGATCACGGCTGCAGCAGCCTGCGATATGTCCCGCAGACACCCCGACGCGCAAGTACGTCTGGACAACCAGGCGCTCTATGAATTTATGGTGCCGCTGGTTAAAGGCTATAGTACCGAAATCAGCCAGGAAGTGACTGCGCTGGCGGTACAGGTTCATGGCGGCACCGGCTTTATTGAGGAGTCGGGCGCCGCCCAGCACTATCGCGATTGTAAAATCCTGACGCTTTACGAAGGGACAACCGGGATTCAGGCCAACGATTTGGTGGGGCGCAAGACGTGCCGAGATGGCGGCGTGATTGCCAGGTCGATCGCAGCGCGGATCGAAATGACCGAGGACGAACTGCGCGCTACCGGCACCGAGTCAGCCGGTGTGGTGGCCCGTGAACTGGCTGCAGCACGCCAGGCTTACCTGGCAGCCGTCGATAGTATTGTTTCTCACGCGCGTGATAATCCCAATGCGGCATATGCAGGTAGCGTGCCGTATTTGATGCTTGCCGGGAATCTGGTGGCCGGCTGGAATCTGGGGCGAGCACTGCTGGCGGCCTTGGAGGACGAGAAAAGCGGCGAAGATTCGTCGTTTCTTCAGGGTAAAATCACGACCGCGCGTTTTTTTGCTGAGCATATTTTGCCGCGGACTCAGACTTTACGCGATGCGATAGTACGCGGAAGCCAAAGTGTGATGGCCCTGCCGCCGGACCTGTTTTGAGTGTACAGCGCGATCGTCGGGAGCGCGGGCGGCGAATGCTATAATTTGCCAGGTTCGTTCCAAGTTTGATTCCGAAATCGCGGTCAATACATTGTTTGATAACGCGCGTGTCGAGAGGGCACCATAAGAGCATGGCTGAAAATACTGAGAAGAGAGTAAAAAGGCACCCCCAGAATCATCGTACGGTCGATAGGGTGACCGCCATACTGGAAGAGGTGGTATATCGACCAGGAATTACTTTAACTGAACTGGCCAGTTTCCTGGACGCAGCGAAAAGTTCAGTTCACGGGTTTGTTAGTGGGTTGCTGGCACGCGGCTGGTTGCATGAAAGTAATGGTGGTTTTTTTCTGGGGCCTGCAGTCTATGGCCTGACGATAGCCAGCGGCCATATCAGGGCGGGCTTTGTTTCACAGGATGATTTGAACGCGCTGAGCAAACAGGTTGGTTTTGCCGTATTTCTTGGGGTAGCGGCAGGGGACAACCTTATCTACATATCGGAGTCAGGAAGCGATGACTCGACCGGATTCGAAGCCAGAAATAATATACGCCGGCTTTTACTGAGCACGGCGGGCGGCAAAGCGATTTTGGCCGCTACCCCAAGTTTTGAACGAGATGTCTTTCTACGTCGGCAGAGTAAAGAGGTGATTGGCATGGTTGAGCAGTTTCTGCTCGAGCTCGATTCGATCAAGCAAACGTCAATAGCAATTAACCATAATGAGAGAACCAACCGGTTCGGTATCGCAACCGTCCTGCATGACCCGAGAAAAAATTTCCTGGCATCTGTAACGGTCGTGGGGCCGGCAGATAAGGTCAAGCCGAAAGTAAAAACAATATCGAAGGCGCTTATTTCCTCGGTTAACGCCTGGGTCAGCCGATCCAATATCGCACCCAGGGAAGAGATTTAGCGTATCGTTGACAGCGCTGGTTGCTAAAAATTCTGTTCTTGTGAGCGCGTGCTCGCGTTTATTCGCTCGCGTTCCCACCCACCTCAATCGCCCTTGCAAGACTGGACCAGGAGCATGACAAGTTACTCCTGGTTCAGTCTTGTCTGCCGCATCAAGCCTTATTGACGAAGGTGACGGTCACCAGGGATGCTCGATTGAATATTTGTCGATAATTTTTACTTGACATTAAATACGGCCGGTGTTTTAGTTATACATATATCCGATTATATGTTCGTATATATGAAAAATGAAACAATGACCACAACCCGCCAATTAACGCATTTTATTTCCAGTTCCCGTTGGGAAGCGCTGCCATCCCACGTGCAGCACGAGTCTGTCCGGGCGTTCATAAATTGGCTCGGCTGTGCCTACGGCGGAGCGAACCATCCCGCGGTTGACGGCGTGCTCAATACGCTCCAGGATCTTTCCGTGGGTGGCCCGTGCAAGGTTATTGGGCGCAAGCAGCACCTGGATCCGCTTAATGCTGCGCTGGTCAATGGCTTGAGCGTGAGTGTTCATGCATTCGACGATGCGCATCTTGCCACGGTCGCGCACCCCGGTGCGCCGACCATTGCCGCCTTGCTGGCGCATGCGAGCCAATTTCCTACGACAGGATCCGACTTTCTACAAGCGTTGATCATCTCTTACGAGATCCAATGTCGTCTGAGTTGTGCGCTTGCCGTGGCACCTGCCACTTGTGACGTGGGCTGGTACATGACAGGTGTGACCGGGGCAGTGGGCGTGGCCGCAGGTGTTGGCAAGTTGATGGGATTATCAGAACAGCAGTTGGCATGGGCGATGGGGATGGGTGCCATGCAGGCGAGTGGTCTGCGGGCCTCGCATGGAACGATGGCTTGTGCGTTCATCCCCGCCGATGCGGGGCGTAACGGATTATTGGCAGCGCGGTTGGCGGCAAACAATTTTACCTGCCACGAGGACGCGCTGACAACCGTACATGGATTGTTGCCGATGCTGGGACATCCCGCAAATCCTGATGCCTTGACCGACGACTTGGGTCAACGCTACGAATGTTTGAACGTGTCACTGAAACCCTTTCCGTCAGGTTGTCTGACGCATGCAGTGATTGATGCCTGTCTGACGTTGGTGAGAACGCATGTCTTTGCTGTTGCCGAAATCGTGAGCATTGAGCTGGAAGTGAACGATCTGTCGCTCAATATTACAGGCCGAAAGGCGCCCCTGCACACATACGACGCCCAGGCCAGTATCTTCCATTGGGCGGCAGCAGTGCTATATCACCGGCGTGCTGGGCTGTATGAGGCAGGAGACAGCTGCGTGCATGACCCCGCTATCATCAATTTACGAGACCGGGTGACGGCCAAAGTCGGCAGTGAGCTAAAAGCTGACGAGGCGCGGGTTGCCGTTACGTTGTTGGACGGCCGTCGCCTCACTGCTGAAGCAATGCCATGCATTGGCTCCGTAGAAAGGCCAATGAGCGATGAAACGTTGCAGGAGAAATTCCTGGGCCAGGCAGCTGCTGCAATCGGAAGCGATCGTGCCGCGCAAGTGGCACATATGTGCTGGTTGCTGAACGAAGCGAAGGATGTGGCTGCCGTTATGTCTAATTTTTAACTTCAAAAAGCCAAGCAAAAGGAGACAATAATGAAGCGACAGATCGTTCGAATATTTTTGATACTGAGTTTTTTCCATATCGGGATGATTCCCACGGCGAATGCCCAGGACTATCCGCAACGGCCGGTACATTTAGTGATTCCATACGCCGCAGGTGGTGCGGGAGATGTGATGGGACGTCTCGTCGCCGAGCGGCTTGGCGCCAAGCTGGGTCAGAAAGTGATTCCGGAAAACCGCCCCGGAGCAGGTTCTGTACTGGCGGCGAATCACGTTAGCGAATCCACGCCAGACGGTTATAAACTTTATTTTGGCACGTTGGCGCATTCATTGAACGCCACGCTCGTGCCCAGGCTGCCCTACGACTCGGTCAAAGACTTTGAGTTTATCGGGAAAATCGGGCAGGTCGTATTTCTGGTCGTGACCAAGCCTACATTAGGCGTGGACAACTTGCCCGAACTGGAAAAGATGATGAGGGAAAATCCTGGAAAACTGTCTTTCGGTTCGGCAGGAATAGGTTCTCCCATGCATATCGGCGTGGAATTGTTCAAACAACTGTCGCGCACGGATGCGCTTCATGTGCCTTATCAGGGTGAAAGCGCTGCGTTGGTCGGATTATTAGGCGGGCAGGTTGACTTCATGTTGTGCACCACAACCAGTTGTGCGTCGCGTCTGAAGGATGGATCTCTCAAAGCCCTGGCTGTAACGGCGCCTTCGCGGTCTCAACGGGCGCCCGATGTTCCGACGACAACTGAAGCTGGCATGCCCGGGTTTCAGGTCTATACCTGGGTCTTTCTTGCTGCGGCGAAAAATACGCCATCCCATGTCATTGAACGATTGAATGTAGCGTTAAATGATGTGCTGGCAGATGAGGACTTTAGGCGTCGAGCATTGGCCGTCGGGTTTGAAACCGATGCGAATACGTCGCCCGTGGCGATACAGTCGCTGGTCGTATCGGAGATCAATAAGTACAAGCCCATTATTGAAGCGGCAGGTGTACCACAAAAGTGAATGTTGGCCAGACCCGCAAATACATGACAATCACCAGTCCGAAGACAGAATCTGATAACGCGTGCACTAAGCTTACGACCGTTGTGCTCGCGAATTAAAAGTAGATATTACAGCTCGCATCGGTGCAGCGTGCCAGGATGGCTCATATGCAGCCGTTCTGCTGCCCTGGCTAGATGCTTTTTCCGGGGCCACACCAACGTAAATGCGCAGTCGGGCCACATCAATTGGTACGAGGTGGCGGCACCTGACTTTTTTGAGAAGCCAAAGAATTTCAAATAGCGCTCACTTCGCTCCTGATTCGCAGTGCAGCTCGGCTGACTACGTTATGGATACTCAGGGTTCGTAAAACGAGGACACGGTATTCTAAAAATCACCATGGACCGCTCCATTGAGTTCACTTTACACTGTGTGGGCTAAGAGCATGCAGGGGATTGAATTGCCTGCATTTTCAACGATTCAGTTAAAGGCCCCGCAATTTAACGAGACAGGGAGGGAGCGACTGGAGCAGGATGAGATGGCGGTTGCTGTGGCTTGAGCATCATAGTCATCACTATTGATTTCAAAAAATATCAAATACATTACGAGGAGACAACATCTATGAAAATAAAAATTATTGCAGCGGCGTTGACAGTCAGCTTTACAGGCGCTGCTCACTCAGAAACTGCCGTGACACTCTATGGGATTGTTGATGCCGGAATTGGCTACCAACAGACCAGGACCAGCCAGGGAGATAGCTGGAATAAGACCAGGGATATTGGTCTGATTAACGGTGTAAAAAATGGCAACCGCTGGGGCTTGAAAGGGAGTGAAGATCTTGGAAATGGGACAAGCGCTATTTTCCAGCTGGAAAGTGGCTTCGATATGGGCAATGGCAAGAGTACTCAAGGGGGACGCCTGTTTGGCCGTCAAGCCTATATCGGGCTGACAGGCCCTGGTTGGGGCACGCTCACTTTAGGTCGCGTGGATTCCCTTGCGGGTGATACCGTATCTGCACTGAATCCATTTGGAGTCAGTTTTAAACAGGCTGGCGCATCACAAGGCGCATTCGGAAGTTCAACTTTCGCGCGTATGGAAAATGCGATCAAGTACACAGCACCTGAATTTTCGGGCATCAAATTTGGCGTAGCCTACGCAGGCATTAACGCCAAGCGAACAGGCCGCAGCAGCCTGGGTGATGTTCAAGAACGGAACACCTCTCACTGGCTTTCGTTAGGGGGGTCCTATAGTTCCGGGCCTTTGACTATCGCCGCATCTTATGACCGTTTCCGTACAAACTTCAATGATTCGAACAGCGGAGAAAAAATCAAGGGAACGACGCATATGTGGAACATCTTCAGTTCCTATGACCTGGATGTCGTGAAGTTATACGCTGGTTATGGTCAAGTTCGGGGGTCCATGGAAAATCCTGAGATACTGGACAGCGGCGAGGCGAGTACGGGGCTCAATGCACAATTTAACGATTTTACCCGGGTTAGCGATATCACGAGCGCCGCCTACGGAATGAACTATGCAGAAACGGCAGGTTATCGGCAACAAGCCTGGCTTGCAGGCCTGACTGCGCCGGTGGGTGACGAGGGAAAAATAATGTTTTCTTATCAAGGCAGCGCCACCAAAAATACGGATGAAGTGTTTCGTGACGTGAAAGGCAAATTGAGTATTTTCAGCGTGGGTTATGAGCACAAGCTATCCAAGCGTACCACTGTTTATGCCATTGCTTCGTATGGGACGGGAAAGCTCAAACTTGATGAGCAGGAAAACGTCAAGCTCAAATCAACCCTGGTTGGAATTGGCTTGAACCACCGTTTCTAGGTATCACGCTTGTGACGGCATCTGATCCCGGCGTATTTTCCAGACCAGGCGCAGATCAACAGACACGCTTAAGCACCGCCACATTCTTATCGGGGATGTGGCGTCTGCGAAGATGAAAATGAGCGTGTGAATCACAAATCAAATGGGTTTGATCGCGACGAGCCAACCCTCAATATGCTGGCGGTCAAGCACGCCTGCTTGGTACTGCACTTGCTCAAAACCGTACTGTGGCTAGTGGAAATTTCGCGCCTGGCGCCTTGTCGTATTCAATACCATGCTACTAATGAGAGACTTTGTGCGAGTTGGGTGCAATGCCTGCAACACACTGTTTGTGATGACCTTATCGCCCTGTATCGGGCAATGATGCATAGGGAAGACGGACGTAGCCGCCGAATCATTACAAGCTGAAATGCCGCCGCAGTAGGGCATTGCATTTTGTCGGTCTCAAAAGAAGTCACCGGTATACAGAAAAATATGGCCAGGTATCGGCCATATTCGGAAAAGCTAATCGCGGCGTCCCTCAAATCGACATGGACGGCCTTTCCTTGCACTACCTATAATTTGGAAAACCATGCATTGCGATGCGCGCCGGATGTAAGCGTCTTTACAACACTCGGGATCGCTCGCAGATGCACGAACCATATCTGTATTACACACAAGGGAAACAACATGAGCAGCCAGAAACTTAAATTGAATGAAACGCAACGTGCGTTAATCGGCGCTGTCCGGGATCTGGCCCGGGACAAGCATTGGCGCACCAACTCGATCAAGTATCTGGACGGCACCTTTCCTTCTGAAAATCTGCGCGATCTGGCAAAAATTGGCGTAATGGGTATGTCTGTACCCGAGGAGTATGGCGGGCTGGCGCTGCCTGTTTTCGATACGGCCCTGGTGCTTGAAGAGATTGCCAAGTATTGTTACGCGACAGCCATGGGTGTGATGAGCTCGGTCGGCGTCCAGACGCGAGTCATTAGTACATACGCGCCGGAAGCGCTTAAACAGAAAATTTTGCCAGGCGTATGTACAGGAGACGTCAACATGGCCGTAGGCATGACCGAGCCGCATGCCGGTACGGACGTACCCAACTATAAGACCAATACGGTCATCAAGGACGATTGTGCCGTGGTTAACGGCATCAAGACGCTGATCAGCAAAGTGGACGAGGCAGAGTGGTTTGTGGTGTTCACCCGAATCAATGGCACCCCTGGTCGCAACGGTATCGGTTGTGTGCTGGTCAATCGCAATACCCCCGGATTCGAGGTAACTGCACGCTACCATACCATGGGAGGCGAGTTTCTTGGCGAGATTCAGTTCAACGACGTACAGGTACCGCTGGAAAATGTGATTATGCGGGAAGGCGCCTTCAAAAAACTGCTTTCGGCATTTAATACGCAACGCTGCCTCAATCCCAGCGTTTCACTGGGTCTGGCAGAGGCGGCGTTCGAAGAGGCGATCAATTATGTTCGTGATCGCACCATCCGCGGTCTGCGTGTTGCAGATTTTCAGGGAATTCAGTGGAAGCTGGCCGAGATGTATCGCGATATTGAAGCAGGGCGTGCATTACTGTATCAGGCTGCCTTATCGGCTGATCCGTTTCCCGATCCTCACCAGGCAGCGGTTGCCAAGATGTACAACAATGAAATGGCAATACGCGTGAGCAGTGAGGCGCTGCAGGTGCATGGTGGTTATGGCTTTACCGATGATTATCCGATTTCCCGTATATATCGGGCCGTTCGCTACGGCACCCTGGGTGGTGGCACGGTGGAAACACTCAAAGACCTGGTCGGCAAAAAGCTGGTTAGCGATTTTGATTCAGCCGACGGTTTTCTGTCCATGGGAAATTTTTAAGCATTCATTACGGTGCCCATACACGCTTGTTAAAGAAAAAAATCGTTTCATCGCAGTCTGATGTGATGGGATGTGAACGGCCATTGTGCAGTAAGGCGTCTCTGTTTTCCGGTATTCGTGAAACAGAGACGCCGTGTCCTCAATTTAGCGTTGGACCGGATCCAGGCCCGATCTTACACTGAACAGATCAAAGTGATAGCGCCTTGCTTGCGAAAGTCGCGCATTGGCGTATCAACATAATTAAGAGACAAACACCTGCTTAGCGAGCTGTACGCTACGCACAATGCTGGTGGTATTCAGAAGGGTCGAAGGAGATTCAATGAGCACACAGAACCATAGCGAAACCGATCAGATTGTTCTGGAACCCGATCTGCCGATTATTGACAGCCATCATCATTTATGGATACGAGATGGAAAACAGTACTTGCAGGACGAGTTCGCAAGAGATGTGTCGAGTGGACATAATGTACTGGCTACCGTGTTTGTTGAATGCGGCGCCATGTATCGCAGCAGCGGCCCGTCGGCATTGTTTCCGGTCGGCGAAGCGGAGTTTGTCGCTGGCGTGGCAGCGCTGAGCGATCGCGGTCACTTTGGGCGTTCGAATATTTGTGCTGCCTTTGTCGGCGCCGCTGATTTGACCCTGGGCTATGCCGTAGACGATGTACTGGATGCGCTAGAGCTAGGCAGCGCTGGCCGTTTGCGAGGCATTCGCGGGGCGGTTGCCTGGGATGCCGATCCACAAGTCAATCCTCGTGGTCGATCTGCCGAGCCTGGGCTGCTGCTTGATCCGAAGTTCCAGGCTGGAGCGGCCAGATTAAATGCAAAGGGGCTTGTTTACGACGCGTGGCAGTATCATCCGCAATTGCATGAGTTATGCCGTTTTGTCGACACATTTCCCCAACTACCCGTGGTAATCAATCACTGTGGCGGACCGCTTGGCGCAGCCTCTTACTCGGCTGCCGACACGTTTGAGCCCTGGAAAGCCGACATGAGCGAGCTTGCCCGCAGGCCGAATACGATCGTCAAGCTGGGCGGCATGTCTGGCGCAAGGTGTGGCCTGGGGTTTGAGCGCCTGGGGCGTGAGCCAACGGAGTCAGAACTGGCCGGTGCATGGCGGCCTTATATCGAAACCTGCATCGAACAGTTCGGCCCCGAGCGTTGTATGTTTGAGAGCAACTTTCCGCCCGACAATGTAATTGGCAGCTATCGCAAGTTATGGAATGCGCTGAAGCTGACCGTAAAGGGATATTCTGACGCCGAAAAGCAGCAACTTTTCCATGACACTGCGGCGCGCGTATACCACATTTCCTGAAAGAGCGAAGCGCAAGATGTCAATTGCGCCAAGGCAAGGTCCAGGAGCCAGAGCATGAGCCCCGCAGACACCCGAGTATTACGCAAGATCCTGAATCGTCAACTTGCGGTGGCTTCTATTGCCTGCCTGAGTACTAAAAATACTGAAAACTAAAATGACAGACAATTCCAAAGGAGTATGAATCGTGAATCGATTGTTAAAAATGCTGTTGATGTTTGCCATGGTATGGGTAGCAAGGGACGGATTTGCCCAGACGTTTCCCAGTAAGCCAATTGAACTGATTGTGACGGCCACGCCAGGATCTCAATCTGACACATTAATGCGGTTCATAGGAGAAGAGGTCTCAAAAATTCTGGATACGCCATTTGTCATTGTCAATAAGCCGAGCGTGACCGGTACCATTGGCGCCAGCCAGGCAAAAAGAGCAAGCCCGGATGGTTACACGCTCTTTATGGGCGGCAACACGACAATGGCCGCGAATGTTCATATGGTTAAAAATCTGCAGTACTCGCCACTGGAAGATTTCGAACCCATTACATTGATAACGACGAATCCCCTGGTGCTGGTCGTGCGCGCCGATCTTCCGATTTATTCAGTCGGAGAGTTGATTGAGTACGCCAAATCCAGACCAGGCAAGATGAATTATGGAGTTGGCAATGCAGGCAATAAGGTGGCGGTGAAACTGCTGGAATCGCTGACTGGTATTTCGGCAACTGAAATTCCGTTCAAGGGGGCTGCGCCGGCCATGCAGGAACTGATCGCGGGCCGGCTTGATTTTATTATTTCCGATCCTCTGGTGGCCGAGCCATTTATCAAAGAAGGCAGGATTCGGCCTTTGGCGGTTACCTCGCCAGGCCCTCTGGCAAAAAAATACAGCATACCAACAATGAAGGAGGCCGTTCCTGGATATAGCGAGATTGTCACATTTCTCGGGTTTTATGCGCCCAAGGGAACCCCGCGTCCTGTTGTCGAACAATTGAATGATGCTTTTGTTCACGCCATGACGACACCGAAAAGCAAACTGAATTTTGCCCGGATGGGCATGGTGGCAAAAACGAGCACACCCGAAGAACTCAAGGTGCTCAATAACGATCAAATCGATCTCTGGGCTCATCTGGTTAAGGTCTCGAATATCCAACCACAATGAGTGCAACATTGATCGCAGGCTGCGTCTGGTGTTGAGCGCTAATGTTGTCAGTTATTTTTAAGTAATTGATTTATATGTGAAAAATTGATTTTTGACGTGGTTGGTATGGGATTCGGTTTGGCCCTGAAATGTTCATCCGTGCGTCAGGATAGTAGTGCTACTGATATTCGGTCCGAATGAAACGGCGTCATCAGGGCAGGTTGTCTGCATTTAAATTATTTCAAATGAAAATAGGAGATTGAAATGAACGAACAAAAGACTGGCAGAAAGATTATGAGCGAACTCATGGGAGAAGCCTACGTAGAAGGCAAAGAGAAGAAACGGAATTCGTTCAATGCGGTGCTGCATGAATATTCAGAGGACGTTTGTTTTGGGCGAATCTGGGCAAGAGAGGGAATTGATAGAAAGCAGCGCAGTATTCTGAATATTGTGATGTTGACTGCGCTAAACCGGCCTGCCCAATTGAAGAATCATTTGGACGGCGCACTCAATAATGGATGTACGGTTGACGAGTTACGTGAAATATTGCTGCATACGGCCGTCTATTGCGGGTTGCCGGCTGCAGGAGACGCATTCAAGGTGGCCGAAGAGGTGTTGAAAGCACGAAATCTGATTGAGTAAATACCCGTGCGGCCACTTTGAAAACACCTGCCGCAACCTGCTTGCGGCTTGCAGACTGGTGGCCGCTTCGCTTTCGCTGTCTGGCTAAAGACAAGCATTCAGGGGGGGGGCGGGCTGTCCAGGTGCAGTAAGAAGCACTGTCCTGGGCATTGAATCTAGGTAGGTTGCAGCGCAGCTTCCTTAACCATCGCCTTCCATCGGGACAAATCTTCTGTAATCAATTTGCCAAAATTGTCCGGCGTCTCTGGTTGCGCAATGGCCGCCAGTTGAGCAAGCGTTTTCTGCATGTCTTGTTGCGCAAGTACCCAATTGAGTGACTCGTTAATCTGTCGGACCCGATCCGCAGGCATATTTCTGGGCCCCATGATGCCCCACCAGAATTCGATATGAAAATCAGGGTATCCGGCCTCGGCTGCTGTCTGAATATCAGGAGCAAATGGGGAGCGTTGCTGGCTTGAAATGACAATGCCGCGCAATTTTCCCGTTTTTAGCAATGTCGCTACGGTGGCATAGGAGGCAAGGATTAAGTCCAGTCTTCCTGCCATCAGGTCGGTCATGGCCACTGAGGTTCCCTGATAGGGGACATGCATGAGTTTGATCTTTGTGGCTGAACTTAACAGTTCCATACCCAAATGACTCATGCTACCGACCCCGCTGGATCCAAAGTTGATGCTGTCCGGCTTTTTATGGGCCAATTGGACCAGATCCTGTAAATTCTTGATAGGTGATTTTTCCGGCACCACGACAACCAGGGCCGATGAGGCGATCAGACCTATCGGTTGCAGGTCTCGGACAAAGTCATAAGGCAGTTTTTTGCCAAGTGCGGAGTTAGTCGTCATGGCGGTCGTTGCCAATAATAGCGTGTTCCCATCCGCCGTTGCTTTGGCCACCACATCCGTGCCCAACGCACCGCCAGCGCCGGTCTTGTTTTCGACCACAACGGGCTGACCGAGTTTTTCTCCCAGTTTTGTACTGACTGCGCGGGCCACGACATCGCTGCTACCACCAGGTGTAAAGGCTTCGACAAGTCTGATTGGGCGATCAGGCCATGGCTTGTTGGCAAATGCACCATTGGTGTGCGCGGTAGTTAAGGCAAGTGCTGCAGTGGCTTTTAGTAATTTTCTGCGTTTTATCTGGGCTTGAGTGAACATGTCTCTTGTGTCTCCTTTTGCTCTTCTATGCGAAGTGAGGGGTGTTGATTTTTTTTCTTGGGCCGGCTATTGAAGAATTTTCAAGCGGCTTTGCCCTTGCGAGCAAGGGCGTGATGCATTGTTATCGCTAATTATTCTATGAGTTTAGGACGGGCATTGTTCATTGGTCTATGTTCTTTTTTAGGACACGGTGTCCCTGTTTGCCGATGAATGACGCTTTTGATTGTTTTATGCAGAGCGCGGGTGGGGGGATCTGGGTCTATTGATTCGAGTGCTGAAAAAAAACTAAGATTACGGCCAAAAACCGAGTACATGATGCGCATCATTCCGATGGGAAAAGATCCAGATCCCGCCAGGCATTAAAAAGCGTGAGCAGTTGCAAAATCTGGTGATAGCATTGTGCCCGACAGCAGATAAGCTGACAGCGTTTACGGTGTATAACATGGTTCGCTATTTGACATAGGAAGCCTAAATGGGAGGGGGGCAATGGCGACCCGAGTGCAGATGATCAAATAGCTTGTAATGATGGATCGCACATCCGATAGCGCTACTCTGTGGTCGGCTTAATGCCAGGCCAGATATGCTCTGCCGCTTCCATGAAAGCGACGATCAAAGGATCTTTCTTGCGGTAAACCTGATGAGCAATAAACAGTGGTAGCTGGGTGATGCCCAGTGGGGCGATTGTTAATATGCCGTTGCTTTCGTCTTCGAGCGCATGTTCTTCACGCATCAGCATCAGTCCCATGCCCGAAAGAAGCATGGAGCGAGCCAATGCGGAATTGTCAAAGCGCACGACAGTATTGGGTTTGAGCCCACGTGTTTCGAACATTCCGGCAATCATGTCCGAATAGGCTTTACTGCTATCCATGGGGGTGATCCACGGCATGGCTGCCAGCGCAGTCCAGTCTGCGTTCTGAATTTGTTCTTTCCATTCTACGGGACCGACGATGCGAAATTTGATCTGCGTCAGTTCGTAATGAATCAGGCTTGGATCCCTGGATGGGCCCAAAATCACGCCTACATCCAGTTCACCTGTTTTAAGCTCCTGACGGGTGCCTGCAGACTGTCGGGCGCGCAGATCGATTTGCACTAGCGGATGCCTGAGATGCATGGTCGCCACTATTTCCGCAACGCGGCTGATACTCGGATCACTGCTGGAACTGGCAACAAGCTGCCCCTCCATTTTGCCGCGAAGCTCCCGCGCGAAGGACTGAAACTCATTCGCTTCATTCAGCAGATCGCGAGCCCGTTTCAGCAGCAGCTCTCCTGCGCTGGTCAGTTTGAGACTGCGATTGGTTCGTATAAATAACTCGATATCGAGGTTTTCTTCAATGGCACGCACATGGGCGCTGGCTGCGGATTGGCTCATGTGCAGTCTTTCTGCCGCACGGGTGAGATGTTCTTCCTCCGCAACACCAACAAAAGTACGCAGCTGAGCGAGATCAATCAGCATGAGGTTTGTCTCCTGGATTTTTTAATGGTTTTATGAATGTCAAATATGGCTCGCGTCGCCCTGACTTCTGAGTGCGGCTCGTTGGGGCCGCATTATTGATATTCAGGGTTCGCAAAACGAGGACACGGCATCCTAAAAATCGCCATGGACCGTTATATAGGGTTGATTCTACACTAACTTGAACTTGCAGAGGGCTCGCTCCAGCCGTGTCGGGTATGAGAGCGGGGAACTTTGCCAATTGACCTTTTACTCGTATTTGAGAACTCATATGTCCCAGGAAATTCATTCGCGCTCAGGCAGAAAAGTATCCACCCAGGCATTAGCGCAGTTTCGTTTTGCGGATTATGTACAAGCTGGCGATGTGATTGGCTGGCCCCAAGGGCCTGGGGAACCGTTGGCCCTGACCGAAAGGTTGATTGCCCAGCGTGCGGAACTGCCCCCCTGTGCCTTGCTTTTTGGTTTGAGCACATCAGATACCCTAAAACCGGAACTGGCTGTTGACTTTCAGCTTCATGCCTTGAATGGCGCGGGCACCTCCCGGAAGGTCACCGCATGCGCATCTATTTTTCCATCTCACGTTAGTGCAATACCCCGCCTGTTTCGAACAGGCAGATTGCGGATTGATATTGCTCTCATACAAGTGGTTCCTATGCCTGACGGCAAGTATTCTCTTGGTGTTATTGCCGATTTTACGCAGGCCATGATCGATAGTGCACGTGTTGTTATAGCCGTGGTCAATCCCACGCTCCCCACACTTGGGGATGAGGCGCTTGTGGACGCGGCAGATATCGATGTTGTCCTTGAAAGTGACAGTCGAATCATGGATATGCCAGATCCCCAGCCTTCCGAAGTGGAGCGTTTGGTCGCGCTTCAGGTCGCATCACTGGTTCCGGACCGGGCGACAGTCCAGCTGGGCGTCGGGACCCTTCCAACGGCCGTCGCCCTTGCATTGTTGGACCATCATGATCTTGGGGTGCACAGTGGTGTCGTTTCAGACGTGTTGGTGACGATGGTGGACAAAGGTGTTGTTACGAATGCGCACAAAGGGCTTGACGCCGGGATGACGGTCACTGGAGGACTTTTTGGTACACGTCGCTTGCGCGACTTTGCGCAGGAAAAGGGTCTGGTGTCGTTGCGTAGCGCGGATTACACCCACAGTCTCGCAACGGCATCGGCGCTTAAACGTTTTCATACGATCAACTCGGCTATTGAAATAGATTTGACCGGACAGGTGAATGCGGAAGTGGCGGGAAATCGCTATTTGGGCGCATTGGGTGGACACGCAGACTTTGTCAGGGCGGGCACATTGTCGCCCGGCGGACGCTCCATCATTGCCATTCCTTCGACCACAGCCGATGGCAAGCAGTCGCGTGTGGTGGCATCGCTGGGCCTGCGTCCGGTCACTACTTCCCGCGGCGATGTGGATACGGTCGTGACCGAATACGGCGTCGCGCATTTGCAGGGCTGCTCCTTGCAAGAGCGGGTAAAACGGCTGATCGCGATTGCCCATCCGGATCATCGCGACGCATTAATGCGTCAGGCACAGGAAATAAACAAAGCACAGGGGTTCCAATGAGCAACGAAATTGTAGTTAAGGATTTGGGTGGGCATGTTTTCGAAATTTGGCTGAATCGACCCGATCGCATGAATGCCCTGGGACGGCAGACGGTTGTTCTGTTTCAACAGGCGGTGCGTGACGTCGTTGAAAGCCAAGCCAGGGTTGTATTGATACGCGCCAGCGGCCGTGCATTTTGCGCGGGCGCCGATCTTAAAGAAAGGGCACAGATGACGTTCCATGAGCGTCTGGAACATAACGCGGGGATTAATGAAGTGGTCAACGCTATCGCCCAGGCCAATTTTGTCAGTATCGCCGTGATGAATGGTGTAGCGCTGGGAGGCGGGCTGGAGCTGGCCATGGCTTGCGATTTACGGTTTGCCGCAAGTGGAATCTCTCTTGGGCTGACAGAGAGTCGGGTAGGCGCGTTTCCTGGTGCCGGCGGTACGCAACGATTGCCACGGCTGGTTGGGATCAGCCGGGCTTTACAGATGATGCTCAGTGGGGAACCAGTGAACAGTGAGTACGCGCTTTCCATTGGATTGCTCAATGAGGTGATCGAGTCTGATCAGCTGCAAGCACGCGCCCATGCGTTCGCCACGTTGCTGGCAGGACGCTCGGCGCCGGCTATGGCTTATATCAAACGACTGGTTTACCGCGGCATTGAACGTCCGCTGGAAGAAGCGTTGCGAATGGAGCGCGCTGCGTTGCCCGCCATTCTTGGTTCACATGATTATGCGGAAGGCCTTGCCGCGTTTGCCGAAAAACGTCCTCCGCAGTTCACTGATGTGGCCGAATAATAAAGTACGTAATGCAGTATTAGAAACAACAATTTCAAATGATATTTTCAAAGCAGAGAGCACGACATGACAAATCCAAGATTGCAATTGACACCCGAACAGCGAGCACTGGTCGGTACGGTTCGGGAACTGGCCCGCGATAAATTCCAGGGGCGTGCCATGGACTATCTTGATGGTACTTTCCCGATGCAGAATATGAAGGACCTTGCCAGCATTGGTGTACTGGGCATGTCCATTCCTGAAGAGTATGGTGGCTCGGACATGTCTGTTTTTGATACCGCACTGGTTATTGAGGAAGTGTCCAAGGTCTGCTATGTGACGGCGATGGCTTTAATGGGTGAAGTGGGCGTGCAGGTACGGGTTATCTCCAATTTTGCCCCGGAAACCATGAAAAAGGACATCCTTCCCAAAGTGTGTACCGGCGAGGCGCTGCTGGCCGTTTGCATGACAGAGCCGCATGCCGGGACCGATGTACCCAATTACAAGACCAATACCGTTATCAAGGGCGACCGCGCCGTAGTCAATGGTGTCAAAACACTCATCAGTCGCGCTGATGAAGCAGAGTGGTTTGTTGTTTTTAGCCGCATCGATGGCAAGCCTGGGCGCGATGGTATTGGTTGCGTGCTGGTTAATCGCAATACGCCCGGATTCAATGTGACGGCAAGATATCACACCATGGGTGGCGAAAATCTGGCCGAAATCCGATTTGAGGATTGCGAGGTTCCAGTGGAAAATGTCATCTTGCAAGAGGGCGGATTCAAGAAGCTGCTTTCAGCCTTCAATACCCAGCGTTGCCTTAATCCCAGCGTCTCGCTGGGACTTGCAGAAGGCGCATTCGAACAAGCCATCAAATATGTGCGCGATCGCACAATTTTCGGAAAACACATTGGCGACTTTCAAGGTATCCAGTGGAAGCTTGCCGAAATGTATCGGGATATTGAGGCCGGGCGTAGCCTGTTGTACCGCGCCTGCCTGACGGCCGATCCGTTCCCCAATCCTCATGAGGCCGCTATTGCCAAGATGTTCGTCAATGAAATGGCGATTCGTGTCACCAGCGAGGCGCTGCAGGTACACGGTGGTTACGGCTTTACAGATGAATATCCGGTCTCCCGCTTTTATCGCGGCGTGCGCTATGGAACATTGGGCGGCGGCGCTACCGAAACACTGAAGGACCTGGTGGGCAAAAAGCTGATGGCCGATTTTGACCCGGTGGACGGTTTTCTTTCCCAGGGAACATTTTGATATGAGATCTCTGCTTTTTGTCCCGGGTCACGATGAACGCAAACTCAAAAAATCGCTTGGCTGCGGTGCGGACGCACTGATCCTTGACCTGGAGGACGCTGTACCTGATTCAGAAAAAGTCCGTGCGCGTGAGGTTACCGCAGCCTTTGTTGCCGACCATCGTGAACTTCCTCTTTTTGTTCGGGTCAACTCGCTGGAGTCGGGCTTGCTGCAAGACGATCTGGCGGCGGTCATGCGAGCCAGGCCTTACGGTGTCATGCTGCCCAAATGCGAAGGCGGTGCCGATCTTGCCAAGCTGGATGCTGTGCTCAAGGATCTTGAAGCAAAGGAACAGATTGAACCTGAATCTACCCAGATTCTTCCCGTTGTAACCGAAAGTGCCGTCGCGGTACTCAATATGCATACTTATGCACAGCACACGTCAGCCCGCTTGTGGGGCATGCTCTGGGGCGGTGAGGACCTGGCCACCGATGTCGGGGTGCCGGCCAATCGTTCCGAGTCTGGTGAGTACACGGCGCTGTTTCAAATGGTGCGGTCTTTGACCTTGCTTTCCGCCGCGGCAATGCGGGTGATTCCGGTTGATGCTGTCTATACGAATTTTCGCGACCCTGAGGGCCTGCGTGCTGAGGCTGAACGCGCACGGCGCGATGGCTTCATGGCCAAGGCGGCCATTCATCCTGACCAGATTCCGATCATCAATCAGATATTTCAAGTGTCATCGATAGAGTTGGATCATGCCCGGCGTGTGGTGGCTGCGTTCGAGGCAGCACCGCAGTCAGGATCTGTCGCCATAGATGGACGCATGTACGATCGTCCCCATTATGTAGCGGCATGCCGTCTTATGAAAGTAGCGACCAGCAGGAGTTGAATATGAGTGAAAAAGTCAGCATGAAGAAAAACACAGCGCGTAAAAAATTACCCCTTGACGGCATCGTCGTCATTGATTTGTCACACGTGTATAACGGACCTTACGCCACCTTTTTGATGGCCATGGCGGGGGCCAAGGTGATCAAGGTGGAGCCACTGGGTGGGGAACACTTGCGCAGCCGTGGTGACATGGGTGGGGCAGATCTGCCATTTGCCATGCTCAACTCCAACAAGAAGCCAGTAACGCTTAACCTGAAGCAAGAGCAGGGGCGTGAACTGTTGATCGAACTGGTTCAGCGAGCCGATATCCTGGTCGAGAACTTTGCGCCCGGCGTGATGGATCGCCTGGAGCTTGGGGCTGAACAACTACAGAAAATTAATCCAAGACTGATCTACGGTTCCAGTTCGGGCTACGGTAAATCCGGACCATATCGCGATTATCCGGCCATGGATTTGGTCATGCAGGCCATGTGCGGGGTGATCGACTCGACGGGGTATCCGGATCAGCCGCCGGTCAAGTCCGGCGCGGCAATCTGCGATTTCATGGCGGGGATCCATCTGTACGGGGCAATCATGACGGCTTTGTATGACAGGGAAAAAACCAAAGAGGGTAGCGTTGTGGAAGTGTCCATGCAGGACGCGACCTTTGCGTCTCTGGCTTCCAATCTGGGTATGCTGCACGCTCGTGGCGATGCTGCGCCTGCTCGCACGGGAAATCGTCATGGCGGCCTGGGTATTGCTCCCTATAACGTCTATCCGACACTCGATGGCTACCTGGTGCTCAACGCACCAGGTGATCGTCATTTTCAAGCCATTCTGGAGGTGATCGGACGTCCTGAACTTAAGGTAGATCCCCGCTTTGAAAGTCGATCTGCGCGGGTCAAGCACACGGCTGACGTGGATCTTTTGATCGAGTCCTGGACACGGCAAATGAAAAAAGATGAGGCTGCTGAACGCATGCTCAATGCCAAAGTACCCTGCGCTCCGGTACGCAAGCTTCAGGAAGTATTAAACGACAGGAATATGCATGCCCGAGGCAGTCTTCAGACCATCGATCATCCGGAGCTGGGACGCGTGGTCTTGCCAGCCTCTCCGCTGGTTTTTGAAGGGGTGGATCGCAGGCCATTAGAGCCAAGCTTGCCGCTTGGCGCCAGCAACAGCCAGGTTTTCGGCCAATGGCTAGGCCATTCCGAGGAAGAACTGGTCAGGCTACGCGCCGACGGTGTGATTTGAGGCTGGCAATGCCACTGCAAGTTCCTTCTGCGCGTGAGTTCTTTTATTTGCGTACGTTCACACTACAGGATTTTCTTCTTCCCGAAGCCCGTATTCCTCGTAATCGCAAAACAAGTACACGACTATTCGAAAATCCACATGGCCATCACGCGCTGGCTTGCCTATACTAAAAAAATAGGACATCACGTCCGCGAAAAAAATTAGATATATTTCATCTGGAGACGATAAGTGGTCATTTTCAATATGCGCCTAACGGCTATTGCTTTTGCTCATCAGTATTTGCAGGCTGCCTGACGGTCGCCCAGCGTATATCCGGTTCGGCTTGGGTAAGCTGATTCGGATCGGTCTGAAATGGTGGGCCCAGTTGATTTAAGACGCACATAATAAAGGTTGAGTAGATGAAAGCGCGTACACAGTTTCCCAAGGAAGAGATTCTGGATCCGGACATTGCCATTCTGGATGCACATCATCATTTGTTTGATCGTCCGCACCTTCGCTACATGCTGGGCGACTACCTGGAAGACGTGAATGCAGGGCATAAGGTCATTGGCACCGTCTATATTGAAACGCAGGCCTTTGCGCGGACGGATGGTCCGCAGGCTTTGCGCCCAGTTGGAGAAGTGGCGTTCGCAGACGGGGTGGCAAACACGATGTCGGCTAATTCGCAAGAATCTTGCCGGGTAGCGGTTGGTATTGTTGGGTATGCGGACTTGACTCTTGGAGACGCCGTCGCTGCCACTCTTGATGCATCGATGGCTACCGCACCTGAGCGGTTTCGGGGTGTTCGACAGATAGCGATTGCCCACCCGGATCCACAGGCGCTTCAGTTCCTTACCCATCGCCCACCCGCCGATTTGCTCAAGAGCCCGAATTTTCGAGCCGCTTACCGGCACTTGGCACCGCGCGGTCTCTCGTTTGATGCCGCTGTGTTGCATCATCAGTTACCGGAACTGGCGCAGCTGGCCGACGATTTTCCCGAAACACAGATTGTGCTGAACCATGCTGGCCTGGCAATGGCGATGGGGAGCAGTGCTCAAGTCAGACAGGAGGTTTTCCTGGATTGGCAGGCTAACTTGAAAGAGCTGGCTCGCCGGCCAAACGTTGCATGCAAGGTCAGTGGCTTTGGCACAACCTACTGGGGTTTTGGATTTCATGAACGAAACGATCCCATTGGTTATCTTGAGCTTGCCACAACGTGGAAGCCTTATGTGCTGACGGCTATCGACGTGTTCGGCACTGAGCGCTGCATGATGGCGAGCAATTTCCCTAACGACGGCCGCTCTTGTGGTTTCGTTCCACTTTGGAATGCGTTGAAGTATCTCGTGCGTGGCTACTCTGATCAAGAGAAAGCGGCGCTTTTTTGCAAGACAGCGCAAAAGATTTACCGCGTGTGATACGCGCTTCGGGCAAGGGTCTGGTCAGTATTCTGAATATAGGCCGCAGGCACTGTAAAACGGCATGCCCGTTTTAGCTTTGATCTCGGTAAGTATTGTGGGCGATGGCGTCCTCTTGTCATGCTGATACATCAGGATGGCAAAGAGCAACATCGTAAAGGTTACTAATCAATAAAGGAAGAAAACATGAAAGTAGGATTTATCGGCCTGGGTACCATGGGTCTTGGAATCGCGCTGAACTTGCGCAAGGCTGGCTATGATCTCATCGTTCACGATCTTAGAAAGGAGAGCGCGCAGCCATTGATTGATGCCGGTGCGACATGGGCGCAGACCATTGGAGAGCTGGGCAGCGCATCAGATGTGGTGTTTACCTCTGTACCTGGCCCTAAGGAAATGAAGGAAGTTGGCGCGGGCGAAGGTGGGTTGCTGCAATCGATGAAGCCGGGCAGTGTGTGGTTTGATCTGACGACCAACTCTCCCACTGTTGTGCGTGAAGTACACAAGCTGGCGGCGGAAAAGGGTATCTCCTTGCTCGACGCGCCTGTCAGTGGTGGTCCGGCCGGGGCCAAGTCAGGCAAATTGGCGATCTATGTCGGCGGAGATCGTAGCGTATTCGATTCGCAGAAGCCGTTGCTTGATGCGATTGGAGACCAGGTAATCTATGTGGGATTGGTAGGCGCGGGCGGTGTAGCAAAAATCGTGCACAACTGCGCAAGCCTCTCTATTCGCATGGTGATAGCGGAAGTGTTCAGTCTGGGCGTCAAGGCTGGCGTTGAGCCGCTTGAACTCTGGCATGCCATTCGGCAGGGTGCAATCGGCCGTGCCCGCACGTTTGACCGCATCGGCGACCAGTATCTTCAGAACAAGTATGACCCGCCTAACTTTGCACTGCGCCTGGCCCATAAGGACCTGATGCTCAGTCTCGATCTGGGTAAAGAGCTTGGCGTGCCAATGAAGTACGCTGAAGTGACCAACGAGGATATTTTGGAAGCGCTGGGGCGCGACTGGGGTGGCAGAGACTCGCGCTCACCCATGCAAATCCAGAACGAACGCGCCGGTGTGACGATTCAGGTTTCGGCCGAAGAGGTGAAAAAGACGCTTGCACGAGGCTGATAGTACAGGCATAAAAAGCATTTCAGAGGTGTTGCCTGCTGCGCTTTCAGAGCCCGAATATGACCTGGCACAGGCATGCCGACGTAGCGCCGCTTATGTAGTGCTTGTCTATTTATGTTCAACCATATAAAGGAGGCTGCTGGTGTCTCAAAATATTTCCAAAGAAAACGCCGACTGGCTCGGATTGTCAAACAAAGTCTGCGTTGTCACCGGCGGCGGTAGCGGGATTGGTGCCGAAACTGCCCGCCGCCTTGCATTGGCGGGCGCATCGGTCGCTGTGCTGGATCGCAATCATGCCGGTGCAGCAACTGTCGCACAGGACATCGTTGCTGGCGGAGGCCAGGCGATCGGTATCGGTGCCGACGTGACGTCTGCGCAGGAAATTGGCGCTGCCGCTATACAAATCAGGAAAAAGTTCGGTTTATGTAATGTACTGGTCAATAATGCGGGCGTTCAGCTCAAGGCACCGCTATTGGACGTGGACATGGAAAAGTGGAACCAGACGCTCATGGTCAACCTGACGGGGGGGCTGATTTGTGTCCAGGTTTTTGCACGGCAGATGATCGAAAGTCAGACGGGCGGCAGTATTGTGAATGTGGGTTCCATTACGGGGTCATGTCCCAGACCTGACGGGGGCTCCTACAGTGCAAGCAAGGCAGGCATTGCGATGCTTTCAAAACAGCTGATGCTTGAACTTGCTGACTATGGCATCAGAAGCAACCTGGTTGCGCCGGGTCTTATCCGGACCCCCATTAGCGAAAAATCGTATCTGGACGCCGAGGTCGCCCGCAAGCGCAAGGCAATGATACCGTCCGGCAGAGTTGGTGTAGCGCAGGACGTCGCAGATGTGATACTTTTCTTCGCGAGCGATCGCTCCGGTTACGTGAACGGCCAGACCGTTCTCGTCGATGGTGGACTGAGTGAAACAATTATGAGCCTGGTTCATAATCCTGCGCCATTGGAAGGCCGGTCGTAAAACCTACGGCGACAAGGCATTGCATTTCCAGATCGGGAATGCAGGCCAAGCGCGTGCTATACAGAACACATCGCGTAATATAAATAAAAAGGAGAGACAATTTATGACCGCATACACGCATCGCCGCAATCAGGCGAGATCACGCTTTATTGGCTATCGATTGCCCGGAATTTTCCGCTGCTTGTCCATCGTCGCATTGACAATATCTGGCTTTGCGCAGGCCCAGACCTGGCCAACCAAGCCGGTGCGGCTTGTTGTTCCGATCTCTGCTGGTGGAGCGACCGACCTTCTGGCACGAATGGTCGGTCAGGCGCTGACAAAGCGATTGGGACAGCCATTTATTGTCGACCAAAAACCTGGCGCGGCGGGCGCGATAGCCTCACTTGATGTCGCGCGGGCACCAGCGGATGGCTATACGTTTCTGGTCGCCACCAGCAGTACGCATGCGGTTGCTCCTGCTGTGTTTGCCAAACTTCGTTACGATCCGGTGAAGGACTTTACTCCGATCGGACTCCTGGCCGAAGCGAACAATGTATTGCTGGTGTCGCCCAAGACCGGGGCCACAAATATGAAAGAGCTGCTGGATCTGGCCCGTAAGAAACCGGGGTATCTGAATTTTGCAAGTAGCGGCGTTGGTTCGTTTGGTCATCTCACGTTCGAGCTCTTCCAGCATCAGGCTGGCGTGTCCCTGACTCACGTTCCCTACAAGGGGAACTCGGCGGCGATCCCCGACCTGATGGCTGGGACCACACATTTGGCTGCAGACTCTTTATCAACGGGCCTGCCTTATGTGAGGGATGGGAGATTACGTGGATTGGCGGTGACCGGGTCGCATCGTTCCCCGCTAGCGCCGGATATCCCGACGATCGCCGAGTCAGGTCTTCCTGGTTTTTCGGTAGTCGCGTGGTTTGGTCTTTTCGCACCTGCCGGGCTATCGCCGGAACTGACACAACATATCAACGACGAGCTCAATAAAGTGCTGAAGTCGCCAGCGTTGGCAGAAAATTTTGCGACCTTGGGCATTGAACCGGGGCATGGTTCATCCGCTGAATTTGCTACGATGGTCGCTAACGACAGAGCGCGGTGGACCAGCCTGGCCAAACAATTCAAAATCAAACTTGATTGATTCAAGCTTGCCCAAGTGTTTAGCAGTTTTCCGATTTGTACACATCTACGGTCAGTCGTGGCATCGTTGCAAAGTCTACCGGAGGCTGCCAGCGCTCGACCAGTTTTACGTTCTGTTCCACTTCTTCTATCCACCGCATGCCTACGATCCCAGCATGTAGGCGAGAATCGGACAGAACGAATTTCAGGGCGACATCGTATAGATCTTTCGTTGTCCATTGCGGCGCAAGGAAACTGGCCTCGCGCTGCAAGATACCTGATGTCATTGTGCGCATCGACACGACGCCTGCGTTAACCTTGGCCGCTTCAATCAGAAAGTGGCGCGCCGCAGCCTGGTAGATAAAATTGTAGGCGATCTGATAAACCTCGATGGCTTCGTGTGCAAGGAAGGGCATGACGCTGAATGGTTCTTCCGTCGTGATCCCAATATGGCCGATCTTTCCTTGCTTACGCAGTTGCTTAAGGGCATCAAGAGGGCCTCCCTTCAGAATGTGCTCTACCTCTGCGGATGTATACATCCGCCCGTGTATTTGCATAATGTCGATGTAATCGGTCTGTAACCGCTTCAGGCTGTCGTTTACGCTATCTATTACGCCTTTGTGATCGAGCTCATACCAGACCTTGCTAGCCAGTATGCAATTGTTGCGCCGCGTACGCATTACCTGGCCGACAAGCTTCTCGCTGTAACCATCGCCATAAGCCGGTGCAGTGTCTATATAGTTGATACCACGATCTAATGCCGCATTGATGACTGCGAATACGGCTTGACGGCCAGTTTCCGAAAAAGGATCCCAGCCCTGAGCATCGTGGGTATACGCAAATGAGGCTCCACCTAGAACGATTGGCGAGACTTCAAGGCCGGTACGGCCGAGTTTCCGTTTTTGCAAGGTGTATTTCTCCTGTTATGTCTAAATGGCAAAGGCACGCGCGTCCATTGCTCACTGGCAGCTTATGCGCAGGTCAATCCGGTAAGGACTGCCGCACGGCGTAAATCGATTTCTCATGCCAACTGGGTACAGTGTGCAGTGTAGAAAGCTAACGGGCTCAGGTCCATGGCTGTTATCAGGACGCGGCATACTTGTTTTGCGAACGATTTTGAGCTCGGTTGCCAGGAGTACGTTCTTTTGCTGCTTTATTTGCGTCAGGAATATAAATCACAGGCATTGGGCTGTTCAGGAAAGGACCATTAGTACTGTGCGAACCAGGGCTTATTACACTTCATTTTTAAGCCCCGGTTTTATTATAAACTGTCTTTTGTCCCGCCTATTGATGGCATAAGCGCCATTAGGGCACTCGCTGTGGTGAATGCTGCCATAATCCAGGCCATGGTCCAGGGCGTACCATCGGCAAGTTTTGCCAAAAGGAAGGACGAGATAATGCCGCTACCATACTGCATTGAGCCGATCAGTGCGGAAGCTGATCCGGCCAATTGCGGAACACCATCGAGCGCTGCGGCGGTGGCGCTGGCAGCAATAATACCGTTCATGGAAAAAAACAGGAAAACCGTTATTAGGATGCTATAGACGCCGCCTATGCCAAAATACACCAGCAGAGCCAGCATAATCGCAGATGTCATTGCTGTGATGGCAGCAAGACGAAGCAATGTATCCAGATCAACTGTCCTTACCAGCGAGCGATTTACAAAGCTCATCGCTACGACACCTAGAATATTGATTGCAAATAAGGCTCCGTAGTGTTGGGGGTTAATCCCAAAATAGGTAATATAGACGAATGGGGAGCCCGTAATAAAGGCATAAGCACTTACATAGAAGAAGGCAATGCATAAGGTATAGCGCATGAACTGCCTGTTGCTGAGTAATATCCGGTAGTTTACGAAGGCCTGCAGGATTGATGTTTGACTTCGTTTTTCGGGTTGATGAGTCTCTGGCAAGAAGAAAAGAGAGAGAAGCATCAGTATGCCAACGACCGCAAGAAGCCAGAATATGCTGTGCCATGAGCTGATTTGAATGAGCTGACCACCAAGAAGCGGACCAATAATCGGCGCGATCGCCATGATGATCGTTAAGGTCGACAGCATTTGCGCGGCTTTTGTTCTTGTATAAAGATCGCGGATGATTGCCCGTGCGAGCATTGGCCCCGTGCATGCGCCCAGTGCCTGAAAGATCCGCCAGAACACAATTTGCTCTATATTTTGCGAGAGCGCACAGCCTATTGATCCGATGATAAACAGGATCATACCCATGAAAAGCGGTTTACGCCGCCCGATACGGTCGCTGATCGGGCCCCAAACCAATTGGGCAATGGCAAACCCAATTAAGAAGCCGGTAATGGTAAGCTCAACATTTCCTTGCAAGTCGCGATTCATTTGCGGCATGGCGGGCAGGTAAATATCTGTTGACAGCGAGGTGAATGCCATCAAAGCCCCCAGAATTGCCATAAACACCCAGCCGGTCTGGTTTTTTGAAGACTGTTGAAATAAAAGAGTAGGATTCACGATGTTCTGTTAAAAAAGTAAATTAATTTGCGAACTTGGCAGACAAGTATGTTAATAAGCGCTTGAGCACAGCGCAATTTCGACTCAACTTATTCAGGCCATTTTTATCCAATTGCTTTGCGACTCTTCAAATCCAGTGGTCCTTCGGACGCCTTCCGAGAAGCATAGGTTGCCATTCTTCTTTTTGTCCGAAACATTAATAGTCCCGAGTGAAGTTTTTACAGGAGGAAGGAAACCAGCCGTATTACTCAAGGGATGACGCTTAAAGAGCGATTCTTGCATTTGCAGGAAGGTTAATCATTTGCTAAGAACATAATAGCTAATTATCACTCTACGATAAATAGCATAAAACAGCATGCTCTGATGAAGTTTGCTCATCAATGCAGGTGCTACACGGCTCTTCCATGACAATCATTCTCGGATCGAGCAATGGCATATCGCCCTAGCATCACATTTTATTCCTCAGGTAAACTAAGATGGGTTTTCGTAAATATGGTTCCTGTAACGCCAATTGTGGTGGGCACCTGACTGCATCAAAGACGCAGCGGGGGACAATAGAGGAGCCGACGCGATAAACGTGGCAGACAAAGATAATGGTCTTTATTGCGTGCTTGGAGGGTGATCGTCTACCTTGACAAGCTCAAGTTCATGTTGCCAGTCCCGAACGACAAGAGCAGCCGAAAGCGATGCGGGAAATCCCGCGTAAAATGCGAGATGCGTGATGATTTCGCTAATCTCCAGGATAGTGAGGCCATTGTCGAGCGCTTTCTCCAAATGCGATCGCAATTGATCGGTTTGCCGCATACCAATCAGCGCAGCGATCGTGATCATGCTTCGATCTCGTTTGGAAAGTTCTTCGCGCTCCCATATGTCGCCATATATGGTGGTGTCGATGATATCTACCAGCTTGGGGACGACGGATTTGGCTCTGGCTTTAGAAGACGAGGGATTAGGCATATTGAGGAAAATTCCGATAGGCAAAAGATCCACCAGCCGCACGTTTTTTATACAGATGTACTGACTCGCCGCGATGCAATCGATACAATGCAGTCGATAATCACTTGCACTATATTCAAAACCATCTTCAAAAACAACACGGAATTGGCGGGATTAGATTAAGTGTGGACGGATTTTATAGTTTCAGATGCGAGTTTTTGATGAGTGCCTGCCAGCGATCAATTTCAGACGTGAGCAAAGTGCCCAGTGCCTCCGGTTGATTCGGAATAGCGGTCGCCCCTTCAAGAGCCAGACGCTTTCGCACATCAGGTGTATTTAGGACGGTATTTAATTCGGTATTGAGTCGCTGCACAATAGACGATGGCATCCCCGCAGGCCCGAGTAGGCCGTACCACGATTCAAGTTCAAATCCCGGAATACCCGCTTCCGATACTGTGGGTAAGTCTGGCAGCAGGTCCGACCGATTTCTGCCAGTGACTGCCAGGCCACGCAGACGACCATCACGTATATAGGGTACGACCGATGCGATTGATGGTAGCAGCAACTGCAATCGACCACCTATCAGGTCTGCGAATGAGCCTCCGATACCTTTGTAAGGAACATGTGTCAGTTTGACTCCAGCTTCATAGGCTAGCAATTCAGTTGCCAGATGATTCATGCCGCCCACACCGGCGGAACCGTAGTTGATGGTTCCCGGATTACTTTTTGCATAGTCGATGAACTCGGCGAGCGTCTTGACTGGTAGCTCATTGGAAACAACGACAGCTAACGGACTTGTTGCGATCGCGCCTATCGGCTGCAGGTCTTTCACCGGATCGTATTGTGGTTGTTTTTCGACCGCAGGGTTCGTTGTGATCGAGACCGAACAAAACAACAGGGTATAGCCGTCCGGCGCTGATCTGGTCACAAACCGGGTGCCTATTGTGCCACCTGCACCACCTTTGTTTTCTGCAATGACGGGGGTGCCAAGGCGCGCAGCAAGCTTATCGGAAAGCAGGCGCGCAAGGTTATCGTTGGCGCCGCCTGGTGGAAAAGGGACGACGATGGTGACAGGTTTTGAGGGCCAGAGCGGCTTAGCCTGGGCAAAGGATGATTTCATTCTACCCGCAAGCCCAGCTATGCCGATACCTGCCAGAATTAACTGACGGCGTCGAACACAGCGTGTATTGTACTTATCCATGATATCTCTCGTTACGAAGACGCCGCGTGTGAAGCAGCATAGGGTTAAGAAAATGCAGAGCACATGTCATTGGGTGAGAAGTTGAGCGCCCGTATTCAGCCAGTCCAGCTGAATAAGCCGGCCAAGACGGGACTGGGTAACAAACAGGCTTTTCATCTGGGGGCCGCCAAAACAAAGGTTTGTCAGATGCGGATCCCCTGGCACAGATACGAATTCCTGTTTTCCTGTTTGGGGACAAAGCACAGTAATTCCCCCCTGTACGAGAGTGGCAATGCACAGACGGCCATCCTGCTGCATGGCGATGCCGTCGTATCGCGCGAATATGGGATGAATGGTAATCTGTTTGCCCCCATGCCCAGGGCTGGCTTCTGCCCCCGACATAGCTCGTAGCTTTCCTGGGGATTCGATGGCCCATGAGAATACTCGGGTCGTCTCAGTCTCGGTCACATACAAATGGCTTCCATCAGGGGACAGGGCAATACCATTCGGACGATGCAAAGGAAAGGCGAGTTCTGTTGCGCTTCGCTCGCCGGGGGCAATGTAATACACTGCGCCAAAATCCAAGTCTCGTGAACGAACTTTACCGGTATCGGTAAAATAGATTCCATTATGCTGATCAATGACCAGATCGTTGGGGCCTCGCAAGAGCTGGTCGTGCGCGTGATCCGCCAGTACAGAGACCACGCCGGTATCCAGTTCCACGGCCTGAATGCTGCCGCCCTGGTAATCGTGGGCTTGTCCCCGGCTATGCCAGGTGCCATCGCAATCTTGAACATAGTCGATTCCACCATTGTTGCAGACGTAACACCTACCGTCAGTTCCCATGGCTGCTCCGTTGGGTCCGCCGCCCAGCATGATCCTTTCGGTTGGCCGTCCGTCGAGCCAGATTCGGGTAAGCGTTTTACGGCGTATTTCCACAACAAGCAGGCTACCGTCTCCGAGCCATACAGGCCCTTCCGGAAACTGAAGATCGTACGCAATTATTTTCATGATGACCTCATGGCCTGGCAGGAAGGAAAATAAAGGCCTTTGCTTGGAGCGCGTTGTCAGTCGACTTTTGCACCGGATGCCTTGATGATCTCTGCAGACTTTGTCATGTCTTGCTCAAGAAAGCTAAAGAACTGTGCCGGACTTGTACCATAAACTTCAAAGTCGTCCTTGCGTAGGCGTCCTATTACATCAGGTGTTTTAATAATTTTTATAATATGCTGCTGCAGTTGGTTGATTATTTCAGGTGGCGTCTTTGCCGGTGCAAGCATGCCGAACCAGGACGTAAATTCATAGTCTGGATATCCCATTTCTGCAATTGTCGGGACATCGGGCAATTTTTCATAGCGTTTTTGGGTCGTGACGGCTAGGGCGCGTAGACGGCCTGCGAGGATATGTTCACGAACTAATGACATACCGGCAAACTGCATATCCACGTGCCCGGCAAGCAAATCTGCCATCACAGCGCCGCTTCCCTTGTAGGGTACATGTGTGATCGGTGCACCGGAGAGTCGCTTGAATAATTCTCCGCATAGGTGCGTCACCGTACCACTACCGGCTGATGCGAAGAAAAGCGCATCAGGTTTGGACTGTGCCAGCGCGACCAGCTCGTCCAGCGTATGGGCGGGGACTTTCGGGTGCACTACGAGAACGTGCGGAACGCTGGTAATAAGACTGATGGGCGAAAAATCTGTCAGCACGTCAAACCCTTGCTTTCCAGCATAGAGTATCTGATTGACAGTGAAATTGTTCGTGTGAAGAAGAAGTGTGTAACCGTCCGGGCGAGATCGGTAGACGGTTTCGGTACCAATGAGGGCATTGCCACCCGCCCGATTCTCGACTAGAACGGTTACCCCCATTGACTTGGTCATTTTTTCAGCGAGAATGCGGGCCAATAGATCTGTGGTTCCTCCCGCTGCGAAGGGGACGATAATTCTGATGGGACGGGCAGGGTAGGCCTGGGCAGCGACTGTATTGTTGCACAGTGCAACGACAGGAAATGAAAGCGAACATAGTATCAGGCGACGACGAGCGTGATCCATGAGACAACTCCTGGAGTAAGCGTTGGACTAGAAAGTTCAAAAAGCTGGGTGCGTGCCGTTTACAGAGACTCGCGCACCAGCCTGATCATGTCGGCGACACGTTCCTGGTAAGGCGCGTAGATAATGCCGAACTCTTGTTGCAGGCGTTCATGACTGAAGCGGTAAGCGCCAGCCCCGCGCTCAAATTCACCGCCAGTGTCATTGTCAAAGTCAATGGCCGCTTGCGGAATCTGTTCTTGAACCATGGACGCTATTTCACCAAGACTCAGTGTTTCACCGCCTGAGTTATAGATTGCATGTCGGGGTTCTGCGCATTGTGCTATCACCGAGAAAACCTGTGCAGCATCATCGACATAGATGACACTGCGCATGCGATCCCGGTGCTGAAGCACCACGGGCTTGTCGCGCGCGGGTTCTGCGATGCACCGAACATGATCGACTGAACCGATGACCTTGTCGATGCCGGCCACGTTTCCCAGGCGCACAGCAGTAATGTTCATGCCATGTTTCTCACGATACTCTTTGGCTTGCCACTCGTTGAACACTTTATGGACCGCGTACTGTTTCGCCGGTGTCGTGGGGTCCTCCTCGGTAATCGGCCGATCCCCGTAATGGCGTTGAGCTCCATTGACGGCGATGGAACTGGCAAAAACGACTCGCCGTATGTCGCACAGTCTGGCGGCTTCAAAACAATTGTCCATGCCGTAGATGTTGAGTCGCATTGCCGGCCTGGGCGGGTAGTCACCTAGCATGTAGCTCAGATTTATGACAACCTGAGGGCGATAAGTCGAAAAGGCTGCCAGCGTATCTTCAAACTTCGTCAAATCAAGATGGGCCGATACCACCTGATCGCCATATTCTTTAAGCTCTTCATGGGGATGGATGTCCAGAGAGACAACCTTATGTCCCTCCCGTGCCAATGCACGGACCACCCGTCTTCCAAGAAAGCCGCTACCTCCGATCACGCAATAGGTCATCATGAGTTTGTCTCCATTTTCATTATTTGCTGTCGATTCGTGCGATCGAGTGTTTGAAGTCTAGCACCCGCACTTTAATAAGAGAAATTAAAGTTTTTGCTACATTGATCAATAAAATTACTTTATCTTCCTGGTATCTATTAATCGCCTTCACACCGGTTCAAGGCATCAGAACCGACCATCCGGTCGATGTTCATTTTCTGTTTGAGTTACTTGATCATTATTTTCTTATCAGCCGCCAGCTTTTTCCATTGATCATAGCTGTTGCGCATACTTTCCTGCAATTGCTCTAGTGACGAGGGTTTGGGTGCGGCACCATCGACTTTCATCAGCTCGCGTAACTCATTGCTTTTTGATATTTCGTTGAGCTCCCGATTGAGCAGCGATGCCATTTTCGGGTCTGTGCCAGCTGGCGCAAATACGACCGCCCATATGTCTACGCTGAACCCCGGCGCTGCCGACGCCATCGCGGGCAAATCCGGGAATGCGGGACTTGGGGTATGCGAGGTTACCGCAACAGCCCGTACCTTTCCGGATTTGATTTGCGCAGCATATGATGAGTTTACACCCACCGATAAATCAATGAGCCCTGATGACAGATCCAGTGCAGTATAGGAAGAGCCTTTGTAGGGCACATGCATCATATGAATACTTGAAGCATCGCTGATCATTTCGTACGTCATATGAGCAAGGGTGCCGATGCCGGACGTCCCGTAAGTCATACTATCCGGTTTGGCTTTTGCCTTCGCAACAAGATCCTGCGGTGTTTTTACGCCGGAATTGATTGAAGCCACAATCACCATGGGACCTTCTCCAAGATTTGCAATGGGGACCAGATCTTTATTAAAATCAAATGTTTTGTTTTTCATTGTTGCTGCCGCCGTCACCGTGCTGGGTGTTGTCAGAAGCAGTACTGATCCGTCCTTAGGCGCTCTGGTAACGGTATCTACGCCTATCATAGTAGATGCGCCAGGCTTGTTTTCCACGATCACGTTCGTTTTCAAGCGATCCGCCAGTTGCGATGCCGTTGCCCGGGCTATCATGTCGGTGCTGGCGCCAGCGCCGAAAGGAACGACAATGCGTATCAATTTGGGCACCGCTTGATCTGTTTCGGCACTGGCCGTTGATGATAATATTATTATCATTATCGCCATACTGATGGTGAGTAAATTTTTAAACATGGCGTCTCCAAACGTTTTTAGTTGTTGAAATCAAAACATCAAAACATCACAATATCATGTGTGCTGCGAGTCGTTTTTTTATCACCGTCATATATCTTTCCCATATTTGGTATCGCTGTATGCTGGTGGATCAAGGCGTAAAACATCCTGGATTTTTTCCGGCTCGACTTTGATCTGCACGCCAGATCGCTCCTGGGGGAAAAGCATTACAGAGCGACAATCTCGGTCTTCCCATCCCCGGTTCATGGCCTCCTGGATATCGGCTAGCGCCAGATTGGCCATGCGCATGGGAACACCCAGTTTTCGACCCAATTCCGTGGCAATCATCATGTCTTTGTGAATAATTCTCAGTGCGGCATGAGGCGTGTCATAATTCGCAGGAAGATATTCGTCTATCAAACCGTCGTAGGTGCGGCGTCGGCCGATGGATCCCTGTCTAATTGCTTGCCAAAGTGATAGGGGATCGGCGCCGGCCTTGACGCCCAGAATAAATATCTCCGAGATGGCCGCTTGTGTTGCTTGACTCATCGTGTTGTTGACGAGTTTTGTGATTAGGCCGGCACCCACCTTTCCAACATGCACGGGTTTGTCGCCGATCGCTTCGAGCATGGGTTTATAGCGATCAAATTGATCCTTGTCGCCGCCAACCCAGATCCCCAGTCTTGCGCGTATCGCGCCCCTGGAGCCGCCGCTGACTGGCGCATCTAACATATGTGCGCCTTTGGATAGGCATGCCTGGGAGATTCGATCGATAAGTTCTGGGGAGCTGGTGGACATTTCAAAAAAGGCCTGACCAGCCTTGAGACCCGTCAGGATGCCTTCTTCGCCAAAAACAACAGCTTCAATTTGTGCCAGTCCTGGCAAGCACGTCAAAATTACATCGCTTTGCTCTGCCACTGCTGCGGGAGTGTCAGCCCAGGCAGCCCCCTGGTCTATAAGCGTTTTGGTGGCTTGCTTCCTGATGTCATTTACAAACAGCCTGTACCCGGCCTTTCTCAGGTTTGCCGCCATGGGCGCACCCATTAAACCGATACCGATCATGCCGACCACAGGTTTTATCTGATCGTTCAACATACTCATCTCTTATCAACGATAGTTATATGGAAAATTACTTTTCTTTTAGGCGGTTGTAGCTGGACCGACGGCTACTAGTTTCAAAATGGGGCGATATAGCACTGACGCCGGCGTCAATGGGTAGAACCACACCAGTTACCCACCTGGCTTCATCGCTCGCCAAATACAGCACTCCATACCCCACATCCCAACCCGTTCCTTCTGTTTTCAAGGGCGACGCATCGCGGCGTTTCTCTCTGACTTCGTCCGACATACGCCCGCCTGCATACACCGTCGGCGTATAGACAAACCCTGGCGCAATGCAATTGACACGAATGCCGTCGGCACCATGGTTGCCTGCCATTGTGCGCGTCATATTCAGGATGGCGCCCTTGGAGGTGGGGTAGAACAGATTGGGATGGCCGCCATGGAAAGCGGTAATGGACGATATGTTAATGATCGAGCCGCCGCCCGTCTTTCTCATTTCTGGTACTGCGAAACGCACCGTTAACATCATTGACTTTACATTTTGTCGAAAGCCGATGTCCCATTCGTCAAGGTCCACATTCTCCGCGGATCCGACTATTCTGCTAGTCCCAACATTATTGACCAGAATGTCTAGGCGACCCCAACGATTTACGGTGGACAAAACCAAATTTCGACATGCTTCCGAATCTGTGACATCTGCCTTGACGGTGAATGATTCACCGCCAAACTCGGAAATCATTTTCTGGGTTTCGTTGGCGGCGTCCACGTCAAAATCAACAAGACATACTTTAGCTCCATGTTTTGCCAGCAATATTGCAGCGGCACGGCCATTGCCGATACCGTCGCCTGAAGAACCGGCTCCTGTGACGATTGCTACCTTGTCTTTAACGCGTTGTAATGGGTTATCCAACATGCTATTCTCGCTTGTATATTTCAAATTAAAAATTCAATGTCAAATGATCAATGAAGGGCGATCATGGGACTCATTTCGCGGCGGCAGCTGATCCTTGGTAGATACATCGGCGATGCGATATGTTCGACTTGCCGTTTTGTGAAACATCTGTTCTTTCTCTGGCGCCGAGCAATTTACTGCTGTTAGTTTCAAGGCATTCCAGACGCTACGGTAGGAACCCGCGATATTGTCTGGAGGAAAATTGCTCTCGAACATACAGCGCTCAGGCCCGAACAGTTCAATACACGTCTCAATATAGGGCCGCCAGGCGTCTGCCAATTGCTGCGACGTTGGCGGAGGCGAGCGTTTCTCAAAAGCAAAACCGCAGCGTCTCGCAGACAGTCCTCCCAGTTTCATGAGTGTGTTGGGTCGACGGGCAACATCGGTGATCAGCGCTTTCCAATGCCCAAAGTTCTCCGGCGATGCATAAGCATGAATGCCCAGCAGGCCTCCGCAGTGATTGACAACCATTGGCATATCAGGAAATTGGTCAGCCAGATCGCAGAAATCGGGTAATTGAGGATGGTACTGCCAGGCGTCATACACAAGATTGCGTTTTGCCAGGCAAGCGACACCTTTGCGAAAGCGCGGGTCCCGCAACAGGCCTTGTTGAGCATAGGGTCTGATACCTGTATTGATCGCCGGATTGTTATTCCATGTCGCTGTCCCCCTGATTCCTCTCAATCGTCCACCGCTTGCGGTATCGAGCGCCTCGAGTACATCGTCTACCTCTGCGCCTAGTGTCAAATCTGCCGCCCCGACAAATGCTGCGCAAATCTGCGTCTTTCCATAGTGCCCAGCTTCGCTGATTGCCGCCATGCCGGCGACAAACTCGGCTTCACCTATTGGCTTCTTGTGCTCGGGACCGTGCTGGCGATACATGGCATTGCATTCCACATACACTGTCGAGTGAATATTGTGGCCACTCTTGAGGTCTGCACTGAATTCGTCCAGCAAATAGCGGGCCGGCTTCAGCCAGAGGTGATGATGGCAATCAATGATTGGGAGCTCGGGGTCGATGATGTCTTCGTCGGTAATAGAGTGATTTTCCATGTTCTCGACTCCTGGTTTTTGTCCGTTCATTTGTATTCTTCGTCCTGAGGTTGCCATATTCTGTGCCATGTAAGCTCCCGTCGCTCAACGGCGTTGTCGTATTCACGAGAAGGCGGCAATAGAATTATTCTGTTTTCGTCAGCGGCAATGACCTTTCTTACTTGTGTTCCACCAATTCGAGAAAGGTCAGAGGCGACATCGACAGCAACAGACAACATCGTGCCATCGAATTGGTAAACGCCGCCATAGGAGCTGAAACTTCTTTTTCGGTTTGATGGCAGCGTATGATCGCCGTTGCAGAGCGCGGCGAGCATTCGCCCTTCAGAAAATACGATTTGTCCCATTGGATGGAGACCATAGGGCGGGTTCAGCTGTTCTCCGCTCCCATTCCAGGCTTTACTCTCAACAAGTCTCCATATGCCCGTTAGTTGGTCCATGTGTAGATACTCCGCTTTGAATCGATGGTTAATCTTCTATAAACGATAGAGGAAAGCAAGAGGACTCGTGCGCAACGCGATGCACAGTCCGGCTTACTGTTGAATAATCAGACTGGGAAAACTATTCGCCGATTATTGCCAGGATACGTTTTGCCTGAGTAAGATGAGGGCGATCCAGCATCACTTTGTCAAGCTGCACTGCACCTTGTCCTTCCTGGGTGGCAAATGCTTCTACCACCGCTCGAGCGTGCTGAATTTCTGCTTCATCCGGTAAAAATCCCTCGTTGATGATTTCGATTTGCGCAGGATGGATAGCAAATTTGGCATTGAAGCCATCTTTACGCGATTGTGCAACTTCAGTCCGCAGACCCTCACTGTCACGGAAATCGGCAAAAATTCCATCTATGGCCAGCGCATTGGCTGATTTGGAGCCAAGCAGACACAGTGAGCGTGCCAACTGATAGGTAAAAGACAGGCGACCGTCTGAATCTTTATTGGTGCTGGCCCCGACTGCGGACGACAAATCCTCTGCACCCCAGGTGAGCCCCAATAACCTGGCTGAACAGTTTCGATAGCTATCCAGGCCGAACATGGCTTGTGGAGTTTCAGTTGCCACAGGAACAATTTGAATGTGCCCATCGCTCACACCCTCTCGTCGTTCCAGTATGGTGAGATAATTATCTAGGACATGTACATCCTGGCCGGAAAAACATTTGGGCAGTAACACGGCATCCGGTGCACCTTTTATAACAGAGGTAAGATCGTCCAGAATGAACGCAGAATTCAATGGATTGACGCGAACCCAGATTTTTTGAGGGTTTCGATCGAATTTATTCTGGAGATAGTCGGCAACCAGATCACGAGCATAGCCCAGTCTGCTCTGTGATACCGAATCCTCAAGGTCCAAAACGACCGCATCTGCACCACTGGTTGTCGATTTCTCGATTTTACGTTCGCTGTCTGCGGGCACGAACAGTATTGATCGGACTGTTGTGTTATTCATGATTCTTTCCTCATCAGGGCAGTTCGGCGGATAGTGGCGATGAGCACGTTATTTTGGTTGTAGCCACGATGCTCGAACAGAACGATACCGTTTTGTGGGCGGGATTTACTTTCCCGCAGGCTTATCACTTCAGTTTCCGCACGCAAGGTGTCTCCGTGAAATACTGGTGCCGGGAAACGCACTTCTTCAAACCCAAGGTTACCTACTGTGGTACCCAGTGTCGTATCCTCGACACTGACGCCAACAATCAGGCCGAGCGTAAATGCACTGTTGACAATGCGCTGCCCGAATTCCGTATGCTTTTTGCAATATTCCTCGTCAATATGCAAAGGGGCTGGATTATGCGTGAGTGCCGAAAAGAATACATTATCCATTTCGGTTACAGTTCTGCGTATGCTGTGAACAATGATCTGTCCGACATTAAATTGGTTGAAATATAGTCCGGGCATGAAAATTCTCGTAAGTAAATTGCCAATCAGGCGTTGAAATTCAGAAATTGACGTTGGTTCTGCCTTTTAGCTGCAACATGGATCGCGCCTCATCGGGCGTGGCCGCCGACATTGACATGCCTTCGATAATATTTTTTATCCGGCTTACTTGTGCGGCATTGGACTGAGCGAGTGTGCCTGGTCCGTCCCACAGCGAATCCTCCAGGCCAACCCGTACATTTCCACCCATTGCAATAGAGGTACTTGCAATGGGAACCTGGAACCGCCCGGCACCGAGCACCGACCATACATATTCATTTCCAAACAAGCGATCTGCGGTGCGCTTCATATGTGCGACATCATCTGGATGATTGCCGATGCCGCCAAGAATGCCGAACACTGTCTGAATGAAAAGAGGGCCTTTAATCAGTCCACGATCGACAAAGTGAGCGAGATTATAAAGATGGGATGTGTCGTAGCATTCCAGTTCGAATCTGGTACCGTTGTCTTGACACGATTCCAGAATATATTCGATATCCTTGAACGTGTTTCGAAAGACGAGATCTCTGGTTGATTCCAAATAAGCGGGCTCCCAGGGGTGCAAAAACTCCTGATATTTTTTTAACATCGGGTACAGACCGAAGTTCATAGAACCCATATTCAATGATGCAACTTCGGGAGCCAGGGTCAATGCTGGTTGCAAACGCTCCTGTACGGTCATTGCAGGGGAGCCGCCTGTAGTCAGATTGATGACGCCATCTGACTGGTCCTTTATTTCTGTCACAAAGTTTCTGAATAGGTCCACATTTTGAGAAGGCTTTCCTGTCTCTGGATCACGTGCATGCAAATGGACAATCGCTGCGCCGGCGTCTATTGCACCAAGTGCGGCATCTCTAATCTGTGGCCCTGTCACCGGAAGGTGTGGCGACATGGTCGGTGTGTGGATGGCGCCGGTAACAGCGCAGGAAATAATGACTTTCTTGGTTTTAGCCATGATTGGATCCTTATATCAATAGGATTTAGCCTGACCCAGTACTTTTTCAGCGATATAGCACAGGATCATGTTTTGGGAGATTGGGGCAATGCGGGGAAGCATTGCCTCGCGAAATAGACGTTCTACGTGATATTCCTTAGCGTATCCCATTCCCCCGTGTGTCAACACGGCGGTTTCGCAAGCTTTGTAGCCACTTTCTGCCGCGAAATATTTCGCCGCATTGGCGTGTGGAGCACAGTTTTGGCCCGCGTCATACAACCAGGCCGCTTTTTGGTACAGAAGCTCTGCCGCTTCCAGTTCGATCCAACGCTCCGCCAGAGGATGTTGGATAGCCTGATTCATTCCGATGGGGCGATCGAAAACGTTGCGCTCCTGGGCGTAACGACTTGCATACCGCAATGCTGCACGACCCATACCCACAGCCTCGGCTGCGACGAGAATGCGTTCCGGATTCAGGCCATGGAGCAAGTACTGAAAGCCTTTGTTTTCTTCGCCGATACGATCTTCAACGGGTACGACCAATTCGTCTATGAACAGCTGGTTGGAGTCGACCGCTGCACGGCCAAGTTTCTGAATTTCGTGTACATCTATATGAGCACGATCCAGCGTCGTATAGAAGAGGGTGAGTCCATCGGTTTTGGACTTTACCTGATCCAACGGCGTCGTGCGCGCCAGTAATAATATGCGGTCGGCAACCTGTGCAGTGGATATCCATACCTTTTGGCCGGATACTACATAACTGTCTCCCTTTCTGACCGCCATTGTTTTTAAAGCAAGTGTATTGAGGCCTGTATTCGGTTCAGTCACACCGAAACACGCTTTCTCATCCCCATTGATCAGCGGAGGAAGCCAGCGTTTTTTCTGTTCTTCCGTGCCAAAAACGACGACTGGATGCAAACCGAATATATTCATATGTAGAGCAGATGCGCCAGACATGCCAGCACCGGAACCCGAGACCGTTTCCATCAAAATGGCCGCCTCAAGAATACCTTGGCCGCTTCCGCCGTATTCAACTGGCATGGCAATACCCAGCCAGCCCGATTGCGCCATCACTTTGTGAAAATCAAGGGGAAATGCATGTTTGTTGTCTTTCTCTAGCCAATAATGTTCGTCGAAATCACGACAGATACTTTCGACTGCTTCGCGGATGGACTGGTGATCCTCGTTGAGCTGAAAATTCATGATGCTGCTCCTGCTTTTTTGACTATTCCGTTCTCTGCGCTGCCGCGACTCCATGTTCGCACTACCTGTTGACTTGAGAGGGTATCTATCTCTGCTTGTGTCATTCCAATTTCCTGCAGAATCTGTTTGCTATGTTCGCCGAGCATTGGCGCAGGCTTGCGGATTGGCATTCTGCTTCCCGCAAAGCGTATGGGCTGAGATACCGTTTTGAGGGTGCCCAAAACTGGGTGCACATATTCCCGAACCATTTCGGACTCCGACGTATGTGGATGATTGGACAAATCGGCCAGGCTATGCAAAGGAGAGCAGGGGATGCCAGCGGCATCCAGGAGTTTGATCCAATAAGCACATGTATGCTGTTGAATGACCTTTCTTACGAGCGCGACTGTCTCGGCGCGATGTTTTACTCTGTTGCCGTTCGTGTTAAAGCGCGGGTCGTCTACATATTCATTCAGTTCCGTTAGTTCGCAGAACTTGCGCCACAACGCATCGTTTGCGACGCCCAGGATGAGTGCTTTGTCACTGGCCTGGAATATTTCGTAAGGACAAAGGGATTCGTGTCCGCTACCTGGTTTCTCCGGTTCGCTCCCACGTTCCCAGAATCCTTGCAGAAAATAGGATAGAAAAGCAGTGGCGGTGTCGAAAAGCGATACTTCTATCTTCATACCGTGGCCAGTTGCATGACGGTCATTCAGTGCGGCAAGAATGCCGATCAGTGCGTGCATGCCGGTTGCCTGATCCACCGGGGAGAAGGGGCTTCTTACGGAGTTTCCGCCTGGCTCGCCGGTAATGGAAAGCATACCGGTGAAAGCCTGGAGAATGACATCGTATCCTTTGTGATATTTCATCGGCCCATTGCGGCCGAAACCCGAAATACTGCAATAGACTAGCCCGGGATTTATATGGTTCAAGGTATCGTAGTCGATGCCAAGCCGCTCACTGACACCGGGACCGAAGCTCTCAACAACCACGTCAGCCCAGGCTGCCAGTTTGTGGCATATGTCTCGCCCCTGTTCAGATTTCAGGTCGATGGCAATGCTTCGCTTGCCTCTGTTGGCCGCCAGAAATGGCGTTCCCAATGACTCGCCGTCCGGATCAGCTGGAAAGGGTGGCCACCGGCGGCTATCGTCGCCGCTGTCTATTGATTCGACTTTAACGACCTCTGCACCCATGTCACTTAAATATTGGGTGCACAAGGGTCCTGCCAGTACTTTTGAGAAATCAAGTACTCGTATTTTTTTCAACGGAGACACATTTGTCATTTTTACATCCATCGTTTCTTGAAACTTATTGAATTACAATCGCTGCGCTTTCGATACTCGTCTTCCAGACAGCAGACTGTTCGGCCACAAAATCCCGAAATTCCTGAACAGAGGTAGGGGTCACCATTGAGCCGGTGCTGGATTCTAATTGGCGTTTGATCTCTGGATTCTCCAGGGATAAGCGTAGCGCTTCGTTCAGGCGATTTGTCACAGAATCCGGCGTACCGGCTGGCGCCAATAGGCCTAACCAGGCATAGATACTGAATCGTTCGAGTCCTGGCGTTTCTTTCAGTACGGGAACTTGAGGAGCTGCAGGAAGACGTTCATCGGATGTGGTTGCCAGTGCCTTCAATCTACCACCAGTGATAAACGCACGGGATGCAGCAAAGTCAACAAATCCAAAATCAACCTGCCCATTAATAATATCCGTGAATAACTGGGGAGTCGTTTTATATGGAATGGCTGCTGCGTCCATTTTCGTCATGTGTACTAATAGCCCTGCGGAAACCTGTCCACCCGTATTGCCATATCCGTAGGTGAGTTTCCCCGGATTGGCTTTGGCAAAACCAAGCAGATCGGCGGGCGTATTGAAAGCAGAGGTTTTGCTGACAAGAAAGGCCAGTGGGTTAATTGTCATTCTGCCTATCGGAGAAAAATCCTTGATTGCATCGTATCGTAAGGACTTGAACAAATGAGGATTTGCAGAATGCGTGGTATTTGTTCCCACTAGAAGAGTGTAACCATCAGAGGGCGCTTTAGCGACAAATTCGGTGCCGATCTGTCCACTGGCGCCAGCCTTGTTCAGCACCACCATAGACCCACCAAGATGCTTGGACATCTCAGCAACGATAATCCGCGTGATGACGTCTGTACCACTGCCCGCGCCAAACGGTACGACGACGGAAATAGGTCGGGCTGTATTAGGGTAGGTTTCCTGAGCGCTAACAGTAGCTGCGCAAAAAGCAAACAATAAAACGTTCAATAGTGTGTGGATTTTCAAGACGGACTCCTCTTCCAGTCAGGTTGCTTTTTTCTATAATTTAAAAGGCCTGCGTATTTTGCTATGTCTCATTGCTATCAATATTCAAGAGTACGCGCCCAATTAGCTCTTTATTCGAGGCAGTTCAAAGTGTAGTCGCCATTTATACAGTCGTAAAATTAAATATTCAGCTTGATTAAGTAAAATAAATAATAAATAAGATGGCTGGGCGATAACTGCAGGCACAACCTATGAAAACTGATAGCTCTCCGTTTTTCAGGGATGTTGGTCGATCAGGGCGAGGCTGGCTCCACTTATTTGATAATTATCTTTTTATCGACTGCTAGCTTCTTCCATTGTTCATAGCTGCTTCTTACATTTTTCTGGAGTACATCTAGTGTTAGTGGTTTGGGCGTCGCACCATCTTCCTGCATCAGTTTACGCAGTTCGCTACTTCCTGAAATTTCATTGAGTACCCGGTTGAGTTCCGTTGCAACTTTGGGGTCGGTGCCTGCTGGGGCAAATACCATTGCCCATGTATCAGCACTGAATCCAGGTATTACCGAGGCCATTGTAGGTATACCTGGATACGCAGTGTTGGGGGTGAGTGAGGTGACCGCGATTGCGCGCATCTTCCCCGATTTTATTTGCGCAGCGAACGAAGATTTAATACCTGCCGATAAGTCAATCAGCCCCGAAGAAAGATCCAAAGCCGAATAAGCCGATCCTTTATAAGGCACATGCATCATTTGAATTTTCGCGTCTTGGCTAATTAATTCAAACGTCATATGCGCCAGAGTGCCAATGCCCGAGGTTCCATAAGAAATGTCACCTGGTTTGCCCTTTGCCTTAGCCACGAGGTCTTCAGGCGTCTTAATGCCAGAGTTGATTGACGCTACTATTACCATCGGACCCTCGCCCAGATTCGCGATAGGCATTAGATCTTCTTCAAAGTCTAATGTATTGTTTTGCATCGTTGCTGCCGCGGCAACCGTGCTGGGTGTAGTCAAAAGTAAAGTAGAACCGTCCTTGGGTGCCCGAGCGACAGCATCTGCGCCTATCATGCTTGACGCGCCTGGTTTGTTTTCCACGATTACGTTGATTTTCAAGTGATCTGATAGTTGCGAAGCAGTTGTCCTTGCAATTATGTCTGTACTTGCACCAGCACCGAAAGGAACAACAATGCGTATCAGTTTGGGCATTGATATTTCTGTTTCAGCCCATGGTGCGGAAGAAAAAAAAGATATCGTTATCGCCATACTGATGGCTAGCATATTTTTTAACATGTTGTCTCCATTTGATTTTTTTATCAAAATAATATTTTTCCGAATAGCTGATAATTGGTCACTGCTACTCGGATTTTACTGCTCAAGTGTCTTCGCTTCTTGTTGCCACAATCATTGCGCGATCCCATCGTTTATTGATTGTAGGTCTCGGGCTACTTCGCCCAGATTTGAGATCCATTTATTTCTATATTCAGTACAGTTCCAAGTGTAAGTCTCAACTATCTAGCAGTAAAATTAAATATTCAGATAAATTAAGTAAATTAAATGATAAATATTTCTGTGCGGCTCCTTGAGGCTTTTTTAATGCTTGAAGAATGCCGTCAATTTACTCTTGCGGCACAACGCTGTAATTTAACGCAGTCTGCTTTTAGCCAACTGATAGTTCGGCTGGAAGAACAGGTTGGCATGCGGCTTTTTGACCGCGATACGCGCTCTGTACGTCTCACGGCGGAAGGCAAGCTTTTTGCAATCAAAGCTCGTGAAATACTCAAACACATCGGTCACGCCATGCAGGATATGGAGGATTATGTAGAAAAGCGGCAGGGCAGGCTTGCTTTCGCAATTGTGCCGTCGTTAGCCGCTTCTTGGGCTCCATCGTTGCTAGAGCGATACCATAAATCGTATTCTGGAATTTCATTGGAAATTTTCGATACCTATTCAGAACGTTGTCTCCAGCTTGTTAGGGAGAGTAAAGCTGAGTTTGCTGTGGCCGCGCAGCCGGGTGATCACGGCGAGTTTAAAACGACCACGTTATTTGAAGAGAGCTTTTATCTTGTTTGTTCTAGACTTCACGCACCCAAGCAGTCGGGCTCGATCACTTTAAGTGAACTGAGTACGGTGCCTGTCATTCATTTGATACACACCGAGGGAATACGAGCGCTGTCAGACAAGCAAATGCATCAACTTCGCCCTATGCTGCGTTCTGCTGGAGTTAAGGATGTCGGAATAGAAGTGGAACATGCAACGACTCTTGCGGGATTGATTAGGCAGGGATTTGGTTGCGGCATTGTGCCACATTCCATGATTGGTCACTTTATGGGTAAGAATGTTATCGTTTTGCCATTCTCGAGACGATCAATTAGGCGTCCAATTTTTCTTGTTCATAAACATTCGGCAAGCTTGAGTCCTGCCGCTACAGCATTCATAGAGTTAATGAAAGCTTACCCTCCAAAAAATGAGTTGGACAGTGAATAACGCTGGATATTCTTTCTTTCCATCCTTTGTAGACGTGGGCAATGTGATATCTTGCCCGCCGAACATGATTATCGATCCCGTCTTAGGGTATACAGGTCGCATACGATTTGAATAGAAATTCAAGTATTCTCAACAAATAATTCATTAAATATATTAATTAAACATACATTTTATTTAATTTTACTACTGTGATAAAGCAGCATAGACTATGGTTGATCAAAGGATCGGCGATCCTACTCTATTTTTGAAATGAGGAAAGGAATAGTAAATGGATAAGGTATTTGCAAATGCCAATCTGGCGCTCGAAGGTATCGTAGCCGACGGGCAGATGATCGGCGTTGGTGGGTTCGGCCTTTGTGGCATTCCCGAGGCGTTAATTGCTGCCCTTCGGGATTCCGGCGTCAAAGACCTGACTTGCGTGAGCAATAATGCG